>Ga0316226_1000002_pt1 | contig 490828 bp, 451 predicted proteins | sample TBH18017metaG_FD_206009 | JGI IMG/M metagenome (GOLD analysis project Ga0316226, IMG submission 206009) | Freshwater microbial communities from Trout Bog Lake, Wisconsin, USA - TBH18017 | ecosystem: Environmental > Aquatic > Freshwater > Lake > Hypolimnion/Profundal zone | place: USA...
GCGGGTTCGATTCTTTGATAATTTATTAAGTGTTTCGTCCACAGCAAGTGCCCACGAAGAATGATGTGGGTACTATCTTGATGCCTATGAGTTAGTTTTACGAGACGGTACAGGCCGGACGCTTACGGATTAACAATCGCCAAACGAACAATATCTGATTCTTTCCAAAAGCTAATTCGTTTTATCAATCGAACCGGTTTTTAAACAAGTCGCCATCTATTAAAGTCTAGCTTGTACATAGGCCCGTTGTGGTGGGCTCAATAATGCCCCATTCGATTTTTAACGGCGGACCCTCATTTCGTCTTGACCATGGCATTTCCATGGTTCCAGTATGTGTTGCGTGCTTAAGTAGTTCGAGCACTGCGGGAGGAGGGGGTCTACGTTTTTTAGGACTAATGTCAACGAGAATAAGCGCGCCACAGTCATGCAGCATTTTTTCAGTGATCCACGGAGACTCAATCATTTTCCCTTGTAAGAGCGCTTGAGGGTGATGTTTTGATTCAATAGCAGCAATGCCAGCGAACCAGGTTTCTGCAGCGACTATTTTGAGCGGATGATCGCCCATGACGCGCGCCCACGTCATATCAACTAGCTCTGCAAACCGTTTACTCGGGAAGTTTGAACGTGATTGTTGGGCAAATGCATCGACTAAAAAACTATTCGTCAATGCAACTCCGCCTGCGATCAATACATTCACAGCAATACCGAGTTCTAAAACCAAACTTACTAGTCGTTTATCTTTAATGTTGGGAAGCCAGCGCGTAGAGAATAAACCGGCGAGTATAAAAAGCGTTGTCCCCCAGTTCGCCCTTAGATTCATGACCATTGCACCAGTAATCACAGTCATAACAATCGGCCCTATCGTTAAGATGTAGAGGTAGTTCCATTCTTGCGGCAATATTGAACCGGACTTCAAGGAGGGATCCTTAATGACTGTTCGCCTAGCGATGTAATTGAGCGCGACCAGGGTAATCACTAAGGGGGCTATGCGTCCCAACTGGCTGAGCAGGAATTTTCCGCATAGTACGATGTAGTAATAACTTTTTTCATGCGATTGGCCTTGCAAATATTTAAATGGCAAGTAGTCTTCGCGATGTAGCCATTCTACGTGTGGTGCAATCGCGATGAGCCCTAATAAGATAGCTATTACAACGCCCATCCATTGAGCGGCGCGTCGCATGCGATGATCCAAAACAAGCCAAACACCAATCACCGCAAACCAGTTCAACACGCTGTATTTGGTGAGTATGCAAATTGCTGCGATCAATCCTACTAATAACCAACGCCACCATTGCTGATGGCGTACAGCGAGCAGTGTGGTCCAGAGTAGCAAGGAAATAGGTAATAGAGATAGCGTGTTTTGATCTGCAACGACGCCCCATAGATTGAAGTAGAGAATCAGGGTTGTCAGTACAACACTACAAAGCGCACGGGCGGGTGTCGTGAGCAGCAAACTGATTCGCCATACAACAAGAAGCATAAGTGCAATATTGATTTGCCCCACTAAATAAGTGACCCAAAACTCCCGGCCAAATATAGTGGAAAATGCTCGCACAACCCACGTCGAAAATGGAGGGTGTTTAAAGTACCCCCATTCTAAATAATCAGACCAAACTAGAGCCTCGACATTGTCCCAGTGCGGTGCTCGCTGTGTAAACAGTCCAACGCAAAACCAAAGTAAACAATGAAATCCAATAAAAATGTAAACAATGTTGGCTAGACGTTTTGGATCATTTGCGTTGATGCTGTTTAAAAAGTGATCAATTCGATTCTGAAGGTATGTCATTTTTATTATGTTCAAAAACTATAGACACTTTGTTTGGCTTGGTCGTGTAAATAATTTTGTTTAACAGAATCGACCTGATTGAATGTCAGTTAGGGCTTCAACTGGAAAAAGGCTTTAAGGAATGTCCGCCACAACGATTCCCAATGAAATATGTATTATGAGTCTTATGATATTTCAACCCTTCCAATTTTATCATTTATGATTAAATTGTTTCTCGTACTGCACGCTAGGCCCTTTTCGACATGATGATGTACCAAATTCTTAGGTAATTTCTCAGTTACCCAGAAAATATGGACTATGCACTTCAAAGCTCGGGCTGGCTAAAACTGAATCCTGATCCCGACACTCACATTGCTTAAATTCTGACCGGATCGGACTTCACCGGACAGACCGGCATAGGCAAATGCGTTATCCGCAAATTTTGCCGTGGCATAAATTCCAGCCTGTACAAATGTCGAGCCAACGTTCGCTGTTGTGATGGTTGTGCCAAAACCCGCCAGACTGGCATTGAGATTTGGGCTGAGCAGGTTAGGGCTATCTGCACCGACGCCTAGATTGACGCGATAAGTGTAATTCGTACGCATGGGGTCTGTGATCGTTGAGCCTAGCCCCAGCCCAATGACACCTCTGACACCGCTGCCACTGTAGCGCTCAATGGTCAATGCCGCGGGGCTTGAGCCTTCGCTCAAGCCTGATTGTGTGACTTGCTGCCATGTTACGCGCGCAAAGGGTGTGAGGGTCAGCTCCTGCCAGTTGAATGCACGACTCACGCCTGCGCTGAGCAGCGCATCGTTACCTCGCACACCTTTGGCTTGCAGGCCACTTGTGTATGTCGTGGGGTCAACTCGCGATTGATCTGTCGTATTGAATCCATAGCTCGCCATGCCATCAAATACATACGCATCGACAGGGAGTTTGCCGTAGAAGAATACAGAACCCTGCTGAACGGCGCTGCTGCCACCGCTGATTGCGACGTTTGTATTCGAGAGCGCAACACCCCCGCCAAGCTTGATGCCATGCTCGGCATAGGCATCCGCCCCAACGACGACTTGATAGAGATTGCTCGAAAATCCGCTGGCATTATCGTCTCCGGAACGATTGCCACGCTGATAGGAGACCTCACCCCAGGCAGCGCCTTTGGCCATGCTGGCATTAAACAGGCTGGCGTCGGTTGTGCCCGCAGGATTGCTGCTGATGTGCGCACCGGGTGCACCACCAGGTAGTGAGTTGTTGATCAGAGCACTATTGAAACCTGTCTGATTCAGTGTTGCGGTGTTGCTGGGTAAAGCGAACGAATCGCCCAGACGGGTGAGCACGGCTTGTTGCACGCGTTGTGTTGTCTGCGACACGACAGCAAGCGAGGCACCATAGATTTCACCTGCGAGTGATTGGATAAAGCCAGGTAAGCTCGAAGCAGACTGGCTGGCGCCCGAATACATCAGCTGCACCTGGTTTGTGGTGGCCAGACCTGCAAAATTCACTGCGACCAGTTGATCAAACACATTTGCGATCCCGCGGGTATTGGTCGTGTAGGAGGCGAGGGTGTTTGTGTACGAAGTCGGGATGACCGCGAGCTCGACACTATTGCTACCACCAAAGTTATAAAACGGCAGGAATTGTGTGCCGCTGGCCAATTCTGCGGGCTGATTGACGCTTGTAAAGCGCCCGGAGATGCCGTTGCTAGCACTCAGAATAGTGAATTTATCTCCGAGAACAGGCGTGTAGATCGCGCTTCCGTAGCCAGCTTCGTTTGCTGCGAATAGGTTACCCAAGCGCGGGGTCAGCGCAGTGCCTGGCTGGATCACGAATTGACCACCAGTGACATTCAAATACGAGTAATAGCCGTTCGCGCCAACGGGTGAGGTGCTGCTCGCTTGAGTCGTGCCTGAAATATCTTGTTGATAGGTCGAGCCAGTATTCAAGGTGACCGTTGACTGAGCCACCAGGTAGCCTGGGGAGTTGCCGGGTTTAAATGTGCCTGCAACGTTGATGTTGCCCTGGATCGTGCCGACGCCCATTAACATCGCACCCGATCCCACGTAAACCTGACCTGTGCCTGTGGGTGATGAGCCGCTGACAGACAATATTCCTGATAATACGGTCGTGCCGCCGGTGTAGGTATTGTTCCCATTCAATATTAGTGTGCCTGAGCCCGGGTTCTGCACTAACAGACTTCCGGAGCCAGACATTGATCCTGAATAGATCCCGGTACTGGATTGATTAAATACAACCTGGCTGTTGTTAATAATTGAACCCTGAAGGCTGGTGGTGTTGCCTTGTAGAGTACCGGAGATCAGGGTTGTGCCGCCTGTATAGGTATTGGCACCTGACAATATGAGAGTGCCCGTTCCATTGATCGTCAATGGGCCAGTACCAGAAAATACCCCTGACATTGTTGCGGAGCCTGATGTGGGTGAAGTGATGGTGCCACCCGCTGTGTTAATTGTGAAATTCGTACTCGAAGAGTTCCCTGATGTCAGAACGAGCGTTCCACCATTAAAGACGGGATTGGCCGTGACGCCTATATTTGAAAGAGTAAAGCTTGAACCTGCAGTCAATCCTGCGCTAGGGTTAGGGACTGGTGAAGATGCTGGCGCAGGCGTCGGAGTCGGTGTCGGTGATGGTGCTGGTGCTGGTGCTGGTGCTGGTGTTGTTGATACGACGAGATCCCAGATGCTACCGGAGGAGTTCACTAACTGCCATGAAAAACTGCCATATGTTCCCGACAGGCTGGCGCTATTGATATTTAAGCTGCTCAGTCCGCTCAAAACTGCAGCGTAAGTATTGTTGTTAAGTGTGGAGGCGTTATAGACGCCAAAGGTGATGCCTGACGTCGAGGGTGCGTTGGTCACGGACGTTGCTGCAAGCTTGCCATAATCGAGCGTGCTATTCACGATAACGTTGTAGTTATTCGGCAAAATGCCGGTATAGGTGAGGGCGCTGCTGGTGGCACCTTGTTTGTTGTTCAGTGTTGTAATGGCACCAGCATTGGTGATGCCATAGAAACCACCGCTGATAGTGTTGTTATTGACGAGGGTCGTGATCGTGCCGGTGTTGACGTTATTGATTCCGTAGTTTGTTCCGGAAATCGTGCCATTGTTTGTGAGTGTGGTGACGGTAGAAGTATTGTTAATACCGTCTACTCCATTATGTATGACACCACTGCTTGAGACATCAAATGTAGCGGTCGTTGATGTAATTGAGCATGGACCGGTTTCAGTCGTCGATACACTGGTTGTCTGATTACCGCCTAGATTGCATCCGCTAGCGAAAACAATATTCGTATTCAAAAAAATATACGTTATCAAAAAGAAAAATATTATTTTATTTAAACTATTTGTACTAGCGCAGTGAATAAACATTTTGCTGTGACGCGTAATTAAAATGCTGGTGTGTCGAGTATTAGTGTGAACTTTCAATATCTGAGTTTCTGATTGAGTGACGCGGACATGCTACATTAAAGCGTGAGTTTATTGCACGCTTGAAGAGAGTTTATTTACACTGTATTTGATGATCCTTAATGATGACATCGTCACGTGTTGTGACCGATTAAATGTATAAAAAAATCCTACATTCAAAGCGCGTTATTTTTCTGATTTTACTCACACTGTTAGTAACTGGCTTATATGGTTTTAGAGCCAGCATTCTGAATAAGATCATTCAGGCGACCGTTGCGCATCGCCTCTCAACCAGCAATGCCTCCTATCTTGCAGATGGCTTACACGTTGGTTTGTGTGGGGCGGGCTCGCAGTTCCTTGTGGACCCAAAGCGTAGCGAGCCATGCACATTAGTCTTTGCTGGTAATCAGTTGTTTGTGATCAATGCGGGTAACAAAAGTACCCAAATCATGGAGATCATGAGTTTTGGTGCGGGTGAGGTCAAGGCCGTTTTTCTGACGGATTTCCATTCGTATCAAATCAATGGATTAGGTCAGCTCCTCAATTGGAACTGGTTACTCTCTAAGTCAGATAAACCTTTGCCGGTCTTCGGACCTGAAGGCGTTTCAAACGTAGTCTCGAGCATAAATCAGGCGTACCTGCTGGACAGTCAGTTCAAGCTCAATGCACTTGGTGATAAAAATCTTTCTGTTGTCGGCTATGGTGGTCGGCCCATCACTATTCAGTTCGCCTCAAATGACGAGGTTGTGACGATTTCCAAAGGCTCTGATCTTGAGGTCTTGGCATTCCCGATCAATGATTTTCCGGGCGACCATTCGATTGGATATATTTTTCGTTATAAAGGGCGAAGCGTATTAATTACCGGGGATACAACGCATTCAGCCAATATCACCAAGTATGCAAAAAATATTGATTTGCTCGTGCATGACGCCTTGTCTCCCCAGCTAATGCAGTCTTATCTCGATGGTGCAACCAAATCAGGGCTGACACACGTCGCTGATCTATTTTCTAAAATTATGATTCAGCACGCCACGCCCGAAGACGCCGCAACTGCAGCGCGCGATGCAGGCGTCAAATATTTACTGTTGACGGGTATTACGCCACCTTTGCAATTGCCGGGTGCAGAGGGGATGTTTGTGGGGCATGCAACGGATATTTACAAAGGTCCGATAAAAATCGGCATCGATGGCGATATGGTTACGATGCCAGCAAACTCTGACGAATTCATGTTTAGAAATGTCATTACTAAATTTTAAAATCAGGCGTGAATATTTTTAGCCATTAATGCGAACGTATAGTCAACCCGTCCGGTTCTTTACCAAAGCTCAGATATCTTTTATCTGGTTTGGGATACTGGCTCAATTCTCATACTTTGAGTCGATCAGGTATTTCTTCCAAAGAAAAGTCTGGGGCTATCCACGCCTAGGCTGGGTGATTCCGAATGAGATCGTCAATGTTGCTGGGCTTGACGTCAACTCTAATTCGCTATTGACGCTTCACGTTGCGACCAGCCTCTTGCTTTATGCTGCGATGCTGTTACAGCTGTGCCTAATGTTATTAGTGCCAAATTCGCCGCTTAAATTGCGTGCACACAGAACGTTAGGCGTCACGATTGTTGGTGTTTTACTGCCAGTCTTTGTTTTTTTAGCATTAGTCGTTGATTTAATTTTGATCAAAAACCCAACCAATCAGATCTTATTTGGCGTGATTCCGGCCATGATTACGTATGGTTTTTTTAAGGTTGTGCTTGGCATTCGTGCCAGCGACACGGCTCGACATATTGATGGCATATTCTTGATCTTGATCTTGATGTGCCTGAATGCCGCAGCAATCACAAGATTAGCCGTGGGGATGTTGTATGTATCCGGCTTCCCAGTCTCATTTTTATTCGAAAATCATGAGCCAATTGCTTTTGCAGCTATTACCAGGACAATATTGCTTATTCTGATTTTGGCTATCGGATTCAGTTCCAGTAATCGATTGATAATAAACAAGTACCCTTTGCTATTTTTAGCGCTGGTGCTTGGTGCGTCAGTGCTGGTTTGAGGTGGGTCATGTACCTATTAGCAAAGGTCGTAATATTTAAAATCAGCGGTTTTTTTTAAAACAAACGCTGCTTCGATTTTAAAGATACTGTTTTAAAGATTCGGTATTAAAGTTACTGTTCTAGAGATTCAGTTTTAATTAAGCAAGGCTTTTCTTTGACTTAAAAGAAAATCACGGTCAATTTGTTGCGCATACATTGCAACAACATTTTCTGTGATGCCACTATTTAAAAAATGATCTTGCCAACCATGAACGATTTTTGCAATATTTCTTGCCTCGTTCGATGCCATTTGCCGAGACATGCCATATGAAGTAGCCATGGATAATGCATTTTCGATGCTCGATACATGCCTTCGCTGCCAACTTCCATTGCCTGCTGTCCGAATGCCTGACCTGTTGGTAGCACATCAAAGGCAGGTGATAACGAAAAGAGCTGCGTATCATCAATCAGGAACGCATGATTTTTTTCGTGATCATCAGTATTGTCGATCAGAATATTGAAAATCAGTCTGCGGAATAATTCCTTCATCTGATATAGATTCATTTGATTTTTAGCCCTGCCGCGGCGTCTTAACAACTGTGCCATTTCAGGATATTGTTGCGTGCTCGACACTAGGCTCAAACCAAACTTCATGTTCTGCAAATTTTAATACCCATTGACTTCCATCCATCTCGATAAGCGCCTTGGGTCGGGCTCCACCCATCGTTGCACCGGGTGCAATCAAACGGCGATTTAGTTCTTCAATTTGTTCACCCGCTAACACGCGTTGTACCAGGCGGTGTATAGCTTCGACATCTGAAATTTGTGGAAGGATGTCACTTTTTGACGGTATATAGGCTTGCGCCGAAGTTGAAATGCCGAGTGCCCCAAAACGACCATCGCCAGCAAAATACAACATCTCCATAATGGACATTCTTTGCGGTCTCTCGAGCAGACGTATAACGCGCTCGCCCCACCGGTCAGGGCGTGCATTATCAATCGCACCACATGCTGATTCCCTCATTTTTGGGAGATGTTCAATCTCAATCAGTGGTAAGTCTTCGCTGAGGGCAAAACCTGTTTTCAACCAGTCCTGGGAATAGCGTAGAGAAACACCACGCATGGATTGGACGAGATTGAGGGTCCCAACCAGACGAGGGGATGCTCGATATCCCAAATACCAGACATAGAGTGTGTCGACAATTGAATGGTCAGATGTGTTGATCACTATTTTTCAACAACCTTATTTTTACTTTTTGTCGCTTGTGCCGATGCATTTGAGCGGATGGCTTTGGTTTTCATTGCCTTGCGAATATCCATTTCGAGAGCACCAAGATCGTTAAGCGGATCTGCTAAATCACTGAGTGCTTGAGTGCGACCCATCATCCACAATGCCGTAGCATAGATCCCCATGCTGACGCCTGAGTCGCCTCGCTCAAGACGTATGAGAGTCGGTACAGATATTGCCATTCGCTGTGCCCATGTGCGTTGGGACTCTTTGCGACGTAGGCGGGCTAATGCCAAGTTTTGGCCTAGTTTTACTAGGGCAGCATTGACCTCGACAGGAAGACTTTCTAATGAGAAAGAGTTTTTTGACATACTTAAAGTTGATCAAAATATAATTTTTTGATCAACTATATGTTAGCTATTTTGGTATTAGACCTGAAAAGTTATCTCGAAACATTATTTGTAATTTCAATTCTGCTATGACGTAATGATCCATCAAGATCGAGTTCGTCTGAGCTCAAAGTGAAATAATAAAACGTTTAAATTTGATGCGTATATTGCATCACAAATATGTGATATTTAGATGGCTCCGATATATAATTACTACGAATGGGTTGAGCGGCGGAATTCAATTGGTGCGTATTCGCAACGCTACTCGCAACTGAGTGAATCAGGGCAAGCGCAATGCGATACACGGATGGATTACCTCAGGTATCAGCCACAAGCAATGTGGCGGCCGCCGGATGCCAAAAAAATGAGTCGTCAAAAGGATAGTGACTGCGATGGAATTGTTGAAATCAGATTTAAAGCCGATCGCACACAGCAGCGACCAATGGGTTTTTTCGGTCCCCAAGACGGGATGTTCACCATTCTCGTCTGGGTCATACATAAAGACAATATTTACACCCCCAAGAATTATTGCCAGATCGCTTACAGAAGAAGGTCGGGAATACTTGAATCCTCAGACCTATATAGAAAGATACCGTTCGACTAGTCCTAGCAAGCGCTTGTTAAAACTCAGATCTAAGAGCTATCGCGCGGCAGCAAGTGCATCCAATGTATCGAATCGTTTGGCGATTCAAATTCGTTTGATGAGAGAAAGTAAGGGATGGTCACAGACCGAGTTGGCGACTCAGCTCGGTACAAAACAATCTGCCGTAGCACGTCTTGAGGACGCGACATATGGCAAACATTCTTTAGCAATATTGCATAAATTAGCGGCAATATTTGATGTGGCGCTCTCTGCCGAGTTTGTGTCCTTTACGACTTATGTGCGCAATACTAGCGACCTGTCACCTGCAGCACTGACCCCAGTTAACTACGAATCAGAGTTTGGTTTAAACGGTGAGCCACATATGGCGACGGCGCTCTTTTTTGACGGCTCGCTTATTTGTCGTAATCACTATGTGTCAAAAGTAGCGAGCCCATGCGGGTATTACGCTCATTCGGAATCCCTCAAAACACATCAATCCTAACGGGGCAGCTTATGAAGCAAACTATTGACGTTGAAGAAAATGGCACGCATATTCAATATGCGATTGACGAAAATAATCTCGAATTATTTGCTGATGGATTTGGACCTGCAATGGTCGGGTATCCATTCACTAAAATCACACTTTATAGAGAGCAGATGTCTGCAGAGCTTGGAGATATCGCTACAAACAAAAAAATCGTCGCTACGATCACGGTACCAACGGCGACTATTTTGCAGATTGCCCAGACAGTTAAGTCTGCGATCATGAGCAATAAAGAGGGAATGGAATCCGCGATCGATCAATCCAGGGAAATCATACTTTCCTGATTTTTGGGTATTGACGCAAGATCGGGGTCAAGCAGCTACAACGAATGGCAACCATTTACTTCGACTTGTTCGCTCGCGTCAGCTGAACCAACTGGCGCACATCCTGTGTCACCAGATCGACCGCCTCGGTATCCGAGGCTAATAGTCTAGCCTTGCCTTGATTATCAAAAATAAACACCCCACGACTGTGTGTGACGTCGTAAATATCAGGATTATCACCAGCCTTTGGCTTTTCAATCTGATATGCGATCCGGTAGTTGCGGGCCAGGGCTGCAATCTGGTCTTCGTTGCCGGTCAGTCCAATCGCGTTCTTGTTAAAGGCATCAACATAGGCCTGCAACATATCAGGCGTGTCACGATGCGGATCAACGCTGATAAAAATAATTCGAACGTCTTTTGCATCGTCACCAAGCTTGGCAATGACTTCGCTGAGTTGTGCCATCGTGGTTGGACAGATATCAGGACAACTGGCATAGCCAAAGAACATCAATACCGTCTTGCCTTTGAGGTCTTCCTGCGTAAAGTTCTTATTGCCTGCAGCCTGTAATGAAAACTTTAAATCAGGCAGATGTCCGGAGACATCATAGAGCGACCATTTCGCTGGTTGATCTGAACAGGCAGATAAGAGCATGACGCCTGTGAGCGCAGTGCTAAGCACGAACAGACGACATAAGCGAACAAAAAAAGCGTGGATATTTAATACCCTCATTATTTTGCCTGTTCGCTCATGCCGCTATGGCGCAGCAGTGCATCCATTCGGGGGGCTCGGCCTCGGAATGCTTCAAAAGATTCTGCCGCAGGTCTGGATCCACCCACTGCGAGAATTTCCTTTTTAAAGCGCATGCCGGTTTCGCGGTCGAGAGCTCCACTTGACCCCGTGGCAAGTTTTTCAGCGGCAGCATGGGCAGATTGTGCTGAGCGTTCGGCCGCCTCTTCAAAAGCCTCAAATGCGTCGGCAGACAGAACCTCTGCCCATTTGTAGCTGTAATAGCCTGCTCCATAGCCACCAGCAAAGAGATGCGAAAAACTATGCGGAAAACGGTGCCATGACGGTGGTCGCATGACCGCAACCTCGTCACGAACCTGATCCAGCTGGGTCAGGACTTCGGCAATAGACAGGCCTTTATCCTGGCTGTGCAATAGGATATCGAACAACGAAAACTCAATCTGGCGAACAGTCTGCATACCGCTCTGGAAATTACGCGCAGCAGTCATCCGGTCGTAAAGGTCGCGTGGCAGAGGCTCACCCGTCTCAATGTGTGCTGTCAGGCGTTGCAACACCGACCATTCCCAGCAAAAATTCTCCATGAACTGTGAAGGCAGTTCGATCGCATCCCACTCGACCGCAGCAAAGGCGGCGGCACCTGGCTCGTCGACTTCTGACAACAGTGCGTGCAAGGCATGACCGCTTTCGTGGAACAAGGTGATGACATCATCATGCGTGAGCAGTGCAGGACGATCACCCTGTGGGCGCGCAAAGTTGCAGGTAAGATAAATCACGGGTGTCTGGATGCCAGCTGCGCCCAGATGGCGTCTGCTGCGCTCGCTGTCGACCCAGGCGCCGCCTTGCTTGGCTGCACGGGCATAGAGATCCATCATCAGGTAGCCAAGTGTTTCGCCTGTGGAACTGACAACTTTGGCTGCACGGACATCTGGATGCCAGCCTTTCACATCGCAAGGCTCAAGCGTCACGCCAAACAAGGTCTGAATCACCTCAAATAAACCCGTCAATACACGCGGCTCAGTGAAGTACTGTTTGACTTCGTCTTCGGAGTACGCGTAACGCGCTTCGCGTAGTTTTTCTGCGCAATAACCAACATCCCAGGGCTGCAGATCAAGGATGCCGAGCTCGTCTTTGGCAAAGGCTTTGAGTTCAGAGAGATCGCGTTCTGCAAAAGGTTTTGCGCGCGCGGCGAGCTGTCGCAAAAAGCCGACTACTTCTTCGGCGGTATCGGCCATGCGTGTTTCGAGTCGCATGGCGGCAAAGTGTTCAAAACCGAGCAGTTTGGATTCTTCGGAACGCAGGGACAGTGCTTCTTCGATCAGGCGTGAATTATCAAAACTCTCATCACCATGTTCTGAGGCAACAGTTGCATAGGCGCGATAAAGTGTGTGACGCAAATCCCTGTCATGCGCATATTGCATGACGGGCAGGTAGCAGGGCATTTTGAGTGAGAGCTTCCACTGGTCGGCGTCTGCGACTTTGATTGCGCTCAGTACATCATCGGGCACACCATCGAGGCGTTTGATATCATCGATCAGCAGCGACCAGTTGTCGATCGCGTCCAGCACGTTTTCAGAAAATTTCTGTGAGACTTGTGATTGCTTTTCTGACAGCGTTGCGTAGCGTGTGCGGTCTTCACCGACAAGTTCTACTCCACTCAGTCTGAAATTGCGCAAGGCAAGATCAACAATGCGTTTGCGAGCAGGTGACCAGGAATCAAAATCGGACGCGTTTTTAAGTCGCTGATATTGTTTGTACAGGCCTTCATGCAAGCCCACCCAGGTTGAAAACTCACTGATAGGCCCGAGCATGGCGTTGTATGCATCGCGTAATGCGGGTGTGTTCATCACGCTATTCAGATTGCCTGCGATCGACCATGCGCGCCATAGCGGCTCAGAGGCTGCATCAAGCGGTGTCACAATGGCTTCCCAGGTGGCGGGCAATTCAGGATTGGCCGCAACATCAATCGCTGCACGCGCTTGAGCCATGAGCTGCTCAATGGCAGGCGCGATATGCTCAGGTGTGATCGATGCATAATCGACCAAGTCGCTCATTGGGACAAGCAGTGGATTTGAGGGTTTCGTCGTGGTGATTGTCATGATATTCCTTGGGTGCTCGGCTTGGCCATTAGCTCAATCTGGTGCATTGACAAGACTTGGCGAGATTAATGTTCAAGCTTGACAACATTATTGAATATAGATGGTTACGGTGCCCCGAATTGCAACCCTTCAGGGCGTAATGTTTTAGCAGTCGATTGTTTGAGCAGACCATTGCAGACGATTGTTTTAACAAGCGATTGCAGACTATGCTTTACAATTATCGTGTATTGCAGGTCTGCATCATTACAGGTCTGCATCATTCGCTACGCTGAACGCTCAGCTGCCTCAATCGTATTGACCAGCAGCATTGCGATCGTCATGGGACCTACACCGCCAGGCACTGGGGTGATAGCTGAGGCGACGTCTCGAGCGCTCTCAAAATCCACATCACCACAGAGTTTGCCGTCTGCCATCCGGTTGATACCGACATCTATGACAACTGCGCCTGGCTTGAGCATGCTGCCGGTAACCATGCGTGGTTTGCCCGTTGCGACAACGACAATATCGGCATGGCGCGTATGCCACCCAAGATCGCGGGTTTTAGAGTTACATATCGTGACGGTCGCACCAGCGCTTTGCAGCAGCATTGCCATGGGTTTACCGACAATATTGCTCGCGCCAACAATCACTGCGACTGCACCGCGCAGGGTGACATGCTCAGCTTCGAGCATTTTCATCACACCATAAGGTGTGCAAGGCCTGAATAGTGGCTTGCCTGTCATGAGCAAACCAGCATTGCTGACATGAAAACCGTCTACGTCTTTGGCTGCGGCAATGGTCTCGATCACTAAGTGTGAATCAATATGAGCAGGCAAGGGCAGCTGAACAAGAATCCCATGTATTTTTGGATCCGCATTGAGTGCTTTGACGCGATCAAGCAGGTCGGTTTGCGTGATGGTCTCAGGATAGGATTCCAGCACGGAGTACAGGCCTGCCTTTTGACATGCAGCAACTTTATTACGCACATAGACCTGTGAGGCTGGATCGCTACCCACGACAATCACAGCGAGTCCGGGTTGCACGCCTCGGGCAGTCAGAGTGGCAGCACGCTGGGCAACATCCTCACGGATCGTTGCGGCAAGGGCGACACCATCAATGATTCGTGCGGTCATGCATTCACCTCTGGTTTTGCCAGGGCAACTTTCATTAGGTCGGCGACCGTGGTCACCTGGAGTTTTTCCATGATGTTCGCGCGATGCGCTTCAACAGTCTTGATGCTGATCCCGAGATCATCCGCAATTTGTTTGTTCAGTCGACCGGCTACGATGCGCTCCAATACTTGCTGTTCGCGCGAGGTCAGTCGGGCAAGCATCGCATCATGCGAACGCTGTGCCTGTGCCTGTGTCAGTCGCTGATTGGCCTGTTCAAACATGCGTGTGACTATTTCACGCAGATCGGTTTCATTGAAAGGCTTCTCGAGAAAGTCGATGGCGCCTTTCTTCATAGTCGTGACCGCCATGGGTACATCACCGTGACCCGTGATGAATACGATGGGCATCGTAGATTTGCGCAAAATCAGTTGCTCTTGCAATTCAAGTCCGCTCATGCCTGGCATACGCACATCGACAATCAGCACACCGGGTTGCTGTTCGTCAAATTCGACAAGAAAGCTTTCGCCACTTGGGTAGGCACGCACGCGGTAGCCGTTTGCTTCGAGGAGCCAGCGTAACGAATCACGAACGGCCTCATCGTCATCTACGATATAGACTGTGCTGGCGGTTTGGGGCAAATTCATTCGGGTAACTCCTCGGACTGTGTGTGCTGTTGTGCCGCACGAGAGTCGGCACAAGGCAGTGTAAATCGGAAAATCGTACCGCCTTCCGGATTGCTTGCGGCCCAAAGGCGGCCGTGATGGGATTCGATAATCGTTCGGCAGATATTAAGCCCCATTCCAAGCCCTTCAGATTTTGTGCTGAAAAAGGGCTCAAACAGTCGTTCTGGATCTGCCAGGCCGTGTCCGCGGTCAATGACACAGACTTCAATCTGGTCGTCATGCAGGGTCACGTTTACGATCAGGTTACCAACTTCGCTCTGATCCATGGACTCGAGGCCGTTTTTAAGCAGGTTCAGTAAGACCTGCTCGATCAGAATTGGATCGGCCAGAACATCTGGTAACGACTCAGGTATCTGGCGCTCAATCACGATATGGCGTTTGCGGGCATGGATTTCGGCCAGACTGATTGCGTTTTCAATCACGGTGTCGATCTGGATGGATTGACGTCTGGGCTCGCTGCGTTTGACGAATTCCCGGATTCTGCTGATGATTTTGCCTGCCCGCTGCGCCTGCGAAGCAGCTTTTTCAAGTGCAGGAAGCAACATATTCATGTCCGTATGGCCGGCCTTGACCATCGCCACTGCACCCATGCTGTAATTAGTAATGGCAGTCAGAGGCTGGTTCAACTCATGCGCAAGCGAGGAGGCCATTTCGCCCATGGTCGTCAGACGGCTGGTGATCTGGATTTTTTCTTGCTGGATACGTGAGGCTTCTTCGTGGTGGCGGCGTTCTGTGATGTCTCGTGCAACCTGCAGCCGGACGCGTCGTCCATCTGTCCAGGCGAGCATCCGGTGCTGTACTTCAAACCAGCGCTGCACCGAGGCTGAAAAAATCTCGACGGATTCATCGGTATAGCGACCCCGACGACCGGCTAGCAATTCATCGTGACCGTTGGTTTGTGCACCAAAAAAACGACGGTATGTACGATTGGCAAACAGCAATTCGAGTCCATCGTTGGTGTCAGCAGTCACCGAAATCGCGTCATCAAGACCCTCAAGTACGGTCATAAAACGTTCGTGTGCAGCAGTCAGTGCCTCACGTATGCGTTTGGGCTCGGTGATGTCGGTCATCGAGGTCATCCAGCCGATCTGGGTGCCATTCGGATCACGCAGGGGAGACACATACATTCGCGCATTGAATCGTGAGCCATCGCGGCGCTGGGCTTCGAGCTCAAGTCCGCTGCTGGGGGTCTTGCCTGTCAGCACATTATCCAGCGTCTGCTGGTGCGAGGCGTGACGTCCAGGGACCCAATAGGGAAAAGGCGGTAGGCGGCCAATCAAGTCTGCTTCGTTCCATCCAATCATGCGACAGAAGGCCGGATTGACATAGGCAATGCGGCCTTCGAGATCGAGAACACGCATGCCAGTGGACATGGAGTTTTCCATGGCGCGCCTGAATCCGGTCTCTGCAATCAGGGCGGCCTCGGCCTCTGACCGGTAGCGCGTGTAGCGCCACAAAATTAGCAGTGCAATCACAATTACGATCGACAGAGCGACGACGACCCCGATCAGTCGGTGCTGTCTCATCTCCTGGTCAATGGTCACAAACATGATGCTGCCATCATGCAGGCGCTGCAACCAGAAGAACACTCCCATTACACAGGCATAGAGCACTAGGATCAGCATAGGCGTAAGCCAGTACCATCTGCGACGGCGCAAACGGGCATGATCGTGAAACGGGGTAGCAATAACCGACTTAGGCGGTGATGACATTCATGTAATCCAGTGATTTCCTTATTTTAGACGTGTTATTAAATTTATTAAATTTCATAATGTGAAAATCAATACCGTAAGGTGAAATTTCACTTGCCGGGTTTTCCATATGTAAATAGAATGCGGCAAATACCCAAAAACAGGTAGGCTTACGTACTTGATAGCTTACGACCCAGGAGATAGTTATGGCACCACAAGCTGCCGCACTGAATGCGACGAACGACGAGGACCTGCTCGAAACACAGGAATGGCTCGATGCACTGTCCGCAGTCCTGGATCGCGAAGGTCCTGAACGTGCGCATTATCTGCTTGAGCGACTCATTGAACTCGCTCGCCGATCCGGGGCGATCATCCCTTTTTCACCCAATACCGCGTATCTGAATACCATCCCTGCAGGGCTCGAAGCCGTGCACCCGGGCAATCAGGAACTCGAAGCGCGTATCCGCCATTACATTCGCTGGAACGCGATGGCGATGGTGGTGCGTGCCAATAAACACAATCCACCTGATGGTGGAGATCTCGGTGGTCACATCGCCTCGTTTGCCTCGTTGGCAACGATGATCGGTTGTGGTCAGAATCATTTTTGGCACGCCGATACACCTGAGCGTGGTGGAGACCTGGTGTATTTCCAGGGCCACTCTTCACCTGGTGTCTATGGCCGTGCTTACCTCGAAGGCCGTCTTACCGAAGACCAGCTGAATCACTTCCGTCAGGAAGTTGGCGGCAAAGGACTTTCGTCTTATCCACATCCAAAGCTGATGCCTGAGTTCTGGCAATTCCCAACGGTATCAATGGGTCTGGGTCCATTGATGGCGATCTATCAGGCGCGCTTTCTCAAATACCTGCATGCACGTGGCATCGCTGATACAAGCCAGCGCAAAGTCTGGGTATTTTGTGGCGATGGTGAGATGGACGAGCCCGAGTCACTCGGTGCGATCAGCTTGGCAGCTCGCGAAAAACTCGACAATCTGATTTTTGTTATTAACTGTAATTTGCAGCGTCTTGATGGCCCTGTGCGTGGTAACGGCAAGATCATCCAGGAACTCGAAGGCGATTTCCGCGGTAGTGGTTGGAACGTGCTCAAACTCATTTGGGGCGGTTATTGGGATCCGCTGTTGGCGAGCGACAAAGAAGGCATTCTTCGCAAGATCATGGAAGAAACCGTCGACGGTGAATACCAGGCCTATAAAGCCAATGATGGCAAGTTTGTGCGTGACCATTTCTTTGGCAAGCATCCAAAATTGCTTGAGATGGTGTCGCGTATGAGCGACGACGATGTCTGGCGTCTGAACCGTGGCGGTCATGATCCATATAAAGTCTACGCAGCCTTTTCGGCGGCGACTGAGCATAAAGGCCAGCCAACCGTCATTCTCGCCAAGACCATCAAAGGTTATGGTCTTGGGCACGTTGCTCAGGCTAAAAATCCCTCGCATCAACAAAAGAAACTCGACATCGATACGCTGCGCGAATTCCGTGATCGTTACAACATTCCGGTGCCTGATAGCCAGCTCGAAGACTTACCCTACATCAAGCCAGCAGAAGACGCACCCGAAATGCTCTATCTGCACGAGCGTCGTAAAGCACTGGGTGGTTACTTGCCCAAGCGCCGCACGCGCGCCGACGAAAAACTCAAAGCCCCCGCACTTGAAGTGCTGCGTCCGGTTCTCGAGCCGACAGCTGAAGGTCGCGAAATTTCAACCACACAGGCGTTTGTCCGTGTGTTGAACCAGGTCTTGCGTGACAAGGACATTGGTCCTCGTGTCGTGCCAATCCTGGCGGATGAATCACGCACCTTTGGTATGGAAGGTTTGTTCCGTCAGATTGGTATTTATGCACCAGAGGGTCAGAAGTACATACCTGTCGACAAAGATCAGGTGATGTACTACCGCGAAGCCGCTGATGGTCAGCTGCTCCAGGAAGGCATCAACGAGGCGGGTGCGTTCAGTTCGTGGATTGCGGCGGCGACGTCATACTCGACGAATAACCGCATCATGATTCCCTTCTTCATTTACTACTCGATGTTTGGTTTCCAGCGCGTAGGCGATCTGGCCTGGGCAGCGGGTGACATGCAGGCACGTGGATTCTTGCTGGGCGGCACAGCGGGTCGCACCACCTTGAACGGCGAAGGCCTGCAACACGAAGACGGTCACAGCCATATCTTCTCATCAGTGATTCCGAACTGCGTGTCGTATGACCCAACCTTTGCACATGAACTGGCTGTCATCATTCAGCACGGTCTCAAGCGCATGGTCGAGGATCAGGAAAACGTCTTTTATTACCTCACGGTGATGAACGAAAATTATGCTCAGCCAGGCCTGAACAAAGGCGACGAAGAAGGCATCATCAAAGGCATGTATCGCCTGAAAAAAGGCGGCAAGTCAAAAATCCGTGCCCAGCTGATGGGTTCAGGTACGATTTTGCGCGAAGTCATGGCAGGAGCCGAGTTGCTTGAAAAAGACTGGGGCGTATCTGCCGATATCTGGAGCGTCACCAGCTTTACCGAGCTGCGTCGCGATGGTCTGGATTGCGAGCGTCACAACATGCTCAATCCAACTGCCAAGGCGCAGATTCCTTATGTCACGGCCTTGCTAGCCAAGACAGAAGGCCCGATTATTGCCTCGACTGACTACATGAAACTGTTCTCTGATCAGATTCGCCCCTTCGTGCCAAAAGGCCGTGATTTCAAAGTGCTGGGAACGGATGGTTTCGGTCGTTCAGACTTCCGTTCAAAATTGCGCGAACATTTTGAAGTGGATCGCCACTTTGTTGTACTAGCAACCTTGCGTGCTCTGGCAGACGAGGGCACAGTGCCGGTAAGCAAAGTTGCAGAAGCCATTAAGAAATATGGCATTGATCCTAATAAAGCTAATCCTCAATACGCTTGAGAAAGAGACAAGATATGAGCAACCTTATTGCAATTCAGGTTCCAGATATTGGTGACTTTGACACGGTTGAAGTTATCGAAGTGCTGGTCAAAGTCGGTGATACCGTTAAGGCTGAACAAAGCCTGATTACGGTCGAGTCCGACAAAGCCTCCATGGAAATTCCCGCCTCGCAAGGCGGCGTAGTTAAGTCTGTCGAGGTCAAAGTCGGCGACAAGGTCAAGCAGGGCAGTGTGGTGATTCATGTTGAGCCCTCTGAAGGTGCTGCAACAGCACCTTCCAGTGCTGCGGCCAGCGCACCTGCAGCCCCGCTTGCATCTGCAGCCCCTGCGCCAGCAGCAGCATCAGTAGCGGCTCCTGCCCCTGCCGCAGCAACAGAAAAACCAGCCGTTGCACAATCCGCATCAGCAATTACTTCAGCACCAGCTCCGACTGCTGGAAAACTTGAAATGCCTGTATCGACTGCTGGCATGCCTCATGCTTCACCATCTGTACGAAAATTTGCGCGCGAACTCGGAGTCGACCTGGTACGTGTGTCTGGTACAGGCCCAAAGAGCCGGATCGTGCTCGAAGACGTCCAGAATTTTGTCAAGCAGGTTATCGCAAGTGGTGCCGGCGCCTCAAGCGCTTCGACAGGAGCTTCGCTGGGTGGTGGACTCGAATTGCTGCCATGGCCAAAGGTCGACTTTACCAAGTTCGGTGCAATTACTCCTCAGCCACTTTCGCGTATCAAGAAAATTTCGGGTGCCAACCTGCATCGCAACTGGGTCATGATCCCACATGTCACAAACAACGATGATGCGGATATCACCGACCTTGAAGCGCTGCGTGTCACCCTGAACAAGGAAAATGAAAAGTCAGGCATCAAGGTCACGATGCTCGCTTTCCTGATCAAGGCAGTTGTTGCAGCACTGAAAAAATTCCCAGAATTCAATGCCTCTCTCGATGGCGATAATCTGATTCTTAAGCAGTACTACAACATCGGCTTTGCTGCAGACACACCCAATGGTCTGGTGGTCCCTGTGATTCGCGATGCGGATAAAAAAGGTATCCTGGATCTGGCTCGCGAAAGTAGTGAACTCGCCAAAAAAGCACGTGATGGCAAACTGGCACCGGCAGAAATGCAGGGCGGTTGCTTTTCGATTTCTTCGCTTGGCGGAATTGGTGGCACAAGTTTTACACCCATCATCAATGCGCCTGAACTCGCGATCCTGGGCGTTTCACGCTCCTACATGAAGCCGGTCTGGGATGGTAAGCAGTTTGTGCCTCAGCTCACATTGCCGATGTCCCTGTCGTATGACCATCGCGTCATCGATGGTGCTTCAGCTGCCCGATTCAACGCCTATCTTGGCAGCTTGCTGGCGGACTTCCGTCGCATTGCACTGTAAGGGGCAGTCATGAGCAATATTATTGATATTCAAATTCCTGATATTGGTGACTTTGATACGGTTGATGTGATCGAAGTGCTGGTCGCAGTCGGCGATACAGTCAAGGCCGAGCAAAGCCTGATCACTGTTGAGTCCGACAAATCCTCGATGGAAATTCCGTCCTCACACGCAGGTGTCGTCAAGTCCCTGGCTGTGAAGATCGGTGACAAGGTCAAGCAAGGCTCGGTCATCATGCAGATCGAGATGGGTGCTGCAAGTGGCGCTGCTGCTTCAAACACTGCAGCTCCAAGTGCTGCAGCCCCAAGCGCCTCCGCATCAAGTCCCGCTGCAGCCCCTTCAGTTGCCAATCCCGCAGCGGCCAGTGTCTCTGCCGCAGCGGCAACGCCTACGCAAGCTTCAACGCCGGCTGTCAGTAAGCCCGTCGCTGCTATTGCCCCTTACGCAGGTCAGGTCGACACCAAATGCGACCTGATTGTGCTTGGTGCAGGACCTGGTGGTTATTCAGCAGCCTTTCGCGCTGCCGATCTCGGTTTGAATGTTGTACTCGTTGAACGCTACGCGACCCTGGGTGGCGTGTGCTTGAACGTTGGTTGTATTCCTTCTAAAGCGTTGTTGCACACAGCAGCTGTGATGGAAGAAGCGCAGGCACTTGCAGAGCACGGCATTACCTTTGGTAAACCCAAAATCGATCTTGATAAATTACGCGCATTCAAAGATGGCGTGATTGGTAAGCTGACGGGTGGTCTGGCTGGAATGGCTCGCGCGCGTAAAGTCACCGTGGTGCATGGTCTGGGCGAATTTGTCAGCCCCAATCATGTGACCGTCAAGTCCGATGCCGGTTCACAGACAATCGAATTTGGTCAGGCGATCATCGCAGCAGGTAGCCAGTCAGTCAAACTGCCTTTCATGCCTGAAGATGACCGTGTAGTCGACTCGACAGGTGCCTTACTGTTGCGCAGCATTCCTAAAAAAATGCTGATTGTCGGTGGCGGCATCATTGGTCTTGAAATGGGTACGGTCTACTCCGCCCTGGGCGCACGCCTGGATGTGGTCGAGATGCAAGACGGTCTAATGCAGGGCGCCGATCGTGATCTGGTCAAGGTGTGGCAAAAAATGAATGCCCCACGTTTTGATAACCTGATGCTCAAGACCAAAACGGTTTCAGCACAGGCCAAAAAGGACGGCATTTATGTGACCTTTGAAGGCGAAGGCGCTCCTAAAGAGCCTCAACGCTATGATCTTGTGTTGCAAGCTGTTGGGCGCACACCCAATGGTAAAAAAATTGCTGCAGACAAAGCAGGCGTTGCAGTCACTGATCGTGGCTTTATCGAAGTCGACCGTCAGATGCGCACGAATGTCCCGCATATTTTTGCAATCGGTGACATTATCGGCCAACCCATGCTGGCTCATAAAGCCGTGCACGAAGGCCATGTGGCTGCCGAAGTCGCGGCCGGTCAAAAGAGCTTCTTTGACGCGCGCGTGATTCCATCGGTCGCCTATACCGATCCCGAAGTCGCCTGGGTCGGATTGACAGAGGATGAGGCTAAAAAGCAAGGTATCCAGATTACCAAAGGGATGTTTCCCTGGGCCGCTTCAGGTCGTGCGATTGCTAATGGTCGTGACGAGGGCTTTACCAAGCTCCTGTTTGACGCCACAACCCATAAGATTCTTGGCGGCGGAATTGTGGGTACCCATGCGGGCGATTTGATCAGTGAAGTCGCATTAGCCATCGAAATGGGTGCTGATGTGGTGGATATCGGTAAAACGATCCATCCTCATCCGACACTTGGCGAGTCCGTTGGTCTGGCTGCCGAAGCCGCAGAAGGGCACTGCACCGATCTTCCACCTGTCCGTAAAAAGTAATTTTTAATGCGTCTTCTTTGCGCATGATGCTGTTCACGATGACAAAAGCCGCTTGACTGCGGCTTTTGTCATATGAGCGGTAAAATACGTGTTTCCCCTAACACCTGCCTCGCGATCATCACTGTGTCCCATATTCTGCACATACCCGGTTCGTCTGTTTTGTCTGCTTTTCGCCAAGAGCGTTTGCTTGCTCGCATGAAAGCGCTTGGTCTACCCATTGCGGCCATTCAGGCCCGTTTTGAGCATTTCGTCTCTTGTGACGAAGCTCCCGATACGCAGACTCTCGATCGCCTGAAGCAGTTGCTGGATTACGGCACACCGTATGTCGCCCATCCGGATGAAGCCTCCGGTGTAGTGTTGAACGTCATTCCTCGCCTGGGTACGATTTCAGCCTGGGCCAGTAAATCGACTGACATTGCGCATAATTGCGGATTTTTTACCGTTCGCCGGATGGAAAGAGGGGTTCAGTACATTCTGATTCCCGAGCGTAGCTGGCTTAAAACCCAAAAACTCAATGCGCAGATGCTTGCACAAGCCGCGAGTTGCCTGCATGACCGCATGACTGAGACAGTAGTGGATCATCGCTTTGATCCACAGGCGCTGTTTGACTCCTTGCCAGGCAAGCCGATGCAAACCGTACCCGTTGTCAAACTTGGCAAAGCAGCATTGCTCGAAGCCAACACAACGCTCGGCCTTGCCTTGTCCGATGACGAAATCGACTATCTGACGCAGTCCTTTACCGATCTCGGACGCGATCCGACAGATGTCGAGCTGATGATGTTTGCTCAGGCTAACAGTGAGCATTGTCGCCATAAGATTTTTAATGCTCAATGGGTGATTAATGGGGTTGCAACACCTAAAACCCTGTTTGGCATGATTCGTGAAACCCATGCGGCCCAGCCTTTGGGGACCGTTGTCGCGTATTCAGACAACTCGGCCATCATGGAGGGCGGTCAGGCTTTGCGTTTCCAGGCAGCAAATCCAACGAATGAAGTGGCGCCCATTTATGCCGCGCATGCGCAGTTGGTCCACACCATCATGAAGGTCGAGACCCACAACCACCCGACTGCAATTGCACCCTTCGAAGGCGCAGCAACGGGTGCTGGTGGTGAAATCCGTGACGAAGGTGCAACTGGCCGCGGTTCAAAACCCAAAGCTGGCCTTGCTGGTTTTACTGTTTCGCATTTGTTGCTCGAAGAAGCCATCCGCCCCTGGGAAGCCGATCGCCACGGTAGCCCGGACCGTATTGCCAGCCCACTCTCCATCATGATCGATGGTCCGCTCGGTGCGGCTGCGTTTAATAATGAATTTGGCCGTCCGAATTTACTCGGCTATTTCCGTACCTACGAACAGACCGCCGGTGGCACACGCTGGGGCTATCACAAGCCCATCATGATCGCGGGTGGCCTGGGTAGCATCGATGCTGAACTCACCCACAAAGACGTGATTCCGCCAGGCGCCCTGCTGATTCAGCTTGGGGGTCCCGGTCTGCGTATTGGTATGGGTGGCAGTGCTGCCTCCAGTATGGCGGTCGGCACCAACACTGCCGCACTTGATTTTGATTCTGTTCAACGGGGTAATCCCGAGATTGAACGGCGTGCCCAGGAGGTTATCGATCGTTGCTGGCAACAAGGTGCCAAGAATCCCATTATTGCCATTCATGATGTGGGGGCAGGTGGCCTGTCCAATGCATTCCCTGAACTAGTGAACGATGCCGGTCGCGGTGCGACCTTTGAACTTAAGCGTGTACCCCTCGAAGAATCTGGCATGTCACCCGCCGAGATCTGGAGTAATGAATCCCAAGAACGCTATGTCTTGTCGATTCTGCCTTCAGACCTAGAACACTTCAAAGAAATCGCTGACCGCGAACGCTGTCCTTTTTCAGTGATCGGTGTCGCCACCGAAGAGCGTCAATTGCGCGTTCTGAACGGTGAGGGCCTGCCAGGTATCGATGCTGTTGCACCCGCGAATGCTGTGACTGATACGACTGATGCTACTGCACCCGCGACTGCAACCGCGACAGCGACCCGTCCGGTTGACGTGCCGATTGACGTCATTCTCGGCAAACCTCCACGCATGACACGCGATGTCAAACGTTTGTCTGGTGTGACTGAGCCGCTTGACCTGACTGTGATCGGCCTGGACGACGCTGCGACCCGTGTCCTTCAACATCCAACCGTTGCCAACAAAACATTCCTCATCACCATTGGCGATCGTACCGTGGGTGGCTTGTCCAGTCGTGATCAGATGGTGGGTCCCTGGCAAATTCCCGTAGCAGATTGTGCCGTCACGATTGCAGATCATGATGGTACCCGTGGCGAAGCCATGGCGATGGGTGAACGCACACCACTGGCCGTGATTGACGCTGCGGCATCAGGCCGGATGGCCATTGCCGAAGTCCTGACAAACCTTGTCGCTGCGGACGTTGCGCGCATCGAGGACATCAAGATTTCTGCGAACTGGATGGCGGCTTGTGGTGCCCCAGGTCAGGATGCTGCGCTGTATGACACAGTCAGTGCTGTCAGTGCGTTGTGCCAGCAGGTTGGATTATCAATTCCTGTTGGTAAGGATTCTCTGTCCATGCAGACTGCCTGGAGCGAGGCGGGTGAACAGCGCAAAGTTGTTTCTCCAGTTTCGCTTATCGTGACGGCTTTTGCGCCCGTAGACGATGTGCGCAAGACTCTGACGCCAGAGCTCAAGACAAACGTGGGCCCGACCTGCCTCATCATGTTAGATCTGGGTTGCGGTCGTCAACGTATGGGTGCTTCAATCCTGTCACAGGTTTGCAACCAGCTTGGCGAAGAAACCCCCGATATCGAGGATGCCGAAGTCCTGCGTGCTTTCTTTGTGACAATTCGTGCCCTGGCTGACTCGGGCGTTGTACTGGCCTATCACGATCGTTCCGATGGCGGCTTGTTTGCAACGATCTGCGAGATGGCCTTTGCTGGCCACACCGGCGTTTCGGTCAATCTTGATATGCTGACCATTGACGCTCATGCTGCGGATTGGGGTGACTTCAAGATTCGTCCTGAACAAGTCGCTGTGCAGCGCGATGAGCTGACACTCAAGGCGTTGTTCACAGAAGAAGCGGGTGCTGTCATCCAGGTTCCCGCCGCAGAACGCGACGCCGTACTTCAGGTGTTACGTGCCGCTGGTTTGTCCAAACATTCGCATGTCATTGGTTCGACCAATGCAGCAGATGAAGTTGAGTTCTATCGAGATGGTAAAAAAATCTGGGGTCGTCCACGTGCAGACCTGGGTCAGCTCTGGAGTGATGTGAGCTACCGGATTGCTTCGCGACGTGACAATCCAGCTTGTGCGCAAGCCGAGTTCGATATGTGGAAAGATGTTGCAGACCGGGGTATGTCACCGATCGTGACTTTTGATCCACAGAACAATATTGCCGCACCGTTTATCAATAAAGGCGCGCGTCCACGTGTCGCAATTCTACGTGAGCAGGGTTGTAACAGTCAGGTTGAGATGGCCTGGGCCTTTGACAAGGCTGGTTTTGAAGCCTGGGACGTACACATGACCGACTTGCAGACCGGTTACGTGGATCTTTCGCTGTTCCAGGGTCTGGTCGCCGTAGGTGGATTTAGTTATGGTGACGTACTCGGTGCAGGCGAAGGTTGGGCACGGAGTATTTTGTTTAATTCCCAATTGTCAGACCAGTTTGCACAATATTTTGCTCGCCCTGATACCTTTGGACTGGGGGTGTGCAATGGTTGCCAGATGATGGCTGCACTTGCCAAGATGATTCCCGGCGCACAAAACTGGCCACGGTTTACCCGCAACCAGTCCGAAAAATACGAAGCACGTTTTTCCATGGTCGAAGTCCTGGATTCGCCTTCCTTGTTTTTTAAAGGTATGGCAGGGACTCAAATCCCAGTCGCGGTCGCTCACGGTGAGGGTTTTGCAAACTTTGCGCGCCAGGGCAATGCAGAGCAGGTGATTCGTTCCTTGCAGTTCGTGGATCACAAGGGCCAGGCGACTAATGCCTACCCCTTCAATCCAAACGGCAGTCCTAATGGTCTGACTTCTGTCACGACTGCAGATGGTCGTTTTACAGTGCTGATGCCACATCCAGAACGCGTGACACGCAATGTAATGATGTCCTGGTCACCAGAGCGCTGGGGGCAGGCAGATACCGGTGGTCAATACACCCCCTGGATGCGGATTTTCCAGAACGCGAGGGTTTCGCTAGGCTAAGTTAAAAGCTTTTGTAATATAAGAATTACTTGATTGTTATGCGTTGACTGGCACAGGAATTTGGAACATAAAAAAAGCATTCGTTTTTTTAGGGGTTTATGCCCCTGATGTGCCCAAAATGACCTGGTCAGTCATCGTATAATCTCTCTTTGCGACCGGAGCTTTTTATGCGTTTAATTCAAACCGCGCTCACATTCGACGATGTGTTGCTGGTGCCTGCCTTCTCTCAGGTGTTGCCGCGCGATGCATCGCTTGCCACACGCCTGACACGCAACATTTCACTCAATATTCCTCTCGTATCCGCAGCGATGGATACCGTCACCGAAGCGCGCCTGGCGATCGCCATGGCCCAGGAAGGCGGTATCGGGATTATTCACAAAAACCTCACCCCTGACGAGCAGGCCCGCGAAGTCGCTCGCGTTAAACGCCATGAGTTCGGCATCGTGATTGATCCGATTACCGTCACACCAGACATGAAAGTCCGGGACGCTATTGCGTTGCAGCGCCAGCACGGTATTTCTGGCTTGCCAGTGGTGCAGGGCGGCAAGCTCGTAGGCATCGTCACGAACCGGGATTTGCGTTTTGAAGAGCGTCTGGATGAGTCCATTCGCAACATCATGACACCCCAGGATCGTCTGATCACCATGAAGGAGGGTACAACTCTCTCCGAAGCTCAGACACTCATGCACAAGCATCGTCTCGAGCGTGTGTTAATTGTGAACGACGCTTTTGAATTGCGTGGTCTTGCCACAGTCAAAGATATCGTCAAGAACACCGAACATCCCGCCGCTTGTAAAGATAGCCAGGGTCAGTTGCGAGTCGGTGCTGCAGTCGGTGTGGGTGGTGATACCGAAGAACGCGTTGCCAAACTGGTCGCGGCTGGAGTTGATGTCATTGTTGTCGATACAGCCCATGGACATTCCGCTGGCGTCATCGAGCGCGTTCGCTGGGTCAAGACCCACTATCCTAAAGTCGAAGTCATCGGTGGCAATATCGCAACTGCGGATGCCGCCCGTGCATTGCTCAATGCTGGCGCCGATGCGGTCAAAGTCGGTATTGGCCCAGGCTCGATTTGTACGACCCGTGTTGTCGCAGGCGTCGGTGTCCCCCAGATCACTGCAATTTCGGACGTATCCCGTGCCCTCGAAGGCACGGGTGTTCCTTTAATCGCTGACGGTGGTATCCGTTTCTCAGGTGACGTATCCAAAGCCATCGCTGCGGGCGCCTCTACGGTCATGATGGGTGGAATGTTTGCTGGTACAGACGAGTCGCCTGGCGAGATTGTTCTGTATCAGGGACGGTCCTATAAATCCTACCGTGGCATGGGTAGCCTGGGTGCGATGACTGAAGGCTCCGCTGATCGCTATTTCCAGGATCCAGCCAACAACGCAGACAAACTTGTCCCCGAGGGTATTGAGGGTCGTGTGCCTTACAAAGGCAGCGTTCTCGCGATTATTTTCCAGTTGGTGGGTGGTGTGCGTGCTTCGATGGGTTACTGTGGCTGCGCAACAATCGAAGAAATGCGTACTAAACCTGAGTTCGTCCAGATCACTTCTGCGGGCTTCAGGGAGTCACATGTCCACGACGTACAAATCACCAAAGAAGCCCCGAATTACCGGGCTGAGTAACTAACAGACCTTCTTTTAATCTTGCACCGGCCTCATGGCCGGTGTCTTTTCTTTAAACAGGCTTGGCTTTCATGCACCAGCGCATTCTGATTCTCGATTACGGTTCACAAGTGACTCAACTCATCGCACGTCGCGTGCGCGAAGCTGGTGTGTACTGCGAACTTCACCCTGGTGATGTCACTGCAGAGTTCATGCATGAACAGCTTGCGCTGGGCCTCAAGGGCATCATCCTGTCGGGCAGTCATGCATCGGCCTACGATGAGGACTCCCTCAAAGTACCCGCGACAGTATTCGAGCTGGGTGTCCCTGTCTTAGGGATCTGTTATGGCATGCAAGCCATGGCGCAGCAACTCGGTGGTGAGGTCAGCCATTCCGATCATCGTGAATTCGGTTATGCGGAGGTTCGCGCACGCGGTCATACGGCATTGCTCAAGGACATTTCAGATTTCACGACCCCCGAAGGTCATGGCATGCTCAAAGTCTGGATGAGTCATGGCGATCAGGTGACCCGTTTGCCTGAAGGCTTCAAAGTCATGGCATCGACGGATTCTTGTCCGATTGCTGCGATGGCTGATGAGTCACGTAAGTTTTACGCAGTGCAATTTCATCCCGAAGTCACCCACACCATCCAGGGTCAGGCGCTGTTGAATCGTTTTGTGAACGATATCTGCGGCTGTGTCGGCGACTGGAATATGCCTAACTACGTCGAAGAAGCCGTTGCGCGTATTCGTGAACAGGTTGGCGACGATGAAGTCATCCTGGGCTTATCAGGCGGAGTAGATTCTTCAGTCGCAGCTGCACTGATTCATAAAGCAATTGGCGATCGACTGACATGTGTATTCGTCGATCACGGCTTGCTGCGCCTGGACGAAGGTAAACAGGTCATGGAGACCTTTGCTAAGAACATGGGTGTGCATATTATTCATGTGAACGCCACAGAACAGTTTATGGGCAAACTCTCCGGCGTCTCTGACCCAGAAGCCAAACGTAAAATTATCGGCAAGGAGTTCGTTGAGGTATTCCAGGCCGAGTCCGCCAAGCTCAAGCAGGCAAAATGGCTTGCTCAGGGGACAATTTATCCCGATGTGATCGAGTCAGCAGGAGCTAAAACTGGTAAAGCCGTTGCAATCAAATCTCACCATAATGTGGGCGGTTTACCAGACACATTGAATCTCAAGCTGCTTGAGCCATTGCGTGAATTGTTCAAGGACGAAGTCCGTAAGCTCGGCGTTGCATTGGGCTTGCCACATGGCATGGTGTATCGCCATCCCTTCCCGGGTCCTGGGCTGGGTGTGCGCATTTTGGGCGAAGTCAAGACTGAGTTTGCAGATCTATTACGTCGTGCAGATGCGATCTTTATAGAAGAGCTGCATAACTTTATTGATCCCGCATCTAATCTCAGCTGGTACGATCTGACGTCACAAGCCTTCGCTGTATTCCTGCCCGTTAAATCAGTTGGCGTGATGGGTGATGGCCGGACATACGATTATGTTGTGGCCTTGCGCGCAGTGCAGACCTCTGACTTTATGACCGCTGACTGGGCGCCTTTGCCATATCCGTTACTCGCCAAGGTATCTTCGAGGATTATTAACGAAGTACGTGGCATTAACCGTGTGGTGTACGACGTCTCATCTAAACCGCCTGCGACGATTGAGTGGGAATGACAGAATTCCCACAAAATTTTTTTCAAATTCGATTGAGTGCTGATTGATGAATAAGCACAATCGGGCCTGTCGCGACGTGAAGTGACTTGTACGTAGATGTTCAAGCCCAGGAAAATCAACATGCAAATCAAGGATAGCGTTGCGATTGTTACCGGTGGAGCCAGCGGGATTGGTGAAGCCGTAGTCAAACATTTTATTCGTCAGGGCGCCCGTGTCACAGTAGTCGATCGTGAGCAACAGAATATTGATCGCGTGCTCGTGGATATCAAAGAAATGGGTGGTCAGGCGATCGGCGTATGCGCCGATGTCACGAGCGAGGCCGATACGGCCAGATTCATTGATGCGACGCTTAAGGCGTTTGGCAAGCTCAATGTCGCCGTAACCTGCGCAGGTATCATTCGAGACGGTACGCTCTTGTCACTCGACAAGGAGACTGGTCGTGTCAGTAAGAAGCTCAGTCTGGACAAATGGAAGTCGGTCATCGATATCGATCTGACTGGGACATTCCTCACGCTGCGAGACGCCGCTGAGGCCATGGTCAACGGTGGTTGGGATGGCTTGCTTGTGCCGATCTCCTCAGTGAATAAGGTTGGACAACTTGGTCAGCTGAACTATTCCAGTGCAAAAGTCTCCATAGAGTTGATGCCTAAAATCATTATTGGTGAATTCTTAATGCGTGGGATTAAAAATATCCGTTGCGTTGGAATCGCGCCAGGTTATACAGAGACGGCTTTGCTTACAGGGATGAATCAGGATGCGTTAAAGGCAATTCTGGCAGATGTGCATATCGGACGCTTGATCAAGCCCGAAGAGATCGCCGACATGATCGGCTATTGCCTGGCTAATACAGCTTTAAACGCAACGACTATCGAAATTACAGGTGGGCTGTGTTATCCGAATAACATCGCAAAATAAAAAAATTAAATTTAAAACTCCATATTAAGTGTTTCACTAGTGGTTAAACCGTGTTGCACTTCGTACTGCTAGCCACCAAAGTTTTTAAACCGTTCGCTATCCTAGTTGCGCACGTATTGCTTGCGCTTCATCAGCAATAATTTGTTCTTCATTAGTCGGTACGACCAATACCGTGACGCGACTCGCGGGTTGGCTCAGCACTTTGAATTCCCCCTGCGCTGAGGCATTCACCTCTGAATCGATACCCACCCCGAGCCAGGCGAGTTGCTGGCAGACCGCCGCGCGAATTTCAGGTTGGTGTTCGCCAATACCTGCGGTAAAAATGAGTGTTTCTAGCCCGCCCAGTGTATTGGCAAGCCGTGCAATTTCACCTGCGATTCTGAAAGTAAAGTGTTCGATGGCCTTTTTCGCACTATCCTGAGCGCTCTTTAATAGATCCCGCATTTCCGCACTCACTCCAGACATGCCGAGCAGGCCCGATTTTTCGTAAAGCAGATGTTCGATTTCGGATGCGGATATTCCAACATGTTCCAAAAAGTACAGGATCACTCCGGGATCGAGTGCCCCGCAACGTGTGGCCATCGGAATGCCGTCCAGGGTTGAAAACCCCATGCTGGTGTCACGACTCAGACCGCTTTCGATGGCGCAGAGACTTGCACCACTGCCCAGATGCGCAACAACTGTTTTACGCTGGCTGTATTCAGGAAAATGGCTGCCAAGCGCGCGCATCACATATTGGTAAGACAACCCATGAAAGCCATATCGTTTGATCCCTTCCTCAAACCATTTATGCGGTATTGCAAAGGTGCGAACACAATCTGACTGACTGCGATGAAATGCAGTATCAAACGATGCGGTCTGCAGCAGGTCAGGGCGTAGATGCCGAATCGCCTGAATGAGTCGCAGGCTATGAGGTTGATGCAGTGGGGCCAACGGGATGAATGTGGCGAGTATATCTAGGACCTGCTGATCCACGGCCACTGGCCCGGCGTACTGATCGCCACCGTGCACGACGCGATGACCCACAACATTGAGGTGATCGAGTGAAAAATGTTTGTCGAGCCAGGTGAGAGTTTCGTCAATAACCTCATGCAAATCCTCTGATAGCTTTTCTTGTAAAGCGATTTCGAAGGACTGTCCCGCGTTCTTCAGCTTCAACACTAATGGCTCATGTCTTAAATCAATCGCGCCCGCGCCGATCTGAGTACTTACTCCTTGATTTACGCTGAACAATCCAATCTTGACAGAGGATGATCCTGCATTAAATGTGAGTAAGTTTGGCGTCACCATTAATTCATACCAAGCATGTGCTTGCGTTCGGAGACAAGCTTTGCGAGTGCTGCGGATGCGAGTCTCACGCGCAAACTGTCAGAGCGGCTGGTCAGAATGATTGGAATCCTGGCACCCAAAACGAGAGCCGCAGCATCAGCATCTGCAAAATATAAAAACTGTTTTGCGAGGATGTTGCCCGCTTCAATATTTGGGACAAGGAGAATATCTGCCTGTCCAGCAACTCTGGAAGTAATGCCTTTTGTCTTGGCCGCAGCCAGACAGATCGCGTTATCAAACGCGAGTGGCCCATCGACCAGCCCTCCTGTAATTTGTCCGCGCATCGCCATGACTGTGAGGGCTGCAGCGTCGATCGTTGCAGGCATCTCGCTATTGACGGTTTCTACCGCAGCAAGAACTGCAACGCGAGGCTCGACAATACCTAGTAGCCGCATTAGGTCAATTGCATTTTGACAGATATCACGTTTTTGATTCAGATTGGGACTGATATTGATGGCGGCGTCGGTGATGATGAGCGGTCGTGAGTAGGTTGGAATATCCATGGCATAGATATGGCTGATTCGTCTTTCAGTATGCAGCCCCGATTCTTTTTCTACAACGGCAGCAAGCAGTTCATCGGAGTGCAGGCTGCCTTTCATGATCGCTCGGACGTTACCGCTTGCACCTAATTCAACTGCGCGCCTGGCCGCAGCATGACTATGTTCGACAGACTGAATTTCAATCCCCGTGATATCGACTCCGGCTTGTTCGGCAGCCGTATGAATTTTGGTAGCGGGACCGATTAATACCAGCTCAAGCAAACCCTCTTTTTGAGCCTCAACAGCAGCCTCAATGGCTTCAGGAGAACACGGATGAACGATTGCTGTACGTAATGGTGGATTGATTTGGGCTTCATGAATGAACGCCAGATAACGTTGATGCGTTTGGTCATTCTGTTTTGAAGATATCACTGGCATGGTTTCACTCACTCATCCATTCAAAACTCAAGTTTGAAATACGTAGGTGCCCGGCGCAGGATGCATCGGCTTATTCGCCTGATTCTTCCCTCCCATCGGTGGTGGGGCTATCCTTTTCTTATTTGAATGTTCCTTGAGCCAGTCTGTCCACGCGATCCACCATGAACCTTCGTGGTGTTTGGCAAGTGTCTCCCAGGCGTCTGCTTCGATATGCAGGTCAGATTCTTCTGTTGTACGTAATTTAAACGTACGTTGAGGATGTCCTGGCTCACTGATAATCCCGGCATTATGTCCCCCCGTTGTCAATACGAAGGTGATTGCGCTATCGCATAGCTCATGGATTTTATAGACAGATTTCCACGGTGCGATATGATCGCGTTCGGTGCTCACGACGAAAAGAGGACATCGAATGTTATGCAATGAAATCGAATGTCCATCGACCTGATAGCGTCCACTTGCAAGTTCATTGTTGAGAAACAGTTTACGAAGATATTCGGAGTGCATGCGATACGGTAGTCGGGTCGCATCAGCGTTCCAGGCCATCAGGTCCGTGATCGGAGCGCGCTCACCACGCATATAGTCATTGACTATGCGTGACCAGATCAATTCATTGGATTGTAATAACTGAAATGCTCCCGACATTTGCTCGGCACTCAGATAACCTCGCTGAGACATCATGCTCTCAATGAAGTTAATCTCGCTCTCGTCGATAAACAGATGCAGTTCACCAGGTTCAGAAAAATCTGTCTGAGCCGCGAGCAGGGTGACGGAGGCCAGTCGTTGATCTTTCTGGCCTGCAAGCGTTGCTGCGGTTATGGCCAGGATCGTTCCGCCGAGGCAATACCCCACTGCGTGAATTTTGTGGTCGCTAATGATTTCGCCGATCGTATCCATTGCGGCAAGTACACCCAGTTTCTGATAATCATTCAAACTGATATCGCGATCCTTTTCGTCTATATTGCGCCATGAAATACAAAATACCGTATATCCCTGTGAAACAAGAAAACGGATCATTGAATTTTGCGGTGAGAGATCCAGTATGTAATATTTCATGATCGCAGCAGGGACGATCAACACGGGTTCTGCAATAACCCGGTCCGTGGTTGGACTGTATTGGATCAGTTCAATTAAGTGATTGGTGAATACGACTTTGCCAGGGGTAACCGCTAGATTTTTACCGACAGTGAAGGAATCCGTGTCTGGGGCATTGTGCTGTGTCCAGTTCATGACATCGTGCACAGCATTCATGGCGCCACGCAGGAGATTTTTTCCTGATTGTTCAGCGGTGCATTGAACAATTTCGGGATTGGTCAATGGATTGTTCGACGGTGAGAATATATCGAGCCATTGCCTGGTTGCAAAATTGACTACATTCTGATGATGCTTTGAAAGTCCCGGTACATCACGGGTGGCAGTATCCCACCACTTTTCAATCGTGAGGAACTTGTCAGCCCACTGCGCATATGGCCATACAGACCATGACGGGCTCGCAAAACGTGAGTCTGTCATCAGTGGAGAGCAACTGTTCTGAATATGCCCGTTGGTCGCTTGTGCGAGCGACGTCAGTCCTTTTGATGCAAGCGAATTGAGTTCCAGTTGTTTGCCCGGGGATCCGATCATGTGCATGGCCCAGTCGATATACGCGAGATAAAGCGATGCAGGGGAGATACCTCCTGTCATCCGCGCAATAATTGATTCCTTGGCGTGGTCGAGGGAGCGATAAACGTTTTCCGGTTGAGTCGCCTCAACAATGGATTGCGATGCAGTGGCTGAACGAGTGGATTTTTGACGGGTCATGCCTGATTACCCCTAAGCACACATTTATGCGCCTTTAAAGCTTAACATTCAGAATGTTTGGAATAAAGACAAGTTTAAGCAACTATGGATCTAAATCAATCTTCGCTCATTATTAGAGATAGTCACACTAACGATTTATCTTCTATCAAAGACATTTACGCACATCACGTGCTAAATGGCACGGCATCCTTCGAGCTCACACCTCCGGATATAACGGAGCTAGCAGAGCGTCGAGCAGGGATCTTGGCCAAAGGTCTGCCTTACTTGGTTGCCGAACTCAATGGTAGGGTGGTGGGCTATGCCTATGCCACACCATACCGGCCAAGGCCAGCCTATCGTTTTACCGTCGAGGATTCAGTCTATATCCGCGAAGGCTTTCACGGTAAAGGTATCGGAAAAGCACTGCTTCAGGAGGTCATTGATCGCTGTACTACAGCTGGATATCGTCAAATGCTTGCAGTCGTAGGTGATGCAAGTCCACCGTCCGTCGCGTTACACCGGTCGCTGGGCTTCGAAATAGCAGGGGTTTTCAAAGCGTTTGGCTTTAAGTTTGGCGCCTGGAGAGACACTGCGATGTTGCAACGATCATTAGGCGAGGGTGCAACGACTACCGTTGCAGAAGACACAGACAAAAACCTAGAATTAAAAGACAGCGCCTCGCGCTGAAATCGGCCAGAGTTCTTCAACTTTACCGTTGCGCACGGCGATAAGCCAGTCATGAAGATTGACTGTCGGATCGCAATGGCCAGGGATCAGTTTGACCTTGTCACCAACCTTCAGAGCCGGTGCATCAGCATCGGGCACGATGATGGTATGTTCGTCGGAGAGAGATTCAACTTTCCAGCCAGGAACGATGATCCTGGGTAGTCCGGAATCAACAGCGAAAGACTTCAACCCTGCATCGAGCACCGCATGCTTTGGATGCACGCTCATCACGGTGCACAATGCAAACAATGTGTTTTTGAGTTCTGGCACATCGTCAGCGGGTGCGTTTTTTGGGTAATCATTATCCATCAGCACATATGAACCGGGTTGCACTTCGGTAAAGAGACCGGAGTCTGCTTCGAGTGGATAGGTGCCTGTGCCACCACCTGTGACTGCATCGACGGAAAATCCCGCCTGATTCAGCGCAGCAATTGTTTCCCGTACGCGCGCACATGCAGCTTCGATGGCTTTGGCTCGGTCTTGAGGGGCACGCATATGTTGTGCCGCACCGTGATAAGCCTGCAGTCCTGCAAACACCAGTGCAGGTGAATAAGTCGCGATGGCTTGTGCCAGCTCAACTGCTGATTCGGTCGTCGTCACGCCACAGCGTCCATGCCCCACATCGACTTCGATATACACATCTACAGCGACAGCGTGACGACGAGCAGCCGCACCGATTTGATGGATCTGCACGATATTGTCGACACACAATCCCATGTGAGCATGTGCAGCGAGTCGAGCAACCCGTTCAACCTTGCGTACACCTACCACCTGATTTGTAATGAGAATGTTTTTAATACCGACTTCTATAAAAGGCTCGGCCTCGCTTGCCTTTTGTACACAGATCCCAGAAGCGCCTGCCTGCATTTGGCGCAGGGCAATGTCCGGGCATTTATGAGCCTTAGCGTGGGAGCGCACTGCGATCCCTGCCGTCTGAATCGCGGCGTGGACTTCTGATAAATTCTTTTCAAGCGCATCCAGATCAATAATAAGCGCAGGCGTATCGATCGCATCAATTGCGGCTCCGATTGCAGCGGGTGCATCGTGCCAGTTGCCTAAGCCAGATTCAGAAATTGAAGGATGATGAGTCATGTTGGTTTTCCTATGCGTTTGACTGCCTGGGATGCTGCAAAGCAGATTACAAAATATACCGCGCCTGCGATGATCATCATTTCTTCAATCCGACCATCACGTTCGCCAATGCCTTCAGCGCTGGTAAAGAAATCCGCAAGTGAGATTACATATACCAGCGACGTATCCTGAAATAATACGATTAATTGAGTCAACAAGAGTGGTGTCATGTTTTTGACTGCCTGAGGCAAGATAATCAGGCGCATCGCCTGCAAGGGTTTCATGCCTAAGGCGCTTGCCGCAGCCATCTGTCCCTGAGGCACGCTTTGAATGCCCGCGCGCATGATTTCTGCGTAATATGCCGATTCAAATAAAGTGAAACCGACTAGCGCGGAGAGCAATCGCGTATCCATGCTGCCGCCATTCGGCAAGAGGCTTTTCAGGACTTGAGGAACCACCAGATAAAAAGTCAGCAGCACCATTGCCAATGGAATCGAACGAAAAAAATTGACGTATGTAGCCGAAAGAAATGACAGAATACGGCTGGAGGATAGCCGCATCATGGCCAGGATCGTGCCCCAGATCAGTCCCACGATGAGTGCACATCCCGCCACCTGAAGCGAGACGAGCATGCCACGCATCATGGCGGATGCGGCTTCTGGCGTCAGGAAGCTAAAGTCAAAATCTAGCATGATCTATATGTTGCTAGCATTATCTCGCACCCATGAAGCCAGCCAAACGTGTCCGACGTTCAATCATCGTCATCAGAATCATGACGACTGCGTTGATCGCGAAATAGCACAAAATAACCGCAATGAATGACTCATAGCCTCGTGCGGTGTAATCATTGAGCTGGCGTGCTCGGGCAAACAACTCAAGCACACCAACGGTCGCGGCAATGGAAGTGTTTTTAAAAATGCTTAACATTTCCGACGTCATAGGTGGAACAATTAGGCGGTATGAGACAGGCAGCAGGACATAACGGTAGGCCTGCGGGAGCGTAAATCCCATCGAGAGCGCTGCATTGCGCAATCCCGCTGGTAAGGACTGAATCCCCGCCCGTACCTGCTCGCATACACGCGCAGCGGTAAAGACACCCAGTCCAAGCGTGGCGGTGACAAACGCTGTGGTGGCCGGCGGCTGGGCGAACAACCAGGATCGCCATGCATCAGGAAGGAATTTAGGGACAACGTAATACCAGAGGAATAACTGCACAATTAGAGGTACGTTGCGAATGACCTCAACATAGGTCGTTGCCAGAGCACGGAGCAATTTATTAGGGACCGTTCGCATAATGCCAAGTAGCGAACCGAGAACAAAAGCCAGAATCCAGCCAAGCGTTCCCATCTGGACTGTCGTCCACATACCAGCCAATAGCCAGTCAAAATAGGTTTCTTTGCCATTGGCCGGTTGTAAAAACACCGACCACGTCCACTGATATCCCATTACCAACCTTGTCGCATGTCATTGAAGCAGGATTCGGCGACATCATTGTCGCCGAATCAATCTATTACGACGTTATTCGATCGCTTGATCGTTAGGTTTGGCGTACAGGGCTTTCAAGTCATCAGATTGTGGAAAATCCAGGCTGGTGTTGCGGGGAGGAATCGGGCTTTCAAACCACTTTTTGTAAAGAGTATTGATCTCGCCTGACTTCATTTCTGCCGCAAGGGTCTCATCCACGATTTTTTTGAATGGCGCATCATCGCGACGCATCATGCAACCATAGGCTTCACGCGACATAGGCGTACCGACGACAGTCCATTTTTCAGGATTCTTGGATTTGGCGCGCTCCCCATAAAGAATCGCATCGTCCATCATGAAGGCCACTGCGCGTCCGCTGTCGACTGCAAGAAATGATTGTGTGTTTTCACGCGCTGCCATCACACTGATACCGGCATTCTGTGTTTCGTTATATTTATTAATCAAACGCTCAGAGGTGGTGCCTGCCGTAGTCGAAAGGTTTTTGCCCTTGAGATCCGCAAAATCTTTAATGCCTGAATCCTTTGCGGTCAGCAAACGCGTACCGATAATAAAAAAGCTCGTCGAAAACGCGACTTGCTGCTGCCGCTCAACAGTATTAGTCGTCGACGAACATTCAAAATCCAGCGTGCCATTCTGTATGAGGGGAATACGGTTTTGCGCTGTGAATGGAATAATCGTGTATTTCAGATCAGGCATTTTTAGCTCGGTCTTCAGACGATCGACAACTTTCATCATAAGGTCGACTGAGAAACCGACAAATTGCGTGCCCCCCAGGCTGTAACTAAAAGGTGCGGATGATTCACGCGCACCCAGTGTGATGGTGCCGCTGTCCTTAATCTTCTTGAGCGTACCGGTCAGCTCCTGGCCATGGGCCGTGTTGAACATTAGTGCCGCGGCTAGCATCAAACCAGCTGTATAAAGCGCTTTCATTCGGTAGTCCTCTCAGGGTTGTACAAATCATGGCGAGTGATCAAAGTACAACCTGAGGTGCTCTTGCGTCAACGTGTTTTGGCTGCCTGGTATCGCTGGGCATATTTCCAGCCGATTTCTGCGAGTGGTTTTGCTTTTTGGCCAATTTCAATTGCATCGCTAGCTGCGGCCGTACCATCTACCGCACGTCGGGCTATGCCTTGCAAAATCGCAGCCATACGAAACAGGTTGTAGGCGATGTAAAAATCCCAGTGCTCGAGTCCACTAAAACCTGTCGCTTGCGAATATTGTCTGACGTATTCTGTTTCGTTTGGAATGCCGAGTGATTCGAGATCCAGTCCACCAATACCACGCCAGAGACTAGGTGGGACATGCCAGCTCATGCAATGGTAGGCAAAATCTGCCAGAGGATGGCCGAGTGTTGCGAGCTCCCAGTCGAGCAGACCAATGGCACGTGGCTCAGTGGGGTGGATGACCAGGTTATCCAGCCGGTAATCGCCATGAACAATGGTCGTGGTTTCATCAGCAGGAATATTCTCTGGCAACCACTCGATCAGCGAATTGAGTGCTTCGATATTTTCGGTGCGAGACTCTTGATATTGACGACTCCAGCGCGCAATTTGTCTGCCAAAATAATTTCCGGCACGCCCAAAATCCGACAGTCCGACTGCGGCCGGATCGATCTTATGAAGGGCTGAAATAATCCGGTTCATATCCTGATAGATAGCCTTGCGTTCCTCGCGAGACATGCCTGGCAGGGATTGGTCCACAATCACGCGACCATCCAGGAACTCCATCAGATAAAAAGGCGTCCCAACGATCGACGCATCATCACTGAAGGCAAGCATTTTGGGGACGGGGACTTCGCTACCCTGCAGTGCATGCATGACGCGAAATTCTCGATCTACAGCATGTGCCGAAGGCTGGAGGTGACCAGGAGGCTTCTTGCGCAGAACCACACGCTGTTTGCCACACGTCAACAAAAATGTGGGGTTTGATTGTCCGCCAGTCAGTGGTTTGCTGGATAAAAATGCCTGATCGATGAGCCCTTTTGAGTGCATCCAGTCTGCCAGGACCTGCAGGTCAAATTCGCCCGTCATGGATTGCGCAGCTTGCGTCATAGCGAATGCACCTGATTCGAATGCACTTTATTCGATATGACATGATTCAATTGGACGTAACCCGTCATAGCGAGCTCACCAGATGACCCCAGTCCACAGCAATCGCTGTACCAGTCATCGCCTGGCCCGCAGCCGAGGCCAGCAACAGTAATGGGCCATCGAGATCCTGCATTTTGCAAAAGCGTCTGGCTGGAATACGTGACTCCAGACGTTTGCCGGCCTCGCTTTCGAGGAACTCGCTGTTGAGATCAGTCACAACATAGCCTGGCAGGATCGCGTTGACACGAATGCCGTAGCGGGCAAGTTCAAGAGCCAGTGATTGTGTGGTTTGAATCACGCCAGCCTTGGAAGCAGAGTAGGGCGCGACCGCACCTGCTACACGTTCGCCAAGGATCGATGCGATATTGATAATACTGCCACCTTTTTTATGTTTAACCAGGCGACGTGCTGCTTCGGTATCGATCATCCAGCAGCCTTTAAGGTTGGTATCCAATACCATGTCCCAGTCCGCCTCAGATTGTTCAAGGGCAGGCTTGGCCACGGTCGTGCCCGCGTTGCTAACAATAATGTCTGCAACACCTGCAAGCTCTTCGATGGAATCAAAACAGGAGCTGATGCTTTGAGCCTGTGTGACATCGAGATCGACTGCATGCGCGTGTCCGCCATCTCGGTTTATCTGGCTGACCAGTGCGCTGAGTTTTTCGGCGCGTCGTGCCGCGACAATGACCCGCGCGCCAGCATGTGCAATTGTCTGGGCGAGATGGTGACCGATGCCGCTGGATGCGCCCGTGACAAGTGCGACCCGTCCCTCCAGGCTAAACATCGAAAGTTGTTGCTGAATGTTTGATTTCATTTGACGATTTGACGTATTAATTCAGAATAGTTGCGTGAGTAGTCTTATTGACGATTGGCAGCGGCATCGACGATTTTGCGCGCCATGCTCCAACGATGGACTTCGCTTGGGCCGTCATAAATCCTGAAGGCACGCATGTCCATAAATATTCGCATCACGATGGTTTCGCCTGTCACGCCCTGGCCACCCAGAATCTGCACACAGCGATCGACGACACGCCATTCAGCTTCTGAACAGGTGACCTTTGCACGGCTGGATTCAAAATTGCCGGGATGACCCTGATCCAGAATCCAGGCGGTATGCCAAATATGCAGACGTGCGGTTTGGATATCCATGTCGTTGTCGGCCAGCATAAAACCAACACCTTCGTGTTTGGCAAGGACTCGCTTGAACGCCTCGCGTTTGCTGGCATAGTCGGTCGCAATTTCATGCGCACGGCGTGCCTGTCCTAACCAGCGCATGCAGTGTGTCAGACGTGCTGGCGCAAGCCTTACCTGCGCATACTTAAAGCCACGTCCGATTTCTCCCAGGACATCAGTGGCAGGAATGCGAACATTTTTAAACTCCATGACGCAGTGGCCGCCTGTGAAGCAGCTGTCCATGGCATCCATTTGTCTGACCACCTCAATACCTGCACGATCCATATCGCTCAGGAACATGGTGGCTGAACCGTCTTCCATTTTGGCCATAATAATGACGTAGCTCGCACCCTGAGCGCCGGTGATAAACCACTTGGTGCCGTTAATCACATAATCGTCACCATCACGCACTGCGGTCGTCAACATCATTGAGGGATCTGCACCCGCACCCGGATCGGGCTCTGTCATCGCAAAACATGAACGAGTCAGCCCCTGAACCTGAGGACGTAACCAGCGCTCTTTCTGTTCATGCGTCGCCACCATTTCCATTAAATGGATATTGCCCTCATCCGGAGCATGAATATTCATCGCTGTCGGGCCAAGGGTCGAGAATCCCGCCTCTTCGAAAACAATGGCCTTATCCATATGGGATAAGCCCAACCCACCGAGCTCGACAGAAGCATGCGGTGTCAGTAAGCCCGCCTCGCGTGCCAGTGCGACGAGTTCGCGTCGCAATTCCTCAGTGGGGCCATGCGAGGTCACACGCGGGTCTTTTTCGAGCGGAATAATCTTTTCAGTGATGAAACGCCTGGTGCGCTCCTGAAGGTCTTTCTGGGCGGCAGTAAGGGTGAAATCCATGTTGTCTCGTCGAGTGATGATTGCTGATCTTTAATCGATTGTATGATCGAAATATTCTTAAAGCATTTTTGTTGATTTTATCCATTTAATGCTTGATTTATAGCAGTAATCATTCAATCTTTACGCATAACCGCTTTCTACCGCTATCAATTACAACGAACAATAATCAGCTATTTAAAATAAAACCACCGACCTATGCGAAGCATTAACCATCCAGGTATTCCCTGTACGGAACCTCTCACCGCAGTGAAAAGTACCCTTTTTTCTACCGAGATTACGTTGCAGGCTGGCACCTCATTGCTGCAAAGCACGATGGATGCCATAGATGCAATTGGTGCAAAAAGTGCTGTCATGAGGCTTGAGGGCGGGGCTTTCATGTCCTTTTACTATGTCATGCCTGCCTTGTCAGATCACCCAGAGCACTCGGTATATTTCAGTCAAAAGTACAACGTAGCAGGGCGCGTGGCGCTTGAAACGGCTTGCGTAACCTATGGTGAGCGCGATGGCAAACCCTGGCTGCACTGCCATGCGGTCTGGATCGAACCTGATGGAGCTAGGCGTTGCGGTCACTTGCTCCCCGAGAGCATCACAATCTGCGAACCCATTCAGGCCTTTGCGTCTATTTTGCAACAGGCGACGTATTGTGTGGCGCCTGATGCTGAAACCAACTTTTCCCTGTTTAAACCTGTCGAAAATGCGTTGGTATCTCAGTTGGCTCAACCTATTCTTAACGAAAGCACGAATGGTCAGCTTGCTTACGCGTTACGCATCGCACCGAATCAGGATGTCTGTTTGACCCTCGAATCATTCTGCGCACAACATGGTATAGATTACGCCACTGTGCTTGGAGGGGTCGGCAGTACAGTTGGCGCGGTATTTGATGACAACACGATCGTTGAGCCTTACGTTACCGAAATGCTGATTAGGCAAGGCAGTATTCGACCCGATGAGTACGGCCAGCCTCGGGCTGCGCTTGACATAAGCATGGTCGATTATTTAGGTGGGATATCCGAGGGGCGCCTAAAACGAGGCGAGAATCCCGTACTTGTGACCTTTGAGCTTGTGCTGCTTCCTGTTCAGGTCTCTTTGCCTCACTTGGTCTGACCGCACGTATTCCCATGGCTTGGGTCTGAATGAATGACTCAACAGTCACCGCGCCCTATGATATTGTCGAGAAAAATGGGGGAAATGGTGCAAAAAAATCATAACGCGACCGAACAGTTACTGACCACAATCGAAGAAGGTGTTCTTGTTTTAACGATCAATCGTCCAGAGCGGCGCAATGCGTTGAGCCCTGAAATTTATACCGCGTTGCATCACGCTCTAAATGACGCCATTGATGATCCTGCTGTGGGTGCAATCGTGTTGACGGGCACAGGCACAGCATTTAGTGCGGGCGGTGATGTTGCACGCATGGCTGGCGCGACCGAAGAGCCACTCAGCTTTGAGCAAAAGATCGAACGTTTACGCACTCGAACACGTATTTCCGAGCTGCTGCACACGATGGATAAACCCACCATTGCAATGATCCGCGGCCCTGCTGTGGGGGCAGGTTTATCACTTGCGATGGCGTGTGACATGCGCTTTTCTGATACCTCAGCCCGCTTGGGAACAGCATTTCTGAATGTAGGCTTGTCGGGTGATTTTGGCGGACATTATTTTTTACCAAAATTAGTTGGTATGGCCAAGGCCCGCGAGTTGTACCTCACGACTCCTATTCTTGATGCGGCAGCTTCTCTTCAGATTGGTCTGCTCAATCAGGTTGTCGAGCCCGAGGCGCTTGAGCCGCTCGTGCTCTCGATTGCTCGAAAGCTAGCCAATGGGCCGCGTACTGCGATCGCTTACATGAAGCAAAATCTCAATCAAGCGCTTGATGCCACGCTACCAGAAATGCTTGATAGCGAGTCGTGGAGACATATTCGGTGTACAGAGACTGCTGATCACAAAGAAGCAACGCAAGCCTATATCGAAAAACGAGCGCCGCGCTTTAAGCGGTAAACATTAAGTTGTAAACATTAAACATTAAGCATTAAGCAGTAAGCACTAAGAAAACCACACAGGCTTAATGCTGAGCGAGTCTGAACTCGAAGCATTAAACCGCGATCCAGAGCCCGCTTGAGTCTTACATCACAAAACAATTTTTACGATCGCAGCAAAAGGAAAGAAATGGTCACTAAAAAACAAGCTCCATATACAACGTATGTGGAACATCTCAAGCAAGGGCAGCTTGCCTATCAGTTCAGCACAGCTGCTAATAAAGCGGTTTTCTTCCCCCGTGAATTTTGTCCCTTCACTGGTGAAGATTGCCTGGAGTGGCGCATCAGTTCTGGTTTGGGGACTGTTTATAGCACATCGGCAATATCTGTACGTGATGCCGCGCCTTATAACGTTGCGCTTATTGATTGTGACGAAGGCTTTCGTCTCATGAGCCGCGTCGAAGACATCCCCGCCGACCAGGTCAAGATCGGCATGCGCGTTCAATTCAGACTTCACACGCCCGAAGGCGATGATCCTTATCCAGTTTTTGTACCGGTGGCAGCATAATGAAAAACTCTTTAAAACGCGGTAGTGTGGCGATTGTCGGGGCTGCAGAGTCCGATCTGGGAGAGGTCGGCCCTGGCTTTTCGGCGATGGATCTCATGGCGCAGGGCGTGCATCGCGCGCTGGCTGATGCGGGTCTGACCATACGTGATGTTGATGGCATTTTCAGTGCGACTGCACAAAGCCGATTTGCCGGTCTGGCTCTGGCAGAATATTTGAAGCTTCCCGAAGCCTTTATTGATTCCACTGCGACAGGTGGATCGTCGTTCATGGGACATCTAGCCAAAGCGCAGATGGCAATTGAAACTGGTATGTGTGAAGTCGCGGTGATTGCCTACGGCAGCACACAGCGTTCGTTGGGACGCAAGAACACCAGCGTCGCTGAATACAACCCCTATGAGACACCTTATAAGCCATTTTTACCACCGACAGCCTACGCCATGGCCGCCGCGCGTCACATGCATGAGTTCGGCACCACACGCGAACAGCTTGCAGAAGTCGCAGTCGCTGCTCGTCAGTGGGCCTTGCTCAATCCTGCTGCTTTTGAAAAGAAACCGCTGAGTGTGGCCGATGTGTTGTCCTCCAGAATGATCAGCTACCCACTGACGATTCGTGACTGCTGCCTGGTGACCGATGGTGGCGGCGCAATCGTTGTGACTTCAGCCGAACGTGCCAGGACGCTCAAAAAAGCGCCCGTTTTCCTACTCGGAGAAGGGCATGTCACGACACATGCATCGATCTCCAATATGCCTAATCTGGTAGAAACAGGTGCGATTCGTTCTGGTGAAATTGCCTATGCAAAAGCTGGACTCACAGCTAAGGACATGGATGTGATCGAGGTCTATGACGCCTTCACAATCAACACGATCCTTTTCCTGGAAGACCTCGGTTTCTGTAAAAAGGGTGAAGGTGGTGCGTTTGTATCTGGAGGCAATATTGCCCCAGGTGGCAAATTACCTGTTAATACTAACGGCGGTGGCCTGTCGTATTGCCATCCTGGAATGTATGGCTTGTTCTTGCTGATTGAGTCGGTTCGTCAGTTACGCGGTGAGTGTGGCGCTCGACAGATTGCGGGAGCCAATACAGCGATTGCGCATGGTAATGGCGGCGTATTGTCATCTCAGAATACTGTGATTTTAGGTACGGCTGCCACACTTTAAGGTAGCTAGTTTTTGCCCATTGGTTCTTTTGACTGAACAAGAACCAATGGGTTGTATATTTTTTGATACTGAGTTAACTGATGCAAAAAAGAGACCTGACTGATCATTCGATCATGAAACAAATTCGCCGCGCCATTGCCTTGAATCGGGTGCCGGGTCTACATTTTTGCGGTAATTTCTTTGCCTTAAGTTTCGATGAAGTGCGTGCCGAACGGTCCGTACTACATATTGATTCAGAGGACTACACGATTGACCAGGATGGTCAGGTCAATATTGCGGTATTTGCTTTGTTGGCAGACATGGGGCTCGCCACCGGTATTCGTGAAAAACTCTCGCGCTCGACTCGACTGGCAACAGTATCGTTGAGTCTGCAGCTGACCTGTGCACCGCGGATTGGTAGGCTGACGGCGACCAGCCAGTCGAATGGCTTTTTACAAGGCACGCTCGGCAAACAGGGTTTAAGTCAGTCTTCGGTCTATGCGGGAGACACCCTGATTGGATTTGGAACGGGAGCGTTCATGGTCCTACCCGCACCGGGTGATCTGGTATTGCATCCCGTCCCCTGGATTGATCAACAACCTCCTGTTGATATTTCGCTTGATCTCACCACGTTGAATAAGGATGAGCAATGGATCCTGGAGCATGCGGAGCAATCATTGAATAAGAGCCTGTCAAAAGGCGATGGCTTCTTGAATCATTTTCTGGGTTTTCATCCTCAGGCCGCAGAACGCAGTGCGTATTGCGAACTGCAAAATGGTCCGCACATCTCCAACCGAGTAGGACATGTGCAGGGTGGTATCACTCTCGGTCTGGCCATGGTGACGGCCGGGGCGTCTCTATCTGATCACTGGAAACTCACCGGCGTGACAGCAAGTTACATATCACCAGGCGAGGGGGCTTCTATCTCTGCACGCTCAACCGTGGTGCATCGGGGCAGATTGACTGCGGTGGTGCACACTGAGGTGATCAGTAGCAACGGTCGGATGGTTCTTGATGTGATGACCACGCACGCAAGTCAGGCTACCAATCCAGTTTAGATCGAATGCTGAAGCATAGATTAACGCCGTCAGCAGAGATCAACATCGTCAGCAGAGATCAACATCATCAGCATATTACGGCGGCAGAATAGCTTAACGTCGTCAATATAGGTCGATCTGCTCAGCATTGATGAACTATTTCACCCTGGGTTGGCGGTAACGGTTATATCCCCAAAGATACTGATCGGGCATCAGCCTGATGATGGCTTCCATTTCCTGATTGATGATTGTTGCGGCCTGCACAGGATCATCCGGCAAAGGTTCCGTCAACTCTTTGGTATGAATGGTGAAGCCCTTTCCGATGGCATTACGCTTTGCACCGAGAATAAAGATCGTGGCCCCAGACAAGCTTTGCAGACGTTGTACCAGCGTCATCGTATAGGCCGGACGTCCAAAAAATGGCGCCCAGACGCCTTCGCCTTCGACTGGAACCTGGTCAGGCAAAATACCAATCGTATTGCCACGTTTGAGCGTCTTGACGAGTGTTCTGACGCCTGACTGGTTGGCTGGAGCCATCGTCAGCAGTTTGCGCGAACGCATATCAATAATCCACTTTTGTAACCAGGCCATACGCGGTGGGCGAAACAAAACAGTTGAGCGGTGCCTGCTACTATAAATTGGGCCAAGTAATTCAAAGCAGCCCGCATGCGGTGAAAGCAAAATCACGCCTTTGTTTCTTGCGAGGGCGGTTTCAAATTGCTCCCAATCAGCACAGTAGACCTGTCGATTGAGCTCAATATCGTTGCGTCTGACCCACCAATAAGGCATTTCCAGAAAGATTGTCCCTACACTAAGCATGGCTGCTTTTAAGAGAGTTTGGTCCGATTTCGGGAAGGCTTGCTTAAGGTTAGCCGCCGCACTACGCTTATAACTACCTGGGAGGCACCATACGAGCCAGCCGCAAAAAACACCCATGCGCTGGAGGCAGGAAAGTGGCAGAAAGGCTAAGCTTCGGAAGACTGCGGATGCAAAAAGTGGACCAAGGATACGCAGCATAAGGCTTTCAGTATTGAGTTTTGAAAATGGGTGTCTGGCCAGTGCGTCCAGGTCGACTACCTTAACAGTATATTTCTGAACAACCATATTCACACCATATTAACTTTATCTTTATTAAGTGACTCCTCATGAAGTTTGAAGATATCTCGACACCAGCGGCTCTAATTGATTTAAAAAAAATGCAGCACAATATTGAAAGAATGCAGTCGCAGATCAACCAGCTTGGTGCAAAGTTCCGGCCCCATGTAAAGACCTCTAAATGCATTGAGGTCACGCAGGCTCAGATTGCCGCGGGTGCTGAGGGTATTACAGTTTCGACTTTAAAAGAAGCTGAACAGTTTTTTGCTGCTGGGATCAAGGATATCGTCTATGCAGTCGGCATAATTCCAGGCAAGCTCAAACAGGTGTCTGTACTGATTCAGCAGGGCTGTGCCTTAAAAATCCTGACAGATAGCGTGGCCTCAGCTCAGGCCATCTCAGCTTATGGTTTAGAACATGGGTTGACTTTTGATGTGCTCATTGAAATCGATACCGATGACCATCGTTCTGGCATCAAACCCGAATCACAGCAGTTACTCGATGTCGCGGGTGCATTGACACTTCCAGGTGCACGCATCGCGGGTGTTCTAACCCATGCAGGCTCAAGTTATGACTTGAATACACGTCCAGCCCTCGTTGCTATGGCAGAGCAGGAACGCGCGCTCTGCGTGCGCGCTGCAGAACGTCTTCGCAAAGCGGGATTCTCTTGCGACATCGTCAGTGTAGGATCCACGCCAACAGCGCTCAGCGCCGAACATCTCGAAGGCGTGACCGAGGTTCGTGCAGGCGTCTACGTTTTTTTTGATCTCATTATGCACAATGTGGGAGTCTGCAAAGTCGAAGACATTGCCCTGAGTGTCTTGACTACCGTTATCGGACATCAGCAAGAAAAGGGATGGGCAATTGTTGATGCCGGCTGGATGGCCATGAGTCGAGATCGTGGCACCCAGAAGCAATCCACAGACTTTGGCTACGGACAGGTTTGTCAACTCAATGGGATGCCACTCGCAGGTTATACCGTCACGGGTGCAAACCAGGAGCATGGGATCATTTCTGCATCGGCAGACCACACAGTTGATATCACCCAGCAATTACCTGTTGGTACGCAGCTACGAATTTTGCCGAACCATGCTTGCGCAACAGGTGCACAATTTCCACAATACCAAGTCATCGATGCAACCGGAAAGATTTCGACCTGGGAACGCTTTTATGGGTGGTAATCTCGACCATTGTGGTTGTTCCGAATTGAATCGCGACTAGCCTCGGACGATACTCGTTCTCTGTGAATCAACGGAGAATGAGATGATGCAACACTTAGCTTTTCACTTCAATTCAGTTCGTAGCCGCGTGAGCCAACGTGGCCAAGGCATGACTGAGTACATTATTATTGTCGCCCTCGTTGCCGTTGCCGCAATTGCTGTCTATCAATATTTCGGGCAAGTACTTCGTTCTCAGACAGCCGCAATGGCAAAAGAAATCGCTGGTGAAGATGGCACCCAGCAAGCGCGTGCAGCACAAACTGCAGCCGAGTCAGCCGCAGGACAGGTTGGTGCTAAATCCCTGAAGTCTTTCACAGGGAATAACGATTCTGGCCCCCGTTGATGTCTCAGCCAATCAGATATCAAGCGCATCACCCCACAAAGCAGAATGGTCAGGCACTTGTCCTGGGGCTGAGCTTGTGTGCGGTGGCGATACTTGGATGGTTGCTGAGCTTCAACATTGGACAGCTTGTGCATGACAAGCTGTCTCTATTACGCGCTGCAGATGCCGCCATACTAAGTGCAGCCACCATTCAGGCCCGCGCGATGAATGCTCATGCCTATCTCAATCGAGCACAGCTGGCACATCAATTGGCGATGACGCACCTAGTCACGCTGGCCTCTCAAGAACGCTTGCGTGCCATGCAGGCCAGACAAAGCACGATACAAAATCCCCCAGCATTTTTGATTGGTATGTTTTTCGGCCCGACCTATGCGAGTGCATACTTATCCGCCCGAGCAGGCGGTCTGGATGACACACTCGTCTTGCAACAGCTCGAAGATGCCTTTGGAAAGCATGATGGGTTGATACAAGACGTGATTGCACGTACGCGTCAAGACTTATTACAAAATCTGCATGCGTTGCGTAAGCAAGTTTTTGAAACAGTTTTAATTCATAACGTTGGTGATAATGGCTCTGCTATGCGTGGTACAAGTCTGCAACAGTTAGGACTGACCTATCAAACAGAGCACGACGAGCTAGACAAGAGTCTGCGTGAACTAAATGCTCAGTCCCCCGAATGGCAGAGTGCATTGTCGGGTGTGATAAAGCCTTATGGATTCTTACGTCATCGTGATCACACCAAGCATAATTATTGGGCGGTGAATGTCCGTTGTCCACATAAAAGGCATGCACTCCGACGCCGAGGACATACTGATATCAGTCAGGATGGCGTATACGAAGCTTCAGATTCTTTGTCCTTTCACGCTGTACGTTCCAATAAAATCATTGGTTGCTACGAACGTGAGTATCCAATGGGATGGGCGGTTGTTACCACACCAGGAAAGATGACTGGTCAGACTATTGACAGTTCGAGTAGTCAGAATTTTGCACAGCAGTCTTTCTGGCGCTGGGTCGCAAAACAATCCATTCCTGGATGGGATATCTTTAACGGATCAGACAATCAACTTGCGTCACAGTGGGCGCACATGCGTCCGATTCGCTGGTCAATGAAGCGGGCAGTCGGGTATGCCGATCTGACCTCCCAAAGAGATAAACCTCTCTATCTCGAAGTTCAAATCCAGCAGTCCGCCAATAAGCTTGGCATGATCCATGCAGGGAGTCGTATTCAGACTCTGGGCCGTTTTAACGTTCAAGCGCTCAATGGGGGAGATTCGATTCAAGCACATGTCGCAGCAGAAACCTATTTTGAACGACCTGAGCCCCGCAAGGATCAGCAGTTCGAACAGCCAAGCCTTTTTCAGCCTTACTGGAACGCCAGACTTGTCCGTGTTCAATCTAAGTTTGAAGGTTTCTGATGAGTGGACGAATGAGCCAGAATGGGCAAGCCGCAATTGAAGGCATCATCATCATGACATTGATGAGTATCTTAATGATCGGTGTTGTCATGACGGGTCGCATGCAGTTGCAAAGTGTCGACATGCTGTTGGATTCACACCGCCAGTCGCTCAATATGCATAAAGGTCAGGCACTTGTAATTAATCAACATGCAACGTTCTCTAATACGTGGCGATCGGTCAATGATCGAAAGGGAGACTCGGCACCAATAGATCAAGGTATGTTCAAAGAACTCAGGTTACAAGAGCCAGGTCTGATTCAGGTATCTGCTCGGTTGCACAACAGCACGCAATTTCTTGTATCCAATTTATATCGGCAGAGCTTTGTCGAAGCAGGAACAGGCCATGCCAGTTCTGCAGATGCGGTACAGCGTGGCTTGCATACCTCAACGTCTTTGTGGCGTGATGCCCGCGATAGATCTGTGGCTGTGATCACAGCCCGCAGACCATATTTGGCGTATCTGGATCGTCCATGGGGGAGGGAATCCATCACTGTAGATTGGCTGCGTCCCTGGACAGATGTTGTCCCAGATCAAATTCTAAAGGACCAGTAATGAAAAAAATCATATTGATCTGTCTCGTACTGCTCACACCATTCATCGTTCAGGCAAAGGCCACTGATCCTGCTGCGCCCATCTGGAAATTGCCGCCCATCGTGTATCGGCAAGAAATCCTGAATCAGCTTCATTGGCAGGGGCAAGCAATACGTATGGAGAGATTGCATATTCCAATGTCAACTGAAAAGTTTATTCCCCAAATCGCTGCATGGATTCCCGAGGGAGCCGTACTGACAAAAGATGTGAATGGTAATCAGAATTTTCATTGGTTACTTGAAAACGTTTCCTATCTGCTCGTACTTGAAGGTGACAAAGATTTTTCAAACGGATGGTTATCGTCACTCGCAATGCAACCTCAACCTGATTTTCAATCAAATCGCCAATTTAAATCCCAATCCACCTCACAATCTAATCCAAAATTTGGCTCACAAACTAATCAGAAAGTTGGCTCTCAATCTAATCAAAAATTTAACTTTCAATCTCAAGTTAATTTTTTACAGTCCCTAAAGCAATCGCTTTGTTCGGAGGACTTATCTTCGCCTGACATGACCGTACTGTTTTCATTACATGATTCTGTGTTCGCTTTGCAACAAACATCTATTCGCACATATATCACGACAAACTCTTTTGAGCAGGTGCGTGCAAGCTTGTTTCAACGGCTGAGCAAAGCAGGATGGCGTGTGACCACGCGTCCAACTATGCCAAACAGTCAGGGATTGAACATACCCTTCGAAGCGCGATGTGGTCTGGTATATCTGATGATCTATCTTCAGAAAGATATGTTACAGACGCGTGTAATCATGATGAGTACAGTAGAAAAATGAATAATTTTAAATTTAATAAAAGCTGGCTGTTAATGTCAGTTTCAGTTCTTTTTGGATTGACCTCTGCTTGGGCGATTCAACGTCATCTCGAAGTTAAAGCGGATGAAATCGAGGCTAAAGCACGTATACCTCAGGTGGTTCGTATCGTTGCCGCAAGAGATTTGTCCCGCTCCAGTGTTTTGCAAATGGACGATCTGGCGACTTATGCATTTCCAGAGCCCTGGATTACCGCTGACGCGATTTCTGTTGAACAGGCGCATTTGTTATTGGGTAAGCAACTTAATGTAGAACTTAAAGCTGGTCAGCTGATTCACTTTGCTAATACCTCCGAAAAATCCGTGGCGGCGCTTGCCTCAAGACTTGAGCCTGGCAAGCGGGCAATTACGATTCCTGTCGATCAGATTAATTCCCTCTCAGGCCTGCTCAGTCCTGCTGATGTGATCGATCTGTTTGTCACGTTTGAGCATCAGGGCAAAAGGGTGACTTCGCCTTTATTGACAGGCGTCCAGGTACTCGCAACGGGACGTGATCTGTCTTCAGCCGATGGATTGTCTGCGTCGCGTCAGACACACTTCGCGACAGTCACGCTTGTCACTACGCCTGATGAGGCAGTCAAACTGGTGGCAGCCCGCCAAAGCGGGACACTCACAGCAGTACTGAGTCATTCGCGTGATGACGCACGATCGTCCATACATGCCAACCCACGTGGCGGGCATCTGGCAGGCTTGCTCGGTATGGAAGTCCAACCTGCAAAAGAGGTGCCAGTGATGTATGGAGATCGCCTCAATGGCGAGGAACTCATGCCTATCAACATGTCATTGCGCGAGCTTGTTGATTCGTACAAGCAGGAGTTGCCTTGATGGCCTGGAGGACTGACTGGTTAGCATTACTCGTTCGATGCCGAATACTTGTGTATGGGCTAATTGGATCAATTTTTCTATACAGTGGCATTGATTGCAATGCTGAGAACTCAAGATCTGTCGAAGTCGAAACAGGATCTTCAGTCGTGTTGAATATTCCCCATGTACAACGTATTGCAGTTGGGAATAGTCAGATTTTGCAGGCGACAGAGATCAATGGCAAAGAAATTGTTGTATTTGGTAAAGCTAAAGGCTTGACCACACTCGATGTCTGGATTGCCGGTGGAAAAAGAATCTCGCATGTGGTGCAGGTAACTCCCGCCGGACTCAATCGCGTTTATCGAGAAATTACAGTTCTGCTCAAATCAATACCGAATGCCCGTAGCGCAATCGTTGGTGAAAAAGTTGTCATCGAGGGTGAAGATCTCGGAGATCTTGATCAGGCAAAAATATCCCGGCTTGCGGCGCGCTACCCGGAGGTGATTGATCTGACTAGCCAGATCGGTTGGGATCGCATGGTGCTGCTTGATGTACAGGTCATCGAAATCCCTTCTTCAAGGATGCATGAGCTTGGTGTACGCTGGGACCCCTCGGCGCAAGGGGGGCTTCAAGCTGGGATGGCCTGGGATGTGCACTCTGCCGCACTCGATCAACGTCCGGGGGAGGCCGCGTTGAATGTTCCCTTTCCGCTGCAACAGGCCGCTGGGTATCTTGGCCTGAATGCGCTTTTGAACGCGCGGATTGCTGCACTTTCCAAAAATGGTGAAGCCGTAGTTCTGGCACAGCCTCAACTCCTCGCCAGGAGTGGTTCAACGGCATCGTTCCTTGCGGGGGGAGAAGTACCTTACGCCTCTGTTGATAAAGATGGTAAGTCGACCACGACATTTAAAAAGTATGGGGTTTCTTTGAATATCACGCCAAATGTTGATCGCCATTCTGCAGTCCGTTCAAAAATTGAAATAGAAGTAAGTTCTGTCGATACAACCATCAACGTGCCTGGAGGCCCTGCGATGAAAATCCGTAAAGCTTCAACAGAATTTAATGTTCGATCAGGACAGACTCTGGTTCTGGGGGGATTTTTGTCACGTGAGAAATCTTCCGATCAGGATGGTTTGCCTGGTTTGTCCCGGATTCCGGTGCTTGGAAAGGCGTTCGGCGTGGAGCGAGAGATATCTCGTCAGACCGAACTTGCGATCTTTGTTACACCTGTCGTTGTGGATGCTCAGCATCCAGAAATGCTCGCTCGCATTTCAAATGGGCAGAAAATCGTCTCAGAAGCATTTCCCGAACCTCCGCGGTTGAATCACCCAATCGCCCATAGCCAGTCTGCTCCATATTCTGGTGCTGCGTCTCAATGGGAGACCGTTGATCAAGCCGCGCAGCAAGGTCGTGCTTCGCAATGGGAGTCATCTAATTGATTATCCTTGATATCGAGTTTGAAGACGGTTTGCAGCAGAGTTTGCAACATCAATTGCCCCTGACTGTTGGCCGTTCAACTGACTGCGGAATGCGTATCGCACACTGGAGAATTGCAAAAAAGCATTTTCATGTCACGCGCGGAGTCGATGGTTGTTATATCGAAGACCTCGGCTCGCTTGGTGGGACACGTGTGAACGGCAAACGCATTACACGCTATGGTCCTCTTAAATCGACAGATACATGTATAGCTGGGCCATGTCTATTTCATATTCGCGCTGACGAAACTCAATATCGTTGGTCTGACGCAAACATACCCACAGCCCAAACTACTGATTTCGAACGTTCATCACGTCAGCTGCATGTCGCCGATCAGCTTCAGAGCGGGCAATCATCCGCTTTTTCGCACGCGGGCTCTCATGGCGCAGCCCAAGTTACATCCTATGCTCAAGCCGCTTCCCACGCATATCCGGAATCGCAACCCAACCCGCATCAGAACCTGCATCAGAACCACCATCAGAACCTGCATCAGAACCTGCATCAGAACCTGAATGAGGACCTGCATCAGAAACCTGATGAGAAGTCGCACCAGAACCATCACCAAAATCATCACCAAAATCATCACCAGAATATTCAGAACTCGCACCAGAATCCGCTCCATAATCAGATCAAGAATCTGCATCAATATGACGATTCGATCCCTCCAGGCAACGAGATCAAACCTGTGCTGGAGTTCAACCATCCAGATCATCATGTGCTCAGGCATTCATTACATACAGCCTTGATTAAAGCTTTCGATCTGCGTCGCCACGATGTATCCGCATTATCCGACCAGGCCTTGCGACAAGAGGCCATCAACACGGTAGGCGAATTACTGAAGGCACATACTCAATTTAACGACGAGGATGAACGGCAACAACTGATCCGTCTGGTCGTAGATGAAGCGGTCGGATTAGGTGTGCTGGAGCGCTTGCTTGACGATCCTGATGTCACCGAAATCATGGTCAATCGCTTTGATCGTATTTATGTAGAGCGTAAAGGCCGAATATCTCTGCAGCGGGCTGGCTTTAGTAGTGAAGCTGCTGTGCGAGCAGTCATTGACCGTATCGTCTTTCCCTTGGGCCGCAGGATTGATGAGTCGTCACCGATGGTTGATGCCAGACTCCATGATGGTTCAAGGATGAATGCAGTGATTCCGCCCATCTCGATGGCAGGTGCTTGCATGACTATTCGCAAGTTTCCGAGGGATCGATTGCGTATGCATGATCTCGTGAGCATTGATGCTATGAATCAGCGGATGGCTGACTTACTAGCCCTTTGCGTCAGATTGCGACTCAATATTCTTGTGTCAGGTGGCACGGGCTCTGGTAAAACAACGTTGTTAAACATACTCGGAGAGTGTATTCCTGAGGATCAACGTGTGATTACGATTGAGGACTCTGCCGAGCTGCAGATTCACCATCCACATGTACTCAGTCTTGAGGCGCGACCTGCAAACACCGAGGGGCATGGACTGGTGTCTATTCGTAATCTCGTGCGTAATGCGATGCGCATGCGCCCGGACAGAATTATTGTCGGAGAAGTCCGCGGCGCAGAGGCGCTTGATATGCTTGTGGCGATGAATACTGGCCATGAAGGATCACTGACAACCCTCCATGCCAATAGTCCACGCGATGCGCTGGCCAGACTAGAGACCATGATTCTGATGGCGGATATGGGATTGCCTTTACAAGCGATTCGTGAGCAAATTTCTTCGGCGATTCACCTTGTTATTCAGCAGGCCAGATTGATATGCGGTCGACGATTGATCACCCATATTTCTGAAATATCTGGGATAGAGTCCGGGACAATTCAAATGCAGACGCTGATGTATTTTGATCATTCGACAAACAAGTTTGAACGCAATCCCTTGCCACCCACATTATTTGAAAATCTATCCGCAAGCAACGAACCTGTCGTTCAAGACTGGTTTATTCAGCAATGATATCTTTCGCACTGATTATGGCTGGAATTTCACTAGCGATCGCATTCTGGATCGGTCAGCAGATTGTTGCGAATGCGATGTCTAAATACAAAGCCGTATTCATGCATGATACGCACGTTGGGTTACGAGAAATCTTTGTGTTTATTGACATTACGCATCTATGGCCAGCACTGATTTGTCTTGGAATGGGTGTTGCATTCATGACCTGGTTCATCTTTGATAGTCTGGTGTTATGCACGATTCTTGCTACGTCTACACTCGTGATTCCAAGACTTGCTCTGGCGCGTGCTATTCGCAATCGTTTGGGCGCACTAGAGCGCCAATTACCTGACGCTTTGCTGGCAATAAGCAGTGCTTTACGCGCGGGTGCAAGCCTTGGCAATGCCTTGCGCCAGATTACCCTGGACGCAGAAGCACCACTTTGTCAGGAGTTTGGTCTGATGTTGAGAGAGCAACGTCTGGGGATTCCGCTTTCCGTAGCATTAACGAATCTTCATCTGCGAATGCCTTGTGAAAGTGTGCAAATGACGACGACCTTGATGCGAATCGCTACGCTGTCTGGAGGCTCTCTTGCGAGTTTGCTCGAGACACTCTCAGAAACCATCCGCACCAGACTCCATATCCATATGAAGGTTGATGTGTTGACCTCTCAAGGCAAAATGCAGGCATGGATCGTGGGTGCGCTGCCATTCGGGTTGCTCGCCGTACTGAGTGTGATTGATCCGACCTCAATCCAGTTGTTATTGCATACCGCGATTGGTCAGGGAGTACTGGCAATCATCCTGTTGCTTGAAGCGGCTGGCATTTATCTGTTGAACCGTATCCTTGCCATTCAGGTTTGAGATGTTGACGCTGATCGCGATAGTCAGTGGCGCCATCGCCGCGATAGCAATGATCCTCGTGTTGGATCGTTCTCGAGCCAAGTCTCTGGAGGACAAATCGACTGTACCTTCAAGCGCGTGGTGGTTAGATTTTGTGTGGCCATTGATCAGTTGGATGAGCAAAAACATCAGACCCTGGATGACGTGGGGGCATCGTCAGCGACTCACAAAGTCCATTCAACGTGCAGGTTTGCAGCGCTGGGATTATGCTGATTTTTTTGCTTTGCAACTTCTGATTGGGATCGTGTGCATGTCCTTGCTCAGTATCAGTACGTTGTGGGTCGAACCGCAGGCTCTGCTTTCGTGGCGTACGCACTGTCTGCTTCTGTTTTCGGGTTTCTTAACTGGGAGCTGGCCAGTTTTATGGATGCGGACACAAAGAAAATCCCGATTAATACAGATTGCGAAAGGCTTGCCATTTTTCCTCGATATGCTGGTGCTGGGTCTGGATGCAGGGATGAACCTCCAGACTGCATTGCAGCTCGCTCAATCAGAACTTGATGCTGGGGCTTTGAAAGAAGAATGGGAACAGACACTTTTTGATATGCGTTCCGGACTGGCACGTAACGAGGCTCTGCGTGCCATGAGTGGACGCATTGAGTTGCGTGCAATCCGTCAATTTGTTCAGGCCCTTGTTCAAGGGGATTCAATGGGTGTCAGTTTGACCCGTACCGTTGCCGAATATGCTAAACAGCAACGACAGTCACGGCTCTTGCACGCCGAAAAGTTAGCAATGGAAGCGCCCATCAAAATGCTCTTTCCTTTGGCATTCTGTATTTTTCCGTGTACCTTTTTGGTTCTGGGATTTCCGGTCGTGGCACAACTGACAGGCCTGACGTTGTGATGACATTGCGGATTGCCTCGACCTGGTGCGAGCGGACCCGTGGATTGTTAGGTTGTCCGCCCTTGGCACAACAGCAAGGCCTCTGGATAAAACGTTGTCGTGCCGTACATACCTTTGGTATGCGCTATCCAATTGGGCTGGTATTTTTAGATCGGCACCGTAACGTGATTCAGATCGTGCCGCATTTGGTACCTATGCGGCTTGCCTGGTGCATCCAGGCTGACTCTGTCATCGAAGTATTGCCGTCTGCGTTGCGAATAGCCCCAAATGGTATTCAGTTGATCATCGATGCGGTATCGCTTGCTTCGAAAACTGAGATGTAGTTTGGGTAAAAACTGCAATATAGGACACTACCTGCTGCAATATTGACAGGTATTTGCAGGGTCGCCACCAGTGTGTCAGGCAGACCGATTAGTGCAAGCAAACTCATTGCCAGATCAATAGTAATAAACACACCCGCCCAACACAAACCATAAACTAGGAAGGCCCATTTGTTACGCCAGCAGGCTACGCCACTGAAAAAAAGTGCTTGAAAAAGGGTAATGCCATACCAGCCAACCAATGCCGGGGCATACCAGAACAGCGCTGCAAGTAACACATACATCACCCCAAAAATGATCATGGGTGTGCGAACCGCTTCAAGCAAAGGCAACAGGTCGTTCGTTGTGGTCGCTGTTTGAACCGACTCGGATAATTCGCTCATGAAGGGCATGAAAGCGATCAGACCCATCACAATGCAGATTGCAACGTAAAAAGCCCCCATTGCAATGAGTTTCTTGAAAACAGGTTTTTTTTGTAAGGGCTGAAACCACATGCCAAGCATCATTTTTTCGCCAAAGGCGGCATGACGACTGGCACAAAGTGTCATGAACGTCACCGCGGGCATGAGTGCGACAAAGAGGATCGGCCCAATTGGAGGCGTGATGCTCGCAATCATCAAAATGAGACTAATAAACATCGCCCACGAAAAAAATGCCAGGGGCTGGCTGCGAAACAGTGTCCATCCAAGGTACACCCAACGTAAACCTGCTCGGGCGGGGAGTGCAACAGCTTGCATCAGTAATCCTTGGGTAAAGCGGGAATCATATCGAAAGTGCGCGCCTGCAGCACGCGCTCGAAATGTTGTGGGTCATGGGGTTTGAGCGTCTGAGCGGGCCTGGGTAAATGGAAGTCATACAGGCGCGAAAGCCAGAAGCGAAGTGCTGCCCCCCTTAGCATCGCGGGCCAAACGATGTGTTCTGCCGCAGTAAAGGGTCGTACTTTTGCGTAGGCGCTGAGCCAGGCAGCGACCAACGCAGGGTCAAATGTTCCCTCGGGTCTGTTGATACACCAGTCATTCACACTGACTGCCACGTCAAATAGCCATGTATCACAGCCAGCAAAATAAAAATCTATAAAACCGCCCATTGATGGAGCGTCATGCGTGCCTGCAAACAGGACGTTGTCGCGAAACAGGTCGCAGTGTGCAGGCCCGTTGGGTAAACTTTGCCAATCAGGGCTAGCCGCAAGCTGGATTTGTTCGTTAAGGGTATTTTTGAGCAGGACGGCGCGCTCATCATCCAGAAAGGGTATGACTAATGGCGCTGTCTGTATCCACCATTGCAGGCCGCGCAGATTAGGCTGCGTAATACTGAAGTCCTGACCAGCCAGATGCGCACGCGCCAGCGTCTCACCGGCCAGTGCGCAGTGCGCAGCACTCGGATCAGGCTCGTAGCCGCCGGGGAGTCGTGTGACGATCGCGGCAGGCTTGCCATGTATCGTCGACAGACGTGTGCCATCAAGGCGCGTCTGGGGCTGGGGAACAGGAATCTGACGCTCAGCCAGATGGTGCATCAGCTCAATATAAAAAGGAAGCTGGCTGGCCGTGAGGACTTCAAAAATAGTCAGAACATACTCACCTTGGGTCGTGGTGAGAAAGAAATTTGTGTTTTCGATGCCGGCGGCGATGCCCCGCAGGGATACCAGTTCACCCAGCGCATAGGAAGCGAGGAGGGTACGGGCATCATCATCACTGACGGGTGTAAATACGGCCATAGAATAGATAGAGTTGTATGATCTGGCGAATTGATCTCCCCATTTTACCAAGGAAGACGAGGTCTTCCTGATTAGAGCGTATTCATTTTTCTGACCATGCAACACACCCCCGAAAAACAGACCAAGGACGGCTGGCGCTTATGCGTGGCCCCTATGATCGATGTCACCGATAAGCATTGTCGTTACTTTCATCGCTTGCTTGCGCCACACGCGAGGCTCTATACCGAGATGATCACGACGGGTGCTCTCACGCATGGGGATTTACCCCGGCATCTTGATTTCAATGATGAGGAGCACCCTGTGGCCTTGCAACTCGGGGGGAGCGAGCCCCAGGCCTTGGCTGATGCTGCCAAACTTGGCGCGCAATGGGGCTATGACGAAATCAATCTGAATTGTGGCTGTCCGTCAGAGCGTGTTCAAAAAGGTGCTTTTGGCGCCTGTCTGATGGCAGAACCCAATTTAGTCTCTGATTGTGTCAAAGCAATGCAGGATGTAGTGTCGATCCCTGTGACGGTCAAGCATCGTCTTGGACTGGATTATGAGGAGAGTTACGGATTTGTACGTGACTTTGTCGGCAAAATTTACGATACAGGATGCCGTGTCTTTATCATTCATGCCCGCAACGCCGTCCTTAAAGGTCTGTCGCCCAAGGATAATCGGGATGTTCCGCCTCTGCGTTATGACGACGCTGCACGTCTGAAGATTGATTTTCCGGATGCGGTGATGGTGCTGAACGGCGGTTTGTCTTCGCTCGAAATGTGCGGTGCACAAATGCATCGTTTTGATGGCGTCATGATTGGTCGCGCTCCCTGGCACGACCCCAGCATTTTGCGCGAAATCTCCAGCGCCTGGTGGCCGCAGGAGGTTCCTCTGAGCGAAGAGGCGTTAATCGAGGCGTTGGTGGCTTACGCCAATAGAGAAATGTCTCGAGGCGTTCCGCTCAGGATTATGGTGCGCCCGCTGCTTGGTTTATTCAATGGTCGTCCACAATCCAGACTCTGGCGTCAGATGCTTTCTGATTCAAAACAATTAAATCAGGGGATAGGGGATTTGATCAGAGCAGCCTGGCAGCAGGTGGGGCCTGCTGTGCCAGAGCGCCTGCGAATTTAGGCTGATTCTTCGTTTTCGCTCGGCCAATCTCTGATATAGGCTTTGAGCATTGAATTTTCGAATTTTTGCGCAGCAACAATCGCCTGTGCCATATCGTAAAAAGAAATGACGCCCATCAGAACCGGCCCATCCATGACAGGAACATACCGGGCGTGTTTTTCGAGCATCAATCGTTGCACTTCGGCGGCATCAGTATTGGGAGAGATGCTGACAGGTGCATCATCCATGATGCTGCGGATGGTGGTGGTGCCGACCTCGCCATTGTTGGCATTGACATGCCGGATGATCTCGCGAAAGGTCAACATACCACCGAGCGTGCCATGGTCCATGATGACGAGCGAGCCGATATCCTGCTCGCTCATTGTCTGTATGGCTTGAGCGACAGGCATGTCGGGGGAGGCTGTATAGAGGGTATTACCCTTGACTCGTAGAATTTCACTGACTTTTAGCATGTTATGTCTCCGCAGTGACAGATGTTGTTTTTGATTGTAATTGTTTGATCAGTGTATTGTCATGATGCAGTAGCACATTTGCCAGCGTTGGCTCATTTTGATGTAGGATCAGGTCGGAAAGCGCATGCGCTAAATAGGGCCGATCCTTTATACATAGTTCGTGGCGATCGAAAGCCAGTCGGTCAAATAAAGGCCCCAACGCAGTGGTGTCCGGATCGCAAGTCAGCACCCAGCTGTCTTGACCACGCAAGTTTGTCGATGTGACCAGCCCGAGTTCATTGAGAACGGATAACAGGGGAGCGAGAGCTTTGGGTTGCAGCCGCAACGCAAGCATCAGCTCGTGATCAGAGAGTCCAGGGGGAATGGAGCCGCGTGTGCGTTCCAGACATTGCAGCAGTGTCAGCGCATCAAGCAAATCAGAGCCAGGTTTGGGCGTTAAATCAAGGCGGCGCAGTCGTATCGTCGGTAAGTTTGCTGCAACCATGGCCCCGATCAACACACCCAGCCAGGAGACGTAGATCCAGATCAAAAATACGGGTAAAGCCGCAAAGGCGCCGTAAATAACTGTGTAGGTTGAAAATTGCGACACGTAGTAGGCAAAGCTGAATTTCATGCCTTCCAGAATGATTGCCGTTACAAAGCCACCAAGCAGTGCGTCAGTCCTTCTGACCTTGCAATTGGGAACAATCGCAAACAACACACTGAAGCCGAGACCGGAGAGTCCGAATGGGATTACTTTGAGGATCATCTCAAGAGAGACGGGGATCTGCGTCACCATTCCGAGTGATTCTCTTGCAAGAAAACCTGTGGTCCACAGACTGGCTCCCGTGAGAACCGGGCCCAGCGTGATGAGCGCCCAGTACACCAGCATGCGCTGACCAATCGGACGTTGTCGTGTGACATGCCAGATATCGTTGAGTGCGGAATCAACGGACATGATCAGCAACAACACAGTCATGAGTAAAAAACCACCGCCAATCGTTGTGAGACGGGAAGCCTGGATGGCAAACTCGTTCAAATACTTCATGATGATGTCGGAAATTGCAGGTGGCATAAGAGATGTCGCCATAAACGCCTGCAAGGCATCGCTGAACTCTTTAAATAACGGAAATGCTGTAAACAAGGAAAGTACGACGGCCAGCAGCGGTACGATTGCCAGGACCGTGGTGAATGTCAGGCTGGACGCTAGTTGTATGGTTTTTTCTTGTTCGATGCGCGCCCATGCAAAGCGCAAAATACTGCCTAGCTGGTCCGTCCAGGACTGGTGTGCAAGAGTCGGGCTTGTGGCTTGCTCACGCTCGGTCATTTAAATCTCCTCTCTGCAGGTGATAATAGCAGTATGGAACACACGAATCATGCGGTAAACCCGCCCGTTTTAAATACGCTTCTCCAACGCCTGGCGCTCAGCAGTCTGGTGGGGTTGTTTATATTGTGCTTGCTTTGGGAGATCTGGCTTGCTCCGCTGCGTCCAGGTGGCACTTTACTGTTCTTAAAAGCATTGCCGCTCGCCTTTGCAGTGCGTGGAGTTGCCCGGGGCAGTCTGTATACGATTCAGTGGGCCTCTATGCTGGTTCTGGTTTACTTAATGGAGGGGGTTGTGCGCGTCATGTCAGACCCCGCTGGCCCATCCATTGCCATGGCCTGGATAGAAATTCTCTTTTCAAGTGTCTTTTTTCTTTCTTCGATTTTTTATGTGCGGCCTGCAAAGCGCGCAGCCAAGGCTGAAAAGAAACGTATCAGCCAGTTGGCTGCAGATCATGAGCGCTTGCCATCATGAACAAGCCCCAGTCAATAAATCCATCCCAGACAATGAATAAGTCTACGTCAATCAGTACATACCAGTCCTTGGGTGATGTCCCAAAACTCAATTCATTCGCGGCCTTACCTGCGGATTTTTACACGCGTCTCCCAACTACGCCTCTGAACCAGCCACGTATATTGCATGTCAATAAAGAGGTCGCGGCATTGCTTGGCTTATCAGACGAGGCCTTGTCCAGCCAGGAGTTTCTCGATGTCGTAAGTGGGACTGCCGGCTTGACAGGAGGCGACACGCTTGCAGCCGTCTATAGTGGTCACCAGTTTGGACAATGGGCAGGCCAGCTGGGCGATGGCCGGGCACATTTGCTCGGTGAGATGCAGGGACCTGCGGGCAGTTGGGAGTTACAGCTCAAGGGCGCAGGCATGACGCCTTACTCGCGTATGGGTGATGGACGTGCAGTATTGCGGTCCTCCGTCAGGGAATATCTTGCCAGTCAGGCGATGTATGGACTTGGGATTCCAACCACACGCGCCTTATCGCTTGTCACCGCAAAAAATCCTGTGATGCGTGAAACCGTCGAAACTGCGGCGGTAGTGGCCCGTATGGCACCGAGCTTTATTCGGTTTGGCTCCTTTGAGCACTGGGCTGCAAAAAAGAAACCCGAATTGCTCAAACACCTGGCAAATTACGTCATCGCACGTTTTTACCCAGAGTGTGCATCGGATAAGGCAACGCCAGAATCTGGCTACATAAAATTTTTGGAGGCAGTGGTCAAACGGACCGCTGAGCTGATGGCGGCCTGGCAGGTTGTCGGTTTCTGTCATGGCGTCATGAATACAGACAACATGTCGATTCTTGGTCTTACACTGGATTATGGCCCCTTTGGATTTATGGATGGGTTTGATGCCCGTCATATCTGTAATCACACCGATACAAGTGGTCGTTACGCCTGGCACGCACAGCCTGCGGTCGCGCATTGGAATCTTTACCAGCTTGCGAATAGTTTGTATGAAATCGTGCCTGATGCGGATGCCTTGCGCGCGGCTCTCGATCAATTTGAACCGACATTTTTAAATGCGATGCAGCAGCGCATGATGCTCAAGCTCGGCCTAGATACCTGGGAGCAGGGTGATGAAAGCCTGGTGGATGACTTATGGAGCCTAATGCAGGCAAGTCATGCCGACTTTACGCTCACGTTCAGACAACTCGCACACGCAGAGGGGCTCAGTTACGCTACCTCAGAGCAAATCAATATTGATCTTGCTGGTACCGCCCAAGGCGCGATTAAACCCTTTGTCGACTTGTTTATCGATAGGGAGGCTGCACGGGCCTGGCTCGCACGGTATACGGTGCGTATTCAATCAAGTCATACGTTTAATTGGGAACGCCGCGTCAAGAGCATGCTGGCGGTCAATCCGTTATATGTATTACGCAATCACCTCGCACAACAGGCGATCGAGGCTGCACAAAAAGGGGATGCCACAGAAATCGACCGACTGATGACGGTGCTGGCTCATCCCTTTGACTCTCACCCTAGTCTGCAGCGTTTTGCCGCGTTGCCGCCCGCCTGGGCAACTACGCTTGAGGTCAGTTGCTCTTCCTGATGCCATAATATTGGCCTGTAACTATTTTTTGACGGGCTGGCTATGTCTGGTAATACCCTTGGTACGCTGTTTTGCGTCACGAATTTTGGTGAGTCTCATGGTCCAGCCATTGGCTGTGTGGTCGACGGTTGCCCACCAGGACTGTCTCTGACTGAAGCCGATATCCAGATCGATCTCGATCGTCGTCGTCCTGGCACCTCGCGTCATGTGACGCAGCGCCAAGAGGCGGATCAAGTCGAAATTCTGTCTGGCGTCTACCAGGGCAAAACGACCGGTACGCCGATTGCCTTGCTGATTCGCAATGCGGATGCACGCAGTAAGGATTACAGCGCCATCGCAGACACCTTTCGCCCAGGCCACGCTGACATCACGTATTTTAAAAAATACGGCGAGCGCGACCCAAGGGGAGGAGGACGGTCATCCGCCCGGCTGACGGCTCCAACGGTCGCTGCAGGTGCGATTGCCAAAAAATGGCTGTTTGAACAATATGGTACCCGCGTACGTGGTTATATGAGCCAGCTGGGGCCTATTCCCATGCCTTTTGAGAGTTGGGAACATGTCGAAAGCAATCCGTTTTTTTCTGCCAATACTGGCGTCATTGCCGAACTCGAAGCCTATATGGACCAGTTACGCAAAGACGGGGATTCTGTTGGTGCACGGATTGAAGTGGTCGCAGAGCATCTGCCGGCAGGTTGGGGTGAGCCGATCTATGACCGGCTCGATGCCGATATTGCGCATGCCATGATGGGCTTGAATGCAGTCAAGGGCGTCGAAATCGGTGCGGGCTTTCATAGCGTTGTGCAACGTGGCTCCGAACATGGCGACGAAATCACACCAGAGGGATTTCTGACCAATCATGCTGGAGGCATCCTGGGTGGGATCTCTACCGGTCAGCCCATCACGGTGAGCCTGGCCATTAAACCAACTTCGAGTATCCGAATTGAGCGACGCTCGGTCGATCGTGCGGGCTTGCCAGTGATGGTCCAGACTTTGGGCCGCCATGATCCTTGCGTGGGGATCCGTGCGACGCCGATTGCTGAGTCCTTGTTGGCGATTGTGCTTGCGGATCATGCTTTGCGTCATCGTGCGCAATGTGGTGAACCTGCTGCTTCGAATTGAGGGTAAAAGTAGGGTTTTCACACGTTGCGCTATGGCATAATCAAGGGCTTACCCTCTTAAACGTGTGTTTGGCAGATCCTTAGTCATGAAAAAAACTCTATACGACAAGCTTTGGGACGCCCATGTGGTTCACGAAGATCCCGATGGCACGACGATTCTCTATATCGATCGTCATCTTCTGCACGAAGTCACTAGCCCCCAGGCTTTTGAAGGCCTTGAACTGGCAGGCCGCAAACTGTGGCGCCTGAATGCAAACCTGGCGGTGGCGGACCATAATGTTCCGACCATTGATCGTGCCCAGGGGATTACCGACCCGATTTCAAAGTTACAGGTCGATACGCTGGATGCGAACTGTGCAAAGCACAATGTCATCGAATTCAAGATGAACGATTTGCGCCAGGGTATCGTCCATGTGATTGGACCTGAGCAAGGCGCAACGCTGCCAGGCATGACCGTCGTTTGTGGTGATTCGCACACCAGCACCCATGGTGCCTTTGGGGCGCTCGCCTTCGGCATCGGTACCTCCGAAGTCGAACACACGATGGCTACGCAGACGCTGCAGGTCAAGAAAAATAAAAACATGCTGGTTTGCATCGAAGGGATGCTGCCCGCAGGCACCACACCCAAGGATGTGATTCTGCATGTGATTGGCGTGATTGGTACAGCTGGTGGTACAGGGCACGCAATCGAATTCGCGGGCAGCACCATGCGTGATATGTCCATAGAAGGTCGCATGACCGTATGCAATATGGCGATCGAGGCCGGTGCCCGTTCAGGCATGGTCGCAGTCGACAATAAGACAATCGAATATTTCAAAGGCCGTCCCTTTGCACCGTCAGGGGCCTTGTGGGAATCGGCCGTCGCGTACTGGAAAACACTCCAGTCAGACGAAGGTGCTCATTTTGACCGGATCGTAGAAATCGACGCGCGTCAGATCATTCCTCAGGTCACCTGGGGAACTTCACCCGAAATGGTATTGCCCGTCACAGGTCGCCTCCCGGATCCTGATCGCGAGAAAGACGATATGCGTCGTTCCGGCATGGAGCGTGCGCTCGAGTACATGGGTCTAAAACCCAATACTGCGATCGAAGACATCAAGATTGATCGTGTATTTATCGGCTCCTGTACCAATTCCAGAATCGAAGACTTGCGTGCTGCTGCGGTGGTCGCGCGCGGTCGTCGTGTGGCGAGCAATGTGCGTCAGGCGATGGTCGTTGCAGGCTCGGGCTTGGTTAAGGCTCAGGCAGAACGTGAAGGTCTCGATAAGATTTTCATCGAAGCTGGCTTTGAATGGCGCGAACCCGGTTGCTCAATGTGTCTGGCAATGAACGCCGATCGCTTGGAGCCAGGCGAGCGTTGTGCATCAACCTCGAATCGTAACTTTGAGGGACGTCAAGGGCAGGGCGGTCGCACGCACCTGGTGAGTCCTGCAATGGCAGCTGCTGCTGCGATCGCAGGTCATTTTGTCGACGTACGGAATTTCCGCTAAAAATCATGGATAAATTCACCATACATCAGGGCCTTGTGGCCCCACTGGATCGCGAAAACGTCGATACAGATCTGATTATTCCCAAACAGTTTTTGAAATCAATCAAACGCACAGGGTTTGGTCCAAACTTGTTTGACGAGATCCGTTACCTGGATCATGGCGAACCAGGCATGGATAATTCAAAGCGTCCCCTGAATCCAGATTTCATCCTGAATCATTCGCGCTATCAGGGTGCTTCGATCTTGCTGGGTCGTAAAAACTTTGGCTGTGGTTCGAGCCGCGAGCATGCGCCCTGGGCCTTGGCGCAATATGGTTTTCGCGCTGTGATCGCGCCATCCTTTGCAGATATCTTTTTTAACAACAGCTACAAGACGGGCTTTTTGCCTATCGTGTTGTCAGAGTTGCAAATTTCGCGCCTGTTTGATGAGGTGCGCGGTTTCGTTGGCTACAAGCTGACGATCGACCTTGAAAAGCAAGTTGTGATTGCACCGGATGGTCGTGCGATGGAGTTCGACATCACGCCTTACCGTAAGTTTTGCCTGCTCAATGGTCTGGACGAAATCGGTCTGACCTTGCAACATGCTGACAAAATTCACGCGTTTGAAAATGAACGTCTCGCCCGTCATCCCTGGCTGGATGTGCAGCCTATCCTGACTCGGTAAGAATAGAATTCAGGGCCGGACTTCCGGCCCTGATCCTTTAGTGTCGGCATACCGTTATTTCTGCAAGCATTGGCAACCAAGCTTGACGCATTCCCAAGAAATTTGAGTACAGATACTCGCTGACGCATTCACAATAAACTTAAGTACAGATACTCAGTAATCGGATCAATAATCATGACGCAAAAAATTGCAGTGTTACCCGGCGATGGCATTGGTTCAGAAATTATCGAACAAGCTGTGCGTGTGCTGCGCGCATTGAATCTGCCGTTAGAGATCAACGAAGCTCCAGTAGGCGGCACCGCATTTGATCTGCATGGACATCCGCTCCCACCGGCCACTCTGAAACTCGCACAGGAATCCAACGCGATTCTGTTTGGTGCAGTAGGTGACTGGAAATACGACAAGCTTCCGCGTGAACACCGCCCAGAGCAGGCTATCTTAGGTCTGCGTAAGGCGTTGGGACTTTTTGCGAATTTGCGTCCCGCGATTCTTTACCCTGAGTTGGCTAACGCTTCTTCGCTCAAGCCTGAAGTTGTTTCTGGGCTAGACATTCTGATTTTGCGTGAACTAACCGGCGATATTTATTTCGGGACACCGCGTGGCATCCGTACCGCGACAGATGGCCCGTTCAAGGGCGAGCGTGAGGGCTTTGACACGATGCGTTACGCCGAACCCGAGATCCGCCGCATTGCGCATATCGGTTTCCAGGCGGCGCAAAAGCGTAAAGGTAAATTGTGCAGCGTCGATAAAGCCAATGTGCTTGAGACTTCGCAGCTCTGGCGCGATGTCGTCATTGAGGTGGCAAAAGAATATCCAGATGTCGCCTTGTCACACATGTATGTGGATAACGCTGCTATGCAACTGGTGCGCGCTCCACGCGAGTTTGACGTGATTGTGACGGGCAACCTCTTTGGTGACATTTTGTCTGACGAAGCGGCGATGCTGACGGGCTCGATTGGAATGTTGCCCTCTGCATCTCTAAATGCCGCAGGTCAGGGACTGTACGAACCGAGCCATGGTTCTGCTCCTGATATCGCTGGCAAAGGGATTGCGAATCCCCTTGCGACAATATTGTCAGCAGCCATGATGTTGCGCTACTCGCTCAATCATGCTGCGCAGGCGGATCGCATCGAGCAGGCGGTACAAAAAGTTCTGCAGCAAGGTTTGCGTACGGCAGACATTTACGAGCAGGGCACGACTAAAGTGGGCACCGCTGCAATGGGTGATGCTGTGCTCAAAGCATTGGGTTAAAACTTACGCTCAAGCGTAAAATAAGTCTATGCGGCTGTTTGCATAAATTATTGTTAACTAAAGATATCTTGGTGTTTTGAAATGAAACAATCTGTTGGTTTGGTAGGCTGGCGTGGAATGGTCGGTTCGGTGCTCATGCAACGCATGCGCGACGAAGGTGATTTTGCCCTGATCGATCCTGTGTTTTTCTCCACAAGTAACGCTGGTGGCCGTGCGCCGGAGTGGGCGGGTGCGTCTGCACTTCAAAATGCATTTGATATTGAGTCTCTAAAAAAACTTCCTATTATTGTCACGGCTCAAGGTGGGGATTACACGTCTGAGGTCTACCCTAAGCTGCGTGCGGCAGGCTGGACAGGTACCTGGATTGATGCGGCCAGCACCCTGCGCATGAACGACGATGCCATCATTGTGCTCGATCCAGTCAATCGCCCTGTTATTGATGCCGCGCTTAAACGCGGAGTCCGGAATTTTGTCGGTGGTAACTGCACTGTCAGCTGCATGCTGATGGGGTTGGCCGGTCTGTTCAATCATGATTTGATTGAATGGATGACGAGTATGACCTACCAGGCCGCCTCGGGTGGCGGCGCGCAGCATATGCGAGAGCTCCTGGATCAGTTTGGTTTGATCAATGCCGCGGTCAACGATAAGCTCGCCGATCCTGCCTCCGCAATCCTTGAGATTGATCGCGCGGTACTGGCCATCCAGCAAGGTGGTCAGTTGCCAACCAAACAGTTTGGTATCCCACTCGCAGGCAATCTGATTCCCTGGATTGATAAAGACCTGGGTAATGGCATGTCGCGTGAAGAATGGAAAGGCGAAGCCGAGACCAATAAGATTCTGGGGCGTGGCCAAGCATTCGGTACAACACCAACTCCGATTGATGGTCTGTGTGTGCGGATTGGTGCAATGCGTTGCCACAGTCAGGCGCTTACCATCAAACTCAAACGCGATGTCCCCATGGACGAAATCACTGACATAATTGCTCAAGGAACTGCCTGGGCCAAAGTCGTCCCCAACAATAAAGAAGACACTCTGCGTGCACTGTCACCCGTATCGGTCACGGGCACACTTGATATTCCTGTTGGCCGGCTGCGTAAGTTGTCGATGGGCTCCGATTATCTGGGTGCCTTTACTGTGGGTGATCAGCTGCTTTGGGGGGCAGCAGAGCCATTGCGTCGCATGCTGCGCATTGTTCTGGGTGAACTGTAATTGACTTTTATCCGCAAGGAATTCTGATATGTCACTTGAATTGAAATCGTTCCTGCCTGTTTTGAGCTTAAAAGGTTCGACTGTTTCTGCGCTGGTGTTATCAGTCTTTTTTGCGGGTCATGCTCTGGCGGCTAAACCAGGTCACGGCACAGTGATTTCCGCAGCGGGTGAGCCACTACAGCTAATGATTCCGATGCTGGAACTGAATCCTCAGGATCAGCTCGTACTTTCAGCAAAGATTGCGGATGCGAGATTATGGGCGCAAGCCGGGCTGACAGCGCCAGTCGACCTCGAATCCATGACCGTCACCGTGTTGCCTGGGTTGAGCGAGGACTCACGCCGAATCGTTGTGTCATCGACTAAAGTTACAACGCGTTCTCCAGTCGATATTTTGCTTGAGGTGACAACTGCAACAGGTGCCGCTCAAGTTCAGTCCAGCTACCTGGTTCTGGTGCCCGAGACATTCGTGCGCGAAGGCAAGCTGCAATCCTCAGATCGCTTCAAGGTTGGTCGCGGAGATACGCTTTTTTCAATTGCGCAGCGCCATGCCGTGCCAGGCACCAATGTTTATCAGATGTTATGGGCTTTGTACGAGGCGAATCCCGATGCCTTTATCGGTAACAATATGAATTTGCTGCGTGCCGGGGCAGCCATCAAGATTCCTGATGCGCAAACTGTGCGCGCAGTCGACACACGCACCGCCCGTGAGATGTTTCAAAAACATCTTTCAGCGTTTAATCAGCGTCGCGGAGTCAATGCAGGGCGCGCAGTACCTAAAGTTGAAACGGGTTCTACGCAATCGGGTGCCGTCACCCCAGCCGCCCCAGCACCTGTTGCGGGCGAGAATGTTGATCAGCTGCGTCTGAGCGCAGCCAGCAAGGAAGAACAGAACGCAGACGCAAAAGTCGCTGCAACCAAAGAGATCGCCGAATTGCAGTCACGTATTGATACCTTACAGCAGAACGTCAGGCAATTAAAAGAGATTGCAGGTGAAACAACCGTCTCAGCCGCAGACTCTGTAAATGTTGAAAACACGGGTAATTCTGTGACGCCGGCTAATGGTTCAGATTCAAATTCGAGCACCAGTGCAAAGAGTGCAACAGAAAACAACACAGACGCACTCATAAACACCTCAGCTAACGCAGAAACTGCAGCTCCTGCGCCCGTTGATATCCCCGCTGTTCCTCGCACAGACAAACCTGCTGACCAGGCCGCCAAATCGGCGGCACCTGCGGCTAATATTCTTGAGCGGCTGACTTCGCTGCTTGCAGAAAACATACTCGCTGTCCTAACGGCTGTACTGGCGTTATCGGCCTTGGTCATTGCATGGATGCTGCGACGCGCAGGAGAACGCAGAGACGAGGAGTCTGATGATCTGGATACTCAATCTTCAATGTCGCCAGCGCTTCAGTCAGACTTTGATAAAAAACTGAATGCAATCAGCCTATCCCTTGACGATGATGAGCCCTTGGCAGACAAGCCTGGTTCCACCATTTCCAAGAAACCCTGACTTTATCCAGCGCTCCATTTTATGGCTCGTGTCGCACTTGGAATTTCGTATGACGGGCGACCCTGGCAAGGATGGCAGACACAACCACATCGCCAGACAGTGCAGGACGTTCTCGAAAGCGCGATTGCAAGGTTCTTGACCGTACCGGTTCATACTTTTTGTGCTGGCCGGACGGACACAGGCGTGCATGCTTTTGCGCAGGTTGTGCATCTCGATTGTGAAATAGACCGGACTGAAGCCTCGTGGGTACGCGGCGTCAATGCCCATTTGCCCGATACGATTTCAGTTCAATGGGCAAAAATTGTCCCCGATACGTTTCACGCTAGATTTTCAGCGACTTCGCGTTCCTATACCTATGTCATTCTCAACACGCAGGTCAGGCAACCGCTTTGGGCAGGGCGCGCGGGATGGGTATTCCAGCCCCTGAATATGGAGGCAATGAACGAGGCTGCACAGAGCCTGATCGGAGAGCATGATTTTAGTAGTTTTCGATCCTCGCAATGCCAGGCAAAGTCTCCAGTTCGCACGATATCGAACATTACGATGGTGCAACAGCAATCACTAATTTTTATATCGTTAAGTGCGAATGCATTTTTGCATCACATGGTTCGTAATATTGTTGGTGCATTGATTCAGTTAGGTCAGGGGCGCGAGTCCATCACTTACCTTGACCATTTGCTGAGTGTGCGCGATCGCACGCAAGGCGCACCAACCTTTTCGCCGGATGGGTTGTACTTGGCGAATGTGACCTATCCTGGCTTTGACCTCCCCACTATCGAGGCGAATGTTCTCGGTCACATGCGATTTGCAGAATAAACGCACAATGTGTGTGATGATCCTGAGAGGATAAAAATGACTTTAGCAAGAACCCGCATCAAGATTTGTGGCCTGACTCGTACAGAGGACCTACATCATGCACTCGAACTCGGTGCGGATGCCTTGGGTTTTGTTTTTTATCCTCCCAGCAAAAGATTTGTCACTCCTCAGCATGCTTTGACCTTATGCGAGGGTCTGCCGGCCTTTGTCAGTAAAGTTGCTCTGTTCGTGAATGCAGAAAAATCCTTTATCCAGGAGGTTATTCAAGCACTGCGTCCTTCACTCTTGCAGTTCCATGGTGACGAGTCTCCAGAGGAATGTGGTGCTTACGGAGTGCCTTATCTGAAGGCATTCAGAGTGGGGGCTCCTGGGCTCGACACACCGGACGCTCTAGCAGAGCATTGCGAACGGTTTGCAGGCGCTGCTGGCTGGTTGTTTGATAGTTACACTGCTGTGTATGGCGGTAGCGGCCAGGCCTTTGATTACAGCCTGTTATCCGGGATTGCGCGTCTCGGCGGGCAGGCCAGGCCTTGTGTTGTCTCTGGCGGGTTGACGGCTGTTACCGTCGGTCAGGCCATCCAATCGCTGCATCCCTGGGCGGTAGATGTCAGTAGCGGCGTCGAAGACGCACCAGGAATCAAGTCCCCAGAAAGGTTGCAGGCATTCTTTTTGGCAGTCCATCAAGCAGATTGCGCAAGTCCTTTTGACACCAGGGTATGATTACCGATATACTTACGTTCTTTGCAGGCGGTTAGCTCAGCTGGTTAGAGCGCCACGTTGACATCGTGGAGGTCGCTGGTTCGATTCCAGTACCGCCTACCAGAATTTTCAGTTTGGTAGGCCAAGCATTCCATAAAAACCCGCCCATGTGCGGGTTTTTTATTGTCCGTTTTGCGCCATTCTTATTTCGTGACGCCTTTTTTGGATGGTCGCCTTGTCATGATTGTGCAAAATATCCAGCCCCCCTTATCTGAACCCGCACAGTGCAGTGCTGACCTGCAAAGCAAGGGCTTTGCCGTGCTGAGCGCCAAAGCAGTTTGCGAGCTGGCAGGGGTGAATTTGCATGCGTTGCAGCAGCTCGAGCCGAGTTGGGGTGACTTGCCAGCAGACCAGTATCTTAAAGATGGTGGTCGTTACCGTCGTCGGCGGCATGCCAGTTATAAAGTCTCCGGGCAGCATGTCGACGCTGTCGCGCACCGTGCACACTGGCAGCCAGTTTCGTACAACGCATTGCACGGTGGTATGCAGCGCTGGTTTGAGCCGATCGACCCTGCTGTATCAACGTGCGTTGCCTGGAATGCCTTGTTAATCTTTTTGGCAAAGGTTGCCAGTGAGCTTTCAGCTCCCCAGACCTGGTACACCGAGGCGCATCAGTTCAGGATTGATACGACGGACGGCATTGGTCGGCCTACACCAGAAGGTGCGCACAGGGACGGGGTGAGCCTGGTCGCAGTGTTTCTGGTGGGGCGTCACGGCATCAAGGGTGGTGAGACACGGGTCTTTGAGATGAGTAGCACCGTTGGTCAGCGCTTTACCTTAAGCGAGCCCTGGTCACTGATGCTCCTGAACGACGAGCGGGTCATTCACGAAACAACTCCGATTCAACCTGAGGGTGAGGCAGGATGGCGTGACACGCTGGTGATTACACTACGTGCGAATGCCTTCATGGATGCTCCGTCGAATGAAAACGACGACGTCATACTCAGATGAACTGTGTGAAGTGATCTGCTAGGCACCCTCATGGTGAAGCACCATTAGAGCGCCAGTCATTTACGTACGTTTTTTTCAGGCTTGGTATCAGTTCGCATCAACTGCGGCAAGATTCTGAATGGGTCGGCGCAGGGTTGGATCAAACGGATTAATCCGTTGACTCAACAGTTTTGCCTCACGATTCAGCAGCTCAACGACTGTAGGTAAGCGGTCTTCGTTGAGTCGCCCGGCGAGTGTTCCCACACTCAATGCCGCAACAGCTCGCCCATTGCAATCAAAAATAGGTACGGCAACACCTGCCATCCCTTCGATGAGACCGTTATTTTGTGCGGCATAGCCGAGCGCGCGTACGCGATCAATGGCTGTCCGCAGATATACCTCGTCAAAGACCCCGAGCGTTCGCAGGCGTGGCAAATTAATCCGGATAATTTCTTCGCGCTCTTGTTCGGGCAGATAGGCCAGTATGGCGATGCTACCTTGACCGATTCCCATGGCAATTCTTCCACCAATATCGCCAGTGAACGAGCGGATTGGGAGCGGGCCATCACAGCGATCGAGGCAAACTGCGTCAAGACCGCTTCGCGCTAACAAAAATAACGTATCCCCCAGACTGGTACACAATCGAAGCAGCGTGGGACGACACAGGTCTCGTAGATTACTTGGGTGTGTGGCCCGAGCTGCTAACGCAAAAAAATCAATGCTCAGCCGATAGTATTTGGATTTTTCATCCTGTTCGACAACCTGCTGTTCGATGAGAGTCTGAAGTGTCCGATGGACAGTGCCTTGTGTCAGGGCGGCCTGTTTGGCGAGCTGCGTGACACGCATGCCTTGGGGGGGGGCATCAGCAAGCAGGCGAATCACTGCAAATGCACGCTCCAAAACACCAGAGCCGGGTTTTTCAAATTCAGTCATCTCTTTCAATGAAATTAATTAGCAGTATTGATTATATGTATTTTACTCAGTGGAATTTTTTAATAATAAATATCGATAGGTGAAATATCTGCTATCGGTATGGCAAATGTTCATTTATATTTACTGCAACACTTACGCGCGATTTTCCCCTCTTGTTGAGTGTTCAACCAAGTCACTGCCAGTCTTCAGGATCATTTGATGTCCTTTTTATCGCTCGTGAACGTCTCCAAACAGTACGGTGCGACCACTGCGGTTGCCGACGTGTCGCTTTATATAGAAAAGGGGGAGTTCGTGACCTTACTGGGTCCCTCGGGTTGTGGCAAGACCACTACACTTCAGATGATCGCTGGTTTTGCTGAAGTCTCGAGCGGTCGCATTCTGCTCGATGGTCACGACATCACGCACTCTAAGCCAAACACGCGCGGTTTGGGGATTGTGTTCCAGAGTTATGCGTTGTTCCCGCATATGACTGTACGTGACAACGTCAGTTTTGGACTTGAAATGCGACGCATGCCTCGGGCCGAACGACTCGAACGCATTCATGCCACGCTCGATCTGGTTCATTTGACTGCGCTAGCGGATCGCTATCCCCGTGAGTTGTCTGGGGGGCAGCGTCAACGGGTGGCATTGGCTCGGGCGCTTGTGATCGAGCCGCCTGTCTTGCTGCTTGATGAGCCTCTTTCTAACCTGGATGCCAAGCTACGCGAAGAAATGCAGTTTGAATTACGCAATATCCAGCGTAAAGTTGGCACGACTACTGTCATGGTCACGCACGACCAGGCCGAAGCTTTGTCCATAAGCGACCGTGTTGTTGTCATGCAGGCAGGGCGGGTGACACAAGTGGACGCACCTTATACGTTATACGACCAACCGCAGACCCGTTTTATCTCGACTTTTGTTGGTAAAGCCAATTTGTTGACAGGGCAGACCATCACCTCGGGTGTAAATGGACGGGTTCAGATCGGATCGATGCAACTGGCGGTGCATGACCTCCGGAGCGATCCTGGCTCAGAGGTGTTGCTGAGTGTGCGACCAGAGAAAATCACACTGCTTGCTCCTGATCAGGGATTGCTGAATGGCGTGGTCACGGCACGATTTTTCCTCGGTGCACAGTGGATATATTATTTCAGGACTGCAATTGGCGAACTGATAGTCGTCTCTCAGAACTCGGATCTCCAACCCTTGCAGGAGCAAGATGAATTGGGCTTAAGCTGGTCGTCAAATTCGCTTCGGCTGCTAACTGGTGCTGCGACGCTGGCATGACCAATACTCGGTTCCTGCGACCATGGTTTCTGTCTGGGCCTGCGCTGCTGCTTTTTACGGCTTTGTTGGTGGCGCCACTTATCCTGACGGGCTTGCTCTCGTTTCATGTTTTTGATCAGGTAAAGGGGATCACGCAAAGTTGGACCGTCGACCATTATCTGGCGGTCATGGTCGACCCTTATTATCATGTGATCTTTTGGCGAACGTTCTGGATTTCTGCACTGACCGCGCTGATTTGCATTGTGATTGGCGTGCCCGAGGCTTATATTCTTAGCCGCATGTCAAATCCCTGGAGATCGCTTTTTTTGCTGGTCCTACTTGCGCCGTTGCTGGTGTCGGTGGTGGTCAGATCGTTTGGCTGGAGCATGTTGCTCGGCCCGCAGGGAATCGTCCACGCGGTACTCCAGATATTTGGTGCGGGTTCGATCAGGATTCTCTATACCGAATCAGCGATCATGATCGCAATGGTTCATGTCATGTTGCCATTCATGGTCATTCCGGTCTGGACCTCATTACAAAAACTGGATCCACAGGTCCAGGATGCAGCGCTCTCATTGAACGCTACGCCATTTACTACAATGCGGCGCATTATTTTCCCCCAGATCATGCCGGGCATTTTGTCTGGCAGTCTTATCGTTTTTGGGCTCAGTGCCAGTTCCTTTGTGATTCCTGGTTTATTAGGGGGTCGCCGGCTCAAGATGGTTGCAACCATTGTCTACGACGAGTATATGCATGAACTGAACTGGCCTTTGGGTGCTGCGATCGCCTTGATCCTGCTTATTGCAAATTTGCTCATCATGGTGACTTACAACCGGGTGGTTGAAGGCCGTTACAAGAAAGCGCTTGGATAAAGGCATATGAAAAAAAATGGCTTTCTGGCTTTGAGCTTTCATACGGCTGTGATGGTTTTCATGCTTGCGCCCCTTGTGATCGTATGTCTGGTGGCGTTCACCCCGGGCACCACGCTGAGTGTGCCAACAACTTCGTTTTCAGTGCGCTGGTTTAAGGCTGTTTTTGCGCACTCGGATCTCGTGCAGTCTTTCTGGAACAGTCTCTGGCTTGCACTCGGATCGGCTTCACTTTCGACGTTGATTGCAGTTCCTGGGGGGCTTGCCATGACTCGTTTTCATTTTGTCGGACGAAACTGGCTCAATGGGTTATTTTTGTCCCCCTTGATGATTCCTCATCTCGTGCTCGGTGTGGCTTTGCTGCGCATGTTTTCGTTGATCGGCGTTACAGGAAGTTTTTTGTGGCTGACGCTTGCGCATGTACTGGTGATTACACCCTATGTGCTGCGTCTGGTGATCGCCGCTTCAATCGGCTTTGACCGCACTTGCGAGCAGGCCGCTCAATCTTTGGGCGCAGGTAGGCTGACAGTATTCAGACGCATCACCCTACCGATGATTTTGCCAGGGATTACGGGGGGCTGGCTGCTTGCCTTCATTAATAGTTTTGACGAAGTCACAATGTCAATTTTTGTCACGGCTCCGGCGACTGTGACCTTGCCAGTGCGCATGTACATGTACGCCACTGAGTCCATTGATCCTCTCATGGCTGCAGCCTCTGCGCTGGTCGTGTGCTTCACACTGTTGGTCATGATACTGATCGATCGACTCTATGGTCTAGACAAAATACTCGTAGGCGGAAAATCATGACACGTTATCTGAATCAAGCTTGTGATCAGCAGGCCCAACTGGTTCGGTTATCTGAATCAGGACGTGAACGTATCGAGTTTGTGCTGGATGGACGGGTGGTCGAGGCGATGCAAGGTGATACGGTCCTCACTGCGATTCTGCTGGAGCAGTCACACTTACGAATTTCTGATCTCAGTGGGGCGCCACGCGCAGGCTTCTGTCTGATGGGAGCCTGTCAGGATTGTTGGGTCACTACCGTAACAGGACAGCGTTTGCGTGCCTGTTCGACCTTTGTGTCGCCAGGCTTGAATGTACTGACTGGCCAGGAATCCAGCAAATGAGCGGGACGATTCAACCGGTTGTGGTGGGTGCCGGACCTGCTGGCGTACGCGCAGCACAGACGCTGGTTCAACACGGTTTACGCCCAACCGTTATTGACGAAGGTGCGCTCTGGGGAGGGCAGATTTACCGACAGCCACCGCAGAATTTTCTGCGTAGTCAAGCTGAGTTATATGGGTTTGGTTCCTCGCGTGCGGATGCTTTACACCGAGCGATGGCAGGGATTCTGAACAAGATTGACTATCAGTCCCAGACGCTAGTCTGGAATGCCCAGGATCAAGCGCTTGATACGATGCACGGGGGTCAGGCTGGAACAGTTCCCTACAGTCACCTGATCATTGCAACGGGTGCAACCGATCGGATATTGCCTTTTCCCGGCTGGACTTTACCAGGTGTCTTTACGCTTGGGGGTGCGCAGGTCGCGCTTAAATTTCAGGGGTGCAGTATCGGCAGGCAGGTTGTGTTCATGGGCACAGGGCCGCTACTTTATCTGGTCGCTTATCAGTATGCGCGTGCAGGTGCCAATGTTGCCGCGGTTCTTGACACGGCCAAGCTCTCTGAGCAGGTCAGGTCAACGCCCGCGTTGCTGTCCAAGCCTGCGCTACTCGTTCAAGGCATGTATTACCTTACCTGGCTCAAGTTGCATGGCGTGCATATCGCGTACGGTATTGAACCGCTTCGGGCTCTGGGGGCTGAACGTGTCAGCGGTGTTGCATGGCGAGACGCCAAGGGCGAGCACGAATTAGCGTGCGATGCGATCGGTTTTGGTTATGCGTTGCGCTCAGAGACGCAGCTGGCCGATATCCTGGGTTGTCATTTTGAGTTTGACGTCACCCAGCGCGCGTACTTGCCGGTACGCGATGAGGCAGGTCGCTCGAGCGTGGAGGGTGTTTATCTTGCAGGGGATGGGGCTGGAATCATGGGCGCTGATGCGGCTGAATTAGCCGGGACACGCGCAGCGCTCGCGGTTATATCCGATATTCAGGGTTCAGAATTTTCGGTGGTTGACCAGCATCGCGCGGATAATATCGAAAAGGAAATGGTTCGCTCAAAAATATTTCGTCTGGGATTAGAACGCGCATTTCCCTTTCCACAGCAGTGGGCCAGTCATGCGCAGGATGATTTGATGATTTGTCGTTGCGAAGAAATTACAGCCGGCGATATCAGGCAGGCGGCGCTGAGTTCCGGTGCAACCGAACTTAATCGCGTCAAAGCGATGACTCGTCTGGGTATGGGGCGTTGCCAGTCAAGAATGTGTGGTGCTGCCGCAGCGGAAATTCTTACACATTGCCTGGGCAATAACATTCAATCTGCTGGTAGATTGCGTGGTCAGGCACCTATCAAGCCGATTCCCTTTGTAAGTGTGCCAGTTCAATCTGAACATGCGTCACAAAGGGGGTCTTGATGCCATTCCTGAGGAATCAACCAGTCATACAAACTGAGGTCCTGATTGTCGGCGGAGGCATCGTAGGCGCTTCGGCTGCGCTGGCCTTACGGCACATGAATATCGCTGTGACATTGTTAGAGCGTGATGTCTGTGGCGCGCATTCTAGTGGAGTAAATTATGGTGGTGTGCGACGTCAGGGGCGGGGGCTCTCGCAGTTACCCCTTTCGATCCGGGCGCATGCAATCTGGAGCAATCTTTCATCACTGATTGGCATTGAAGGTGAATACATCCGTTCAGGGCATTTAAAAATTGCGCGTAGCGAAGCAGACCTGGTATCGCTCGAGGCGTATCGGGCGAGGACCGTGGAATACGGTATGGATTTACAGATGCTAAGCACGCGGGATCTGCGCGCCCTGTATCCCTGGCTCGGGACGCGTGCAATAGGTGGTTCGCTTTGCCCACAGGATGGTCACGCGAATCCGCGTCTAGTATCGCCAGCATTTGCACAGGCAGCACGTCAGGCAGGAGCGGACATCCATGAGCATACCCGTGTCGACAGCTTGTATTTCGATGGTGAATATTTTCGTGTGAAGACAGGGCCTGGCTTTGAATTCAAGTCCCGATATTTATTGAACTGTGCGGGTGCCTGGGCAGGCAAGATCGCGGCGGACTTTTGTGAGCCAGTTCCTATGACAGCTATCCACCCAGTGATGGTGGTGACCGAACCGTTACCTGCATTCATGAATCTCAGCCTGGGGGTTGAGGGTGGAGGTGTCTACGCTCGTCAGGCACCGCGTGGCAATTGTGTCATTGGCGGATCACGCGGATTTGCACTAGACGACACGCGCGCTCGGCCGAGCCGCGAAGCGATCAATATGGTGCTCAGTCAGACTGTCGAGCTATTGCCGACTTTGCGTCATGCCCATATTATTCGTTCATGGAGTGGCACAGAGGGCAGTCTGCCTGATCGAGAACCTGTCATTGGTCTGAGCGCCACGACTCCTGGTCTGATTCATGGTTTTGGTTTTTCGGGTGCTGGTTTTCAGATTGGTCCAGCAGTCGGCGAGGCACTAGCCGAAATAGTCCGCGATGGTCACTCGTCGACACCGATTGACGCTTTTTCGATATCAAGATTTACTCAAGCGGCATAAACTCAATTCTTACTGCGCGTACCACCCTTCAAGGAGTTATTCATGCAACTGAGTATTTTTACCAGTCAATCTTTACGCAGATCTTTACTCTCAACGGCTATTGCATGCGTGTCCATCTGGTCTGCCTGCGCAGAGGCGCAAACTAAAACACTGTTCCTCGGCATGAACGGCGGGATAATGGAAAAGACCTGGGTTGAGTATGTGTTCCCGGCATTCGAAAAAGAGCATGGCGTAAAGGTCGTCGTGGTTCCGGGTACTTCTGCAGATATCCTTGCAAAGGCGCAGGCAAATAAGGATAAGCCGCAAATGCATGTCATGTTTCTTGACGATGGCGTGATGGTGCGTGCGATCGGCATGGGATTATGTCAAAAAATGCAGCCAGACCCCGCCCTCGCTGAAGTCTATCCCGCAGCGCGCTTTAAGGATGACATGGCAACTGGTGTCACGATGGGCATGACTGGGCTCGCCTACAACAAGAAGATGTTTGCCGATTATGGCTGGTCAGCACCCACTTCGTGGATGGATCTCTCAGACCCGAAATACAAGGACAAAATTCTGTTTCAGTCCATGCCATCCTCATCATTCGGTTTGCATGGTTTTCTGATGTTTAACCGCATTCAAGGTGGTAACGAGAACAACGTTGAGCCAGGCTTCAATGCCTGGAAAAAATCAATTGGTCCAAATGTACTGGAATACATTCCGAGTTCGGCCAAAGTCTCTGAGATGATGCAAAACGGCGAGATTGCGATCGCACCCCTTACACCAACCGCTGTGGCTGTGTTACAGGATAAAGGCGTTGCTGTCGAATACGCACAGCCCAAAGAAGGCTCTGTGGTGTTGATGGTGGCAGAATGTGTGATCGCCAACAACACCGAACCAGAGCTTTCGCAAAAGTTGGCTGCCTATTTATTGTCTGCCCAGGCGCAGGCCGCAGGCCTTAAATACGGCAGTCAGATTCCGTCGAATCCAACCTCACAAGCATCTGATGAGGTTGCACAGGCACGCCTGGCAAAATTCACCCAGTACATGCAGAACGCTGTGACCGTAGACTGGGAAAGCATCAACCAGAACAGAGCGGCCTGGAATGCACGCTGGAACAGAACCATCGAGCAATAATTTGCATTGAGCTACGTGGCGTCTTGCGCATTGAGTATTGAGAATTCATTCAGGAAAAAACATGATTCATTTAAATACCGTTCATTCCATATTCAAAGTACTTGACGTTCACGCGCCGATCAGTCACCAGGCTCCCAGCCTGGCTGTACATTCTCCCATCGATGGCGGCTTGATTGGCATGTTGCCCGTCATGACGGTGGAACAAACAGCAAGTGCGATCGCCCGTGCTCATACCCGGGCGCAGACTTGGCGCAATCTGCCAGCCCCTTCCAGAGGCGCGCTGGTTCGAGCGTTTGGCGAAGCCGTGCGTCGGCACAAAGTCGCCCTTGGACAGTTGATAACGCTCGAAACAGGAAAGATCACTCAGGAAAGCGAGGGTGAGGTTCAAGAGGTTGTCGACATCTGTGAGTTTGCATTGGGCCTATCTCGTCAACTTTATGGCTTGACCATCGCTAGCGAACGTCCAGACCATAAGCTGCTTGAAACCTGGCATCCGATGGGTGTTGTGGGCATTATTACGGCCTTTAATTTTCCGATGGCCGTGTTTGCCTGGAATGCTGCGTTAGCACTTGTCTGCGGCAATACGCTCGTCTGGAAACCCTCCGAAAAAACGCCATACACGGCAATCGCTTTGCATGGCTTGCTCTTGCAAGCAGCATCAGAGCAGGGCCTTGACCCGAGTGGGCTCAGTGAACTGTTGATCGGGTCACACGAGATTGGACAAGCCCTTGTCAGCAATCCAAAGGTCAAGCTGGTGAGCGCAACAGGTTCAACGTCAATGGGGCAGCAGGTTGGTTCTGCCTGCGCCATGCATTTCAAACGCTCCCTGCTTGAACTTGGTGGAAATAATTGCGCAATTATTTGTCCTTCAGCAGATCTCGAACTGGTCGTGCGCGGTGTTGTGTTTTCGGCGGCAGGTACAGCCGGACAGCGATGTACGACGCTGCGCCGACTGGTCGTACACCGTTCTGTATATGATCAGCTGATAGCGGCCCTGGTAAGGGCATATGAGCGTCTGCCTGTTGGTGATCCACGCACACTCGGGACATTGGTTGGACCGCTGATCGATCAACAGGCGTTTATCGCAATGACTCTGGCACTCGAACAAGCCCGCGCACTAGGTGCAAAGGTGCATTTTGGTGACCGTGTAAGCATCGATAATCTGGATGGGTTTTATGTGCGCCCAGCACTTGTTGAGATGCAGCAGCAGACAGGTCCAATGTGCCAGGAGACCTTTGCACCGATTCTCTATGTGGTTCCTTATGAGAAGTTTGAAGACGCGATTGCGATCAATAATGCAGTGAGCCACGGCCTTTCATCGGCCGTATTCACACAGGATTTAAAAGAAGCTGAAATCTTCACATCGTCACGCGGTTCTGACTGTGGGATAGCCAATGTCAATATTGGTACGAGTGGCGCGGAAATTGGCGGGGCCTTTGGGGGTGAAAAAGAAACCGGTGGCGGACGCGAGTCGGGATCTGATGCCTGGAAGGCCTATATGCGTCGTGCAACCAATACCATCAATTATGGATCAAGCTTGCCGCTGGCTCAGGGCGTACGGTTTGATATTTAACGGTTTTTTTAACATATACCGTTTGTTATCATGCTGTTAGAATAATATTTATATTTCAAAACTATTAAATTAAATGATGGAATAGCTTTTAACAATCCCCGTCATTAAAACAAACAATTAGCAATCTACAATCAGTCGATTATGATAGCGACTAATGGTTTTACAGATTCGATTGTTTTTTATTATCACCCCTCAAAAAAGGAAACAGCTCCATGTCACTGATTAATACACAAGTTCAGCCTTTCAAAAACCAGGCTTTCCACAACGGTAAATTTATCGAAGTCACTGAAGCCAGCCTGAAAGGCAAGTGGTCAGTTCTGATTTTCATGCCTGCAGCGTTTACATTTAACTGCCCAACTGAAATCGAAGATGCAGCCGATAACTATGCTGCTTTCCAGAAAATGGGCGCTGAGGTTTACATCGTCACGACCGATACGCATTTTTCACACAAAGTCTGGCATGAGACATCGCCTGCCGTTGGCAAGGCTAAATTCCCACTGGTTGGTGACCCAACCCACGCATTGACCAACGCATTCGGCGTGCATATCCCCGAAGAAGGCTTGGCATTGCGCGGAACATTCATCATCAATCCAGACCTGATGATCAAGACGCTCGAAATCCACTCAAACGAAATCGCTCGTGATGTGAAAGAGACCGTGCGTAAATTGAAAGCCGCTCAGTACACCGCTGCACATCCAGGTGAAGTTTGTCCTGCTAAGTGGAACGAAGGCGACAAGACATTGACACCTTCACTGGATCTGGTTGGTAAGATCTAAATCCATATTCGATGCCCTATTTATAGGGCGTTGAGCGTAGGGCATCTGACAGCAGCTGCTGTTGTGTGCCTTACCCTCAGCACCGAACCCCCAACACACATTCTCAAGACTACAGGTTTTACAACTTGTCTTGCAGGATGTCGTCTTGAAACAGGAGAGCATTATGCTTGACGATACCCTTAAAACTCAATTAAAGACCTATCTGGCAATGTTGCGCCAGCCTATCCGTCTCATCGCGACCCTTGATGAGAGCGAGACAGGTAAAGAAATGCGTAATTTGCTTGAAACAATTGTGAGTTTGTCAGATAAAGTGACTCTCGATACGTCCGGCACGGATGATCGCAAGCCTTCTTTTGTTGTGGCACGAGAGGCAAAGACTCGCGGTGTGCGTTTTGCAGGGCTTCCACTTGGCCATGAGTTCACTTCACTGGTGCTGGCTTTGCTCTGGACCGGTGGTCATCCTCCTAAGGTCGAACCAGAAGTTCTGGACGCAATTCGCGCGCTCGACGGTGATTTTAATTTCGAAGTCTACATGTCGCTCTCATGCCATAACTGCCCCGATGTGGTGCAGGCCTTGTCGCTGATGGCAATTTTTAATCCCAAGATTCAAACAGTCGTCATTGAAGGGGGGGCTTTTCAACAAGAAGTCACCGATCGTGAAATCATGGCCGTGCCAATGGTGTTCCTCAATGGCGCAGTATTTGGGTCGGGTCGCATGCTTGTCGAAGAAATTATCGCCAAGATTGACAAAAATGCCGGTGCGCGTGAAGCCGACAAGATCAATGCAAAAGATCCCTATGATGTCTTAATCGTTGGTGGCGGTCCTGCTGGCGCGGCAGCTGCGGTCTATGCTGCACGCAAAGGTATTCGGGTCGGCATCGCAGCAGAGCGTTTTGGTGGCCAGACCAATGACACCATGGGCATTGAGAACTACATCTCGGTGCTCGAGACGACTGGCCCCGCTTTTGCCGCAGCACTCGAAGCACAAGTCCGTCATTACAATGTCGACCTCATGAATTTGCAACAAGTCACCCAAGTCATCCCTGCAAGCACGGTCGGTGGGCATGTCCAGGTGCAAATGCAGAACGGCGGCACACTCAAAGCTCGAACGGTCATTTTCTCAACGGGCGCACGCTGGAGAAATGTCAATGTTCCGGGCGAGCAAGAGTACAAAAACAAAGGCGTGGCGTATTGCCCGCACTGCGATGGTCCGCTGTTTAAAGGCAAACAGACTGCTGTAATCGGTGGCGGTAACTCGGGGGTCGAAGCGGCGATTGATCTGGCTGGTATCGTCGGCCATGTGACGGTCATCGAGTTTGCAGATCAGCTCAAGGCTGACGCGGTCTTAGTGGCAAAGCTCAAAAGCTTGCCGAACGTGACCATCCACACCAATGCGCAAACCACCCAGATCACCGGTGATGGCAGCAAAGTGAACGGAATTGATTTTAAAGACCGTGCGACAGGCCAAGAGCATCATGTCGAAATCGCAGGTGTATTTGTCCAGATTGGCCTGGTGCCGAATACCGAGTTTCTTAAAGGAACTCTGGAGCTCAGCAAGTTTGGCGAAATCATCGTGGACGCGAAAGGACATACCAATGTTCCTGGTGTGTTTGCTGCTGGCGATTGCACGACAGTGCCTTACAAGCAAATCGTGATCGCGGCAGGCGAGGGTGCCAAGGCCGCCTTGAGTGCCTTTGATTATTTGATTCGCACACCTGTTGCTGAGTCTGAAGCGGCAACAGCGCTCCAGGATTAAATGGCTCTACCCACATGCACGGTGGCAGGTATGTTGGGGCGTCACATTGCTTGAAACATGGGCTTGTTTAAGTTAGAGATCTAACCTGAACAAGCCCATGATTTTTTTAAGCACACTCAGTAACATGAGCACAAATCACACATGAATACTCGCACGTGAATCCTCACGCATGAATCGTCGCACGTGAACCCTAGCACGTGAATCGTCACACGTGAACCCTCACACATGAACGCGAGCTGATGTTTCTTGATTACTACATTGAATGCAAGACCCACCAAAGTGTGAGTGCCGAAGGCCCAAACACAATCACCAGAACAGCCAGTAATAATGTCGAAGTCATTCCAGTTTCATCTCCGGCATGGTGAGCGTCGGTATTTTCCATAGTTTTCTCCCTGATTAAAAATTGGTGTGGTGATGGTTAATCTGGATGTAGAGGTTATTTTTTAACTGGATTCAGGACTAATTTTTGTACACGCCAGTTCAGTAATTCACCGACATACAGTGTGTTTTCGTTCGGACAGGCGATTGCGTGAATCCAGCCGAATTGTTTCATTTGTTTTCCTGATTGCCCAAGTACGCCTAATACTTTGCCATCCAGAGACATTTTGTAGATACGTCCAGGATAGGCATCAGAAACAAACATCACTTGTTTAGGACCGGGCGTAATGCAAATGGTCCATGGTGCGCCTGGCATCATGACCTTGTTCAATAGAGCCGGGTCATCCTTTTTACCAACATCGGGGGTGTCACCAATGGCGGGTTTAATGCTTGGATCAAACGGCACGTCAATCTTGATCTCACGTTCAAACTTACCGTTGCTGTCAAACACCTGAATACGACGATTGCCGCGATCGGCGACATAGATATTGCCCTGATTGTCTGCCCCAATACTATGGGGGGTGTGAAACTCGCCTTCTTTTTGTCCACGCTCCCCCCAGGACATGAGCCAATTACCTTTTTTGTCAGCCTTGGCCACGCGTGAGTTGACATAACCGTCACTAATAAACAGATTACCTGCAGGATCCCAGGCAACATCGGTCACTTGACGGAATCGGCCTGTTTCAGCTTTGAGAGGTGGGTTGGGGTGCTCGAGCGGGCCAGTTTCCTTGTCAGAGGCCTCTTGTTTACGTCCAAAAAGCATGCGTACTTTACCCGCCGGATCAAAACTGATGACCATATCCGAGCCTTTGTCAGTGACCCAGATATTGTCATCGGCATCAATGCGCACCATATGCGCGTAGGACCAAGCATACAGACCTTTACCAATCTCACGAATAAACTGACCCTTTGCATCAAATTCCAGCAATTGCGTCGCGGCTGCTGCAAAGGCGGGACCATTCGTATTGCCTCGATGCAATACAAAGATATGGCCTTTTGAGTTCAAGGCAATTCCGCTGACTTCTCCCAGATACATATCCTTTGGCATCACAACAGGATTCGGAATCGAATCAAAGGGGATTTCAGGTACGGTTGACTGAGCGAGCGCCGTTGCACTGGTCACGAATAACGCGGCTATTAAGAGGGATTTCATTTTGTTGTCTCCAGTATTGTTATTTTGAATCGATGAAATAAAACTACTTAAGTGTTTTCAAATAAGCGATCAAGTCCGTACGTTCTGTAGCATCCGGCATGCCTGAATACGGCATTCTGTTACCTGGAGCAAAAGCCTGGGGATCCGCCAGATAGGCATTGAGCGACTGTTCATTCCAGGCAACCCCTGTTTTTTTTAAAGCACTTGAATAGCGAAATCCTGGCTGACTGGCTGCCTGACGGCCAAATATACCTGCCAGACTAGGTCCCATTCCTTGTTCTCCCGCTTTGGTGCTATGACATGCCACGCAGACTTGAAACAAAGATTCTCCAGGCTTGAGATCTTGAGCCTGAGATGTCTCGGAAAGGATACCCAGCAAAATGACTGGAAAGATATGACGAGATAGCCTGAGGGCACGTGTTCGCTTGATAGGACTCATGCTGATATCAATGCTCCAGGTTGTTTGAGATATGTATTTTTAATCGTATCTACCGCACGATAGGCCAACGCACCTACGGGTCCAGTCGGGTTATAGGCTGAGTTATGAGGGAATACGGACGCGCCCATGACAAAAACATTATGGACATCCCAGGATTGACAGTGTGTATTGACGACACTGTTTGCGGGATCCGTGCCCATGATAGTGCCGCCAGTATTGTGCGTTGTCTGATAAGGAACAACTGACCAGGGTTCGACTCTTGGATTAGCCTTGGTCATGATGGTTGGATTCATACTTTGACCAATTTTTTGCAATATGTCCGCACTGAATATTGAAAGCCGTCGTTCATTGTCGGTGTAGTCGAATGTCATGCGCATCATGGGTTGCCCAAGTGCATTGCGATAGGTCGGATCAAGATCGAGATAATTATTCCGATATGACATCACGCTGCCACTTGAACTGATATTCATCGCACGTGAATACCACTTTGCCATGGCCTCTTTCCAGGGTTTGCCCCATTGCGGCGTCCCAGGCGGCACCGGGTGGTATTCAATGGGTCTGCCATGAAACATACCGCCTCCCATCGTGGCACCACCAATAAAATTATGCGGACCGCGATCAAAATCCCAGTTGGAATGATAATCATCCATCATCATGGAAAGTCCGCCCGTCGACATAAACGGATTGAAAGTTTTATCCTCAAAAAACAAGGTCGCGCCAGTTCCGGTTTGATAAGAGTAGTTCTTGCCCACCACGCCTTTCTGCGATGACGGATCATAGGGTTTGCCGATTTTGGACAGCAGCATCAGATGAACGTTATTTAATCCATACGCGGCCAGGATCACAAGTTTTGCGGGTTGAAAACACTCCTCACCCGTTAGCATGTTTGTATATTGAACCCCTGTCGCAACCTTGTTGTCGCGATCCATCACCACTTGGGTGACCCAGCTATGCGTACGTAACTGAAAAGATTTCTGTTTTATTGCAAAAGGAATAACAGCAATGTGTGGTCCGCCTTTTGCATTCGCTTCGCATCCGTAACGCTCGCAAAAGCCACAATACTGACACTGACCCATTCGAGCGCCATCCGGCGTGGTGTAAGGAACAGAGCTTTGCGCAGTTGGCATTGGAAAAGGGTGGTAACCAAGTTTACGGGTCGCCTCACCAAACATATCTACAGCGAGGCTGCTTTGCAGCGCAGGCATGGGATAGTCATTTTTTCGCGGCGCTTCAAAAGGGTTGCCACCCGCCTGTAGCTTGCCCTGCACATTACCTGCCTGACCGGATATTCCCGCTACGCGTTCAAACTTGTCGTAATACGGTTCAAGTTCTGCATAGGTAATTCCCCAGTCTTGAATTGTCATTTCCTGCGGGATAAATTTTTTGCCATACCGCTCTTCATATTGTGAGCGGATCTTGAAATCATGATCATTCCAGCGCCAGGTGTGACCATTCCAATGAACACCCGCGCCACCCAGGCCTTCACCCAGTAAAAACGATCCGAGTTTGCGCATTGGCAACGCAGTCTGTGAGGGGTGATTTCGAATGGTCAAGGTGTCGCGTTTGACATCCTGCATCAGGCCGGTACGAACACTGTATTGCAATTCATCGCGAATATGCGGTACTGAGAAATCTTGCTCGGCTGATCGCGGTGCTCCACGCTCGAGTCCTACAACTGAAAGTCCCGATTCCGAAAGTTCCTTCGAAACAATTCCTCCTGTCCAGCCCATTCCAACGACGACAACATCCACTTCAGGAAAATTCCTGGCCATTTGTCTTTCCTTTAGCTAGCGTCTGCGATTGAAAGGGTAGGGCCGGTATATTTTTTATTTTTAAACTTAGCCATATCCAGGGTATGCGTCGCGATGACGCCTGGAAATCCCACCATTTTCCATCCAGCCTTGTTCGCGTTCCCTCCGTAGATGGGATCAGCAAAGAGACCTTCCACGATGGTTTGGTAAAGAATCGTAAAAAAGGCTTTTGAAGGGAGCTCGCCCTCGAAGTTGATTTTTCCGGCATTCAAGTCCTTGAGCACGGATTCTTTTTGCACCGCTTCAAGCAAGTCAAAGCTCTTGCCATAGGTGCCGATGCAATAGGCATTGGTCGCAGCAATTCCGGCACGATAAAGTTGTGCAGGCGTCAGTGGGAGTTGATAGCCCTGAGTGGGTATTCCCTTGTCCCAGGGACCTTGAAGATACATACGATCACCTTTCCCCCAGCTTCCTTCCAGAGCACGGTCAATATAAGTGGGGATTCCCAGCTCAACGCCACCAGGTGTGAGTTGATCGGCTGGAACCATATGGTCGGCCAAGGCTTCTACAAAGCTTGCCTCTGCAGGCATCAGGAACACGTAGCCAGCCTGAAGCTCGTTCCCTGGATTCAGCGCAGCGGTATTGGCTGCGGCGGTCTGAGCCTGCGCAATAAATGGCAGCCCTGTACCCGCTGACGCACTACCGATCAGTGCACCCTTGAGCAGTTGCCGACGCGAAACCTGCACCGGCATCTGTGAGTCTTTTGGCATGGTTGTCTCCTGCCTTTCAATGTTCTGGATGATGCATATCATTCCAGTTTGAATTTGATTTGTTTTCTCGATTATATGAACGAACAGTATTTTGGCAAGAAATATGTATCCAACCGCGTGCGATTGACCCATGACAACATATGTTTGCGCGTCACTACCATCGAAAATACTGAACATCCCAGCTATGGAAAAAACAAGGCCTCAGTCACGGACTAGCTGTTTCATATCTAAATTGATCAGAGTAAGATAAAAGTAATGCTTTGCATTGAGCAATACTTACTGACTGAGGTGGTTAATATGCGCAAATTACTACTCGTTCTGCAGATTCTTGTCCTCACGACACTTGCTGGATGTGGTTACAACGAATTTCAGAGCAAAGACGAGCAGGTCAAGGCGAGCTGGTCTGAGGTGTTGAACCAGTATCAGCGTCGTTCAGATCTGATCCCAAACCTGGTCAATACAGTCAAGGGCGAGACGAAATTCGAGCAGGATACGCTGACAAAAGTCGTCGAAGCCCGCGCACGTGCCACGTCCATTCAGGCGACGCCTGAGTTAATTAACGATCCACAAGCCTTCCAAAAATTCCAGCAGGCACAGGGTCAGTTAACCTCTGCTTTATCGCGCCTGCTGGTGGTATCTGAAAACTATCCGACCCTTAAAGCCAATCAGGCCTTTCGTGATTTACAAGCCCAGCTCGAGGGCACGGAAAACCGGATCACCGTCGCGCGTAATCGTTATATTAAATCCGTCCAGGACTACAACACGACGCTCAGATCGTTCCCAAGCAATCTGACTGCAATGGCATTTGGCTATAAAGAAAAACCAAACTTCACAGTCGAGAACGAAAAGGAAATTTCAAAACCTCCTGGCGTAAGTTTTGATACCGCGCCATCCACCAGTATTCCCGCTAATGGAGGCACAAAGTGAAGCCGCTGGGCCTCATGCGCAAAATGGCGTATTACGGCGTATGCCTGCTATTGCTTTGCATGCAGGCCGTATCCTCTGCAGAGATGCCCATTCCTGCTTTGACCGGACACGTGATCGATCAGACTGGTACGCTCACCCGAGAGCAACGTGCAGGGCTTGAACAAACCTTGACAGCGTTTGAGGCACGCAAAGGGAGTCAAGTTGCTCTACTCTTGGTCGCCTCGACCGCTCCCGAAACAATCGAAGCCTATGCAATTCGAGTGGCAGAGGTCTGGAAGCTCGGACGTAAAAAGATCGACGACGGCGCAATCCTGCTCGTTGCCAAGAACGATCGTACCGTTCGCATTGAAGTCGGGTATGGACTCGAGGGCGCCTTGAATGATGCGATCAGTAAACGCATTATTGATCAGGTGATTGTTCCCCGTTTTAAGCAGGAGGAATATTTTGCTGGCATATCGGATGGACTCAGTCAGATGATGCGCGTGATTGAGGGCGAACCCCTGCCTTCAGTGAATGGCGCATCAGACGTGGGGCTAGAAGGCGCAAGACAGTTTGCACCAGCGCTTTTCATCATCGCACTCTTTGTCGGAGGCATGCTGCGCAGGATATTGGGACGTGTACCCGGAGCGCTGATTACCGGTAGTGTTGTCGCGTTCTTGGCTTGGTTGATTATTGGTGGCATCCTGTTGTCCGTGCTGGCGGGTGCGATTGCGTTATTCCTGACTTTGTTGAGCGGTAACGTCGGCAGATCCGGCATGATGGGATACGGCACAGGAATGGGCCGGGGTGGGGGTTTTGGTGGCGGTGGGTTTAGCGGAGGTGGCGGCGGTTTCGGTGGTGGTGGTGCGTCGGGAAGGTGGTGACTATGAAAATTAATCGCATTTGCAAACACTTACTGACGAGCCGTGGCGACGTGAGACGCGCATTCCCACCAAAAACCATGGCAGCGATCGAACGCGTCATTAAACAAAGCGAATCCGCGCATGTTGGAGAAGTATGTTTTGTTGTAGAGGCTGCGCTTGATGTTGCAGATTTATATCGCGGATTGTCTGCACGCGAACGTGCAATTGAAGTGTTTGCGCAGCAGCGGATCTGGGACACCGAAGATAATTGCGGATTGCTGATTTACCTACTCATGGCTGATCGCGCTGTCGAGATCGTCGCGGATCGGGGCATCCACGCAAAGGTACCCACCGCAGAATGGACCAGAATCTGTCGAAAGATGGAAACCTGCTTTAAAGCAGGTGACTATGAACGTGGAGTAACCAGTGGTATTCAAGAGGTGACTCAGCACTTAATGAGACATTTTCCTGCAGGGACGCACACCTTGAATGAACTTGCAGATCAGCCCGTGATACTTTGAAATCAGATTGGGCACCTCTGAATTAACAGTCATATTGAGACAACGTGGACTTTCAAATTGCACCGGCAGATCCGGTCAGAATTGACAACAAATGGGCACTTTGGCGCCCGATTTATCAGTACACCTGGGCAAAATGGCAACGTTCGAGCTACAGGCATTTTGCTGACTATATCAACGCACTGGACAATGCTACGGTATTGGATCTCGGCACGGGGATTGGCTCTTATATACATTTGCTCAAACCCAAAGCAAATACCCGGATAATTTTTACAGATCCAGATAGCCTTTCGCTGGCTCAGGCGGCAGCGGTACCAAGTCCTTGGGCAACTAATTTTATATTTGATGTTCTTGATGCCGAAAGCGCCGTTGCAAAATATTCAGAAGCGTCCCATATATCACTTGTGCATGTTTATTCCGTGTTGACTGATCCTGAAGCATTCCTTGAAAGATGCCATCAGTTCACACCCCACGCAACGATGTTAATTTACCTTTCTAGATTCAATGGAATGCGCGGGCTAGATCATATTTCAAGCGCACTGGGTTTTAAACAAATTGATGTATCACTACTGAAATCCAGATTCCAGCACGAAGCAGTGGGTCGACTCAATGTTTCATTCAGAGGTCCGCCATGAAGAAAACAAACCATTCCATCCCTCTGGCCATATATGTTTGCGCTTTGCTCATACTGAGCGCTGCCATTTCGTATGGCCTGTATCTTGGCAGAAATAGTCAGGAACTCGCCCGCTACAACATCCCCAGATTCCTCGAAATCCTGAATTTGCAACAACCCGAATATTTTTATTTGTTTGGTGCAGGATTTTTGATTGCCGGATGCTTATTTAAACGCCACTGGATACTAGCGATTTGTATTGCTCTGTCTGCATGCGGATGGGCAATTTACTACGAAGCGATTTCAACCTGGCTAATGGGGCTTGGTTCTGATTCCTTTAGCGAAGTCCAGAATTTTGATTTGCATGAGGCCTTGTTTTTCATACCTGGCATGCTCAGTATTTTTGTCCCTTTTCTTCCATTCAGACGCCTGATTTTGTACGCCATCATCGGACTTGTCATCTTTTTTATTCTGGTTGCAGTCAACCGAAAGCTCAAACTCTCTGTTGGTACTAAATTTATATTCTGTCTCGTGATCGGTGTATCACTAAGTGGCCTTGCGTTCTATCTGCTTGACGTACGCACTACCAGTAGCTACGAAAGTAATACAAAGATATTCAACGCAACGGCAAAGAATTTTGATAATCCGCCAGTGAGTGTCACGTTTACACGCCCTCTCAATGTCGTGGTCTATATTGGTGAGTCAACCACAGTGATGAATATGGGGCTTTATGGGTATCCGCGTGATACCACCCCGCAACTAAGGCAACTCCAGAAGCAGGATAGCAACTTGCTGGTGTTTAGGAACGTGATGTCTACCTTTACACACACCTCAGACTCGTTGCTCGAGGCCTTGAGCGTAGGCGTCGATCACACTCAGGATTTGATCCCAATCACCTCACGCAAACGCATCGCTCTGCCTGATATTCTGAAGCGAAATAATATTCCAACCAATCTGCTCAGTAATCAGGGGGAAGAAGGAACATGGAATATGGCGGGTTCCATCATCTTTAAACATGCAAATAAAAAATATAGTGTCAGCACGAGCCATCTCGGCAACGCGGAATACATGATTGCACGGCCCTATGACGGGGATTTCTTTTTAAATAATATAGATCCTCTATTGGCTGGATTCCCTGCATCCGCGCGATCAGTCGTATTCCTGCATTCATTTGCGGGTCATGGTGGTATGCATAGCTACCTGGGGGCCATTCCCGAGTCATTTCACCCGCATATTGATAGGTATTACGCAGATCTGGATGACTCAGCAATTGCTGGACCGATCAGCCGGGTTCGTGACAATATCGAAAATTACGATTCTGCCATCAGATATGTAGATCATAATGTTGCCTCGATTATTGAAAAAATCAAGTCGCGAGCAGATCCGATTGTTTTAATTTATTTCTCCGACCACGGCGAGTCTGTTTTTACAGGCAGAGGGCATGAATCCTCGCGTTTTATTCACGAAATGGCGCGCGTACCATTCATCATGTATTTCAATGACCAGGCGCGTCAACGCTATCCCGAACTCTTTAACCAGTATAAAAAATTATCCGAAACCAACGCAATCTCAACGCTTGCCCAGCTTCCTTCGACCATACTCAATTTACTTGGTGCGCGTGACACAGAAGGATTATTTTTGATGCTCGATCTTGTGGGTACTGAACATCGCCCTTTCATACCACCAGTTCTTGTCCGAAGGACTTCATCAGGCGATACCTATATCAATCCAAACAACAAGGACATCACCGTTGAACAAGTCCCATCCTCGGCATTATCGATCAATGCCACAGATGATTTAACTCGAATGTTTGTGGCCCGGCAGACGCACTTATTGGGGCAGACGTCCTTGTGCCATGAGGACATTAATACCCTGGTCATGGCCTTCAGGGGTGCGCTCGCGTCAAATTGCTTTCAACTAGATTTAAATGATGCGGGTACCTTACGACTGCTGCCTGACGCTCCCGGCCTGGAAAAAAATCAATCCTCACTTGCATATATTCTGAATCTCGCAGAGCGTAACAAACAGAATCTGTGGATCAATATAAACAAGATTAAAGATGAAAAAATATGTCAGAGATTGATCAAACTCGCTGAGCCGACAATCGGAGCCGGTCGTCAGGTGTTAATCGCAGTCGCTTCAGAAGCAGACCTGAATAATCCAGCGCTTGCTCAGTGTGCCGAGCAGTTTAAAAACAACTCTATCGCTTTTGCCTACAGGGTGCCGCGTGACGAATTGCAAGCCTGTTCGGGCCCTGTAAGAGGTCGTCATATGCGGGGTGGCACCTCGACCCTCCCAGACGAAACAGCGTGCCGCGTCATGGAAAACAAGATTGAACAGATTGTCTCGAGCAAAATATTTACTGACTTGTCATTTGATGACTGGGGACTCGCAGCAATCGAAAAAATTCAAGCTGCCAAAACCCTCAAATGGGACGCTCAGCATGTGGATGCAAAAAGACTCCTTGAGATTCAGCCAGAAACCTTTCGCATGATTGGCTTGCTGACCAATGATCCCAACTCCCTGAAGTAGCGCGATGAGGCCTGATTCCAGCAACCTTGCACCTAATACAGCCAACATGTCTAATCAACCAAAGTTGCGCGTGTTGATTATTGCAGAGGCCTGTAATCCTGAGTGGGTAAGCGTGCCCCTTGAGGGCTGGTCACATGCTATTGCACTGATGCAGCAGATCGATGGGCATCTTGTCACACAGATTCGTAATCAAGCGGCGATCGAGCGGGCAGGGCTTGTGCTCGGGCGTGATTTTTCTGTTATTGATTCGGAGACTGTCGCCAGTCCCATCTATAAATTGGCTTCGTGGATGCGTGGCAGTGCGGGTAAGGGCTGGACGCTTCTGACAGCATTGTTTTCTCTGACGTACCCATATTTTGAATGGTTGCTTTGGCGCGAATTCGGCGCTGCAATTCGCGCACATGACTTCGATGTGGTCTACAGGATCACCCCACTTAGCCCCACCGCTCCAAGTCTGCTTGCAAAACGATGCGCAAGAGCAGGCGTTGCGTTTGTGCTGGGCCCACTCAACGGTGGTGTGCCTTGGCCGCGAGACTTTGATCGTGCGCGACGCCAAGAAAATGAATGGCTCAGTTATTTACGGGGGGCATATAAATTGCTACCCGGTTATCGCGCAACACGCACCTTTGCCACCGCAATTATTGTTGGTTCACGCGACACGCTAGCGCTCGAAAATTGTCGTTACCATCAAAAATGTTTCTACATCCCCGAGAATGGCATTGATCCCGAGCGTTTTACGCTTCGACGCACGCGTCATGCACAGCAGCCACTCGAAGTAGTCTTTGTTGGCAGACTGGTGCCATACAAGGGCGCAGATATGCTTCTGGAGGCATCATCTGCGCTGATCCATGACGGGCACGTCAGGGTCACGATTATTGGAGACGGCCCGCAGCGCACTCAGCTTGAGAGCATGATCGATACGCTTGGGATCACTGCTGGCGTACAAATGAAAGGATGGATTTCTCATGCAAATTTGCAACAGACTCTGACTGAGATGGACTTGTTTGCATTTCCAAGTATTCGGGAGTTTGGCGGTGCAGTCGTTCTCGAAGCGATGGCGCTCGGACTGGTACCTGCCGTAGTGAATTATGGAGGACCAGGTGAGCTCGTGACACCTGAGTCGGGCTTTCTGATCGAGATGGGTACTCGAGATCAAATTGTTAACCGCTATCGTGATCTATTACGTCAATTGGTAAATGACTCCGAACAAATTGAACGGCGCTCAAATATCGCTTTCAAGCGGGCAAGAACATTATTTAGCTGGGAGTTCAAAGCATCTCAGGTCTGTCGTGTTTTAAGCTGGGCTGCAGCTCGAGGCCCCAGACCCGAATTTCACTGTCCACTGACTGATGCTGATGCAGGCCCGGAGGAATTCTCCTCATGCAAATAAGAAAAGCCATTTTTTGCTTTGTTTGCAACGGTATGACGTTTATAACTAGAACAGTTTCTCTGCGCGTCATAGCCCTGTTGAGTCTCGTGGGGTTGGTTGTTGCTGCGAATGCTGAGCCTGGTGCCTTACGTTTTGCACACAATTCAGGTTTACTGCCACATCAATCCTCAGAATTGATTGGAGCCAATCTCTCCAGCATCTCAGATTATTCTGGCGAACATGTTTTTGTCGATCTGGTTAAACAATCCCGCAAATTCGGCACTGTTGAAGTGCCCTATGATGGCCAGGCTAAGCTAGGCGAGGATGGATGGCCCTTGGGTGATTTTGGTCTGTTTGTGATGACCTTGCAAAAAAATGTGTCCGGGACGGGTGGCCTCTATACGATCAGTTTTACTGGCCAGGCCACAATTACTACGGTTGCCTCAGACGCAATTTTTACCAACCAGCACTACAACGCCGAGTCGCAGTCTACGACACTGGAGATGCTTATTGCCCAAGGTGCTGACCAGCTTCTGCTGCGGTTCACAAATACAGGGCCTGGCATTAAAAACCTGAAAATCATCCGCCCTGGATATGACACACTCAGTCCGCCTTTGTTTACAACGGAATATCTCAATCATATTCAGCGCTTCAAAACTGTACGTTTTATGAACTGGTCTGAAACGAACAACAGTAAAATTCAGTCCTGGCAAGATCGGCCAACCGAGTCGACACATTACTACTCTGCTGATGGATTGCCCTGGGAGTACATGATCGAATTGGCGAATCTGACGCATCAGGATATCTGGATCAATATTCCCGCGATGGCAGATGATGGCTATGTACTTCAATTAGCTAAATTATTAGAAAGTACCCTCAATCCATCCAGTAAGATTTACGTGGAATACAGTAATGAAGTCTGGAATGCCCAGTTTGCCCAGTTTGGTCAAAACCACGATGCCGCAATCGCCTATGCCCAGCATCATCCCAAGGGACCAGGGATTACGTTCGATGGTGATACCAACGAATGGACCTTGACTTTCAGGCGTGTCGCACAACGCTCAAAAGAAATTGGTGACATCTTTAAATCCGTATTCGGAGAGACGGAAATGATGTCCCGGATCCGTCCAGTATTGGGGGGGCAGGTTGTTCGTCCAGCACTTGCTCAGATCGGACTCGATTATCTGCAACAGGCATATGGCTCAGCCGCTACTTATGTCTATGCATTAGCAGGTGCGCCTTATTTCAACATGGGGCCACAACAACGGGTTGAGGGGCTCAGTCCGACAGACGTACTGAATGCATTTTCACGCTCAATTGATGACATTCAAACCGTGAATCATTTTCAAACGAATATTGAGCTGGCGCACACGCACGGCATACGGTTTTTTGCCTATGAGGGAGGGTCTGATACTTTTGGGCCTGGCAGCATCGAGGCCAAACGAGCCGCGAGTATGGATCCGCATTTCGAGCCACTGTGCCGTCGTTATCTTCAGACGTGGTTTGCGAGCGGGGGAGATTTGTTCATGTGGTTTGTTGCTGGGGCAGGGCAATGGACAGGGCCTTTTGGGACCTGGGAGCTCACGACAGATTTGTCTATAACGGATGCACCAAAAATCAAATGTCTTGATGCCTTGATTGCAGATCGTTCTCTCATTAAAAATCGCTGGAGACCACACTGAGATGACGGTGCATCAGTCCCCATTCAGTTCAGTCGCATTAATGGCGATGATCGTTCGCGCCTGTTTTGCTCTCTATCCTGGGTGGTCGTTGCAGGAGATCAAACGAAAACTGGTGCTTTTCGTGACTGCAATGCGTCATCGTGTGGGCTTGATGGCGTTTTTTTTAAGGATGTCTTTAGCTGAGTTAGATCAGGTCAGACTGATTCACAGCGACATCATTGGCTTGACACAGTGGCCCTATATTAATAATGCCTGGACCGTCGAACAACGTCTGAATATCATCGCAGAGCACTATGAAATTCTCTCAGGTATTTGCCCAGTCCTGGTGAGAATATCTCAAGAGAATCCCTTCGCTTTGCTCGATTTATCTGAATATGCCGCAGGTGTGCGTATTGTGATCGACCGCCCTGCGTGGTTTAAACGCGAAGGTGAGCTTGTTCTGAATATTTTTAAACATGAACTCAGAGTGAGTTCTGTGGCTTTTACTCTGGGTCGTCTAGATGGTAACTATGTTGTCTATCTTGGTGCCTGCCAGGGTATGCATCAGGGGATTCCAAAGGACGAAATGCTTTCGATTTATAAGGAACTACGCAATGATTTTCAGGGCATCACAGCCCGACATCTGTTGCTCAACATCCTAGACCTGTTTGCAGCGTATCTCGGTGCGAAATATCTCCTGGGTATTGCTGACACAAACAGGCATCACCGGCATGCGTTCTTTGGACCCTATGATCCCCGGCAGCTCATGACTAACTACAATGAATTATGGAGTGAAGTAGGGGGGACAGCAGAACTTGTACCTGGCTTTTATAAAATCCCCGTGCCACACGCCACAAAGAATACAGAAGATATTCCCAGTCATAAACGTGCCATGTATCATCGGCGTCAGGCGCTACTCGATCAGCTTGGTCGTATGATTTCAGAACGCTTAGGAGCGGTATGCCATGCTATTTGAATGTCAGTCAAACCGGTCCTTGATACGTAGCGTAATGACATATCAAAATATTTGTAACCGCTCAGGCATGGGCTGGGAGGTGCTTCGATTGCTTGCCAGCGCACAACACAAATTCTGGAGTATGGTCACAGCCTCCGATGTGCACCGGCTTGCACACATTAGCGCAGATCTTGACTTGCCACACCCAACCGGGGTGGTGATTCATCAGGACGCGGTCATCGGGCCGCGCTGCATGCTCATGCAACAAGTCACCATCGGAACTGATGCAAGTGGGCAGGTGCCAGTACTCGGGTCGGATGTATATGTCGGGGCAGGCGCTAAAATTCTGGGGGGGATCAAGATTGGAAATCGCGCGCGAATTGGTGCGAACGCGGTTGTGTTAACCGATGTGCCTGATGATTGCACGGCAGTCGGGATTCCTGCGAGAATTATTCAGAGGCATTGAATCGGATTTGATCCAGCTAGCAGACTCTGGCAACATCAATAATATTTCAACACAGGACACGCTTGAATACTGGAGCGGGAGCAATTTCATCTTTGGGTTCCCTGTTCCTGATACTTTCACCCCAGCCTAGCAGTAAAAAAAGCATTGGCATGGTTTGTGCGCCAATATATACCGTTGTAAACGCAACGAAACACATGACATAAATGCCCGCGAAGGTAAAGCCAATTGCAGGCCGATCTGCGATGGGACGCGATCCAAAACGAATTTGCGAAACGATGGCAAATAGGAAGATCAGAGCAAATAGGATGGGGGCAGGCAATCCATGTTCTAGCGCCATTAATAAGAAGCCGTTATCAACTGACTCCATTCCAGGCACCTGTGGAACAGTTGTCAAGCCCCAGCCTGCCCAGGGGCGTTCCGCCACAAATCCAATATAACGATCTACCAGCACCTTTCTGTACAGTAACGTACCGGCCTCTTCGCTCAGGGTTGTCCCTGGCGCGGGGGTGATGTACGCGTTGAGAGCCAGCCCCCCGATAGCCGCGGCAACAATCAGACCAACAGCCACAAATTTAACGATCCGGTTTGAGTTTTTGGATCGCCCCGTCGCGGCAACGACAGCTCCAAATACTCCACCTAACCAAGGACCTCGTGAAATTGTCAGCAGGGCGATGAGCAGGAACATGATCGATACCTGATAGCTAAACGGTATACGAAATATGGTACTTAGACGTTGAAAAAAACCCAGCAAACCCCGTTGAGGCTGATCCCATACATGCATCCAGCAGAGCCATCGGTGCAGCCTGTAGGCGATCAACACCATGACGCAGGCAAGAATCGGATGGGTATACGATCCATGTACCCGGGCAATACCGTAGCGAAGTGACAGTCCACTTTCTGCAGTCGGAAATAGCGGAGCAAGTATTTTATAAATGGGCGTGACCCAGATTCTGAGTTCGACGAGAAACATCGGAACCATGATGATGAACATCAGCACAAACATTTTGGCAGTCTCGATATCGAGCTCCCGACTTTTAATCAGATACCGACCAATCAGGTAAGGACCCGCCATGGACGTCAATAGAAAAAACGTGTAATTCTGAGCATCGGCATAGCCGCGGCTTGAATAATCCACCAGGATTCTAAAGATCATGTAGGTCGCCATGAGGATTTCCATGGTTCCGATCCGAAAACTCATGAAATTCCTGATAACCAATACAAAAACGATTGGAATAATGGCTGCCTGCATAAAACTGTAGGAGGCAAAACCCTGGATATGGACATAAAACGAATTCGGCATCAGCACGAAAAACGGAATCCAGACGTATAAAAAAGCCTCCTCCAGGCTGTGTGTGCGGATCATATAGATCGACAACAGCATGGCAACAAAGACAATATAGGCTGTCATGGATTTCAGAACTCCGATTCAGGGAGCGATGTAGGGGTAGAATTCTTTTGCATATGTAGATATCCTTAATCAATTATCGCTTAAAGATCGGAACAATGACGATGTCACGCTACAGTTTTCGGTTTTCTGGACTGCTAGGTTTGTTTGTTGCGTTGATGATGTTGACGGCTTGCTCCATGGACAAGCCTCCACGCAAACCTTACGACTTACCTTCACTTGTCACCAAAGACCCGTTATTCAAGGCTGCTGAAAAGTCCAATGATGCAAAAGTGCTCCTGAGTAAGGAAGAGCTCCTGCTACTTGAAGAGGTCCTTAACCCTCCCTATACGATTGGTAGTGGTGACGTATTAAGGGTCGATGTATATGGACGCCCAGAAATAGGTGGAAGACATGTCGTGGGGCCTGATGGCAAAATTTCTGTCCCACTTGCCGGCGTGCTGAACTTGAGTGAAATGTCGCGCGAGGATGCCCAGGAAGCTATCAAAAAGCGTTTAAATAAATTCTTTACTCACCCGTATGTCAGCGTCTCAATCGATGAATACACATCGAATATGGTGACAGTGCTTGGCCGTGTCGAGCGCGCGGGTGCGCAAAAATTCTCTTATGCGCCGACACTTGTCGAAGTCCTGGCAAGTGCTGGGGCGATGCCTATCCTTGATAAGCAGGCGACCCTGACGCGAGCCGCCATCATGCGTGGACGCAACAAGATGATCTGGGTGGATCTGAAGTCCTTGCTCAATGGCGATGTCAGTTACAACATGCGCATGAAAAAGGGCGATATTGTCTTTATCCCGGACTCCTCGGACACGGCTGTTTATGTGATGGGACAGGTACAAAAGCCAGGTTCATACCGTCTCACACCCCGTATGTCCTTGCTTGACGTACTGGCCCAGGCGGGTGGTCCAAACGATAATGCCGCCCCGGAATCGATTGGTCTCTACCGCTCGGGTGCGAAGGAAGTTGTGATCATTCCCTTTGCCGCCTTGATTGACCCCACGCGTGTGGTGAACTATGCACTGGAAGATGGAGATGTGATATTTGTTCCAAGTAGTGGCCTGGCTGATTTTGGCTACTTTATGCGTCAGATTTCGCCATTCTTTACGTTGTTGTTCATTCAGCCTAGCAACCTTTGATGACCCGAGCGTGCATGAGCGATCCAGTCAAGCCCGAAACACTCGACTTTACTGATCAACTATGCCCACGTGTATCAGTGGTTGTGATTGGGCGCAACGAGGGCGCACGGCTTGCGCGAAGCCTGAGCTCTGTAGAACAGACGCATTGGGGAACGGTGGAACATGAATGCATTTATATTGATTCAGGTTCGACCGACCAGAGTGTTGCGCTCGCGACCGGGACAGGTGTGCAGGTAAGAGTGCTCGAAGACCCGGCTCCGTGTGCCGCGAAAGCGCGCAATCTGGGTTTGCGATGCGCCAAAGGTGAGTTTGTCATGTTTCTGGATGGTGACTCAGAACTGCACCCCGACTTTATTTTACGTGCGCTTGCCACAATGGATGATCCGCAGTGCTGTGCCGTGAGTGGCTTATTGCGCGAGCGAGATCCCGATCAGTCCATCTTTACCACAGTGATGGATCTTGACTGGATACAGAAGCCAGGACCTCAATTGTTTTTTGGTGGGAACGTCCTGACCAGACGCGCTTGCCTGAACGCCGTAGGGGGCTTTGATCAGTCGTTAAGTGCGGGTGAAGAGCCAGAATTGTCTGCACGACTCCGTGCGAAAGGCTGGCGGATCGAAATGATCGATGTGCCGATGGCCAGGCATGATCTGGCTATCACAAGCTTTGGTGCTTATTGGAGACGGGCCTACCGTTCCGGTATCGTCTATGCTGAGATCGCACACAGAATGCGTCAGTCGGGTGATTCTTTGTGGCAATATGAATCGCAACGAGATCTCATTCAGGGGCTGATCCTCCTTGGCATGCCGCTGATTGCAGTGATTGCCTGGCTTCTGTCACCCACAGTGTTGTTTTTTCTGCTTTGCTTTGCAGGCGTTATCTTTGCCAGGAGCGTTTCGCGATGTGCCTGGAAGGCGCCCAACAACAGATTGCTATGCTGGCAGTACGTCTGCCATTCTTTTTTTGCAAAGATTCCTGCCGTACTGGGACAACTTTCGTGGCACCGAGCGCATCGGCACAATCAACCATTAGGGCTCGTCGAATATAAAGAATATAAAGAAACAAATTCGACAAATAAAGTGCCAATCCCGACAAGCGTTGAAAAAGGCTCAACAGCCAGCGCGTCAAACAGACCGCGTATGGGGTATCTGATCAGCACCTATCCCGCGACATCGCACACCTTCATCTTGCGTGAAGTTCAACAATTACGCGCGCTCGGCCACACCATCCTGACGGCATCCATAAATTTACCGGACCAGTCCTATTCGCTACAGAATTCGGAGCAGCGCCGCGAAACCGATCAAACATTCTACGTGAAGGCCGCGGGATGGTCAGGAGCCCTACAGGCAATCGCTTATTGGCTGGTCCGCCCTGAGTCCTTGTTTAAGATGATCTGGACTGGCGCTTGCCTGAGCCTTCAACATGGCAGCCTGATTGGCATCGCTTATGCAATCGAAGCTGCGATGGTTGCCAGGTGGATGCATTTAAACTCGCTATATGCCTTGCATGTACATTTTGGCAATGCTGCGGCGACAGTGGGGATACTGGTTAAGCAGCTGAGCGGTTGCCATTTATCCTTGACGATTCACGGCCCAGATGAATTCGATGAGGTCAGCACTCAGCACCTTAAACAAAAAATTGTTGCTGCTGACGCAATTATCTGTATTAGTCAATTTGTTAAAAGTCAATTAATGCGCCTGAGTGCACCCCAAGAGTGGGCAAAACTCCAGGTATGCAGACTTGGTGTGGAGCCGTCATATTTTGCGTACCATCCCCGTCCCCCACATATTGAAAACCTGCGACTATTGTGCGTAGGACGGTTGACCCCCGCAAAATGTCAGGTTCTGTTGGTCGAGGCTTGTGCAAGACTGCGCGCACGCGGGCACACTTTGCATCTGACACTTGTCGGCTCAGGCCCCGATTTAGCGCGAATTGAGCAGACAATCACAGCAATGGATGCGCACCACTATGTGAGTATGACCGGTGCGATCAACGAAAGTGAAGTGCGAAAGCAACTTGAGATCGCCGATATATTTGTACTCCCGAGTCTCGCAGAGGGTATTCCCGTGGTACTGATGGAGGCGATGTCCTGCGGTCTGCCGTGCGTCTCAACCTATGTAAATGGCATTCCAGAACTGATTACCCACGGGCAGTCTGGCTTGCTCGTGGCACCAGGAGATGTTGACCAATTAGTCGAGCAGCTTGAGCAACTCATTATCGACCCCATTTTGCGACAACGCTTGGCGGTGGCGGGTCGCCAACAGATCGAAACAAGTTTTGATTTAACGATCAATGTTCAAAAACTTGGCAATATCTTTGATGCATTTGTACTGAATCGAGGTACAGGGCCTACAACATGAATCCGCCTGAATTGATTCGACTGTCTATTCTGATCGTGACCTATAACTCGTCAGCGTTGATTGCAGACTTGCTCGATCACTTACAAGACGAAATGCGTCGGGACTTTAACTTTGGGTCAGACAAGCCTGATGCCGAAGTGATTCTGCTGGATAACGCCTCGCCCGACTCTACCGCAACGATCGTTTCAACAGAATATAGCTGGGTCAAGCTCATCAAAAGCAATGTCAATCTTGGGTTTGCTGCTGCGAATAATTTGGCTGCCAAACAGGCCAAAGGTCAATATGTGCTTTTGCTCAATCCCGACGCCATACCTCAGCATGGCTCCATGCTAAAGGGCGTTGAGCTGATGGACGCGCATCCTGATGCGGGTTTGGCCGGTGGGCCGCTGATCTCGCCAGAGGGAGCTGAGATGCCCTCAGGACGAAAGTTTCCCTCGCTCATGGATGAGTTTTTCAGAGTATCCGGGCTTGCATTCCGCTTTCCATCGCATCCTCTGTTTGGACGCCAGAATCAAGCCTGCTCAGAGCTGAGTGCCCCATGTAAAGTTGACTGGATACCGGGAGCATGTGTTTTTATCCCTGCACAGGTATTCTCCATGCTGGGTGGTTTTGATGAGCGATTCTTCATGTATTACGAAGAAGTCGATTTTTGCAAGCGGCTCAAGCTTGCTGGCATGAATGTGTATCACTGGCCTGAGCTCACCTGTATGCACATTGGTGGGGCCTCAGCCCAGACACATGATCCAATCAACTTGACATCTTCAGGTGGACAAATTGAATTATGGCGTATGTACAGTTATTTTTTATATTTTTACAAATATCAAGGAAGCAGGGGGGCAATCTTGGCCTTTTTGCTTGAGTGGGGATGGTGTTGTCTGCGTCGCCTGAAAGCATCGTTACTAGGGCGTTGGACTGACAGGGCACGACTGGATTTATACGCCTCCAGGATCCTGCGCGCGTGGAGGGGCACCGCTGGTGGCAAAGTGAGTCCCCAACGCCCCTGGCTGGGACACACTTGCTCATGAACCCGAACCCATGACGTCAGAGCAGACCTTAAAGTCCCGCGTGATACGCACAGCAATCTGGATGCTGGGCACTAACGTGTTTTCACAGTTTCTGCGTCTACTGAGCAACCTGCTTCTCACGCGCATGCTGGCACCTGCGGCGTTCGGCCTGATGGCCACAGTCAGTACGATCTACTTTGCGTTGAGCATGTTTTCAGACCTTGGAGTCTGGCAAAGTGTGATCAAGAGTCCAAAGGGTGAAGATACAGATTTTTTAGGTACTGCACAGACGATAGAGTTTCTGCGTGGCTTGTTGCTTGCTGGGCTGGTACTGTTGACTGCTATGGGGATTTATACCGCCGCTCAGACTGGATTTTTTACTGCGAATACCGTTTACGCGAACGCACGTTTACCCGGGATGGTCGCGTTTGTAGGTGCCTGTGCACTTCTGGATGGCATGGTCTCGATGAAACTCGCACTCGCTCAACGCCGGCTGCATGGGGATCAGGTGGCCAAGCTAGAACTCGCCTCGCAACTGGCAGCGGTCAGCGTCACCATTCTCATTGTTTGGCTAACAGGGTCGGTGTGGGGACTTTTATGGGGATGGTTAGTCTCCTCAGCGACGCGCGTGGTGTTGAGCTACGTGTATCTGCCTGGCGTCTGGTGCAAACCGTGTTGGGATGTCGTGAGCGCACACGACATCATTCACTATGGGAAATGGATATTTGCATCATCAATTATCGGTTTTTTGGCAGACAATGGCGAAAAAATTATTTTTGGTAATTATTTTTCGATTGGATATTTTGGTATTTTTTCAATTGCTACGGCGCTACTCACTGCGATTGCAGCGATATATTCAACATTGCTGGGGAGAGTCATTTTTCCGAGTCTGAGTCTAGCGCTTAATGATTCGCTTGGAATAGTTCGTGCCTATGCGCGCGCGCAACAGTCTGCGGATTTGTTTGTTGGCATCCTGGCAGGCGGGCTGCTCACGGCAGGGCAGTGGGTGGTCTGGGGGCTCTACGATGCACGCTATCACGAGGCAGGCTGGATGCTCCAGGTGCTTGGGATGTGTATGCTTGGGTTACGGTATCAAGTCGTTGAGCAACTCATGTTTGCGATGAGTCGACCAGACCTGGTGACGGTCAACAATGTTATCCGGGCGATTGGCCTGGTCGTTTTTATTCCGATCGGTTTTTATCTTGGGCAAGAGCGGGGTGCGATCATAGCCGTTGTATTCGCGCAATTTTTAACATGGCCCTTATGTATGTACTTTAAATGGAAACATGGATTGTTTTCTTTTCAATCAGAAGCCTGGTGGCTACCTGCATTCACGCTGGGGTTACTTGCCGGCTACGTGCTCAACCTTCTTATAGGACGTTTCATCCCGCAGGTGCCTGTATGAAAAGAGGATATTTCATACTCCTGGTGCCAGTATGAAACCCAGACAACTTCAGCGGGAGGTGTTTTGTTTATTAGGCCTGCCGCTTGATGACGTGACCCTTCAGGACACGATTGAGTACGTACATGAGTCGGTGCAATCACGAACACGTTTGTTCATAACCACACCCAATCTGAATTTTCTAGTTCAGAGTCTGCATGATTCAGAATTCAGGCAATCCATGCTTGATAGTGACTTGTGTATTGCAGATGGCATGCCCCTGATCTGGCTGTCGAAATTATTAGGAATGGGACTACCAGAGCGTGTATCAGGTTCAGATCTGTATGATCATCTGAGTCGCGAACCCCGCAGTCCCGACCGTAACCCGATCAAAGTCTATTTTTTTGGTGGCCCACCACAAGCGGCCCAAACTGCAGCGGAGCAATTGAACGCCCAGTCTACCAATATGCGCTGTGTGGGTTACGACATGCCAGGGTTTGGCTCAGTTTTAGACATGAGCACGCCAGAAATCATCACGCGCATTAATCATTCCCAGGCAGATTTTCTGGTTGTCGCACTGGAGGCCAGAAAAGCTCAGGAGTGGATTGAACATAATCTGACAACTCTCTGCATCCCTGTCATTTGCGATATGGGAGCTGTGATCAATTTTGCCGCAGGGACTGTGCGTCGCGCACCAGTCTGGATGCAGCGTACTGGGGTCGAATGGCTCTGGCGTATCCTCGAAGAGCCACATTTATGGAGACGTTACTGGGGTGACTTTAAAGTTCTCTGTACTGTTTTGGCCAAGCAAATCATTCCTTATGCCCTGAGTTTGCGCACTCAAAGAATGAAACAGCGATTTCTCAAGTCTATGTTCAGATCCGCTGGCCAGCGAGTGTTGACCTCAGGTATTGAAGTCAACAGCAGTCGTCAGGATGCACGATTATGGATTCAGGGATCGATTGTGGACAGTGTGCCTGATTCTCTGCGTGAGACCCTCACACAAGCGACTCAACTCAATATGCCGATCGATCTTGACTTGAGTCGGCTTGAGTTCTTTGGGCCGCGATTTGCAGGACTGCTTTTGATCTTTATTCAGACAATCCGTGAGACAGGACAGCTTGTCACGATTTCTGGCGTATCCAAAAAATTACGCCGAATTTTTGACTGGAACGGCTTTCAATGAATCCAACATTTTTTTCCGCCTTTGATTCAATCCGCATAATTAGCCTGGCTACGCGGAGCGACAGACGCCAACAAATTTTGTCAGAATTGCGTGCCTATGCATTATCACCGGGTCAGCAGGGTGTTGCTTTTTTTGATGCGATCAGACCGTCCGAGGCAGGTGGGTTCCCGAGTGTCGGAGCGCGAGGATGCTTTATTAGTCATCTTGCTATGCTGAGAGAGGCACGTGATAAAGGTGTAAATCGCTTGCTGGTACTCGAGGATGATGCGATGTTTTTGCCCGATCTGGCACACAGTTCCATATTGCGTGACTTTTGCGTGAATGGAGAATGGGATTTTCTCTATCCTGGACACTTTTTACCTCCGGTTTCAGGTCCAATACGCTGGATAGCCACGCACGAAAATATCCTCTGTACGCATGCTTATGCGGTACATCAACGTGTGATTCCAAAACTGATCACGTTTTTAGAGACATGCCTCGAACGTGAACCAGGAGATCCCCTGGGTGGCCCCATGCATCTTGATGCGGCCTTTCATACATTTCGACAATCAAATCCAGAGTTGCAGACATATCGGACGAGCCAGTCTCTCTTCGTTCAACGCAGCTCAACCAGCGACGTATTTGGCCCCAGTCGGGCAGACGTGTTCATGCCCGCCAAAGTAGTTGCGCTTATTCGTCGTTTCAAAAATGGGTTGAGAAGAATATTCTGATTGAATTGCAATCCCCTCGATTAGACTCAACGCTATTTGTCTGAATTCTGCGCGACCAATACAGGCCTCTGCTTTTGTCGACCTAGTCTGAATTGAACATACCAGCGCGTCCAGAATATTTGAAGCTGTAACAACCAGGACGGTTTGTTCATGAAGACATTGTAATTTTTTCTGATAATAGTCTCGACAACCAAGGCTTCCATATAACCGCCACCAAAGAACATCGGAACACTGTTTACAAAAAGGCCAACTGCCTTAGGGTCGATTTTTTGGAGAAGCCGTTTAGCCCGGCTGACTTCTCCTCGAAGGACCGACTCGGCTTCGACAACCAGGAATACCTGACCCAGTGACTCCACCAGTAGCTCAGCATCAGCACTCAGCAATAATGGTGGGAGATCGATGAGCACAAAATCATAGGATTGTTCCCATTGCTTGACCCCCGCTGATAGTACGTCCAGATTTTTAACGCCCAGGTCAATCTGTTTTCCAAACTCAATGAGATCGAAAGTGATACCGTTATTCACATACGGATGAATAATCTCGGTTGCATTTGCTGAGCCATTCAGATATTCGGTCAACCCAAGCGCATGTTCCACCAATCCAGCAATGGGAGAGTAGGTGTTTGCTTGAACGACCAGCACGGTGTGCCCAAGTTGCCTGAGTGTGGTTGCCGTCTCGAGAATGATGTTGGTCAGACCAGGGGATCCTTTAACGGACGAAAACGCAAAGAGGTTGCCTGCCTCAGTGTCCCGGTTTCGTATGAGTGTTGCCGCAAAACGTCGGGTCTGCTCCATGCCAAAGAGCCGAGTGGGCAAATTGTTGACAAGGATTTGCCAGCCAGCTGCTGGTATGCCCATGAGAGACTCAGCCTCATTGACGCTGCGAATACGACGGTCCGACATATCCATCATGATCGCTGAGCCGAGTGCGCAGCCCAGTGCAAGAATCAACAAAATCGTAAAGCTGCGTGTTTTACCTGTTCCTGACGGGGTCTCGGCGGGCAGAGCAGGGGTCACAAGACGCACAAATCCCAGGGCATTGCGCTCAGTGTCGAGAAAATTCTCCCTGTTACGCACAGTTTCTAATTCAGCATCACGTTTTTTGATTTCGCTTGTCAGCCGCATCGCTTGTTGAAAAGTTCGGGCATAATCTGCCGCCTGACCTTCCAGCGATATGACTGTTTTTTGTACTTCTTGTTCAATTCGTTTTTTTTGATCTAGCGTAGCGGCAAGCCTGACTTTGTAGTTCTCAATGCTTTTTAAATCATAAGCCGCTTCTCTTACATTTAAATCCGCCGTGATCTTTTCCATTTCGTCAACAAGCCCCTGGTAAAGCGGATGGCTGCTTGTCAGACCCGTCAAGGCTTGAGTGATTTCTTCGATGCGTTTAAACACTTCGTTGCGCATTGTCTGCATGCCAAGATCTTGCTGGCGCAAGTCTCTCAGTGAAAAACGGAAATCAAACGGTAATTCCTTTTGTTTAATAAAAATTTGATAAGAAGCATCTGCTTCGGTGCGCTCAATGGCCGCACGTGTCAGTCGATCTCGTGCCTGGGTCAGTACCGCATCAAAGGGATTTAGGGTGTTCTCGGTAAAGGTGGTGACGCCAAGTTTTTCGGCAAGAATGACACGCGAGGCCTCTAGTGCTGAAATCTCTGCCCGAATTTTTGTTTCGGCTTCATGAATAAACTGGAGACGTTCCGCAGAACCATAAATCTGTTCGTTTTTAGTAGTGTCGAGAAAAGACCCAGTAATAGCGTTGATTAAAGTATCAAGATCATTTTTATCGTTGCTCTCGATACCTATACGCACCATATATGTATCAGGGATGGTACTCACAAATACTCTTTGCTGCAGTTTTTCAATAAATTTTCGCTGGGTCAGTGCTGCCGGTTTAATGTCAATACCTGTTTTAGCCAGATTATCAAGTGCGCGCTCAATAACATCGTAACGAACAACCGTTTTGGCCAGATGACTGACGTACTCCCTATACTGAGAGTTGGACCCAATCTGGATTTCGCTATCGGCCTCCACGTTTTTCATGTAGGTGGGAGAGACCTGGAAGATCGATTCGGCCTCATAATGCGGCTCACCCTTGATCCAGGCGATAGGAGTGCCGATTATCATCACAACGAGCCAAACCGCTAAAGCCATGCGGTAATGCCTGATCAAGCTCAATATTGGCTTGACGCCGATGGATGGCAGATTTTTTATTTCCATGAGCCTTTCAAATGCATTAAAGTTCGCTTGCTTATTGTATAGATTTCGGTGCCTGCTTGGTTGGTTCCTTATAGGTAAATAACTTGATTGTGTTCGTATTAACCCTAGTTGCTGTTGTGATGGCCACACCATCCTTTGCTTTACTGACGCTGACTGTTGCTGCGATATTGCCCCGTCGTTTTGATTCAGGGGTTCGACAGGCTGAGCAGATTGATGAAAAATCAGCATTAACTGCAGGGGTAAACGCGCCACGCATTGCAGTTTTAGTGCCAGCCTATAACGAATCGCGGCATGTCCTCCCAACAATTGCTTGCCTGCTTGCCCAGGTTGATAAACAAGATCGCGTTGTTGTCATCGCAGATAATTGCACGGACGACACGGCTGCTCAGGCGCGGCAAACAGAGGCTATCGTGATTGAACGTACGAACCCTGCTCAGCAAGGCAAAGGCTTCGCGCTCGCCTTTGGTGTGGACTACCTCAGGGATGATCCGCCCGACGTGGTAATCGTGATCGATGCGGACTGTTTTGTCACTGAGGGAGGGATCCAGGCGCTTGCCACAGTATGTTCACGTACGGGGCAGCCTGTACAGATCCCTTCTTTAATGCAGGCGGGAGACTCTGCAAACCTCAGAATTAGGATTCTGGAATTCGCCATGCTGATGAAAAATTTCGTCAGACCATTGGGGTCGTCGCGCTTAGGGAAGGTATGTCACTTAATGGGGACAGGCATGGCGCTTCCCTGGACTTTGATTGCTCAGGCAAAACTTGCGACCTCCAATATTGTCGAGGACATGGTGCTGGGGATTGAATTTGCCATAGCGGGTCACCCAGCGAGATTTTTGCCTGAACATAAAGTTAGCAGTACCTTTATGCAGGATCCCAGTATTGTCCAAGCCCAGAAATCCCGGTGGGAACACGGACATATGCAGGTCATGACAGGATATTTGCCCAATCTCATTGTCATGGCATTGCGCCGCCGTAATTCTGCTCTGGCCTTGTTAGCGATTGACCTGTGCATCCCGCCTGTAGCGCTATATTTTTTATTGTTATGCGCTGGCCTCTCCGGATCATTATTGCTTGCCTGCTATTGGCCTGCAGCTTACGTGCCGGCAGTCGTGACCATAATGAGCGCTCTTTGTTTCGTGACTGCAATTGGTCTCGGTTGGTATGTTTTTGGCCGGCGTATTATTAGCGCTGCTGAACTGATTTCTACACCGTTATACGCACTGTGGAAATTACCAATTTATATCGCTTTTTGTCTTAAAAAACGATCCCACTGGGTGAGGACGAAAAGAAAAGATGAATAGCTGCCAGAGATCAATCCAAATAAATTGATAGCAATGACGGGTTATGACAAAAGACGAGCAATAACAAATGAGTAGCTATGGCATCAGTAACTGCTGATATCTGAAAAGTTTAAATAGTTTGTAATTTTCGGATGACGCCACATAGCACCATGACCAACCCGGCGATCTCAATCGCTCGATCAATGCTAATGCCCAGATAAAAGGTGTTAAGCACAGAATCGACATCATGCAGAGAAATCACCCGCAGAAGGGTCAGGACAATCAATACTGACATCCCCATAACAAAATTGCCGTGCAGATGCCAGCTCTCTGAGAGTCGATGACGTAGCCATGCCAGGCCACATAAGCCGACGAACACAGCAATGCCAATGGAAATGGATTGCGAGTGTCGTCTTTGTTCGTACCAACCAGCAGATGTCGCGAGATCACGCATAAAAAATATAAACAATTCGCTTGCGTGAAGCATATTTTCGGCAGCTAGCAAACACAGCAAGCCTGCAGCAATAAACCACCCAGTTGAATGCTCTTTATTTTGTTGAGCGGCACGTCCGCATACAAAGCAAAGCCATATGCATAGGATGTATGCCGCTAGGATGCCCCATTGCGACCATCCGGGCGTCTGATTCAGAGTTTCCCACTTGTCCAGCGCATGATCCAAGGAAACGTTCCACATAACTGTGAACTCCTGACAAGCGATTAATCAGCTGACGCGCGATGGATTAAAAAATAAAACGCGAATCCGCAGGGGTGATGATCGCTTATGTGTCTGTTTGGGTGAGGTCTTCAAGCGCGGCTTCCTGCGATGGATACATCTCAAAAATACGGTTCATCCTGACAAGCTCGAACAATGCCTGGATAGTCTCACTCATTCCAAACAGCCGCAGCGTGCCATGCTTACTGGCCATTGTTCGCATGCAATGGAGCAGAGAAGCTAGCCCTGTGCTGTCAATAAATTTCAGTGCCTGCATATCAATGAGTACCATTTGATTGGCCTCTAGAATCGGTTTGAGCTGAATGCGAAAATCTTTATCATTCCCGACATCAAGATTGTCCTCTGCAATCCGCACGACCGTTGTGCTCGGATTGAGCGAAGTGATCTCTAGTTTCATTGAAGGCTCTGCTACGTTGTTGTTTTTTTTCAGGGGCACGTCATCAATGCGTTGAAACATTGGGTACGACCATTTTTATGCTCAAAAATACACTATAAGTATATCGCAGGAGCAGAGCGAATGAGCGTCTGACAGACATCCCCTGAGCCGCCAGGGCATCACTTGCATAGCGCAATATGGGGTCGCTGGACTCTGCTCCCAGCAGCAGCGACTCGTTCAATAACCCAATCGCTGCGTCGGCATAAAGGTGTTGCCAGTGAGGGGCAAGACTCGCGACTTCGATCAGCGATCTTGGTTCAAGACCGATGAGCCTGACGCGGCCTTGCCAGACGTCGCGTAGTCCCGGATGGAATGTACGTATGAAATGTAAAGCCAGTGCATAGGGAACTTGTTCGCGGACATAGTGAGCAGATCGCTCCATTGCAGTGGGATACGCAACGAATTTATCTGTCATACGGTCTGGAAAGGCAATCCCATGGTTGGCAACCGGGTGAAATTGACGCGGGAGCTCTAATCTCAAGCAAATCAACTGCACAAGGGGCAGCGTGATGAGCCAAAGCAACCAGGCAGTCAGACGTTCTACAATACCCTTCAAAAAACTGTCTTTTTGCGTGCTTGCCAAACCATCAAGTAATAAGGCATCAGGGACTTTGATTGTGACACCCAGATCAAGATTAATGAGACGATTTGCCGAGACAATAACGTGCCGGAGCGTTGTTTCCTGACCGACAAAGGTATTCTGAAGTACCCAGCTGTCTTCGATCTGCGCACCACCTTCGATGATCACACCGTCTTCGATCATAGCTCCTGGCCCGACGGCTGCTCCTGCCTGGACCTTAACGTGATGACCAATATAAACGGGCGCAATCAGTGTTGCCTGCGGATCGATTTGCGCCCCTGCAGCGATCCAGACACCCGGACGTAAAGCGCGTTGAATAACACTGCCACCGGGCTGTCCCACATACAAGAGTGTCACGATTGAGAGCAGCGCCTGATCTGCAGAATCAAGACTTAGAAAGGCCGGGCACATAATGTGCTCAATTTCCTGAGCGGCTAAGACACGTGATTCGAGGTTATTTAAACTCGTACAGTCAGCAAACAATGCAAGCACCTGAGCACGGGTGAATATGCCCCAGCCGGACCACCGTAATCCTGTCTGATCGTGTGTACAGAGGATCTTTGGGCCGTTATCAGGCATCGCAGTCACATCACGGTGATGCAAGCTGCCATCTTCGACCGTGCTTGCCGAGGCAATACAGATGTGTTCACTCGCTTGTGCGACGAAGTCGCCAAGCATCTTCAGTGGGTAATCGCCTTCACGAGCAATCACATAATGCAGTTTTACACCGAACCGTTCCCCATGACCGAGCAAGTGCTCACAAGCTAAGGCATGTGCACCATTAACAACCAGTATGTTTTTGTATCCCGCTGCGACAAGTTGCTCAACAGAGCGCTGCACCATAGGACGCGAAGCGATCGGCGTCGTGACACAGTTGATTTCGAGTGCATCAAGGTGCCGATCCGTGATGTCCCAACAGGCGATCAGAATGGCATCAATCGGCTGGCTCATTCGTTGAAATTCCATGTGAATCCCATTCGCATGCTCAGCTTGCACCTTTGCCTTTTATAACTGCGGGTAATGTTTTAGCGAGCAACTTAACATCCTCGGTAGTGCTCTGGCTCTCGATGTAATCCACGTCAAGTTCAACTTGCTCCGCAAAGGGGATGCTGGAGCGTCCCTGGACCTGCCAGATACACGTCAGACCTGGTAAAACATCCAGTCGCCGTCTGTCATTCAAAGAATACTGTGCCACTTCCCGAGGCAGAGGAGGGCGTGGCCCGACAAGCGACATTTCACCCTTGAGCACATTCCAGAGTTGTGGGAGCTCGTCGATGCTGCCACGCCGAATAATGCGGCCAATCCAGGTCAGCCGGGGGTCATTTTTGATTTTGAAGGTAATGCTGCCTTCGCCATGTTCGTTGAATTTTTCAAGCGATTCTTGCAGAGACTCGGCATTCTCGATCATGGATCTAAATTTTGGAAATCTGAAGACATGCCCCCATTTTCCAACACGGTCTTGCCAGAATATGACGGGACCACCATCCGTGGTTTTAATGAGCAGGGCAATCACGAGCATCAAAGGGGACAAGGCAATCAACAGGACAATTGATCCGACCAGATCAATGCTGCGCTTGATGAGCCTGCGCCAAAACGGCTGCGAACTCCAGAGCTTGCGTCTGAAAAGAACAGTTTGCTCTGCGATCTCATCCGAGACATGTTTTTCGTCATGCTCGAGGATCGGTGACAGTTTGGTTTCTTTCATTTGAAACCTGGATATGGCGAATTAAATGCTTGCATTGTAAAAGAATGCTAACAGAGTGAAACATTGTGATGCTTCAGTATCTTTTGATGCTTGACTATCCACTTGCGGTTCAGTCACCCTAGTGTTTTAGTATTCTCAGATGACTCAGTTTGCTATGTAGTCACGGTTTTCAGCTTCGACGCAGACATTTGGCATCACTTAAGATTAAGATACAGTGAGTTAGAACATTTATTTTATTGCTATTGCGCTAAAAAGGCGAGATAGATGAGAATCGTATATTTCTGTCCGACTTCAGTGCAGGCAAGCGGGGGCATTAAGGTCATTTATCGTCATGCTGAATTGCTGGCTGACAATGGTGTCGCCTGCAGCGTCTTTCATCCTGATTCACCTGAATTCCGTTCGCCCTGGTTTAGCCACCACGTCGATTTTTTTAAGCCACGGCATTCAACACTTTTCCATTCGAGTTTTGGGCGTGCTGCAAAATGCTGTGCTGCGGACCGACTCGACCCGCTGAAGGATTTTGCCGTGATTCCCGATGTCTGGGCGGGCGCGCTGGGCAAGCAGTGCATCGATTTAGGTCAGAAGTATGCAATTTTTGTCCAGGGCGGCTATCTGCTCATGAATGGTCGCTGGCCCCATTCAATCGAGAATCTAAAGTCCACATACGAACACGCAACGTGCATTCTTTCCATTTCTGAGGATACAACCAGGATGATCAGGCTGGCCTATCCAGACTTGAATCCAGAAAAAATCATCCAGGTTTTACCGGACCTCGGGGACGTTTTCTTTGCACACGCAGCGTCTACGACCAAAAGGCCCAAGACGTTAACGTATATGAATCGGCGTCTACCTGAGCATTCTGACAAAGTGCTTTTTTTTCTTAGACCCTATCTGCCAGCAGATTGGAATATTGTGTTGATCGACAACATGACCGAATCACAAGTGGCTAACGTGCTTTCTGGCAGTGCGATTTTTATGTCGTTTTGTGATCAAGAAGGCTTTGCACTCCCTCCACTTGAGGCGGCATTATGCGGGAATGCAGTGGTCGGTTATACAGGGCAGGCAGCAAAAGAGTATTTTCAAGCGCCTGTATTCCAAGCGATTGAAAATGGCAATATTCATGATTTTGTTACGCGTGTCATACAAACGATTCATGCGGTAGAAAGCGGCTTGCTGCAGAGTCTGGAATTTCTCGGAGTAGTTGAATCGCTTCAAAAAAAATACGCGCGCGCGCAACAACTCAAGCATTTGCTTAAGTTTGCGTGGCGGGTCAATCATGCAAAATCAACCCAGTAACAGCCCGCCTTTACGCAAAGTATTAGGCGTGCATCCCGATGTACTTAAACTTGGCATTGTCAGTTTTCTGACAGATCTCAGTTCCGAAATGATTTTTTCGGTGTTTGCAATCTTCTTGACTACCATCGCGGGAGCCTCCGCAGCTTTGCTAGGAATGATTGAGGGCTGCGCCGACCTCTCTGCGTCCTCACTGAATTATCTTGCGGGGTGGTTGTCAGATCGCAGTGGCAAGCGAAAGCTGCTTACGTTGACTGGGTATGCATTCTCAACGCTCGCCAAGGGTATTCTGGTCATCTCATCAAGCGTCGCGGGTCTAGGGATTTTTAGAATTGTCGAACGGCTAGGCAAAGGGTTTCGTGGACCTCCCCGTGATGCCTGGCTGGCGAGTGTGGCAGAGCAGGCCACGCGAGGCTATGCCTTTGGGTTGCACAAGGCCCTCGATAAGTCTGGCGCGGTCATCGGCCCATTGGTCGCCTACAGCCTGTTGTCCTGGCTAGGTGAGTCCAGCCGTGCTTACCATGCACTATTTGTGCTTGCAGTGATACCTGCAGCACTTGCTGTGCTGCTTCTGTGCTTGACGCGCAGCCAGCCTGCAGCATCCATCCCGCATGAAAGTATCTACCAGAACTGGGGGAATCTGAACACTGCATTTAAACGCTATCTAATCGTATCTGCCGTTTTTTCCCTCGCGTATTTCAGTTTCAGTTTTTTGCTGTTGCGTGCCTATAACGCTGGTTTTTCAGTCAAAGATATTGTGCTGCTCTATGCGCTATTCAATATTTCTTGCGTAGTCGCCTCTCCACTGGTTGGTATGCTTGGTGATCATATTGGACGAGGAAAGACCATTATTTTTGGATATGTTTTATATGCGCTGATGTCTATAGGATTTATTTTTGCTTCATCAGCCACCCATATTATTTTGTTGTTCATTTTATTTGGTTTTTTTTATGCTGTAGATGAAGCACAGAGCAAAGCCTTTATTGCAGATCTTGAACAAGATCGAAGGGGCTCTGCAATAGGTTTATATAACGGGGTGACTGGTTTGGTGTATTTGCCTGCTTCGTTGATTGCTGGTGTACTTTGGCTCAAAAATCCCACTTACGCATTTATTTTTGCAGCCGCTGTATCGACTTTGGCATTCGTACTCTTTGCATACTTGAGACCCGACCGTTTGCCTCGCTAAAATACTTTTTGTAACGCACTTTTACGTATGTAAAAGTTGCAAGCTGTTGGCATTTTCATAAATGCGAATGCGTATAATTCTCATCTAGATACACAGATGGGGATTTAAATATGTCGACTGCTTTACCTAAAAAACATGCATTCAACCTGACGCACGCGTTACTCGCCGTACCCGTTTTATTGCTTGATCTTGAGGCACATGCACAATCTGATAGCGTTCATACTGCTCACACCTCCACATTTGAACCCGTCACAGTCGAAGGTAATCCCCTAACTAAAAATCTACCCTGGTCTTCGGAGACGACGCGTACCGATCTCGACAGCATGCAAATAATGAATTGGGCTGAATTTGGTCGACGCACTGAGCCAGGGGTATCTTTTAATCAGGCTTCCCAAAGCATCAACGTACGAGGCCTGGATCAGAATAGGGTACTGACAAAAATCGACGGCATCAGGCAGTCCTGGCTCAATGATGTCGCACGTGGCGTACGCGGTGGACTGAACACCGTCGACTTCAATAGCTTGTCAACGATTGATATTGTCAGGGGAGCTGACTCCAGTACCGCAGGATCCGGCGCGTTGGGTGGGGTGGTGGATGTACGTACACTTGCGCCTGCCGACCTGCTACCTGGCGGGAAAACCTTTGGTGCGCTCCTGAAAGGCGGCTACAGCTCAGTTGATCACAGCTGGTCTGGTAGTGTAGGGGTTGCCGGTCAGGTTGCACCCCATACCCAAATCCTCTTGCTTGCAGGCTTACAAGACGGTCATGAAACTGCCAATATGGGTACAACAGATACCTTTGGTCCCAGCAGAACCCAACCCGACCCATCTCATGGCATTCAAGAAAATTACCAGCTTAAACTGCTGCAAAAATTCGAAGGCGGCCATTCTCTTGGCGTATCAGGAGCCTATTTCGAACGCGAGGAGAGCAATCAGAATTATTCAGCATCTCCCTACATCTATAAGCCAGGCCAAAGCACCCTAAAAAACACATCTCAACGCCAAAGCCTGGCGCTTGATTATGCGTGGGTTTCGGATCAAACGAATTCACTGGTCGATTCTATTGATGCAAAAGTCTTTATCCAACGTGTGAATCTCGGGAGCAACCTGAGCGCTGAACGTCGCATGACGCCTGTTGGTAGCTATACCCGTAATAACTCCATACAGGAGCAAACCTATGGGATCCATTCAACCGCTACAAAAGCGTTTGCAGGAGATATCTCGCAGCATTGGTTAGTCGGTGCAGAGTGGTATGGCAACACAAATGAACAATCATCAACAGGTAAGGATAATTGTCCAGCAAGATTCAGTCCCTATTCTCCTTGCAAATTTTTGAGAACAAATCAGTCTGAGATGCCTAAGGTTGAGGGGTCGCAATTGGGGCTGTGGGCAGAAAACTCTCTCGGTTTTGCGAATAATATTTTTAAATTGACGCCTGCAGTGCGCTACGACGCCTATCAGCAACGGCCGCAATCTTCTGATTCATTCAGCAAGAATGCTGTCGCAGGTCAGCTGGCGCCGGTCGCATCAGGCAGTGCTGTTTCACCTAAATTACTCGCAACCTGGGCGCCTTCAAAGTACGTCAGTTTATTTGCTCAATATGCCTTTGGATTTAATGCCCCTTCGGCTTCACAACTTTACAGTCGATATGGTTCACCAGGGACGTATCTCATCTCAGGCAATCCAGACTTAAAGCCAGAGACCAGTCGCGGCTGGGAATTAGGAACCAGAATGGGGGACCAGCAGCTTAATGGTTCACTGACATATTTTGACAACAGTTATCAGAATTTCATTGAGTCTGTAAATAGACCTGGTAACGCTCAATACCCGTTTTACATCCAAAGTTATGAAAACCTCGAAAGCGTTCGCATCTACGGCGTCGAAGCCAAGGCAGAATGGAGATTTGCAAAGGGATGGCGTGCCTTTAGTTCACTGGCATGGTCGAACGGTCAGAACGAAAAAACACGCCAACCATTAAATTCAGTTGCCCCACTGACGGCCATAGCGGGACTTGGTTACAGCCAGGAGCAATGGGGCATCCAGGGACAGGTCACTGCAGCGGCAGCGCGCCAGGACGTGACATACCCCGAGACCTCTAAGCAAGTTAAATATGCAGATTTTCAGGCTCCCGGGTATGGCGTGGCAGATCTGACCGCGTATTGGACACCCCCGTCAATTCAGGGACTCAGAATTCAGGTTGGGCTATTTAACGTGTTCAATCAGACGTACTGGAATGCCCTGAATGTGCCTACAGCAGGTGCAGTGGCGATCCCCCGGGCGACAGATTTTTACACTTCGCCAGGGCGAAGCGTACAGATGTCGATGACCTACCAATACTGATCGGGAGCAACCATGCACGCACACTCGGTATTAAGTGATGAAAGCACTTATTTAGATCACGTCACTTACGTCAGAAGACGTTATAAGCATCTCGACAAAATCCAGCGCAGTCAACGTGCGCGAGAACTTGCACGCACACTCGGAATCACTGAAGCGCAATGGGTTGCCTCTCAGTGTGGTGCATGTCGCTCAATCCCGTTAGCCTTAGCGCCACAAGAAATTATTCAACAACTCGGGAGACTCGGGCATGTCATGGGACTGACGCGCAATGACTTTTGCGTCATCGAAAAGTACGGTACGTATGAGAATATCCATACACATGCTCCAGTTGGAATCGTCCATGGTGAGGCGATAGATTTAAGGGTGTTTTTCACCCACTGGAAACATATCTGGGCGGTAGAGGAGTGTGGTCGTAATAGCCTCCAGTTTTTTGATCAGTCAGGACAAGCTGTTCATAAAATCTTTTGCACAGACCAAACGCATACGGCTGAATATGTCTCACTCGTTGGAGAATATGGGCTGTCCGAGCCCTATTGGCCACAAGCGATTGAATATGGTCCTGAGCTGACACGAGATGAACCAGAGTCATTCATGACCGAATTGAAATCTGCTCCTGCTGATAGTGCACGATCCAGGCTCCAGCAAGCTTGGCTGGCGATGACAGATACGCATGATTTTTATCCTATGCTCAAAACATTCAAGATCACACGACTTGGCGCACTGCGGGCAGCCGGGCATCATCTCGCAAAACGTGTGACAACTGAGACAATAGAAGACATGCTCGAGACGGTTCGTCGCACAGGACTTTCAATCATGTGCTTTGTCGCAAACAGAGGCATGATTCAGATTCACACTGGATCGATTCATAACGTTAAACGAACAGGTCGCTGGTTAAATGTACTGGATCCAGCATTCAACTTGCATCTTGATACGACTGCGATTGATTCTGTCTGGATTGTTCGTAAACCCACGTCCGACGGATGGGTCACCTCAATAGAAATCTTCGCCGAGAATGGTGACCTGATTGCTCAGTTCTTTGGTGCGCGTAAACCGGGATTCCCAGAACTCAAGGACTGGACCGATCTCCTGGCCGCCCTGAGCATCGAGTCTCTCTCAACTCTTGCCGAACCATGCGAATCTATTTAATAGCAGCCTGCATCGCCTGCCTGGACTTAAGCATGACGACAGTGCGTGCACATACGACACATCCTGAGCAAACCTCTGAGGCTACGCCAGCGAAATACTGCTACGCCACTCGCATCGTTACGCTAGGAGGAAATGTCACAGAAATCGTTTATGCACTGGGAATGGAGGATTCACTTATAGGTACGGATATATCCAGTCGATATCCCGATCGTGCTGCCCAATTGCCTTCGGTCGGTTATTACCGACAATTACCGGTAGAAGGCATCTTGCGCTTGAGGCCGGAGATCATTCTGGCCTCAGAGCATGCAGGACCTGAGCATGTGTTAACCCAGCTTCAGGCTTCAGGTGTTCGCGTTATTCGTGTATCCGACAAGCCAAGTATTGAATCCTTATACAAAAGAATTGAACATCTCTCGCAATTACTCTGCAAGGTCGAACAAGGCTTGCTGCTGCAGTCTGATTTGACACACAGTTTAAAAATCTCAGAGCAACACCCGGTCAAACCAGAATCCGTCATGTTGTTAGTCATGCGTGCAGGTAAATTGCTCGGTGCCGGAAGCCAGACACATGCTGCCAAAATTATTGAACTATCTGGTCTGATCAACGTTTTGGCAGACCAATCTGGCTACCGTCAGATTTCACCTGAGATCCTCAGCGTACGTCAACCTGCGGGACTGATTGTGACACGCCTTTCTGTGCAGTCCATGGGTGGTTTAGATGCCGTACTCCAACATCCTGCCATTCGATTAACACCTGCGGCCCAGAACGCTCGAGCGATTGAGCTCGATGATCAGCTTGCTCAGGGAATCGGATTGCGTTTGCCACTGGCGATTCAAGCAATCAAGTCGGGACTCGGTACCCAAAACACGGGATTCGGTGCGCATCAGTCGGGCACCGTTAACCAATGAAGCAGAATTCGGCGCACGGCTTATTACTCTTGCTCCTGAGTCTGGCTGTTGCTGGCTCTTTGTCGCATGGCGCTTATCCAATCTCAATGCGTCAACTTTACGCCTGGGTGACGTCAAGCCCCCCTGGGCTAGACGCAATTTCACACAATGTACTGTTCAACATCAGATTACCACGAGTGCTATTAGGTATTCTGGCGGGCGCTGCACTTGGTGTAGCAGGAGCAAGTATGCAGGCTTTATTCCGCAATCCTTTAGCAGAGCCGGGACTGATAGGCCTGTCTGCCGGTGCGAGTTTAGGAGCTGTTGCGGCAATTGTATTGACGCCTGGTGGGTTTTTTATCATTGCATGTGCAGCTTTTGCAGGCAGCCTGATGTCGACCTATGCAGCCTATTTGCTCGGACGAATTTCTCAGTCAATATCTGGGCTGATCCTTGCTGGTGTCGCACTCAATGCCATGCTCTTTAGTCTTGTCGGATTGATTATTCTTTCTGCTGACGACGCACAGCTGCGAGACCTCACATTCTGGAGTATGGGCAGTCTTGCTGCAGCAAACTGGCCGATGATTTTTTTACTCGGCCCGTTGATGCTGGCAGGGCTCATCTATCTGGTGAGTCGCTGGCGGGTGCTCAATGCCCTGTTGCTTGGTGAAAGAGAGGCGCAACACCTAGGCTTCTCACTGGGGTCTACGCGCAGGGGCCTGATCATCTGTGTTGCACTGACCGTTGGGCCCTTACTCGCTGTGACAGGTGGTATTGGATTTGTCGGGCTCGTTATGCCGCATATTGTCCGGATGTGGCGTGGTGCAGATCATCGCTGGGTAATGCCAGCATCGGCCTTATCTGGAGCGCTCGGATTGACCCTTGCAGATTGGCTTGCCCGCTGCATTATTGCACCCGCCGAAATCCCGATCGGATTAATAACCAGTCTGATTGGGGGACCATTCTTTATCTGGCTGTTACTCAAGGGACGCACCGGATAAAGTCAAACAGACACACGTAAAACATATGCTCTTAAATATAACGAGATTCCCAGTGATAAATGTAAGCGGATGAACTTAAAAGGACAAGCCAGATGCCTCCTGTTTTGACTGCGCGTGGTGTGTGCTTTTATCGTGATAATCAGCAGGTGCTAAGCAATGTGGCGCTAGACCTGCATCCCGGCAAAATAACAGGTGTGCTAGGTGCAAATGGTGCGGGTAAATCTACACTGCTATCTGCGATAGCCGGAGAAATACCTGTAAACAAAGGCAGCCTCAAAATTGACGGCCAACCAATTGCGCGGATGACCATGCAGACGCAATCACGCCTGCGTGCCGTTCTGCCCCAAAAATCGCCCCTTACTTTTAATCTGACCGTCCCAGATGTTATTGCTATGGGGGCTTATCCATTTCCTGAAGTCACGCCTGTGGAGCTTGCACAATGGATAAAGGCCGCGCTAGAGGATTGTGATGTGGTATCCCTGCAAAATAAACGCTACCTGGAGCTATCTGGTGGTGAGCAGCAGCGCGTTCAGCTTGCGCGTGTGCTCGTTCAGATACGGGCCTGCGCTTCGCGTGCCGGTCACGCCTATTTACTGTTAGACGAACCGACCGCCGCTCTCGATCCAAAGCATCAGCATGCCGTGATGCAAAAGCTTTCAAGCTGCGCAAGAAAAGATCACATTGGTATCCTGATCATCATGCATGACATCAATCTTGCCGCACAATGGTGTGACCGTATCGCACTGATGAAGGCTGGATCAATCGTTGCTGAAGGGCATCCCAATGACATCCTGAATGCGTCGCGGCTTTATGAAACTTACTCATTGAGCATGCGCGTCATGCCACATCCTTTAAATCAGGATCGAATGCTTGTGTTAACAGATACCTGAGCTTATTGCAGATGCCTGAGCTTACTGCAGGCTCTGCACACCCAGTCCTAGTAATAAATCGCGCGCTTGTGCACAGACAAGATCCAGCTTTTTTTTGCTGACTTCTTCAGTGAGTTGACTGTTTTTAACAATCTGCATCACATCTGTCCCCAGTTTGTTAAACAATCGTTCGACTGATTCTGTATTGCTCGCCTGGGGTGTCAGGTTTTCGACCAAAAATCGACCAAGATTTTCTGGCGTATTCCAGATGCCGCGCTGATATTGCGCGGCTTCCATTGTGAATTCACCTAAAAATAAGCGACTGAGCGATTTAATGCGCTCTTCGATCCAGCTGACAAACTGCTCGCGTGACATTTCGCCAGCAAAGGTATTCTTTATGACATCCGAGGCAAATTTGCGAACGATCTTATTGACTTCATGTGCTGAGTTCAGGTGAGGCAGACTTCCGGAACCAAACGTGATGGTCGGATCCTGGGCTGGCGTAAAAAGTTTGGCGCGAGATGTCTTGAACATATTGGGGAGCTTACCTAAATGAATCAGACTCAATCTTAATACCACTCACTCTATAGAGATACATAAGAACAGTTAACATACGGCTGTCATGCAATGCTTTGCATGGAAATATCAATCCATAAAGGGTTAAACCATGGCTAAAAAAGAAGAACTTGATCCCGAAACGCTCGCGTTGATCCAGTGGTGCACAGAAGTTGAAGGTTTTCTTGTGGCTGCAGGAGCCAGCCTCAAAGAAGCGCAGGACCATATTGACGAGCAGGCCGAATGGTTCACTGACCAGTTTTATGATGGTTTAACCCCCGAAGAAGCTGCCAAAGCCGCACTGAACGACTAAGTCAATTATTTGACAAAGAATTGCCTGTCATGCTCTTGGTTGGCCAGCCTCAGCCATCTCAGCGGTATTGCGGCCTGCTAGTGTTAAAATCACGAGTGTTTTCCCTATGACTCAGCGCGGCTTTGCCGCGCTTTTTGTGACAAAAGCCCCGAGAATGATCGCTATTACTTTGCCAGATGGCTCGCAACGCCAATATCCCGGACCGGTTACGGTCGCCGAAGTCGCCCAGTCTATTGGTACCGGGCTCGCACGTGCGACTTTGGGTGGCCGCATCTCGGCAGACGGGTCTTCGCGCCTGGTTGATGCCTCCCACGTGATAGCTCAGGATGTACAACTTTCTATCATTACGGCTAAAGACGCAGACGGGCTAGATTTAATTCGTCACTCTACGGCGCACTTGCTTGCTTACGCTGTTAAAGCACTCTTTCCGGATGCGCAAGTCACAATCGGTCCAGTTATCGAAAACGGCTTCTTTTACGACTTTGCTTACAAACGTCCCTTTACGCTAGATGATCTGGCTGCAATCGAAAAAAAGATGGCTGAGCTCGTCAAAAAAGACGAAACAGTAACGCGCGAAGAATGGTTGCGCGACGATGCGGTCAAATATTTCAACGAAATCGGCGAGGCCTATAAGGCTGAGATCATTGCTGCGATCCCCGGTAACGAAACAATCAGCCTTTATCGCGAAGGCGACTTTATCGATCTGTGCCGCGGCCCGCACGTGCCAAATACCGGCAAGCTCAAAGTATTCAAACTCATGAAGCTCGCCGGTGCCTACTGGCGCGGCGACAGCAACAATGAAATGTTGCAGCGTATTTACGGCACGGCCTGGGCGACCCAGCAAGATCAGGATGCCTATCTCCATATGCTCGAAGAAGCCGAGCGCCGCGATCACCGTAAGATCGGTCGCGATCTCGACTTGTTTCATTTTCAGGAAGAAGGCCCAGGCCTGATTTTCTGGCACCCCAAGGGTTGGGCAATCTGGCAACAGGTTGAGCAATATATGCGTGACGTGTACCGCAACAATGGCTACCAGGAGGTCAAGGCGCCTCAAATTCTGGATCTGTCCCTCTGGAAAAAAACAGGCCACTGGGATAACTATCGTGAAAATATGTTCACGACAGAATCAGAAAGCAGGACCTACGGCCTAAAGCCGATGAACTGCCCGGGCCATGTGCAAATTTTTAATCACGGTTTGCATTCTTACCGCGATCTGCCATTGCGCTATGGTGAGTTTGGTCAATGCCATCGCAATGAGCCCTCAGGATCCTTGCATGGCATGATGCGTGTGCGTGGTTTTACTCAGGACGATGGTCATATTTTTTGTACCGAAGACCAGATGCAGGATGAGTGCGCAGCCTACACTTCGCTTCTGCAAAAGGTGTATGCAGACTTTGGCTTTCACGACATTCTCTACAAAGTTGCCACGCGCCCCGAAAAGCGCATCGGAAGTGACGACGTTTGGGACAAAGCCGAAAACGCATTGATGGAAAGCCTGCGTCGTACGGGTTGTGATTTTGAAGTCTCGCCGGGTGAGGGCGCTTTCTACGGCCCCAAGGTCGAATACACCCTTAAGGATGCGATTGGTCGCCACTGGCAATGTGGGACCTTGCAAGTCGACTTTTCCATGCCGGAGCGTCTGGGAGCGGAATACGTCGATGCCCACGATAAGCGCCGTGCGCCTGTCATGCTCCATCGTGCCATCCTGGGTTCACTTGAACGCTTTATCGGCATGCTGATCGAAAACCATGCGGGTGCATTGCCAGCCTGGTTGGCACCTGTTCAGGCCGTTGTTTGCTGCATTTCAGAGCCTGCTGCTGCTTACGCAACAGAAATTGCACAAACCCTGAAAAAACAAGGCTTTAGAGTAGAATCAGATTTACGGGCTGAGAAAATACCTTATAAAATCCGTGAACACAGTATGCAGAAGGTTCCCTATATTCTGGTAGTTGGTGAAAAAGAACGCCAGAGCGGGGCAGTTTCTGTACGTGGACGTGGTGGATTAGACCTCGGTGTCATGCCGATGGGCGAGTTCGCAACGCTACTTGCTGAAGACGTTGAATTACGTCGAAATTCTGGCGCGCCTGCCGTTCAGGCCGCTTAACCACTAGGAGTCGTCAACATCGCAACAGAAAAACCCCATCGCATTAACGGTGAAATCCGAGTTCCCGAAGTGCGTTTGCTTGGTATTGAAGGTGAGCAGCTCGGTATCGTAAAAACATTCGATGCCATCCGTATGGCTGAAGAAAGCGAAATAGATTTGGTCGAGATCGCGCCTAACGCCGAGCCACCAGTCTGCCGCTTGATGGATTACGGCAAATTTAAGTACCAAGAACAAAAACGACTGGCTGAAGCCCGGTCAAAGCAAAAGATCATTCAGGTAAAGGAAGTCAAATTCCGTCCTGCAACCGACGAAGGCGACTACCAGGTTAAATTGCGCAACCTGAAGCGCTTTCTCGAAGAAGGTGACAAAGCTAAAGTTACGCTGCGTTTCCGTGGTCGTGAGATGGCCCACCAGGAACTTGGCATGCGTGTACTCGAACGCGTGCGCGACGATCTGATGGATATGGCTGCCGTAGAAGCCATGCCTAAACTCGAAGGTCGCCAAATGGTGATGGTTCTGTCGCCACGTAAAAAAGTTCCTGCAAAAGCCGAAACGACATGATGTTACGTGTCCTTTTCGTTTTGGATCCCTTGCCTGCACTCAATGCCTACAAGGACACTTCCGTTGCGATGATGCGGGCGCTTGAAGCCCGCGGTCATTCTGTGTGCGTTGCCATGCAGGGAGACCTATTCATCGAAAATGGTCAGGTATTTGCCAGTGCCACACCGATCGCATTAATTCCGGGCGCAGACCTTCATGCGCATGACTGGTGGAAAGAGCTCGGACCTGCGGTGGATACGCTGCTGCCTGATTTTGGCTCCATCATTATGCGTAAAGATCCTCCATTCGATATGGAATATGTCTACGCCACGCATATGCTTGAATATGCTGAATCACTTGGTGCGCGCGTCTTTAACTCGGGTCATGCAATTCGCAATCATCCTGAAAAACTCGCGATTACGGAGTTTCCGGAGTTCACAGCACCGACTCTTGTCACGCGGGATATGGCACGTATCAAGGCTTTTCACGCCGTCCATCATGACGTGATCGTCAAGCCCCTTGATGGTATGGGCGGCACGGGTATTTTTAGACTTTCCGTCGATGAACCGAATCTCAATGCGATCCTCGAGACCTTGACGCATGACGGTCAGCGCACCATTATGGCGCAGCGCTATATCCCTGAAATCAAACATGGTGATAAACGCATTCTGCTGATTGGAGGCGAGCCAGTTCCTTTCTGCCTGGCGCGTATTCCACTTGCTGGTGAGACGCGTGGCAACCTGGCAGCAGGTGGTCGAGGCGTTGCCCAGCCGTTATCAGAGCGCGACTGGATGATTGCACGCGCCATTGCTCCTAAACTCTCAGAACGCGGACTGTTACTGGTCGGACTGGATGTGATTGGTGACTTTGTCACCGAAATCAATGTGACGAGTCCAACTTGTTTTGTTGAAATCACAGATCAGACGGGTTTTGATGTGGCGGCGCGCTTTGTCGAGGCACTTGAGGCTGCTGTCACAAAGGCCGCATAACCATGATTTCTATCATGGTTGTCGCGCACGTTCCGCTGGCTTCCGCGCTAGTAGACTGCGCCCGGCACGTTTTAGGACATGATCCCTACGTCACCGCAGTCGATATTTTGCCCAACGAGTCAGCTATTGACTGCTCGCAAACCCTATCTGAGCAAATTATTGCCCTAGATTTCGGCGAAGGTGTCTTATTATTAACCGACCTGCCGGGTGCGACGCCTTCAAACATTGCGATAAAGGGTTGTCATCTCGCCCAAGAAGCAGGTATTGCAAGCTGTGTACTGGCAGGCGTCAATGCCTCGATGCTGTTGCGCGCGATCAATTACAGGCACGGCAGCCTTGAGGATGTCGCAACGAATGCACTGGCGGGTGCTACACAAGCTTTGTTACGTGTAGACTGAGTGAACTCTTAAATTTTTTGATTTTTTTTATAAAGAACATGCCTCAGCTCGATATCGTTGTTTCTAATAAGCTTGGTTTACATGCTCGTGCTGCAGCTAAACTGACCCAACTTGCCGCGCAATTCAGCTGCGACATTTTTATTTCCAAAGGCGCTAAACGCGTAAACGCTAAAAGTATCATGGGAGTCATGATGCTCGCTGCTGGAATAGGTACAACTGTCACGATTGACGCAACAGGCGGCGATGCAGAAAAAGCCGTCTCTGAGATTCAGGCCCTGTTTGATGACAAATTTGGCGAAGGTCAATAGCGCACCAGTTCAGCGTGCAGCCAGTCCAATGCTCTGCCTCTACGGGCAGGGCGTTGCGCGTGGTTATGCAATCGGCCGTGTGGTCGTTATGGGCGCAACAGCCCTTGAGGTCGTTCATTACCGGATAGCCCCAGAGGCGGTTGAGGCAGAAAAGCATCGCTTGACACAAGCTTTGCTTGCGACAAAAAATGAAATGCAAGACATGGCAGAATCGTTGCCAGAAGATGCTCCCCGGGAGCTAGCGGCCTTACTCAGTGTGCACGGTATGCTCTTATCGGACCCGCTGCTCGCGGATCAGGCGCTCGCACTGATCGAAGAAAAACATTACAACGCGGAATGGGCACTCACCACCCAGGGACAAGTGCTGGGTGAGCAGTTCGCAGCTATGGAAGATGAATACCTTCGTGAACGCGGATCAGACGTTCGGCAAGTAATTGAACGTGTCCTAAGTCTTCTTTCTGGCACTCGGTCGATCATGTGCCTGGACCACGATGGCAATCAGCAAGACTCCCTGATTGTGGTGGCGCATGATATTTCTCCAGCAGACATGATTCGCCTGCGCGGCGCACGCTTTGCAGGCTTTGCAACCGATCTTGGTGGTGCAACCTCTCATACCGCTATTGTGGCGCGCAGCATGGGCGTTCCAGCTGTTGTGGCCTTAGGCCGGGTCCGGACGCTGGTCCGGGACGGTGACACCGTGATTCTTGATGGTGCCAATGGCACGATTCTTGTCAATCCGTCTGAGGCAGCACTTCAAGAGTACCGCCGACTGCAGCAAGCGTATCTCGACGAACGCGCTCAGTTGGCATTACTCAAAGACGTACCCGCAGAGACCCTTGACGGCATAGAAATCACACTGCACGCCAATATCGAGTTACCAGACGAAGCCGAATTAGCCATGGCCAATGGCGCTTCAGGGATCGGTTTGTTCCGAAGTGAATTTTTGTTTATGGGGCGTGAAGATTTGCCGAGCGAAGAAGAGCAATACCTTGCTTATTCTACTGTCGTGCGAACCATGCAGGGCAGACCAGTCACGATCCGCACACTCGATATCGGTGCAGACAAAACGCTTGATGGTGAGGCCACGGTTGCAACCAATCCCGCCTTGGGCCAGCGCGCGATACGTTACTGCCTGGCGCATCCTGAGTTGTTCGCCACACAATTGCGTGCAATTTTGCGTGCATCCGCGCATGGTAAGGTCAGAATCCTGATACCCATGGTCGCGCACATGCACGAGATTGTTGCGACACGTGCTGCCATTGCCTCGGCCAGAAATGAACTGGATGCGCGTGGGCAAGCCTATGCGCAGGATATCGAATTAGGCGCTATGGTCGAGGTGCCGGCGATTGCGATCGCGATCGAGCCTTTTGCTGCTGCATTGGATTTTTTATCCATTGGTACCAATGATCTGATTCAGTACACCCTGGCTATTGATCGGGCAGATAATGAGGTCGCAGCACTTTACGATCCCTTACATCCCGCAGTCCTGCGGCTGATTGCCAACACCATCAATGCAGGTGTACGCGCAGGGATTCCAGTTGCAGTATGTGGCGAAATGGCTGGCGATTCACACCTGACGCGATTACTTCTGGGGCTGGGACTTACTGAATTTTCGATGCATCCTCAACAATTGCTTGACGTCAAACGTGAAATTCGTAATGCGCACACAAATGCCTTACGTAACAAAGTTGCAAATGCACTCAACCGTGCGCACGTGATTAATCCGTCAGAGCTCAACCATTCCGTTGCGACGGGTTAGAGGGCAGAGTCGCCCGTTTCACCGGTGCGAATTCTGACCGCTTGCTGGATCGGTGCGACGAATATTTTCCCATCACCGATTTTGCCTGTCCTTGCCGCCAGCTCGATCGTTTCGATGCACTGCTGAACAATAGTGTCCTCTACGGCAGCTTCTATTCGTAGTTTAGGCAGAAAATCGACTGCATACTCTGCACCGCGATAAAGTTCGGTATGCCCTTTTTGACGCCCAAAACCTTTAACCTCGGTAACAGTCAGGCCCTGGATGCCTAGCGTGGCCAATGCAATACGTACTTCGTCAAGCTTAAAGGGCTTGATGATGGCAATAATGAGCTTCATAAATTATTCCTTGAGCAAAAGTAATCTTTTTGTATTAGACAATTAAGCAATTTTTATGCCAGACAGGCGACATCATCGGGATTAAAATGTCCGTATACTTTTTTGGAGTGTCATCATGATTAAGCCAAATGCATGGTTTGAGGAAGTTCAGAAAAACGTTTCTGACCTGATTGCCCGCAGTCCGGCAGCGGATATCGAACGCAACGTCAAAGGTTTCATGGGACAAGCGTTTAACCGCATGGATCTGATTACGCGCGAAGAATTCGATATTCAGGCTGATTTACTTGCCCGCAGCCTGGTCCGTATCGAGGCGCTTGAGACCCAGCTTCATGCGCTTGAGCATCGAATCAGCGCACTAGAGGCCGACGAGGCAGAACCCACCTGACTCTGGGCACAAAGACGGCTGTGACGTGAAAAGGGCAGGCACTGGATAGACTTGTCCAGTGCCTGTTTTTTTATAATATATACAGCTCATACTTTCTGCCTTTTGACGGAGAGTTTATGACCTTGGCTGTCTTGATGAGCCGATCGCTTGTGGGCCTGAATGCCCCAGTTGTCAGAGTCGAAACCCATCTGGCGAATGGGCTGCCAGCCTTCAATATTGTGGGGCTCGCAGATGCCGAGGTACGTGAAAGTCGAGACCGCGTGCGGGCTGCGATCCAGAGTTCTGGTTTTAGTTTTCCCGCAGGCAGATTGACTGTCAACCTGTCGCCTGCGGATTTGCCCAAAGAGTCCGGCAGGTTTGACTTGCCAATTGCCTTGGGCGTGCTGCTTGTTTCCGGTCAGATCGAACTGCCTGAAATGACAAACAAGAACAACAGCGAGTTATCCGAACTTTATCAGTGGGTAGTGGCGGGTGAGTTGTCACTCTCGGGGGTACTAGTACCGATTGCCGGTGCAGTTTCCATTGCGCTCTCAGTTGCCCGAGGGCAACCAGGAGCCACACTGGTTTTACCAACTGAGAGTGCGAGCCAGGCTGCTTTTGTTCCAGGCCTGAAGGTGCTGGGTGCGACCTCATTATCAGACGTTGTGTTGCATTTGATGGGCAAACAGCTCTTAAACAGGGCTCTAGCACCCACCTCATGCTCTTTGCACCCAGGTCATCAGATTGCACATCCCGCTCGACCAGATGATCTGAAGGCTCGCTCTGCAATGGTCCCGGACTGTCTGTCAGACGTTCGAGGCCAGTTAATCGCGCGACGCGCACTGGAAGTGGCAGCGGCCGGCGGACATAGCCTGATGCTCATCGGTACCCCGGGCGTTGGTAAAAGTATGCTTGCCAGGAGGTTACCCGGTATTTTGCCTCCCTTGACCGACAGTGAAGCACTCGAGGTTGCCTCTATTGCCGCCTTTACTGGCTTAAAAGACAGTAATTGGGGAGTGCGTCCCTTTAGATCTCCCCATCACTGCGCTTCACCCGCCGCAATGATAGGAGGTGGTGCTAAACCACGTCCCGGCGAAGTCACGCTTGCACACAAGGGGGTTTTATTTATGGATGAAATGCCGGAATTTGATAGAAAAGTCCTCGAAGCGCTACGAGAACCCCTTGAAACGCGTGAAGTAGCCATTGCGCGGGCACACTCTAAAATTGAATTCCCGGCAGATTTTCAACTCATTGCCGCAATGAATCCGTGTCCATGTGGTTGGCATGGTCACTCCGTAAAAGCCTGCTCATGCCGCAGGGATGAAATTGACCGATACCAGAACCGCTTGTCTGGGCCGCTGATGGATCGCATTGATCTGACGGTACAGATCACTGAAACGGAGTCGTCCTGGATTGATTTACCCGCAGGCGAAACCTCGGAGGTTGTGCGCGCGCGAGTCGCAATAGCCAGACAAAGGCAATACGCGCGTCAGGATTGCCAGAATAGTCATTTACCTGCTGGCAGGATCCGGGATTTATGTGTACTAAACGGTCAGGCCGCCTCACTGCTTTCGAAAGTCATCCATACCTACCGGCTTTCTGCCCGTTCTATCGAACGCATGCATAGGGTGGCCCGGACATGTGCTGACCTGCAGGGGGTGGATGGTATCTTTGCCGAACACATCAGCGAAGCATTCCAGTATCGTATGCGCACAGGGTAGGGTGGTTTGCCAAAACAGCGAAATATGTCATATAATCAAAGGCTTTCCTGGAAAACCTCCAGGGAAATAAGTGAATCTCAGGTAATAAAGATTCGGCAATGAGAATTTGTCCGAAGCACCTGTAGAGCACAATTCTATAAATCAGGATTTATTATGCCTAAGATGAAGACCAAGAAAAGCGCCTCAAAGCGCTTTCAGGTTCGCGGCAGCGGATCTATCAAGCGGGGTCAGGCTTTCAAACGCCACATCCTCACCAAGAAAACCACCAAGACCAAACGCCAGTTGCGTGGGTCAGCAGCGGTCGACAAAACAAACGTGGCTTCAGTAAAAGCCATGATGCCTTTCGCTTGATAGGAGCTAAAACATGCCTCGCGTAAAACGTGGTGTAACGGCCCGTGCCCGTCACAAAAAAGTTATTTCCGCCGCTAAAGGCTATCGTGGTCGCCGCGGTAATGTGTTCCGTATTGCCAAGCAAGCAGTCATGCGTGCTGGTCAATATGCGTATCGCGACCGTCGTAACAAAAAGCGTACGTTCCGCGCGCTCTGGATTGCACGTATTAACGCTGCTGTCCGCGAACATGACGTCACATACAGCGTGTTTATCGCTGGTCTGAAAAAAGCCATGATTGAACTGGACCGTAAAGTCCTGGCTGATCTGGCAGTGCGCGACAAAGCTGGCTTTGCAGCAATCGTCAATCAGGTCAAATCAGCTCTGGCTGCTTAAGATCTGAATAGTTGTATCTGCAAAACGGGGCCACTGGGCTCCGTTTGCATTTTGAAGGTTGATTTTCCAAAGGTTCATTGTGATGACTAAGATGGTCGATGACCTGATAGAACAGGCCCGTACGTTGTTTGAACAATCAAACGATGCTGCTTCCCTCGAGAACGCCAAAGCGCGATTCCTGGGTAAACAAGGCTCACTGACAGAAATGATGAAGGGCCTGGCAAAGCTTGACCCCGAGGCAAAGCGTGCCGAAGGCGCACGCATCAATCTGATCAAGCAGCAGATCGAGTCACTCCTCAATGCACGTCGAGCCGCATTGGCTCAGGCTGAACTCGATGCCCGTCTGGCATCCGAAACAATCGATGTGACCTTGCCAGGCCGTGGTGCGAGCAAGGGGACGGTTCATCCTGTGATTCAGACATGGCAACGTGTCGAGGCAATTTTCAAGTCAATCGGTTTTGATGTGGCCGATGGCCCCGAAATCGAAAACGACTGGACCAACTTTACGGCACTCAACAATCCGGAAAACCATCCTGCCCGTTCAATGCAGGATACGTTCTACGTCGATATGAAAGACAGTAAAGGCTTACCGCTCCTCTTGCGCACGCACACCAGCCCAATGCAGGTGCGGTATGCAAAGATGCACAAGCCCCCCATCAAAGTCATTGCTCCAGGCCGGACCTATCGCGTTGACAGCGATGCGACGCACTCACCGATGTTTCACCAGGTTGAGGGACTCTGGATCGACGAAAACATTTCTTTCGCTGACCTCAAAGGCGTTTATACGAATTTCCTGCGCTGTTTTTTTGAGACAGAAGACCTTGAGCTCCGTTTCAGACCTTCATTCTTTCCGTTTACAGAGCCTTCAGCAGAAATCGACATGATGTTCACCTCGGGTCCCAATAAGGGCCGGTGGCTTGAGATTTCTGGTTCAGGACAAGTGCATCCTGATGTCATTCGTAACTTTGGGCTTGATCCCGAGCGCTACATCGGGTTTGCCTTTGGTTCGGGGCTTGAGCGCCTGACCATGCTGCGTTATGGCGTGAATGATTTGCGTCAGTTTTTCGAAGGCGATCTGCGCTTTTTGCGCCAGTTCAACGATTAATCCAGTTCAGACTGACACGGTTTCTTATGCAATTTCCTGAGTCCTGGCTGCGTACGCTAGTCAATCCCTCCATCAGTTCAGATGAGCTGTCTCATCGCCTGACCATGGCCGGCCTTGAAGTCGAAGACGCCCAACCCGTCGCACCTGCTTTTTCAGGTGTTGTGGTCGCGCGCATCGAGTCCGCCGAGCAACATCCTAATGCAGATAAACTCCGTGTATGCATGGTCGATGCCGGCACGGGTGCTTTATTACAAATCGTCTGCGGCGCGCCGAATGCAGCCGCAGGGATCAAGGTTCCGCTGGCAACCGTTGGTGCAAGCATGCCAGGCGGCATGAAAATCGGTATAGCAAAAATGCGTGGCATTGAGTCATCGGGCATGCTTTGTTCAGCACGCGAACTTGGCCTGTCGCAGGATCATGCGGGCCTGATGATCTTGCCTGAGGACGCAACGGTTGGCCAGAGTATACGAGAAGCTCTGGATCTGGATGACACGCTTTTCACGCTTAAACTGACGCCCAATCGCGCGGATTGTCTGTCCATCCTTGGTGTGGCACGTGAAGTCGCAGCCTTGACCGGCGCGACCCTGACAATCCCCTCGGTCGCGCCGGTTGTTCCAACACTCACCGAAGTTGTTCCTGTTCACGTCACCGCTCCAGACTTATGCGGACGTTTTGCAGGACGGATTGTGCGCGGCGTCAACGCCCGTGCCCAAACGCCTGCCTGGATGGTTGAACGTCTGACACGTGCGGGTCAGCGGTCTGTCACTGCACTGGTTGATATCTCGAACTACGTCATGCTGCTGCTGGGTCGTCCTACCCATGTGTTCGATCTGGATCGCATGCCAGAACAAAAAATTGAAGTTCGCTGGGCACGGGAGGGCGAGACACTCAAACTGCTTAATGATCAGATCATTAATCTCGACAGCACGATGGGTGTTATCACTAGTGCCGGAGTCCCCGAGAGTCTGGCCGGTATTATGGGTGGATCCTCTACAGCAGTATCCCTGGATACCACGACGATTTATATCGAAGCTGCTTGCTGGTGGCCCGAAGCGATCGCTGGGCGTGCGCGTCGACTGAAACTAAACTCCGAGGCTAGCCACCGTTTTGAACGCGGAGTAGATTTTGAGAGTATCCCCGAGCATCTTGACCTGATCACACAACTGATTCTGGATATCTGTGGTGGTCAGGCGGGTCCGATTGATGATCAATTCATTCATCTGCCAGTCCGCCAGCCCGTCACCATGCGGCACGCGCGATGCTGCCGGATTCTGGGCGTCCAGGTTGCCCAGGACGAGGTTGCACAAATTTTTACGCGTCTTGGATTCACGTTTACCCGGCAGGGCGATGATTTTGTTGTCGCACCTCCGTCTTACCGGTTTGATATCCGAATCGAAGAGGACTTGATCGAAGAGATTGCACGGATTGTCGGCTTTGAAAATATCCCGACCATTCCGCCAACGGCTCCAGCCACAATGCGACTTGCACCCGAAACGGTACGCTCACCGCATACGGTACGGGCAGAAATGGCATCGCTTGGATACCAGGAAGTTGTCAACTTCTCATTTGTCGAAGACACCTGGGAACACGATATGGCAGGCCAGAGGGATCCTATTCGTCTGTTGAATCCGATTGCCAGTCAATTAGCCGTTATGCGTTCGACGTTAATGCCTGGTCTGATTGCAAATATCCGCTACAACGCGAACCGTAAACAGACGCGCGTACGGGTCTTTGAACTCGGTCGTGTATTTATGCGGGATGCGACAGTTGCAGATGGTCCATTGACCGTAGCAGGTGTGCATCAGCCACAGTACCTGGCTGGAGCAGCCTGGGGTCCAGTTGCTGATGATCAGTGGGCACAAAAAAGTCGTTCAGTCGATTTTTTTGATGTCAAACATGATGTTGAGACACTGTTTGCCAGTCGAGCAACAGAGTTAAGCTTTGTTTCTGACAACCATCCTGCGCTCCATCCTGGGCAGACAGCCAGGATCATGCTCGATGGTCAGCCGATCGGCTGGATTGGTGCACTGCACCCTCGCTGGGTACAGCTCCAGGAACTCAATAGTGCACCCGTCGTGTTTGAGGTGTCGCTTGCTGCACTGGAGTCAGTCCCAATGCCGACGGTGCTTGAGCTATCGCGTCAGCCACTGGTTCATCGTGATCTGGCGGTCTGGGTCAACTCCCAGACGCCGGTTGGTGCGCTGCTTGACACGATACATGCAACAATCGCTGGCAATACGGAGCTTGCTGTGGTCAGGGACGTACAGTTATTCGATGTCTGGCGGGATCCTTCAAATGATCATTCAGACGAAAAGAGCCTTGCATTTAGATTCATGTTGCAAGACACTGAGGTTACGCTAGATGATGCACGTGTGGATGCATGTCTGAATGCGATCCGTCAGGCTTTGGAGTCAGTTCATCATGCGCGCCAACGTTAATCCTATGCTTGCTCAATGGCAACAATCATGACCACAGATATTGCAAATAACGACGCCCGAACGTTGACTAAGGCTGAACTGGCTGAGATGCTATTCGATCGTGTAGGTCTAAATAAGCGCGAAGCTAAAGATATCGTGGATACCTTCTTTGAAGAAATCCGCGATGCCCTTGCACGAGGTGAGGCGGTCAAACTGTCAGGCTTTGGGAACTTTCAGGTACGAAACAAACCACCCCGGCCTGGTCGAAATCCTAAAACAGGCGAAACAATTCCCATTGCTGCACGGCGCGTGGTCACGTTTCATGCCAGTCAAAAATTAAAAGGTGCAGTCGAACAGCAGATCGAGCAAGTTTGAAAATTTTGCCTGTACGTGTTGTACGATACATATCAAAATACAAACCACCCAAAAATTTAAGATGCTCTGATGGCCATGACCATAACTGACAAGACTGTTGTTCTGCCACCGATCCCTGCTAAGCGATATTTCACAATTGGTGAAGTTAGTGATCTGTGTGCAGTTAAAGCACATGTCCTGCGCTATTGGGAACAGGAATTTACGCAACTCAAACCCGTCAAGCGCCGCGGTAACCGACGCTATTATCAGCACCACGAAGTTCTTCTCATTCGAAAGATTCGCGAACTCCTTTACGAGCAGGGTTTTACAATCAGTGGCGCACGAAATCGTCTGGGCGAGGGCAGGGAAACACCGCAAGATCCGGATGCAGCAGTCCGACTGACTGCCCAGGAATTGCTCGGACTTCGAACCGAGTTACTCAGCATTCGCGACCTCTTGGCAGACGTTTCTCGCTCTGGATCCAGTACGGGCAAACTTGACTTGCACGCTTGAGTATTTCAGGCATGGGGCCGGCAAAGAATCGCTGCCTCTGCTATACTTTCGATCTTTCGGGGCGTAGCGCAGCCTGGTAGCGCACTTGCATGGGGTGCAAGGGGTCGAAGGTTCGAATCCTTCCGTTCCGACCAGTACATTAAAGGGATCAGCAAATTTTTTTCGCTGATCCCTTTTTCATTCGTGTGGCGCCTTTTTTAATTTATGTTAAAAACATTAGGATGTTGTGCCGATTGAACGTCGGTGAAATTTGGTTGCTAAAAAGAGCGACGCTAGATCAATAAAGGCCGCACCATGACTCCTACTTCATGCCTGACGCGCCGCCAGTATTTGCTTGGCACTGCTAGCGCAGCAGTTGCATTGATGACCGGTTTAACCGGTTGCGCGCCAGCACAACAAGCGATGCGTGGCACTTTTGTTCAGCCCTGGATCTCTCATCAAAATTGGTCAAAACAAAATTGGATGGATAAGTGTCAACAGATGAAAATGCTGGGTGCCACGCAACTCACCGTTCAATGGGTTGGCCAGCATAGTGAGGAAATCAATTGGCGCTTATCAGACGAATCGCTTAAAAATATTTTTGATGTTGCAGAAGAGTTAGAACTCAATATCCGTCTTGGACTTCCCTACGATACGCGCTGGTGGAAAGTTTTACAGACTACAGACCCCACAATACTTGCGGCCTTTTTACAGACTGCAAGTGAACAAATTTCAGAGTTCATTCGTCAATCCAGATGGCAAGTGAGGCCGGCTTTTGTGGGCTGGTATATTCCTTATGAAATCGAACAATACAGCTGGGGATCCGAAGCACGCATGAGCCTGCTGACGCAGTGGTTACATCAGCTTGTTGAAATCACGCCCACGAATGATTTGCAGCAAGTCGCTATCTCGACGTACCACAGCGCACTTCACGCAGAAACTAGTCTGAGCCATGTTTGGGAATCAATCCTGGCCCGTGTTCCGCTTCGCCCAATGATTCAAGATGGTGTCGGGGTCGAAGGCCTCGCGAATTACGCAATGCTTGTTCCACTTGGCGAGATGCTTAAGCGTCAGGCAGTAAATTTTGATCTGATTATCGAACTCTTTGAACAAGAAAAAGCCGATCATTTGAGTGATATTACGTTTAAAGCGCACTCCGCAAGTATGGACCGTATTCGCGAACAGCTTAAACAGGCTCAGCGATTCGGCGCTGAGAACCTGGTGTCATTTTCTCTGGATCCCTGGGTGATCGGAGATACTCCGGAGGCAAAACTATTACTTAAAAACTGGCCTGCGTAACTTCAATACGATAGTGTCATGTTAATGAACAGGCCTTTTGCTCGTGCAGCCTCTCCACCCCCCACATTAAAGCGATACTGAATCGTGGTGTTTAAGTAAGATTGTGGGGCGTTGTAATGATCTTCCCTGAACCAGTAGCGGATATTAAAACCTGGTCCGATTCCAGTTGACCAGCTTGATCCATTTCCTTGCATGGCAATGCTATCGTTACCAACGATATCCAGACCGGTAATCTGATTGTTAGTTGATAACCAGTCACCACCAATGACGAGATATGGAAAGAGTACAAGATGATCACTGATCTGATCCATTCTAAAGCTGCGGCCTAGGCGAAACTCACCCGCAGCAAAAGCCTGATTCCTTTTGAGTCTACCGGAATCCGACTGCACTACCTGACCGGTCGAATTGTCGTTCAGCGTGACTTGCGTGGGCATATCTTGCCATGAGTAACCTGTCTGGGCGTAGGCTTCGAGAGTGAACCAATCGGGTTTGCCCATTCTCAATTCGCTGCCATCATAGACACCATAGGTTACGTAGGTCATCCACCCGCCATTGCCTGCACCTGTCTGGTATTGGGCGTTCTGGTTTGCGCGATTCAGGGCGCAGCGTGCGGCATTCGATTCAGGAACAACCGCACCAGTCCGGGTCGCAGTCCCGAGCATGAATTGACGTTCGACACCAAACGTCACTCCTATGTCAGTTGACGGAGTAAAGCGAATGCCTAGTGCTCCCAGCGACGTGGGTAAACCTGAAACGCCCTTATTCGTGGTCTCATCTCCAACACTGAGCACACCTGTTCCACAACTGTCGACACCACTTTGCGTACTTGTTTTACTCCCGCCATCGTAAATCGTGTTGGACATACGCCCGTAGACTTCAAACGTCTGGGTTGAGGAATTCAAAAAGGAAGCAGGGCGCCAGAACAACTCTGCAGTGCTGAAAGTCGAATCGCCTGGTACAGTAATTGCGGCTCCGCCAATTGCAGTGGATGCTGGCCGGGCCCCTCGATAGCTTGCTGACACATAAGCTCCCCATTCGCGCGATAGGTTTGCGATCGAACTACGAGTGTTAAATAGTTGCTCGGGACTTAATTCCAGTGTGTGATCATCGGCCTGATCAACAGCCTGCTTAAACGACTCCACCGCAGCACGTTTATCTCCGTTGCTTGCCTGTGCGTAGGCCAAATCAAGAATCGCACTCGGCGGTGCATGCCCGGTAGCACGTGCAGTTTTAAAATCTTCGAGTGCCAGCACTTTATCACCGAGAGACTGATGCAGATATCCGCGTTGCATCAGGAACGCTGCAGCGTCCTCAGGATTGTTCTCAATCGCCTCATTTGTCGCAATCAATGCTTCCTGAGGTAAATGTTCAAGCTTGAGCGCTTCTATTAACAACAGCCAATAATTTGTATGGTGTGGCAAGAGTGCAATTGCTTTTCTGGCCAGAGTGGCGGCCTGGCTCGGCTGCTTGGCTTGAATGGCGTCATAACCTGCTTGCGCAAACTGGTCCGCCTGGCGACGTACGAGTTCCATTTTGCGTTTGGCCAGTGCGGTACGACCGTTCGGACTCAATGCCATGGCAGCCTCAATGGCTGCGAGTGCCTGATCATATTGCCCTTCGGCTTGTAGGGCATCCATCCACAACATGGCCCAGTCGAGCTGCGTGGGATCCAGTTCGAATGCTTGTTGAGCACCACTCGCTGCGCGCGCAAAATCACGATTTTTAAAATCAGTAAACGCCTGACCTGCCAGCGCAAAGCCTTTGAGGTAGGCTGGAGTCACTGGAGATCCAGAGGGTGTCCGTGCAACGGGTTGGGGAGCCAGGCTGCGCTGGGCCAGACGAAGCTCAGGGCTATCGAGTCCGTGGCTCAGCGCTTCCTGAATCGCTGCTTGAGCTTGCTTGATTTTGCCTTGCTTTTGCAATGCATAGACTAGCAGCATTCTCGTGCTGAGATCATTCGGCTGTTTAGTAATAGCGAGATTTGCCATCTGTTCAGTATCGGCGTAGCGCCCATACTTAAAGCTTGAGTAGGCTGCATCGACCAGTTCCCAGTAGGGATCGACTTCTGCACGCGCCTGCTTGGCCAGAAATAATGGTGTCAGCACCGTGACATGGCTTATTGAATCAGCAGAACCAACATCTCCCGTGAAGAGTGGTTTGCGATTATCAAGCAATGCCTGACTGAGAATAGCTTGAGCATGCTTGATCTCTGATGATCGAATGCCTTGCTGATAGGCCTGCTCGGAGACCTCAAGTGCCTCCTGCACCAGACCTTGATTTTGCAGAGCATAGATTTTTAGAAGCCACAGACGCGTCACATCAGGACGCAAGAGCAGGGCGAGTGAAACTTGTTCAACCGCCTGGGCAAAGTTATTTTTCTTGTAACTGTCAAAAGCCTGCTCAGTATTGCGCCAAGCCTGTCCATCCAGGGGTATTGGTGCAAGCACGCTCGTGATACTGGTTGCAGGGTCATGGTTGAGCCCCGGCAGAGCTCCTTGTGACAGGGCTGGCCGTATGATGAGAGAGCATGACAAGAGGAGCAGACTCCGTATCAATGCCTGACGGAACAGAACAATTGCACGGATCATGGACGAGTACCAACAGCGATGACGGTTTGAGACTCTGTTGATTCTTTAGATGCTGTAGGTGTCAAAAGTGTTAAAGGTGTCGAAGAGGCAGTGGATGCAGTAGATGTTAAAGATTCTTGACCAGTCAACGTAACACTATTGTTTTGCAAGGCCAGCGCCTCGTGCAAGGTCGCATGGTCTAACCATCCCTGCGACATCAGTATCTCGCCAAGCCGTCGATGGTCTTTTGCCTGTATTTCAAGTGCGAAAGCCAGCTTGGTTTCGTCAATCGCCTGCCATTTGAGTAAAAGTTCACCTAGTCGAAGCTTTTGAGTAGACAACGTATCGGCGGAGGGAAAGTCGTGCATGGTTTTATCCCAGGCCAATTTTTTGCCTGTGATCAGATGACCGATAAACATTCTCCAGGCTCGGGCAGCCGCCATTGCATTAATAAAGTTACCGACAATCATCCGCGGGATGGATAATAGGCCATGCTCCCACCCATACATGGAACCCACAAAATAGACACGCTGGACAATACGCAGCAACAAGGCGGCCATATTGAGCCACATTAATTGCGCAGCCAGGCTGCCTGGAGAAAACAGGGAAGGGTAGTAGACGGTCCAGAGCCCAAGTTTATCGAGAACCACCATCAGCAAAAAATTACCCAGCAACAGGTAGCCGATCATTGAGATAAATGAAGTGATTAATCCTTTACGATCGCGAAATAAAAGATACTTTGTAGACAATGAACCATTCCAGCCGACCTGCTGCCAGCCTTGGAGGGCAATACCCAGTGTCCAGCGTGCCCGTTGTCGATAAGCAGTTCGAAACGTATCAGGGAAAAACTCTCTGACGCCAAGTGGCATCCTGAGTGTACGAACAGTCTCTTTGCCATAGCCAAACCAGGTTTTGCGTCGAATCACATAATCCACATTGAATTTGGCAAAAATCTGTTTCATACCCAATCGACCGAGTCTAGAGCCGATGTCATAGTCTTCGGTCAGGCTGTCTGTATTAAAGGGCATGTTGTCGGTCTCGGCAGCGAGGACTTCAAGTGCGCGCCTAGAAAAACAGGTGCCTACTCCCGCAGAGGGCACCGACTTGGACATGCTCTCGCGTACTACTAGATCTTTGGTGTGCCACTCGGCGAACTCATCAATATAGGTCCCCGCCACAAGCTCCCACCAATTTCGCTCAAGCGATGTCACAGGAAGCTGAATAAAGTCAATGCGAGGCAATAGATAGTTAAAGTACTTTAATTCAAGCGGATGGAGAACGTCCTCGCTGTCGTGCAGGATGACTCCGGCAAAAGGCTCTGGTTGCTTGAGTCCAACGGAGAAAATTGCCTGAACAATCCAGTTCAGACAATCAGCTTTACAGGTGGGGCCATCGTGCGGAACTTCCACGCGAACAAGCTGACGTAATCTGCGGCGCATTTTTTCAACTTCATCGATTGTCCGCTGATCATTGCAGTAGGTCCCGACAAAAATGATGTAGTTTTTGTACTCCAGTGTGTTGACCATTGTTTCGAGCATCGGGGCAATCACATCGTACTCAAGCCAGGCTGGCACCATGATTGCCAGAGGTTGCTCTGGTTTTTCACGAATTTGCTCAACGGTCAGTGGCTTGTATTTGCGCTTATACGACATGATCCTGCTAATCTGGCGCAACCAGTACCAGGTATCAATAAACAAGTCATCGATACTCGATACTAGTATCACGCAACCAAAAATCGTCGTGACGATTTCGAGCCCATGGTAGTAGTCCGCCAAAAAATACGGCCAGTAAAGCGAGTCCAGCAGCGACTTTAACGTATCAAGCACGAAGCACCTTAGCCTTGATTTTTGGACTTACGCTTGTTTGCCATACGTCGGGCTACGATCAACAGAAAAACGATGCCAAGCAAAAGCACACCGACCATTGGGACAGTCCATTGCATGTACTGACGCCATTCATAGAAGGGTACTGAACCCGGAGCACGTGCCTCACCTGCATCTGGGTGATTGCTATCAATCCAGGCGATTGGGCCTTTAGGACCAATGATGACCAGATTCCCTTTATTCAAGACGAAATGCGGATCGATATTTTCATCAGAATTTCCGAGAGATTGCCAATAAACCCCCTCATGTCCGGATGAGGTGATTAATTCGGCTGCACTCAGCTTTTCAAGACCGGCAATATTGATCCAGGGCGTGTTTTTACCGCCGATGCGCAGCCCCGTCTGGTCAATTAATTGCACCACGGACTGGCTGTCTTTTAGCGGGACTTCCATTGAAACAAAAGCCTGACCGGGTGTATAGGATTCAGAATTAGGCACGTGGATCATTTTGGTACGGGTAGCAGGCAGTCCGCTTGCAAGCGCCATGATCATTGTATTTTTAAGACTGGCAGGGGCCGTAAGTAAATACCGGTCTGGGATCAGAAGTTCGGGCGTATGTGCCAGAGCGGGTAACACCCCGACAAAGGTCCCATCTGGAACAGAGTGACCCAGCTTCATATGGCTTGTAGGCAGTACATCCACTGGATAGGCCTGGGCCTCTTCGGCACAACCGTTTGTGACAGGTTGCCGTTGAAAACGCACCACGATATTATTCGAGATGCCCAGCGCGTAGCCAGGAATGCGGGTTGAGATCTTCTCTGGCTCGCCGTCCGCTCGCAAGCGCTTAGCCACAAGCAGAATATCATTCCAGAAAACAGAAGCAATTGGACTCGAACCTGATGCGCCAGGCGCAGCGGCAACATCCATGACGAGTTCATCTGGCATCTGACCGTATTTAGCTACCGTGGTCAGGGGGAAATTTAGTGACCAGTTTCCGTGATTTTTGACATCAAAACTTGTGTATGTCCCACCCAGATTGTCCAGGCTAATTTTGCCTTCATCACTCAAGTCTGGCATCGTGGCGCGGTAAGCCGTGACCTGCCTGGAGATTAGGATGTTTCGCCAGTAGGAATCAAAAATCCCTGCGGCCTGATCACCCACATCATTTGCAATGACGATGATTGGCCTGCGCCCCATCGAGGCTGTGCGCACCTGACCGATTTGAATAGGCTGTGACACAATCGATGCACGTTCGGCTGTCCACGCATCAAAAGCACGCAGTGCGTCAGGATCGTTCTCCAGTTGCACGCGCAAGGCTTTAAGTCCGCTGTCGATCGATGAGAATAATGCTGTATCCATTATTGCGACATCTGAACGAACAGCTTGCGCATTGAGGAAAATCATTGCGCCCAATTCTGCAGCAGATTTAATCTGATGTTTAGACTGTCCTTTGAGCACTGAAAAGGCAGGGATGCGCAGCAAGTCGGTTGGAATCTGAATATCATCCGTCTCGACAGTATCCCCAACAGCAGGGAAGGCACGAATGAAAACGTGTTTATCCGCACGTTCGAGAACAAGACCAAAACGCCAGGCACTATCAAACGATTCCGGAACTATTTTTTGACCTGCCACCAAAAGTGAAATCTCATTCGGTAGCACTTCAAAAGCCTGGGTGAGTGTTGACACGTCCTGGGCGTTATACCGATAGGTGAGCTTGCTTTGAGGTTGAATGCTCAGTGCATTCAATTCATTCAAACCTGATCCACACTGGCTCACATCTGCTGCTGATTGCCACGCCACACCCAGCCGAACGAAGCCACTCTTATGGATCTCTGGCGAAACCACGAGCTTTTTACTGACTGCGCCATCGCGGTCAGTCACTTTTTGGGAAAGTTGTGGCCGGCCATCCACTGAGACATATAAACCGAGCGGGCCGTTGTCGCCCTTTAAATAAGTCGCTTCAAAAGAGACAGAGGCATTTTGCAGTGTGAACTCTTTAGGGACGGGGAGATAAAAATCCCGACTCGTCGTGAGTCCATTGAGGACAACAGGTTCTTTGAGACCCAGATCAGAAAGCCTGACCTCACGCGTAACCCAGGTGTCTTCGCGCTGTTTGTTGATTGCATCACTCAGACTGGAGGCCATCACAAGCTGCGACGCGCCTAGGATGCTCAAAAAAAAGCAAATGATCGATCGAACTAGATAATATTGAACGTTCCTATTGAATCGTGCAAATGATTTCGAGTGCAGACTGATCAACAAGTTCATTTTTCATCTCATGTACATATGATTACCAATGATCATTGTATATAAGATAAGCTTAAAAACATTCGCTATTTGTCTGATACGGTTAATTTAGTTTGGATCCCGAACTCCAAAGTATGCTTGTTTCCAGATGGTGCTTACTCAGCCTGGATATTTGCATCTCGAATGATTTTTCCCCACTTCAGGCTATCTGCGTGAATTTGCGCTGTGAATTGTTCGCGCGAGCTGGCAATCACTGTTGCCCCCATTTTGTCGAGTTGCGCATGGAGCCCAGGCTCATTGAGCACCTTGATCACATCACGATTGATGCGAGCCAGAATTTCATTAGGTACGCCAGCGGGTGCGACCAGGCCAAACCAGTTTGTAAACTCATAGCCAGGCACACCAGACTCTGCAACAGTCGGCACATCAGGTAACAGGGGTGAGCGCTTTGAGCCAAGGACGGCAATTGCTTTGAGTCGACCCGCCTGGATTTGCGGTAGGCACTGAACCAGACTATCCACGGTGAAGTCTACTTGCCCTCCAACGAGGTCCGCAATGCTTGGGCCACTTCCTTTGTAGGGGACATGAGTAAATGAGGTACCGGTCATGCTCATCAGCAGTTCGCTCGCGAGATGGGGGGCTCCACCCATGCCTGATGACGAATAGTTGAGTTTTCCTGGTTTTTGTTTGGCGAGGTTAATTAAATCCTGGACATTCTTGACTGGCAAGTCTGGTTTCACAACTAGTACAAAATCGACACCGACAACATTTGTAATTGCCGCGAGATCTTTAAGCGGATCAACATCCATCTTATACAAGTGGGGATTGATGGCAATATTGCCAAGCGTGGCGAGCATGACTGTGTAGCCATTGGGTTCCGCGCGTGCAGTCAATGCGGTACCAATTGTGCCTCCAGCTCCACCCTTATTTTCGATAATGACTGGCTGATTCCACAATGCATTCAGACTTTGCCCCACTTTTCTTGCAACGATATCAGTCCCACCCCCTGCAGGAAATGCGACGATCATCGTGACCGGTTTGACAGGAAAGGGCTGGTCAGTCGTTTGAGCGCGAGAGCTCGCAATACTCATCACCAAGAGCGATGACAGCATTCCGATCTTGATTAAACGTCTGAAAGCAATGAATGTGTGCATGCTGCAATCCTCGTTATGAAGAAAAGCGCTCATTAGGTGCCCAGCATTACCAGGCACGCATGACAGCTATGGGCAAGGGCTCAGGAAGCTTGCTGACTCGCTAGAAAGCTTTTTGCAGCCTCTACATCAAGCAAAGGATAGACATCCATATGGGCTGGAATGATTTCTGCCCATTCGTTCATCAAACGATGCAGTGTTTCGTTGGAATCCACATCAAAAATAGCAACAGCTCCGCGTCCAGCTCTGGCATAAACAGCTTTAGCTAATCCGGATGCAAGCAGCGGATTCATCCAGTCCCAGTAGCTGCCACGGGCACCCACCAGAGTGGTGGGTTTTTCAGGACGAGGGGTACTAATCACGAGAAATAGCATGTTATCTCCGTATCTATTTAGAATTATTCACGGATTCTAATCTCAGAACTAAGTGATGAGTAGGCTTTATTTAGATCAGCCTGCGTTTATATAAACTAGTCTGCGTTTATATAAACCAACTGAGTTCATTGAGACCGGATGCGTTCATTTAAACCAGCCTGAGTTTGCATTGGCAGCGCCTTTACCTTCGCCTGTCTGTAGGTTTTTAAGGCCTTCAGATTCATTTCTGAGTGCATCGGCTTTTGACTGAACCACATCTGTCTTAGCTTTTTCGCGATTCAGCTCCTGCTCGGCAAAATCGTCAGCCCGTTTTGCCTTGGCTTTTTTCATGTCAAGATCAGCCTGACGCGATTCGAGTTCTTGAGCGCGGATTTTATCCTCGTAGGTTTGCTCACGTGTTTTGTCTTTCAGTAATTCCTGCTTTTTTTCCCAGGCTGCCTGTTCAGCCTTGGCATCGCGTTCTTTTTGAATAGCAAGTTGATCAGCCTGGTATTTTTGCTGCTGAGCACGCTGTTGTGCAGCACGCTTTTCGGCTTGCTGTTGGGCTTCGTACTGTTGGCGCGCCATATCCATCTGACGCTGTTGTTCTGCCGCGCGTAGCTGGTTTTGTGCCGCGTCAAGGCTATTGAGCTGATCTTGCATGGTGGGCTGCGCCATGGCGCAAGCTCCGAGCGTCATGCAAGATACCAATAATGCAGCTCTGAATGTCCGAGTGTTTATCAAGATATTCATCTCCTTGTTATTTCGGGCAGGGCACATCGTTATTAGGCTGAATGCGCGTTTCGTAGCTGTTGCTGGTTGAAATCACAAGAGCCGTTCCGAGCTTGAATTCGCATAACTTACCGACCTGCGCTGAGCTCATCATCTGATTATTGTCAACATAAGTCAGTTGAACGCCATCAACTAAGACCTTGTCGGAAACCATTGTTCCAGCTGCGACCCCAACCACGCCACCCGCGACAGCACCTGCTCCAACGTTGCCAGAATGGTTGCCTGCAGCACCGCCCAACAATGCACCCAGAATAGCGCCACCGATCTGTGCGGCCTGTTTACCCTTGGAGTTATCGACCTCGATCTGCGCGGGGTTAATGGCCATAATCTGGATCATCTTGGCACTCTGTGCCTGATTAACCTGTCCAGCCCGGTACACGTTTGCTTTGTACTGGTCACCCGATGCGCAACCCGCTAACGAGAGAGCTGTAACAATCAGTGCAGCTGGAAATAATTTAGCGTGTGACATAGAAACGTGAACCTCAAATTGTCGCAGGAAAGGTAATTGTAATAAAGCAGTAGGGTAATAAAGTAATCCAAAAAGTATGGCTCTGGATTGACTTGAAACAAACTGAAACGATTTAGTCCAGGATCTTATGATGCGCACCAAAATCTGAAGAGTATTTGGTATTTTATCAATACGTGATAAATGATCTAAACAGCACTAGCTCCAGGATCCTTTAAAAATGCAATCTTTCCTGGAGCGCTTACAAAGGGCTTATTTAAAGCCTTCAGCGGCCAACGCGCTGACTACTGCAGGATCTTGCTGCATACGTTTGAAATGGGCCTGCAGATTCGACATCTGGCTCAAGTCGATCTTTTTGCCTGCTGCCCAACGCATCACTACAAACAGATAGGCGTCGGCGACTGAACGTGCTTCCGAGAGCCACTCACGGTTTTCGAGGCGTTTATTCAGGATGGCGAACATTTCCAATAAGCGAGCAGTGGCATTTGCAGCAAGATTGGCTTGCGAAGTTTCGCCCTCGACCCAGCGCGCTGGGCCAAATACAAGACTAAAGGTTTTATGCAGATCTGCATTTAGGAAGGCGAGCCATTTGCGTGCCTCTGCACGGGCTTTAAGCGTATCGCCGCCGAATAGTTTTGCTGTGGGGAACTTTTCGTCGAGATATTCAAGGATCGCTACGTTCTGGGTCAAAGCAAAACCATCATCCTCAAGTGCTGGCACTGCGCCAAGCGGACTGATGTTAATAAAGGGCGCGACTTTCAACTGATCGCGTGGCACCGCAAAATATTCAAAGGGAGTACCCGTCCATGTCAAGGCGATATGATCGACGAGTGAACAGGCACCGGGGAGGCCGTAGAGTTTCATGTTTTGATGTTCCTGAGGGTGGGATTAATTTTCTAAAATGATAACAATTGTATGCAAAATCGTACGTCAGGAAGAAAAGGTTAAGATTACAAAAAAACCTATGGGGATTACAGAATGAGTCGGCCTTTTCGTATTGCAGTATTGCCTGGTGATGGTATTGGTAAAGAGGTGATGCCTGAGGGGCTGCGTGTCCTGAAAACAGCAGCGGACAAATTTGGCTTGAACCTGGAGTTTCGTGATTTTGAATGGGCTTCTTGCGATTACTTCGCAAAAACCGGCGAGATGATGCCCGTAGACTGGAAAAGCCAACTGGTTGACTGTGACGCGATTTACTTTGGCGCAGTGGGCTGGCCAGATATCGTGCCGGATCACATTTCACTCTATGGTTCGCTAATTAAATTCCGTCGTGAATTTGAGCAATACATTAATTTGCGTCCAGTCCGATTGTTTGAGGGCGTTCCTTGTCCGCTGGCAAATCGCAAGCCTGGCGACATCGACTTTTTTGTCGTTCGCGAAAACACCGAAGGCGAATACTCAGCGGTAGGTGGAAAAATGTTCGAGGGCACGGATCGCGAGATCGTGTTGCAAGAATCCATTTTCACACGCGTGGGTACGGATCGTGTTTTGCGGTTTGCTTTTGAATTGGCAACTCGACGCGCGCGCAAGCACGTGACGATTGCTACTAAATCCAATGGCATTGCGATCAGCATGCCTTACTGGGATGAGCGTGCAGCCGAAATGGGTAAGCAATATCCAGGCATCACGACCGACAAGCAACACATCGACATTCTCTCGGCACGTTTTGTTTTGCAGCCAAATCGATTTGATGTCGTTGTAGCCTCAAACCTGTTTGGCGATATCTTGTCCGACCTGGGTCCTGCATGCACGGGGACGATTGGCCTGGCACCTTCGGCCAACCTGAATCCTGAGCGTAATTTCCCCTCGTTGTTTGAACCTGTTCACGGTTCTGCACCGGATATCTATGGTCAGAATATAGCGAACCCTGTCGCAATGATCTGGTCTGGCGCCCTCATGCTCGAGTTCCTGGGTCAAAGCCTTCCACCTGAAAGCCAGAAACCCTATCAAGATGCGCACGATGCAATCGTCAAATGCATCGAGCAGGTTCTGGCTCAGGGCCCACGCACGCGCGATTTGGGTGGTCAATCGTCCACCAGCGAAATGGGTGAAGCCATCAGCAAACTGCTTGCCTGATCACGCACTGAAGTGAATTTTGCAGGCGAATAAATTCGCTAAAAATAGGGTGACTGTTACCCATCACGGGTACAGTCACTTTCCATAACTGCCACACAGAGCAGGCTGGAAATTAAAGGAGACAGATATGTCAGATCCGACTGCCGGTTTTGAGCAGGGCCAGCCGCACCCAAAATTTATTCGCAGAAGACTCCTACTTGGTGCAGCGTCGACACTTGCTGCCGTAGCTTTGCCGTTGGGCCAGGCCTTTGGCCAAACCTATCCAAACCGTCCCATTACTTTCATTTGCCCCTGGCCTGCAGGTGGGACCGCCGATGCAACTATGCGCGTTCTGGCAATGATGGCCTCGCGACAGCTGGGTCAGACTGTTGTGGTAGAAAACCGTGCCGGTGCCGCGGGAATGATCGGTGCCAAAGCACTCGCCAATGCCAAGCCTGATGGTTACACGATCGGACAATTAGCGCTCTCCGTGACGCGCTTCGCGCAGCTGGGAACGGTACAGCTCGATCCACTGAAGGATTTCACATTTCTTGGAATGGCCTCGGCTCAGACCTTTGGCATCGTGGTCAAACCTGATTCACCTTTTCAATCATTACAAGAGCTCGTCGTGTTTGCACGCTCCAATCCTGACAAGCTCACCTATTCAACATCTGGTGTAGCAGGGCAGACGCATATTGGTATGGAAGAGTTCGCTCTGGCTGCGGGCATCAAACTGCGCCATGTTCCATACAAAGGTGGCGCACCCGCCCTGCAAGGATTGCTAGGTGGTCAAGTCGACATGATGGCGGATTCGAGCTCCTGGTCATCGCTGGTTGAAGCGGGAAAACTTCGCTTGCTCGTCACCTGGGGAAAAGAACGCCTCGCACGGTTTCAGGACGTACCCACACTCAAAGAACTGGGTTATAGCGTAATCAATGACGCACCGAACGGCGTCGCCGCTCCGGCGGGACTTGACACGGCTATTGCACAAAAACTCGCCCAAGCCATTGAATTTGCAGTAAAAAGCCCCGAATTTAAAGAGGCCTGCGAAAAGATTGATGCACCCGTTATTTATATGAATCCAAAGCAATATCAGCAGTATTTCGAGCAAACTTACAAGAAAGAAACCGACTTGATTCAACGACTTGATTTGAAAAAACTACTCGAAAGTTAAGCGCTTAAACATTCGGTTCCCCATATTCAGTTCAAACAACACAGACGCTGGAACAACATGCCTGACTATACAAATCGTTTTAAACAATCATTGAAAGCAGGGCACGCAAACATCGGGCTCTGGATTTCAATCCCGGATGCCTTCACCACTGAGCTTTGTGCGACGGCTGAATTCGACTGGATGCTGCTCGATGGCGAACACACACCTAGTGACGCGCGTACCGTCTTGTCTCAACTGCAGGCCCTCGGCGCCTACAACACACAGGCCGTCGCCAGACCGCCAGTCGGAGAAACACACCTCATCAAGCAATTACTGGATGTGGGCGTTCAGAATCTGTTGATTCCAATGGTTGATACACCCGAACAGGCGACGGAGTTGGTGCGCGCGGTGCGTTATCCTCCCCAAGGCATTCGCGGTGTGGGTTTTGGCGCGGCACGCGTATCACGCTGGGGCGCACGTAAGGACTATGCCCAGGGCGCCAATGACGAAGTCTGCCTGCTTGTACAGGTCGAAACATCAACAGGATTGTCCAATCTGGAGGCAATCTGCCAGGTTGAGGGTGTAGATGGCGTATTTTTGGGTCCCTCAGACATTTCAGCTGCACTGGGTTATTTAGGTAGTCCAGGACATCCTGCTGTGGTTGCTGAAATTGAACGCTGCATTGCGACGATCATCAAGCACGGCAAAGCTGCTGGGATCTTGACCCCTGATCGTGCACTGGCTAAACGCTACCTTGAACTAGGCTGCACCTTTGTGGCCGTAGGCGTCGACGCGACCGTGCTGGCGAACGGGGTACGTGAATTAAAAGCTGCATTCAAGTGAGGTAAACCATTGCGACAGGGCCGAGGGTTCTGTCGCTTTCACATATTTACACTCAGAAACATTACTTTACATAATATACATTATGCGTATTATACGAATGGATAAAAACTACACTTCTAACGCCTAACATTACACTTCTACGGTCTGGCCAAGTAAAGGCACCATGGCAGACCAGCCCAATTCATGCTCAATTCTCAAGCGCAGCATATCTGCTGGCACAGGCTCGCCATGATTCAGATAAACAGCCTGTGGAGCTTTTTTGCTTGTTTTTAACCAGTCCATAATTTGCTGCGAGTCTGCATGGGCAGACATGCCTTCGAGTTGTGCCACCTCAGCGTTGATTTCGACTTCTTCGCCATAAATGCGGATGGTGCGCTCTTTTGCAAGAATGCGCGCACCACGCGTGCCCCCCGCCTGAAATCCCGCAAACAGAATCGTATTACGGTAATCTGGAGCGAGTGTTTTCAGATGATGCAACACGCGCCCACCCGTTGCCATGCCGCTAGCAGAAATGATGATGGACGGATAACGGATCGAATTTAATGCCTTGGACTCTTCGACCGTACGCACCATTTTGGCTACATGCCACATTCCGTCACTCTCAGCTTGACTCAATCTATGTTCAGCGCAATGCTTCTGATAAATATCCGTCATATTGATCGCCATCGGGCTATTCAAGAAAACGGGTAAATCCGGAATCACGCCACGCTTTTTCATGCGACAAATGGCATAAAGTAATTCTTGTGCACGTCCAACAGCAAATGCCGGCACCAGGACCGTTCCGCCTCTTGCTGCAGTTCGATTAACAATTTCAGCAAATTTGATTTCGGGATCAGTCTTGTCATGCAACCGGTCACCGTATGTGGATTCGACAACAATGCAATCTGCCTTGTCAATGGCTGCAGGCGGCAACATAATTTTGTCATCAGGTCGACCAAGGTCTCCCGAAAAGAGTACTGTCTTGCCTCCTGCGGTTAATTCAACCGAGCTGGCACCGAGAATATGGCCCGCTGAACGCAGCCTGACGGTCAAGCCTTCTGTAACTTTGAGTGATTGATCTACGACCAGAGGCTTGAACAGTTTGAGTGTTTTCTTTGCGTCTGCAATCGTATACAGCGGCAACGCGCGTCCATGACGAGAAGTCAAATGACGGTTGGCAAAATTGGCTTCTTCTTCTTGCAAATGCGCGCTATCGAGCAACATGACCTGGCACAGATCAATCGTCGAGGGAGTCGCATAGATTGGCCCCCGAAACCCCTGCTTCATCAGTAAAGGTAAGGCACCTGAATGATCTAAATGGGCATGAGTGAGAATCACCGCATCTAACTTCGTCGCATCGAAGGGAAGCTTGATCCAGTTCAGTAGTCTCAGGTTCTTGAATCCCTGAAATAATCCACAATCAATCAGCACCCTCTTCTTTTTGTATGCAACGAGAGTTTTGGAACCTGTAACACCCCCTGCAGCACCTAGAAATGTGAGTTTCATGATGAATGCACCCTTTTGTCGGTAATTGAGGTGATGATAGTCTTAACTAAAAATACTGCAATAACCCCTAACAATGTTCAGTAATTAAAAGGAATCCCTCAAAGTCCGAAGCAGGTCTGTTAGCATTTGGAGGAGCATGAATACAGGTGAAAAATATGAACCGTACAGAAGATTTAGGCAAGTTAATACTCAGGCTAACGATTGGCGTGCTGCTGATGATGCATGGCATATATAAGCTGATGAATGGCTTTGATGGCATCATTGCGCTCGTCACCGCAAACAACTGGCCGGCCTGGGTTGCTTACGGGGTATTGATCGGTGAAATTCTGGCCCCTGCCCTGGTGATCATCGGTATCCTCACGCGCCTGGGTGCGCTTGTGATTGTGATTAACCTGGCCGTTGCTGTCTACCTCGCACATTTTCACCAGTTTTTTCAGATATCTAAAGCTGGTGGCTGGATCCTCGAACTGCAAGGGATGTTTTTCTTTGGCGCACTGGCAATTACATTGCTGGGAGCTGGAAAATATAGCTTGGCAGGCACGCGTGGGCGCCTGAACTAATATTGCAGGCGGATCTATCCTAAAAACTCAGATTCCGCATCACTTAAGGTTTCATTTGAGAATACCGAATCTGGCTTTGATCAAAGACATTTCTTTTTCCATTTCAGCTTTAGCCTGTGCGATACAGGCGGGCTGGTCAGAGGCATGTTCGAGTTTGCAGGTATCTAGCGCGATCTGGTAGGCCGCCATGGTTTCTTTTTTTGCTGTGGAAAACTGCTCATCCAGCGTGACATCATCAGTCGTCCAGCGCTCGGGATCCGGCGCATCCTGAAATGAAAATGTAGGCGCCAACGATGCATCACCGGGGGTTGGAGGCGGCGCGAGGGGTACAGGAATTAATAGTTTTTGAGCCGACGCTCCAGTAACAACCAAAGAAGTTGCTAGGAAAAAATATACAAGCAGTTTTTTAAAAGATTGTTTCACAGGCATCCTCGTCAGACAGAAATATTGCTACTCTCACAATATATAAAAGACTCTACGCCTTTTTTTAAAAAAAAACCAAAGGAAACAACATGATCCATAAGACCCTTTCGCAATGGCTATGTGGTTTGCTATTGAGTCTCTTTGCAAGCCTGACGCTGGCACAACTCAAACCTGGCATGGCCGCACCGGATTTTTCTGCACCTGCTGCGCTCGCTGGGCAGACATACAGTTTTTCTTTGGATGCGGCCCTCAAAAAAGGGCCTGTCGTACTCTACTTCTACCCTAAGGCCTTCACAACAGGCTGTACCATCGAAGCCAAGTTATTTGCTGAAGCGACAGATCAATTCGCCGCTTTAAATGCTACCGTCATTGGCGTATCGGGTGACGACATCGCGACCTTACAAAAGTTTTCGCTAGGACCTTGTGGCGGTAAGTTTGCCGTCGCTGCCGACCTTGACCGACACATCATGAAAGCCTACGACGCTGCGCTGACGATCAAACCCGATATGGCGGACCGAATTTCATATGTCATTACGCCAGATAAGAAAATCCTGTTTATGTATGACAGCCTCAATCCTGATCAGCATGTGAGCAAGACTCTACAAGCGCTGAAATCCTGGCAGAACCGTTCCAAATAGGATTTTTTAGAATGACTGCACTTTGCTGGTTTCGTACAGACCTACGCGTGGAGGATCAACCTGCGCTGACAGCTGCCGCGCATGCTGATAAAACGATCGCTCTCTTTATTGTGACCCCGGGTCAGTGGCATGCCCACGGTGATGCTCCTGCCAAAGTCGATTTCTGGCTCCGCGCTTTGCACGACTTGCAACGCCAGCTCGACGCTTTGAATATCCCTCTTAAATGGATCCAGGTTAATACCTGGGATGAGGTGCCTGCTGCCCTACTTGAATTCTGTCAAAATCACCACGTTAACCAAGTCCACTGCAATCGTGAATACGGCGTAAATGAGCGACGGCGCGACCGCGCCTGTTATGCCTTGCTAAAAGACCACCACATTGACATGACAGGGCACCATGGGAATACGTTACTGATTCCGGGGACCGTTAAAACAGGGGCTGATCAGTATTACCGCGTGTTTACACCGTTTGCTAAAACTTGCCGCGAGCGCTTGCGTAAAGCGCCCTACCGGCTTTGCCCGGCTCCGACCAAACAATCCTCCAATGGCTTGCCAGAAAAAGACGCTCTGCCAGATAGCATGCCAGGCTGGGAGACACCTGCGCCAACAATCAGGCAAGAATGGCCGACAACCAGCGATGCTGCACACGCGCGACTGACGGACTTTGCCCAATCGCGTATGTCACGTTATCAAACGGATAGAGACTTTCCTGCCTTGCCTGGCACCAGTAAGTTGTCACCTTATCTTGCCTCGGGAATTGTTTCTGCCGGCCAATGCCTGCACGCAGCATTGCAACAGAACCAGGGTGAATCCGATACGGGCGATCGCGGGATCACGACCTGGATCAATGAAATTCTGTGGCGTGAGTTTTATCAGCATTTAATCTTTGGCTTTCCCATCCTGTCGATGCACCAGCCTTTGCGAGCAGAAACACAAGCGGTGCAATGGCGGCACGCACCAGATGATTTCAAGGCGTGGTGCGAAGCCAGAACCGGTGTCCCGCTGGTGGATGCCGCCATGCGTCAGTTATTGGCCACAGGCTGGATGCACAATCGCCTGCGCATGGTTGTTGCGATGTATCTGACCAAAAACTTGCTGATTGATTGGCGAATGGGCGAAGCATTTTTTATGCAACACCTGATAGACGGTGAACTCGCAGCGAATAATGGTGGGTGGCAATGGAGTGCCTCAACGGGTGCAGACTCAGCGCCCTACTTTCGCGTGTTTAACCCGGTGAGCCAGACAGAGAAATTCGACCCCGCAGGACAATTTATTCGCCACTGGCTGCCTGAACTCGCGAGTCTGAGTGATCGTGATATTCATGACCCATCGCCGATTTCGCGTCGAGCATTGAATTATCCCGCCCAACTTGTTGATTTAAAAAGTAGTCGCGTGCGCGCGATCGAAGCATTTTCCTCTCTGAGAGATTCATGATGGCACTCCAGGATTTTTCCGTTAAAAGCATAGATGGCAATATGCAATCTTTGGGCGATTTTGCCGGCAAAGTATTGCTAGTTGTGAATGTTGCATCTAAATGTGGTTTTACTAAGCAATATGCAGGTTTGGAATTACTCTATCGTGATTACGCCGCACAAGGTCTTATTGTGATGGGGTTTCCTTGTGATCAGTTCGGACACCAGGAACCGGGTGATGAGGCAGAAATCCAGTCTTTTTGTCAGACGCAATATGACGTCAGTTTTCCGATGTACTCTAAGATCAATGTCAATGGTCCTGCAACGATCCCCTTTTATCATTGGCTCAAAACCAGCCAACCGGGACTGCTCGGTACTGAATCGATCAAATGGAATTTCACAAAGTTCCTCGTCGGCCGCGATGGACATGTACTCAAGCGTTACGCATCAACGGATTCGCCAGAGTCACTACGAAAAGATATCGAATCAGCCTTGAATCAGCCTTGAAATAATTGGAGATAAATATGATCGACCTTTACTACTGGACAACGCCGAACGGACACAAAATTACGATGTTTCTTGAAGAGGCAGGCCTGCCTTATCAAGTCATACCAGTCAACATCAGTAAGGGCGAGCAGTTCACACCTGAGTTTTTGAAGATTGCTCCGAACAACCGTATTCCTGCCATGGTGGATCAGGCACCTGCTGATGGCGGCCCAGCGATCTCAATCTTTGAATCAGGCGCCATCCTGCAATATCTCGCCGAAAAATCGGGTCAGTTTTTATCCAGCGATCTGCGCGCCCGAACAACAACGATGCAATGGTTGTTCTGGCAGATGGGAGGCTTAGGCCCGATGGCAGGTCAAAACCATCACTTTGGCACCTATGCACCAGAAAAAATTCCTTACGCCATCAATCGCTACGTCAACGAAACCAATCGTCTCTATGGCGTGTTGAATAAGCACCTGGCTGACCATACCTTTATCGCAGATGCATTCTCGATTGCCGACATGGCTTGCTACCCATGGATCGTGCCGCATGCACGCCAAGGACAAAAGCTTGAAGACTTCCCGCATTTAAAACGCTGGTTTGACACGATCGCAGCACGCCCTGCTACGCAGCGTGCTTATGCCATCGCCGAAAAAATCAATGCCGTCCCTTCTGTTCACGATGAAGCATCCCGCAAGATTCTGTTCGGTCAAACGTCCAGCAATCTTCCCAGTTCAAAGGTCTGAAATATGCGGTACAAAATCCTCTGCCTGGTCTCTCTCCTACTGATTGTAGGTTGCGCTCAAAAGCAGCGTGCGGGTGACATCACGCTTGCCACGCCAGTCACGACCTCAGGGAGTGAGTTCAGCGCCAGCGAGTCTGCAAAGAACATTTCCGCAACACCTCGCTCGACCAAGGCTGCGGGATCAAATGGTGCGCAGTCTGGGCAGAAAAATGATACGCCAGTTACAGGTACAGGTTTGAGTACTGGGTATGGAGGCGTTGTTAATATGGGTGAGTCGGTCGAGCAGACTTCTGGCCCAACTTCACGCGCCAACGAAGTGGCCTCAGTTCCATCCACAGCTTCTTCCACCTCACCTGCCACTGCTTCTGCCACAGCTTCGGCCACCGCATCATCCATCCCAGTTGCCGATTCACCGACCGCAGCAACACGTCCCGTCGAGACTGAAGCAAATACTGCGAATGTGGGATCTACCTCTCGGAATCCATCCGAAGCTTCTACACCGAGCACACCTAATGGCTCATCGTCTACGTATGCAAATCAAAGCAAAATCCCTGCGCGAGTGATCTCAATCACACGGGTCAAGCCAGATTGCAAAGGATCTGAGTGCCCTGTCATCAAAGTTAAAAGACTGAGCTTTAGTGGGCATGAACGTTTTAACGCATTTCTGGATCAAACCTTGGCATCCATGGCAGAGATCGACGCTTCGAATATTGCCCCGTTTAAAAGCCTGGCCGAATTTGCTGCGTACTTCTGGAAAGTCGCAAAACCGCGGGATGAAGTCAGCCTCGAGGCCAGTATCAAGCGTGGAGATGCCGACCTTGTGGTCGTGGAACTCGACAGCTATATTTTTAAAGGTGGCGCCCACGGAGTGAGTACTTCGCAGTACATCAACTGGCTCCCCGTTACAGACAAAATCCTGTCCCTTGAAACCATGTTGCTGCCAAAAATGATGCCCGCTTTCGTAGAGGTACTCAAAAAACAACATGTAATCTGGTTGCAGAGCAACGATCTTGCGATGAAAGATTTAACGGCTTACAACAAATTATGGCCTTTTGTGGCAACGGATAATGCCGCGTTACTGACCGACGCGCTGGCTATCACGTACGATCCTTACACAATCGCACCAGGCTCTTTCGGACATCCGACCCTGCTGATCCCCTACAGCGAACTTAAAGGGATCTTAAGACCCGAGGTGTTACCCAAAGAGTAACTGTCTGCTGCAGAGGATGTCATCTTTTACTCGTCCTTCATACCCGTGGCTTTTACGATAGCGCCTAATTGAGCACGCTCCTCGCTGACGAATTGATTGAATGCGGCACGTGTTCCACCGATTGGCTCAATACCAACGTTTTTGAGGCGTTCAGCAATTGCTGGAGTTTTCATGGCAGAATCGACAGCAGCGGCAACCTTGTCAAGAATGACATCGGGTGTTCCGTGCGGTGCATGAATGCCAGCCCAGTGCGCAATATGCAGCTCTGGGTAACCTTGCTCTTTCGCTGTAGATAATTCCGGATAAGCAGAAATACGCGCAGTCCACGTGTCTGCAAGGGCTTTAAGGCGTCCGCTTTTAATGAAAGGTAAAGCTACGATACTAGCCTCGGAGGTAGCTTCGACCTGTTTACCCAATACTGCATTAATCGATTCAGAGCCACTTTTGTAGGGAACGATATCCAGTTTGGCGCCGTAGGTGGTCTGCAACACACCAGAAATAAAATGTGGTGTGCTGCCTGTACCTGCAGTTGCCCAATGAAATCCTTCCCCAGTTTTAGAGGCAGCAATAAACTCCTTTAAATTGTTGTAGGGCGCGTCACCTGGAACAAGTATGACCGAGGGTGCAAGCCCAATCATCACGACCGGCTCCAAGTCGCTGTCTTTATAAGGAAGCGACTTCTTGATCATGCTGTTAGAAATCACACCTGCTGCACTCACGAGCAACGTGTAGCCATCCGGGGCACTGCGTGCAACGAAATCTGCACCGACACTCGTACCTCCGCCCGGCTTGTTTTCTACGATAATTGGCTGTCCCAAGGCTTTTGAAGCGCCCTCGGCTGCTGCGCGCGCAAGCAGATCGTTTGCACCACCGGCGGTAAAAGGCACAACCAATCTGATCGGCTTGGTCGGCCAGTTATCCTGAGCCACAGCAAAAATGCAGGTGCTCGCAAGCGCCAGTCCCGCAGTGATACGTAATGCGTGTTTCGTAAATTGATTAGCCATTGAATACCTGTACCTATTGTTTTAGAGATGAAACGAATTGAATGATGCAATTGCTAGATCGCCAGATTGCTAGATTGCTAGATTGCTGAATACTTTAACGATTCGGACTGATCGATCCTAATTTAACGATTCTAATTTATCGATTCGGATTTAATACTGCGTGTAAAAATTCTTTGGTTCTGGTTTCTTTTGGTTGCTGGAAAATGATCGCAGGCGTATCAATTTCAATGATTCGACCCGCGTCCATCACAGCGACACGATCTGCTACGTCTCTTGCAAAGCCCATTTCGTGTGTCACAACCATCATCGTCATTCCTTCACGCGCCAGGAGTTTCATCACGGCCAGGACTTCACCCACAAGCTCAGGGTCAAGCGCCGAGGTCGGTTCGTCAAACAACATGACCTGAGGTTCCATTGCAAGCGCTCTTGCGATCGCGACCCGCTGTTTTTGACCACCGGACAGGCTCGCAGGCATGGCAAAGAATTTATCACCCAGACCAACTTTTACGAGTAAGGATTCAGCGCGAGATTGCGCCTGACTTTTTGTCAGTCCTTGTAGGGTACGCGGGCCAACCGTCACGTTATCCATCACACTCAAATGTGGGAACAAATTAAATGACTGGAACACCATCCCTACTTTGGCTCGCAACCGATTCAAGCCCAGCTCATTAAGCATGACACCTTCGTCCAGCAGGCGTTCTGAGCAGATATCGATTGTCCCCGCTTGCCCACGTTCAAGCCCGTTGCAGCACCTAAGCAAGGTACTCTTGCCAGAACCACTCGGACCAATCACCACAACGACCTCAGAGGGCTGTACATCAAAATCAATGCCTTTGAGCACATGATTCATGCCAAAGGATTTAGACAGATGCCGGATACGGATCATTTCCATTACTGGACCATCCCGCCTGCACGCAATCTTTTTTCGATTATTCGCAATACTCCTGCCGTCGCGCTTGTGATCGCCAGATAGATCAGTGCTACGACGAGATATACCTCGAGCGAACGATAGCTGACGGAGATAATTTTCTGGCCTTCGTGCATCAGATCATGGATCGTCAGCAGCGAGACCAGCGCAGAGTTTTTGATCAATGCAATAAATTCATTGCCCAGAGGCGGAATCATGCGCACCACAGCCTGGGGGATGATGATTTTGTGCATCGCCTGAAAAGCAGACATACCAAGAGATCGCGCGGCCTCAGTCTGACCACGATCAATGGATTGAATTGCACCGCGCACAATTTCGGATACGTAGGCGCCAGAATACAAACCCAGTCCAAGTACGCCACACGCCATCGCAGGCAACATCAGCCCAAACTGTGGCAAACCAAAAAACCAGATAAAAAGCTGTACCAACAGCGGAGTCCCACGAAAGAACAGCAAATATCCGGAACAAAGTCCATACACCAAACGTCGCTCAGGATTGAGCCGACCAATCCCGATCAGCAAGCCAACCAGGCAACCCAGGACTAAGGCAGCAGCAGTCACCTCGACAGTCACTGCTGCGCCCTCAGCAAGCATCTTCCAGTCAGCAAAGACTGGAGAAAAATCCAGAATCATTTGCCGGCAGACTCAAACCATTTGGCGACTAATTTGTCGTATGTGCCATTTGCCTTCAGTTTTTTGAGAGCGTCGTTGACGGCAGCAATGGTTGCTGTCTGGTTTTTAGGGAACGCCATGCCATATTCCTCTGTCGTGATCTGCTCAGGCAGTACCGTCATATCTGGATGACTTTGGGCATACAATTTTGCAGCAGGTTTACCAGTTACTGCAGCATCGGCTCGGCCGATCTGTGCCAAGTTAAACATTTCCTGGTTTTTTTCGACTTCGACACGTTCAGCTTTGGGATAGTTATCCTTCAGAAACTGAACTGATTTAGTACCAACCTGAACAGCGACTTTTTTTCCATCCAGGTCTTTCAGCGTCTTAACCGTGCCGACTTTATGTGCGAGCACGACCAGGCCTCCTGCATAGTATGGGTCGCTAAAGTCAACAACCTTGCGACGTTCATCCGTAATGTAGATCGCTGACATTGCCATATCAGCACGACCAGATTGAAGCGCGGGTATTAGCCCCTTGAAGTCAATATCAATCCATTCAATCTTGCGTCCCATTTCTTTGCCAAGGGCCTCTACCAGGTCAATATCAAAGCCAGTACGCTGACCGTCTTTGACAAACTCCATGGGTGGAAATGTCGCATCGGTCACCACACGCAAGGGCGCAGACTGAGCGAAAACGGCAGTCGTCGCAAAAAGGGACATAACAATACATTTCTGGAGCAATGGACGGATGGTGTGCAACATTTGGAGTTCCCTTGATTGTGAATAATGGAGGATGACTTATTGCGCTTTTGACTTGTTCTTGCGATCCTGGACAACCTTTTCCAGTGCGCGTGCCAATGCATCTTTACCTTTCAGGCGTGCCATGTCAATCGAATCTTGAGCCTTGAGATTCGAGGCGAGCGGGTCAGCCCCGGCATTAATCAGCAACTGGACAGTTTCCATACTGTCGGTCTGTACAGCCAGCAGCAAGGCTGTATCGCCCTCGGGAGAGATCTCATTGACGCGTGCACCGTTCGCAAGCAACAGTTTTACGACCCCAGCCTGCCCTTTGACGCTCGCATAATGCAGCGGTGTCCAGCCACTTTTATTCACCTTGGCGCCACGGGCGATCAGCCGTTGTGCACGTTCAGTATCACCAACTAACGAGACATACATCAACGGGGTTTCATCAAACTGATTGCCGAGATTCACATCAGTATTTGGATTCGTCAGGATCACATCAAAAGATTTCCAGGCCTGATCACGGACGGCTTGCATCAGTGCTGGCTGCTTTTTGTTGTTGATCGAGTTTGGATTCATTCCTGCCTGCAGGAGATCCTGGACATCCTGTGCCTTATCGTTTGTGATGTAGAACCACAAGTCATTTGGGTTTGCAGCCCAGGCGGACGATGCCGTGATAGCGAACGTCACGAGGAACCCAGACATCAAACCGACCCAGCCAGTCAGACGGTTTATTTTTTTTAGATAAGAAACAATATTTGACATGATGGTTAGGTAAACAGAATTGAGTTGATTGATAGACGAGGATCTTTTAAGAAATAGCGCGATTTCATAAAAAGTGTGATTTTATAAAAATAACTTAACCCACATTGCATCGTTCAAATCACATGAGCAGATGTAACAAATTTCGTTCGTGTGTCATATAAATGAAATACATCGAATAAGTTACATTAGATAAATTACATTAAATAGTTTACGTTAAATTACCTAGCTATCTTATTGAATAAATTAAAGAAATTATCTGTAGATGCAATTTCAATGTCTTTTAATGGTACGCCACGCAGTGAGGCGATCTTTTCTGCGACATGTATCACTTTAGAGGGATCATTAAGCTTACCGCGAAATGGAACGGGTGCAAGATAGGGGGAGTCCGTTTCGATTAATAGTCGATCCAGACGAATTCTCTGCGCGACATCCTGCAATGCAACAGCATTTTTAAAGGTCACGATCCCGGAAAATGAAATGTAGAAATTCATCTCCATTGCAGCTTGGGCAACCTCCCAGGACTCGGTAAAGCAATGCATCACCCCCCCGCACTCCTCGGCGCCTTCTTCTTGCATGATCTTCAAGGTGTCTTCGGGTGATGAACGCGTATGCACAATCAAGGGCAGCCCCGCTTGACGGGCCGCCTGGATATGGCGCCTGAAACGCATACGCTGCCATTCCAGGTCCCCTTCGAGCCGAAAGTAATCCAGGCCTGTTTCACCGATCGCGACGACTTTGGGATGGTCGCTGCGCGACACAAGGTCTTGCACAGTGGGCTCGACCGTATCTTCGTAATCCGGATGCACACCAACCGATGCCCACAAGGCAGTATGTTGCTCAACAAGCTGAATTAGCCCTGGCCAGTCAGGTAGATTGACACTCACACATAACGCATGTGAGACCTGATTGGTCTGCATCCGCTGCAAAATATCTGGCATTTGCGCGGCAAGCGTCGGAAAATCAACGTGACAGTGGGAATCTACAAACATATGGAACACATCCAGCTAAACAAACATTAAAAAAATTACGCGAGCGCCTGCACGGGTCGAGCATGCGTCTGCATACACACTGTCGCAAATCGCTGCAGCACCGCATGCGCAAAAAGCTTGGCACTCAAAGGGTGAGCTGCCACACGGCGCTGGGCATTGAGAAAAACCGACAGCTCACTCAACCCTGCCCCAGGACGGTTTCCCACAAGCATCGAGAGAGACTTTTCGAGGCAGGGAAAATAGCGAACTGCCAAATTATTCGATACAAGCAACAAATCGACCACCAGACGCTGTAAAGGATCGATCCACTCAATAGCGAGGGACTTGGATACAACGTCAGCAAGCGCACCAATGTCAGGCGACGCGCCCTTTGAGAGCGTTGTCACAAAAGCACTCAACCAGTCAGGACAGGGATGCGCACCAGTCAAAGAGAGTTTTTTGGCAAGTAACGGCGCGCCACCGCAGGCCGCAAGCCAATCACCCGGTTGTTTGACCCCTTGGGCTACAAGCCAGTCAAAAGCAATAGTGGGCTCTGGAGTAGCAAGCGGCAAGCGCCGACAACGCGACAGCAAGGTCGGCAACAGACGGTCTGGCGCATCGGCTACCAATAAAAAAACAGTAGATGGAGGGGGTTCTTCAAGGACTTTCAGTAAAGCATTGCCTGAAATTGCATTGAGAGACTCGGCAGGATAGATCAGGGCTACACGCCAGCCGCCTCTGTGCGTTGCGTTATTGAACCAGGACTCAAGTCCACGGATCTGTTCAACACGAATTTCCTTGGAGGGCGCACGCTTTGAAGCAGCACCGGTCTCGCTGAGTGTCACCTCACCAGCCACGGCGTCCTCAGCATCGTGTTCTGCACCCTCTTCAAGTGCCATCGCTTCTGGACGGATTTTTTTTAGATCAGGATGATTGCCAAGCGTGACCCAACCGCAGGCCAGGCATTGGCCACAAGCCATGCCGTTGATAGGCGCTTCACACAAAAGCGCAGCCGCAGCGGCCCAGGCAAACTCTCTTTTTCCAATTCCAGCAAGTCCATGCACCAGCCACGCGTGAGCAAACCTTTCACGATTGCCAAGCCACTGCTGCGCGAGCGCCCGATGCCACGGTAGAAACTCGGCTGGATGCATTAACGCACTCCAGCAGGTAACAGGCCAGTCAGTTGCGCGCTTAATTCCTCGCGAATCTCTTCAATCGAACGACTAGAGTCCACGCACTTGATCCGAGAGGGATCCCGTTGCGCACGTTCGAGATATACGCTGCGGGTGCGCTCAAAAAAATCATCACCTAGCTGTTCAAATCTGTCCTGCTCACGGGTACGGTTCAATCTTTCGCGTGCGACATGCAGTGGCACATCAAATAACCAGGTGCAATCAGGTTGAAAACCTGCATGTAACCATTGCTCAAGCGCAGCAATACGGTCAGTGCCAAGCTGACGTCCACCACCCTGATAGGCAAATGTCGCATCCGTAAATCGATCGCAGACCACCCAGATGCCGGCCTCCAGCGCAGGCCGGATGACCGCCTGCAAATGTTCGGCACGTGCTGCGAACATCAGGAGTGTCTCGCACTCCAGATGCATGGATTCATGTAGCAAGAGTTCGCGAAGCTTTTCTCCAATCGCCGTGCCGCCTGGCTCCCGGGTAGATAACACCTCAAGGCCATGGCTTTTGAGCGTATCAACCAGCCACTGGACATGGCTACTTTTACCCGCACCATCCACCCCTTCAAGGGTCAGGAATTTTCCACGCATTGGATTCAAGGCTTGCGTCCCAAGATGTAAGTCGATACGTTTTTATTGTGCTCTGGCAGCGTAGTCGAAAAAACGCTACTGCCGTCACCCTTTGAAACGAAATAGAGATAAGAATGTTTTTCAGGCTGCAAGGCGGCATTCAAGGCCGCACGGCCAACGCTTGAGATCGGACTGGGAGGCAACCCTGTCCGCGTGTAGGTATTCCACGGCGTGTCAGCCTGCAAATCCTGCTTACGGATTTTACCGGCATAGGCGTCCCCCATCCCGTAGATGACGGTGGGATCAGTTTGGAGGGGCATATTTAAACGCAGTCGATTTATAAAAACGCCGGAAATACGGGGCCGGTCAGAAGACTTTCCGGTTTCTTTTTCGATGATCGAGGCGAGAATCAGTGCTTCGTAAGGGGTTTTAAGTGGCAGATCGGTTTGGCGGGTTTCCCAGGCGCGGCTGAGGACGGTTTGTTCTGCCCGCGCCGCGCGCTGAAGGATTTCTAGATCGGTCGTACCAATTGGAAATATATACGTATCTGGAAATAACAATCCTTCAGGGATACGGATGGTTGCCCCGCCCTGATCCCCCAGGATGTCAGCAACAGGGCGACCCAATTGGGCAAGCAACTCGGCATCACTCACGCCTGTAAGCGTTTGTTTGATATCAGGATGCTGAATGAGTGCCTGTCGAATTTGCTTGAAATTCCAGCCTTCAACAATAGTGAGCTGGCGCTGTGTCATATCACCCTGCGCCATCCGCCTAAGCACCACCCAGGCGCTATCGCCCTGACGAATCTGGTAGCCACCAGCCTTAAGTGTTTTATCGAGCTCACCAAGCCTTGCCATGGCGACAAAGGCCTGGGTGTTGACGGAGATACCGGCTTGCTGGAGCAATTTTGAGATACTGGCGGGCGTCGCACCTGGAGGCACCAGAATATCCACGCGCTCAGCAGGCAGCACCAGCGGACGGTGCACCCAGTAGTATGCCGATCCAAATACTACAGCAGCTGCGAGTATCAGTGGCAAAAACACATACAGGAGAAATTTGGAAAATATATTCATGCTCCTTCTATTTTAACGAAGTATCCAGGGCCAATGTGCAAGATGAAACACCTTCCGTAAGGAGATTATGTCAATCAACGCTAACCATTGTTATGATTCAACCATCATGGAAAATCAGCCCCTACTCCCAACCGACGCACCTTCAACTCAAGGCCCCCGAAGCCTGGCAAACCTGTACCCACTGGAAGATCTCGCGGTATTCCTGGCAACAGGCACCGATACTGTCAGTTTTATTCAAGGTCAGGTGACCAACGACATAGCAGGTGCCGGACAAGATGCGACACGACTGGCGGGTTACTGCACAGCACAAGGGCGTTTGCTTGCGACCATGGTGCTAGGTCATGCGCAGACACAGCAAAGCGATTCTCCTGCGCTGTATGGGATGCTCAAGCGAGACATTCTCGCACCAGTGATCAAGCGACTTGGCATGTTTGTCATGCGAGCAAAGGTAAAAATTACAGAAGCGGACTGGTCCATACATGGCGTAGACGTCATCGGGACGCAACGATCCGAACTGGAACTAACGCTAGGACACAGTTTGCCAAATATTGCCTGGCAAACCGAACATCACGACACAGGAATCTGGATTGCCGCGCCCTCAACCGGTGAATCCCGCTGGTGGTGGCTCACGACACCCGAACAACAGGCTGCGCATACTGACTTGCTAGGGCTGTTTTCAATGCGTTCAGCACAAGCCTGGCAAATACAGGATATTCAGGTGGGTCTGCCCTGGATCCAGGCTGCAACCCAGGACTTATTCATTCCCCAAACACTCAATCTGGACTTAATTCAAGGGGTCAGTTTCACCAAAGGGTGTTATCCAGGCCAGGAAATCGTCGCACGCAGCCATTACCGTGGAACAGTTAAGCGTCGCATGGCACTTGGGACGCTCGAACTTTCCGAGTCAGACAGTCCGGCCCCGACTCTCATGATCGATACAGCCAATTTGCCCGGCACAGACGTCCAGGATCAGGTCCAAGACAATCAGGCGTGCGGCAGAATCGTCAATGCGGCCACGCTCGACCAGAGTACCTATGTGTTGTTCGAAGCAACTTTTGAAGCAGTCGAACACGCAGCACTCTGCTGCGCAGCGGTCCCGGGTGTGTCTATCCGTCCGCTTGCTCTGCCCTACTCCACACACGCGCCTGGCTCGTGACACCGAGCCGTCTTACCAATGACGGCCGGGTATCGTGGATTGAGTTCTTATCGCGTTTGAGTTGATTTATTTCTTATCTCGTTTGAGCATATTGACGATGCTGGAAAAATCAAGTTTGCCACTACCCTGTGTGCTGTGAATCGCATATAAATTGCGTGCGAGCTCACCGAGCGGGATGACAGACTGTGTGCTCATTGCAGCCTCGGCAGCCAGCCCCAGGTCCTTGAGCATCAGATCCACACCAAAACCACCCGCATAACCTTTAGCGGCGGGCACATTCTCCATGACGCCTGGCCAGGGATTGTAGAGTTCTGTTGCCCAGTTACGTCCCGAGCTTTTAGAAATAATGTCGGACAATACTTTGGGATCCAGACCGTTTGCAACACCTAACGCAAGGGCCTCTGCCGTACCTGCCATCTGGATGCCGAGCAACATATTGTTGGCAATCTTAGCAACCTGACCTGCACCCGCCTGACCCGCATGAAAAATATTTTTACCCATTTTCTCAAGGTAAGGGCGTGCGCGCTCAAGAGCTTGAGCCTCACCACCGACAATAAAGGTCAGCGTGCCTGCAATCGCGCCACCGGTGCCACCCGATACCGGTGCATCAATCATCTGAAGACCAAGATGTGCAGCCGCCTGGGCAACTTTACGTGCACTGACCGCTGCAATCGTGCTGCAGTCAATCACCAGGGCACTGGGTGAAATGAATTTGAGCAAGCCATTGTCACCCAGATAAAGCGACTCAACGTGCTGGCTCGCCGGCAACATTGAGATCACCACCTCTGCATCAACCACCGCCTCCTGAGCCGTGTGCGCCTGTTGAGCGCCTTCTTTGACAAGCGCTGCAATGGCGGCAGGAACCAGATCAAAGACCCTGACCGTATGGCCAGCTTTAAGCAAGTTATGCGCCATCGGTCCACCCATATTACCCAGTCCGATAAATCCAACAATACTCATGCTGATGCTCCTAATGATCGAAGAGGATGCTCATTTGCAGGAAATGGCAAAGTAAAAAATTTTTCAACCCAGGCTGGGGTCGCCTCAGACAGACTGGCGGGGTTCCAGCGCGGTTGCTTATCTTTGTCAATCAGCAAAGCACGAATCCCCTCAGCAAAGTCACCATGCAACGTACAGGCAAGGCCCGCGACCCATTCAATCCGATAAACCTCGGCAAGCGAGACATGTCGTGTGCGTTGTAACAGGGTAAAGGTCAGACGTACTGAGCCAGGAGATCCAGCAGCAAGGGTTTTTGCTGCACGCTGCAGCCAGGGATCGGTGTGCTCGCTCAGTGCCAGAATATTGGCAACAATCTTGTTCAAATCTGAGCCATTACAAAGCTTTTGAATCAGCGACTGATGTTGCTGTAACGGGCCGATAGGTGGCTCAGGATGAGTACTCAGGTCGTTGAGCAACCCGTTCAGGTAATCATCATTCATGACGCGGTGTGCATGCTGCTCGGCCGCTTCATTTGCACTGGCCAGACCAGGTTTATTCGGCACGCGTTCCCAGGGGTGTCCTGTGAGCCCATCGAGCAATCGAGTCCATGCGGCACGTGGTACGTGATAATCGGCCATTCCGGCAAACAAAGCATCCGCTGCACCCACCATCGCACCTGTTAACCCCAGAAACAGACCCGTTTTACCAGGTAGCCGATTCAGCATCCAGGTGCCCCCTACATCGGGAAACAGTCCAATACTGATTTCAGGCATCGCCATTCGGGTGGTATCCGTGACAACCCGGTGGCTGGCTCCCATCATCAGACCCATTCCACCACCCATCACGATGCCATCGCCCCAAACCATGATCGGTTTAGGAAAGGTATGGATCCGATAGTCGAGCGTGTATTCCTCTGCAAAAAACGTTCCGGGGTAGCTGTGTGGACTTGGGGGTTTGCCTTGATCTTGCATCATGTTGTGATGCAAAGTGTGTAAATCACCTCCAGCACAAAACGCTTTCTCACCCGCACCACGCAGCACAACAAGTGCGAGATCCGGATCTGCGGCCCAGAGCTCCATCCGAGCAGCCAGCAGGCGCGTCATATCAAGGGATAAGCCATTCAGCGTTTTAGGGGTGTTCAGTGTCGCAATACCCACTCGCGTACCATTCGTACAGATTAATTCCTCGAACAGAACAATGTCATCCGCCATGTTATTTTTTACTTCATTCATCTGACGTCCGCACCCTTTTCAAGTAGTTGCCGGGCAATGATGACCCGCATAATTTCGTTTGTACCCTCGAGAATCTGGTGAACACGCGCATCGCGCACCAAACGCTCTAACGGATAGTCCTTGAGGTAACCGTAGCCCCCATGGAGTTGTTGTGCATCCAGGCAAACCTGAAAACCGAGGTCCGTCGCAAAACGTTTGGCCATTGCGCAGTACGTTGAGGCATCCGGTGATCCCGCATCGAGTTTGCAGGCGGCCAGGCGCACCATCTGCCGTGCCGCTACCGTGTGCGTTGCCATATCTGCATATTTGAACTGCAAAGCCTGAAATCCTGCGAGCGGCTGATTAAATTGCTTGCGCTCATGCATATAGGTTCGTGCTGCATCGAGTGCGCCCTGTGCAGCCCCTACGGAACAGGTCGCGATGTTGATACGACCACCGTCCAGGCCGCGCATGGCGATCTTGAAACCCTCACCTTCTTTTCCCAGCAAATGATCTGCAGGGATGCGCACGTTTTCGAACTTGATTCCACGTGTACTCTGGCTGTTCCAGCCCATTTTCTTTTCTTTTCTGCCGTAGGTAATGCCAGGCAAAGTCGCGTCGACCACAAAGGCTGATACGCCTGCGGCACCTGCTCCTCCAGTACGTGCCATCACGATCAGGACATCCGTATCCCCACCGCCTGAAATGAACGCCTTAGCGCCGTTCAGCAGGTAATGGTCGCCTTGCCATTCTGCACGGGTTGAGAGCGAAGCAGCGTCGGACCCAGAGCCCGGCTCAGTCAAACAGTAGGAAGCCAGCTTGGTGCCCTCTGACATGGCTGCACCCCATTGCTCGCGTACTTGCGCACTCCCCCACTGACCCACCATCCAGGTCACCATATTGTGAATGGTTAAAAAAGCTGTGGTGGAGGGATCAATTGCCGCCATTTCTTCAAATACGAGTGTCGCATCTAGCCTGGGAAGCCCCAGACCACCGATGTCTTCAGAGGCGTACAGTGAACAAAAGCCTAGCTGACCTGCACGTTTAAATAGATCAACCGGGAATATGCCTTCTTCGTCCCAGCGTGCTGCGTGAGGAGCTAGCTCACCCATGGCAAAGTCGCGTGCTGCCTCGGCAAAAGCCTGTTGTTCCTGACTCAAATCCAAATCCATGCCTGTCTCCTCATTTTTGAGTGTTGTGACGCAAGCTTAATCTAAATTGTTGAATCATTCACAGGAACTTTTTTCTTGATATTCCTGATTTTTTGTCTATGCAGCGCACGTCGCCTGCGTGACTGCTTCGGATCAAAGATCAAAGCACGGTAGATTTCAAGTCGATCACCATCCGTGAGGATATGGCTGTGGGGTAATCGCTTACCAAATACACCCGTTGGTAATTTTTGAATATCGCGCGCGGGATAGCATTGAGCAAAATCCGTCGCCTGGAGCGCCTGCATAATCGTTGCGCCCGCGGGGAGAAAAAGCGGTCGCGACCAGACTTGTAAGCCATCAGCATAAACAACCAGAATTTCAATCAAGATGATTTGCGTCCTGTGAATATGCCCTATTCGCCATAACATGCCATCGCGCGCTGCGTAAAAGAATCAATAAAGCTTGAGGCAATTCGATTAAAGATCGGTCCGACGAGGGATTCTAGTGTCCGGCTCGAAAAGGCATATTCAAGTGTGAATACAACCTTGCAGGCATCCTCAGCGAGCGGGGTGAAGGTCCAGTTCCCGTTGAGCTTCGAAAAAGGACCATCGACAAGTTCCAGATGGATTTTGTGAGGATATTCATGCACATTACGGGTGGTGAATGTCTGCTTGATCCCCGCCAGTGAGATTGTGATTGACGCCTGCATACCCTGCGCGTCACGGTTAGACACAGAGGTACCTCCACACCACGGCATGAATTCAGGATACTTTTCGACATCAGCGACCAGGTCAAACATCTGGGCTGCGCTATGTGGAACCAGGACAGATCGCTCTACGGTGTGCATTGGTCATCGCAAATGATTAGAATGGAGGGATTTTACCGGCTACTTGCCGGAAATATCAGGGCCTATGAGCATTATTGAAAACCGCAAGGCCTTTCACGACTACACGATTGAAGAACAGTTCGAAGCCGGACTGGTATTACAAGGGTGGGAAGTCAAGGCAATCCGTGCTGGGCGCGCGCAGCTCAAAGAGAGCTACGTCGTGGTGCTTGATGGCGCCCTATGGCTCCTTGGTATGCATATCAGCCCCTTGCACTCTGCGTCGACCCACGTACTTCCTGATGCAACACGCACACGTAAGCTGCTTTTAAAAGCCGAAGAAATCCGTAAACTCATCGGAAAGGTCGAACAGCGTGGCTTTGCGCTTGTCCCCATCAATCTGCATTACAAAACCGGGCGCATCAAGCTCGACTTTGGCCTGGGTCGTGGTAAAAAACTCCACGATAAGCGTGACGCCTCACAAGAAAAAGACTGGGCACGCGAAAAAGAACGCCTGATGAAACACGACACCCGTAACCGGGACTGATAAAAATACGCAGGAATGTCAAAACCCCCACATCCAGAATATTCGTCCTAGATGTGGGGGTTTTTTTATAGCGTTAGGCTAATTTTTCTTAGCTTGTAACTATTTTCGATATTACACAGATCGTACCCGCTTCCAACAACTGAAAGTTGGAGGCAGGCCCACGCAGCTTACTTAGCTGCGAGTTTTTTCCAGGTTTCGACAACGGTATCGGGATTCAAAGACATCGACAGGATGCCTTCATCACGTAACCAGAGTGCAAAATCAGCGTGATCACTGGGGCCTTGACCACAAATCCCGACATACTTGCCTGCTTTGAGGCAGGCCTGAATTGCGCGACGCAACATGAACTTCACTGCATCATCACGTTCGTCAAAGTCAGCGGCGAGCAACTCCATTCCTGAGTCACGATCCAGCCCCAGCGTCAGCTGGGTCATATCGTTTGAACCAATCGAAAAACCATCGAAATGCTCAAGGAACTGTTCAGCAAGGATTGCGTTTGAGGGTACTTCGCACATCATGATCAGTCGCAAGCCATTTTCGCCCCGGACCAGACCATTATCAGCGAGGAGCTTGACTACGCGGGCAGCCTGATTTACGGTCCGGACAAAGGGAACCATGATTTCGACGTTAGTCAAACCCATTTCGTCACGCACCCGCTTGAGTGCTTCGCACTCCATGCGGAAACATTCCGAAAAATCCGAAGAAATGTAGCGTGAGGCACCACGGAAACCCAGCATTGGATTCTCTTCTTCTGGCTCGTAACGCGAACCACCCACCAGTTTGCGATATTCGTTTGACTTAAAGTCAGACAAACGCACAATCACAGGCTTTGGATAAAAAGCTGCACCGATCGTTGCTACGCCATCTGCAAGTTTTTCAACGAAAAACGCGCGTGGGCTCGCGTGCCCGCGGGCAGCAGACTCGACAGCAATCTTAAGTTCACTATCCACATTGGGATAATCCAGTACGGCTTTTGGATGGATCCCGATGTTGTTGTTGATAATGAATTCCAATCGAGCCAGACCAACACCCTGGTTAGGAATCTGGGAGAAATCAAATGCGAGTTGTGGATTACCAACGTTCATCATGATTTTCAAGCCCACTTCTGGCATGGCGCCGCGACGGACTTCTTCGACTTCGGTCTCGATCAAACCGTCATAAATACGGCCTTCGTCACCTTCAGCACAAGAAACAGTGACCTGCTGACCATCTTTGAGTCGGTCAGTCGCATCACCACAGCCGACCACTGCAGGAATGCCTAATTCACGCGCAATGATTGCGGCGTGACAGGTACGGCCACCACGATTTGTCACAATCGCAGACGCACGTTTCATGACGGGTTCCCAGTTAGGATCTGTCATGTCGGTCACAAGCACATCACCCGGCTGGACTTTATCCATATCGGAAATATCACCCACCACGCGCACGGGGCCTGCACCAATTTTTTGACCAATCGCACGGCCTGTGATGATGATGTCGCCGGTCGCTTTGAGGCGATACCGTAGCTGCACGTCATGATGGCTAATCTGTGATTTCACTGTTTCGGGGCGAGCTTGCAAAATATAAATTTTGCCGTCAATGCCATCACGGCCCCATTCGATATCCATCGGGCGCTGATAATGCTTTTCGATAATGACCGCATAGCGTGCCAATTCAATGACCTCGTCATCGGTCAGTGAAAAACGATTGCGCTCAGAGACAGGTACATCCACCGTACGCACGGCACGGCCTTCTGGACGCTGTGGATCGAACTCCATCTTGAGCAGCTTGGAACCAATGCGACGACTGACGATTGGATAGAAGCCTTGTTCGAGGGTGGGCTTAAAAACATAAAACTCATCAGGATTGACCGCACCCTGAACAACCGTTTCGCCCAGTCCGTAAGAGGACGTAATAAACACGACGTCATCAAAACCGGATTCAGTGTCGAGCGTAAACATCACGCCTGCACTACCCTTATCCGAGCGCACCATGCGTTGAATACCTGCCGACAATGCCACATCAGCGTGGGCATAGCCTTTGTGGACGCGGTAGGAAATCGCGCGGTCGTTGTAAAGCGAGGCAAACACATGACGAATCTTGTCAATCACGTCATCGATGCCGACAACGTTGAGGAAGGTTTCCTGCTGACCAGCAAAAGACGCGTCAGGGAGATCTTCGGCTGTCGCAGAAGAACGCACAGCAAAAGAGCCCTTGCCATCAGCATCAAGCTTGGCAAAGGCCGTACGGATATCGTCATTCAATCGCTGAGGCAGGGGCGCCTCGGCGATCCATTGGCGGATTTCGCCGCCAGCAATGGCGAGCTCACGCACATCATCGGGGTCAAGCGTTTTTAAACGATCAGCAATACGGGTATCTAGGCCTGTTCCGGACAAAAAGTCGCGAAAAGCCTCAGCTGTGGTTGCAAAACCACCTGGTACACGTACTCCAGCATCTGCAAGCTGGCTGATCATTTCGCCTAAAGAGGCGTTCTTTCCTCCGACTGAGTCAACATCCGTCATACGGAGATGCTCAAATGAAACGACATATGACATGAAAGTCACCTTTAACAAAGATAAGAAAGCGAGTTTGGTCAAGGTGCTGCCAGCGAATGCAAACAGAAATTTGCGAGACAGAGCAGGACTCTGTGCTGGATACACACTGACCAAACTGGCCTAAACCGCTTTTGGGGTGACTCCCGGGGTATATTGCTGCAGTGCATTGTACTACTCGAAGCCAGTTTGACAGGACAATTTTTATGAACGCGCCCGCTATAGAACGTACCGTTTTTATCATTTCGGATGGAACAGGCATTACTGCCGAGACCTTTAGCCACTCGGTACTTTCTCAGTTTGAGTCAGTTGCATTCAAGCAGGTCAGAGTCCCTTTTATCGACTCGGTCGAAAAAGCCGATAGCGTGGTCCAGCGAATTAATCGTTGTGCCGCAGATCAGGGGGTCCCCCCGATTGTGTTCACGACCCTAGTGAATACAGAAGTGCTCTCGCGCGTGAGGCTCGCACAGGCATTATTTCTGGACCTTTTTGGCGCTTTTGTTGAACCACTGGAACAAAATCTTGGGATGAAATCGAGTCATTCGATTGGTAAATCCCATAAGGCCGTGAGCTCAACCCAATACCGCAACCGTATCGAGGCGATCAATTTCAGCTTATCGCATGATGATGGCCAGTTTGTCTCTGGTCTAGCCCAGGCGGATGTTATTTTGATTGGGGTTTCGCGCTGTGGAAAAACCCCGACTAGCCTGTATCTGGCCATGCAATATGGGGTTAAAGCAGCAAATTTTCCGCTCATCCCCGAGGACTTTGATCGTGGCTCTATGCCCTCGACCATCATGCCTTTTAAGCACAAACTATTTGGCCTGACCATCCAACCAGAGAGACTGACAGAGGTGCGGCATGAACGCCGTCCCGATAGCCAGTATGCCTCGATCAAGCAATGTCGCCACGAAGTCGCAGAAGCCGAAAGACTCATGCGACGCGAGGGTATTCCCATGCTGTCGACGACGACAAAATCCATCGAAGAAATTTCAACGACGGTCTTGCACGAAGTCGGTTTGGACAAACACTCGGCTTACTAGGCTTGCAAATGAAACGATTGTCTCAAAACAAAAAATGAAGTGTCCAAATGTAATTTAATGCTAGATAAGGGATTGAAAATCCTTGGATCGGTGGTTCGATTCCGCCCGGGGCCATCATCTGATTTAAAAACCATAGGGTTCTGAACTGACCCCAAAAGGCTTGACGGGTATCCAACTTTATGAGGTCAGTTCTTTCGCGCTGGGTTTTTTCATTTTTGATGGAGTTTTGGACAGTTTTGGTATTAGGCTGAATACATACAGCTTGAAAAACGTCCTTTTTTTCAACGGACGAAACTTGCGGCGCCAAGTAACAGGACAGTTGAATCACGAGCCGGGATGGTTACAAGTTGAAACAGACTTCCAGCTATAAATCATGCAGAATTAAAGCCCTGCTCAGGAGTCCAAATCCATGTCACTACAACTGCCCAGTTCCAGAAATGCCTTATCTGAACCAAAGACTTATACCCGTAATGCTATAGACGACGATTACGATTCAAATAGTTCTCAGGTTCAGCAAGACCGAGCTTGGCTGCGTGAACAATTGCTAGCTGGTAAAAATTCACCTCTTTGTGATCCTCTCACCCACGAATACTTCCAAAGATTGCGCGCTCTAGCAAGAGGTGAGCTTTAAAATGACTGTCAGAACAGTCGCTCCACATCGCCACGCAATTTCGGATGTCCACGATATTATTTGTTACTACCGCGAACAGGCAGGTAAAGCGATCGCAGAAAATTTCGCTATTAAAATTGATGAAGCCTACGCTCGCTTAAAGCAACACCCAAACATTGGGTCTCCGCGTCTAGCGCTCGACTTGGACATCGAGGGAGTCAAATCTTGGGCGTTGAAACGTTTTCCACATCAGATCTTCTACGAGATTCAAAATGATCACGTCGAACTGTGGCGAATCATTCACCCAAAACGAGACATCACCCAAGCAATGCTATCTCGCCAAAGGTTCCAATAAGAATCGACGTCCTTTTGAATGAACGAAACATTAAGCGTCTACTGATGGCTTGCGCTCAAACAGCAGGTTTTTTTTGAAATTGACGGCGCTGTTCGAATAAACAGATCGCAGCGGCAGCCGTCACATTCAGCGACTCGATCGCGCCGAGTTCATGTGAAATTCTCACACGCACATCTGATTTTTTAATCAAAGCCGGATCAACGCCCTGCCCTTCATTACCAAAGACCCACGCACACTTTTCTGGCAACTGGGTTTCAAAAAGATCCTGAGCATCCTCCAGCGTGGTCACTACCAACGGCATTTCCAGGCTGTTTGCAATAGCTAGCAGATCCACCTGTTCGTGTAGTTGCAAAGCAAAATGCGCACCCTGGCCGCTACGGAGCACTTTGGGCGACCACAAGCCCGCCGTTCCTGTTGCAGCAAGCACACGACCGATACCTGCCGCGGCGCACGAGCGCAGGATCGCACCGACATTACCTGGATCCTGAATACGATCAAGCATGACAACGGAATCTTTTAGACGCAGAGGCACCGTATTGACTTTAGGCTGAACCACAAACAAGACACCCTGATCCGTGTCGACACTGGTCAGGCTGCGCAGCAACGTACCTGGCATCGAAATGCAGACCTCAACATTCAGTTTTTCAATCAAAGCTTTCAAACCTGGCTCATTGATACGATCCAGATCAAAAATGGCATATTGAGGCTGACCTTTTACCTGAAGCCAGGACTCACACAAATGAATCCCGTCAAGCAGCACAGGCTCACCACGACGACCCGCCGAGGACTGCCATTTATAAAGTTGTTTGAATAACGGATTAGAGCGGGATTCAATCGGTTTCATTTGGATTCCAGTAAAACGCGCACGGGTGCAAAACTGCGGCGGTGCACGACGCTTGGGCCAAATTGTTTCAGCCGGGACATATGTAAAGCAGTGCCGTATCCCTTGTGCTGATCAAACGCATAATCAGGATATAGCGCATGTAGACGGAGCAGATCATGATCGCGTGCGGTCTTAGCAAGAATGGAGGCCGCAGAGATCGCCTGCACACGGGCATCACCTTTGACGACGGTCTGCACTCGGCAGGACAGCCGTGGCGGTTGATTACCATCAACAAGAGCCAGATCAGGTGCAACATGCAGGCCCTCTACCGCGCGCTTCATGGCGAGCAGTGTGGCCTGCAAAATATTGAGCTGATCAATTTCTTGCACAGTTGCACTCGCAATCGACCACGAAAGCGCTTTTTCACGAATTTCAAGTGCGAGCGCGTCACGTTTTGCCTCAGACAAAACTTTGGAATCAGCAAGCCCCGTAATCGGACGATTTGGATCCAGAATGACGGCAGCGGCAAATACATCACCAGCAAGCGGTCCTCTGCCTGCCTCATCCACACCAGCAACACGCTGTGCCTCTCCCGCTAACTCTGTAAACAGTTCAACCTGCTCGAACAAAGATAACGAAGCGCTTCGCACGGATGGTTTTTTTGTCGTACTTTTATTCGTGTTTTTATTGGGACTTACAGCGCTGCTTTTAACGATGCTCATCTAAGACCTGTAGGATCGCCTGGGCTGCCCTGGCGGGTGTATCGCATTGAAGCGTACGGTGCATATCGGTAAAACGCATTCTGATCTGATCTGCACGTGTGTCATGTACAAAAAGATCCCAAACTTCACGTGCAAGGTTTTCAGGCGTTGCATCATCCTGCAATAACTCGGGCACTACAAAATCATTAGACAGTACGTTAGGCAAACCTACCCAGGGCAAGTAAGGACGCTGCTGGCCTGACTTCCACGACATGATGCGTCGCATCAATGGAGAGAGCACATAAGAAATCACCATCGGGCGTTTAAACAATGCTGCCTCGAGCGTTGCAGTCCCACTGGTGACGAGACTGACGTCGCAGGCCTCGAGCACATCCCAGGCGATCGGACGTCCAGATGCATCACCACTGACGGCATGCACACAGCGTAAATTAGGTACAGGATAAAGTTTGAGGATGGCGTTAAATTCGGCTTCGCGCTGGGCATTCACCATGGGCACGACACAGGTCAGCATCGGGTCACGCTTGACGAGGCGCTGCGCAGCCTGGAGGAATCGGGGCGCCATCAGCTTGATTTCTGAAGCACGACTGCCTGGCAGAATCGCAAGCACACGGCCCTGCGATTCGAGGCCTAACCGCTTTCTTGCTGCGAGTTGATCGGGTTCAAGCGCAATCGCATCGGCCAGAGGATGACCCACATACGTCACCGGAATATTTTCTTTTTTGTAAATGGCTTCTTCGAAGGGGAACAGCACAAGCATATGCGAGACAGCTTGTCGAATAAAGTGGATGCGTTCATACCGCCACGCCCAAATTGACGGTCCCACAAAATGAATTGTAGGAATACCAGCGCCTTTCAGGGTGCGCTCAAGACGCAAATTAAAGTCCGGGGCATCCACACCTAAAAAGAGAGCGGGAGGCTGAGCCAGCCACTTGTGCTTGACATCCTGATAGGTACGGATGAGCGTCGGCAGTCGTTTGAGTGCATCGACATAACCAAACACAGAAAGCGCATGCATGGGATGCCAGATATTGACGCCTTCGCGTGCGAGCTGGGGCCCGCCTATTCCTTCGGGCAATACAGTCGGGTCAGCTTGTTTGAGGCCAGCCAGGACCCGCGAGGCGATCAAGTCTCCCGAAGGCTCGCCCGCAACAAGTCCGAGCCGCCAAGTCATGGCCGAATGATGCCGCGGGTACTAGACTCAAGAAAATCAATCATGGGCTGCAGCGCAGATGCAACACCTGGCTCAGACTGCTGACGCGCACGCAATTCAGCTTTCGCATCATCAAGCGTCAAGCCGCGACGATAAATAATCTTATAGGCATCGCGCAGTGCCGAAATGGATTCGGTAGAAAACCCCCTGCGCTTGAGGCCTTCGACATTAATGCCTACGGGCACGCAAGGGTTACCAGCGCTCATGACATAAGGCGGCACATCCTTATGCACTGCACTTTGTCCACCCGTCATACTGTGCTCACCGACACGTCCGAATTGATGAACAGCGGCCAGACCACCCACGATTGCCCAGTCACCAATATGTACGTGACCACCCATTTGAACGCCATTGGCCAGGATCACCTGGCTGCCAATCTGGCAGTCATGTGCGACATGTACATACGCCATGATCCAGTTGTCAGCGCCCAGACGGGTCACACCACCATCCTGGGTCGTCCCGGTATTGATCGTGACGTATTCGCGCACCATGTTCCGATCACCCATCACGAGCTGGGTGGGTTCGCCGGCATATTTTTTGTCTTGTGGCATGCCACCAATTGAGCAAAATCGATAAAAACGATTGTGCTCACCAATTGTGGTGTGTCCATCAATCACGCAGTGTGAACCAACGTCCGTATGCGCGCCAATTTTTACGTGTGGCCCGATGATCGAAAAGGCACCAACCGTCACTGTCGGATGGAGTTCAGCCTGTGGATCAACAAGCGCTGTGGAATGTATCAACGCGGACATTTACTTTTCCATTGGGCGGATTGCACACATAAGCTTTGCGGATGCGACATTTTCGCCATCAACAAATGCATGGGCTTGATATTTACAGATTTTGCGACTGAGTCGCTCGGCGACAACTTCAATGTGAAGCTGATCACCCGGGACAACAGGCCGACGAAAACGTGCTTCATCAATACCAACGAAATAGTAGAGAATTTCTTCGTCTTTCGGTTTAAGACCTGTATCGTCTGCGAACGAAAAAATCGCTGCAGCCTGCGCCATCGCCTCGAGAATCAACACGCCTGGCATGACGGGATGATGCGGAAAATGGCCCGTAAAAAATGGCTCATTAATCGAAACGTTTTTAAGAGCCTTGATTGATTTACCTGGGACCATTTCGATCACACGATCAATCAGCAACATCGGATAACGATGTGGCAGACTCTCCAGAATAGCTTTGATGTCTAATTGCATGGCGATATCCCGTACTACAAATGTGAAGTCTGAATCTCTAGATAATTCGAGATAAAAAATATTAGGAACTACGCGTCTTTTTCAAGTTTGCGCAAGCGTTTACGCAAGGTCGACAATTGCTGAATCACTGCGGCATTACGCTGCCAGTCGATATGTTCGGCAAAAGGAAATACGCCGGTATACCGCCCTGGCTTGGATACATTGGCAGTCACCGCAGTCCCACCTGAGACATGGACATCATCTCCGATGGTGAGATGGCCGGACACCATGGCAGCACCACCAATCGTGCAGCGTGCGCCAATCGTGGTCGAACCCGCCACGCCCACACACGCCGCCATTGCGGTGTGCGCACCAATCCTGCAGTTATGAGCAATCATGATCTGATTGTCGAGTTTGACACCATCTTCGAGAATGGTGTTCTCAAGAGCCCCCCGGTCAACGGTCGTGTTGGCACCAATCTCAACATCATTACCAATAATCAAGCTGCCAAGCTGAGGGATTTTGCCCCAGGCTCCACGCGCAAGGGTAGGATCCGGCGCAAAACCGAAACCATCCGCGCCCAGGACTGCGCCACTATGAATGATTGCGCGGGCACCAATTTTGACGGCATCATAAATCGTGACCCGAGGATGAAGCATGCTGGAGGCACCAATTTCGATGTCCGCACCCAGCACGCATCCAGCAGAAATTTGAGTCATCGCGCCAATCTTACAGCGAGCCCCGATCACAACATGAGGACCGACTGTTACGCTTTGGTCAAGTTGCGCTGTTGGATCAACCACAGCACTCGGATGGATGGAAATTTCACGTGCAGGTTGACGCGCCCAGTCAAACCACTGTGCGATGCGAGCATACAAAAGATAGGGATGCTTGCACACAACCCGTGCAAAGGGGGCGGGCATGGGCAGTTGAGAAAGTCTGTCTTCGATTTCGGGCAGGACAATCACTGTGCACGCACGGGTCGAGTCAAGCTGATCGAGGTATTTCGGATGGACAATAAATGTGATCTCGTCAGGACCGGCATGAGCCAGTGAACCGAGGCCCGCTATACGCGGATCTGTCCATGGGCTCACACCAGGTACGACTGACTGCACCAGACCGCCAGGAATTGCGCGAAGCAATTCAGAAAGTGCAGGTGCCCGATCAGGGTTTAGGAGAACGGGCATGCGCGCTGGAGGATTACTTGCCGAGCGACTGGATCACCTTGTCGGTGATATCAATACGCGGGTTCACGGTTACGGCATCCTGAATAATGATGTCGTAATTATCTTGTTCGGCAATATGCTTGATCGCTACGTTAGCTTTTTCGACAATTGAGGCGAACTCTTCGTTGCGGCGACGGTTAAAGTCTTCCTGGAACTCACGACGCTTACGTTGCAGTTCAGCATCCATGTTAGCCAGCTCGCGCTGGCGCTTGTTACGGTCAGACTCTGACAGTACAGGCGCATCTTTTTCGAATTTTTGGGCAGCTGAACGCAAGTTACCAGCCAGACGCTCTAAATCGTCATTACGCTTTTTGAATTCACCTTCAATTTTCGATTGAGCAGCCTTAGCTGGACTTGAATCACGCAGAATACGCTCTGTATTGACAAAACCGAGCTTGGTTCCCTGTGCCTGGGCGACGCCCATACCAGCGACCGAACAAGCAATCGCGGCAGAAGCCAACAACCAGGTTAAACGTTTCGAAATAACAGTGGTACGAATTGAACGATGAAATGCAGACATTATTAAAGTCTCTCAATAAACAAAATTTCAGTTCTCTATTGTGCCATTAAATGACACTTAGAAACCGGTTCCAATCTGGAACTGGAAAACCTGAGTGTTATCAGTTGGTTGAGCATTCAATGGTTTAGCATATGAAAGCTGCAACGGTCCCAGCGGCGAGATCCAGGTCAAACCCACCCCAGCCGAATAACGAATCTGACTTAAATTAATTGCGGTGTCGTTACCGTAGCCATCCTGACCATAAACCTGGCCGCCATCAGCAAAGACGAACCATCGCAAGGTGCGATCCTGTTGCGTACCTGGGAACGGGAGGTAAAACTGAACGTTACCCACTACGCGTTTAGAACCACCCAGATAGGCTCCTGTCAAAGCATCTGTCGGGCCAAGTGAGTTGGTCGAATAACCACGAACAGTACCGATACCACCAGCATAGATGTTCTTAATAATCGGATAAGGCAAATCGCTGTAGCTCTTACCATAATCAAACATCGCATTAAATGCCAATGTGAAATCACGTCCAACTGGGAGATATAACTGTTGCTGGGCAGAAAACAAATAGTACTGAAGATTGACCGTACCCATATCAGCTTTCAAACGCGTATAAGAACCTTTGGTTGGTACCAACGCACTGTCACGCAAATCTTTAGACCATCCAGTGTTTAAAATGGCAGCGTTCGTTGTTTGGCCATAATTAAACACATACTCCTGGTAGGCCAACGGAGAAGTGTCATACAGGTTAAGGGTGTTTCGTTCAAGAGACACGCCACCAAAAATCCTGTCAAACTCAGTAATCGGCACGCCAAAGTTCAAGCCGGCACCAACGGTGGTGACTTGATACATACCTGGGTTATTCGAATAAGGCGTAACAGTACGGTAGTAGAGAGATGCCGTACGGCTAATACCATCATTTGTGAAAAACGGATCAGTATGGGCAAGCACAATCGTGCGGTTATAGGCGCTAGTATTGGCATTCAGCGTCAGGTTTGTACCGCTACCAAAAACGTTCTGCTCCGTAATACCGGCAGAAAGAATCACACCGTCAACCTGGCCGTAACCAACACCCAGATTCACCATGCCAGTTGGTTTTTCCGTCACGTTGATATTGACATCAACCTGATCGGGAGAGTTAGGGACAGGCTCAGTATTGAGCTTGACATCGGTAAAGTAACCCAGACGATCCAAGCGATCACGGGATAGTTTGAGCTTGCCAGCATCGTACCAGGCAGCCTCAGGTTGCCTAAGGTCACGGCGAATCACTTCGTCACGCGTCCGGTGATTGCCACCAATCTGAATACGGCGAACATACACACGCCGACTCGGATCAACGTAGAAGGTCACGTCAGCCGTCTGTTTTTCACGGTCAAGCGTTGGGTTAGGGTTCACGTTTGCGAACGCATAACCCAGGCCTCCCAAAAAGTCGGTGATGCCTTTAGCCGTTGCATTGGCTTTACTGCCGTTAAACACCTCACCTGCCTTAATCTGGACGAGCTCATTGATTTCAGCATTCAGGCCAAGTAACTCACCGGCGAGTTTGACACTTGTAACGGTATAGGGCTTACCCTCATGAATCGTGATCGTGACATACATTTCTTTGCGATCAGGAGAAATGGTCACCTGTGGTGGTTCAGATTTATATTCGAGATAACCACGATCAAGATAAAAAGAACGAAGTTTTTCGATATCCCGATCCAGCTTTTCACGCGAATACTTATCGGCGTCCGTATACCAAGTCAGCCAGCCTGAGGTGGTGAGCGTAAATAAGTCCAGCAGGTCACTTTCTGAGAAGGCGACGTTACCGACAATCTTGATATCTTTGATCTTGGCAACTGAGCCTTCAAATACGTCAAAGTTGATCCCCACACGGTTACGTGGCAGCGGAGTCACCGTAGCCGTAATATCCGTTGCATATTTACCTTTGCTCAAGTATTGCTGCTTAAGTTCGAACTCAGCTTGCTCGAGCATGGATTGATCAAACACCCGACCCTCGCCAAAACCAACCTGCTTGAGTGACTCAATGATGGTTTTGGTTTCGAATTCACGCATCCCGGTAAAAGAGACAGAGGCGATTGTGGCGCGCTCTTGGACGATGACAGCAACTACACGGTTAGACGTATCAATCTTGACATCGTTGAACAATCCGGTTGCATATAGACGCCTGACAGACTCTGTTGCCAGCTCATCGGTAAATTTATCACCGACCTTAAAGGGAAGCTGTGCAAAAATCGTACCAGGTTCAGTCCTCTGAATCCCGTCGATACGGATATCACTGACGACAAAAGGCGTAAAAGCCTGTGACGCAAGTGGCACAAGAAATAATATTGCCAGAACGATATTGCGAGCAATACCAGAGATGCCGCGAAGACATCGGGCGCAAAAAAGGTTCCAGCTGAACATCCTAGATGATCCTTGTGACACGGTAAAAAATGGAATAACTACGATTTTAAAACAGATCTGCTTCAGGTAAAAATACGCATCAAATCATTAAATAGCGCGAGAACCATCAAACTGGCCAAAATACCGAATCCGGCACGCTGACCAATTTCGACCCACTTAGGGGAAGGAGGTTTGCCTCGCACAATTTCAACAAGATAGTACAGCAGATGTCCACCATCAAGCATCGGAATTGGCAGTAAATTCAAAACGCCAAGGCTGACACTCACTAAAGCCAGGAAGCTAATGTAAGCAGACCAGCCAATCCGGGCAGATTGTCCAGCATAGTCAGCAATTGTGACCGGACCACTGACGTTTTTCCAGGAAACCTCACCAATCAGCATTTTTCCCATCATACGTAATGAGAACCAGGCCGTATCAGCCGTGCGAACCAGGCCCTTCTGCAGACTTTCGAGTGGACCATAACTGACTTCAACCATCGGGATATCGCCTCCGAGCTGGATGCCGATGCGTCCGACTACGGCACCTGAATCCAGCGTTACGGCTCCCGGCACGAGGGTAATATCTTGAATTTTGCCTGCACGCTCGACTTGCAAAACCAGTGTTTGGTCAGGGTGTTGCTGAATTGTAGTAATCACCTGGGTGATGTCGGTAGCGGATGTCTGGGCGGCTCGTACAATGACGTCACCCTCCAATATTCCAGCCTTTTCACCAACAGACCCAGCAACAACCGAGCGCACGATAGGTGTCGCACCACCCAGCACCAGTCCAGCGAGTCGCAAGGGATCTTCTTTGGAGGGATCCTGAATCACAGGCAGTTCAATTGACCTGGTAAATTCACGTCCATCATGTTCTAAACCGAGTTCGACGAGCCCCACATCTGAAGCTTGTTGCATGAGCTCCCAGCGGACCTGACTCCAGGATTGAACGGATTTTTGATTGACAGACGTGATCCGATCACCCGCTTCAATGCCTGCTTTCGCAGCCGAAGTTTGTACTGCAGGCGTGCCGAGCACGGCCGCTGGCTCTTGCGTGCCAACAACATTCAACAAGGCGTAAAACAGGACTGCAAGTAGCAAGTTAAAAACGGGGCCTGCCGCAACAATTGCCACTCTGCGAGCGACCGATTGAGCCTGAAAACTGTCAGCAGGAGGCTGTGTACCCGCTGCGATCGTCTCATTTTCGTCAAGCATTTTGACGTAACCACCGAGAGGTATTGCAGATATAGCCCATTCGGTCCCGTGTTTATCCACTCTTTTGAGTAGCACCCGACCAAAACCAATGGAAAAACGAAGAATTCTCACCCCACAGGCGCGCGCGACCCAGTAATGGCCCAACTCATGAAAGGTGATGAGGATGCCGAGCGCAGCAAAAAAAGCTATCAAGGTAAAAAACATGCGTGACCAGCTTTAAAGAATAAGGGTTTACAGCATTTTAAGAGCGCAAGTGTTGGCGTAAGCTCTGGCCAACTCATCTGCTGCAACGACATCATCGAGAGAATTCAAAGGAATCGACGCTAAGCCGCCATGCCAGTCGAGCGTACGCTCGATCATCCTTGCAATATGGGTATACGATACACGGCCTTCAAGAAAGGCAGCCACGGCGACTTCGTTGGCAGCGTTGAGTGCAATGCAGGCGCCCTGCCCAGCCTGCAACGCTTCAAATGACAAGCGCAGACAAGGGAATTGCAGCATATCGGGTGCCGAAAAATCGAGTCTGCCGGCTTGCGCCAAGTCAAGCATCCCCACACCAGACTCAATCCGGTCAGGAAAGCCAAGACCATAAGCAATCGGTGTACGCATATCTGGTTGACCAAGCTGGGCCAGTACAGATCCGTCTTCGTATTCAACCATCGAGTGCACCACACTCTGAGGGTGAATGACGACACTAATACGGTCAGCTGGCATGGCAAACAGCCAGTGTGCCTCAATCACCTCAAGCCCTTTATTGAGCATCGTGGCCGAATCAACAGATATTTTTCTGCCCATACTCCAATTGGGGTGAGCACAGGCTTGTTCGGGCGTCACGGAATCAAGTTCGGACCAGAGGCGCGTACGGAAAGGACCTCCAGATGCAGTCAGAATCAGACGACGTACACCTTTTGCAGGACCCGCTGGAGCACTCGCACGTTCAGAATGCGGCAAACATTGAAAAATCGCGTTATGTTCACTATCAATCGGGAGAAGCTCAGCACCATGATCACGGACTGCGGCCATGAATAAGGACCCCGCAGCAACGAGCGCTTCTTTATTGGCAAGCAGCACGCGCTTGCCTGCCTGGGCCGCTGCGAGTGCTGCGGGCAATCCGGCAGAACCGACAATAGCAGCCATCACGACATCGCATCTGCTGTCTGCAGCGGTCTCGGCCAGCGCGCGCGCGCCCACACGGATCTCTGGGCAGGGCTGCGTGATTAACCATAGTTGACGAAATCGCTCAGCCGCTTTAGTGTCTGGAACAATCACCACCTCAGCACGGCAGCTGGCAGCTTGCGTGACCAGCAAATCGATTCGACTATAAGCGGATAGTGCGTAAACACTAAAACGGTCTGGATGCCGTGCAATCACATCCAGAGTGTTTTGACCGATTGATCCGGTGGAACCCAGAATCGTCACCTTCGCCATGGCTACCATGTCAGGGATTCCGATAACAAATATGCAACAGGCACAACTGCAACCACTGCATCAATGCGATCGTAGACACCGCCATGACCTGGCAGCAAACTACTAGAATCCTTGACACCCGCACGTCTTTTCAAGAGCGATTCGAACAAGTCTCCGATGATCGAAAGACAGGCAAGAAAAACCGCACATAGAATTGCCCCAGGCAACGTCCAGCGACTCACGAGTACCCCACCAAAGGTGTCGGGCCAGTGCGCGGACACGACGATCCATATGACAACCCCTGCGATACCTGCAGCGGCACCTTCTCGGGTTTTACCCGGGCTAATGTTGGGAGCGAGCTTGTTGCGACCAAATGCCCTGCCTGCAAAATACGCAGCAATATCTGCAATCCAGATCAGGATGAGCAAGGTCAACACATAAGCGGCCCCACGCTGCAGGAAAAGCGAAGCGAGCGCCATCCAGGTTGCGAATAAAGTCAGTGGTGCGAAAAGCGTCCAGCCAAAATGGCGAGCTGGTACATGTGATTCACCACGCAGCACGGTCGGGACAATTACACACACCCAGACCAAAGCACTCAGCAGACAAATAACATTTAACAAAATGCCATCGTGGGTAGCTGAGCTCAACCATTGCTGTGTTTGAAACAGGGACAGCAAAAAAAGAACCAGCCCCAGCGTGATGGCAAAGGTATTTGCATGCGGTCTGGTGAGTCTGGACCACTCCCAACCCGCGCAGCCACAGGCAACACCCAGAAAGATCATAAAGGGCCAGGGCGTCTGAACAGAAACAGTTGCACCTAACACGGCCAACAAGACAATAGCGGTCAGGACACGTTGTCTGAGCATGTCAGTTAGCTCGTGTGCTTAGCATGGAGTTGGGCGCTTGTGCGGCCAAACCTTCTTTCGCGGCAGCTGTACCACTCAAATGCTTTGAGTAACTCAGCTTCACCGAAGTCGGGCCAGTAACAGTCCGTAAAATATAGCTCCGAATAGGCCATCTGCCAGATCATAAAATTGGAAATGCGCTGCTCTCCACCCGTACGGATAAATAAATCGGGTTCTGGCGCCCATGCCATCGAGAGATATTTTTCAAGATGTGTCTCATCAATTGACTCAGGCTTCTGCGCCAGCTCAGGCTCCGCAGCAATCATTTTGCGGGTTGCCTGCAAAATGTCCCATCTGCCACCGTAATTCGCCGCAATTGTGAGATGAAGCTTGTCGTTGTGAGCAGTCTTGGCCTCTGCCTGCAATATCAGCTCTTGTAGACGGGGTTCAAAAGCAGAAAGATCTCCCACGACGTGCATGCGCACACCCTGATCCTGCAGACGTGCGACCTCACGCTCAAGCGCCTGCACAAAGAGTCGCATCAGTAGGGTGACTTCCTCTGCAGGGCGTCGCCAGTTTTCTGAGCTGAAAGCGAACAGTGTCAGGTAGCGCACACCCAGACGGCCACAGGTCTCGACCGCGCGCCGCACGGACTGCACACCCTTGGCATGACCAGCCGTTCTGGGTAACAAGCGCTTGGACGCCCAACGACCGTTGCCATCCATAATGATGGCAACGTGCTGGGGTGTCGCTGAGGTGACGGGGACTTCGCGTGTTGAACTGATGGCCATATCGATTGACGGGTTTAAACCGTCAGAATCTCAGCTTCTTTGTGCGTAACCATCTTGTCGATTTCAACAATACAGCGATCTGTCAGTTTTTGAACGATATCCTGTGCACGGCGCTCATCATCCTCAGAGATTTCTTTGTCTTTGACAAGGCGCTTAAAGGACTCATTCGCATCACGACGCAAGTTGCGGACAGCGATCTTAGCGTCTTCGCCTTCGGATTTAACGACTTTATTGAGTTCGCGTCGACGCTCTTCGGTCAGTGCAGGCATTGGGACACGAATGCTGTCTCCCATACCGACAGGATTGAGGCCGAGATCCGAATCCCGAATCGCCTTTTCAACCGTCGAACCGAGGTTTTTTTCCCAGACCTGAACACTCAGGGTGCGCGCATCCATCAGGGTGACGTTTGCCACCTGACTTAGAGGGACAGGCGATCCATAATACTCAACCTGAATGTGGTCAAGAATGCCAGTACTTGCACGACCCGTGCGGATTTTAGCCAGGTTGGATCGCAAGGTTTCGATCGATTTAGCCATCCGCGCTTCGGCAGAACTCTTAATGTCAGCAATACTCATAAGATTCCTTTAAACGTGAACCAGTGTGCCTTCATCGTCACCACTGACCGCCCGGCGTAATGCGCCAGGTTTGTTGATCGAGAAGACCTTGATGGGCAGCTTCTGGTCGCGACACAAAGCAAAAGCTGTTGCGTCCATAATTTCGAGACGACGCATGATCGCCTCATCAAAACTGATACGGGTATACCGTGTAGCAGAAGGATCCTTATTAGGATCTGCGCTATAGATACCATCAACTTTGGTTGCTTTTAAAACAATTTCGGCGCCGATCTCAGCACCACGTAAAGCGGCTGCAGTATCCGTTGTAAAAAACGGATTACCAGTCCCGGCTGCAAAAATGACGACCTTGCCCTCTTCGAGATAACGCAAGGCCTTTGGGCGGATATAGGGCTCAACGACCTGCTCGATATTCAGGGCAGATTGAACGCGCGCATCGACACCACGGTGCTTGAGAGCGTCCTGAAGTGCGAGTGCATTCATGACGGTCGCCATCATGCCCATGTAATCTGCCGTCGCACGATCCATGCCTTGGGCACCGGGCGCCACACCGCGGAAAATGTTGCCTCCGCCGATCACTATCGCGAGCTGAACACCCATCGCAGCAACTTCGGCGACTTCGTCTGTCATGCGCATAATGGTTGCACGATTGATGCCAAACGCATCATCGCCCATTAATGCCTCACCAGAAAGTTTGAGGAGTACTCGTTTATGCATTCTGCTGGTCATGAGCAAACTTCCAGTTGGTTATAAACCTACAAAATTGTAGAAGATATTCCACCGGGCAGCGCATTGCGGCACCGCCCGGCATACTGGTACAAATTATGACTGACCGGCAGCAGCTGCAGCAACCTCAGCAGCGAAGTCGCTGGTTTTCTTTTCGATGCCTTCACCGACCACAAAAAGAGCAAAGCCTGAAACAGCAGCGCCCTTCTCTTTGAGCATCTGAGCAATCGTTTGCTTGTCATTCTTGACGAAAGGCTGTGAAAGCAAGGCGACTTCTTTCAGAAACTTTTGAACAGAACCTTCAACCATTTTTTCTACGATTTCTGCTGGCTTACCTGATTCAGCGGCTTTAAGACGAGCAACGGAACGCTCAGCTTCTTTGTCGGCCTCAGAAACACCAGTTTCGTCAAGCGCACGTGGCTTGGTCGCAGCAATGTGCATGGCAAGGTCTTTACCGACTTCGTCAGCACCGGAGAATTCAACCAGCACGCCGATCTTGCCGCTATGAACATAGCTGGCCAGTTTGTTGGCGGTATCAAAACGCTGGAAGCGGCGAATAGAAATGTTCTCACCAATTTTGCCGACGAGTGCCAGACGGGTTGCGTCGACAGTCAAGTCTCCCATGGGTGCTGATGACAGCGCAGCCACATCCGCAACATTTGAGGTCGCAGCGAGCATCGCCAAACCATTTACAAACGCAACAAAATCATCGTTCTTTGCGACAAAGTCTGTTTCACAGTTGATTTCGATTACTGCGCCTTTTTTGGCATCAGGCGAGACATACAGGCCGATGAGGCCCTCTGCGGTGACACGGCCAGCAGCTTTGCTGGCTTTGCTACCCAGCTTGACACGCAGAATTTCTTCAGCACGTACCATATCGCCTTCAGCTTCTGTCAGCGCTCTTTTGCATTCCATCATGGGTGCGTCAGTTTTTTCGCGCAGTTCTTTAACCATCGCAGCGGTAATATCAGCCATGTTTGCTCCAGTATATATATGAGTCACCCCGAAACCGGTTCGGGGTGATGGGGTCAGTAAGATACCCGCCATAGACTGGCGGGATAGATCAGAACTTAAGCTTTCTCTTGGTCAACTTCTACGAATTCTTCACCCTGGGTGATTTCTTCGACCAGACCATTGAGGCTTTGAGCACGACCTTCGAGTACTGCATCGGCCATGCCTTTTGCGTACAGCGCGATTGCTTTTGCCGAATCGTCGTTACCAGGAATGATGTAATCCACGCCATCTGGTGAGTGGTTGGTATCAACCACAGCTACGACTGGAATACCCAGTGCCTGGGCTTCTGCAACAGCAATCTTGTGGTAACCGACATCAATCATGAAAATTGCGCTTGGCAAACCGTTCATGTCCTTTATTCCACCGATCGACTTATTCAGCTTGTCGAGTTCGCGCTGAAACATCAGGCCTTCTTTTTTGGTCATGCGCTCAGTACCGCCTTCGGCGATCATGATCTCCATGTCTTTCAGACGCTTGATAGAAGACTTGACCGTTTTGAAGTTTGTCAGCATGCCACCCAACCAACGGCTGTCAACGAAAGGCATACCAGCACGAGCGGCTTCAGAAGCAATCATCTCGCGTGCAGCACGCTTTGTGCCCACAAACAGGACATTTCCACCTTTGGCGGAAACTTGTTTGACGAATTTGGTTGCAGTCTGATAAAGATCAACCGTCTTTTCGAGGTTGATAATATGAATTTTATTACGATGGCCGAAAATAAAAGGTGCCATCTTTGGGTTCCAGTAACGGGTCTGGTGACCAAAGTGCACACCGGCTTCTAACATTTCACGCATTAAAGACATTTCAATAGCTCCGAGGGTTGGGTCTGGTATTGCGCCTGCACCGTTTTTGTCATAAAAAAGGCACCCTGGTGGCACAACACGCGATTTGAATCAACATTACCCATAAGGAAATTGCTGATCCGGTCAGGAAAGCCACTACAACGTGGCTCCCTTTTATACCTGTATAAAACCAGGTAAGCCTATAATTCTACTATCTTTCACCACCATTGAACAAGTCACCATGGGTTTAGTTACAAACGCTGCAGATTTAGACCGGATGCGAGCCGCCTGCAAAGATGCCGCAAAAATCCTTGATTTCATCACGCCCTACGTCAAACCCGGGGTGACAACCGGCGCCCTGGATAAGCTTGTCCTGGATTACGTCAATGATGTTCTGAAGGTTAAATCAGCGACAGTGGGCTATGCGCCTCCTGGTTATCCGCCCTTTCCAGGCGCGATCTGTACCTCGGTCAACCATCAGATCTGCCATGGCATCCCGGGTGAACGTATCCTTAAGAACGGCGACATCATGAACATCGATGTGACGATCATTAAAGATGGCTGGTTTGGCGATACGAGTCGGATGTATTGTGTAGGTGAGCCCTCGATTCTCGCTAAGCGTCTGATAGATATCACCTACGAATGTATGTGGCTGGGAATCGCGCAGGTCAAGCCTGGCAATACCCTCGGTGATATCGGCAGCGTGATTCAGAAACACGCAGAATCAAATGGATTTTCCGTTGTACGCGAATATTGCGGTCATGGTATAGGACAAAAATTCCACCAGGACCCGCAGGTTTTGCACTATGGCAAAGCTGGTACGGGACAGGTACTCGAACCCGGACTGATTTTCACAATCGAACCCATGATCAATGCAGGGCGACGCGAAATTCGCCAACTTGCTGACGGCTGGACTGTGGTCACGCGTGACCACAGTCTTTCTGCGCAATGGGAACACTCCATACTCGTCACGGATACTGGCTACGAAGTCCTGACTGTCTCAGAAGCAATGCCCCCACCTCCTGCCTTTATCACCGCCTGAAATGACACCTGCCGATCTGATTCAGTTGCGAGAAGAATCGCAGGCCTTGCGGCGCATTGCGATTGAAAGCTATCGCAAGAATCTGCGGGCAGATTCGCTGCTTGCTGCGCTGAGACGTTGCGCAGACCTCACCTTACGTCGGCTGCTGACACTGTGCCCCTTACCAAAAGGCGCGGCACTGGCCGCTGTCGGAGGATACGGCCGTGGTGAGCTATATCCCTTTTCTGATGTGGACCTGCTGATTCTTTTACCCCAGGACCCCACGCCCGACGAAGAAACAGCACTCGGTGCGCTCGTTGCATCCATGTGGGACGTCGGTCTGGAGCCTGGCTACAGCATTCGAACGATTGATCAATGTATCAAAGAGGCTGCGGCGGATATCACTGTCGAGACCTCCATGCTCGAGACCCGTTGGATTGCGGGGAGTCGTGCCCTGACACAAACGTTCATCACGACAATGAAGTCCCACCTGGATCCTTATTCGTTCTTTCAGGCTAAACGCGCAGAAATGCAACAGCGTCACGCGCGCTACCAGGACACACCCTACTCGCTTGAACCCAATTGCAAAGAGTCTCCAGGAGGACTCAGAGACCTGCAAGTGATCATGTGGATGGCGCGTGCGGCGGGTTTTGGCACGAGCTGGCAACAGATCGCACGTGCGGGTCTACTGACAGAGGCTGAGGCGCGCGATCTCAAGCGTGCGGAACAAGCGTTCAAACGACTGCGAATAGAATTGCACTTGCTCGTAAACCGTCGCGAAGACCGTTTACTGTTTGATTTGCAGCATGGAATGGCCCAGGTGTATGGCCTGACCGATACCACCAATCGCCGCGCAAGCGAAATACTGATGCAACGTTATTACTGGGCCGCGCGCCTGGTGACTCAGCTCAATACCCTGCTGGTGCAGAATATCGAAGAGCGCCTGTTGCCTTTTAACGAAGCCGATCAGCAAATTATTGATGAAAACTATATCGTACGGCACCATCGCCTGGACATCACCCGGGACGATCTGTTCGAAAAAGATCCGGGACAACTACTGAATGTCTTTCTGGTCATGCAGCAGCATCAGGAGCTCACCGAACTCTCGGGGCGTGCCATGCGTGCGATCTGGCACTCAAGACACCTGATTAATACAGAATTCAGAGGGCTTGCGGAAAATAAACTGAAATTCCTGGCTATTTTGCAGCAACCACAGGGAATTGTGCACGCCCTGCGCAGAATGACTATGCTGAACATTTTGCCGCGGTATCTGCCAGCCTTTCGCAAGGTAGTCGGGCAGATGCAGCATGATTTATTCCATGTCTATACCGTTGATCAGCATACGCTTGCAGTGGTACGTAATTTGCGCCGGTTCACTATGCCTGAGCATGCGCAGGAATACCCACTCGCCACCCGTCTGATTGCCGCATTGGACCGACATTGGCTACTGTATGTTGCTGCCCTCTTTCATGATATTGCAAAAGGTCGTGGCGGAGATCACTCGTCTCTGGGCGCTGAGGATGTCAAACGCTTTGCACGCAGCCATTTCTTATCCCCCGAAGATACGGACTTTGTCGTATTTCTGGTGGCTAATCACCTAGCGATGTCTCAGGTTGCCCAAAAGAAAGACTTGTCTGATCCTCAAGTGATTCAAGCTTTTGCGACGCTCGTGGGTAACACCCGCAACTTGTCAGGGTTGTATCTGCTCACCGTAGCAGACATTCGCGGCACCAGTCCTAAAGTATGGAATGCCTGGAAGGGAAAACTACTAGAAAACCTGTTTAATCTGACCAGCATGGCGTTGGGCGGCGCACTTGATGACACAAATACAATTTTGCGACAGCGCATGGAACAAGCCGCAGGTCTGACGCGCCTGGCTGGTTTACGCGATGACACACGTGAAGCCTTCTGGAAGCAGCTCGATGTTGCTTATTTCCTGCGCCATGAAGCGTCAGAAATTGCCTGGCATACACGCCATCTTTACTACCAGACTACGCCCGAGCACGCGGTTGTTAAAGCCCGTCCAACCGACGAAGGCGCCGGGCTCGAAGTCATGGTCTATACAAAAGATGTGGCAGATTTATTTGCAAGGATTTGCACATTCTTTGGTGCGCATGGCTTCAGCATTCAGGATGCCAAAATTCACACCACACGTACTGGTTTTGCCCTTGATAGTTTCATTGTGTTGCCAATTGACATGTCAAACGACTTGCGCACGCAGGCCACACTGATTGAACACGACCTCGCTCAACACCTTGACGGCGGGCAAGACCAGAAAAACATCGCCCCAACTGGTTACATTGCGACCCGTCCTTCGCGACTATCCAAGGCATTCCCTGTACCTCCCGTTGTGGAACTCCATCCGGACGAAGGTAGCCAGAACTGGCGTCTTGATCTGGTTGCCACTGATAGACCAGGTTTACTTGGCGATGTTGCACAGGTATTTGTGACGTTTGGTATTGATCTGCAAACCGCAAAAGTCATGACCCTAGGCGATCGCGTCGAAGACGTTTTTGTCATTTGCGGTGAGACACTGACGCAACCGAGGACGCAGCGACAATTCGAACGCGCGGTGCTTGATGCCATTACACAGGAGCATAATCATGCAACGTGAAAAACTCATGCTTTCTATCATTGGTTCGCTCAGTCTGCTCGCGGTCATCATCGCGTTGATTTCACAATATCAATACGATATGGCACCCTGCGCATGGTGCGTATTTCAGCGCCTCATCTACCTGACAATCTCCGTGGTTTGTCTAGCACTCGCCTTCACGTCACCCAACAGACTGAAATTGTCTGTCAGCTATGCGCTTGTACTGTCGCTATCTCTTGGAGGGGTTGCTTCAGCCTGGTACCAGGCTCAGGTTGCATCAAATAGTTTTTCTTGCGTGCAGACCTTTGCAGATCAAGTCATGACCAAGACAGGCCTGGATGCTGGAATGCCCTGGCTGTTTGGCATTTATGCAAGCTGTATGGATGCCCGTATTAAAGTATTCGGCCTCGAATATGCCTACTGGAGCCTGATCCTGTTTGCATTGATTGCCTTGGTCTCGACAATCTGCCTGGCTAGACTGACTCGATCAAAGTAAGCTGTTTTTCCAAGGAACACGTCTGGTGACCCTTCGGTCAGCGCTGGATGATCTTCATGCTTGAATCAATGATCACGCAACGACTCTGATAGATCTAAACAGAGCCGTGGCACCAACAAATAGAAACTACCGTTGTAAAAAAAATCAATTATCCTCTGCTGCAAAGCCCATATTAAATAGCAGACCATTTGCACCATCCTGGGTATTTTTACGAGTGCGACCCAGGTTTTCAAGATAAGCCGGCGTAATGTCTCCGGTCACATATTCTCCTGTAAAACAGGACGTGTCAAAGTTTTTGAGTGCAGGATTCAGATCTGAGACTGAGCGTGTCATGGCATCGATATCCTGATAAATCAGGGCATCCGCACCAATAATCTGAGCAATTTCTTCTTCATTGCGACCCGTAGCGATCAGCTCTGACTGAGTAGGCATATCGATGCCATAAACGTTTTGATAGCGTACTGGTGGAGCCGCAGATGCCATGTAGACTTTATTCGCGCCAGCGGCACGTGCCATGTCGACAATCTCACGACTTGTTGTTCCGCGCACAATTGAATCATCCACGAGAAGGACGTTCTTGCCTTTGAACTCCATACCAATAGTATTGAGCTTCTGGCGAACAGATTTTTTACGTACTGCTTGTCCAGGCATGATGAAGGTGCGACCGACGTATCGGTTTTTGATCAGACCTTCGCGATAATTAAGCCCGAGCCTATCGGCCAGCTGCATCGCGGCGGGACGTGACGAGTCAGGAATTGGCATCACGACATCTATGTCACCCAGCCTGAGACTGCGGGCCAGCTTGTCTGCCAGATACTCACCCATACGCAGACGCGCACCATATACAGAAACACCCTCAATGACAGAGTCCGGACGCGCAAAATAAACATATTCGAATATACAGGGCGCATGTACCGCACCTGTGGCACAAATTTCGCTACTTACCATCCCGTCGAGCGAAATAAAGAGCGCTTCACCAGGCAAGATATCTCTGACAAAGGCAAAACCCGAGCCTTCGAGTGCGACTGATTCGGAGGCAACCATCCACTCGGTTCCTTGTGGCGTGTCACAGCGCCCCAGACACAATGGACGAATGCCATGCGGATCCCGAAAGGCAAGCATGCCATATCCCGAGATCTGAGCGACCACGGCATAGGCGCCTTTGACACGCTGGTGCAAAACCTTTACAGCACGAAAAATTGCACTTTCGTCAAGCGAAACACCGTTTGCAGCCCGCTGCAACTCGTGTGCAAGAACGTTGAGCAATACTTCGGAGTCTGAGTTGGTATTAATGTGACGCTGATCGTTTTTATAAAGCGACTCGCGCAGCTCTTGCCAGTTTGTCAGATTCCCGTTATGGGCAAACGTGATACCAAAAGGGGCATTGACGTAAAAAGGTTGTGCTTCTTCGACGCTGTCACTGGAGCCCGCCGTCGGATAACGAACCTGCCCGATTCCGGATGTTCCTGGTAATGAGCGCATATTCCGGGTACGAAAAACATCACGAACCAGTCCATGGGCTTTGTACATATTGAAATGATTGCCATTTGACGTAGCGATACCCGCCGCATCCTGACCTCGATGCTGAAGCAATAACAGACTGTCGTACAACAGCTGATTAACAGGACCGCGACCGATGACGCCAACAATTCCGCACATGAACTTTCCCGATAGCGGTTAACCCGCAAACAAACACAATGAATCAATAAGGTAACCAGTCACCAAATGGTGCTGGCAGCCTGAATTTAATTTGTTGAATAACATTCACAACTTGCTTTGAAAACATGGCTTGCTTCCACCAAACCTCGTTTGGCAACGGTGTAAAGCCTGCTAGCGTGACAAGCAACAAAATAAAAAGCACACCACGGATCAAGCCAAATAGTGCGCCGAGTCCGTGATCAGCAGGTGTCAAACCCGTACGACTGATCAACGCAGAGAGCGTCATATTAATCAGGCCGATAAAAAGCAACACCACAACAAATACACTGAAATAGGCTACGCCCATTTTCAAAAACGACTGGGTAATCCAGCGCGTCAGCCAGTCCGATACGGTCGGGCCCCACCAGATTGCCGCCAAAAATGCAGAAACGTAGGCAACGAGAGAAAGAACCTCTTTAAGCAGTCCACGCACCAAGCCCAGCACTGCAGAAATCGCCAGGATGGCTAACAGGACGAAATCGAAACCTGTCACTGCGAGGTAATAAAGGCGCCACCAAAGCCAAGCGTACGCAACCTGGTTTGGGCTGCCTGGGCAGCTTCACGTGAGGGGAATGGTCCGACGCGGACACGATACTTTTGCATACCATTAACTTGTACAGGCCCATCGACAAACGCATTGCTCACACCGGATACCGATAGTTTTTCCTTTTGTGACTGCGCGTCTGCCGCAGCATCCAGTGAAGCCGCCTGGACAACAAAATTGCCCTTGGTCATGGGTTTGCCTGAGTTCGATGCACCGCCAGGAGCGGCCGAAGGCTCATAAGCAGGACGCCCTTCTAGAAGGGCCAATGCACGGGCACCATCATCTGAGCGTGACGACTTGGCAGCAGCATCTTTGGCTTGTTCGGCTTTGGATTGCTCGGCTTTAGTGTCAGCCTTTGGCTTGATGTCAGGCTTTGCCGCGGTCTTAGTATCGGCCTTAGGCTCGGCTTTAGGCTCGGCTTTAGGTTCTGGTTTAGCGGCAGGAGGCGGTGCAATGGCAGCAGGCGCTGGAGCTTGGGCAGCTGCTTGTGTAGCAGCAGACGTGACTGCAGGTGTGGCGGCAGATTCTACTGGCGATACTGCTGTTAAGGACCCGGAGGTTGTGGCCTCTGGGGCAGGCTCAGATAGATTAGGCTGGAAAGCAGCATTACGATCAGGAATACGAATCGCGATATTTTTTGAAACAGGGGTCGGTTCGGAGTCAAGCAACATGGGCAATACAACGATCGCGCCAAGAACGAGTGCTACGGCGCCTGCTAGCCTGCGGCGCGCGCGCACTCGTAATTCCGCTGCCTGTGCCTCGCTTGAAACCGAAGGACGAGGTTTAACCGGTTTACGGGGAGCCTGACTATCCTTTCTGGAAAATAGTCCCATTTATGGAAACATCCTGATAGGAAAAGTGTGATCGTAAATTTTGTTTAGTAACACAATGCTGACATTCATTAAACACGACCCAGCGTTTCGAGTACGCCTGCCACAGTCAAAAAGGATCCGAAGACGACGATTCTATCATCCGGGTTCGCCTTTTCATGCGCAGCAAGATAGGCCTGGCTGACAGAATCAAACGTGTTCACGGTAAAAGCTTCTTGTCCTACTTTGCCTGAATTTTCGATGGCATGCTGAATTTTACTCGCAAGCAACGCGGAGGTCATACCGCGGGGGCCTGGCAAACTGGCGCAATACCAGTGGTCAATTCTACCCGCCAGGTGCTGGACAACGGCTTCTATGTCTTTATCGGACAACATGCCAAACACAGCATAGGTATAAGGGTGAAAACCCATATTACCGAGGTTTTTTTCTAGTACTGCCGCAGCATGCGGATTATGGGCGACATCGAGAATGACTGTAGGCTGGCCCGGGAGTATCTGGAATCGGCCTGGCAGTGCAGCGGTAATCAGCCCCTGCCTGACAGCCTGCTGAGGGACGGCCAGTCTGTCGCGCAAGGACTCAATCGCTGCAAGTGCTGCCGACGCATTCAAAAGCTGATTGGCACCCCTGAGCGCGGGATAGGCCATCGCATTGCGCCGTTGGTTACGGCCTGCAAATGCCCACTGCTGGCGATCGCCTGAATAATTAAAATCACGACCAAATAGCCACAGATCGGTCTCGATCGACGCTGCATAATCCAGCAGGCTCTGTGGCGGCGCAGGGTCGCTGCAAATAGCTGGACGACCCGGTCTGAAAATGTGCGCTTTTTCGAGTCCGATTTTTTCGCGGGTGTCGCCGAGCCATTCTGTATGGTCGATATCCACACTCGTGATGATCGAACAATCTGCATCCACAATATTGACCGCATCGAGTCGGCCACCAAGGCCGACTTCGAGAATCATCACATCAAGCTCGGCGAGACAAAACAACCTCAAGACGGCCAGGGTTGAAAACTCGAAATATGTCAGTGAGATACCGTTTCGGGCCGCGTCGATTGCTTCGAACTGAGCAACGAACTCCTGATCCGTAACGATCTCGCCATTCAATATGGCGCGCTCATTAAATTTAATTAAGTGCGGCGAGGTGTACAAACCTACCCGGTACCCAGCGGCAAGATAGATTGCCTCCAGCATTGCGCAGGTTGAACCTTTACCGTTGGTCCCTCCTACAATAATCTTGACAGCGTCGGAATGGATATTGAGGCGCTCAGCAACCTGCTGAACGCGTTCAAGCCCCATATCGATCACACTCGGATGCAAGGACTCAAGATAGGATAGCCAAGTGTCCAGTGTGGCACCAGATTCAGGTCGCACAGCGCTCATTTTGTTTATTTATTTCCAACGTGTTCATTGCATAGTTGCAATTTTACCAGTGTGGCTAAATAGCTTGCTTGGCCTCGGGCGGTATGTGAAAATCGCAAACAAACAGGGACAACTATGCAAAAACCAGAATGGTTTGTTAGAGAAGCAGATGTACCAGGATATTCTCCTGCCAATCACACAGGCACACTCAACAGACGCTTGATATGCCAGGAAACCGTAGGCGCCAAACAGCTCGAAATGCTGATTGGTGTCATCGAAAAGGGCCAAGGCGCACTCCCCCATGCACATCCGGACATCGAACAGGTCTGTTACTTACTGACGGGTTCGGCACGTGCCGAGGTCAACGGTGAAGCGGTGGATATGATGCCTGGTGACTGCTGTTTTTTTCCGCCAGACTTGCCACATGTTTTTACTGTGACAAGTGACACGCCAGCGAGAGTTCTGGTGATTTATTCTCCCCCATACGAAGAATCCCCAGAGCGTGTCATCCGCTTTGCATCGCATCCTGAGGGGCAGACACATGAGCTTAAATAAAAATCGTAGTTGCTTATCGCCTGGACGCAGAATATTTGCGCAACTGTCATGCCTGACAGCGCTTGTGAGCCTTTTACCCTGTGCGGTGCACGCGCAAGCAGCGGGTAACTATCCTGTTAAGCCGATTACGTTGGTTATCCCGTTTCCGGCAGGCGCAGGCACCGATGCGGTCGGTAGGATATTTGCAACGGAGCTTGGCAAGATCCTTGGCCAGCAAGTCGTGGTTGAAAACAAGCCAGGCGGTAATGCAACCATTGGCGCTCAGCTTGTCGCGCGCGCGCAGCCTGATGGCTACACCTTGTTTTTAACGACCAATACGTCTCACTCTGCCGCACCCTGGCTGATGAAGTCAGTCAGCTATGACCCTGTCAAGGATTTCACACCGATTGCACGAGGTGGCAACCTGCCCTTTATTCTCGTCATCAACCCCAAACTCCCGATTCATAGCGTCCAGGAGCTTGTGGCTTATGCCAAACAACACCCAGGCAAGCTGAACTACGCCTCAGGCAACAGCACGGGGATCGTGGGTGGCGCCACATTGGCCTCACGCGCGGGAATAGAAATGGTCCATGTCCCCTATAAAGGCACGCCTCAGGCGATGACCGATGTCGTGGGTGGTCAGGTAGATCTGATGTTCACGGATGTCGCATCGGGGATGCCATTTGTGAAGTCCGGACAGATGCGTGCGCTAGCCGTGTCAACAGCGCAACGCAGTGCGATTGTCCCGGACTTGCCCTCTATGTCCGAAGCCGGCATCAAAGATTTTGACTTGAATTCATGGAATGGGTATTTTGGTCCTGCTGGTCTTCCTGTAGATGTTGTGAAAAAAATCAATGCTGCCATCAATCAAATCGTAAGTAACCCCGAGACAAAGGCAAGGCTTGCTGGCCTTGGGTTTGATGCCTTTAGCGGCACACCCGAGGATTTTGCAACTTTCGTCAGTGCTCAGCTCGTGTTGTGGCGGGATCTGATTAAGGATGCGGGTATACAACCAGAATAACGCCACCACTCTATGTGCCTTGCCATTCTTGCCAGACATGCACACCCACGATGGCCACTGGTCATCGTGGCCAATCGTGATGAGTTTCATGAGCGCCCTGCTCGCGCTGCTCACATATGGAGTGATGCGCCGCAACTTCTTGGCGGGCGCGACCTACAGGCGGGCGGCACCTGGCTTGGAATGAATCGCGATGGACGGATCGGCTTGCTGACCAACTATCGTGAACCAGGCAAAATGGATCCAAAAGCGCCATCCCGAGGTGCGCTGGTTGAGAACTACCTCAAAAGTGACGACGACGCGCGCACCTATGCCTCCATGCTCGAACAGAATGCTGCGCATTACAACGGTTTTAACTTGTTGCTGATCGATCCTGCACACACTCTTTACTTTACGAATCGGCAGCAACCGGACTGTGCAGAACTTAAAGACGGCGTGTATGGTCTGTCTAACGCAACACTCGACACACCATGGCCGAAGTTATTGCGTACACAGCAAGCGATTATTCATTACTTATCAGAGTCTGCAGAACTCAGGGCTGAGGACTTGTTCAGGATCTTTCGTGATACCCAGCCAGCTCCTGACGCAGACTTGCCTCACACTGGGTTAAGTCCAGAACGCGAACGCCTGCTGAGTAGCCCCTTCATACTCAGCCAGGATTACGGCACACGTTGCACCACGCTGATATTGCAAGACCAGCATGGAATCACAGAATTTTATGAGCGCAGCTTCGACTCTCAAGGCGATGTATTGGCAACCCATCAATGGACGATTCAACCAAGTCACCGTTCGATAGAACAAGCGCTATCACCACGACATTACTATTGACTGTGGGCTGACTTTTAAAGTCCGACTTATACTGGTTGCTGTTTCATTTACAAGTCAAGGTCGATATGTCTGCTCTCAAAACCCGAATTGCTGATTCAGTCAAAGACGCGATGCGCGCTAAAGCAACAGAGCGCCTGGGAACGTTAAGATTTTTACAGGCAGCGATTAAACAAAAAGAAATCGATGAACGCTGCGAACTCTCTGATGCTGAGGTCACTGCAATTATTGAAAAACAAGTCAAACAACGCCGGGAATCCATCGCTGCATTTGAGCAGGCTGGCAGGACCGAAACCGCAGCCGCCGAAACGGCTGAACTCGCGGTCTTGAAAGAATTCTTGCCAGAAGCCGCAACAGCTGAAGAGGTCTCTGCTGCAATTGATGCAGCACTCGCAGAAGTGCAGGCCCAGGGGATCACTGGAGCACCTGCAATGGGTAAAGTCATGGCGATACTTAAACAAGCTCTGGCTGGCCGTGCTGACATGTCAACACTCTCGGGACAGGTCAAAGCAAAACTGAGCTAAACCTGCAGGCTCAATCCAAATGCAAACTCAATCCGAACCTGGGCTGAGTTTGATCAGTTTGAAGGATGCCGAGGCCTTGGCGATGAGTTTACCGTCTGGATCCCGGGCCTCACCTTCACAAAACGCAATCGAATTACCCCGTCTGAGGCAGCGCGCTTCGAATATCAGATCGGTTTTGCCTGGTTCCATACAACTGGTAGTCATGTCAATGGTGGCCAGGCCAAGCCCGAGCGGATTATTGGCACGGCCTGCTGCACTCAAGGTGAAATCCAGCACGCTCATGATCGCGCCGCCGTGCACGTGTCCTCGGCTATTGACAAGATCGTCGCGGATTTTCAGTCTGGTCACGGCACGATCGTTTTCACACAAAATGGGTTCGACACCCAACAGCTCAAGATAAGGAATCCGGAAACCGAAATACGTCATGGTGTTTGTCTGGGCTTTTAGGGTCATTTTGAATTCACAACAGGATTGCGCGGCATGTAACTGGTGCAGGTTGGGACACCAAACTCTATGACCTCATGCATGGCCTGCAGCGAAGCGCGATCCCAGATATTGACACCCCAGACGGTGACGGTTACCTCTGAGGAGGCGGGCGATAGTGCACGGATGTCGACCTGTCCGAGACGGCCTGCACCTAAATCTCCAGTGACGTACAACTGTGCGGTCTGTGTCGCGGGATTGATACCACCACCAAGGGGATAACCCGTCTCACCCCGCCAGCAGCGCTCGGCTTGTTCAGTTGCACGCTGATAGACCTGATCGTAAGGAACAGCAACGTTAAATGTTTCCTTAGGGGACGTTTTTGTGTCCAGGCCCATGCATCCTGCAAGCAGGACTGGAACTAAGCAAACCAACCATTTAGAGAGCATTTGGAGAATCCGGTTACTGTGAAAAGGCAAAATATTCGGTATGAACAACACCATGCGCCTCTGCAAATGCCAGTAATGATTTGCGAAGTACATTGCATAATAACGGCTGTCAGTTTAACTATTTTATTCAAAACCCGATGCCTAAATTAAGTTTACCTAATGTCTGGCGCCCAATTGCTTGCCTGCTTGGTTTGACTGCGGTGATTGTTGGTGCAGTGGCAGCGCATGTTGTAAGTGATCCCCAGGCGGCACAAGCTGTCGAGCGGGCAGCCTACTATCAGCTGATTCACGCTGCGGTTCTGCTCTTTGCAACCAGTCTGGTGGGGCGTACCGTCATTTTTGCAAAATGGGCGCTCTTGTCAGGGATTTTGTTATTCAGTGGTTCAATCTACGCAAAATATCTGCTGCATCTGATCGCCTCGGCAAGCCTGGCCCCAGCCGGCGGGGTGTTACTGATGCTTGGGTGGCTGGCACTGGCTTTTAGTTTGCCCGCCAACAAAAAATAGACAAGAATGCTAAAACCATACCTGCCAGCGTGTAAAACACCTTAACCGGCTAGCTCGCCTGACAATTTTTTCAACAACAACCTGATCATTCAAATGACCATTCGAGACAAAGCATTTATCGTCGGTGCATACGAACACCCCACTCGTAAAGCGCCGGACAAGTCCGTCGCGCAACTCCATGCCGAATCTGCAAAAGGTGCCCTTGAGGATGCCGGACTGTCGCACAGCGACATTGACGGCTATTTCTGTGCGGGCGACGCGCCAGGTCTGGGCATGCTCAGCATGACGGACTATATGGGCCTGACAAAGCTCAAACACGTCGACTCAACCGAAACTGGTGGGTCGTCCTACCTGATTCACGTTGCACATGCCGCGCAGGCGATCGCAGCAGGTAAATGCAGCATTGCGCTCCTCACACTTGCCGGACGCCCGCGCTCGGCAGGCTCCTCAGGCCTGCAACCCAGGAACTGGGGTGCAGATGTACCGGATGCGCCCTTCGAAGCTCCCTATGGTCCAGTCACAGTCAACAGCTACGCCATGGTGGCCGCACGCCACATGTACGAATATGGCACAACAGCTGAACAACTTGCCTGGGTAAAGGTTGCAGCATCTCATCATGCCCAACACAATCCCCACGCCATGCTGCGCGATGTCGTCACGGTCGAGGATGTTTTAAATTCTCCCCTGGTTTCCACACCACTGAAGCGACTCGATTGTTGCGTCGTGAGTGATGGCGGTGGCGCACTCATTGTGGCCAGACCTGATATTGCACGCTCGCTCAAGCGCCCACTGGTCAAAATCCGCGGTGCAGGCGAAGCAGTCAAAGGACAGCTGGGTGGCAAAGTCGACCTCACCTACTCCGCGGCACGCTTTTCTGGCGCACGCGCGTTTGAAGAAGCCGGTCTCACACCCAGCGATATCAAATACGCATCGATCTACGACAGCTTCACGATTACTGTCATCATGCAGCTCGAAGACCTCGGTTTTTGCGCCAAAGGACAAGGTGGCAAATTTGTCGCCGACGGCAATCTGATTTCTGGTGTGGGCAAACTTCCCTTTAATACAGATGGTGGTGGTTTATGCAACAACCATCCTGCCAATCGCGGGGGCATTACCAAAGTCATCGAAGCAGTCCGACAATTACGAGGCGAAGCACATCCCGCCGTCCAGGTCAAAAATTGCGATATCGCCCTTGCACATGGCACCGGCGGCTTTCTGGGATCGCGCCATGGTAGCGCCACCCTGATTATGGAGCGTGAATAATCATGACGATGATGTATCAACCCAATCTCTACCCTGCCCCAACTATTGAGCCAGGTAGCCAACCGTTCTGGGAAGCTGCCAGGACCGGGAAATTCCTGGTCAAATTTTGCAAATCGTGCAATCAGCCTCACTGGTACCCGCGCACACTCTGTCCGTTTTGCTTTGGTGAAACAGACTGGAAGGAATCCTCCGGGAACGGAACCATCTACTCCCTGAGTGTGATGCAGCGCGGCAATCCTAATCCCTACTGCATTGCTTACGTGACCCTCGATGAAGGCGTGACGATGATGACGCAGATTGTTGATTGTGATCTTTCGGCACTTAAAATTGGTCAAAAGGTCAAACTGATATTTAAACCAACAGAAGGTAACGGCCCGCCCGTCCCGATGTTTACACCCGTCTGATTGGTGCTAAACCTGCAACGGGTTGCCCAGCATGTTTATGTCTGGCAACCCGTTTTTTATAGGTCGCGGACAACGACACACGCAAGGTAAACGAGTGCATAATTTAAACATGCGTGTACTAGTAATCGAAGATGAAGCCGATATGGCTCGCTATCTGTGTGACGGCCTGCGTCAGGATGGCTATGAAGTCCTGCATTGTGCGGATGCAAGCACGGGATTGCATCAGGCGTTGCAACCTGGCTGGGATTTACTGATTATCGACAGGATGCTTCCGAACGAACAAGATGGCTTGTCAATTGTTCAGGCGCTCAGGGCGCAGCAGATTAAAACCCCCGTTCTTGTTTTGAGTGCTTTGGCCAGTCTGGATGAGCGTGTCCGTGGCTTGCGCGAAGGTGGTGATGACTACCTGACCAAGCCCTTTGCCTTTCCTGAGCTTCTGGCAAGGATCGAAGCCTTAACGCGCCGAATAGCCTCCACAACAGAATCACGCGTATTAAAAATTGCAGACCTGGTCATTGATCTGAGAACACGCCGGGTTGAACGCGGGGGCCAGCCGATCACGCTGCAGCCTCGAGAGTTCAGGTTGCTGGAATATTTATTCAGAAATCAGAATCAGGTTGTCACCCGCACCATGCTGCTTGAATCAGTCTGGGATTTTCATTTTGATCCGGGTACGAACGTCATTGACGTGCAGATTAGTCGCCTGCGAACAAAAATTGATAAAGGACAGTCGATACCGTTACTTCATACGGTGCGAGGCGTTGGTTACAGGTTTGGTATGAATGGATAGATTCTGGCACTCGGTCGCATTCAGACTCGCACTCATTTGCGGTGCACTCGTGATTGCTTCGATCGTGATTTTTTCGACGGTATTTTATTTCGCAACGATTGGAGTGATGGCCCGTAATACCGATAGCAAAATTCTGTCTATTTCAAAACGGCTCAGCGAAGATGCAGCAGCCTCAGGATTGAATGCCCTGGCGCATCGTATTGAAAACACATTGAGTGATGGCGTGGATTCGGATACGGAAATATTGTTATTGACCAATTCTGCCGGACAAAAACTGGCAGGAAATATTACAGGCTGGTCCGAGCGCGCCGCGCCAGAACAGATCGTCATTGATCGCTCCATACGCAGAGCAAATGGATGGTCTCCAAGCCGCGTTCTATTGAATCGACTTCAGGATGGCTCTTTGCTAATCGTCGGGCGCGACATGCAAGATCTAAATGAAATCAGGATACTGATTGTGCGTGCGGTATTGCTAGGTGCAGTGCTTGCATTTTTGCTCGCGATAGTTGGGACGCTGCTTTTCAGGAATCAAATTGAAAAACGCATCTCCTCGATGCGCCATGCGACACGAGATATTGAGGCCGGCAACCTGAACACGCGCATTTCTGTTTCGGGCACACCAGATGAATTCGATCGACTGAGCGCCGATATCAACCGGATGCTCGATCGTATTCAGCAGCTCATGGAGGGGGTGCGTCATGTATCAAACACAATTGCCCATAATCTACGCACACCACTTGGATTGATTCGAGGTCATCTTGAGGAGTCCATGCGTGGCACGCCCGACCTGAACAAGCTCGAAGAGGCTGGTGTCTTTGCAATCGACGAAATCGACAACCTGATTCTTGTGCTGGAAAAATTGCTGCAGATCGCGGAAGCCGAATCGAGCACGCGTCGTCAACCCTTTGAACTCGTTTCCATTCGCGCTGTGGTGACGAATTTACTTGAACTCTATGATGCCGCAGCCGAGGACCAAGGAATCAGCATCGAGATCGACATCGAAGGCGAACCAGCCATCGCAGGGGACAAGGACTTACTCGCAGGGATACTTGCCAATTTGATTGATAATGCATTGAAATATGCAGGAAGTCCGAGCACGATCAAGATTTCGGCACGGGAATATACCAATTTTGTGAGTTTGAGTGTCGAGGACAACGGGCCGGGTATTCCCTTAGAAGAACGCGGTAAGGTTATCCAACGGTTTTACAAGCTCAATCGTGATACGCATGGAAGTGGTTTGGGACTATCCATTGTCTCGGCCTTTACCCAGCTCCATGATGGCACTATGGATATAGAAGATGCTGAACCTGGCTTGAGAATACGCATCACATTACCTAAGATCCAGAGTAAAAATCTACCAAGTTCACAACCTTACCAAACCGTAATGCATGGATAGCACTTTAATGTCGGCGTATCAGTACAATCCACATGCAATATGGATGGGCTACCCATAGAATTCATCCTCAGAATAGTTGAATTCAAGACTACCGCTCTTTGTAATCATGCTCCAAAATCGACTCCATTGCTTCTTGCTATGTGTGACCAGTTAGCTGTTGGTAAATTTATCTCTAGAGATCTCGAATGCAATCTAGCAATAAGAAGTACATATACGGTGCAATCGCATTGGTTGTAGTCCTGGCTGGAATCTGGTTCATGACCGGTCATGCGGAACATACCAAAGTTGCTCAGGATCAAGAGTCCTCTCAAGAGAAAAACACAGTCACCATTACTGATAAGCAGGCAGGTATCGTCAGGGTCGAAACTGTCAAACCGCAATCATTTACTGTTCAGCGCAGCGCAGTAGGTGTGATTGATTTCAATCAGGAACATACTGTTCAGGTGTTCACACCCTATCAGGGGCGTATCACACAAGTATTTGTCAAGGCTGGCGACGATGTCGTCAAAGGCCAACCACTGTTTGCCGTGGATAGTCCGGATCTCCTCCAGGCCGTATCGAACCTGATCTCTACCGCAGGACTCAAAACTCTGACTACACGTGCGCTTGAACGTGCTAAAAAAATGTCTGAAATTCAGGCTGCTTCACAAAAAGATTTTGATCAGGCTAAAGCTGATCAACAAACAGCAGAAGGAAATTATTACGCTGCACGCGATGCCATGCGCATTTTTGGTAAATCTGATGCGGACATGGACAAAATTATCGCTGGCCGCAAAGTGATCTCAGAGCTTGTGGTATCCAGCCCAATGCGGGGTCGAGTCGTTGCACGCAATGCCCAGCCAGGACTGCTTGTACAGCCGGGTAACGCACCTGCACCTATCACGGTAGCTGACGCTTCAACCATGTGGATGATTGCCAATGTGCCCGAGTTGGATTTGCCACATCTCAAGGTAGGACAGGAACTCAGCATCACTGTCGACGCCTATCCAGCGTTGAAATATCAAGGCCACATCATAAATATTGGGGCCTCGGTCGACCCTGTCACACGACGCATCACCGTGCGTGGAGAAATTCCCGATAAAGATAATCAACTTCGTGCGCAAATGCTTGCCAGTTATGTCATTAATACAGGTGCGCCAGAAGTCTCACCAGCCATTGCCCCCGAGGGGATCGTGCGTGAGGGGGATGGCACCATGACAGCGTTTGTGACTACTGACGATCGGAACTTCATCAAGCGCGTCATCACAATTGGAATGACCCAAAACCAACTTGTGCAAGTCACAAGTGGACTGGAAGTCGGTGAAAAAGTCGCTGGAGATGGCGCGATTTTTCTGAGTAACGCGTTAGCACTCAAGTCACGCTAGTCTTTTTCAGACTTTTAGACGTCATAGAACATTGTAAAAAGGCATATCGTGCTCAGAAGCTTAATTTCTTTTGCACTATCGAAGCGATCCATCGTCTTGGTAGGGCTCTTGGTATTCGTAGTCGGTGGTTTGATCTCGTTTAGTAAACTCAATATTGAAGCCTATCCAAATCCTGCTCCAGTTATTCTGGAAATCACTGCTCAGGCTCCTGGCCTGTCAGCCGAGGAGATGGAGCTTTATTACACACGACCACTGGAAGTTGGTTTAGCCACGACACCAGGTGTGGATATTATTCGTTCGACATCTTTTTATGGCCTGTCCTTTGTTCGTGTCACCTTTAAATATGGCGTCGATTACTACTTTGCCTACACTCAGGCTGCGCTGAATCTCCAGCAAAAAGTCAGTTTGCCAAACAACGTTCAACCGCAGATCCAAGCATCGAGTCTGGTAGGTGAAATTCTGCGCTACCAACTCGTCGGCCCACCGCATTTCGGGCTCACGCAGCTCCGTACCCTGCAAGACTGGGTCGTCACAAAGCGTTTCTTATCTATTCCAGGCATCGCCCAGATCGTCACCTGGGGGGGCACCACGAAGGAATATCAGGTCGAAGCGGATATCAAGAAGCTCGAAGGCTACAACATCACGATCCCTCAGTTGATTACAGCTATCGGGAACGCCAACACAAACGTGGGCGGCAGGACGGTTAATATTGGACAACAATCGGTCAATATTCGTGGACTGGGACTTGTTTCTGACACCGCTGACATTGGCAATATTGTCCTGAGCCAAACAGGATCCATCCCTGTACTGGTCAAAGATGTTGCGCAAGTAAACGTTGGCTTCGCACCTCGACTGGGGCGCGCAGGTAAAAACGAAGAGGATGATGTGGTCACTGGCATCGCCGTGATGAACCGCACCATGCAGACCAATGATGTGATTGCGCGACTCAAGGTCGAGGTCGATAAGATCAATAGTGATGGTGCACTGCCTCCGGGTGTGAAGCTCGTTCCGTATTACGATCGCAGCACACTGATTGGCGTGACAACTCATACCGTTCTGCATAACCTCGTCTTTGGTTGCCTGCTGGTCTTTCTGATTCAATGGGTGTTTCTGGGAGATTTGCGCAGCGCCATTATTGTGAGCGCCAACATTCCTGTCGCCTTGTTTTTCAGTATCATGATTCTGGTGATGCTGGGTGAATCAGCAAATCTGCTCTCAGTCGGAGCAGTAGACTTTGGCATTATTGTCGATTCGGCGGTGATTCTTGTTGAGAATATTTTCCGGAACTTCCAAAAGTCACACGAAGCACAAAAGCATCTCGTCGATGCAGCAGAGGAATCAAACTTAGACGCCTACAAATTCACGCCCGCACAGGAACGTTGGAGTGATCGTCTCAAGACAATCATGATCAGCGCCATGCAGGTCGATCGTGCGGTGCTTTTTTCCTCCGCCATTACTGTCGCGGCTTTTATTCCCTTGTTTACTATGCAAGGTGTTGAAGGACAGATTTTTAATCCGATGGCAAGGACATACGCCTACGCTTTGCTGGGCGCACTATTTGCAACCTTTACACTCACGCCCGTCTTGTCTTCACTGCTCTTGCCGAAAGTGATCGAGGAAAAGGAAACTTTCCTTGTCCACTGGATCAGGAATACCTATCGACCCGTGTTGAAATGGGCACTTGAAAAGCGCAAATTGACTGTAGGTCTGGGTCTGGCTTTTATCTTACTATCGTTTCTTCTGTTCCCGAGAATTGGTACGGAGTTCCTTCCAGCCCTCGAAGAAGGAAACCTCTGGATTCGTGCCTCCATGCCTGCGACCATTTCGCTTGAGGCTGGTGTAGCTAAAGTCAATCGCATGCGAGAAATTCTCAAGCAGCATCCCGAAGTCGTGAATGTCATTTCGCAACATGGTCGTCCCGATGACGGCAGCGATGCGGCAGGCTTTTATAACGGTGAGCTCTTTGTCACGCTCAAGCCATTCGAAGAATGGCGCAGTGGCTACGTTAAAGCCATGCTTGTCGAAGATACACAAAAAGAATTTGCAGAAGAATTCCCTGGAATTGAGTTTAATTTTTCGCAATACATCCAGGATAACGTGGAAGAAGGCCTTTCAGGTGTAAAAGGTGCAAACTCGGTCAAAATCATCGGACCTGATCTGAACGTTCTCGAAAAACTCGCCGACCAAGTCCTGCACGAAATGAATCAGGTAAAAGGCATTGCCGACCTTGGCGTGTTCCGTGTACTGGGTCAGCCAAACCTGAACATCAAGATCGATCGTCAGAAAGCTGCACGCTATGGACTCAATACAGGGGATATCAATACAATTATTCAGTCTGCTGCGGGAGGTTTTCAGGCGAGCACGGTTCTTGAAGAAGATCGACAGTTTGCGTTGACTGTGAGACTGGCTCCGAAGTATCGCTCTGATATTGATGCAATCCGTAACTTGAAAGTCACCTATACAAATCCGAATGGAACAACGGCTTATATCCCGTTAAGTGAGCTGGCGACCATTTCGCTCGATACAGGTGCCTCATACATTTTCCACGAACGTAATCAACGCTACATACCCGTTAAGTTCAGCGTGCGCGGACGAGATCTTGGCAGTACGGTCACTGAGGCTCAGGGTCGTCTTGAAAAAAATATCAAACTGCCCAATGGATACCGGTTTGACTGGGCAGGTGAATTTGAGGAACTTCAACAAGCTAAAGCCAGGCTGTTTGTTGTCCTTCCAATCGCGATCGGTATCATCTTGCTATTGCTCTACACCCTGTTTAACTCGCTGCGAGATAGTCTGCTAACAATTGCGGCGATTCCATTTTCAATTGCCGGTGGCATCATCGCCTTGTATATTTCCGGCCTGAACATGAGCATCTCCGCTGCGATTGGTTTTGTATCACTCTTTGGCGTCTCAGTGATGAACGGCATTCTTGTGGTCAGCTATTTCAACGAGTTGATTGCTGCAGGCAAAGATCGTGTTCAAGCCATGTACGAAGCTGCAGATCAAAGAATGCGCCCCATGCTGATGACCGCCCTCTCTGCGTGTATTGGTTTGCTGCCTGCTGCGCTCTCGAATGGTATTGGAAGCGAGGTTCAAAAACCTCTGGCTGTCGTTGTGGTGGGAGGCATGCTCATCGGCCCAGTCATGCTGTTAATTGTCGCCCCGGCTCTGCAGGTCGTGGTTGTCCAATGGTCTGATGAACGCAAGGCGCGCAAGCTCAGGAATACTGAATTGACCAAAGCTAAGGATCTCGCATCATGAAGCAAACATCGAGATTCAATTGTTTATTTCATCCAAAAATGAAAGTAGTCGCCCTGTCGGTCACGCTCGCACTCACAGGTTGTGCCGTGGGTCCTGACTTTAATCGTCCGGCTGCGCCAGAGGTGACAGGCTTAACCCGCGAAATACCGGCAGACTCAAAATCCGTGCAGCCAACAGACCACCTAGTTGCTGCCCAGCGTTTTGAGATCGGTGCGACAGTTAAGCGCGAGTGGTGGACGTTATATGCTTCGCCAACACTCAATGCTTTAGTTGAATTATCCCTCAAACAGAACCCAACCATCGATGCGGCTCAGGCAGCACTCAAACAAGCCCAGGCCAACGCCTCTGCGCAACGAGGCTTTTATTTCCCAACGATTCAGGCCGGATACTCTCCGACCAGACAAGGCAACTCCAACACCATTGCCCCGACATTAAATTCTGGCGATACGCCTTTTTCCCTGAATACGGCACAGGTCTCCGTTGGTTTTGTGCTTGACGTATTTGGTTTGAACAGACGTACTGTCGAGTCACTTGATGCCCAGGCTGAAAATCAAAAATTCCTGCTCGATGCCGCCTATGTCACGCTTGCAACCAACGTAGTATCAGCTGCCGTTCAGCAAGCCGCACTCCAAGCACAACTCCGGGCGACCGAAGAAATCATACGTGCCAGTACGCATGCTCTGGAGTTGCTGCAACAGCAGCAAAAGCTTGGCTTCTCTTCGGCCCTGGATGTTGCGGCACAAGAAACCCTGCTTGCTCAAAATCAGCAATTGCTCCCTCCCCTGCACAAGCAACTCGAACAGACACGTAATCAGTTGGCCGTCCTTGCAGGCAAATTGCCGGCACAAGGTGGTTTTGAGAACTTTGATCTGGATACGTTGGTACTCCCCCAGTCATTACCCGTCAGCTTGCCGTCACAGATTGTCGATCAGCGTCCTGATGTGCGTGCAGCCGAGGCACAATTGCATGCGGCCAGTGCACTCGTAGGGGTCTCGATCGCGAACCGCTTACCGCAGTTTTCCCTTTCCGCCTTTCTAGGTGGCGCGGCAGTACCTTTTAATCAAATGTTTACCAACAACAACCAGTTCTGGGGCGTTACGGGCAACATCACACAAACCGTGTTTGACTTTGGTACGCTGAAATTCAGACAAGAAGCCGCACAGGCAGCCATGGATCAGGCCGGTGCGCAATACCGCAGCACCGTACTGACTGCTTTTCAAAACGTTTCTGACACCCTGTATGCACTGGATGCGGATACTCGTGCACTCAATGCAGCGCTACGGGCTGAGTCTGCAGCCAAAAAGACCTTTGACATAACCCAGCAGCAACTGAAGATCGGTTCGGTCAATGTCTTAACCTTATTGCTTGCAGAACAATCTTACCTGCAAGCAAAAGTATCCAGTATCCAGGCGCAGGCTTCGCGCCTCATGGACACTGCCGCGCTGTTCCAGTCACTCGGCGGTGGCTGGTCAGAGCAGACTACGGATAAAGTAAACCATTAATGTAGTCATCAATCATTGAGAGCGAGTCGCTGACGTCGTAAGACTTGCCATTCGCTTTCAATGTATTGCCTGAAAATGTAAAGCTTGATTTCAGGCCTTCTTTTGAATCGGTTGCCAAGCCCATCATCAGTGCCATCATCTTTTGCGTCTGGTCAATCACTTTGCCTTTCGCAAAAAGTTGTCCCGATGCACGCAATGATTTTTGAGTCGAAAACGCCACTGGTGCAGCCTCGTTAGACTTGAGGATTTCGATTTTTACATCGCCATTGATTGAGCCCGAACCAATTTGCGCTGAGATCTTGGGTAAAGCAATCACTAGTCCCTGATTGAGGAGTTTGCGAGCAGCAAGCACCGCTTTGGATTGCTCATCAGCAGTCAGACTTTGAAAATCATCTGAATCACTGGCAATTGCTGACAACGTATCCACACTCGAGATATCCAAATCTGAGATCGTTAAATCAACCAATATATCTCGTACTTTTTGACCCGCGATGTCTAGGCTGGCGAGCTGATGATTGAATAAAATATCCAGGCGATCACCGCGCTCTGCTACCGTTGATTGCACGCCAAAGCCTTGCGCAGTTGTTGTCTGAGTACTAAATTTATCAACACCGAATTTCATCGTGCCAATGCCACGGTTACGATTTGTGATGTCGGCTGAGGCATTGACGCCAACAATATCAATCGGCTGTCCATCGCTGCGCAAAGTAATCCTGTCCGTCTTCCAGTCAAAGGACAATGCATTGCCGACCCAGGCCAACTGTCCGGTAGAAGGTGAAATTTGCATGCGGTCCTCTCCATCACGCATGACCAGCTCAGGCAGCTTCAGCGAAGAAATCGCACGGCCGCCATACGCCAGTTTTCCCTTGCCTTCGAGGGTCAGCTCCGATCCAAAAATACGATTGAATTCAGCGCCGTACTCACCTGAGGGTTTCATGCTCCATTCAAAACGCATGGAGGACCCAGGCAGAAGCAGATTGGCGACGCGATAATCCACAATGACAGCCAGCTTTTGTCTACCCGTACTAACATCAGCGCCTAAATCATTGAGTCGAACTTCAAACTGACCCACTGAGGAAAACAACCCCTGCTTGTGTTGAAGATTCACAAGGCGAATTGTTTTTTGCTTGGCTGTTTGTTCGACTAGTGTCGATACCCATTTTGCAGTGGTACGCCCAAGATAAATACTCGCACCCAACCAAGCCCCTACAACAAGGACGACAAGTGTGAGCAGACTAATACTGATTTTTTTAAGAGACATAATTTTATTTTCCAAATTCGACTGACAACTCGGCCGCACGAGTCGTTGCGGCTTGCATCGCTAATCCAACAATAGCTGAAAATTCTTTTGTATTGAACACATCTAATGCAGCTGCGGTCGTTCCTCCCTTTGAGGTGACGCGCTCACGCAAGATTGCCGGAGATTCAGTTGACTGTTCTGCAAGCTTTGTTGAGCCTGCCAGCGTAGCAAGTGCAAGCTGCCTGGCCTGCTCGGGCGAGAGACCCAGGGACACTGCGCCCGCAATGAGGGATTCAATAAACAGGAATACATAGGCAGGACCACTACCAGATAAGGCAGTCACCGCATCAATTGCCTGGTCATCCTTGACCCATACCACCTCACCAACTGCAGACAGTAAATTAGCCGCGACCTCACGATCCGCGTCAGAAAGCGCAGTCGGTGCCGCCATACCTGTTACCCCTGCTCCAACGAGAGCGGGTGTGTTAGGCATGCACCTGACAATCCTTGTAAACGCAACGCCCGCATGACCCAGCCATTCAGACAGCGATGCGATCGAAATCCCTGCTGCGATACTGATGATCAATGTGTGCGGTTCAAGCAAGGCATGGGTAGATAGCACCACATCGCGCATTTGTTGAGGCTTGACGGCATAAATCCAGACATCACATTCTGAAAGTCTGGCATCCGGACTGCTCGCAGTACTGACGCCACGAGCTTGCCATGCTGCGCGTAAGGTGTCCGATAGCTCCACCACATGGATTTTTGAAGCGGGACAGCCTTGATTCAACCAGCCAGAAATCAAAGCGTTGGCCATATTGCCACCACCAATTACCGCGATAGAAGGAAAATTATTCATCATTGTCCAAAATCAGTGAAACACTGTTTCAATAAAAATACCGGTAAAGACTGCGCAACCAAACCATGTATTGTGTAAAAAAGCTTTGAAGCATGCTGCGCGATCACGCTTACGGATCCAGTAAAGATGAATGAGCGCAATAACAGATGCGACAATCAACCCCAGCCAGTACGCCATGTGATAACCCAGTAACACTCCCGCCCAACTCAGCAGCAGTATCGTCATTGCATAAGAAAAAGCGATGCAGGCCACATCAAAGCGGCCAAACGTGATGGCCGAGGTCTTAAGCCCCAAGCGGATATCATCCTCACGGTCGACCATGGCGTATTCGGTGTCATACGCAATAGCCCAGCACACGTTGGCCGCGAGCATCACCCACGCCGCGAGCGGAATCATATTCTGTATCGAAGCAAAACCCATGGGAATCCCAAAGCCAAAAGCAATGCCAAGATACGCCTGTGGGATCGCAAAAAATCGCTTGAACAAGGGATACGTCACCGCAAGAATGGCCGCCACACATGCAAGCAGCCAGGTCAAACCATTCAAAGGCAATACCAGTATCAAACTAAGTAGGCCAAGCACTGCCGCAACGCCCAGGGCTTCTTTGGGCTGAATTAAACCAGCGGTCAGCACACGGTGTTCGGTACGTTTGACATGCAAATCGACATCGCGATCAAAATAGTCATTCATGGCACACCCTGCGGAGCGCATCAAGACGGTACCTGCGACATAGATAAAGAGAATCATCGCGCTCGGCCAGCCGGCGCTCGCAGCAAATACTGCCCATAGCGTGGGCCACAGCAACAACATGATACCGATTGGTTTATCTATGCGAACCAGCTTGGCGTAGAGTGCAAACCGGGATGGGGCGTGAACTTGCATCTGCTTATAAAACCTATTGATTGAACGTGTCTCTGTACGAAAATGAACGTGTCTCTGTACGAAAATTGGGGTGTGGATAACGATAAAAACATAAATGCGCCAACCCGTTATACAGTCAATGGTGCATTCAGCATTTGAACACCTTCAAGTTCGCAAGCATAAACAGCCTCGGTCAGCGCTGCAATCGCGGACAAACGTGGAAAACTCTTACGCCAGGCAAGTACCACCCTGCGCTCAGGAATGGGCCGCTCAAAGGGCACATACGCAAGCAAAGCGCTGTTGCGATCAGTGGCTTGTACCGCCGACATCGGCATGACCGTCATACCAATCCCGGCAGCGACCATATGGCGAATCGTCTCAAGCGAAGATCCCTCGAAGGTACGCTGTATGCCTTCACTTGCCGCCGCAAACCGTGATAACTCAGGGCAAACTTCGAGGACCTGGTCACGAAAACAATGCCCAGCCCCCAACAGCAACATGTTTTGCTGCTTAAGGTCTTGTGCAGAGATTTCGGTGCGACCCGCCCACGGATGCGCCGCAGGTGTCACCACGACAAAGGGCTCATCATATAAAAGCTGGATCACCAGACCGTTATCCGGCAGTGGAAGCGCCATAATGGCGCAATCTATTTCACCTTGACGTAATAATTCAATCAGACGATGCGTGAAGTTTTCCTGCAAGATTAACGGCATCTGCGGGGTCCGTTCGATCTGCTTGGGGACAAGTCGGGGGAGCAGGTATGGGCCAATTGTGTGGATCACACCAACGCGTAAAGGCCCGGCAAGCGGGTCGTTGCCCAGGCGAGCAATTTCCTTAAAATTCGCACTTTCTTCGAGCACCTTTTGGGCTTGTGAGATGAGTTGCTGTCCAACGGGTGTCACGCCGACTTCGCTGCCACCCCGCTCAAAAATAGTCAGCCCGAGCTCTTCTTCGAGTTTTTTAATCGCGACAGATAAGGTTGGCTGACTCACAAAACAAGCCTCAGCAGCACGTCCAAAATGTCGTTCGCGCGCCACGGCCACAATGTACTTCAGCTCTGTCAACGTCATGATTAAAATCCGTTAAGTACTCGTTGAATTTGAATTAACTGCGTAAAAAATCTTCTCTGCCGCGCATCCAGCGTGCGAGGTGGGCCTCAACAATATGAGGTGCGTGCTGACGCAGATCGGTGGCGACCTCGCGCGCGGCACGCACAAGCTCGCTGTCATTTGCAAGATCTGCAAAGCGAAGCAATGTGACGCCAGATTGTCTGGAGCCCAACATCTCTCCCGGTCCTCGCAGATCCAGATCACGCTGCGCGATTTCAAATCCGTCCTGAGTTTCGTACATGGCACGTAAGCGTTGACGTGCAATGATTGAAAGTGGGGTCTGGTACATCAACACACAAACCGAGCGCGCATGTCCTCGCCCCACCCGGCCGCGCAACTGGTGCAATTGCGCCAGGCCAAACCGCTCGGCATGTTCGATTACCATCAGTGAGGCATTCGGTACATCGACGCCGACCTCAATCACTGTGGTGGCGACCAGCACCTGGATATGTCCTGCCCTGAATGCATCCATGACGGATGCTTTTTCGGAATTCGTCAGACGTCCATGTACCAGTCCTACCGCTAGGTCAGGCAATGCGGCGCTCAATGCAATGTGCGTATCAACTGCAGTTTGCAATTCGAGTGCTTCGCTTTCTTCGACCAGTGGGCAAACCCAGTAGGTCTGCTCGCCGTTGCGTGCTGACTGCGCGATATGCGCGACGATTTCGTCGCGACGAGCATTTGAGACGAGCTTGGTGATCACGGGTGTGCGGCCTGGCGGCAACCCCTCGATCGAAGACACCTCAAGATCCGCATAAAATGTCATTGCAAGCGTTCGAGGAATAGGTGTCGCGCTCATGGTCAGCTGATGCGGAACCCAGTCGGATGCGAGCTGGCCGGAGATTTCGTGCGCTTCGCCCTTGCGCGACAACGATAAACGCTGCCCCACGCCAAAACGGTGTTGCTCATCCACGATCACAAGTCCCAAGTCATCGAACTCGACGGTATCTTGAATGAGTGCCTGGGTCCCGATCACCAGACGCGCCTGACCTGAGCGAATCGCCTCAAGCGCGACTTTACGCGCCCGGGGAGTAATGCTGCCCGTGAGCCAGCAAATGCCTACACCAAGCGGTTCGCACCAGGATTGCATTTTTTGGAAATGCTGCTGAGCCAGAATCTCGGTAGGGGCCATGATGGCGACCTGTACGCCGTTCTCGATCGCCTGCAGTGCAGCCATCGCCGCAACGATTGTTTTGCCGCTGCCCACATCGCCCTGGAGAAGACGATACATCGGGTATGGTTTTGTCAGATCCTGACTGATTTCCTGAATCACGGTCTGTTGCGAGGCTGTCAGTGTGAATGGTAAGGCACGTGTCAGACGATTGCAGAGGTTTTCTGGATTCTGGCTCGCTAGCAGTGGTCGACTGCGCATGGCACGGCGCGCATCGCGCGCGGCGGCAAGTGACAACTGCTGAGCGAGTAACTCGTCGAATTTAATACGCAGCCATGCAGGATGGGTGTGCTCCATCAAGGCATGCGCGTCCATTGCCGGGGTGGGCGCATGCAAGGTCTGTATCGCCTCTTTAAAAGGTAACAGCCCCAGGCGAGTGATCAAGGTCGATGGCAGTGTATCGTCCAGAGAGGTGACTTGTAGGGCCTGTGCAATCGCTTTGCGTAAACTGGGTTGAGTTAGGCCTTCGGTGGTTGGATAGACCGGCGTTAACGCGGCTGGCAAGGGCGAGCTGGGTACAGTGACTTTGGGGTGGATGATTTCGAGTCCGTGATAGCCGCTGCGGACTTCACCCCGAACGCGCCACCGACGACCTGCCTTCATCTGCTGCTGCTGACTTGGATAATAGGTGAGCCATCTGAGAGCAAGTTCACCCGATTCATCGCGAATCGTAGCAGTCAGCTGACGACGGGGCGAGTAGATGACCTCAGAGGCGATCACCTCTCCTTCGACCTGTGCTGTCATCCCGCCCCGGAGCTGGCCAATTGGCGCAATGGCAGTCTCGTCCTCATAACGCAGCGGCAGGTGCATGACAAAGTCTTGCGGCTTTCGTAGTCCTAGCCGCTCAAACTTCAGTGCGGTGACAGAACGCTCTCCTCCAGCAGCCTCTGCTGTGGCTAGGCGTTTAGTCTGCGTTGCCATGATGCATGACCGGAAGTGTGTTTGAGGAGGAGCGTGCGATCAGATGACGACAATCGCCTCGACTTCAAAAAGCGCACCTTTTGGCAAACTCTTTACACCGACTGTGGAACGCGCAGGGAACGGTTCGGGCAACAACTCAGCCATGATGCCGTTCGCAATTGCAAATTTGCCCAGATCCGTCAGGAAAAGTGTGAGTTTGACAATCTGATCGAGCGTTCCACCGGCAGCCTCAATGACAGCCTTCATATTCGCAAAGGACTGCCTAACCTGATCTTCAAAGTGGTCTGAAATCATTTCTCCAGTCGCTGGAACCAGGCCGATTTGCCCGGACAGATAGACCGTATTGCCGGGACCCGCAACGACAGCCTGGGAATAAGGCCCGACAGCAGCTGGGGCAGCATTGGTATGGATAATGGATTTGGACATGTTCAGCTCCTTTCTGATAACTATCGGATTTTACCAATCAATAGCCATATTCGATAGGCTTTTATTGATGGCGATCAGAAATAATCGTAAAAAAACCCATGCATGTCCGATGCATGGGTTGGGCGGAACACAAGCCTTTCAGTTTGTTGTATCGGATGAAACAGGATCCATACCGAGTTCTCGCAATTTACGTGTGATCGTATTGCGTCCCATGCCCAGACGGGTCGCAGCCTCTACTCTCCTGCCGCGGCAGACATCGAGTGAGGATTGCAAGAGCGCACGCTCAAACTGATGGGTCAACGTCGTCCACACATCTGGTTCGGACCGGGACAGGCGAACATTGGCATCAAGTGCCAGCAATTGCTGCCAGGTCTGACCGTTGTTACCTGTGAGAGAGTCAGAAACACTACGTGTGGATGCAGTGAGGTCGGCCGCGCGGATTTCTGGTGGCAGATCGCTCACGCCAACGGTCTGGCCAGGAGCCATGACCGTTAGCCAGTGACAGAAGTTTTCGAGTTGCCTGACATTACCCGGAAAATCAAACTGCGAAAGTGCTGTCACGGCATGTTCAGAAAGTCGTTTGACTGGAACGCCAAGCCCGCGGGCGCTCACCATCAGGAAATGACGGGCAAGTTCACCAATATCCTCCCTTCTTTCACGCAAGGGTGGCAGACGCAGGCGGATCACATTCAAACGGTGGAATAGATCCTCGCGGAATTTTCCTTCCTGCACACGTTCTTCGAGAGGCTGGTGGGTCGCGGCAACGATTCTGACATCGACCCGAACTGGTTGTGCACCACCGACCCGGTAGAACGTCCCATCAGAAAGCACGCGCAACAGCCGTGTCTGTAATTCAAAGGGCATATCGCCAATTTCGTCCAGAAACAGCGTGCCACCACTAGCCTCTTCGAAACGGCCACGTCGCAGGGAGTTTGCACCGGTAAACGCGCCCCGCTCATGACCAAACAACTCGGCTTCGAGCAAATCGCGCGGTATCGCAGCGGTATTAAGCGCGACAAAAGGACCTTTGGCACGAATGCCATGGCTGTGCAAAGCACGAGCAACGAGCTCCTTGCCTGTGCCGGACTCACCAGTAATCAGGACTGTCACATTGGATTGTGCCAGCCGTCCGATCGCACGAAAAACCTCTTGCATCGCAACTGAAGCAGACTGCGTCAGCATGCCCTTATCAGTCACTGCAGCCGCAGAAGCCTGGACCTCAGGTGCAGCATCATCGGCAAAAGGCTCCTGAATTGCTCGACTGATAAGCGCCACAGCATCGTTGATATCAAAAGGCTTGGCAAGATAGTCAAACGCCCCACCCTGAAAGGCTGCCACTGTGCTGTCCAGATCGCTGAAGGCCGTCATGATGATGACCGGCAGGGTTGGATAATTTTCTTTAACGTCTTTTAACAAAACCAGTCCGTTTGTACCTGGCATTCTGATGTCGGATACCAGGGCACCAGGCCGCTCGAGCTTGAGTGCTTCGGATACGTCAACCGCTCCAGCAAAACTGCGGGTGGGAATGCCTGCACGGCCAAGCGCTTTTTCAAGGACCCAGCGAATGGCCTGATCATCATCAACGATCCAGACGGGTTTCATAGTGGCTCCAATGGTATCGACAAACGGAATTCTGTATGTCCTGGTTGTGAATCAAACTCAATTACGCCACCGTGCTGTTGTACAAAGTCCTGAGCCAGACTCAGGCCTAAGCCTGTCCCGCCTTCGCGACCTGTCACGAGTGGATGAAAAATTCGATCATGCAATGCAGGCGGCACACCCGGTCCGTTATCAATCACGGTCACGACAACCGCCATACGGTGTTGCTTATGCTTGAGCAACATTTGCCTGGCTACACGTGTCTTGATCGTGATGTGGGGCGAGCGCGTTGGATTCGATCCCGTCATGATTTGTGCTGCATTGCGGACAACATTCAGTAATGCCTGCATCAGTCGTGCAGGATCAGCTCGAAACTCCGGCATCGAAGCATCGTAATCCCTAAGAATTGCCACTTCGCGAAACTCTGCACGTACCAGCGCACACACACGTTCGCACACTTCGTGAATATTGACGGACTGCCACTGCACCGGCATGCGTTGAGGTGCTGCCAGTCGATCAACCAGCGCCTGCAAGCGATCAGCCTCAGAAATAATGACACTGGTGTACTCACGCAGCGCAGGATCCGGGAGCTCAGACTCCAGCAACTGTGCGGCGCCACGCAGACCACCTAGGGGATTTTTGACTTCATGGGCGAGATTTCGCAACAGTTCGTGCTGCGTTTCTATTTCATCGACCATTCGGATACTGCGATCAACCAGCACGCGTTGCTCGATGTCCTTGACTTCTATCAGGACAGACCACGGCTGTTGAGTGAGTGCAATAGAAGTGACTGCGACCTCGACGGCCTCAGCGCCACGGCGCGTCATCGCGAACTGGCGACAATCGTCTACCTCGCCCGCACACGCCATCCGGATCGTCTGCTCCAGGGCAGGATCACGGTCAAACAATAAGGCGGCCGGCTGACCAATCAAATGGCGCCGGGACCGCCCAAACATCGATTCTGCTGCCGCATTCGCTTCGACAACTTCGCCAGCACGGTTCAGTAGTAACACCGTGGTGGCAAGGAGATCGAAGGCTTCTACGGAGATCATGGGAGTCGGGTCGGATAGATATCCCGACCCCAGTTTTATCAGCAGATTACAGGCTGTAGTACATGTCGAATTCGACGGGATGGGTCGTCATACGCAGACGGTTAACTTCCTGCATTTTCAGATCCACATAAGCATCGAGCATGTCATTACTAAACACACCACCACGGGTCAGGAACTCGCGATCGCGGTTGAGCTCTTCCAGTGCTTGCTCGAGTGAGCTACACACGGTTGGGATCTTTGCGTCTTCTTCGGGTGGCAGGTCATACAGATTCTTGTCAGCTGGATCGCCAGGGTGAATCTTGTTCTGCACACCGTCCAAACCTGCCATCATCAGAGCTGAGAATGCCAGGTATGGGTTAGCGAGTGGATCTGGGAAACGTGTTTCGATACGACGACCTTTGGGGTTGCCAACGTAAGGAATACGAATCGAAGCCGAACGGTTACGTGCCGAGTAAGCAAGCTTGACAGGCGCTTCGTAATGGGGAACCAGACGCTTGTACGAGTTCGTACCTGGATTGGTAATCGCATTCAGGGCGCGAGCATGCTTGATGATGCCGCCGATGTAATACAGAGCGAAATCTGACAGACCTGCGTAGCCATTGCCTGCGAACAGGTTCTGACCATCTTTCCAGATTGACTGGTGAACGTGCATGCCTGAACCGTTGTCGCCAACGATTGGTTTTGGCATGAATGTCGCTGTTTTGCCATAAGCATGGGCAACGTTATGGATCGTGTATTTCAGAATCTGGTTCCAGTCAGCGCGCTGAACCAGGGTGCTGAATTTGGTACCGATTTCGAGCTGACCCGCACCGGCCACTTCGTGGTGGTGCACTTCAACAGGAATACCAGCTTCTTCGAGCAAAATACACATCTCGGAACGCATATCCTGCATTGAATCAACAGGAGGAACTGGGAAATAGCCGCCCTTGACTTTAGGACGGTGGGCCAGGTTGCCGCCTTCCATTTCGGCACCGCTCGACCATGAAGCTTCTTCGGATTTGATCTTGATGAAGCAACCGGACATATCGTCGCCCCAGGTCACGCCATCAAATACGAAAAACTCTGGCTCAGGACCAAAAAAGGCGGTGTCGCCCAGGCCGCTTGATTTCAGGTACGCTTCTGCGCGCTTGGCCAGCGAGCGTGGGTCACGGTCGTACCCTTTCATGTCTGAAGGCTCAACCACATCACATGTGATGATCATGGTTGATTCTTCACGGAATGGATCCATGTGAGCGGTTGCGGCATCAGGAATGAGCAACATGTCTGAAGCTTCAATGCCTTTCCAGCCAGCGATCGACGAACCGTCGAATGCCTGGCCTTCTTTTAATTTGTCTTCGCTGATCTGGCTGACCGGCACGGAGACGTGCTGCTCTTTACCCATCGTGTCCGTAAAACGGAAGTCGACGAATTTGACTTCGTTCTCTGCAATCTTTTTAAGAACATCTTGAGGGGTGCTCATATTGACTCCGGTAAAGTAATTAAATGATTAGTGGTAGTTACTCAAATTGCTAATAGGTTGCGGATTTAGTATGCAGACTATCAAGCAACATTCGTGCCAGACATTTCCCTTACGGCAAATGCCCAGAAACGGGATCGATGATGCACCATTGAGAGGCGATTGCACCTCAACATGCACCAAGTCGGTGATTTTACAAGAAAAGCGTTTGCAATTCGTTTAAAAAACGCCAACCTTGCGCCGTTGCCTGCAAACGCGCAGGATCTGCTGTCAGCAAACCCTGCTGGCGTGCTTTTTGCAGTGCGCCAGCCATGGAAAACAGTGATAACCCGGTGCGATCAGTGTACAGCGTACTCGGAACACCCTGGCGCAACCTCAGGGCATTGAGCATGAACTCAAACGGCAAATCCTGCGGGGTGAGCAAACGGGTTTCGGAGATGTGCGAACCATCGCCCTTCAGGACCGACTGCATCCAGGCCTCAGGATTTCGATTGCGGGCCTCGCGTTCAATCCTGTCATGAAATGAGATCTTGCCGTGCGCGCCTGGTCCGATTCCAAGGTAATCGCCAAACTCCCAATAATTCTTATTGTGGCGAGACTGCGCGCCCGGGCGTGCAAACGCTGAAACCTCATAACGTATCAATCCGGCAGCGGCGGCCATGGCTTCAAGGTTTTCTTCCATGGCGGCAGCCAGATCATCATCCGGTAGTACGGGCGGATATTTTGCAAAAACCGTATTGGGTTCAAGTGTTAACTGATACATCGATAAGTGCTCGGTCCCAAAAGACAGCGCAATCCGCGTATCTTCAATCGATTCTGCCAAGGACTGTCCGGGCAAGGCGAACATCAGATCAAGGTTCACACGCTTGACTGCCCGTTGTGCCATATCAATAGCTGCCCGTGCCTGTGCACCATCATGAATGCGTCCCAAAACGTGCAAGGCTCGGTCATCAAAGGACTGCACACCTAACGAGATTCGGTTGATACCGCTGGCGGCATACGCAAGGAATCGTTCAGCCTCTGCGGTACCCGGGTTGGCTTCCAGCGTGATTTCGGCATCTGGCCACAGGTTCAGATGCGAGCGGAGCATCGCCAGCATTCGGTCCACACCGCGATCAGACAATAAACTGGGTGTGCCGCCGCCGATGAATACAGTCGAGACTTGCCGACCCCAGATTTTGGGCAAGGACTGCTCGAGATCTGCCTGCAAGGCATCCAGGTAACGCGCTTCGGGAAGGACCTCGGGACTCTGGTGAGAATTAAAGTCACAGTAGGGGCATTTGCGCACACACCATGGCACATGCACATAGACCGACAAAGGCGGTAAAGCGCTCAGGCGCGTTTCAATCCCGCCCGGTATCAACGTGTCAGGCGACAAAGCCTGCTGCATGGACTGCGAAGCAGTAACAGACCGAAAGCCTTCAGAGACGATGGGGATAATTTTTTTCATGACCGAGGTGCAAGCGCCAGCAAGCCACGGTCAGTTAGCTGGCCGATCAGATCCTGGAGTGCCCGACCGCGATGGCTAAGGGCGTTTTTACGCTCGGGCGTGAGTTCACCTACAGTACAGCCCTGATCGGGCAAGTAGAAAAAAGGATCATACCCAAAGCCGTGTTGACCGCGGCTGGCATCGAGAATCTCCCCCTTCCAGATGGCCTCTGCAATCACCGGCTGCGGATCATCAGGTCGCGTGACCAGCACTAGCACTGCAACATACCAGGCACGGCGATCCTTCACGCCGTCCAGTGCAGCAACCAGTTTCTGATTGTTTGCCTCATCAGATCGTGTCCCGTGAATATCCTGCGCATACCTGGCGGAATGAATACCTGGCTCGCCATCGAGTGCCACGACGCAGAGCCCTGAATCATCGGCGAGCGCAGGCAAGCCTGAGAGTGCGCTTGCGTGTCGTGCCTTGGCGAGTGCATTTTCGACAAAGGTCGGATGCGGTTCAGGGGCTTCGGGAATGTTCAACGACTGCTGGGAAATCAAATGGATATTCAGGGGCTCGAGCAATGCGCCGAATTCACGTAGCTTGCCAGCGTTGCCTGAAGCAAGCACAACGGTATGTAATGTTGTCATTGGTATTGGGTTTCGATTGTTATGTTGAACGCTCAGGCGTTGGATGCATCCAGGGTCAGCATATTGACGAGCTCCCTGGCAAAGCTGGGCAGCTGTTCGAGCTTGCGTACACATATATGGAGCTTACGTTCGGCCCACTCATCCGAGAGTGTCACAAGCTTGATGTTCAAGCGCTGTGCATAACGTTGAGCCGCGCGCTCAGGAACCACGCCGATACCGACCCCTGCTTCAATCATGCGGCACACGGCCTCGAAACTCCCCACTTCGACACGAAAACGAAACGGATGGCCCAAATTATCAGCAGCCTGAATCAAAAAGGCGTGAATAGCGCTCCATTCTGACAATCCAACATATTCATAGGTCAGGGTATTGGCAAAGGCAACCTCGCTCAAACCAGCCAAAGGATGATCCACGGACGTCACCAGAACCAGTCTGTCTGCACGGTAAGGCAAGTATTCCAGATCAGAGGCAGGCGGTCGACCCGCAACAATTCCAATATCAGCGGATCCGTCCGACACAGCCTTGACGACCAGATAGCTCAGACGTTCACGCAGCTCCACGGTGACATCTGGATGGGTCGCAAGATATTTGCTCAACACAGCAGGCATGAACTCTGTCATCGCCGTAGTGTTGGCCACCATTCTGATCTGGCCTTTGATGCCACGCGAGTATTCGTGGATTTCACCGCGCAAGTGATCAATCTGGCGCAATACGAGTCGGGCGTGACGTAAAAAAGCATCTCCCGAGGGCGTGAGCGTCACGCCCTGACTGTTGCGATGAAACAGACGGGTCCCAAAATGGTCTTCGAGATTTTTGACGCGATTACTCGCTGCTGGCAGAGACAAATGGGATTTCTCTGCCCCGCGGGTCAAACTGCTTGCATCCCCTATGTTGACAATGAGTTGCAAATCGGTCAGGTCGAAATGGTTTGCCATAGGATTTAAATGATCTTAATCAATGAAAAAGCCCGGGTTAATCAAACGTCAATAGGCAATTATGAATGCCTGGGGCACATTAGCGTTTGTATTTCACTCGCCATCATAAGACAACCATGAATTCCCATTCTGACAAGTATCAAGACATCCGTGACGCCATTCGTGATTTGTGCAAGCAATTCCCCGATGAATACTTCCGCAAAGTAGACGAAGTTCGCGGCTATCCTGAGGAATTCGTCAATGCCTTGACGCAAGCGGGATGGCTGGCGGCATTGATCCCACAAGAATACGGTGGCTCAGGCCTGGGCCTCACCGAGGCCTCCATCATTATGGAAGAAATCAACCGCTGTGGGGGCAACTCTGGTGCTTGTCACGGACAGATGTACAACATGGGCACGTTGTTGCGCCATGGCTCTGCTGCACAGAAAAACTATTATTTGCCGAAAATTGCTGCGGGCGAATTACGCTTGCAATCCATGGGCGTGACTGAACCGACGACAGGCACGGACACTACAAAAATCAAAACGACTGCCGTCAAAAAAGGCGACAAGTATGTGATCAATGGTCAAAAAGTCTGGATCTCACGTGTTCAGCATTCTGACCTGATGATCCTGCTGGCGCGCACCACGCCTCTGGAACAAGTCACCAAAAAATCAGAAGGCATGTCGATTTTTATCGTTGATTTGAAAGAAGCCATTGGACATGGGATGACCGTTCGTCCAATTCTGAATATGGTGAACCACGAAACCAATGAACTGTTTTTCGATAACCTTGAAATCCCCGCTGAAAACCTGATTGGTGAAGAAGGCAAAGGCTTTCGCTACATTCTCGATGGCCTGAATGCAGAACGTGCGCTGATTGCGGCAGAGTGTATCGGTGATGGTTACTGGTTTGTCGATCGCGTGTCAGCTTATGTCAAAGATCGTATCGTTTTTGGTCGCCCCATTGGACAGAATCAGGGCGTGCAGTTCCCAATCGCGCGCGCCTACGTCAACGTTGAGGCCGCCAGCCTGATGCGCTTTGAGGCTTGCAGATTGTTCGATGCAAAAATGCCTTGTGGCACGCAGGCCAACATGGCCAAGCTGCTGGCCGCTGATGCCTCATGGGAAGCCGCCAATGCCTGCTTGCAGTTCCATGGTGGTTTTGGCTTTGCCTGCGAATATGACATCGAGCGCAAATTCCGCGAAACCCGTCTCTATCAGGTTGCACCGATCTCGACCAATCTGATCTTGTCCTATGTTGCCGAGCACGTGCTTGGCTTGCCACGTTCCTTTTAAAGGCCATCCTCATGACAGCCCTGCATTCCATACAAGCAGCTACAGTGCTGCATCCAAGCGCGGACTTGGCACGCTTTGCTTCGCAGCTCAAGTACTCCGACATTCCAGAATCCGTGCTGAGTCGCTGCGAAGATTTATTGCTTGATACACTAGCATCGATCCTGGCAGGTTCGAGCGCACGCGCAGTCAAGTCTGTCGCAAAATACGCCGAACGGATGGGCCCAGCGAGCGGCCTGTCCGAAGACTATGTCAATCGTCGCCTGACCTCGCCCTTATTTGCTGCGATGGTCAACGCCGCTTCGGCGCACGTCGTTGAGCAAGATGACGTACACAATGGTTCTGTTTTTCATCCTGCGGCAGTGGTCTTCCCACCTGCCCTGGCTGTTGCTCAGTCTATTGGCGCTTCGGGTCAGGCACTGCTAACAGCCTGTGTGGCGGGGTACGAAGTAGGCATTCGGGTCGGTGAGTTTCTTGGCCGTTCGCATTACAAAATTTTTCACACAACTGGAACTGCCGGGACCGTTGCTGCCGCAGTAGCAGTCGGGCACCTGCTCAAACTTGATCCAGACAAGATGCTGCACGCCATTGGCTCGGCAGGTACGCAGGCCGCGGGTCTGTGGGAATTCCTGCGCGATGCAGCAGACTCAAAGCAATTGCACACCGCGCACGCTGCGGCCAGTGGCCTGACTGCTGCCTATTTAGCCGAAGACGGATTCACCGGTGCACGTCGCATCCTTGAAGGCCTGCAAGGAATGGGCGCAGGAATGTCTACAGACGCGGATCCTGCCAAGCTTGTCGATCGCCTGGGCAGCCGCTGGGCGCTGGCAGAAACCTCATTTAAGTTTCATGCATCCTGCCGCCATACCCATCCCGCAGCGGATGCATTGCAGCACGTCATGCGCGAGCATGGCTTAAAGGCTTCCGACATACTCAGCGTCGTGACACACGTCCACCAGGGAGCAATCGATGTGCTGGGCCCCGTTGTGGATCCGCAAACTGTGCATCAATCCAAATTTTCGATGGGGACGGTGCTAGCACTGATCGCATTACGAAACTCGGCGGATCTCGCCGGCTTTGACGCCGCGCTTCAGAATAGTGACGTCACTGCTTTTCGTGATCGCGTCACCATGGCACTCGACGAAGAAGTCGACACCGCCTACCCACAACGGTGGATTGGCAAAGTCACGGTCACCACCAAAGATGGCCGGACGCTAAGCGGACGCGTGGACGAGCCAAAAGGCGATCCGGGCAATACCTTATCGCGTCCAGAAATTGAAACGAAAGCCAGGCTGCTGGGCACCTATCTGGGCGCGGCTACCGATGCACAAGTCAATGCGTTGATTCAAACCGTCTGGGCGATTCGACAGCAATCTGCTTTGGGTCCGCTGCTACGCGCAGCATAATGGAGGTAGACAATATGCGTTTAAAAAATAAGGTTGCCATTGTCACAGGAGCAGCCAGCGGTTTTGGTGCTGAAACAGCACGGCTCTACGCACGTGAAGGTGCGAAAGTCATCCTGGCCGATCTCAACGAAGCGGGCGCAAAAAAAGTCGCGGCCGAAATCGGTGCCTCAGCGATCGCCATTAAATGCGATGTCAGCAAACGACCTGATATCAATGCCGCGGTCAATCTGGCCGTTGAAAAATTCGGCGGTGTGGACATCGTCGTCAACAATGCCGGTTTTACGCACAAGAACCAGCCTTTTTTGAATGTGGACGAAGCGACGTTTGATCGCTGCTTTGACGTTAATGTCAAAGCCATTTATCACATGATCAACGCAGTTGTGCCGATGATGCGAGCCAAAAAATCTGGCTGCATCATCAATGTTGGCTCAACAGCAGGGATTCGTCCGCGCCCTGGCCTGTCCTGGTATAACGCCTCGAAAGGCGCAGCCAACCTACTGTCAAAATCACTTGCGGTCGAACTGGCTCCCGACAACATTCGAGTCAATGTCATTTGCCCTGTCATGGGTGATACCGGCATGCTGGGTGATTTTATGGGAGTACCTGACACGCCAGAAAATCGTGCAAAATTCATTGCAACGATTCCGATGGGACGGTTAAGTACGCCACGCGACATCGCCAACGCAGCGGTGTTTCTTGCCTCAGAAGAAGCAGCTTTTCTGACCGGTGTTGAATTGCCCGTGGACGGCGGGCGGACAGTTTAAGGATCAGTCCTAGAGTGCGGACTGACGAGCTGCAAGCTGAAGACCTGTCAGTTCGGCAATCCCGCCCTCAGCCAGTGCGAGCAAAGCATTGAGTTCGTGGCGATCAAACGTGTGTCCCTCTGCGGTGCCCTGAACCTCTACAAAGCGCCCCGCACCTGTCATCACGACGTTCATATCCGCATCGCAATTTGAATCCTCTGGATAGTCAAGATCCAGTACTGCACGTCCCTCAACCATCCCCACTGAAATCGCGGCGACAGAATCCTTCAGGGGCTGGGTCGAGATCAGACCTTGTTTGAGCAAACCGTCTACGGCATCGGCCACAGCAATCCAGGCACCGGTAATGCTGGCGCAGCGCGTGCCGCCGTCTGCCTGCAATACATCGCAATCAATCTGGATCGTGCGCTCACCCAACGCAGTCATATCCATCACGGCACGCAAGCTACGACCGATCAAACGCTGGATTTCCTGTGTCCGTCCGGATTGTTTGCCACGCGCCGCCTCACGATCGCTACGCGTATGCGTCGAGCGTGGCAGCATGCCATATTCAGCAGTAACCCAGCCCTGTCCTTTGCCTTTCAGAAATGGAGGGACTTTTTCTAGTACGCTTGCGGTACAGAGCACTTGTGTCTCACCCATGCAGATCAGAACGGAACCTTCGGCATAGCGGGTAAATTGACGCTGTATCCTGACGATGCGCATTGCATCAAGGGCACGGCCTGAGGGACGGGGGATCACTGGAATGGTAATGGAATTTGACACGACGATTTCTCAAGAAAACAAAACAAGGAGCGATAATGGGTAACATCTACTTCGTGCAGCATGACCATCACAATGCAGTCACAGGCACAAGGCTTAGGACATCAAGTATACGCAGCAAGTCCTGGGTTGTCTCTTGCCTCATTCCGTGCCTATTGCAGTGCGGCATAGCCACAGCACAAGTCACCGCCGTCACGTTGCCCGCAACGCTGCCAGTCCCAGACCAGAATACTGCAGTCACACGCTACGATAATTCACTGGAAATCTTTCAGCCCGTCATCAACAGGCGTGGCATGGTTGCCAGTGAACAGCATCTGGCAAGCGCTGCAGGAGCAGAGATCCTGCGCCAGGGTGGCAATGCGGTAGATGCTGCGGTCGCGGTCGGGTTTGCGCTTGCCGTGGTGCTGCCAAATGCAGGCAATCTGGGTGGAGGTGGGTTCATGCTGATACATGATTCCAAGACTCGCAAAAACATAGCACTCGATTTTAGGGAAATTGCACCTGCAAGCGCCTCGCGTGATATGTATCTGGACGCAACGGGCAAGGTCATCGACGGCAAGTCAACCCGCACACCCTATTCAGTAGGTGTGCCGGGCTCGGTTGCAGGACTGACCCAGGCGCTGGCTGAACACGGCACTCTGCCACTTGCACAGGTCATGGCACCCGCCATCAAACTCGCCACAAGCGGGTTTGCTGTGAGCCCGGTTCTCGCAGAGTTATTCAAAATTCAAAGAACCCATCTCGAGCGCTGGAAAGGAACGCGTGAGATTTTCTTCAAACATATCGACTCTCAGCAGACCTGCAATCTGCAGGACTGCCCTCCAGCCGCCATACGTACTTACTTCTCGGGCGAAATCCTGGTCCAGAAAGATCTCGCACGCACACTTGAAACGATTGCAAAAGAAGGCGCTAAAGGCTTTTACACAGGTCGGGTCGCACAGGAGATTGTGACTGAATTGCAAGGCAGTGACCAGCCACTGTCCATTCAGGACTTAAGCAGCTACAAGACCGTGCTGCGCACACCAGTCGAGGGCACGTATCGTGGCGTACAGATTATGTCCATGCCGCCACCCAGTTCAGGTGGCATTCACTTGATCCAGATGCTAAACCTGCTCGAGCGCTATTCGCTCAAGGATTACGGCTCAGGCAGTGCGCAATCTTTGCACCTGATGGCCGAAAGCGCGCGACTGGCCTACGCAGACCGTGCGGAACATCTGGGTGACCCTGGCTTTGTCAAAGTGCCTCAGCTTGGGCTCGTGAATAAGAAGTACGCAGACGAATTATCAAAAGCCATCAATCCCGCGCATGTGACACCGAGCACTCAGATTAAAGCAGGCAAGCCGCAAGCATACGAAAGTGATCAGACCACACACTTTTCGGTGATGGATGAGCAAGGTAATGTCGTGAGCTGTACCTACACGCTGAACCTCAGTTTCGGCTCCGGGATTGTTGCCCGCGGTACCGGCGTGTTGCTGAACAACGAAATGGATGATTTCTCAATCAAACCGGGTGTGGCCAATGCTTTTGGACTGACAGGCGGAGATGCTAATGCAGTCGCTCCAGGCAAACGACCGCTGAGCTCAATGACGCCCGTCATTCTGATGCGTGATGGTGTGCCGTGGCTTGCGACTGGCTCACCGGGCGGGGCTCGCATCATTACGACGGTATTACAGAATCTGGTCAACATCATTGACTACAAAATGAATATTGCCGAAGCCGCCTCAGTACCCAGAATGCATCATCAGTGGATGCCGGACTTTTTACGGGTTGAAAAGGGTTTTAGTCCAGATACATTGAAATTACTCGAAGCCATGGGGCATAACGTCAAAGTCATGCCTACAATGGGTCGCGAGCAAACCGTCCAGCACGAAGGCAACCTGTTTTTCGGCGCCTCCGACCCCCGCAATCCGGATGGCGCGGCCATCGGGATTGACTGAACACTTAGATTAAGTAAAAGAGTCACACATGACAGCAAGCATGACCGCATTTGGCAGTGGTAAATCAACCGGTGAATTCGGTAGCGTTTCCGTAGAACTTAAAAGCGTCAATAGTCGTTACCTCGATGTCCAGTTCAGGATGCCAGATGAGTTAAGACTTGCCGAGCAACCAATTCGCGAAAAACTCTCGCGTAGCCTGGCGCGCGGCAAAATTGAAGTCCGGGCGAGTTTTGCGCGCCCGCAATCTGCAAGTGAAGCGTTATTGAATGAGGAAAGTCTGACACGCATTGCGCAACAACTGGCAGCGGTCAGGCAGGTCTTGCCACAGACTGATTCGCCACGGCTGTCCGAAATTCTGAACTGGACCGATCAACAAACGACACAGACAGACCCCCAGGCCTGGGCGCAAGCCTGTCTAGCCGCACTCGAACCTGCGCTTGAGCAACTGATCGCTGGACGTCTGCGCGAAGGTGCGCGTCTGGCACAAACCATGCTCGACACAGCCGTTCAGGTCCGCGCGATTGTTGATCTGGTGGAACAGCATCTACCGACATTGCTGCAAACACAGCGGGATAAACTTGCACTCAAACTGAAAGAAACCCTGCAAAATGCATTTCCAGGCGGGTTCACACACATTTCAGGCACCGAACTCTCCGAACGCATTGCAAGTGAGTCGAGTTTGTTTGCCCTCAGAATTGATGTCGCCGAAGAGCTCGCGCGATTAAAATCCCATCTGCAGGAGCTTGAGTTTTTGTTGTCCGACAAACCCACCGATGCGCGTAAAACTTCGTCGGTTAAAAGCACAGGGAGTGCAGGCAAGCGACTGGACTTTCTGTTCCAGGAAATGAATCGTGAAGCCAACACGCTCGGCTCCAAGGCAGGCAGCCTGGACATGACGCGTGCAGCAATGGATCTGAAATTGCTGATTGAGCAGATGCGCGAACAAGCCATGAATATCGAGTAAACAATCACAACACACATTTATAAAAAAACGGGAGACAACACCATGTGGGAAGAGAGCCAACGATACCCGGATCCAAGGGTGATTTCGCTAGATCCTACTTTTGATCAGTATCGCCTGGCGCTCGCATCAGTCGAGCGTATTACAACAGGTTATCGCTGGACTGAAGGCCCAGTCTGGTTTGGCGATGGTCGCTACCTGCTATTCAGTGACATCCCCAACAACAGGATCATGAAGTGGGAAGAAGAAACCGGTGCTGTCAGCGTATTCCGAAAGCCTTCGAATTTTGCCAATGGTCACACGCGCGACAGACAAGGACGTCTCGTCTCCTGTGAACATGGTCGGCGTGTTACCCGTACCGAATACGATGGATCGATTACGGTCTTGATGGATCAGTTTCAGGGCAAGCCACTGAATGCGCCCAACGATCTGGTCGTGAAATCCGACGGCTCCATCTGGTTCACCGATCCACCTTTTGGAATCCTGGGTAACTACGAGGGCGTGAAGTCCCCTGTTGAGCTCCCTCACTCTGTCTACCGGATCGATGGTCAAACCAATGTCCCGACCTTGATCACCGATCAGCTCAAGGGGCCCAACGGGCTGTGCTTTTCACCAGACGAAAGTTTGCTCTACATTATCGAATCGCGTGGCGTGCCGAACCGTTTGATTCATGTCTACGATGTTGTGGATGGCGGGCGCAACATTGCCAATGGCCGCGTCTTTCTGGATGCCGGTTCTGGGACGATCGATGGGATGCGTGCCGACGTCGATGGCAATCTCTGGTGCGGCTGGGGCATGGGCACAGAGGAGCTCGATGGCGTGATGATCGTCTCACCCGCAGGAAAACTGATCGGGCGAATTGCACTGCCCGAACGCTGCGCAAACCTTTGTTTTGGTGGACGCATGCGTAATAGATTATTCATGGCATCCTCACACTCCGTCTATGCACTGTATGTCAATACACAGGGTGCGCCAGGCGGCTAATTTTAATCACAGGACGCACAGAGTTGGGTGCAGAAAAATGAATGACTCATCCAGTTTGCACGTGATGTCCGCTACAACATAATTACTTAAATGAAACCATTGAATTTTAAAGATACCGTTGGTGCCTGGGTTCCCCATGGTCACTTTGAATTAGCTGCTACAGCGCAAGGTCCCCTCTCTGGATTGACCTTCGCTGTTAAGGATCTATTTCACATTGCGGGCGTGCCGACCGGTGCTGGCAATCCGACGTGGCTGGCGACACACGAGACCCCAACGGTGACCAGCCCGTTAGTTGAACAACTCCGCGCAGCGGGTGCAAGCGTCGCAGGTAAAGTCATCACCGACGAACTTGCTTACAGCCTGAACGGCGATAACATCCACTACGGCACACCGGTCAATACGAATGCTCCTGGACGTGTCACGGGTGGCTCATCAAGCGGCTCTGCTGCAGCAGTCGCTGCAAAGCTGGTCGATTTTGCCTTGGCTACAGACACGGGCGGATCGACCCGCGTCCCCGCAAGTTATTGCGGCATCTGGGGCTTAAGAACAACGCATGGTTTGCTGTCTACTGAACATGTCGTTCCCCTCCATACCTCTTACGACACGATGAATTGGTTTGCGCATGATGCAGAAACCTTTTCGCGCGTCGCAAAAGTCCTGCTCCCCACGACAGAATTTAAAGCACGACGTGTACTCAAGCCTAGTGCAGTCTGGGCCCTTGCGAGCGAGGATTTTCAGGGTGCGCTTGAGGATGTGTTGAATCAAGCGGTCAAACTGGTCGGTGCGCCCGCCCAGGAAATTTCATTTACACGAGCTGATGAAACACTCGAACAATGGCGCCTGGCCTACGTTGCGCATGGTGCAGCCGAAGCCTGGCAATTGCATGGAGAATGGATTACGGAGAATAATCCGACTTTTTCGCAGCCGATTACAGGACGCTTTGAGGCAGCTAAAAATCTAACGCCAGCAGCGGCCCAGACTGCGATACAAAATACTGCACGGATACGCCAGCAAATCCGTGACATCCTTGCTGATGATGCAATTGTTGTCCTGCCGTCTGCCGCCGGTCTCGCACCATTGCTCAACGCGACAGGTGCCGATGTCGATGCGATGCGCACACGCACGATGCACATTACGTGTATTGGCGGAATCAGCGGTGTCTGTCAGGTCAGCATTCCCTTTCAGAATGCGCAAGGGTTGCCAATTGGTGTTTCGCTGATGGGGCCTGCCGGTAGCGACCAGGCCATCATTGATTTGGCTATACAGATCGCGAGTATGGCTAAATAAACAAACCGTCCAAACATCAGGACATGTGTCCAACGTTTGGGCGGTTGTTAAGCTCTAGGAGCAATAGCGTTTGAAATTTAGTACTTTAATTACGTACTTTGATTCAGTACTTAAATGACATACCCGTGACACAAATCAGCTTTCTTTGAATCACGGCAAAACTCAAACGATCAACCACGTCCAACAAATGGCATGTTAGTGGCCATGATGGTCATGAACTGAACGTTGGTCTCAAGCGGAAAGCTCACAATCTGCGCGATCGCCTGCGCGACATGATTGACATCCATGCGTGGCTCGACGCGTGTCGAGCCATCGGGCTGTAAAACACCTTTGGTCATACGATCTGTCATTTCTGTCGCAGCATTTCCAATATCGATCTGGGTACAAGCAATACTGTATTGACGCGTATCCAGTGCAATCGATTTGGTCAAGCCGGTGACGGCATGTTTGGTTGCAGTGTAGCCAATCGAATATGGACGTGGCGCATGCGCAGAAATCGAGCCGTTATTGATGATGCGCCCACCCTGCGGTGTTTGTGCCTTCATCATACGGATAGCACCTTGAGCGCACAGAAACATACCAGTCAAATTAATATTGACGATATCCTTCCAGACATCAACAGGCAAGTCTTCGATTGGCACCGGCGGACCACCACGACCAGCATTGTTGAACAAGACATCCAGACGGCCCCAGCGACGTGCAATTTCGGCATATAAAGCGTTGACCGACGCCTCGTCGCTCACGTCCGTGACGATCGGGTGCAGATGATCCGCCAGTTCGCCGCCAAGAGTGCGGGTCTCTTCGAGTTTATCTGCTCGCCTGCCTGCGAGCGCGACATGGTAGCCTGCACGCGCCAGAGCAAAAGAGACGGCACGTCCGATCCCGGAACCCGCACCTGTAACCACAGCAACTTTTAAATCAGCCATATTGTTTCCTCAGTTGGTTTTATTTGTGACGAGAATCATACAGAGGTCTAGCTTTGCCGTCCTGCGCCAAGTTCAACTGGCGCATCTGGCTGCGCACTCCACTCGCTCCAGGACCCCCCGTAGAGCGTGGCACCAGGTAAACCGGCAATCTCCATGGACAGGAGCATGTGGCAGGCTGAAATCCCGGACCCACAACTCGCTACGAGCTGCTGAGTGGAATGTTGTCCCAGCAGTTTGGAGAATTCAGACTGCAAAGTCGCGGCGTCTTTAAAGGTACCTTTCTCTGTGAGGTTTGAAGAGACAGGCCGGCTCGCTGCACCGGGAATATGTCCCGCCTTGGGATCCAGGGTTTCATTGAGACCTTGAAACCGATCAAAGGGTCTCGCATCAACGATCAACCGATCCACTTGACCGAGCCCAGCACGCAACTCAGCCATTGTGATCGTTGAGGTCAGGGTTTGTTTCAATTTAAAATTACCGATAGGTCGCGCTGCGGGGACTTCGGTGGTGACAATCAATCCTGCTTGCAGCCAGGCGTTGAGCCCGCCATCCAGCACCAGGACGTTGGCATGCCCAACCCAGCGCGCCATCCACCACAGCCTGGACGCATACAGTCCACCCATACTGTCATAGGCGACCAGCGTTGTATCTTCATTGACACCTAATTCAGCAAGCGTCTGCGCAAAGTCTGCAATATCTGGCAGTGGATGACGTCCATTCGTGCCGGTTTTAGGCGCACTGAGCTGCTTGTCGACGTTGACGTACGCGGCGCCAGGGATATGCGATTCGAGATAGACCCGCAACCCGAGTCCGGCATCGACCAGGTCATGCCGGCAATCACAAATCAGTAATTTTGAGCCCAGCTTGGTGCTGAGCGCATGAAGCGCCTGTGCAGTGATTAATGATGAAGCGGACATATCCATATTCCTGTCAGAGTAAGGGGTCAACCAGCGTGCCAGACGCAGGCAAAATGCTATGCTTGGAAGTCTACCAATAAACACATCCAACATTGTCACTTATGTCACAGGCCACCGGAAATGTTTTTCTGATTTCAGCTCCGAGCGGAGCCGGAAAATCCAGTCTGGTTCATGCCTTGCTGGCACAGGACTCAGGCATCTCCCTGTCTATTTCTTGCACCACACGCCCGGCCAGACCGGGCGAGACCGATGGTAAGGAGTACCGGTTTGTCAGTCACGCACATTTCGAATCCCTGAAAAACCAAAACCAGCTGCTTGAATGGGCTGAAGTGCATGGCAATTTTTATGGGACACCGCGCGACCGGATTGATCAGGCGGTGGGTGCAGGTCAGAACATCATTCTCGAAATTGACTGGCAAGGCGCACGTCAGGTCCGGGAGCTCTTCCCGAATGCAATCAGCATCTTTATCCTGCCCCCTTCCATCGCCGCACTGCAAGAGCGCCTGCAACATCGCGGGCAGGACAGCCAGGAAGTCATCACGCGCCGGATTCAAGGTGCCAGCACCGAAATATCACATGCGCCTGAATATGAATATGTTATTATTAATCAAGACTTTAGCGTTGCTTTAGCTGAACTTGCCCAAATAGTGCAAACATCACGTTTTCGCTACGCAAACCAGGCAGCAAAACACCACGCATTGTTTGCTTCTTTTGGCTTAAATGCCTAGTTTTTTAACTACAGGATCACCATGGCTCGCATTACTGTTGACGATTGTCTCGAAAAAATCCCTAACCGTTTCAAAATGACGCTCGCAGCAACATATCGCGCACGTGAACTGGCTCAGGGCCACGCCGCACGCGTAGATAGCAAAGACAAGCCTACCGTGACCGCGTTGCGTGAAATCTCAGCCGGCGTGACAGGCATTGAGATGCTGCGCAAGGTTCCAACCTGACAGGTGGCTTATCATGGCTTTCTCCGGCTTACGTTCTGCGTCTTCCGGGTTGATTGCAGCCATCAAGGCTAGTTCTGTACTAACCAAAAAATCTCAAACTATGAGCAGCCCCGGTGCCGTTCCGGGTATTGCAAAACCCGTCGAAACAGAAGTTGAACCGCCTATCGCTACGATGGCGCGGCTTCAATCTGTCCTAGACACCTATTTATCTCCCAAAGAAGTCGCCCTCGTTAAAGAAGCCTATCGCTTTGCTGATCAGGCGCACCTGGGTCAGTTCAGATCAAGCGGCTCACCCTACATTACCCACCCGATTGCCGTTGCAGAAATCTGTGCAGGATGGAAGCTCGATGCAGACGCGTTATGTGCAGCACTGCTGCATGATGTCATGGAAGATCAGGGCATTTCCAAACAAGAACTGCTGGAGAAGTTTGGCAATGATGTTGCCGACATGGTGGACGGCCTGTCCAAGCTCGACCGACTAGACTTCGCCACCAAAGCCCAACAGCAAGCAGAAAGCTTTCGCAAAATGCTGTTGGCAATGGCGCGAGACATTCGCATAATCCTGATCAAGCTATCCGATCGTCTGCACAATATGCGCACGCTCGATGCGGTCAACCCAGAAAAACGACGCCGCGTCGCACGCGAAACCCTGGATATCTACGCCCCGATCGCTTACCGGCTCGGTCTGAATGCGCTTTATCGCGAACTGCAGGATTTATGCTTTGAGGCGATTTATCCTAACCGTTATCACGTCCTCGAAAAAGCCGTGCTGGCGGCACGTGGCAACCGGCGCGAAGTACTCAGTCGCATCGACGAGACTGTCCGACGCGCGTTGCCTGAAGCAGGCATAGAAGCCACCGTCTCAGGACGTGAAAAAACGCTCTATGGCATTTATCACAAGATGGTGGAACAAAAGAAATCCTTCACAAATGTGCTTGATATTTATGGCTTTCGCGTCATCGTAGACACCCTGCCAGAGTGCTATATGGCAATGGGAATCGTGCACCAGCTGTATCGACCGATTCCGGGCAAATTCAAAGACTACATTGCCATCCCGAAGATCAACGGTTATCAGTCCCTGCACACCACACTGGTCGGACCGTTTGGCACGCCGATCGAGTTTCAGTTCCGCACGCACGACATGCATCAAGTTGCCGAAGAAGGCGTTGCCGCGCACTGGCTCTACAAAACCGAAAATGCCTCTCTCAACGACATTCAAAAGCGCACCAGCCAGTCCCTACAGTCCCTACTCGACATACAAAGCCAGACCGGTGACTCGGGTGAATTCCTCGAACATGTCAAAGTTGATTTATTCCCCGACGCTGTCTATGTCTTTACGCCTAAGGGCAAGATTGTTTCTCTGCCCCGCGGTGCCACACCCATCGATTTTGCCTATTCCATTCATACCGATGTCGGTAACCATGTCACAGCCTGCAAAATCAATGGGGAGACGGTTGCACTCAAACGTGAACTATCGAGTGGAGATAACGTTGAGATCATCACATCGCCTGAGTCACAACCAAGCGCTCAGTGGTTGAACTATGCCAGGACAGGTCGTGCACGCTCCGAAATCAGGCACTATTTACGGACTGTTCAATTTGATGAATCGGTCACCTTTGGTGAACGCATGCTCGAACAGGCTTTGGCTGAATTAAAAATTCAGCTTCCGCCTAAGGACGATGTGCTCTGGGATAAGCTCGTGCGCTCAAGCGGCGGAAGTTCTCGCGAAGAAATCCTCTCAGATATCGGTTTGGGCAAACGCCTCGCTGCAGTCGTAGCCCGCCGTTTTGCACCCGACCATCCACTTGTCGCCACGACTGCCGCCGCAGACGAAGTCCTCAATGCGGCGCGATTTGTACCGATCTTTATTCACGGCAATGAAGGACAAGCAGTGCAGCTGGCTCCTTGTTGCGGACCCCTGCCCGGCGATCAAATTATGGCCGGCATCCGCATCGGACACGGCCTGGTCGTGCATACCGCAGAGTGTCCAATTGCCATCCGTGCCCGTTCCAAGGAACCGGAACGTTGGGTGAATATTTCGTGGGATGCTGAGACTGCTAAACACTTTTCTGCTCGCATTGACATTATGGCCAAAAACGAACGCGGGGTGCTCAGTCGTATCGCCGCCGAAGTTGCACAGGCAGACTCAAACATTATTCACGTCACCATGACCGATGACGCGATGGCGGCCATGGTCTTAAACCTGACCGTGCAGGTAGATAGTCGCAAACACCTCGCCCAGGTATTCCGATCGATCAGGCGCGTCCCACAAGTGCAAAAAATCGTCCGGGTCAAGGGCTAGTCAGGGGTACCCCACCCACCGCCACCGGGTGTTTCGACGACAAATACATCACCAGCATGCACCTCGGTCTGATCTTGTGGACCGAGCTTCTGCACCGAACCATCCTGACGAACAACATAATTCAAACCCTTACTCGCAGGCAGACCACCCTCCAGTCCAAAAGGTGCATACAAGCGATTGTTGGAGAGAATTGCCGCTGTCATGGTTTCGAGGAATTTCACGCGTCTGATGGCTCCGTCACCACCGTGCCAGCGTCCACGTCCGCCGGAATGAGGTTTAATGGCAAAACTCTCCAACCTAACTGGAAAACGTAATTCGAGCACTTCAGGATCGGTCAGTCTTGAATTGGTCATATGGGCCTGCACCACCGAGGTTCCATGAAAACCCCCCGCTTGCCCGACAGGTATCCCTAGTTGACGCGGGCCTGCTCCTGTTCCGCCAGCGATAGTTTCGTAATACTGATGCGTGGCATTGCCGAACGTAAAATTATTCATCGTCCCCTGACTGGAGGCAAGCACACCAAGGGCGCCATACAAAGCATTGACGATACACATGGATGTCTCGACATTACCGGCTACGACTGCTGCAGGCGAATGGGGCTTGAGCATGCAACCATCAGGAATGATGATGTCGATCGGCTTGAGACAACCCGCGTTCAAGGGAATATCATCATCTACAAGTGTTCTGAATACATAAAGCACCGCAGCAACTGTAATCGCCGCGGGCGCATTAAAGTTATTGGGTAACTGATCTGAAGTCCCCGTAAAGTCAACCGTTGCACTTCGCGCTGCCTGATCCACGCGAATCGCGACCTGGATCACCGCGCCGTTGTCCAGACGATACGTGTAGCTGCCATCACGCAAGACCCCCATCACGCGACGCACTGATTCCTCGGCATTATCCTGTACGTGCTGCATATAGGCCTGAACGACTTCGAGGCCGAAGTGCTCACACATATGCAGAAGCTCTTGGACACCCTTCTCGTTCGCAGCGATCTGCGCGCGCATATCCGCCAGGTTCTGATCTGGATTGCGAGCAGGCCATCGACCTGAATTCAGAATGTCGCGTGCAGCGTCTTCATTAAAATGTCCTCGGCTGACAAGCTGGAAATTCGTAAACAGCACGCCTTCTTCGTGCACAGACGTTGAATGAGGCGGCATGGAGCCTGGCGTCACGCCACCGATATCAGCGTGATGACCACGCGAACCCACAAAGAATAAAAGCTCAGTTCCTCCTGAATCAAACACCGGGGAGATGACCGTCACATCCGGCAAATGTGTCCCGCCATGATAAGGATCATTGACGACAAACGCATCACCGGGAGACATGCGACCAGCATTGGCCACCATCACAGTACGGATCGATTCGCTCATGGAACCGAGATGCACAGGCATATGGGGAGCATTGGCAATCAGCTGGCCATCGGCATCGAATATTGCGCAGGAAAAATCCAGGCGCTCCTTGATATTGACTGAATAGGCAGTGTTTTGTAGCCGATAGCCCATCTGCTCAGCGATCGACATGAATAGATTATTAAAAATCTCGAGCATCACAGGATCGGCTGCGCGACCAATCACCTGACGCGAAGCAAGTGGCTCGACTCGATGCATCACGATATGGTTCATCGGAGTGACCGTCGCCTGCCAGCCCGCCTCGACCACCGTGGTCTGATTGGACTCCGCAATGATTGAAGGTCCTGCAATCACATCCCCGGGAATCAAATCAGCGCGAACATACAGCGGCGTATCGCGCCAGGATCCAGCGCTGTACATCCTGCGTTGCTGCGCAGATTGCAAGGGGACATCTCTGTTCAACGTGATCGGCACCTCGACAATCTGCGCACCACCGCCCTGAGCCTGCACAGATACTGTTTCAACAATCAATGCACGCGCAGGCATTAAAAATGAAAAGCGCTGCCGGTATGCTGTTTCGAATGATTGGATCATCTCGGCAAGTGTGCCGACATCGACCTCAAGTGCACTATCGGTGCCCTGATATTTTAGGTGTAGTCGCGTAATGACCTTGATCGCACTCGCATCGACCTGTTGTGCAATTAGCTCCTGTCGGACTTGTTCGGCTAAAGCCTCGCATGCGGTATGCATCGTTGGCAACAGCTCCTGCGAAAGCACCTGCTCGACAGTTTGCTGACGATGCGCCGAAAGATCCGCCAGACCCATACCGTAGGCTGATAGTACGCCCGCTAAGGGGTGCGCATAAATGGTCGACATGCCAAGTGCATCCGCCACCAGACAGGCATGCTGACCACCGGCACCCCCAAATACGGTGAGCGCGTACTGAGTGACGTCATGGCCGCGCTGAACAGAAATACGCTTAATGGCCTCGGCCATATTACCCACAGCGATATCGAGGAAACCCTCCGCCAGCCTTTCGGGCGGCATGGCCTGCTGTGTTTGACGGGTAATGTCTGCAGCCAGCGCATTAAATTTCGAGACAACGATGTCCCGATCAAGTGGCTGATTACCTTCAGGACCAAACACCGAGGGAAAATAATCCGGTTGAATTTTACCCAGCATCACATTGCAATCAGTCACTGCGAGCGGCCCGCCGCGACGGTAACAGGCCGGCCCGGGATTCGCACCTGCAGAATCAGGCCCGACACGCAGTCTTGAACCGTCAAAGTGCAGAATAGAGCCACCCCCTGCAGCAACCGTATGTATGCTCATCATGGGTGCACGCATGCGTACACCTGCCACATGCGTTTCGAATTCACGCTCAAACTCGCCGGCATAATGCGACACATCGGTTGAGGTGCCGCCCATGTCAAAACCAATGACACGCGTGAAACCCGCCTGTTCGCTTGTGCGAGCCATCCCGACAATCCCGCCTGCCGGACCCGACAGAATCGCGTCTTTGCCACGAAACCGATAAGCATCCGTCAAACCGCCGCTCGATTGCATAAACATAATGCGCACACCAGGTAACTCAGCAGCAACCTGATTCACGTAGCGCAACAGAATCGGTGACAGATAGGCATCGACTACGGTTGTGTCGCCGCGAGATACGAATTTAATAAGCGGACTCACCTGATGTGAAACAGATATTTGGGTGAAGCCTATTTCTTGAGCAAGTCGGGCCGCCACAAGTTCATGGGCAGCATTTCGCCAGGCATGCATCAGGACAATTGCAATGCTGCGCAAACCACTCTCAAAGGCGACCTGCATTTCTTGACGTAGTATTTCCGCATTCAGCGGCATGACCACCGAACCGTCGGCACCTATACGCTCCTGTGCCTCAATCACCTGCGAATACAACATCTCGGGCAAGACGATCTCTCGATCAAACAACCTGGGTCGATTCTGGTAAGCGATACGCAGCGCATCACGAAAACCAAGAGTCGTCACCAGCAATGTCGGTTCGCCTTTGCGCTCCAGCAAGGCATTTGTTGCCACGGTCGTCCCCATCTTGACCGACTCAATCCGTTCTGCGGGGATCGCCTCACCGGGGGCGACGCCCAGTAAAAGGCGTATGCCTGCAACAGCCGCATCACGATATTGCTCAGGGTTCTCAGAAAGCATTTTGGCTGTATGTAGAGTGCCATCAGGCGCCTGTCCAACAATGTCCGTAAACGTACCACCACGGTCCACCCAAAATTGCCACACGGCCTGCTGAGTCATGCTGTCATGCCTGTAAAAATATTCAGAAAAAAATTACACGTGATACGTACAGACTCATGCAGTGCCGTTCCGCACAGGGCTTTATTTTTTAACCGTGATCTTCAGGCTCTGGCCAATACTGCGATTGAAGTCAGCCACACACTGCGCTGAACAACGGGCAGCCCAGCGATTTGCCACTTTTTGTGCAGCGAGTTTTTTAACAAGCGCCAAATCCGATGCAGTTGGTTTGACAAGCACCATTTTGCCTTTTGGATTGAGGGTGCATGCGCGATTACCAGTCAGACAATCGTAGGCCAGCTGCGTTTGTGCTGCAGAAAACGACCAGAGTTTGGTGGTCAGCTCAGTGATGTTTGTCTGCAGGAATTGCTGAACACCCGGATCCAACTGATCCCAGGTTTTTTGATTGACGGCATGGACTTCCTGATTCCACCCCACAGGTAACGCGTAAATATATGTAGCCGCCGTGTACCACTTTGCCTGGTAGGCTGTCATAGGCACAGCGACTGCGCATGCAAGTTTTTTCTTTTTGAGCGCGTCCAGCACCTCGCCAGAGGATACCGTCGTACTGCGCGCGCCAAGCGCCTCCATCAAATCAGCTTGAGAACGCGTCACTGTGCGAACCGTTTTGCCCTTTAAGTCCTGAATCCCACGAATGGGTACGTTACAAAAGAGGACTTGTGCGCCAAAAGGTGAAACCCCCAGCAGCTTGACTTGTTGGGTAGTCTCCAGGGTATTGGAGAGTACAGGCATGAAAGATTGGACGAGTCCACGCGCGGACTTTTCATCCGTCGCCAGTCCGGCTAGGTCAAGGGCTTCAAAAATAGGATATTCAGTGGATGAGTAAGAGAGCGGCACGACCCCAAACTCAACAAGACCTTGCTTCATCAGCCGGAACAAATCGGGTCCCTTGAGACCCATCTCGTCAAAGGCTTTGATTTCGGCCGTCACCTGACCATTGGACTTTTGAGGGATTGTATCGGTCCAGAAAGGTTGCTCAATGTCCTTATACATCGCACGGGTACTCAGGCCTCCAATGACCTTGAGCTGCGTAGCGGGCAGGCCTTGCGCCGCAACATGCAGCGAACAACTCGCGACCAGGCATGCTGCAATCGTCTTGAACCATTTCATACAATAAATTCCGGCTATGTCCATCGCCCTATTCTACCAATCAGCGCGCCAGACTCAACACAAATTACAGCGTTATGATGAGCCTGAACATTTAAGGGATGAAATTGAATGACCAGCGTGAGCACAACAGGCAACGCAACCATGCAAATTCCTGCTTCAGCGACGCCCATGATCGGTATTCTGTTTTTACTTGCGTCGGTCTTTTCACTTTCGGCACTTGATGCCAGTGGCAAATGGGTCATGGCGGCAGGCGTCCCGCTGTTCATATTTTGCTGGTTTCGTTATCTCTCTCATTTTTTCCTGATGACATGTCTCGTGGTCCCATCCCGTGGGTGGTCGATCTATAAAAGCCAGGTCCCTCGCCTACAGCTTGTGCGGGCTGGGGCCATGTTTGGCGCGACACTGAGTTTTTTTACAACGCTCAGTTATTTGCATCAGGCAGAAGCCACTGCGATTATTTTTATCTCACCGCTACTGATGCTTTCAGTGGCTCCCTGGTTGCTAAAAGAGACACCACAGCGTTCGCGCTGGATCGCTGCAGGCTTTGGGCTGGTAGGCATACTGATTGTGGTCCGACCTGCTGCGGGCCTTCACCCTATTGGCGTCGCCGCTGGACTGCTGACTGCATGTCTATTTACTACGCAACACCTGGCAACAAGACTCGTTGCACGGGATGATCCGTTCACAACAGGACTCTGGAGTAGTGGGTGTGGCGCAATGGCACTCACCTGCGTCATGCCTTTTGTTTTACCGCAATTCTGGCCACAGTTGCGCGAATTGCCGCCTGGCGAATGGCTCATCATGATTTCGACGGGCATCACTGGCGGGACGGGGCATTTTTTACAGACTGTTGCCTATCGCAAAGCCCCCGCATCTGTCCTCGCACCATTTATATACCTTCAAATGCTCAGTGCCGTCCTTATAGGCTGGTTGGTCTGGGGACATTTCCCTGACGGCGTCACATGGGTCGGAATCTGTATTATTTGTGGCAGCGGGATCGTGAACAGTGTTGTGGAATGGCGCCGAACGCGCACGTGATTCAGCGAACAACCTCGCCTGATTTCAGCACAATTTGACGCGTACAGCGCGCAGCCAGTTTGAGATCGTGCGTGACAAGAATCAATGTTGTCGCAAACTCTTGATAGAGACTAAACATCAGATCGATAATACGTGCCCCGGTGACCTCATCCAGACTCCCTGTTGGTTCATCAGCGAACAGTAACGCAGGCCTTTGCACAAAAGCGCGTGCCAGGGAAACACGTTGCTGCTCTCCTCCTGATAACGTGGCGGGATAATGGTGCATCCGATGCGCAAGGCCGACCTGCGCAAGCATAGCCTCAGCAGGCTGCCGTGCCTCATGTCCCGCCAGCTCAAGTGGCAACATGACGTTCTCAAGCGCAGTCAGATTGGGCAACAAATGAAAAGACTGAAAAACAAATCCAACATGTTCAGCCCGAAAGGATGCCCTGCCATCCTCGTCCATAACAAAGAGATCCTGATCGAGCAGTTTGACGGTTCCACAGGATGGTAAATCGAGTCCTGCCAGCAAACCAAGCAGTGTAGATTTCCCAGAACCAGAGGGACCCGTGATCGCGACTGACTCGCCTGTGGAGACTGTAAAATTAAGGTCATTCAGTATCGTCAGCTGACCCGTGGCATCTGCCACGTGTTTGCTAAGCTCTTTGACTTCTATGGCATTGACACCAGGCATGTATACATTCTCTCGTTATCGTCGCGGTCTGCTGGCATCCCTGGGATTGGCATGCCTCACTCCCGAATTGTGCCATGCTGCGAATCTGACTCACAACTCCTCCGCTTTACGTATTCTAGTCGTTGGCGACAGCCTTTCTGCCGAGTATGGCTTGCGACGACATTCAGGCTGGGTCTGGTTACTTCAGCAAAGGTTGACACAACTACACCCCAACATCGAGATCATCAATGCTAGTGTCAGCGGCGACACCACAAGTGCCGGGCGCGCACGACTGCAACCCCTGCTGGCCAGACAACATCTGGATATCGTCATCATTGAACTAGGTGCGAATGATGCCCTACGGGGACTGTCGCTCAGCATGAGTCAGGAAAACCTGACAGCAATGATCAAACAGTCTGAATTAGCAGGTGCAAAAGTCCTGGTAACTGGCATGCAGATCCCACCGAACTATGGGCGTGAATACGCCGACGCGTTCAAAAAAATGTACGAAGACGTCACTCGGGCGAATCACGCAACACTGGTGCCATTTTTACTGCAAGGCATTGCGGACAAACGTGAACTATTCCAGGCAGATGGTATCCACCCAAACGAATCTGCTCAGGCAACCATCATGGAAAATGTATTCGGTCCTCTGATGAGCCTGATCAAGACCTAAGCCCATCAGAGTTAGAATTTAAAGCTTGGCGGCGTCCAGATCACCGTTAATGAGCTTTGTGGCATCAGGCAGCATTTTGACCTGATATTGCGCACGCAGGACTTTCAGGGCAGCCTGCTCTTCGGCAGCACCCCAGGCCTGCGAGAGCTGGCCCTGTAACTGGGCTGACTGTGCAGCATCTGCGGCAGGACCCGGCTCGACTTTTGTCAGCTCGAGAATGGCATAGCCGTCAAAACCCTTGACTCCGACGAATACGGGTAGCGCTTTGTCAGACATCGACATGACGGACTCAAGTTGTTCACGTGTCAGGCTTTGAGGATTCTGACGTGTCACAACCTGGATCGCCTCAAATCCCTTGGTGTCAGGCTTGGCTGATTTTTGCAAGACTTCAAGCTGCTTGATACCAGCGTCCTGGGCCGCTGCCATCGCACGCTCATTGGTCACGATCGTACGAATAAGCGCAGTCACCTGATCCAGTGGAGGGACATGGGCAGAATGGACCTGTGCAACACGCAACGCAACAATCGTATCCGAGGCGAGCTCAATCGCACCTGAGTTCAGCTTGTCTTTGAGGACCTCGGTCGAAAACGCCATCTGACGGACCTTAGGGTTACCCAAAATGGTTTGCTCTGATTCAGTGAGAGGTTTTGCATTCAAACGCTGCTCAGCGCTGAGCAAACCTTCACGGGTCAGGCCGGTAGCATGAACAATGGGAAGACCCAAGGCCTCAGAGACAGGTTTGAGGCTGTCACGCTGGTCGTATACCAGGCTGGTGAGTTTGCTGGCCATCGTCGCAAACTTGTCTGCGGCGAGTTGTTTGCGGATCTCAGTGATGATGTCTTCTTTGACCTCTGCCAAAGGCTTCACAGACGCAGGCTGTACATCAGTAATGTAGAGAATATGATCGCCGAAGGGACTCTCCACCACACCTGAAATCGCACCCTTTTCGAGTTTGAAAACAGCATCCTCGACCTGAGGAACCAGCATATTTTTACTGATCCATCCCAGATCGCCACCCTGACTGGCCGAGCCAGTATCCTGGGAAAGCTCTTTGGCAAGGTCAGCAAACTGCTTGGGATTGGCAGCAGCGCGCTTAGCAATGTCTTCGGCGGTTGCACGGGCCCGGGCTTTAGTTGCCTCATCTGCCCCTGCAGGAATTTCGATCAGAATGTGACTGACCCTGCGACGCTCGGGCTGACCATAACGCGCCTGATTCTGTTTGTAGAAGCTTTCGATATCAGCATCTGTGATCTTGATATCTTTGGAAGCAGCGGCTTCGTCGAGCAAGACATAGTCAATGTCCAGATTCTCTGGAATCTGTAAGGCCGATTGATTGGCGTTGTACCAGGCCAGAATATCAGCGTCTGACACCTTGATGTCTTTAGCAAAACTGGATGGTGCGAATACTTTGCGTGCGACTGAGCGTTGCTCAGTAACCAGCGCGAAGATCTTTTGTGCGACTTCGTTAGGCACGCGTGCAGTCAAGCCAATTGGCTGTAAAACCTGGGCTAAAGACAGATCACGACGCAAGCCTGCCTCGAACATGGTTGGCGTCATACCTTGGGCGGCCAATACCTGTCGATAGCGCTCTGACGAAAACTGACCATCCACCTGAACCGCCGGGATCGAGGCAATCGTGCGACGCAGCATCTCGTCAGAAACCGAGTATCGGCCCTGCGTGGCAGCGATTGCAATCGTGCGCTGGTCAATCAGAGTATTGAGCAACTGTTGACGAATTTCTGATGTGTCGAAGGCTGCGGCATCGAATTGCGCACCCAGCGTAGTCCGATATTGCTCAAGTTGCGCACGGCGTGCACGATTAAATTCGCCTAGCGTGATGGCCTGACCATCGACAGAGGCTAGTTCGGGTTCGCTCGACATCAGACTGGTGTAGCCCTGCACACCAAAGAAGGCGAACGAAGGCAAGATCAGCAAGAGAAGAATTAGCTGCATCAAGCGTTGATGATGACGGATGAAATCAAACATGAATTAGGCGCACACCTGGTTACGAAGCGCGCTAAGTTTACCACTCGGTGCGGTATGCTTGCAGACTAGAGGATTTTTACCCCGGAGCCCCCAGCATGCACAGCCAGCAGCCTTGGCCATACCCCAGATTCGTCGCACACCGTGGGGGTGGAAAAATCGCCCCTGAAAATACGCTTGGGGGCATGAGAGCCGCATACGACTGTGGCTACAAGATGGTCGAATTTGATGTAAAACTGACACGTGACAACATTCCAGTCTTACTGCACGACAGTGATCTTGAGCGCACCACCAATGGTCACGGCCCTGCAATTCAGTACTCTCTCGCCGAGCTTGAGCGTCTGGATGCTGGCAGCTGGCACTCCCAGGCGTACGCCGCAGAGCCCATACCGACCCTGCGTGCAATTGCCGCATACACTATCAAACATTCGATTGCCAGCAATATTGAAATCAAGCCCAGTCCTGGGGTTGAAACCCTGACCGGTGCGCTAGTCGCCCGCGAAGCGTTGCAGCTCTGGGAACATGCGCAGATTCCACCCCTGCTTTCATCCTTTTCAGCCACAGCCCTGCGTGCTGCAAAGAGTGAAGCACCATACCTCCCGCGCGGTTTTATTACCGATGCGCTACCGACAGACTGGCATGCATTACTGACAGAACTGGGCTGTGTGTCTATCCACTTAAGACATACTGCAGTCACCCAGGACGTCATCAGCCAGGTTCAGGACGCCGGATTCAGGCTCGCGGTCTGGACGGTCAACGAGCCGGCGCGTGCCCAGGAATTGCTGGCTTGGGGGGTCGACGCCATCATTACAGATATCATCGACCGGATTTCACCGGTCTGATCATTACCGCGAGTCGATACAGACTTGCCACGGAGAAGTATTTTGTTTAGTTATCGTCACGGATTTCACGCAGGCAACCATGCCGATGTGCTCAAGCACATGGTGCTCGCCCAGATTATGGATTACTTCAACCAGAAGGAAGTCCCCTACTGGTTTGTTGATCTGCATGCGGGTGCGGGTTTGTATGACCTGGGCGGCGAGTGGGCACAAAAACGCACGGAATTTGCCGAAGGCATCGGCAAGATCTGGGACGCGAAAACTTGTCCGCCAGCAGTCCAGCGCTATCTGGATACCATCCGTGCGCTGAATCCGGATGGTGCGTTGCGCATTTACCCAGGCTCACCATGGATTGCGCTCGATGCCTGCCGGGAGCAGGACAAACTTCGCTTTTTTGAAATGCATCCCACTGAGGCGGACATCCTGCGCCTCAATCTTGAGCATCGCGGCAGTCGAACACTCAAGCAGGCCACTCTCTTTGCTGCAGATGGATTTGCAGGGCTGCGCGGCCATATTCCGCCTCCGAGCCGTCGGGCCATTGTCTTGATTGACCCCTCTTATGAGGATAAAAAAGATTACCGCCGCGTTGTCGACACCATGAAAGATGCAATGCTCCGCTTTCCAACTGGGTGTTACATCATCTGGTACCCCCAGGTCCAACGCAGAGAAGCACAGGAGCTGCCACGCCAGCTCGAAAAACTAGGAGCCAAAAGCTGGCTACACGCCAGCCTCACCGTTCATAAGCTTTCTGCTGACGGACTGGGCTTGCATGGCAGCGGCATGTTCGTGGTGAATCCACCCTGGACGCTCGCCGCCGAGTTAAAAGAGGCCCTGCCCTGGTTGGTCAAAGCACTCGGACAGGACAATCGAGCTGCGTACAAGCTTGACTACCTCGCGGATTAAAAGCGCTCGTCCTGCCTGAGGTAGCGCCACTGACCGACAGGCAGGTCAGCAAGGGACACGCGGCCAATACGCACCCGTTTCAGACCAAGGACCTTTAATCCGACCAGCTCGCACATACGACGGATCTGCCTTTTTTTTCCTTCCCGCAAAATAAATTGCAGCTGATCGTCGTTTTGCCAGCGCACCTGCGCGCGCTTGAGTTTTTTGCCATCCAGTGAGAGCCCCTCGTTCAATAACTCTAGTGAACCAGGAGCCAGTTTGCCCTGCACGCGGACCAGGTATTCCTTTTCAATTTCAGAATCCTCGCCAATGAGCTGACGCGCGACACGCCCATCCTGCGTCAAAATCAAGAGTCCTGTCGAATCAATGTCCAGCCTGCCCGCCACGGCAAGGCCGCGCAACTGAGAGCGACTGAATTTAATTGGACTGCGGTCCGTTTGTGCTCTGTTCTGTTCCTGAATCAGTGCCACTGCAGGCGTGTAACCATCCTCGGCCTGGCCTGACACGTAACCCATTGGTTTGTGAATCAGAATCGTCACAAGCGCCGTCTGCTGGGTTGCAATAGCCCGATCAAGCGTGATTGTCTGCGTGGCGAGCGCACGCTCACCAAGCGTAGCAACCACACCATCGACCTTGACCCAGCCGCGTTCAATGTAGGTATCAGCTTCCCGGCGCGAACATAAGCCGCGCTCAGCCATTAATTTAGATATGCGTACTTTTTCCATAACTTGCGATAATACACACCCATGAAACAAATTGCCCATCGCAGCCCTTGGCGAAGCACTTCACCCCCAAGCCTGAGTCCACTTCAAAAAGCCTGGCTGATGCGGCCTGGCGCCCTGACAATGGGTCTGAGACAGCTCGGTCAACTTGAATTGAGAGTCATCAGAGAGTTTTCAACCGGCGCAACCCTGGACGAAGCAAAAGACATGCACTTACGAGTCCGCAGCCCGGTCTGGATCCGTGAGGTTGCCATGCGTATCAATGGCATCGATTGTGTTGTGGCGCGTAGCCTGACCCCTTTACGCGCCTCACACAGTGTCTGGCAGGCAATGCGAACACTCCGCAGTCGACCACTGATGGATATTTTGTATCAGGATCGCGCCATCAGACGCACAGGCTTTAATGTCGCGCGCGTCAACCGGCTGTTGCCGTTGATGCAACCCATCTCGCAGCTGAAAAAAAACGGCACACAAGGATTACTTGCGCGCCGTTCTGTTTTTTGGCGGGCTCAGGCACCGCTCATGGTTGCGGAATGCTTTTTACCCGCCTTCTGGGGTATTGCCTTTAAAAACCAACCGCCTGGCCGTCTCTGCGGCTGTCGCTCGCAGCAACATAGCCATCTTCGTAGTCCTCTGACAGTCGCCAGATAAACTGCCCAGAACCAAAATCCATATACGGATCATCAATCGCTTTAAGCTGATGTCCCATGGCACTCAAACCAGCAATCGTCTGCGCGTTCATTGTGGACTCAACATCCAGCGTGAAATCGCGGTTGAGCTTCCAGCGCGGTGCGCAGCAAGCTGCCTGTGGCTGCTGGTTGTAATCCAGCATACGCACGACCGTCTGCACGTGCCCCTGGGGCTGTATGTCACCACCCATGACACCAAAACTCATGACAGGTACGCCATTACGGGTCAGGAAACCAGGGATAATCGTGTGAAATGGACGCTTATGGCCAGCGACCACATTGGGTGAGGCCGGATTCATCGAGAAACCCACCCCGCGATTCTGCAAGCTCACGCCGGTACCTGGCACCACGACACCCGAACCAAAGCCCATGTAGTTGGACTGGATGAATGAAATCATCATGCCGTCTTCGTCTGCTGCAGTCAGATAAATGGTGCCACCTGAGGCAGGCAATCCATGGGGGAAATGTGTCGCGCGTGTCGGATCGATCAGTTTTGCACGCTCTGCCAGATAGGCATCATCGAGCATCTGGGCGGGAGTGACTTCCATGCTGCCGGAGTCGGATACATAGCGATACAGATCGGCCATCGCCAGCTTCATGGCTTCGATTTGCAAATGCTGCGAAGCAACCGAGTCGACCTTCAGGCTCGCCAGATCAAACTGATCGAGGATACCCAGGGCCATCAAAGCCGAAATCCCCTGCCCGTTTGGCGGGATTTCATGCAACGTATAGCCACGGTAGTTTTTAGAAATCGGAGTGACCCATTCCGGCTTGAACTGGCGCAGATCTTCAAGCGTATGCACGCCACCATTGGCCTGAATAAAAGAAATAATTTTTTCGGCTGTTTCGCCTTCGTATAAATCCCGTCCCAGACTCGCGCCAATCCGGCGCAACGTATCGGCAGCATCTTTAAAGACAAAGCGCTCACCCACATGCGGGGCGCGGCCATTTGGCATAAAGGTCTGGGCAAAGCCTGGCTGGTCCTTAAGCTCGGGAACCGCAGCAGCCCACTTCTGTGCCACCACGGGCGGCACGGCGTAGCCACGTTCTGCGATCTCGATGGCCGGTTCCATGAGATCTGCAAAAGGCAGCTTGCCGTAACGCTCATGCAAGGCGGCCCAGCCTGCGACAACACCAGGAATCGTAATGGCATCTACACCGCGCTTGGGCGCGTTGGCAAAGCCTTGTGCGTTCAGGCCATACTTATGCTTGAAGTAATCGACATTCCAGCCCTTCGGTGCATACCCTGAGGAATTCAGGCCTTGCAGCGATTTACCATCCCACACAATCGCAAAAGCGTCCCCACCGAGGCCGCAAGAGACAGGCTCGACCAGCGTGATAGTTGCCGCTGCGGCAATCGCTGCATCGACTGCAGAACCGCCCTTGAGAAGCATGCGCAAACCTGCTTGGGCAGCAAGAGGGTGCGAGGTTGAAACGACGTTACGCGCAAACAGCGGTATACGGATCGAGGGATAGGGGTTGGACCAGTCGAATGTTTTCATATCACAGAGCGGAGTCGCCGCTTTCGCTGGTACGGATACGGATCGCCTGCTCAACATCAGAGACAAAAATTTTGCCATCACCGATCTTGCCAGTACGCGCCGCGCGCACAACAGCCTCGATCACACCATCTACCAAGCTGTCGGCGACAACCATTTCCACCCTGATTTTAGGCAGAAAATCCACGACATATTCGGCGCCGCGATACAACTCCGTATGCCCTTTCTGGCGACCGAAACCCTTGACTTCTGTGACGGTCAGACCGTTCACGCCCACCTCGGCAAGTGCTTCGCGTACTTCGTCGAGTTTGAATGGCTTGATAATGGCGGTTACTTGCTTCACGATAGATCCTGTAGATGAAAAGTAAATATGGCAATCAGAATGTTTCTCTGAATCCGTTTGAGAGAGGATAACGCCAATCGCGTCCAAAAGCGCGGCCGGTGATGCGAGGGCCAGGGGGACTTTGTCTGCGCTTGTACTCGTTGATGCGAATCAGGCGAATAATCTGCTCGACCGCGTCGCGTGGATAGCCTGCAGCGATGATGTGCGCCGCAGACTCATTTTGTTCGACATACCTCTCGATAATGGCATCGATGATGTCGTATTCGGGGAGATTATCCTGATCAGTCTGATCTTCCCTGAGCTCAGCAGAGGGTGGGCGGGTAATAATCCGCTCGGGGATCACTTCGACCGTCTGATTGCGCCAGCGCGCAAGTTTATACACCAGGGTCTTGGCAACATCCTTGAGCACCGCAAAGCCCCCCGCCATATCTCCATACAAGGTGCAATACCCGGTCGAGAGTTCGGACTTGTTACCGGTCGTCATCACGAGATGCCCAAGCTTATTGGACAACCCCATCAAGAGTAAACCTCGCACACGGGCCTGAATATTTTCTTCAGTCGCATCCGGCGCGCGATCGCCAAAAAAGGGATGCAGAGTCGTTTCAAAGGCTCCTGCCAAGTCCGCAATAGCAATCTCGGAATAATGCACCCCGAGACGCTTGGCCATATCCAGCGCATCAATCTGGGAAATATCTGCCGTGTAACGCGAGGGCATCATCACGGCATGGACACGCTCTGCTCCGAGCGCATCGACGGCGATCGCCATCACAACGGCGGAATCAATTCCACCCGACAACCCGAGCAGAACGGATTTGAAGCCGTTTTTGCTGACATAGTCAGACAAGCCGAGCTTAAGGGCTTGCCAGACTTGCCATTCGAGGCAGGAAGGTTCGGCAACAGGTTGGAGGGAGCTCGCCGGTGTATTGGCGTTTGGTACAAGCGTTAGATCGCCATTGGACTGCACATCCACCAGGCACAGGTCTTCTTTAAAGTCAGCCAGCCGGGCTGCCAGGGCACCATCACGTGACATGGCAAAAGAAGCACCATCAAAGACCAGTTCGTCCTGCGCACCAGCCAGATTGGCATAGAGTAATGAGCATCCCGTATCCAGCACACAGCGTCTGGCGACATTGACCCGCTGGCTTTGCTTGCCAATATTGAAGGGTGACGCGTTGAGTACCAGCAAGGCCTGGGCACCCATGGAGGCTGCCGCCTGCGGTGCCGTCTCAAACCAGGCATCCTCACAGATATTGATGCCAAAACAGATGCCGGATACTTCAAAAGTCAAAGGCGTAGCGCCTGGGGAAAAATACCGCTGTTCATCAAATACGGAGTAATTCGGTAATTCACGTTTGAAATAGGTACCGATGACAGCACCATCGCAAAACACCGAGGCAGCATTGAGCAAGCCCCCCGCTTGTGCCTGAACATGGCCGACCACGACAAACAGCCCTTTAAACACACTCAGATCCACACAAAGCTTGGCAAGAACCGTCTCGCTTTGCTGGACAAAAGCCGGGCGCAACAGCAAATCCTCAGGAGGATAGCCCGTGAGCACCAGTTCAGGCGTGAGGACCACCTGTGCGCCTGCTGCGTGAGCCGTGCGCGCCGCAGTAAGGATCTTGGCGGCGTTTCCAGCCAGATCCCCCACATTCGCATTGATTTGTGCGATTCCTACCCTTACCGCTGTCATGTTGATTCCGGTCAAATCGAGTTGTTATAAGAAAAAATTATCGCACGCCCGACTCAATTGCGCCGCGATCTATAATTTGAACATCATGAAAAATACTCCAAATCCCTCCCAAAGCCAGTTTGATAAAAAAGCAGAAGCCTGGTCGGCTCGCTTTTCCGAACCTGTTTCAGACCTGGTCAAGCGCTACACAGCGTCCGTTGACTTTGATAAACGTCTTGCCATGTTCGACATCCAGGGTTCACTCGCCCATGCCGAAATGCTCGCAGCCGTCAAAGTAATCGCCCCGCAGGATCTGGCGGATATTCAGCGCGGCATGGCTCAGATTACACAAGAAATCACCTCTGGCCAGTTTCAATGGCTGCTGGATCTGGAGGATGTACATCTGAATATTGAAAAGCGACTGGTGGAACTCGTTGGCGATGCTGGCAAGCGACTGCATACAGGCCGCTCACGCAACGATCAGGTAGCCACCGATATCCGGCTATGGTTACGCGCTGAAATCGACCAGATCATCGTGCTACTGAATGCACTGCGCCAAGCGCTGGCGCGGGTCGCCCTCACCCACGCCGAAACCATCCTGCCTGGATTTACCCATTTACAAGTCGCGCAGCCCGTGACCTTTGGTCATCATTTGCTGGCCTATGCCGAGATGTTCGGCCGCGACGCGGGACGACTGGCTGACTGTCGTAAACGCGTCAACATTCTGCCCCTGGGTGCAGCGGCACTGGCAGGCACAAGCTTTCCAATTGACCGACCCATGGTTGCTAGCCTCCTTGGCTTCGATGATGTGTGCCGGAATTCTCTGGACGCCGTGTCAGACAGGGACTTTGCAATCGAATTTTGTGCGGCCTCCTCGCTGATCATGACGCATATTTCACGTTTTTCTGAAGAGCTTGTCATGTGGATGAGCCCGCGCATCGGCTTCATTGATCTGGCGGACCGCTTTTGTACCGGCAGCTCGATCATGCCGCAAAAGAAAAACCCGGATGTGCCTGAACTCGCCCGCGGCAAAACCGGACGCGTCAACGGTAATCTTGTCGGGCTCCTCACGCTTATGAAGGGGCAACCCCTGGCCTACAACAAGGACAACCAGGAAGACAAAGAAGGATTATTTGATACGGCAGATACCGTGCGTGACACCTTGATTATTTTTGAAGACATGGTGGGTGGCATTCGGGTCAAGGCCGAGGCCATGCGCGCAGCAGCTTTACAAGGGTTTGCCACAGCAACAGATCTGGCTGACTACCTGGTTAAACGCGGAGTACCGTTTCGTGATGCGCACGAAGCTGTCGCACATGCAGTGCGCGAATGCGAAACAAAAGGCTGCGATCTAGCGGATTTGAGTGTCGCCGAACTGCAGCGTTTTCATCCTTCGATTCAGGACGATGTGCACGCGGTACTGACCCTCGAAGGCTCAGTCGCTGCGCGCGCGCACATCGGTGGAACAGCTCCTGTTCGCGTCAAAGAAGCTGCCCAGAAAATCCTCGCTGAAGGCTGAGTCGTTACTCAAAAACTGCGATGGACTCAACGTGCCCGGTGTGGGGGAACATATTCACCACACCGGCTGCGAGCAGCTTATAGCCCCCTTCAGTTACCAGTATTGCAGCATCGCGCGCGAGTGTTGCCGGGTTACAGGAGACATACACAATTCGTTTTGGACGCGCCGCCTGTGGCAATTGTGCCAGCGCCGTACTGAGTGCCTGAGCACCTTCACGGGGTGGATCAATCAGCATTCTGTCAAAATGGCCAAGGCCTGTTAGCCAAGTCAGATCGACTTCAAACAGATTCAAGGTACTGAAGCGTGCATTATGAATGCCTGCCTGCAACGCGGCGTCCTGGGCCCGCTCTGTGAGCGCCTGGCTGCCCTCAACGCCCACGACCTCGGCCGCTTGCGTGGCCAGCGGTAATGAAAAGTTACCCAAGCCACAGAACATGTCGGCCACGCGGTCGGTCGGCTGCACTTCAAGCAAGGTCAGCGCGCGTGAAATCAACGCACGATTAATCTGATGATTGACTTGTGTGAAATCAGTCGGCCGATACGGCATACGCAGACCGAACTCTGGCAACGTATAGGCGAGTTGTGCCTCGTGTTCAGGTTCCAGGGCATGGACTGTGTCAGGACCTTTAGATTGCAACCACCATTGAATGTTGTGCTGCGCGGCAAACTCTCGTAAGACGCGGATATCGTTATCGGTTAAAGGGGTCATATGACGCAATACGAGTGCGGTGACCTTGTCCCCGACGGACACTTCAATCTGTGGCACGCGGTCAGGCACAGAGAGCGCACGAACCATTTCACGCAAAGGCATCAGCAAGGCCGCAACATGTGGCGGCAACACATAACAGGTTTTGATATCTGCGACAAAACTGCTCTTGCGCTCATGAAAGCCGACAAGAACCGTGCCTTTTTTTGCGACCCACTTAACTGACAGACGCGCACGGTAACGGTATCCCCAGGTAGGTCCATGCAAGGGTGGCAAAATCCGTTCGGGTTTGACGGCACCGATATGAGACAAGCTGTCTTCGAGTGCGCGTTGCTTGATCGCAACCTGTGCTGTCGCGTCAAGATGCTGCATGACGCAGCCACCACACATACCGAAATGCGGGCACCGTGGTTCGACGCGCGCGGAGGATTCGCGGTGGATGTCGACAACCCGTGCGACCTCATAGGATGGTTTGGAGCGGATTGTATGCACGCTTACTTTTTCGAAAGGGAGTGCGCCTTCGATAAATACGACCTTACCTTCGCGACGTGCGACACCACGTGCCTCAAGATCCAGTGATTCAACTAACAATACTTCTGCAGACATAGCCCATCCTTAAAATCATGGATGAGATTGTAAGCCAGCTAATTGGCAGGCATGCGCTTGCTAACCGCTATGTTGCAGATGATTATTGAGCAGGCGTCTTAGTTGAGGGGGCTGGGGACTTGGCGGATGAAGATGCCGCTCTGGATTGAGCTGCAATGGCCTTGGCAGCAGCTGCCTTTGCTTGCGCAGCGACCGTAGCAGCGTTGGCCGCACGGACAACAGAAACCTGACCCTGAAGAATATGCTGCTCTTTTATGTAAGCAACCAGAAGCTTGCTCTGCTCCGCTGACAAGCTATCCCAGAACTCAAGCCAGCCTGCCTGGACTTCGTCGAGCCGCTTATCTGCGGCCTGCCGAATTTTTTTACGTAAGGCAATGACAGCGCGTGGATCAAATTTTTCATTTTCGAGTTCTTTGGACAGCGCAAGATATTCAGCCTGGCGCGCATTGCGTAATGCTGACCACATTTTGCGACGCGCCATGTGTGCCTCGTCAAGCAATGCTTGCTGCTTGGCATTCAACGCAAGAGCCTGAACCAGTTCTTCAGGCAAGGAAAGCATGGGATCGACAGGTTTAGCATCAGGATCCGCCTTGGCTGCCATGGCAGCATCCGTAGACTTGAGGGGTTGGGCCTGAGCAGGCTGCGCCTGTGAGTTCAGCGCACACTGCGCAATACATACCGCCAAAAGCAAGCGAAGAAGTAAAGTCATTTTTTTCATTTGAACAATCCTGAATTAATTTTTCCACGCAGCGAGATACTCGGCCCAATGGGGGGCATTACTCGCCTCAAGCGTTGAGCGCACCAGATCAATTTCTGACTGATAAGCATGCGCATCGAGTTCGCCACGCAGCAATCTGAAACGACAATAGACTAGCCAGGTATTGACCACGTCCGTCTCGCAATAACCACGGACCTCATCACTGCGCCCATCCATCCAGGCACTCCAGACCTGGCTGCCATCCATTCCCATTTTTCCGGGAAAACCACACAGCTTGGCCAGATCGTCCAATGGCGCGTTGCCCCGACCGTTGTATTTAGCCAGTACGTCCATCAGATCGAGGTGACGCGTGTGATATCGACTCAGATAATTGTTGTATTTGAATTCGCGGTCATCATCCCCCATATCCCAGTAACGCGGCGCAGCCACACCGTGGATCAGGCTACGGTAATGCAACACGGGTAAATCAAAACCTGAGCCGTTCCAGCTAATCAGTTTTGGGGTGTATTTTTCGATTGTCTTGAAGAAACCCGACAGCAATACCGGCTCTGGATCGTCAGCAGAACCGAGGCATTTCACACGAAAACCCTGATCGTCCCGAAACACACACCCGACGACCGCAACCTTCTGGAGGTGCAAGGGCAAGAAATCACTACCCGTGAGTTCTTTGCGTGCGGCGAACGCTCGGGTCGCCACTTCAAGATCAGACACCTCGGCGTCCCAGCCATTCAGACGTCGCAGGCCCTCAATATCGGGGATCGTCTCCAAGTCGAATACGAGTGTCGGCGTCATTTCGAACTACTTTGCGGGTAAGTACTGCATAGGATCTACAGGCGTGCCCTGGCGACGCAATTCAAAATGCAGTCTGACCGAAGGCGCTTCTGATTGGCCCATTTCAGCAATTTTTGTTCCCTTTTTAACCGCCTGACCTGTCTTGACGAGCAAAGCACGATTATGGGCATAGGCTGTAATGAAGCCATCTTCGTGATTGACGATAATCAGATTGCCCAAGCCGCGCACACCATTGCCCGAGTACATGACCTGTCCATTGGCTGCAGCCACAACAGGATCGCCAGCATTACCCGCGATATCGATGCCTTTGGTACTGGCTGTAAACCCTTGAATGACTTTACCCTGTGCAGGCCAGCCCCAGTTGATCACACCCGCGTCGGCCGCGCGTGAAGGAGTCGTGTCAGGGGCTGCAGCGGTCGATGCGGCAGCGGCCTGATCAAGGGGACGCGCTTCGGCTTTGCTTGGAGGGGCAATCGTGGTCGGACGATTGGCAACGGGTTCAGATCCCTCTGACAATTTCAGACTCTGACCGACAATCAGCTTATTGGGATCGGTCAGCTTATTCAGGCGGCGGATTGTGATTTCGTCGACACCCGTGCTGCGTGCAATCTTGTTCAACGTATCGCCCGGCTTGACGGTATAGGTTTTAGCGATACCTCCGGCTGCTGCGCCCTGCTGATTCAAATCACTGACAGGAGCACGATTGCCCGAGTCATTTGCACAGCCTGCCAGAAACAACAATGAAATTGCACATGCAGCAGCACGCAGCCCGATCATGCGTGTTACGCCAATGGGGTGTGACACGTTCAAACTATTCGCTTTTGTAATCTGCTCTACGAGCATACCCTTCTCCTGTTTGCTCAATTTTGTAGTCCTGCCTTGAGCGGAACAAATCTGACTGCTTCGAGCTCGTGCCTGACCCAGCTCGACTCACCTGTTCGTTGAACTTTTACCAGGCGCTGTGTACTGACGCCCTCCGGAGCAATCAGCACCCCGCCAATGCTCAACTGGTCAAGTAGCGCCTGGGGAATACGTATCCCGGCTGCCGCGACAATAATCGCCTCATAGGGGGCTGCAGCTGGAAATCCGACCATACCATCGCCGAAAGTCAGTCTGACACGAGTCAAATGCAGCGAACGTAAATGTTCACGAGCGATATCGTACAACGCACGGATGCGTTCAATGGAATAAACCTGAGGAAAAACCTGTGCCATGACAGCCGCCTGATAGCCACAACCGGTTCCGACTTCGAGCACGCGGCGAGGCAGCGCATGCTCGCACACTGCGGCAATCATGCGCGCAACAACCCAGGGCTGTGAAATAGTCTGCCCATGTCCGATTGGTAAGGCGGCATCATCATACGCACGACTGGCAAGTGCTTCATCAACGAAGGCATGCCTGGGCACGACCTGCATGGCAGCCAGGACGCGTTCGTCGGTGATGCCCTGTTCATGTAAGCGATTGACCATGGCGGCCCGCAAACGTTCGGAATTCAAACCGAGGTTTTCCGAAACAGGCACAACCGGAGGCAAATCCTGTTTACGGGGTAACCGTGAAGCTGAAATACGCGTATTACTATTGGTAGTGGTAATTCCATGTAGTCCGCGACCGGATCCTGACTTGGGATCTCGTGCAGAATTCAGCATTCTGAATGTCTTTAGCCCGAACATAGGGGGGTCATCCAGTCCGAGATCTGAGCAAGCTGATCGTGATGGGTCAAGTCCAGGCGCAAAGGCGTCACGGAAACATAGCCTTGCTCGATGGCGTCAAAATCAGTTCCTTCGGAGGCATCTCTGGCGGCGCCCGCGGGGCCAATCCAGTAAACGGTTTCACCGTAAGGTGTTGCAGAGCGAACCACTGGCTGAGACGGATGGCGTTTGCCCAGTCGGGTGCAGCGCATTCCTTTGATCAAGTGTCCGGGTAAATCAGGATAATTGACATTGAGCAGCACGGGGCTTGACACTGGCTGCTTGAGCTGGTGCGCCACCATCTGATGGGCCGCTGCGACTGCACCGTCCAAATGGTTCCAGCCTTTTGTGACCAAGGAAAACGCGATCGAAGGAATCCCAAAGAGAAACCCTTCGGCTGCGGCAGCAACCGTACCAGAATACAGCGTGTCGTCGCCCATATTGGCGCCATTATTGATGCCAGACACAACGAGATCTGGACGACGATCAAGCAAGCCAGTCATGGCAACGTGAACACAATCCGAAGGCGTGCCATTGACGTAAATAAATCCGTTCGGTGCATGACGTACCGCCAACGGCCTGGAAAGGGTCAGAGAGTTTGAAGCGCCACTGTGATTGACCTCGGGTGCTACGACCGTGACTTCTGCCAGATCACGCAACGACTCAACCAGAGCCTCAAGGCCCCGTGCGTTATAACCATCGTCGTTCGAAACCAGAATATGCATGTGTCAGGGAAAATAGCGAATTTATTAACCAGATGATTGTACCCGCAGCATCCGACAAATAACCGGGTTTCTCGGTTTGAAGTCAACGCGAGCTAGAATGCTCGTCATTAAATGTTTTTAAGCTGATTGAACCAAAGATGAGCCTTCCTGCGTACCTAAGCGACCCGCTTCTGATTTTAATCGCCTACCTGATCGGATCGATCCCTTTTGCTGTGGTGGTGAGCCGTATATTCAGGCTCCAGGACCCCAGAAATTACGGTTCTGGCAATCCTGGCGCAACCAACGTGCTCCGGTCGGGCCACAAAACAGCTGCAGCACTGACGCTGATCGGTGACGCGGCCAAAGGCTGGTTCGCTGTGTGGGAAGCTGGTCAGCTATCGGTATCGCCTGCGTTGATGGCAGCGATCGCGCTGGCGGTATTCCTCGGGCATCTTTATCCCGTCTTCCTCAAATTCAAAGGAGGCAAAGGTGTAGCCACTGCACTGGGGATTATGGTCGCACTGCAACCCTGGCTGGCGATCGCCAGTATGGCAACCTGGGTCATCATCGCAGTATTCTTCAGATATTCATCACTCGCCGCGATTATTTGCGCTATTTTTGCGCCCGTTTTTTATATCCTGGGCGGAGCAATTGGCGTGTGGCCCTTGCCCACCGAGCTTGCCGCAGCGCTCTGTATCATTGGTTTGTTACTGCTGTATCGTCACCGTGCCAATATCAGCAGACTGATGGCAGGAACTGAACCACAACTGGGAAAGAAAAAAAGTTAAAAACATTCATTAGTTTAGTGAGAGATTTCGGCCAGATCCCAGCGTGGTGAAACGTTAAAACCATGCCCCTGGACTCCGAGGTCTGCCAGACCTCGCTGCACGCGTTGTGCCGCAGCAAAGGCAATCATGGCGCCATTGTCCGTACACAAATCGACAGGAGGAAAGAACACCTCAGCCTGCAATCGCGAAAGTTTCGTCTGCAGACGAGCACGTAAAGCCTGATTGGCCCCCACCCCGCCCGCCACAACCAGTCGCTTAAGTCCCGTCTGGACCATTGCAGATACAGATTTTGCAACCAGCACATCCACAATCGCCTGTTGGGTCGCCGCGGCCAGATCGGCATGTAACGAGGGGGAGATCACGGGTTGGAGCAAGGCGGCTTTAAGTTTTGTCATCACCGCGGTTTTGAGGCCACTGAAGCTGAAGTCAAGATTCTGACTGTGCAACATCGGGCGTGGCAACACAATCTGCGTTGGATCGCCTTGCGAAGCGAGCTTAGCCAGCGCGGGGCCTCCGGGATAGCCAAGTCCAAGGAGCTTGGCCGTCTTGTCAAAGGCCTCACCCGCGGCATCATCCTGGGTTTCACCAAGCAAGGTGTAGACGCCAACATCGTCGACTCGCATCAACTGGGTGTGCCCGCCAGAGACTAGCAGCGCAACAAAAGGAAATTCGGGGCATGGTGTAGCCATCCGCGGGGATAACAGATGCCCCTCCAGATGATGGATCGGGATAGCAGGTAACTCGAGAGACCAGGCCATGGCTTGGGCAACGCTTGCTCCAACCAGTAACGCACCTGCCAGTCCTGGCCCGGCCGTGTAGGCAATCGCACCAAGATCTGAAAGTGATAAGTCAGCCTCTCGCAAGACCTCGCGTGCTAACGGAATGACGCGGCGGACATGGTCGCGCGAAGCCAGTTCAGGCACCACACCGCCATAGGAGGCATGCATGGCGACTTGTGTGTGCAAAGCGTGCGAGAGCAGACCGCGTTCGGTGCAGACGGCTGCGACACCGGTTTCGTCGCAAGAACTTTCAAATCCAAGAATAATCATGGCTTGATAGCTTTAGTGATCAATCCCTTTGGATGCCAGATATTCTTCGTAGACACCGCGATAGTCGGTGATTTCGCCGTTCGCCTGAATTTCCCAGACACGCGTAGCCAGTGCAGACACGAACTCCCGGTCATGCGAGACAAAGAAAAGTGTCCCGGGATATTTGTCCAGCGCCAACTGCAATGACTCAATGGATTCCATATCAAGGTGGTTGGTCGGTTCATCGAGCAACATCACGTTATGACGTTTGAGCATCAAGCGACCAAACGTCATACGGTTTTTTTCACCCCCCGACAGGACATTGGGAGTCTTTGGCAAGTCATCAGAAGAAAACAGCAAACGACCCAACACCGAGCGAATAGACTGGTCATCATCACCTGGCTGGCGATAGTGCGTCATCCACTCAAACAGATTGTCATCTTTCTGCGTAAACTGATCAGACACATCCTGTGCCATGTAACCAATATCAGCATTTTCAGACCACTTGATCGTACCGCGATCAGCCTGCAGGTCTCCAGCCAGCATGCGAATCAGGGTCGTTTTACCCACGCCGTTCGCACCAATGATGGCAATTTTTTCACCTGCTTCGACCATCGCTGAAAAAGACTTGATCACCGGTGCATCAAAGGCTTTCTGTGCATGCTCAAGCGTCACAGCCTGACGGTGCATGACCTTGTTCTGTTCAAACCGAATGAACGGATTCTGACGCGAAGAGGGCTTGACTTCGATCTGCGAGGACTTCAGACGGTCAATCTGCTTGAGTCGTGACGTCGCCTGGCGTGCCTTGGACTTGTTCGCTGAAAAGCGGCGCACAAAGTCCTGTAATTCAATCACGCGCTCTTTAGCCTTGGTATTGGATGAAGACACCCGTTCACGCGCCTGAGTGGAGGCGAGCATGTAATCATCATAATTACCTGGATACACACGTAACTCACCAAAATCCAGATCGGCCATGTGCGTGCATACCTGATTCAGGAAGTGACGATCATGACTGATGATAATCATGGTGCTCTGATAGCCGTTCAGGATGTCTTCGAGCCAGCGAATGGTATTGATATCCAGGTTGTTGGTCGGCTCATCCAGCAGCAGGACATCAGGGTTTGAAAACAGCGCCTGAGCTAGCAATACGCGGAGCTTCCAGCCCGGGGCGATCTCGCGCATCGGCAGCTGATGCTGATCAACCGGAAATTCAAGCCCCAACAATAATTCACCCGCACGTGCCTCGGCGGTATACCCGTCAAACTCGGCAAACTTTGCCTCAAGATCCGCAGCACGCATGTAGTCTTCATCTGTGGAATCTGCATTCGCGTAAATGGCATCACGCTGGGACATGGCTTCCCACATTTCGGCATGCCCCATCAACACCACGTCAAGTACGCGCAGATCTTCAAAGGCAAACTGATCCTGGCGCAATTTACCCATGCGCAAACCTGGTTCGAGGTGAACGTTACCTGCGGTCGACTCCAGATCGCCGCCAATGATTTTCATCAGTGTGGTCTTGCCAGAGCCGTTGGCACCAATCAAGCCGTAGCGATTGCCCTCCCCGAATTTGACGTTGATATTTTCAAAAAGTGGCTTGGGTCCGAACTGAATGCTGAGGTTTGATGCGGTTATCACGTTATGCCGATAGAGTAAATATTGCGGTTACATCTTGAAAGATAAGTTTTCAGTGTAACAAGTGGAGGAAAAATGACTATTTGAACACTGTCATCCCTATTATGCCGACCAGATGGCCAGCGATCCTGACTGGCATCAACTGGAGGCAAAATATGCTGAATGACACCTTGACTAATGTAATTGAGGCAACTACCCATTTTTTCAATAGCCTGGGCGGAATTGTCTGGGGGCCCTTCCTGTTAATTGTGCTTGTCGGGACAGGCCTATATCTGACCCTGAGACTGGGCTGGGTGCAATTCTCGATGCTGCCCTATGCTCTAAAGCTCGCTTTTTCACGAAAACAGGATGACCGTGCGCCTGGCGACATCTCACAATTCCAGGCGCTGATGACCGCGCTCGCAGCCACGATCGGCACCGGCAACATTGCCGGAGTTGCCACGGCAGTCGTGCTGGGCGGACCCGGCGCCATTTTCTGGATGTGGATGACGGCACTGGTTGGCATGGCGACAAAATATGCCGAAGGTCTGCTCGCCATCAAATACCGCTTCAAGGATGAACAGGGGGTCATGCAAGGCGGACCAATGTACTACATCGAGCGTGGCCTGGGTATGAAATGGCTTGCAATGTCCTTTGCCTTTTTTGGAATGATCGCAGCACTCGGGACAGGTTGCTCCGTGCAATCTAACTCTGTCGCGCACGCCATGCAGAGTAGCTTTGGGATCCCAACCTGGGCGACTGGCGTATTTCTAACCGTGGTCACTGCGTTGGTGATCCTGGGCGGGATCAAAAGTATTGCGCGCGCAGCAAGCATTATCGTGCCGGTCATGGCATCGTTCTATGTGCTGGGCGGTCTCGTAATCATTGTGCTTAACCTTGAAAAACTCATTCCAGCTCTGACGTTGATTCTGACCGATGCCTTCACAGGTGCTGCCGTGGCGGGGGGAGCCATCGGCACAGTCATCCGATATGGCGTGGCACGTGGATTGTTTTCTAATGAGGCGGGACTCGGCACCGCACCGATTGCCGCAGCAGCTGCCAAAACAGATGTTCCGGTCAAACAAGCACTGGTTTCCATGACCGGGACCTTCATCGATACCATCATTGTTTGCTCGATTACAGGGATTGCGCTGGTCATGGGCGGCTTGTATCGTGACGGCCAGACGGGTGCAGCACTCACGGGCGCAACCTTTGATGCACTGCTTCCAGGTCCAGGCGGCTGGATTGTGACGATCGGGTTGATATTTTTTGCCTATTCCACCATCCTTGGCTGGAGCTTTTATGGCGAGAAGTGCGCTCAATATGTTCTGGGTGCGCGTGCGGTTTATCCCTACCGGTTTATTTTCATTTTGTTTGTCATGCTGGGCACTGTGGTCTCGCTCGATCTGGTCTGGGCCGTCTCGGACGTGTTCAACGGCCTCATGGCATTCCCGAATCTGGTTGGCATCGCCCTGCTGTCAGGCGTAGTGATTCAGGAAACGCGTAACTTCCGGGCAAACTCCTCCTCAAATCCTAAATCCTAGCCAGAAGAAATAGGATTTTGTCGACATCATCTTAAAAGATCGCAGATTTCCGCTTAAAACTAGAGTAAACCCTCAGAAATTGAGGGTCTGAAATCAACTAGAAATCGCTAGAATAGATCTACTCAACCGATCACGGTTAGCCGAGGAGAAAATATGAAATTAACTTATAAATTACTGACAACTGTTGCTGCATGCACGCTCGCGACTGCTGCCTTTGCACAGGACACAATTAAAATTGGCGTCATTGGTCCCTTTACCGGTGGTTCGTCCTCGATGGGCGTCAGCATGCGCGATGGCGTGCGCCTGGCCGCCAAAGAAATCAATGCCTCAGGAGGTATCCTGGGCAAGAAAATCGAGCTGATCGAGCGCGATGACGAAGCCAAGAACGAGCGTGGTGTCCAAATTGCCCAGGAATTCATTAACAAGTCTAAAGTTGATGCAGCAGTTGGCTACATCAACACCGGTGTAGCACTGGCTTCACAACGTTTCTTTCAAGAAGCCAAAATTCCTGTGTTGAACAACGTGGCAACCGGCACACTCATTACGCATCAGTTTGAGAAAGAGCCAGAAAACTACGTGTTCCGTAATGCCGCTCCTGACCTGATTCAGGCGCCAATGATTGTCGAAGAAGCCGTTACGCGTCGTGGTTTCAAGAAAGTTGCGATCCTCGCAGACTCCACTGCCTATGGCGACCTGGGCCGTAAAGATCTGACCGCAGCATTAGCTGCCAAAGGCATTACTCCCGTTGCAGACGAAAAATTCAACATCAAAGACGTCGACATGACGCCACAGCTGCTCAAGGCTAAAGAAGCCGGCGCAGAAGTCATCCTGACCTATGCAATCGGACCTGAATTGGCCCAGATTGCAAACGGCATGTCAAAACTTGGCTGGAAAAAGCCAATGATCGGCAGCTGGACACTTTCGATGGCAAACTTCATCGACACCGCCGGCAAGAACGGCGATGGCGCAACGATGCCGCAAACTTTCATTCAGGATGCCAGCACCCCCAAGCGTAAGGAATTCATTGCTGCGTACATTAAGGAATTCAAACCCAAAAAAGACCGCATCGATTCACCTGTATCCGCTGCACAGGGTTATGACTCAATTTTCCTGTTAGCTGCTGCAATGAAACAAGCGGGAACAACCGATGGCCCTAAAGTTCGCGAGGCACTCGAGAACCTCACTGCCAAGGTCGACGGCATCGTAACGGTGTACGACAAGCCATTTAGCAAGACAGATCATGAAGCCATTACTTCAAACATTCCTTTGATGGGTGAAGTCAAAGCGGGTCGTGTCGGATATGCAAACCCTGATGATGCAAAAACTGCAGGTCAAGTTCGTGTAAAAGCACAATAAAAGTTTGACGGGCATGATCTGCCCCACTGATACGCCGCGCTGAAATGCGCGGCGTTTTTAATATAAAAGTTCGCGCACAGTTTCATTCATTGTTTTTATCCTTGGGCCTTCCTATGGAAATCCTTCTCCAACTTGTTTTTAGCGGCATCTCTCTGGGGATGATTTACGCAGTCATTGCGTTTGGTTATCAATTGACATTTGCGACTTCAGGAACGCTGAATTTCGGCCAGGGCGAAGCCCTGATGCTCGGGGCACTTGTCGGCCTGACGCTAGCCGATACCCTCGGTATCAATTACTGGCTCATGATTCCGGTTGTCTGTGTTTTTGGTGCGATTCAAGGCGGCTTGGTCGAGTTGATTGGCGTGCGCCCAGCGATCAAGATCAAATCCGAATTCGGCTGGATTATGTCCACTATTGCGCTCGGCATTATTTTCAAGAACGTTGCCGAAAACATCTGGGGTCGAGACGATATGCGTTTCCCCTCCCCCATTGATGATGAGCCAATCAAAATCCTGGGAGCCAATGTCCTACCTATGGAATTGGTCGTCATTGGTGGTGCGCTGGCGATGATGTTGCTGGTCGAACTTTTTAATCGTAAAAGTATTTATGGCAAAGCAGTTGTTGCAACGGCAAACGACCGTGATGCGGCAGGCTTGATGGGAATTAACACAGGGTTGGTCATCACTTTTTCTTATGCCTTGTCCTCGCTCACCGCTGCATTCGCAGGCGTACTGGTCGCGCCCTTGACTCTGACAGGTGCGACGATGGGTGCTGCACTGGGTTTAAAAGCCTTTGCTGTTGCAATTATTGGCGGTCTCTCCAGTGGCATGGGCATTATCGTCGGCGGGCTGATTCTCGGAATCGCCGAGACAACGACGGGCTTTTATCTTTCGACTGGTTACAAAGATGTACCCGGTCTGATTCTGTTGCTGCTCGTCTTAGCGATCAAACCTGCGGGTCTGTTCGGTAAATCTGCAATCAAGAAGGTCTGATTTCATGAAAATTAAACAAGTATTGCTGATTGCAGCGATTGTCGCGCTCATCGGTTTTCCGCTCGTCATCGACAACCCATACTACATTCACCTGGTTGAAACGATCCTGATCTATGCCGTTCTGCTCTTTGGACTGGATATTGTCGTGGGGTATACCGGACAGGTTTCCCTCGGTCACGCGGGTCTCTTTGGTATTGGCTCTTATGTAGCCGGCGTTCTGTTCATGAAGCTGGGGATGCCCATATGGGTGACCATTCCTGCTGCGATCACCATCACAGCACTATTTGGTGGATTGCTCGCCTTACCCGCACTTAAAGTCATTGGCCCTTACCTTGCCATGGTGACACTGGCCTTTGGCACCATCATTCAGATTCTCATCAATGAAATGAGTTTCCTGACCGAAGGACCTGTCGGCATCAAAATTCCTAAACCCTCAATTTTTGGAACTGTAGCGACAGAAGACCAGTACTACTGGATCGTCTGCGTACTGATGCTGTTGAGTTTGCTGGTGGTCCATCGCATCATGAAGTCCCACCTGGGCCGTGCCTTCGAAGCCTTGCGCGACAGCCCTGTAGCCTGCGATTGCATGGGGGTATCGGTCTACCGCTACAAAGTCTATGCCTTCGTCATCAGCGCAGGCTTTGCGGGCCTGGCGGGTTGCATGTATGCCTATTCCGAACAATATATCTCCCCAAACACCTATGTTATTGAACTGAGCATCCTGTTTTTGCTAGCCGTCATTATGGGTGGCCGTAAATCACGCATCGGTGCAATTCTTGGTTCGTTCATTATTGTGATGTTGCCCAAACTCCTGGATGACATTGTCTTGTTCCGGATGGTCGCAGTCGTATTAGCCGTCCTGTTTATTATTTTGTCTTTAGTCTCGCTCAGTAAAAAACTGACTACTGTACGCAAAGTCAGCATCCCGCTTGCCGGCATCGTAGGACTCGCCGCATTCTCCTTCTGGCTTGAGAATATTACTGATTGGCGGCTGACGATTTTCGGCTTCATGATTTTGCTGGTTGTGTATTACCTCCAGGACGGCATCGTCGGTTTTGTTCGCAATTACTATGCCGCATTGACAGGAAAATCTGCCCAGGCTGCACGTGATGCGCAAGCGTTGCTCCAAATCAAACCCTCTGGCAAAGATGTCATTCACGCAGCCTCGGACACGACCAAAGGCGGCACACTCCTGAGCGTCAAATCGGTCCTTATGCAGTTTGGTGGCCTCAAAGCACTCAACAATGTTGACCTCACCATCGAGCGCGGCACCATTCACGGCCTGATTGGTCCAAATGGTTCGGGTAAAAGTACGATGATGAACGTGCTGACCGGCATCTACGTCCCGACAGCAGGTGATGTGGTGTACTCAAGCAATAGCGTGGTGGGTAAAACCTCCTCTGAGATTGCGTTGTCAGGCATTGCACGTACGTTCCAGAACGTCCAGCTCTTCGGAGAAATGACCGCACTGGAAAACATCCTGGTCGGCTTGCACCATACCTTCCATTCAAGCTTGCTGGATGTGTCGCTACATCTACCCAAATACACAAACGAAGAGTCTGCCGCCCGCGCACGTGCGATGGGTCTGCTTCAGTTCGTAGGTCTGGAGTCACTTGCGAATGAGGAGGCGCGCAACCTGCCATATGGCAAGCAGCGCGTACTTGAAATCGCTCGCGCGCTCGCGCTCGATCCGAACTTGCTTCTGCTCGACGAACCGGCCGCAGGACTGACTGCACCGGACATCAAAGACCTGCTCGTGATTATTCAAAAAATTCGCGAACACGGGATCACGATTATTTTGATCGAACATCACATGGATGTTGTGATGGCAGCTTGCGATAAAGTTTCAGTGCTCGACTTTGGCCAAAAAATCGCCGAAGGCAAACCCGCTGAAGTCCAGGCCGATGAAAAAGTGATTGAAGCCTATCTGGGCGGCCAATCCGCTTAATTTGCAGAGAAGATCAGGAAAATAAATGTTAGCGATCAATAATCTCGAAGCCGGCTATGGCAAGGTCAAAGTCCTGCATGGCATCAGCATTCAGGTGCCTAAAGGCCAGGTAGTCACGTTGATTGGTTCCAACGGCGCCGGCAAGACTACAACCATGCGTGCCGTCACCGGCATGATTAAACCTACTGCTGGCGAAATCAAACTCGGCACCACAAGCATCGAAGGCTTTGACTCTTATCAAATCGCGCGTCTCGGACTGGCCCACTCGCCCGAAGGCCGTCGTGTCTTTTCAACAATGACGGTGACTGACAATCTGATTTTAGGAGCGTATCCGCGCTTGACACGCAGCCGCCCCAAGGGTGATATCAAAGGTGACCTAGACCGTGCGCTTGAGCTTTTTCCGAGACTGAAAGAGCGTCGGGACCAGCTGGCAGGAACACTCTCCGGCGGAGAACAGCAAATGCTGGCGATGGCGCGAGCCATCATGCTGAATCCTGAAATCATTCTGCTCGATGAGCCCTCAATGGGACTGGCACCGATTCTGGTAGACGAAGTATTCAGAATCATTGCACGCCTGAAATCCGAAGGCATCACCATGTTGCTGGTTGAGCAGTTCGCCGCTGCCGCACTCAATGTCGCGGACTATGGCTATGTACTCGAAAATGGCCGCATCACGGCGCATGGTCCGGCGGACAAACTCAAAAACGACCCTGCCGTGAAAGCTGCTTATCTGGGGGGCAGCCACTAATCAGCAGGATCGGATTGCGCATATTTATGCATATTTTGAGCACATTTGCGCTTATTTGTGCTCGTGTTGCTGGTCGTGCGCGTGATCATGCGTATGTTCGTGCTCGTCCAGCACCAGATGCGCCATTCCCTTTTCAGTAGCCAGACCGATTTTGGCGCCAATCGGTAAGGTTGCTTTCATCGCGGTATGACCGAAAGGCAATCCTGTAATGACAGGGATGCCAACGGTCTTGCGAATATGGGCAATCACAGATTTCATGTCATAGCCCTGGTCATGGGCCGCGAGTTTATATTCCGTAAAACCGCCAAGTAACAAGGCTTTCTGCTTGCCGAGGATCCCAGCCTGGGCGAGTTGATTGAGCATACGTTCAATCCGGTAGGGATGCTCACCCACGTCTTCTACAAACAGAATTCCGCCTTTGATTTTAGGCATGTAGGGTGTGCCGAGCAACGAGGTCAGCATAGCAAGATTACCGCCCCACAAGATACCGCGACAATCTGCTGCATCCGCATCCTGCGTCTCGAAACTGAGGATCTCAAGCTCTCCACGCATGCATTCACCAAAGATTTCAGCAGTAAGGATTTCGGGCTTTTTAGCGCCAAAATCAAAACAGGCTGTCGGTCCTGCATAGCTGACCATTCCCGTCTTAGCGAGCAAGGCGAGGCTAAAGGCGGTGAAGTCACTTTGCCCGATAAAACGTTTGCCCGAGGCAGCAATCGCATCCCAGTCCAGGCTGGGCAATAAACGTGTGATGCCGTACCCACCACGAGTCGCCATGACAATCGGGAGCTTCTGTTTGATGGCTCGCGAGAATGCGGCGAGCCGTTGTGTATCCGTCCCGGCAAAGCGCTGTGATTGGGCGAGCGCGGTACGATCAATGGCAACCTTAAAGCCCATTGCATTTAAGCGCACCGTGGCACGCTCAAGTGCCTGGGCGTCTGCAACAGCGCTTGATGGTGAAAAAATGTAAATCCCGCTCGCATCGGGTACGTGGTAGTGGTTATGCTGCGTCATGCTTAGTATCCTTGCTGCGACGTTTTTTGAAAAATTGACGAAGAACATCCCCGCAGGCCTCGGCCATCAGGCCGCCTGTCACGGACGTGTGATGATTGAGCTGGGTGTGTTCGGCCAGGTTGATGACACTGCCGCAGACGCCTGTTTTAGGATCTGCTGCACCAAAAATCACCCGCGCGAGCCGCGCGTGCATGATGGCACCCAGACACATGGCACAGGGTTCAAGCGTGACAAACAGTGAGGCACCTGGCAGACGGTAATTCTGCATCTGTCTGGCAGCTCCTCTCAAGGCGATGATTTCTGCGTGGGCTGTCGGGTCGTGATCAATGATCGTACGATTAAAACCGGTGGCAAGTATATTGCCATCCACACCGACCAACACAGCGCCAACGGGGACCTCGCCGTGCTGCTCAGCCAGATGGGCCTGCTCAATCGCAAGCCGCATCATGGTCTCATCCACGATAAAGCCTTGACTTCAGTGCGACCCGGCCTGCCAGACTGGTGAGTGCTTCTTCGAGCCACTGATAAAGCTCGGCATCATCATCGTAGCGAGCCTGATTCAAGTTCGAGACGCGACCATCCTCGATAAACCCCCAGGCACGACTGCGTTTGTCCCGATGTTTTGGATCCCAGACACCAAAGGCAAAACCACCCGAACTACGAATCAGCGAGAAACAAGGAATATCGGTGTAGCCGTCACCAACAAACACCATCTGATCAAAGGGCACGCGTAATCGGTCCTCAGAGACCTTACGGTTCACTTCGAAGGGCTTGCCAACATAGGAAGGACCGACGATTCCTTTTTGGATATGGAACAGATAGCGGGTTTTATCGGTAAAGCTGACAATGCGACGGGGGAACGAAATAGCGCCCGCGGCATCATAAATAAATTCAGAGGCCCAGATTCCTGTGAATTCGTGCGCGATGCGCGTGTGACGCACAACGTCGCCGATTCCACTCGAAATCAGGTAGAACTCAAGCTGGACTTGCGGATGCACTTTTCTAACCTGCTCGCGCAACCGGCTAAAGAGCGTTTCTACGCCTGTATGCAGTGGCAAGCTTGCCCCCCAGCGCTGCAGAGTCTCCTGCGTGATAGGTGCGTCACCACGTTCGCGAGAAAGTTGAATCATTTCGTGCAAATACGCAGGCACGGGGTCCCAATCCTGAGCAAGCAGGGGGTCGACCCGTTTGGTCCAGAATTCCTGGGTGTCTACGCCGATGCTTTCCAGATAGCCGGAGGTGCTATCGGGGGCAAGCGTATCGTCAAAATCAAATATCAGTGCAATAACGTCAGACATTGATTCAGTCCGTCTGTCTATGATCTTGCGATTGTAACGACCAAACGGCAAGGGCTGCCAGAACCCGGCAGCCCTTATCCTGAAAAACGACTCTGTAGTGCTTAGCAGTAGCGCTTAACTCAGTGCTAACTCAGTACCTAACTCAGTACCTAACTCAGTACTTAACTCAGTGCTGGAACAGGCTCGTACCAGGGTACTTCTGCACGATCGCCATAGCGACGCACGCGCAGGTTAGCCTGCTCACCATGACCGGCAAAATTCTCCATGTGACACAGACGTGAACAGTATTCACCAATTAACGCCGAGGCGGCATCGGTCGTGACACGCTGATAGGTACAGGTTTTCAAGAATTTGCCTACCCAGAGTCCACCTGTAAAGCGGGCACTGCGTTTGGTGGGTAAGGTGTGATTCGTACCAATCACCTTGTCACCAAAACTCACATTGGTGCGGGGTCCCAGGAACAACGCGCCGTAATGGGTCAAGCCATTCAAAAACACGTCAGGATCACGTGTCAGGACCTGAACATGCTCAAAGGCAAGCTGGTCCGCAGTCGCGATCATCTCGGCGATTGTGTCGCACACAATGATTTCACCGTGCTCCGCCCAGGAGGCACGGGCGATGTCGGCCGTTGGGAGAATGGTCAGCTGACGTTCAATTTCGGCCATCGTCGCACGTGCGAGTGCTTCGCTGTTGGTCAAAAGAATTGCGGGTGAAGTCGGACCGTGTTCGGCCTGGCCCAGCAAATCCACTGCACACATTTCAGCATCTACTGAATCATCGGCAATCACCAGCGTCTCAGTCGGACCTGCAAAGAGGTCAATCCCCACACGGCCAAACAACTGACGCTTGGCCTCTGCAACAAACATATTGCCGGGCCCCACCAGCATATCAACGGGAGCGATCGATTGCGTACCAAGCGCCATAGCACCAACGGCTTGAATGCCACCCAGCACGAGAATTTCGTCTGCACCTGCAAAATGCATCGCGGTCACAATGGCAGGATGTGCAGCCCCTTGAAATGGAGGCGCAGTCGCAACAATTCTTTTCACGCCTGCGACTTTAGCCGTCAGCACGCTCATGTGCGCCGAAGCAATCATCGGATATTTTCCGCCTGGGACATAACAACCCACCGCGCTCATGGGGATATGTTTGTGACCGAGGACGACGCCCGGGATTGTTTCGATTTCGACATCCTGCATAGAGTCTCTCTGTGCCTGCGCAAACCGGCGAATCTGGGTTTGTGCGAACTTGATGTCTTCTATTTCTCGAGGCGATAACTGTTTGATGGCCTTCTCGATATCTGCCTGACTCAAACGAAATTCACTCGGCTCCCATTTGTCGAATTTTGCGGACATTTCACGGACGGCCTGGTCGCCTCGTTTTTCGATATCGAGCAATAAGCCTTCTACTGTTGCCCGGACTTTTGCATCCGCTTCAGCCACTGCTGCGGCATCTTTGCCGCGCTTCAAATATCGAACAGCCATCTTAAAATCTCCACTTGCAATAATTTGCAATATTTTTAGGTTTATAACAACGAGAACCCTGATTTTGCCGCACACAGGGCATGGATAGCAAACGCCTGTAACATGCAGAGGGTTTACCCTAGAGTGTTTTACCTGAAACACCTTGCATTTGTTTGCCTCAAGTACCTCACCCTTGAATTTGTTTGACTTAAGTACCGCGCACTTCGCATTTGTTTGCCTTAAGCACCGCGCATTTATTTGCTTTAAACACAACTTATCTTTACTTAGACCTGACTATGTCCACAACCGAAATTCGTCCCGAACAGTCGCATGAGTTGCTCAAGGCGCTGCATATCCTGACACGCGATGGCAAGATGAATCAGGATAGCCGGCGCAAACTGAAACAGGTCAATCACCTGTTTCAGTTCATTGAACCCATGCTCAAAAAACTCGGTGAGACACATCCCGAGTTTTGTGTGGTCGATCATGGCGCTGGAAAGTCATATCTTGGATTTATCCTTGTTGATCTTTTTTTACGCCATCATGCGCCAGAGGCCACCATGGTAGGCATCGAGACGCGACCAGAATTGGTGACCAGTTCACAAGCACTAGCCAAACAACTCGGCTTCGCCCAGATGCGTTTTTTAAATCTGTCTGTTGCGCAATCAATCACCACACCTGAGTTACCTGAACAAGTCGACATGGTCACGGCCTTGCATGCCTGCAATACCGCAACCGATGATGCTATACGCTTTGGACTGGCCAAGCATGCCCGCTATATGGTGCTAGTCCCCTGCTGCCAGGCCGAGGTCGCCTCTGTATTACGCAAACAGAAAGCGCAGCAACTCAAGGATCCGATCGCAGAGTTGTGGCGCCATCCGATTCACACACGAGAATTCGGCAGTCAGCTGACAAACGTGTTGCGTTGCTTGCAACTCCAGGCACATGGCTATCAAGTCACCGTCACAGAGCTCGTGGGCTGGGAGCACTCCATGAAAAACGAACTGATCATTGCTGAATACCAGGGCAAGCCCAAACAGGAGGCAATAGACAGACTGCAAGCCATTCTGGACAGACTCGGCCTTGAAGCGCTGAAAGAGAGATTTTTCTTGCCAAAAGGATCTTCACCTGCATTCTCGTCCGAAGGCAGTTCAACAGCGTTCTCGCCTGAAGTTGCTTCACCTGCTCAGGCGTTGGGTCAATCATGAATATGCGTGTCGTCATTGCGGGCTGCGGGGACCTGGGTCTGCGGGTAGCTCAAGCGCTGCTTGAGAATCCAGCAACCGAGGTCTGGGGGATCAGACGCACCATACCGCACGCACAGCATGGCGAACTTAAAGAAAAACAGCACAGCGCAGACTCCGATGCATCGCATACTGTATTAACCTCCCCAGAACTTGCGCATACGCTGCATTGGATCGCTGCGGACTTGTCTGATGCAACCACCCTCACCAAATTGCCCACAGATGTTACGCACATTGTCTTTGCTGCAGCACCCAGTCAGCGTAGCGAGCAAGACTACCTCGCAACGTATCTGACGGGATTAAAAAATATCGTTCATGCGCTCGCCTCACCAAGCTTAAAGCGCGTCATATTTATTTCTTCGACCGCAGTGTATGGAGAACACGGACAGGACCTCGTGGACGAAACCACCCCTGTCGCGCCAAAAGGCTTTAACGGTCGCATCCTCTGCGAAGCTGAGGCCTGGCTCGCTCAACTACATCGCGACACGCACATTGAGGCACTCAGCCTGAGACTCTCTGGAATTTATGGACCTGGACGGACTTATCTGCTTGATCGGCTGCGTCAGGGCCTTGCCGCCGCAGCAAGTCAACCCGAACATTGGGTCAACCGGATTCATATCGAGGATGCCACTGCGGCAGTGATACATTTGTTGAGCTACCCTCACCCAGAGCCTGTTTATCTGGTGACGGACAGCACCCCGTTACCTATGCGGACTTTGTACGAAGATCTCGCGCGTATTGTGGGAGGTCCAGTTCCTGCCGAAGGCAATCCCCCTACAGGCGTAGGAAGTAAACGCTTAAGTAACGCACGCTTGCTTGCAACAGGTTTTAAATTTAAATGGCCCGATAGCCGAGCTGGCTATGCAAGCGTCGTTGACCTCTAGCCAACATGCTTGACCAGGTAAAAGGTCACGGCGACTAATGTGGTCGAAGTCGCAATCAACGAAGAGAGAATTTTCCAGGTCTGGGCAGAAATGATTTGATGAATATTTGCCACTTCGCGGTGAATGGTCAGCTCAAGCCTGACGAGATCCTCTCGCGTTGCTAAAGTAGAAATAACTGCCTCAAGCTTTGACACGCGGGCGTGCATATTAGATCTCCATTCTGTTCAACTAGAATTCTACGCAAAGCATAAAAACCTGCAACACGACTAGGTTGTTTATGTCTCAGTTATATCTAGTTAGGTGGTGGCATCAATGATTCAGATTTACATCAAGCGCGGTGGGTGAATCGCTGATTCAGATTTATATAAATTGAGGTAGGAGCCTCACTGATTCAGATTCATGCAGCGGGATAGGATATCTTGATAATATCCAGATCCTGCACGCCGCCCGGCGTGCGTAATGTCACCGTATCGCCCTCACGCGCTTTAATAAATGCACGGGCAACAGGTGAAATCCAGCTGATTTTTCCCTGCAGAGGCTCAGCCTCATCGACCCCGACAATCGTGATCGTATGCTCCAGACCCTCGGGGTCGCTATAGACCACGGTCGCCCCGAAAAACACTTGATCTTTATTGGGCTGCGCACTCGGATCAACGACCTCAGCGATCTCCAAGCGTTTGGTCAAAAAACGCATGCGTCGATCGATTTCACGTAATCGCTTTTTACCGTACAGGTAATCACCGTTTTCTGAGCGATCGCCATTTGAGGCTGCCCAGGAAACAACTTTGACCATAGCAGGGCGCTCTTCGAGCATCAGTTGTGCAAGCTCAGAACGTAAGGCGGCATATCCTGCGGGCGTCAGATAATTACGCGTCCCAGCAGGCAGAGGCGCGGCCTCAGGTAGGTCGTCCTCGTCCTCATGATCCTGTTCTTTCACAAATGCTTTATTCATTGATCTTTATCAGAAAATTCATTGCTGTTTTGTTTCACGGTTTTGCTGTTTTGTTCCCCGCTTTAGCTGTTTTGTGCCACGTTTTAATGTTGTGCAACGATTATTTGTTTGCAATGCACTGTTAAACGAGAGACTTCCAGACCGGTTCAAGATCTGCAGGCAAGGCCGGCATACTGCCTAAGTCGTGAAGACTTTCGGTTGGACTGTGGAAGTCAGACCCGGTTGACACCTTAAAGCCATAATCGCGTGCGACCTGCGCATAGATGGCGTATTCATGCGGTGCATGACTACCCGTGACGACTTCGATGGCCTCGCCCCCCAAGTCTTTGAAAGCATCAAAAAATGCCCCATACTGAACGGGAGTGTAATGGTAGCGACCTGGATGGGCGATCACCGCCACACCACCAGCGGTATGGATCCACTCGACTGCCGCCTCAAGCCTGGCCCATTGCATGGGTTCGTGCGCCGGACCCTCATCACTCAGATAGCGATCAAAGACAGCCTGAACATTGGGACAATAGCCCGCCTGTACAAGATAACGGGCAAAGTGCGTGCGGCTGATGAGCTCGGGATTGCCTGCAAACGAGAGCACGCCTTCGAATGCGCCAGGCATGCCAAGCGCGGCAAGATTGTCACTGATGCGCCGTGCGCGATCGGCACGCCCTGCCCGCGTAGCGCGCAAACCCTCAACCAGCAGGGGATGCTCTGGATTGACATTGAGTCCGACAATGTGAACAGTCTGTGACGCCCAGGTCACCGAAATCTCAACACCCGGCAGATACGTCATCCCCAGAGATTCAGCAGTCTCGCGGGCGACCTGCTGACCTGAGACCTCGTCATGATCCGTTAATGACCACAGCCTGACACCTCGTTCAAACGCGCGCGTGGCGACCGCCTCCGGGCTCAGCACACCATCTGAGACAGTCGAATGGCAATGAAGATCAACAGAATGCGGAGAATCAATGTTCATAGATAAATCCCGCTACCGCCTCAATTTGGTCGGCCGCCATGATCGTCGGCGCATGCCCCACGCCTGCGAACTCGACCGCACGTGCATGTGGATTGCGTGCGAGCATGTCCTGAACCGTTTGCGCAGACAGCAGATCTGACTCCTGTCCGCGCATAATGAGAATGGGAGACTGGATTGAGGTGTATCCCTGCCAGAGTGCCTGCTCACCCTGAGCAGCAAGCTCTGGTGTCACGGCTTTAAAGGGCATGGCCAAGGCTAGATCGTAATGTTTGATCCACTTGCCAGCTTGTTCGATATAGGTATAGCGCGTCAACGTCTGCCATTGCGCATCGGTGTGGAGTCCAAACGATGCAGCCGTTTTTTTGACGTAACTGACTGCGTCTTCGAATGTATCAAAACTAACGGGCTCACCCACATATTGACCTATACGCTCAAGCGAGACGGGTTCGATGTGTGGTCCGACATCATTCAACACGAGTTTATCCAGCCTGATGCCTGTGGACGGCAATGTCTGAAAACACTGTGCTGGCGTTTTTTGGGCCTGGGTGACCTGTGCCATTGCCATGGCTCCTGCATAGGCAATGCCAATCAACCCGCCCATCGAGGTACCCACCCAGTGCAAACGGGTGGGCTGTAGTCTGGCGATGAGACTCACCATGTCAGCGGCGTATTGGGGAACGGCATAAAACATGGGGTTTGCCAGACGATCAGAAAGCCCCCGACCAACGACATCCGGGCACACCACCCTGAAGTCCCGCGACAAGCGTTGCGCCAGATCATCAAAATCACGTCCGGTGCGTGTCAATCCGTGCACACAGAGCACCGTATCAGGATTGTCCTGATCACCCCATTCGTAGTAAGCCATCCGGTGCAAACCAGCCGGACTACTGCAAGTCACTGCATTGAGTCGGGGTGAAGCCATGACAACGTCTCCAAAATATCTTAGTTTGATTGTAGTGGTTTATAACGCCATCAGCGTTCAAAGGCATGGTGCCAGTAGCGTTTATTACTCAGGCGCAATGAATCAACCACAAAAGTATCGTCACGCGATTCAACGTATATCGCACCATGTTGATCCGTGCGCCAGAGCGTTGCTCCACCAGTCAGCCAACGCTCACTGATCTCGGCATGGGGATGCCCAAAGCGATTCAGATGTCCTACTTGTGCCACGGCGTGCCGCGCCCCCAGATGGGAAACAAATCCTCTGGAGGATGAGGTGCGCGAACCATGATGCGGCATCAGAACAAGGTCAGCTTGCGGTGGGAATCTTTGCAGTATTTCCTGTTCCTGCCTACTCCCGATATCACCCGGGAACAACACCGAATGCTGATGTCCTGCCAGGTGCACCACGCAACTTCTATCATTTGCACTTTGTTTGATTTTCTTTTTTCGGGCTTGATCTTCAGCAGTCAATAACGCACTGGGATGCAACAGGGTCAATTGCACATCGTCTAACACCCACTTCTGACCAGCCTCACACAAACTGAGAACAGGCAGTGACTGCGGAGCCAAGTCGTAAGATTTTTGCTTCAACCAGTCTGCCACATCAAACGAGGCATGAACATGCGCCACGTTGAATTTTTGTAACAACGTCACAAGCCCTCCCGAGTGATCGGCATCCGCGTGCGACACAAAAACGTGGTCGATTTGCCTGATCCCCAGCGCACGTAACGCAGGCAGTAATACACGAGCGGCCGCATCCGTATTACCCAGTCTGGGGCCGGTATCGATCAGAATGTTTTTTTGCGCAGTTTGAACAATGACCGCTGCTCCCTGCCCGACATCCATCACCCACAGCTTCCAGGCACCCGGGCGAGGTCGCTCTGGCTGCCAGACTAGAGCTGGCAAGAGCAGACACCACCCTGCCCATCTGGCCGGCAAGCCCGGAGGCTGCAAGGCCCATACAACGCCCAACATGGCCAAGCCAAACCACCCAATGGGCATTGCAGAAACCTCAATCATTGCCCAAGGAGCCTCTGCAAACCAGGTGATAGGAATCATGGACCAGGACATCGCAAGATGTCCCAGCCACCCTGCCCCCGTTGCGAGTAACATCCCACCTGGAATCGTGGCAAACACCGCGGTCAGGAGTGCCAGCGGGGTGACCACAAAGCTCATGACGGGAATGGCGATCGCGTTGGCGAGTGGTGAGCTCAGAGAGACCTGCTGGAAAAGAAAGGCAAGGATTGGCACCATGGCAATGGTGATGAGCCACTGCAAGCGCATGGCCTGCAGCAGTCCACCTCGCAGACGCTGCATCAAGGTCGACGATGGGCATTGAGGTAGCGTCTGGCTACCGACACAAAATAAAATGCCGACGGCCAGAAAGGACAACCAGAATCCTGTGGACAGTGGTGACCAGGGATCCATGAACGTGACGCATGCAGCTGCAATGCCCAGCACATTTGGCAGGGAAATCGAGAGCCGCGCAAGCAAGGCTGTCGCCACCACGGATAACATCAGAAAGGTTCGTCTTGCTGGTACCCCCCATCCGGCAAGCAGACAATACAGAAAGGCCACCGCCATAGCAGCCACAGCGGCCAGGACCCGAGCGGGTATCCGCTCTGCCAGGGCTTGATTTCCAACGCGTAAACGCTTGCCTAACCACAACACCAGCATGCCAGCCAGCGCGCCAATCATGGTCACATGTGAACCACTAATAGAGACAAGGTGCGTAATGCCAGTCCTGTTAAACACCTCCCAATCCTCAGGCAGCACACTATCCTGGTCACCAATCGCAAGGGCAATCAACACGGGCGCATAGCGGGCAGGCCCAAGCGCACTTCGCATCGCATCGCGCATGGTGTGCCTGATGCGTGCAACCACCACACCAAAGCTTGCGAAGGGTTCATCCCTGACGTGTACGGGTGTGCCACGCAACTTGCCGATCGCACGGATATTGCGCTGAAACATCAGCCCTTCGTAATCAAAACCATGCGGGTTGGTTGCTCCATGCGGTCGCTTGAGAACCAGCGCAGCACGCCACACTTGCCCCGGCAGCACCACAATTCGGCCGGCATGCGGGTCTTGCCATACGACCTGAATATGACGGGGGATGCCAGGGCGCTCTGGATCGAGAACCAGGGCTTCAAAGCGCTGGCTATCGCTCTGTTCCTGGCGCATCGAGGTCACGCGAAAACTCAGTTTCGTCACCACGTTTTCGCGCACGGGATCCAGCGCATCAGCCAGACGCTGCTGTGCCTGATACATAGTCCAGGTCATACTCAACGCACATGCAGCCAGAATGACACACCCTTTCACGACCCAGCGTAAAAAATTCGACGGGTGCGTGAAGACTTGCAGGATGGTGACAGTGACAAGTAAAACCAGACAAGGTGTGAGAACCTCCATCCAGTCGGGCAACTGCTGGAGCTGATGGGTGAGTATGGCGCCGGCAACCGTTGCTGCCGAGAGCAATAGCAGCATATTGATCCACGCAAATGACAAGATGCTGCAACAAAATGCCAGGCGAATCAATCGCCCATAGGATCATTTAATCTTAGTACGGATTTAGTACGGATTTAGTACGGATTTAATATCGATCACTAGCGATTGCAGTTCCAAAAATTGCCGGTCCCAATCTAGGCACGACGCGCAAAGCGGCTTGACCAGTAGTCTCCAGAATAGACTCCAGACCCACTCCTCTAAGAGTCGCCAGAACTTCAGCTATCCCTTTAACCTGTGCAGGTTCATTTCTGCGTGGCGCTGTCATCCACTCCGGCGCGATATCGGGTGCATCCGTTTCAAGCACCAGCGCTTCAGACCCGATCTGCTGGGCGATCCTGCGGATCTGGAGGGCGCGCGGATAGGTCATGGCGCCACCGAGTCCGAGGGCAAAGCCCAGCTCGACAAACTGCTCGGCCTGTTGCAGGCTGCCATTAAAGGCATGTGCAATGCCACCACGAACAAGGCGACGTCGCAGGTATTTCAGAATCACATCCTGCGAACGGCGAACATGCAACAACACTGGCAAATCAAATTCCTTTGCTAGCTGTAATTGCGCATCGTAATAGTATTCTTGCTTTTCGCGTGCGGCTCCCTTTGCAATGTCAGGAATAAAAAAATCCAGGCCAATCTCGCCAACCGCGACTAATTTTGAATCATGCTGGTGCGTGATCAACGCCTCACGTAACCTTTGCAAATCATCGGATTGTGCACGCTCAACATACATGGGGTGAATACCCAGGGCGTAAGCGCCTTGAATAAAGGAGTGGGCAAGCAAGCGAACCTGATCAAAATTTGCAACTTCGACTGCCGGGATCAGGATTCCTTTTACGCCTGCATTCTGTGCGCGCGCAATAATCTGAGCACGATCGGGCTCAAACTCAGCCGCATCGAGGTGGCAATGGGTATCAAGCAGCATCGACCAGGCGGCCAGATTCCATATAGAGTCTGCGATCCGCAAGCGCCGCGAGCTCGGGATCATGGGTCACAATCACAAAGGCTGTGCCAGATTCAGCATTGACTTTTTTGAGCAAGGCAAACATCTGATGCGCGGTGTGGCGATCGAGGTTGCCAGTCGGTTCATCGGCCAGCACACAGGCCGGGCGTGTGACCAGTGCGCGTGCCAGCGCAATGCGCTGGCGCTCACCACCCGAAAGCTGTCCAGGAAAATGCTCGATTCGCGCACTCAGACCAACCAGTTCAATCACCATGCGCGCCTGCTCGCGTGCGTCCTTGCGAGATTCACGCCTGACCACCAATGGCATCGCGACATTATCCAACGCAGAAAACTCTGGGAGCAAATGATGGAACTGATAGACGAACCCAAGCGAACGGTTGCGCAGTCGACTGCGAGCAGACTCTGAAAGTCCTTCGGAAGACTGACCTGCGACCGTAACCGTACCCGAGGTGGGTAGATCGAGCAAACCCAGCGTGTGAAGTAGCGTACTTTTACCTGAACCTGAAGCACCAATGATGGCGACCATTTCGCCTGGAACCACCGACAGGTTGACGTCATCAAGCACCTGGATCCTCGCTGGACCCTCGTCATAAACTTTGGAAAGATGCTCGGCCATCAATGCAAAATCAGTCATGGCGCAATACCTGTGCGGGCTGCAGGCGCGAGGCGCGCCAACTGGGATAGAGAGTTGCAAGCAGCGACATGATCAGGGAAGTCACCCCGATCGACACAATGTCCGCCATTCTTGGATCTGAGGGCAAGGTGCTGATGAAATATATTTCTCGGGGCAAGAATTGCGCACCGATCAATCGCTCGATGGCAGGAACAATCACATCAATATTAAAGGCAATCGCCATACCCCCCGAGACACCTAAAAAGGTCCCGACCAAGCCAATCAGGGCACCCTGAACCAGAAAAATGCAGGCAATCTCCGAAGGCGTCGAACCAAAGCTGCGCAAAATCGCAATATCAGACTGCTTGTCTTTTACTGCCATCACAAGCGATGACAAAAGATTGAAGGCCGCCACCGCCACGATCAACGCAAGAATCAGGAACATCATGCGTTTTTCAGTCTGCACGGCGGCAAACCAGGTCCGGTTGTTGCGCGACCAGTCAGCGACCAGGACATTATTGGGAAGTAACGGCACCAGGGATTGTGCAATTTGCGGAGCACGGTACATGTCATCCACGCGTAATCTCACACCTGCGGTGGCGCTGTCACGAAACAACTTGGCAGCATCGGTAACATCGACAAAAGCTAAAGACGAGTCGTATTCATAGTGTCCAGAACGAAAGATACCCACTAAAGTGAACTGTCTCATGCGGGGAGTAAACCCGGCTGGCCCAACGTTGGCCTGTGGCGCCAGCATCATGACTGGATCCCCGATACGCAGGCCCAGAATGTCGGCGAGCTCCTGACCCAGAACAATTCCAAAGGAACCCGCTTTAAGATTACTCAACTTGCCGGACACCATTTGCTGGCTGACTTCGGAGACATCCTTTTCGGTATCAGGATCAATGCCGCGCACCTGGACACCACGCAACTCTTGGCCGCGCATCAACATCCCTTGCGCAGCAACAAAAGGTGCTGCGGCCAGCACTGAGGGGGATTTTTTGGCTGCGGCGGCAAGAGCGCCCCATTGTGTGAGGATGCGCTCAGGGTCTGAGCCTGATACAAAGATTTCGATGTGAGGAAGCACCGAGAGCATACGGTCACGGACGTCCTTCTGAAAGCCGTTCATCACAGATAACACAACAATCAGGGCCGCCACGCCTAACGCGATGCCAGCCATTGAGGTCGCTGCGACAAACGAGACAAAACGGTCTCGTCGGCCCTTACGGCCACGCAGACTGCTCATGCCCGCGTAACGGGCTCCGATCCAGAGTTCATAAGGTAATTTCAGCACACGTCTATTATTGCATCAAAGCCACCCCTACACGGCAGCGACCCCACTACAATTACGACATGGAAATTTTGATACCTGGGGCACTCCCCCCCGCAACCGTCGCTCCCGAACTGATCCAATACGTTGAAAGGTCATGCCCGGCCTTGGTCGACAGACTCAAAATAATCCCTGCACAGATTATTCGACTAGCGCCTGACGAAATCGGCTGTACGCCATTCGAGGCAGTAGAGTTGCTTCGCAAGGGTTACCTGACGCCTGCCACAACAAACCTGGGCGCAGGACTGGGACCGCTGCGCGCGGGCGTGACCCAGCCAAATGAAAAAGTCTGGGTCGCGGAGCTGAGCAGCGTGACCGTTGGCACCAACGGCGCTGCCTTGGTCGACCCGCGAGGCCTCAATATTATGCAAGCCGAAGCCGACGACCTATTTGACGCGGTCTGCAGCCTTTGGGTCGACAGTCCCATCTCGATCCTCCCGATCAGTTCAACACGCTGGCGTGTCTGGCTCAATCGGGAGCCGGAAATCAACTCTATAAGCCCTTCTGCAATGACAGGAATGGCTATGGCAGACTGGTGGCCCCAACATGAAAGCGCAAGGAGCTGGCGCAAACTGCTCAATGAAATTCAGATGGTCTGGCATGAACATCCTGTGAATCTGGCACGTGCCGAACGCGGTGCGCCCCCGATCAACAGCCTCTGGCTCTACGGTGGCGCGCACGGCTGGACAGTCGACCGCAACCTCCCTGCTCCCATTATTTACGAGGGCTTATCCAGCAGCCATGCGCAAGGTGACTGGGCAAACTGGATCGAAGCCCTGCCCGCACTTTCTACCTACTTGTCGGAACAGCCCGCTGACGCCCGCCTCACGCTGGTCGGGCCGCAACATATTATTGAACTTCGCCCCGTGATGCCCTCGTGGTGGCGACGCCTATTGCCTGCAAGACCCCAACACTGGAAAACATGGTGGAATCTCCCAAATTAAGCATTCGTCGTCACGATCTGCAGAACGCGCAGCGGCTCGAGGCTTCTGGGGTGCACCCTCTGCTTGCCAGACTATGGGCCGCCCGCGGCATTACCCGCACCGAAGACATTCGCCTGGAATGGCCAGCAATGCTGGCCCCAAAAGGTCTGACCCATGTAGAGCACGCGGCCAAACTACTGGCAGATGCCATTGCCGCAGGCAAGAGCATGCTGATCGTGGCCGACTATGACTGTGATGGCGCGACGGCATGTGCGGTCGGATTACGGGGCTTGCGCGGTATGGGAGCAAAAGTCGACTATTTGGTTCCGAACCGCTTTGAAACAGGCTATGGCCTGTCTCCTGCCGTAGTTGATCTTGCCTGCACACATCGGGCAGGCAAACCCGACCTGATTATTACGGTCGATAACGGCATCGCCAGCGTCGAGGGCGTTGCCGCAGCCAATGCCTGCGGGATTGGGGTCATCGTGACCGATCACCACTTACCCGGCGATACGTTGCCTGACGCCCTGGCGATCGTCAATCCGAACCAGCACGGCTGCGGCTTTCCCTCAAAGAATCTCGCGGGGGTTGGCGTCATTTTCTATCTGATGCTGGCCTTGCGGGCGGAATTACGCGCACGTGGTGTATTCACATCAGATGGCGGGCCGCGTCTGGATGCCCTGGCCGATCTGGTTGCACTCGGCACAGTTGCCGATGTCGTCAAGCTGGATCCGAACAACCGGTTACTCGTGACCCGGGGTCTGGATAGAATGCGGCGCGGTCACATGCAGCCAGGGATTCGCGCCTTGTTTGCTGTCGCCTCGCGCGACCCTCAGGCTGCCAGCGGATTTGATCTGGGCTTTGCGCTCGGTCCTCGTATCAACGCCGCAGGCCGTCTGGCCGACATGGGACTGGGCATCCGATGCCTGACGACCGATGACGACATGCAGGCGCTTGAGCTTGCCCGTGAACTGGACACCATTAATCGGCAGCGACGCGAAATCGAAGGAGTTATGCGTGATCAGGCTCTTGCGGCCACCGATGACATCCAAGCCGGAATTGTTGGTGCCTCGGTCTGCGTGTTCCATCCTGAGTGGCACCAAGGAGTGGTCGGCCTGGTGGCCTCGCGTCTTAAAGAAAAATTCTTTCGCCCAACCCTCGCCTTTGCGCCGGCAGGTGATGACGAATTACGTGGCTCCGGACGCTCCATACCAGATGTGCACTTGCGCGATGTACTCGATCTTGTCTCCAAGCGGTACCCCGGGTTGATCCGAAAATTCGGTGGCCATGCGATGGCGGCGGGATTGACCCTGGGGCGCGAAGACTTTGATCGGTTCGGACCTGCATTTGAGCAGGCTGTGATCGAAATGACTGGACGCAAGTCCTTTGAACCCTTGATCGAGACCGATGGCTCACTTGAACCAGGCTATGCCAATGCTCAGGTTGCCACCATGCTGCAGCAGCAAGTCTGGGGTGCAGGCTTTGCTCCGCCCTTATTTCTGGACGACTTTATGGTGCGCAATCAAAAACTCGTCGGTGAAAAGCATCTCAAACTGTCTCTGGAGCGCGGACACCAGCGTTTTGACGCGATCTGGTTCGGACATACCGAAAGTCTGCCTGAATTTGTTCGCGTGGCATACAGACTCGAGCAAAACGTCTGGAATGGCATGGTTTCGGTCCAGCTGGTGATCGAATACGCCTGCGCTGTCCCATGACATGGCATCAAAAAATCTATCAATATTTGCCTGCACGATCCCATAAGATGACATCAAAACAGCCATAGAAATTCCCCTCCAGCGTTCCTGCACCGCAGTCAGAAAATTGCCAGTTAAAATGCAAGGCTACTTTAAACATTACTTGCTGGAATTCAAACAGATGGAAGCCGAACGTCAGAACCTCATTTCTTCCCGCCTTGCTGATTACGCGTCCCGCGAGCAGGCTCTTCGGGGGTATCTTTGACTACGATGTCAAAGCTGAGCGCTTGCACGTTGTCAATGCAGAATTAGAAGATCCGGGTGTCTGGAATGACCCTAAACGTGCCCAGGAACTGGGGCGCGAGAAAAAAAGCATCGAAGATGTCGTCACCACACTGACTTCACTGGCCCAGTCGATCATCGATGCCCAAGAACTGTTTGAACTCGCGGCGTCCGATGCCGACGACGAGACACTCCAGGCCATCGAGGCCGATGCCGAGCAGTTTCAAACCACACTCGAGGGCATGGAATTCCGCAGGATGTTTTCAAATCCGGCCGATCCGCTCAATTGCTTTCTGGATATTCAGGCAGGAGCTGGCGGTACCGAAGCGCAGGACTGGGCCTCGATGCTGTTACGCCAGTATCTGCGCTATGCAGAGCGTAAAGGCTTTAAAACCGAAATTCTCGAAGAGTCCGATGGTGAAGTGGCTGGAATCAAATCTGCCACGATCAAGATCGAGGGTGAATATGCGTTTGGTTTTCTGAGAACCGAAAGTGGCGTACACCGTCTCGTGCGCAAGAGTCCCTTTGATTCCTCAGGCGGTCGCCATACTTCTTTTGCCAGCGTCTTTGTCTACCCCGAGGTCGATGATTCGATCGAAATCGAAATCAATCCGGCAGACTTACGTGTCGATACCTACCGTGCCAGTGGCGCGGGTGGTCAGCACATTAACAAGACGGATTCGGCGGTCCGGATCACGCACGTACCAACCAATATCGTGGTGCAATGCCAGAACGACCGTTCTCAGCATCGCAACCGTGCCGAAGCCATGCAAATGCTTAAGTCACGTTTGTTCGAACTTGAAATGCGTAATCGCATGGCAGCACAACAAAAGATGGAAGATGCCAAAACCGATGTCGGCTGGGGTCACCAGATTCGTTCCTATGTGCTTGATCAAAGCCGTATCAAGGATTTGCGGACCAACGTCGAAATCTCCAATACCCAAAAAGTATTGGATGGTGACCTCGACCCGTTTATTCAGGCGAGTCTGAAGCAAGGCGTCTAGGCGAGCGCTTGATTATTCTTACTGGGCAAGGCCCTTCACTATATTTATCGACATGAGCATGGAGCGCGGCAAGTAATGAAAAAAATCATGATCCTGACAGGAACCTCACGCGGATTGGGTGCGGCCCTGGCCGAACAGGTCTTGCGCGCGGCTGGCAGCACTCAGGATGGCTCAGGCACCCATGTGGTCACCCTGGCACGCAAATCCTCAAAGGCTCTCGAGAATCAGGCACGTGAGCACCATGCAACCCTGACTCAAATCGAAGTCGATTTGAGCGATATGGCTGCAACTGAACGAGCTGGTCAGCAATTGCACACGCTTGTGACAGGGTTTGACTGTATCCGTCTGATCCAGAATGCAGGGGTCGTCACGCCTATTGCCCAGTCCAGTGCTCTGACAGATCTGCATGCAATCAACCAGTCCTTTCTGATCAACATCACCGCTCCGATCTATCTGACGGCACAGGTGTTGTCCGCCACACGCAACACCACGGATCGACGCATCATGCTGATTTCTTCTGGTGCAGGGCGTAGCCCTTCGTCAGGCTGGGGTGTGTATTGCGCGACCAAAGCAGCGATGGATCGTTATGCCGAATGCGCACAACTCGATGAAGGCGCACATGCCAAAATTGTATCTATGGCGCCGGGCGTCATCGATACAGGCATGCAGCAGACGATCCGCTCGACACCCAAAGCCGACTTGCCATCGCTCGACAGATTCCTGGACTTCTACCAGAACAAACAGCTTGCCACGCCCGAAGATGTCGCCCATCGCCTATTGCTTGCGATGGAAAGCGACACCTTTGGCAAAACAACTATCGACGATATCCGTCAACATACATTCTGATCATGACCGACACCCAAACCCCCCACGTTGACGAAAACCATCTGATTGCCGAGCGTCGCGGCAAACTCGCTGCGATCCGCGAAAAAGGCGTTGCCTTCCCTAATGATTTTGTCCCCAAGGACCGCGCTGCCAAGTTGCACACGGCCTTTGGTGAACTGGAACAAGCACCCCTTGCTGAAGCAGCGATCCCGGCTTCAGTGGCCGGACGCATGATGCTCAAACGCGTGATGGGCAAGGCGAGTTTTGCGACATTGCAGGACAGCACAGGTCGCATTCAGATTTACCTCGATCGCAACAGTCTGGGCGAAGAAAATTACGATTCTTTTAAACAATGGGATATCGGTGACATTATTGCGGTCACCGGTACGATGTTTAAAACGAACAAAGGTGAATTGTCCATCCATGCGGCCACCGCGCGCGTACTCGCTAAATCCCTGCGCCCCTTGCCTGATAAATTTCATGGTATTGCCGATCAGGAGTTGCGTTATCGTCAGCGTTACGTTGATCTGATCATGACTGAACAAACACGTCAGACGTTTGCCGCACGCAGCAAAGCGATTGGCGCGATACGACAAGTCATGCTTGATGCCGACTTTGTTGAGGTCGAAACTCCGATGCTGCATGCCATTCCTGGCGGCGCGGCGGCCAAGCCATTCGAGACGCATCACAATGCTCTGGACATGGAGATGTTCTTACGTATTGCACCCGAGTTGTATCTCAAACGTCTGGTGGTGGGTGGTTTTGAACGCGTGTTTGAAATTAACCGCAACTTTCGCAACGAAGGTGTGAGCCCACGGCACAATCCTGAATTCACGATGATGGAGTTTTACGCAGCCTACACTGACTACCAGTGGCTGATGGACTTTACCGAACAAATCATTCGTCAAGCGGCGATCCACGCAACTGGGAGCGCGACACTGACCTATCAGGAGCGCGTGCTTGATCTGTCGCAGCCTTTCCATCGTCGCACGATTGTTCAGTCGATTCTTGAACACGTCCCTGAATTTACCGAAGCCGAGCTCGCGGATATTGAATTTGTCCGTACACAGCTCAAAAAGCGCGGCGTCGATGCCGAGGCCCCGAATCTGGCACGTGCGGGCATCGGTGCTCTGCAACTCGCGCTTTTCGAAGAAACTGCAGAAGCACTGCTCTGGCACCCGACCTACATCATCGACTACCCCATCGAGGTTTCACCACTCGCGCGCGAATCTGATACGCGCCCTGGTATTACCGAGCGATTTGAGCTGTTCATGACCGGACGCGAAATCGCCAACGGTTTTTCCGAGCTCAATGATCCCGAGGATCAGGCCGCGCGTTTTCATGCGCAAGTCGCGGCCAAAGATGCGGGTGACGAAGAAGCCATGTATTACGACGCAGATTACATCCGTGCGCTGGAATACGGCATGCCGCCTACCGGCGGTTGTGGCATTGGAATCGACCGTCTGGTGATGTTACTGACTGACAGCCCAAGTATCCGCGACGTGATTCTTTTCCCGCATTTGCGCAAAGAGGATTAAGTGAACGCACCCGTCCACGCAGACAGAGCAAAACGCACACATGCTCTGCTGCATGGGCGCCTGCTTCCTACAATACTCAAGCTTGCAACACCGAACATACTGGGGCTGTTTGCTTCAACAGCAATCATCGCCTGGGATGGCTACATCATCGGTTTGCTGGGGTCAAAGGCCCTTGCTGGCGCTGCACTGGTATTTCCAATCTCGATGTTGATGCTGCAAATGGCCAATGGCGCACTGGGTGGCTCCATCAATTCAGTCATTGCCCGAGCGCTTGGTTCGAACGACCAAGAGCGTGCTGAGAGACTGGCACAACATGCCGTAGTCGTGTCGACCATCATGTCGATGCTCTTTACAGTATTGATGCTCAGCCTGGGTCCGCAAATTTTCAGAATGATGGGTGCAGAGGACTCCACGCTTGGTATCGCGCTGACCTATTCCAATACATTGTTTTTAGGTGCCTGTACGATCTGGCTGACGAGCACACTTTCAGCCATTGTGCGAGGAAGTGGCAATATGACCATGCCCTCGCTCATGCTCATTCTCACTGCCCTGCTGCACCTTGGACTTTGCCCCGCCCTGGTTTTCGGATGGGGACCTTTGCATACCTTTGGTATTGCAGGCGCAGCGCTCAGTTCGATCCTTGTCAACGGCATCGCCAGCATTCTGATGGCCTATTACCTGATGCGCGCGCAATCCCCTATTCGCCTGCGTTTTATAAACCGGTCATTACAAACAGATATATTTCGTGTGATCCTGCGAATTGGCCTACCAGGCGCGATCAGCCCCGTGCTGAGCAATGGCTCAATTTTGATGGCAACGGGATATATCGGTGGGTTTGGTACCTTGGCGCTCGCAGGCTATGGTGTGGCTGCGCGGCTTGAGTTTATTCTCGTACCCATTGTCTTTGGCGTGGGGACCGTACTGACCACTATGGTTGCCACCAATATCGGCGCAGGCAACACACCACGGGCCCTGGCGGCCACATGGACAGGGAGCCTGCTTGTCACAGCCGTGACCTTTACACTTGGTACAACTGTTGCGCTCTTTCCGATGCTATGGATGCAGTGGTTCAGCACCGATCCAGAAATCATCCAGTTCGGCAGTGCCTATTTGCACATTGTCGGACCCTGCTACGGTTTTTTTGGACTGGGACTCGCGCTGTTTTTTGCTTCACAGGGCTCAGGAAAGCTTTTCTGGCCACTGATCGGGAGCAGTTCAAGGCTGGTGTTTGTCGCACTCGGCGGCTGGGTGGCACTCAATTTGCTCAATGCTGGGCCACATGGCATGTTTATTGTCGTGGCAATCGGCTTTGCGCTCTACGCAATAATTACGGCCGCATCCATACTCAAAAGTCGCTGGGGTGCAGGCCGTATTTAATCCTTACTGACCAGGATAGGCTTGCCTCCAGCCAAGCCCAGCCTCAACACTTGCGCGCGCCTTGTACTCTGCACCGATCCAGCCCTTGTAGCCCAGTGCGTCAATGCGTTCAATCACAACGGGATAATTGATCTCACCCTCGTCAGGTTCGGCACGCGAGGGGACGGCGGCGATCTGGATATGACCGACATGCGGCATATAGAGCGCGAGCTTGGTTAAAACATCTCCCTCGGCAACACCGACATGATAGACATCAAACATCAGCTTGACGTGATTGCGACCAGTCGCCTCACGCACCGCATTCGACTGTGCCTGGGTCGCGTACAGGTAATCGGGTTTGTCACGCGGATTGAGGGCTTCGAGTAAGAGCGTCAGACCTGCTGGAGCCGCCAGATCGGCAGCCCATTGCAAATTTCCAACCATGGTCTCAAAAGCCTGTGCATGCTGGGATGGCTCAATCACACCAGCCATGACGTGTATGGCAGTCGCACCACTTGCCAGGCACCAGTCCATGGACAGCTTGAACGATGCCTGAAAATCCGCCTCACGACCTGGCAAGGCTGCAATACCAGACTCGCCTGGTTGACCCAGGGGCGTATTAGCCGCAAGCAATGTCAACCCATGGCGCGCGCAAGCCGCACGCACCTCAGTGGCTGGCGTGTCATAGGGCCAGTGCAATTCAATTGCCTTAAAGCCATTTTTGGCCGCAAGCTCGATGCGTTCGAGCAGCGGCTTGTCTGACCAGAGAAATCCTAAATTCGCTGAAAAGCGGGCCATGACAACGTCCTCTCTTAGTATCCGTTACCAGTCGATGCCGTGGGTGCTGCACCACGCGCAGCGGCAACGGCAGCGCGTGCGGCCGCAGACATCAGTGCCACTTCATTGCCTGGCGTGACCATTTGAAAGCCCTCAGTAATCCGACGGCCTGCTGCCTCGCCGGAGGAGCAGAAAATCCCCGCGATCTTGCCGTGTGCCTTCGCACGTTCGCGGATATGCGCGATTGCTTGAACAACGACTTTCTCGTCAGACTCAGAACGCGGGACACAGCCTAATGCAAGTGCCAGGTCGTTGGGGCCAATGTAAATTCCGTCCAGACCTTCGAGCGCCAGAATCTGCTCCAGATTATCCAGACCTGCCTGTGTCTCGATCATACCCAGAGCGAGAATCTCCTGATCCGCACCAGGGTAATAGTCTGCACCGCCATATAACAAGGCACGCGCAGGACCAAAGGAGCGCAGGCCTTTGGGAGGATAGCGGCAAGACGACACAAAACTCGCAGCGTCATCCACTGTTGAAATCATCGGGCAAATAATGCCGTAGGCACCTGTATCGAGTAATCGCATGATTTGAGCAGGATCATTCCACGGCACGCGTGCCAACGGCACTGCAGGTGTGCTGGACAAGGCCTGGAACATGGGCAATGCGGCGTCGATGCCGATCATGCCATGCTGCAAATCAACCGTAATGGAATCAAACCCTTGATGCCCCATGACCTCTGCGGAATACGAGGAAGGGATTGCCAGCCAACCATTGATGATAGGTTGTCCAGCGGCCAGTTTTTTGCGAAGCAGATTCTCTCTCACGGGGTTTGTCTCCTGTTCGTTTAACGACGATATTTGTTAGTGATACTGCTCGCCCAAGGATGCGATGGTTGCCACGGACCAATCAGGGTGTAGACTCGCACAAATCGCAGCGTAGACTTTCACCCATCAGTGCATGGACTCGCGCCAATCAATGCGATTCTTTGGCGTGATTAATAGTGTAGCGGGGAATTTCGATGGTCAGGTCAGCGTCTGCGACAAGCGCCTGGCAGGACAATCTGGACTGGGTCGATAACCCCCAGGCACGATCGAGCAGGTCTTCTTCCGAGTCGGAGGCTTCAGCCAGAGAGTTAAAACCTTCTTTCACAATCACATGGCACGTCGTGCAAGCACAAGACAGCTCGCAGGCGTGTTCAATTTCGATATGGTGATCCAGCAAAACCCGACAAATCGATGCGCCTGCGGTCGCGTCTTCGATCACGCGTCCCTCTGGACAGACATCGGGATGTGGCAAAACAGTAATTTTAGGCATGAATGATTCTGACTCAATATGTGTAAAGACTAACCGACATCGTCAAGCGAGCGACCTGTCAGCGCGGCACGAATACTGCGATCCATTCTTTTGGCTGCAAAGTCATCGGTCGCAGTTGACAAGGCTTTGATCGCAAGCCGAATCGCCTCCACATCGTCTCCTGTGGCACTGCGCTGCGTGGCCTGCAGTTGTTGTTCAATGCGTGTCTGCTCGGCAGCAGTCAACAGATCAGCATCGGCTGACAATGCCGCTTGCACCGATTCAATTAATTGCGCAGCATCGACTTGCTGTTCGCGTAACATGCGCATCTGGGCGTCGTGGTCTGCCTGCGCCATGCCCTCTGTCAGCATGCGTGCGACATCTTCGTCACTCAGGCCGTATGAAGGTTTAACTGTGACAGATGCCTCAACCCCCGAGGCAATCTCGCGGGCGGTGACACTGAGCAACCCATCGGCATCCACCTGAAAGGTCACACGAATCCGGGCAGCGCCTGCAACCATTGGCGGAATGCCGCGCAATTCAAAACGGGCGAGCGAGCGACAGTCCGAAACCAGATCCCGTTCACCCTGGACCACGTGAATAGCCAGTGCGGTCTGTCCGTCTTTAAAGGTTGTGAATTCCTGCGCACGCGCGACCGGTATGGTGCTGTTACGCGGAATGATATGTTCGACCAGCCCACCCATTGTTTCCATGCCAAGCGTCAACGGCGTGACATCCAACAGGAGCCAGTCTTCACCAGGATGACGATTACCCGCCAGCAAATTCGCCTGCAAGGCAGCGCCAAGCGCGACCACCTGGTCCGGGTCCAGATCAGTCAACGGTGTGGATCCAAAAAACGTATGCACCGCAGCACGTACGATCGGCATCCGGGTCGCACCACCCACCATCACCACACCTTTGATATCGCTCACAAGCAAGTTCGCGTCTTTGAGCGCTCGGCGGGCACAGGCAAGTGTTTGATCGATCAGAGGCTGCGCGAGCACCTCAAACTGCGCACGCGATAAGCTCAGCGCGATGCATGCGCCGGGTTGCGATATGGGTTGAGTGTGTTCCGTGTGAATCGTGTCTGCAGTCGGGGTATCAGAGAGGGCTTCGCGCAGACGTCGCGCAGCACTCAGGAGACTACGACGTTCTGCATGCGAGATGTTGTCCAGACCTAAGGTACGTAACGCATCCTCAACGATCAGCGCATCAAAATCGTCACCACCCAAGGCCGTATCACCACCGGTTGCGATCACTTCAAATACGCCACGCGACAAGCGCAGCAGGGACATATCAAACGTGCCGCCACCGAGGTCATAGACGGCGTAGACACCCTCAGAACCATGATCGAGCCCATACGCAATTGCTGCCGCGGTGGGTTCATTTAACAAACGCAATACATTCAGACCTGCCAGTCTCGCGGCATCGCGGGTCGCCTGGCGTTGGGCATCATCGAAATAGGCTGGCACAGTGATCACGGCACCAACAAGCGCATCGCCTAAGGTCCCTTCAGCGAGGACCTTGAGTTTTTGGAGAATCTGCGCCGCAACCTCTACAGGAGAGAGATCTGCATGGCTGGTATGAATTTTGACGGATTGCGCATCGGGTAAAAACTGATATGGCATACCGGAGGCAAGTGCATCCTCATAGGAGCGCCCCATCAGTCTCTTGATCGAAACAAGTGTATCCAGGGGATGGGCCACCTGATGCGAGAGCGCCGCCTGGCCGACATGCGATGCCTGATCGGCATCCACATAGAGCGCAGAGGCAACAAGGTAGTGACCGTGCTCATCCGGAAGAACCTCGGCAACACTGCTGCGCACAGCAGCAACCAGCGAGTGTGTGGTACCTAAATCTATGCCAACAGCCAAACGACGTTGGTGCGGTGCAGGCGATTCGCCTGGTTCAGAAATCTGCAGTAAGGCCATCGGTGAGCTTCAGTTATGCACGAGGTGCTGGATATAGGGCCATCAAGTCGGCTCAAAGGCTCGAACCTGGGTAATGATTTTATCGAGAAACATCCATTCACGAATCCGGGCGGCGGCTTCGGAATATTGCTTTGCCTCGAGGAGTTGTTGCACCGTAGCCGTCGTGACAGTCAGTGCATCGGAAAGCTCTGCAGCAAAGGCAGCGCAGTCCTTGACGTCCCCACTGTCCCGAATGTCGTCGAGTTGCTCATGCCATTGCATTTGCTGCATAAGAAAATCCGCAGACATGGACGTGTTGGTTTCAGTCTGCAGATCAACACCCGCTGACTCGCACAAATACCTGGCACGTGAGAGCGGATCCCGGAGAATGCGATAGGCTTCGTTGGCTCGTGCACTCCATTGCATGGCGACACGCTTTTCGACAGCAGAAGCTGTCGCGAAACGGTCGGGATGGACGGTCATGGCGACACGCTTCCAGGCGGCGTCAAGCACACCCGCATCCAGTACAAAGCTGCGCGGCAAACCAAACAACGCGAAATGATCTTGTTCGTTCAAGGTCAATTAAACCGTAAACGACTCGCCACAGCCACAGGTCGCCTTCTCATTCGGGTTGCGGAATTTGAAGCCTTCGTTCAGGCCTTCACGTGCGTAATCAAGTTCGGTCCCATCAAGATAAGAAAGGCTTTTAGGATCAATGAAGACCTTGACCCCAAAACTCTCAAAAACCTGATCTTCGCTCGCAGGCTCGTCAACGTACTCGAGCTTATAGGCCATACCAGAGCATCCCGTCGTACGCACGCCAAGACGCAAACCAATCCCACCTCCACGTTTTTGGAGGTATTTGCCGATGTGGTCGGCAGCCTGAGCAGTAAGAGTAACAGCCATGATGATTATCCTGCGTGTTTTTCTTTGTAATCCTGCACCGCAGCCTTGATAGCATCTTCGGCAAGGATCGAACAGTGAATCTTGACTGGAGGCAGTGCAAGCTCTTCGGCGATCTGAGTATTGCGAATGGTCAGTGCTTCGTCAAGCGTCTTACCCTTGACCCACTCTGTGACCAATGAGCTCGAGGCAATCGCAGAACCGCAACCATAGGTTTTAAATCGTGCGTCCTCGATGATACCCGCGTCATTGACGCGAATCTGAAGCTTCATCACGTCACCACAGGCTGGGGCACCCACCATGCCAGTTCCGACATGATCATCGCTCTTGTCAAAGGTACCAACGTTACGTGGATTTTCGTAGTGATCCAACACTTTTTCGCTATATGCCATGGTAAATCTCCAATCAATACGTTTAGTGAGCGGCCCACTGAACCGAATTCAAATCAATGCCTTCTTTTGCCATTTCCCACAGCGGCGACATATCACGCAACTTGCCCACACGGGCCTTGAGCAGATTCACAGCAAAGTCGATCTGTTCGACTGTTGTGAAACGACCAATCGTGAAACGAATCGAACTGTGTGCAAGCTCATCGTTGCGACCCAGCGCACGCAGCACATAAGAGGGCTCAAGGCTTGCGGAAGTACATGCCGAACCACTCGATACGGCTAGTTCCTTGATCGCCATGATCAGGGACTCGCCCTCAACATAATTGAAACTCACGTTGAGGTTGTGCGGGACACGATGCTCCATGTCGCCGTTGAGGTAAACCTCTTCGATCTGCGAAAGCCCCGCCCACAAGCGATCACGCAACATACGGATGCGCTCATTTTCTACGCCCATTTCTTGTTTGGCCAGCGCAAAAGCCTCGCCCATTCCAACAATCTGGTGTGTTGCCAGGGTGCCTGAGCGAAAACCGCGCTCATGACCACCACCGTGCATTTGGGCTTCGATCCGGATACGGGGTTTGCGACGAACATACAGCGCACCGATGCCCTTGGGTCCATAGGTCTTATGGGCGCAGAATGACATCAGATCAACTTTGAGTTTTTGCAGGTCAATCTCGACCTTACCTGTTGCCTGGGCAGCATCGACGTGAAAAATAATATTGTGTTCGCGGCAAATTTCACCAAGCGTGGCGATATCCTGAATCACGCCAATTTCATTATTCACAAACATGACCGAGGCCAGCACGGTATCCGGGCGAATTGCAGCTTTGAATACGTCAAGGTCAATCAGGCCATTTTCCATCACATTCAGGTAGGTGACCTCAAACCCCTGGCGCTCAAGCTCGCGACAAGGATCCAAGACAGCTTTGTGCTCGGTCTTAACGGTGATGATGTGCTTGCCACGCTCAGCATAAAAACCAGCAGCGCCTTTGATCGCCAGATTATTCGACTCTGTCGCACCTGACGTCCAGACAATCTCGCGGGGATCGGCATTAACTAGTTCCGCAACCTGCACGCGAGCGTGCTCAACGGCAGCCTCGGCTTCCCAACCGTAGGCGTGACTGCGCGAAGCCGGGTTGCCCGCATGTTCGTACAACCAAGGGATCATTTTGTCGACGACTCTCGGGTCTACAGGGGTAGTCGCGGAATAGTCAAAGTAAATAGGAAGCGAAGACATATAAAAACTCCAGATATCGCGTAATCGGTTTAACTCTAAGTGCGCAAACTGTACAAATTAATCGTCAGCTGCTTACAAATTGTCAGCTGCTTGCATACTGATACTTAAACACTGACCGGTGTCGGCGTGGGCGATTTGCCCATCACGTTGACCCGTACGCCATTGCCTGCAGCAGTACTGGACTCCTGCAACTGTCGCATCCGCTGCTGATCCACCAGATCCTGGAGGGAAACAGAGTCGAGAAAGTCGACCATTTTACGGTTCAGCGTGGACCAGAGCTCGTGGGTCATGCAAATCCCGGGACGCCCGTCGGTCCCGCTCGTACAGTCCGTCTTGCCTGCGCAATTCGTCGCGTCCAGTGGCTCATCGACGGCGAAAATAATATCCGCTACGGTAATGTTGCGCGCCAGTCTGGCCAGCGTATAACCACCGCCGGGCCCACGCACGCTTTCGACCAGCTCGTGACGCCGCAGCTTACCGAATAGTTGTTCTAAATAAGAAAGGGAAATTGTTTGACGCTGACTGATCGCCGAGAGCGTGACAGGACCGCCCTGCTGACGCAAAGCGAGGTCAATCATGGCCGTAACAGCAAATCGTCCTTTGGTGGTGAGCCGCATGACAGTGTCCTTTTTCAATAAGCAGTCGCTTACCCGACTAAACAACTCAAGTATAGCCAATTCCCGACAAAATTGCTAGGGTTTAACCTGATTAATTTAAAAGGGGAATAAAAAAGACATTAAAAAACCGCGCAGGGCGCGGCTTTTTAAAAATGATGATGCAGGACGTTAAGCGGCCTGATACTGCGTCGCACGCTTGCGAACCAGTTCAAGTACACCCTGGCAGGAGTCTTCGAGATAGTCGAGTACTTTACCAAAGCCCTCAGGACCACCATAGTAAGGATCCGGTACAGTTGCTTCTTCGAATTCATTGGCAAAGCGCATCAGCAACATCAGTTTGTGCTGATGCAGTTTTGGACATTGCTGCTGCAAAGCAGAAAGATTTTCCCAATCCATCGCTAAAATTAGATCGAATTCGCGAAAATCCTCAGGCGAAACCTGTCGAGCCTGGGTACGCGTGATCTCATAGCCACGTTTTTTGGCTGCAGCCAACGCTCGCGCGTCAGGAGCCTCGCCTACGTGGAAGCTATGGGTGCCGGCAGAGTCAACGCCTACGACCTCGGAGAGGCCCGCATCGTTGAGGAGGTGGCGGAATACGCCTTCAGCGCTGGGCGAGCGGCAGGTGTTGCCCATGCATACGAAGAGAACTTTTGTCATCATGGTGCGTATTGTGCGGGAAAACCCGTAAGTTGTACAGCTTTTTTTTACGTAGTTTTACGTCTAAACGTAATTTAATTTAATTTAATTAAACCATTAATATCAAGAGGATACAAAGGTTTATTCAAATATTTATAACATTGAATTACAAAAAAATTTGCAAAAAAATTTACTGTGCTTTTAACAACCGCACCGCAACAATGCATAAAATCCGCTTTACGCACCAGAAAGTAGCGCTCTTTCTTTAAGTATCCGCAACTGATCGCGCACTGCGGCAGCCTGCTCAAACTCAAGGTTACGTGCGTGTTCGAGCATCAGCTTTTCAAGGCGTTTAAACTCTTTGGACAAGGCCTTTTCGTCCGAGAACAAGGCAGCAGAAAAACCCTCTTCGGGCTGATCCCTGAATGCTGGTGCCACAATGCCATCAATCAGCTCCCGAACAGCTTTGCGGACACTGCGCGGCTCAATGCCATGCTCTTCGTTAAAGGCAACCTGCCTGGTACGCCGCCGCTCAGTCTCTCCCATCGCCCGCTTCATCGAATCGGTGATGCGATCGGCGTAGAGAATCGCCCGGCCATTAAGGTTTCGGGCCGCACGTCCGATCGTCTGAATCAGACTGCGGTCTGATCGCAGGAATCCCTCTTTATCTGCGTCCAGAATTGCAACCAGAGAAACCTCTGGGATATCAAGACCTTCGCGAAGCAAGTTAATCCCGACTAGCACATCGAACACACCCAGACGCAGGTCCCGGATAATTTCGACACGCTCGACTGTATCAATATCGGAGTGCAGATAGCGCACACGCACACCATGCTCGGCCAGATAATCTGTCAAATCCTCTGACATCCGCTTGGTCAGCGTGGTCACTAGCACTCTTTCTTCAAGCGCAACGCGTAATTTAATTTCACCCAGCAGGTCATCAACCTGGGTACGCGCGGGCCTGACTTCGACAATCGGGTCGACCAGACCTGTCGGGCGGACCACCTGCTCGACGACCTGACCGGCATGCGCCTGTTCATAATTACCAGGTGTCGCGGACACAAACATACACTGCCGCATGCGCGTCTCAAACTCCTCGAGCTTGAGCGGACGGTTGTCCATCGCCGAGGGCAGCCTGAACCCATAATTGACTAATGTTTCCTTTCGTGCGCGATCGCCCCGGTACATGCCTCCTAACTGGCCGATCGTGACATGACTTTCGTCAATGAACATCAGGGCGTCTTGCGGCAGATAATCAATGAGCGTGGGTGGCGGATCGCCGGGCGCTGCACCCGAAAGGTGACGCGAGTAGTTTTCAATGCCCTTGCAAAACCCAAGCTCAGCGAGCATCTCCAGATCAAAACGGGTGCGCTGTTCAATGCGCTGCGCCTCAATTAGATGACCATTGTCGACAAAGTATTTCACCCGCTCACGTAATTCCTGTTTGATCGCGTCGACCGCACGCAGCACGGTGTCGCGCGGCGTGACGTAATGTGAACCCGGATAAATCGTAAAGCGCGGGACTTTCTGACGCACTTTACCTGTCAAGGGATCAAAAAGCTCCAGACTCTCGACCTCGTCATCAAACAAATTCAAGCGAATAGCAAGCTCCGCACTCTCGGCCGGGAAGACGTCAATCGTCTCGCCACGCGCCCTGAAGGTACCCCGCACGAACTCAGAATCATTACGATCGTATTGCATGGCCACCAGCCGTGCGAGGATTTCGCGCCGCTCAATACGGTCACCTGTGCGCAAACTCAGCACCATTGCGTGGTAATCACCTGGATTGCCAATACCGTAAATACAGGAAACCGTGCCAACGATGATGGTGTCGCGCCGCTCAAGCAAACTCTTGGTCGCAGACAAACGCATCTGTTCGATATGCTCATTGATAGAGGAGTCTTTTTCGATAAAAAGATCGCGCGCAGCCACATAGGCCTCGGGTTGGTAGTAATCGTAGTACGACACGAAATACTCGACCGCATTCCTAGGGAAAAACTCACGCATCTCTGCGTAGAGCTGAGCAGCGAGTGTTTTATTGGGAGCGAGCACCACGGCTGGACGCCCCATTCGTGCAATGACATTGGCCATCGTGAAGGTTTTGCCTGAGCCCGTCACACCAAGCAGGGTCTGGTGCATGAGTCCATCACGAATGCCCTGCTCCAGCAAATCGATCGCATGCGGCTGATCACCGCCAGGAGGATAAGGCTGATACAACTGAAACGGACTATCCGGATAGGAGACAAAGCGCGGCTCCTCCTTGCCGGTCGAAATAGTTGCGTGCGGCACAGCAGACTTGAGACGACTCGCAACCCCTTCATGCGCAATGGCCGCAGGTATGCCTGTCGTGTATGACTCAGCAATCCCCGGTACAAAGGGCGCAGATTGATTGTCCTGCTGATCGGCGGCTGGATCCAACCCGTCCAGTTCCGGGGTAGAACCGTCCAGATCCGGTGAAGGTGTATCAGTTGGATTCTCCTGCGGTGCAGGGATGATCTTGGTTTTTTGTGGCTTGGCCATGCTAGACTTATTCGGGTAAACCCCCCATTATGTCCTGCGGTCACAAAAGCGTCTACCTTTAATATTGTGACTGTTGTCAACCTAAGCCGTACAACTCAGCCGTATAACTTACTGAAAAATCTGATGAGCACCCTATTTCACTCCGTCGAACTCGCCCCACGTGATCCCATTCTTGGTTTGAATGAGCAATTCAACGCGGATACCCGCCCAACCAAGGTTAATCTCGGTGTAGGCGTCTATTACGACGACCTGGGACGCATTCCTTTGCTGGCTGCCGTCCATCAGGCCGAAGTTGCTCGCGTTGCAGCATCCGTTTCGCGTGGCTACCTGCCAATCGAGGGGATCGCAGGCTACAACAAGGGCGCTCAGGAACTGGTACTCGGTCAAAACTCCCCACTGATTGCTGCAGGCCGTGTCATCACAATGCAGACACTTGGTGGGACAGGCGCACTTAAAGTCGGTGCAGACTATCTCAAGCAACTCGTGCCCAACGCGCAGGTCGCAATCAGCAACCCGAGCTGGGAAAACCACCGTGCGCTGTTCGAACGTGCCGGTTTTGAGGTTGTGAACTACCCCTACTACGATGCAGCAACCCATGGGCTGGATTTTCAGGGGATGATCGCCTCGCTGCGCGCGATGCCCGCCCAGACCATCGTCGTACTGCATGCTTGCTGCCATAACCCCACCGGTGTGGACGCAACACCCGAACAATGGCGCGAAATCGCCAAAGTCGTTAAAGAACAGAATCTGATTCCGTTCCTCGACATTGCTTACCAGGGTTTTGGCGATAGCCTTGAGCAAGACGCCACAGCCGTGCGCATGTTTGCAGACATGGGGATGAATATGTTCATCAGTTCCTCATTCTCAAAATCCTTTTCGCTTTACGGTGAACGCGTTGGCGCTTTGTCTGTTGTAACCGCAAACAAGGACGAGTCGACCCGGGTACTGAGCCAGATCAAGCGTGTCATCCGCACCAACTACTCCAATCCTCCAACGCATGGCGGCACGATTGTCGCGACCGTTCTGAATACACCTGAACTTTTCGCGATGTGGGACAAAGAGCTCGCGGGTATGCGCAACCGTATCCGCCTGATGCGCGAACAGCTGGTCGACAAACTCAAAGAGTATGGCGTCAAGCAGGATTTCAGTTTTGTTAAAAAGCAGCGTGGTATGTTTTCCTATTCAGGCATGACCGCCGCCCAGGTGGACCGACTGCGCGATGAACATGCCATCTACGCGGTGAGCAGCGGCCGGATTTGTGTGGCTGCGCTCAATAGCGGAAATATTGATGCGGTGGCCAAAGCGATGGCTTCTGTATTGAAATAATAAGGCATCACCAGTACGCCAAACTTAAGCGGGTTTGGCTTTTAAAAGGTCAGAGGAATTCTTTTGAATTTTTCTGGCCTTTTTTAACATCAGGTTTGAGTCTGTACATGCTCGATTTACATAAGGCTATTTTTCTGACACTGCCGACATATCAACAATCTTAACAATAGATAATCCAAGTAGATAATCCAAGTAGATTATCTGAGTAGAGTGATTAATTAGGTTTTTTTAAAAAAAACTATAAATAAATTATCTATACAGTAAATGATGAAAATAAAAGATTATCAAAATAATTAATCGAATAGTTAATCATCAGCAGGCGAATAGTTAATGATCAGAAGACTCGATAATCCGATCAATAGATTATCTGAATAAATGATAGTTTGAATAAATGATGGTTTGAAAAATTGAAGATTTGATACATTTAGTGACCACATGTATTAATTATCAAACCGTTACACTTCGTAAGTGAAACAGGACTTTATAATAGATGACTTAAAGAACTTATATTTTATTTGCTGGTTTCAGTCCGAAAGAAATTTAACGCTTCAGTCCGAAAGCAACTTAACTAAAAAATACTAAATAAAAAAATCAATTATTTGCAAAGTTCTTTAAATTTATTAGCAATTAAAGTTGTCATTGATTTTAAATTGCACAATACAGCCCAAAACTGCATTATTTAAATGCAAATACGCCGATATAATTTGTCACGCTTATCGCAAACTCATCGCTCATAAAACGAATAGACTGCGATGAACATTTATCAGAAAATTACTGAAAAGTAATGATTTTATTCACAAATAAATCGATTAATGTTTATTTTATAGATTAGTTAACATGTCAGAAATTTTTGAATTAACCAGTCAATTTTCAAAAGATCTTGAGAAGTCTCTGAGAATCTTTTACAAAGGAAGACTCCCTTCTTTTTCAACAATTGCTAGAGACTTTTCGTTGCGCGCCCCGCACCTTAACCATGTGAGCAGTGAAACTATCAGAAAATGGTTAAGAGGCGAAAACTTGCCGCATATCACGCGACTCCAGGTATTGAAAGAATGGCTCTCTGACATGCCTGAAGCCTCGCAAGTATCCCACGCCAGATGTGAAAAAGATTTCAAAATTTTAGAAGTAAAAAAGGAAATCCCCCATTCAATTCAAGAAAGCAGCCAATCTGGACTCAATGAACCAGACTTTAATGGCATGGTGTCTTTTCTCGAACAAGTCTCCAAACTGAACCACAATCAGTACAACAAACTTATCAACCTTATTGCACTCGTTTATTCAAAAAATGAACAAAAAAATGAGATGAGTGAACTTCATTCATAGGTAATAAGAAAGCAATTGGAAAAGTAACTAGGAAGGCAATTAAGGAAGTAAATAAAGAAGCATATCTAAGTATCCGGCACGATCATTTGCATATTGGATCGACTTCACTCATAATGCTGTACATAAACACAGCACTGGGTGACCTACTTGAATATCAATCTTACTGATCGGCAACAGCAGATTCTGGATTTGATCCGTCATGCAATTGTTGAGACGGGCTTTCCTCCGACACGTGCAGAGATCGCGCATACCTTAGGTTTCAAATCAGCTAATGCTGCCGAGGATCACTTGCGTGCTCTAGCCAAAAAGGGAATGATCGAGTTGACAGCAGGCGCCTCCCGGGGAATCAAGCTGACCGATGCATCACGACACTTTTCTAGTGAATCTGAATCAGAGTTCGATGCTGATAGCGGGTCACAGGACAAAATTCAGATCCGCTCATTGCCTGGTGCGGGTAATATCCTTCTTCCATTGATCGGTCGCGTCGCTGCTGGCTTCCCCATGCTCGCCACCGAAAACATCGAAAAAGAACTCAGTGTTGACCCAGACCTATTTTCACAGCGGCCAGACTATCTGCTTAAGGTAAAAGGTCTCAGCATGCGCGATGCTGGCATCCTGGATGGAGATCTGCTCGCCATCAAAAAGACCTCTGAGGCACGTAATGGCCAGATTGTTGTCGCACGTATCGATGATGAGGTGACTGTCAAACGTCTTTCGCGCCATGGCACATCCATCGAGCTCTTACCTGAAAATCCTGATTTCGACCCTATCATCATTAAACCGGGTCAGGATTTCTCTCTTGAAGGCATCGCTTTAGGTTTAATCCGCAACACACCGTTACAGTAAATTATTCGTCTGTCTGGCGCCATTGGAATAAGTTATTCGTCCAAGTTACGACTTTGCAATAAATTATTCATCCGACTCACGTAACTGGGATAAGGCCCGTCTATCACGTTTTGTGGGGCGCCCAGTCAGATTCTGAGCAGGCTCAGAGTAGTACTTTCGTCTTTCTGCCAGAGTCTGTTTACCCAGTAAGCTTTCAGGCGTCTCGTCATATAGGATTTTGGCAATAGAAGCTGCTCTTCGGGTTTCGGTGACTCCGCGCACCAACAATTCCGTCTTCTCCTGTTCACGCACAATCACCAGTCGGTCCCCTACCCTAATTGCACGTGCCGGTTTGGCTCGCTCACCGTTGACATGAACACGCCCCACTTCTACAGCGTTACTCGCCAACGTGCGTGATTTATAAAATCGCGCAGCCCACAACCATTTATCTAGCCTGACCGAGTCCAGAGAGAATTCCATCGTGAATTAAAACCTGCGGGTTGATGAGGATTGATCAAAAAGAAAATGGGCACCTAACGGCACCCACCTTCTATTACTCTAACCGGCGACGGGATGACACTCCCAATCGTCCTCTTAGTGCTTGAGCATAGGATCGTTAGCGTCTGTCGTTGCCGGTTTAGCGACAACGGCTTCGACTGGCACTTCATCAGGTAAAGGCTGAGGCACGCGTTCGAGCGCCACTTCCAACACCTTATCGATCCAGCGAACCGGCACAATCTCAAGCTGGTTCTTAACCGCGTCAGGGATTTCAGAGAGATCTTTGACGTTTTCAGCAGGAATCAATACCGTCTTGATACCACCACGATGTGCAGCAAGGAGCTTCTCTTTCAGTCCACCAATCGGAAGCACTTCGCCCCGCAACGTGATCTCACCAGTCATGGCTACATCGGCACGCACCGGAATACGTGTCAATGCTGAGACCATGGCCGTTGCAATCGCAATACCAGCAGATGGGCCATCCTTAGGTGTTGCGCCCTCAGGAAAGTGAACGTGCACATCACGTTTTTCGAACACAGTGTCGGCAATGCCCAGTGAGCGTGAACGGGCACGCACCACAGTCCGGGCAGCCTCAACTGATTCCTTCATTACATCACCGATCGAACCGGTTCGCTGAATCACACCTTTACCAGGCATGTCAGCGACTTCAATGGTCAGCAAATCGCCACCCACTTCGGTCCATGCAAGACCGTTGACCTGTCCGATCTGATTATCTTTCTCGGCCATACCAAAACTAAAGCGCTTAACACCGAGGTAGTCGCTCAAGTTCTCTGAAGTCACTACCACTTGAGGCAGTGGCTCCTTGGATTGAGCAGCCTTCTGGACTTCAGCGTCTGCGAGCAGTTTCTTGACAACTTTACGACAGATTTTGCCGACGTCGCGCTCAAGGGAACGCACACCCGCTTCACGCGTGTAATAACGCACGATATCGCGCAATGCGGACTCTTCCACAGCAAGCTCTTCGGGTTTCACGCCGTTGTTCTTCATCACCTTAGGTAGCAGGTGATCTTTGGCAATATGAATTTTTTCCTCTTCGGTGTAACCGGACAGACGAATGACTTCCATCCGGTCCAGCAGCGCAGGAGGAATATTCAAAGTATTACTGGTTGCCACAAACATCACGTCAGACAAGTCAAAATCGACTTCGACATAATGATCCTGAAACGTATGATTTTGTTCCGGATCAAGCACCTCAAGCAGAGCTGAAGCCGGATCACCGCGGAAGTCCTGACCTAACTTATCAATTTCATCAAGCAGGAACAAGGGATTGCGCACGCCCACTTTGGTCATGTTTTGCAAAATCTTACCTGGCATCGAACCAATGTAGGTGCGACGGTGACCGCGAATCTCAGCCTCGTCACGCACACCACCTAGCGCCATACGAATAAACTTTCGATTCGTAGCTTTGGCAATAGACTGGCCAAGGGACGTCTTACCCACGCCTGGAGGACCTACCAGACAGAGGATTGGAGCTTTGACTTTATCAACACGCTGTTGCACAGCAAGATATTCAAGAATGCGTTCTTTGACTTTATCCAGACCATAATGGTCGTTATCGAGCACCGACTCAGCGTTTGGAATCGAATTGTTGACCTTGTTCTTCTTGCGCCATGGCAAGCCAATGACCGTATCAATATAGTTACGGATCACAGTCGCCTCAGCGGACATGGGCGACATGAGTTTAAGTTTTTTAAATTCGCTATCAACCTTTTTCTTGGCATCTTTTGGCAGATGCGCAAGCAGGATTTTTTTCTCGAGCTCTTCGATATCGGCGCCTTCTTCGCCCTCGCCCAACTCTTTCTGAATCGCCTTAACTTGCTCGTTCAGATAGTAGTCACGCTGGCTTTTCTCCATCTGCTTTTTAACGCGTCCACGAATGCGCTTTTCGACCTGGAGGATGTCGATTTCAGTTTCGAGTTGGGCCAGTAAGGCTTCAAGACGTTCTGCAGTCGGAAAAATCTCGAGCATTTTTTGTTTTTGCTCAAGCTTCAAGGGTAAGTGCGCTGCAATCGTATCAGCCAGGCGGCCTGCATCATCGATGCCGGCAAGCGAGGTGAGAATTTCGGGTGGGATTTTTTTATTCAGTTTGACGTATTGTTCAAACTGACCAACGATGGCGCGTCTCAGTGCTTCGATTTCAGCACCGACAGTGGCGTCTGGCACTAATGGCAACACCTCGGACGTGAAGTGTGTCTCGGCATCATGAATCGCAGTCACCCGTGCACGCTGGGCACCCTCGACAAGCACTTTAACGGTACCGTCCGGTAGTTTGAGCATCTGCAGGATCGTGGCCACACAGCCGATTTCATACACATCATCAGGTGTGGGATCGTCTTTTCCAGCGGACTTCTGGGCAGCCAGCATAATGCTTTTACCGGCTTCCATCGCTGCTTCAAGCGCACGAATCGAACGTGGACGTCCCACAAACAGTGGGATCACCATATGGGGGAATACGACCACATCGCGTAAAGGCAATAGTGGCAGATTGATCGTTTCTGAAGGGAGGGTCTGATTTGCAGACATGATGTCATCCTAAGAAGTTCTCGGCAAATCCAAACTGGGCAAAGCAGCCGGTGCAAGGCCCGTATTTATACGAATATGATTGTTATATGGACGATAGCTGAAAATTCAAGCGTTCGTCACGCAGAAACTAAAAAGCCCCTACAAAGGGGCTGGAAAATCGATATAAGGCGCGGGATTTTAGGCCGCCGCGTCTCGAATCGAGGTTTTTTGAGACGCATTATTTTCGATTTCAGTCGGATCAGCGAAAATTAGCAGAGGCTTACCATGACCCTCGATCGCTGCCGCATCCAGCACCACACGTTTGATATTGCCCCGTGTTGGCAATTCATACATGGTGTCAAGCAAGGCTAATTCAAGGATGGAACGCAGACCACGTGCGCCAGTTTTACGCTTGATCGCTTTGCGAGCGATTGCGCGTAAAGCATCTGGACGAATCTCCAGCTCGGCGCCTTCCATGGCGAACAGTTTTTGAAACTGTTTGACCACGGCGTTCTTGGGCTCAGTCAGAATCTTGATCAAGGTGTCTTCGTCAAGCTCCTGAAGAGTCGCAATCACTGGCAAGCGACCCACAAGCTCAGGGATCAGACCGAATTTGACCAGATCCTCTGGTTCGACATCCAGGAACGTGTCACCAGTAGATTGATTCGATTTTGAATCAATTGACGCACCAAAACCAATTCCTGAACGTTCGGTGCGGTTACGAATGACTTTTTCGAGTCCATCGAATGCGCCACCCACAATAAAGAGAATGTTAGTAGTGTCAACCTGTACAAAATCCTGATTCGGATGCTTACGACCACCCTGAGGAGGAACCGAGGCAACGGTACCTTCGATCAGTTTGAGCAAAGCTTGCTGTACGCCCTCGCCTGACACATCACGGGTAATCGAAGGATTGTCGGACTTACGGGAAATCTTATCGATTTCGTCGATATAGACAATCGCACGTTGTGCTTTTTCAACTTCGTAATTGCAATTCTGAAGCAGTTTTTGAATGATGTTTTCGACGTCTTCACCGACATAACCGGCTTCGGTGAGCGTCGTTGCATCAGCCATGACAAACGGCACATTCAGCTGACGAGCGAGCGTCTGGGCAAGCAACGTTTTACCTGAACCAGTAGGACCAATCAGCAGAATATTGCTCTTTGAGAGCTCAACATCATCGCCTTTGATCTCGCCATGACGCAGACGTTTATAGTGGTTGTAAACAGCAACAGCCAGTACACGTTTGGGAGCAGTCTGTCCGATGACATACTGATCCAAAAACGCCTTGATTTCTGCGGGAGTCGGCAAATCAGTACGAATCGACTCACGCGCATTCGCCTGGGCTTCTTCGCGAATGATGTCGTTGCATAAATCAATGCATTCATCACACACAAACACCGATGGACCCGCGATCAGCTTACGAACTTCGTGCTGATTTTTATTACAAAATGAGCAATGCAAAGCCTTGGTGCTTGCAGGTGCTTTGGTCATAAACGATTCAATCCAGAAATAATGACGTCTTTATACTGAGTCGGCGCGGGTTGTGAGCACCTTGTCGATCAAGCCATAGGTTGCTGCGTCTTCGGCAGACATGAAGTTATCCCGCTCGGTGTCAACTTCGATACGCTCGATGGACTGGCCCGTATTCTTGGCGAGCATATCGTTGAGACGTGAACGCAAATCCAGAATCTCGCGTGCCTGAATTTGAATGTCAGTTGCCTGACCTTGAGCTCCACCCGATGGCTGGTGAATCATGATGCGAGAGTTTGGCAGGGAAAAGCGTTTGCCTTTATTGCCAGCAGCCAACAAAAATGCACCCATACTGGCCGCAAGGCCTGTACACAGCGTCGAGACCTCAGGTTTAATGAAATGCATGGTGTCATAGATCGCCATGCCTGCATAAACCGAGCCGCCAGGTGAGTTGATATAGAGGGCGACATCCTTATCAGGATTTTCGGACTCCAGGAACAACAATTGCGCGACGATCAGGTTGGCGGACTGGTCATTGACCGGTCCAACTAGGAAGATCACACGCTCTTTGAGCAGTCTTGAATAAATATCATAGGAGCGCTCGCCCCGACCCGACTGCTCAACAACCATCGGAATGTAACCAAGACCGGTGGGGGTGACTGATGAACCACCGTGCATGGATGCATAAAAATCGGTAAAGCGTTGCATAGTTAAGCAGTTCCCATAATTTGATCAAAAGGCACGGCTTCGTCTTCGACTTGTGCTTTGGCCAAGGCATGCTGGACGACGTTGTCTTCCAGAACGATCCCTTCGACTTCGGCACGACGCGCGCGGTCTGACAAATAATAGCTGACAACCTGTGCAGGCTGTTCGTAATTCGCTGCGAACTCTTCGATGCGGACGCGAACCTGCTCAGGCTTTGCCTGGAGCTGTTCTTTTGAGACCAGTTCGGAGACCAGCAGACCCAGACGCACACGACGCTCGGCTTCTGCGGTAAAGGCATCCGCCGGAATAGGCATGGAATCAGCGTTTGGAACGCCACGCTGTTTGAGTTCGGCGCGGGCAGCAACTACACGCTCGGCGCATTCTTCGTCAATCAGGGCTTTTGGCACATCAAAAGTAGCAGCTTCGACCAAAGCATTCATCACGCTGGTCTTGGTGCGAGCCATGGTGCGGGCTTTGACTTCGCGTTCTATGTTGCCACGGATGTCTGCGAGTAGTTTTTCAACATCACCCTCGACCTGTCCGAGTGACTTTGCAAACTCTGCATCCATCGCAGGCAGCACGGGCTCAGCAACTTCTTTAAGAGTGACGGTGAACTCAGCTGTTTTGCCAGCAACATCCTTACCACCATAATCCGCCGGAAAAGCAACGGGGAAGACTTTGGATTCGCCAGTTTTCATGCCGCGCACTGCAGTTTCGAACTCAGGCAACATACGACCCTGACCCAGAACAAATGGGAAGTCGTCTGCTTTTCCGCCTTCGAAAGGCACACCATCAATGGTGCCAGCAAAATCAAGCGTGACACGGTCGTCATCAGCTGCAACACGATCAGCACGGGCTTCGTACTGAGCGCGCTGCTTGCGCAGGACGTCAATGGTGCGCTGGACTTCTTCTTCACCGACTTCGGTGACAGCACGTTTGATTTTCAGCGTTGCGAGGTCAGGAACCGTAATGGTTGGGTAGACCTCAAACGTTGCTGTAAACGCGAGTGTGCTTTCTGGCGTGCCTTCGGTTTTTGGTTCGAGTTTGGGTGCGCCAGCGATGCGCAGACCTGCAGCCTGGATCGCTTGTTCGAACGCCTGTCCAACTTTGCTGTTGATCGCATCGTAGCGGATGCCTGGGCCATGCGAGCGCTCAAGCATCGACATCGGCACTTTACCGGGACGAAATCCGGCGACTTTGGCAGTGCGTGCGGCACGCTTGAGTTCGGACTGAACAGTTTGTTCGACGTCGGCCATTGAGACCGAGAGTTCAACACGGCGCTCGAGGCCGGAGAGAGTTTCAACCACAGGTTGCATGTAGATCTACCAAACAGTATGTACAGCGCAGCAATATGCCCACGCCGAATTAATGGATCGGGTTGGTGCGAAGGGCGGGACTCGAACCCGCACACCTTTCGGCGTCAGGACCTAAACCTGGTGCGTCTACCAATTTCGCCACCTTCGCAATAGTAGCCAAGTATTGTAGCGCACCCTCGGCGTGGTTTCCGACCCCTGGCTTCCAAGAGGCCTTTCTACTGGTTAAAATAGGCATATGAATCCGCGCCTAGACACCCTGCAGCCCTATCCTTTCGAAAAATTACGTGCCCTGCTCGCCCAGGCTGGCCCGCTTCCAGAGGGGCTCAGACCGATCAATCTATCGATCGGCGAGCCCAAACACGCCGCTCCAGAATGCATCAAAACAGCCATGCTGGGCGCGCTGGGGGGACTGTCCGTCTACCCCCCGACCAAAGGCGAGCCTGCCTTGCGACAGGCAATCAGCCAGTGGATTGGCCGACGCTACGGCATCCCTGCCCCCAATCCTGACACACAGGTATTGCCTGCACTGGGCTCGCGCGAAGCGCTGTTTGCCTTTGCACAAACGGTACTGGACTCCACCCGAGACGGTATTGTGGTCTGTCCCAACCCTTTTTATCAGATCTATGAGGGCGCTGCCCTGCTGGGCGGTGCGACGCCTTATTACGTGAACTCTGACCCAGAACAGAATTTTCGTTGCGACTGGTCAACGGTACCCACAGAAATTTGGGCGCGCACACAGTTGCTGTTTGTCTGCTCACCTGGCAACCCAGCCGGTAATGTCATGTCGCTCGAAGACTGGAAACAACTGTTTGAGCTCTCCGATCGCTACGGATTTGTGATTGCTTCAGACGAGTGCTATTCCGAGATTTATCTCGATGAAGCGAGTCCACCCCTGGGTGGCATGCAGGCAGCCTTTCAGCTGGGACGCCACGATTTTAAGAATCTAGTGTCTTTTTCGAGCTTGTCCAAGCGTTCCAACGTACCCGGCATGCGCTCTGGATTTGTCGCGGGCGATGCGACGCTGATGGCTAAATTCCTGTTATACCGCACCTATCACGGCAGCGCGTTATCGCCCGTGGTGTCCACGGCCAGCATCGCTGCCTGGAATGACGAAGCGCATGTCATCGATAATCGCAGCCTTTACCGCGCCAAATTTGATGCCGTCCTCCCCATTCTTGAACCTGTGCTCGACGTCAAACGTCCTGATGCCTCGTTTTATCTTTGGGCGGGCACGGTAGGACCGGATGATGCATTTGTCCGCGATTTGCTCACGCATACTGCGGTCACCGTCCTACCGGGAAGTTACGTCGGCAGGACCGAACATGGCATCAATCCTGGCTTGAACCGGATCCGGATTGCCCTGGTCGCGCCACTTGCGGATTGTATCGAAGCGGCTCACCGGATTGCTGCGTTTGTTCGCCAGCAAAAATAACTTATTGATATTTGTCACGCTTGACAAAAGAATTTTTCTTTAGTGTGCCGATACTGACTTTTCCTATAGTATGCCGGCATTGAATTTATATCCTTGCTGAACAACACCTTACACAGGGCTCTTATGACACTCGATCTACAAACCACCATTGAAAACGGCTGGGAAAATCGCGCCACACTTTCACCTGACATGGCGGATCCCGCCATCCGTGAAGCCGTTGAACACACGATTAACGCACTCGATACAGGTTCACTTCGCGTTGCCGAAAAAATCGACGGAAAATGGGCTGTGCATCAATGGATTAAAAAAGCTGTGCTGCTTTCTTTCCGCCTGAATGACAATATCGTGATGGGTCAGCCACCCATGCAGTTTTACGACAAAGTGCCCCTTAAATTTGCCGACTTTCACACCGGAGCCTTCCAAAGTGGTGGCTATCGCGTCGTACCTCCAGCCGTAGCCCGCCGTGGCGCCTTTATCGGCCGCAACGTCGTGCTGATGCCTTCATACGTCAACATCGGCGCCTACGTCGACGAAGGCACCATGGTTGATACCTGGGCCACCGTTGGCTCGTGTGCGCAGATCGGCAAGAACGTGCACCTTTCGGGTGGCGTGGGCATTGGCGGCGTGCTTGAGCCCCTGCAGGCCAATCCCACCATCATCGAAGACAACTGCTTTATCGGTGCGCGCTCCGAAGTCGTCGAGGGCGTCATTGTCGAAGAAAACTCAGTATTGGCGATGGGCGTTTTCCTGTCCCAGAGCACGCGCATTTACGACCGCGAAACCAAAGAAATTCATTACGGTCGCGTGCCTTCCGGTTCGGTTGTCGTCCCGGGCTCGCTGCCATCGGCCGATGGCAGCCATAGTCTGAATTGCGCAATCATCGTCAAGCGTGTCGACGCACAGACACGCGCAAAAACCAGCATCAACGACTTGTTGAGAGCCTGATGCGAGCAGCAATCTGATGTCTGACAATATCCACGCATCCCGGGATGCTTTGCTTTCTGTGCGAGATCTGATTCGCTATGGTGTTTCACGATTCAATCAGGCCAAACTATCTTTTGGCCATGGTTCGGACAATGCCTGGGACGAAGCCGTCTATCTCGTACTGTTTGCACTACATTTGCCACCCGATCAGCTCGAGCCTTTCATGGATGCGCGGGTTTTGCCAGAAGAGCGCGCACGCGCGCTCGATCTGATTGATCGGCGTTGCGAGTTGCGACTCCCCGCGCCTTATTTGACACAAGAGGCATGGCTTCAGGGCTATCGCTTCCATGTCGACGAGCGGGTCATCGTGCCACGCTCACCACTCTCTGAACTACTGATGGCTCAGCTCAGTCCCTGGATTGCAGATCCTTATGAGGTCACCAGCTTACTGGATCTGTGTACGGGCTCTGGTTGCCTAGCGATCATCGCCGCGCATCAGTTCCCCGAAGCGCTGGTTGATGCCACAGACATCTCTAAAGACGCACTCGAAGTCGCTCAAATAAATGTTCGTGAACATGCGCTGACTGAACGGGTCAATCTGCATCATGGCAGTCTGTACGATCCGCTTCCAATCGCTTCACGCTACGACATCATCATCAGCAACCCGCCCTATGTCAACAGTGCGTCGATGCTCACACTGCCCAGTGAGTATCAGCATGAACCTTCTCTCGCGCTTGCAGGCGGCGAGGATGGTATGGATCTCGTACGCACCATCATTGAACAAGCCCCTGCGCATCTCACGGACCATGGAATTTTGCTGATCGAAATCGGACACGAACGTCATTACTTTGAAGCTGCCTTCCCAGAGCTCGATCCTGTGTGGCTGGACACCACAGACTCTTCGGACCAAATTCTGTTATTGACCCGCGAGCAGTTGTCCTCGTGATTCGCGCCTCAGGACTGACCGTACGGCGTGGTGCGAAAGTACTCCTCGACCAGACTGATTTTGTAGTGCATCCAGGCGAACGTGTCGGCTTTGTTGGCAAGAATGGTGCCGGTAAATCCACGCTCTTTGCGCTGATTCAGCATGAGATCGAAGCCGATGCCGGCAACCTGGACATACCTTCGGGATGGCGTGTCGCCAGCGTCGAGCAAGAGATTGCTTCGAGCAATATGCCAGCGCGCGAATTCGTCATTGATGGAGACGTGCGGCTGCGCCAGTTACAAGCACAGCGCCTCGAAGCCGAGCACGATGATGGACACGAACATCACGGCTCACGCATTGCAGAACTCGAAGCAGAACTCATTGAAGCGGGTGCCTGGACCTCTGCTTCGCGCGCGGAACAACTGTTGGCGGGCCTGGGCTTTACGCCAGAGCAATGGCTGCAGCCGGTGGATAGTTTTTCCGGTGGCTGGCGAATGCGTCTGGCTCTGGCGCGCGCCCTGATGGCACCGTCGGAACTCTTGCTGCTTGATGAGCCGACTAACCATCTGGATCTCGATGCCATGCTCTGGCTCGAGCGCTGGCTGGCAGCCTATGAAGGCACGGTCCTGCTGATCTCGCACGACACCGAGTTCCTCGATGCAGTGGCCCAAACCATTCTGCATTTTGATCACGGCAAACTGAATCGCTACAAAGGTGGCTACGAAGATTTTGTCATCCAGCGTTCTGAACGCTTGCGCCTGACCAAAATCGCCTTTGACAGGCAGTCACGCGAAAAAGACAGACTACAAGGTTTTATTGACCGCTTTAAAGCCAAAGCATCCAAGGCTAAGCAGGCACAGAGCCGGGTCAAAGCGCTCGCACGTATGGATTTACTCGCGCCGATTCATGCCGAATCTGGAATCGATATCCGTATCCCCTCGCCTGCAGAAATGCCCGATCCTCTGCTGGTGCTTGATGATATGCAGGCCGGTTACACCACCTCGAGTGGTGAAGTCGTAACAATTTTGCGCAATGTCAAGCTCATGGTGCGTGGCGGCGACCGGATCGGTATTCTGGGAGTCAATGGCGCCGGTAAAAGTACCCTGGTCAAGACGCTCGCTGGCGAACTTGAGGTCCAGGGCGGCAGTCGGAACGCCTCACGCGGTCTTGAAGTCGGCTACTTTGCCCAGCATCAGCTCGACATGCTGGATCTGGATAGCAGTCCTCTGGAGCATCTGGCACGCCTGGCACCTGATACACGTGAGCAGGAATTACGCAATTACCTGGGTGGTTTTGGTTTTGGTGGTGATCGAGTCACAGACAAAGTTGCCCCCATGTCTGGCGGAGAAAAAGCGCGTCTGGCCCTCTCTTTGATCGTCTGGCAAAAACCCAACCTCTTATTACTGGATGAGCCCAGTAACCACCTGGACGTTGACACGCGCGAGGCACTCACGCGTGCCCTTGCCGAGTTCGGCGGCAGCATGCTGCTAGTCTCGCATGACCGGCATTTATTGCGCACAACCGTTGATAGTTTCTGGATTGTTGCAAACGGCCGCGTAGAAGCCTTTGATGGCGATCTCGAAGATTACCGTGACTGGTTAATGCAGCACCAAGCCAGCGTGCGCAAAGAAGAAGCTGCGGCGCGTCAGGCCTTGCGTAGCGAAGTCGGGAGCACCACAGGCCTTGACAACACGGGAGTCGATCGCAAGCAACAAAAGCGCGAAGAAGCCGAGCAGCGTCAGCGCGTTGCCCACTTGCGTAAACCTCTCGATGCCAAGCTTAAAAAGATCGAAAAAGAACTCGAACAGGTGCAGGCACAGCTGGTGAGCCTCAACACCTTGATTGCTGATCCTGATTTTTACTCAGAAGCACGTCGACAGGAGCGCGTCACCAGCATGGCCCAACACGGGGAGCTGACAAAGCGCTGCGCGCAACTCGAAGAAAGCTGGCTGGATCTTCAAACAGAGCTTGAAGATCTTGGCAACGCCTGATACTGGCTTGGGAACATCTGGTACGTCTTAGGAACGCCTAATAAACCCTGCTATCGATCAAAAACAGATAGCGCTGTCCAATTGAAGTCAAAGATACTTTAAGTCTGAGGCAAAACTTGGAAAGAACAGCTGGATGCACGGAAATCCCTTATTACAAGTTAAAATATGTAAATAATAAAAAGAGACTTTGCGTGGGCTGCCCTTGCCCGCGTAAGGTTTTTTTTTGCCTTGCCTAATCTTCTTGAGAATCACGTGAAAACTAATTGGCTGAAGTCGCTCTATTTACAAGTCTTGATCGCAGTGACAATTGGCGTGTTGCTTGGTCATTTTTATCCAAGTGCCGGCGAATCAATGAAACCCTTGGGTGATGGCTTTATCAAGCTCATCAAGATGGTCATTGCTCCAATCATTTTCTGTACGGTCGTGTCTGGCATTGCCGGCATGGAAAGCATGAAAAAAGTCGGTAAGACCGGTGGTTATGCGCTGATGTACTTTGAAGTTGTTAGCAGCATCGCACTGATCATTGGATTGATTACCGTCAACGTCATTGCACCAGGCAGTGGCATGAACATCGATGCAAACACAATTGATACAAAAAGCATTAAAGCCTACACAGACCCAAGCAAGATGCAGGGTACTGTCGATTTTCTACTGAATATTATTCCAAACACGGTTGTAGATGCTTTTGCAAAAGGTGAGATTTTGCAAGTGCTATTGATCGCGATTATGTTTGGTTTTGCGTTGCACAGACTCGGCGCAAAAGGTCGCCTGGTGTTTGATCTGATCGACAAAGTTTCACACGTGTTCTTCAGCATTGTCAGCATGATCATGAAGCTCGCACCAATTGGTGCCTTTGGTGCGATGGCGTTCACCGTTGGCAAGTATGGCCTGGGTTCGCTGTTTTCGCTGGGCAAACTGATGGGCACCTTCTATCTCACTTGCCTGATTTTTGTCTTTGTTGTGCTTGGTGCGATTTCAATGTTTCATGGCTTCAGTGTCTGGAAACTGATCAAGTACATCAAAGAAGAACTGCTGATCGTTTTGGGTACATCGTCATCAGAATCCGTCTTGCCACGCATGCTGGCAAAGATGGAAAATCTGGGTGTACAGAAATCTGTCGTAGGTCTCGTCATTCCTGCAGGCTATTCCTTTAACCTGGACGGTACTTCAATCTATCTGACGATGGCGGCAGTGTTTGTTGCGCAGGCGACCAATACACCACTCGACCTGGGTCATCAGATCACACTCCTTGCGGTGCTGTTACTCACCTCTAAAGGTGCAGCAGGCGTGACAGGCAGCGGCTTTATTGTTCTGGCGGCCACATTGGGTGCGGTGGGTCATGTCCCCGTAGCGGGTCTTGCCTTGATTCTGGGAATTGACCGTTTTATGTCCGAAGCACGTGCACTGACTAACCTGGTCGGCAACGCGGTGGCGACGATTGTGGTGGGCAAGTGGTGTGGTGAAGTCAATGATGCCAAGTTACAAGCGCACCTGAATCACGAGACCTATATTGACGCAAATGATCCAGAACTTGAAATGGTCGAAACCGAAGAAGGCGGCAAACTTGTACCTGCTGCAATTAAATGAACTGATTAAACGTTCAGCTAGGGTGAGTTTGTAAAAAATTTACTAACAGCTTTAAGGGTTAAGCCACAATTGTTTGATATTCAACATCCAAAACAATTCAACGGTTTAACCCGCTAGCCGAAACGTCAGATTGATCCGCTCGGCACCCCACGTCTCATGAACGCCAGGAGGTAATGGCAACACGCCATGAAACCGCAAGCGGGCCGCACCGCCCCAAACAAGTACATCTCCGTGAACAAGCTCTAAACGGCTGACGGGATCGCTGCGCTGATCGCCACCAAAGACAAAGGTCGCTGGCAGGCCAAGCGAGACTGATACGATGGGCGCACTAAAGTCACGTTCATTCCTGTCCTGATGCAAGGACATTTTAGTGCCTGGCAGATACCGGTTGATTAAACAGGAATCAGGATTGAAAGCAGCAAAACCTGCCTCAGTTGCTGCAGTCCGGGCCAGCGTCTGAAAAGACTCAGGCATGGCAGGCCAGGCATATCCTGTCAATGGATCGCGTGCAACATAACGATAGCCATATTGATCGCTATGCCAACCTAGCGCACCACATGCAGTGGTCGACACCGACATCTCAAAACCACCAGGAGTCGTGAGTTGGCGCAATGGTGAGGTTTGGGCAATCTGCGCAATCTCAGCCGCTAAGGCTGAAGCGCACGCTGATGCAAAACCATGTAAAAGTGCGATTCCAGAACCGAGGTGTTCCGTGTAAACGGAGTCCTCTGAGAGTCGGGAAAACAAATCAGCCATCAGCTCTGAATGATATCGAGCTTTGCAATGCCCAGGGCGAGTGTCTTGGCCCCGACTTCCCGGAACTGGATTTGCGCTTGCGCATCCATACCAGTACCTGACAAGCCAATCACCGTACCCTCGCCAAAGCGTGCATGACGCACGCCTTGACCTACGCGGAATTGCTGAGCCCCTACAGTCACGCCACTCGCCAGCATTTTGGCCGGTACAGTCGATTGGGGAGCGGCCGCCTGACCGCCCTGACGACCGTAAGTATTACCGGAATAATTGCTCGTCTTCCAGCGTGGTTCGCTATCGCTCAGGCCCTGTTTGGGGGTGAGCCATTTGAGATGCTCTTCGGGGACTTCGGCCAGGAATCTGGAACGCATCGCATAACGGGTCTGACCGTGCAACATGCGGCTCTGGGCGAGGCTGAAGTACAACCGCTCACGCGCACGCGTAATGGCAACGTACATTAAGCGTCGTTCTTCTTCGAGGCCAGAGGGGTCATTCACGCTATTTTCGTGCGGGAAGAGACCTTCTTCCATGCCAGTGATAAACACCGCGTCAAACTCAAGACCTTTTGCAGCATGTACCGTCATGAGCTGAACCGCATCTTGTCCAGCCTGAGCCTGGTTATCACCCGCTTCTAGCGCAGCATGCGACAAGAACGCCATCAGCGGCGACAAACCGCCAAGACCTTCTTCCATCGGATCGGGTTCAGCGCCAGGAGGACTGGGCACGACCAGCCCTGCGGGCAAACCACTCATATTGGCTTCGATAGCGAAAGCAGCAGCAGCATTGATAATTTCGTTCAAGTTTTCGATGCGGTCGGCACCTTCGCGATCCTGTTCGTAATGCGCGATCAAACCACTGTGGGCGATCACATGCTCGACAAGTTCGGGCAACGGCAGCATACGGGTTTCTTCGGCGAGTCGGCCAATCATCATGGCGAACTGTGCGAGGTTTGCGCCGCCCTTACCCGGCACACGCGCCACGGAGGCAGACAAGCTCGTGTCATACGCCTTGGCCTGATCGCCGAGCAACTCAAGGGTCCGCGCACCAATTCCGCGAGGCGGAAAATTCACAACCCGCATCCAGGATGTATCATCATCCGAGTTGGCCATCAGGCGCAAATATCCAAGTGCGTGCTTGACTTCCTGTCTCTCAAAAAAGCGCAGACCGCCATAGACTTTATACGTCACGCCGGCAGAAAATAAAGCGTGCTCAATGACGCGTGACTGAGCATTACTGCGATACAGCACGGCAATCTGACTCCGATCGCGACCATCAGAAATCAGTGCACGGACTTCTTCGACGAGCCATTGGGCTTCAGACAAATCCGAGGGCTGTTCGACGACGCGAATCTGCTCACCCTCACCTTGTTCAGTCCAGAGATTTTTACCTAGACGCCCATTGTTATGGGTGATCAACGCATTGGCTGCATCCAGAATATGTCCGAATGAGCGGTAATTTTGCTCAAGGCGAATAACCGTACCCTGCGCATAGTCGCGTTCAAAGTCGGACATATTGCCAACGTTTGCACCACGAAAAGCATAGATCGACTGGTCATCATCGCCCACGGCAAAGATACTCGCATCACCACCAGCCAGTAAGCGCAGCCATTTATATTGGAGTGTATTGGTATCCTGGAACTCATCGACCAGAACGTGCTTGAAGCGTCGCTGATAATGCGCGCGCACTGGCTCATTACGCGACAGCAACTCATAGGCACGCAACAGTAATTCAGGAAAATCGACGACACCTTCGCGTTGGCATTGTGTTTCGTAGAGGGTGTAAATCTCGATCATCCGGCGACGAAAGCTATCGTATGCCTCGATATCTCCGGGTCGTTGACCTTCTTCTTTAGCACCATTAATAAAGCGCTGCACATCACGCGGTGGATACTTGTCATCATCAATTCCGTTGGCTTTGAGCAAACGTTTGATTGAAGCCAACTGATCCGCAGTATCCAGGATATGAAAAGCCTGTGGCAATCCTGCATCACGATGATGTGCTCGCAACATGCGGTTACATAGCCCGTGAAAGGTACCAATCCACATCCCGCGAATATCTATGGGCAGGATACTGGTGACGCGGGCAACCATTTCGCGGGCTGCTTTATTTGTAAATGTTACGGCAAGTATGCCCAGAGGGCTGACTTGACCCGTCTGGATCAGCCATGCCATACGGGTCGTGAGCACACGGGTCTTACCACTGCCCGCCCCGGCGAGTACTAATGCATGCTGGGGTGGGAGTGTGACGGCTTCGCGTTGAGGCGAATTAAGCTTGTCGATCATGCCGCATAGCGGCGAAGACGTAAGGCAAACTCCTCAAGACTTGTAATACCGCTTTGTTGGGCACGCTGGCACCAGCCCTGCAAATCATGAAGGAGCTGTTCGCTCGAGGAGCTGGAGCTATCCCAGAGCTTGACCAGTTCGTGGCGCATCTGGACCATGGTGGTCAAGGCCGTATTCTGCGACAAGGCTTTTTCGATACGGGCGCGCTCAATCGGCGCCAGTGTTTCTTCGCCACGACCCAGCCAGTGCGTAGCCGCAATCAGTTCGTCGGCCTTATGTGAGCTGTCAGCCGTTTTGAGCCTTGCAATCTCGTCACGGCAAGCCGATTTCATAATGTGCGTGTAACGCGAAAGAATCTCAAACCGGTGGGCGATCACACCTTGCAGGGTACGCAAATCCATTCCGGTTTTGCCACTTGCTTCGAGGCGCAGGCGTGGCGCGACTTTTTTAATCTTAGCCAGCCCGAGAGCCTTGAGACCTAGGATGTAGATCCAGCCAATATCGAGCTCGTACCATTTGCTGGAGAACTTGGCCGATGTGCCGTAGGCGTGGTGATTGTTATGCAATTCCTCGCCACCGATCAGGATACCAATCGGGAAAACGTTTGTGCTTGTGTCCGGACTTGCAAAGTTACGGTAGCCCCAATAATGTCCAATACCGTTGACCACGCCCGCTGCCCAGAAAGGAATCCATGCCATCTGGACTGCCCAGATGGTAAAACCGATCGAGCCAAACAGTGCGAGGTCAATGACCAGCATCAACAGGATGCCGCGTGCACTGAAACGCGTGTAAACATTGCGCTCAAGCCAGTCATCAGGTGTGCCATGACCGAATTTAGAGATTGTCTCGAGATTCTTTGACTCATGGCGATACAGTTCTGCGCCAGAAAACATGACCTTGCCGATGCCATAGACCATGGGCGAGTGCGGATCATCTTCACGCTCGCATTTGGCGTGGTGCTTGCGATGGATCGCGACCCATTCCTTTGTGACCATCCCCGTGGTCATCCACAACCAGAAACGGAAAAAATGCATCACAGCAGGATGCAGATCCAGCCCACGATGCGCCTGACTGCGGTGCAGAAAAATTGTCACACCAGCAATTGTGATGTGTGTCATCACAAGCGTATAGAGAACAACTTGCCACCAACTCGCCTGGAGAAAACCGCCTGCAGCAAAAGAAATAAAGTCTTTCATGAGTGTCTAAAAACTCGCTATCAAATAAACGTTGTCAATTTTAACGCAACCAGCTTGTACAAGGAAGATAAATCGCTTAAGCACTTGCGTAATGTCAACAAAATACAAGCAACTTAAGCGGTATTTAGATGGTTTTAGTCACTTTCACAGATTTTTTACGTGATTTTTTAGGGGCAACGTCCACAGGAGCCTCTGCAACTTGCTCGGCAATCTTTTCCAGAGGTGCTTCGCCTAAAGCTGAACCAACGTCCAGGCTCAGCGTCTCGCTTTCTGGTTCACCTGCCAAATCACTGGTAACAGGCGTGCTGGACTTTGGCTTGTCAGCGGATTTCATGATCGCCACTTCAGACGTCTCGGAATCAGTCGCACTGTCAGACTTGTCAGATTTACGGCGTTCAAACACTGCAGCAAAAAAACCATCTGTACCGTGCACGTCTGGACGCAGTTTGAAATATGGGCCCTCAATCTGCAAAGGCGTGCGCGCCGCAATAATCGGTGCGGCATCAACCAGCTCAAAATCAGGATGCTCAGCCAGGAATTTTTCGGCCTGATTCTCATTTTCTTCGACCAGCAGACTGCAGGTTGCATAGACCAGCCTTCCGCCGGGCATCACACAACGCGAAGCACTTGCGAGAATACGGGCTTGCAAAGCAACAAGCTCTTCGAGACTCTGGGCAGACTGACGCCATTTGAGGTCAGGATTACGCCTGAGGGTACCGACACCACTGCAAGGCGCATCAACCAGCACGCGATGTGCTTTGCCTGCCAGACGACGTACCCGCTGGTCATTCTCGTGATCGATTGCAACGGGCACCACGTTGGACAAGCCGCTGCGTGCAAAGCGTGGTTTGGCCTTGGCCAGACGTGTTGCAGACACATCAAAAGCATACAGACGTCCGGTTGAGCGCATCAGCGCCCCTAATAGGAGTGTCTTGCCGCCTGCTCCAGCACAGAAGTCAATCACCATCTCACCGCGCTTGGGTCCCACCAGCAAAGCCAGGAGTTGACTGCCCTCGTCCTGAACTTCAATCAGCCCATGTTCGAACTGATGCCATTTATTCATTGCGGGACGCCCCTTAAGCCGAATGCCCCAAGGTGAAAAGGGTGTGACGACTGGTGCGTGGCGCACGGCATTGCCGCGAATCAGATCGGCCAGCATCTCATCACGCTCGGCTTTCATTGGGTTGACGCGAATATCCAGCGGCGCATGGGTGTTGAGCGCCGTAGCAAGCGATTCCACCTCGGGGAGATCTTTCATGCGATCAAATAACCAGTCGGGCAAACTCGCACGAATGGGCAAGGGCATGGATTGCGGGTCAATCTGACCAATCCGGTCGAGCCAGGCGAGCTCACCCGCATCCATCACGGCTTTCACTTTTTCGGGGTCCATGGTCGAGATGGCACCCTGGATGGCAAGACGACGTACAGCATTACCCACGCCGCTTTCTGCCAATTGACGATAACGACGCAAATGACGCAATACATCGTACACAGCCTCTGCAACCTCAGACCGATCACGAATGCCAAGTGTTGGGTGCGCCCTGAACCAGTGAGACACAACCGAATCCGCAGCAAACCGCATCGTCAGGACTTCGTCAAGCACTTTGCGAATCTGATCCAGCCGGATGGTCATCGGTGGCTGACGCGGCTTATGTACAAAAGGTGCGTGAACCTGGCGCTCAACGCCACTGTCGTTTTTTGAGTCGGGACCACGATAACCGGATCCGCCCCCTGCTCCGCCACCGGAGCCTGGGCGGCTTGAGTAGGCTGGCTGGGCATTCATCAATCGTTCTGTGGCAGAGCCTTTTTCGGGCGTACGATTCGGATCGAATTTTCTGGGGGTTGAGTTTGAACCACCTGCAGTAGAAGAACGTGGCTTCACACGCGCCTCGCCCGACTTGGGTCGACTGTTGCGACTAGGTATGCGTGTGTTGTTCATAATAAGGACTCCGAAACGAACAATCTGGAAGAAGTCGCGTCGACTTGCACGCGCTGATCAGGCATTAAATGCACCCGACCATCAGCAAGCCAGGCCGCAACCTGAGGATAAATAATGTGCTCGATTTTAAGAACACGATGGGCCAGAGATTCTGGCGTGTCATCGGGGAGGACCTGCACCACCCCCTGGGCAATGATGGGGCCGTGATCCAGCACGGGCGTTACAAAATGAACAGTGCAGCCATGGGCCTGAACACCTTTGGCCAGCGCCTGGGCATGGGTATGCAAGCCAGGAAATGCCGGTAGCAAAGAGGGATGGATATTGACCAGCCTACCCGCGTATTTTTCAACAAAAGCAGAGGTGAGCACGCGCATAAAACCCGCCAGCAAGACATAATCAGGCGAATATTGATCAATGACACTCGACAGTGTCTCATCAAATGCGGTTCTTGAGGGAAATTCCGTATGAGAGACCACATGCGTTGTAATGCCATGCCTGCTTGCCCACTCGAGGCCAGCACTCTGCTCACGGCTAGAAATAACAGCGACAACGTCCGCCTGGCATTGATTATCCAGGCAAGACTGAACGATTGCCTGCATGTTTGACCCCTGCCCCGAGATCAAAATCACGAAGCGTCGGCGTATTAAAGAGGGTACGGACATGGTTTTCCACAGACAAGTCAGCCTGAAATTGTAAACTGTGTGTGTGAAAACATTCGTCCGCATCCGCCGCCACCCTCCTGCGCTCTCGCTGCGCGTCTCGTCTGCCTTGTCAATTGGCAATTTTGACGGGGTGCACCGTGGGCATACCGCTATGCTTGAACAGGTCTGCACGGCCGCCCGGCAGCAAGCGCTCATGCCAACCGTGCTGACTTTTTCGCCGCACCCCAGGCAATATTTTGCACAGATCAACCATCGCCCTGAGCTTTCCCCTCCCCAGATCAGTGGGATCCGAGACAAACTGACCGCCCTGGCCGAGTGCGGAATCGAGCAAATCATTCTCGCCCGGTTTAATCGTGCCATGGCAGAAATGCCAGCCACTGACTTCATTAAACAGTTATTGATTGAAGAGCTCGGTGTGCGATGGCTCCTGGTGGGGGAGGATTTTCGCTTTGGGCGTCAGCGTATGGGAGATGTCAGCCTGCTCAAACAAATTGGCAGTCAGCATGGTATGCAAGTCCAGACCATGCTTGATGTCACCGATGCGCATGGCCACAGGATTTCTAGCTCTGAAGTACGTGCCGCGCTCGCCACAGGTGATCTCAAGCACGCGGCACACCTGCTGGGCAGACCCTATGCCATGAGCGGGCACGTCATTCATGGCCAAAAACTCGGACGTACACTCAACATGCCTACGATGAATATGCATGTGACGCCTCGCTGCGCAGCCCGCTCCGGCATATATGTGGTCAAAGTGCACGGACTGGGAACCGAGCCACTCGCTGGCGTGGCGAGCCTGGGCGTGCGGCCCACTGTCGAGGACAATGGTCGAATTTTGCTCGAAACACACTTATTGACAACGAATCTGAACGCATACGGTAAACTCATTCGCGTTGAACTCCTGCAGCACGTGCGGGACGAAGAAAAATTTCCTGATCTCCCAACCTTGACTGCCGCCATGCATGCCGATGCACAGCATGCGCGCGCTTATTTTGCGCTCCATGGACTATAAAAACACACTCAATCTGCCCGACACCTCCTTCCCAATGCGTGGCGACTTGCCCAAGCGTGAACCTGTATGGGTTGCCGCCTGGCAAGAAAAAAAGGTCTACCAGGCCATTCGTGACGCCAGTCGCGGCCGGCCAAAATTCCTGCTGCACGATGGGCCGCCCTATGCCAATGGTGACATTCATATCGGGCACGCTGTCAACAAGATCCTCAAAGACATTATTGTCAAGAGCCGTAACATGGCGGGATTTGACGCGGCCTACGTACCAGGCTGGGATTGCCATGGCATGCCCATTGAAATCCAGATTGAAAAAAAATACGGTAAACGTTTGCCAGTGGCTGAAGTGCAGTCCAAAGCCCGTGCTTACGCACTCGAACAGATCGATCGTCAGAAAAAAGACTTTGAGAGACTAGGTGTCCTGGGGGACTGGAGTAACCCTTACCTGACCATGAACTTTAGCAACGAAGCCAACGAAATCCGTGCGCTTGGACGGATTCTCGAAAAAGGCTACGTGTTCCGGGGTCTCAAGCCCGTGAACTGGTGCTTTGATTGTGGATCAGCACTCGCAGAAGCCGAAGTCGAATATGCAGATAAAAAAGATCCTGCCGTGCACATTGCCTTTCCGTTTGTGGACACGGCAGCACTGGCCAAAGCCTTTGGCGTCCCAAGCGTTGGCGCGGGTGCGATTGTCATCTGGACGACCACGCCCTGGACCATCCCTTCAAACCAGGCACTGAACATCCACCCTGAGTTTGAATATGCACTGGTGCGCGTCACACCAGCCCCCGCAACAGGCGATCTACTCATCCTGGCTGCAGACCGCGTAGAAGCCTGCCTCAAAGAATGGGGAATGTCGGGCGAGATCATTGCACGCTGCGTCGGCGCCTCACTCAGCCTGATTGCATTTGAACACCCTCTGGCAAAATTTGATGCCGGCTATCAACGACTCGCACCCGTATTTCTCGGGGACTATGTGACGCTGGATACCGGTACCGGAGTTGTTCACTCGGCGCCAGCCTACGGTGTAGAAGACTTCCTTTCATGCAAGTCTCATGGCATGAAAGACGCTGACATCATCAATCCCGTCATGGGTGATGGCAAGTTCGTGACTAGCCTGCCTGGCTTTGCGGGTCTGTCGATCTGGGAAGCCAATCCTAAAATTGTCCAAGCCCTTGAGGCAGCAGGCACGCTCATCAAGCAGGAGTCCTACACCCATAGCTATATGCATTGCTGGCGTCATAAGACTCCGATTATTTATCGTGCCACCAGCCAATGGTTCGCCGGGATGGATGTTCAGCCAAAATCTGATGCATCCACCTTGCGTGTCAGTGCACTAGCCGCGATTGAAGCAACTGAATTCTTCCCCTCCTGGGGTCGCGCGCGTCTGCATGCAATGATTGCTAACCGTCCTGACTGGACGCTCTCGCGTCAACGCCAATGGGGCGTGCCAATGGCCTTCTTTATTCATAAAGAAACAGGTGCACTGCATCCCGACACCCCTGCATTGCTCGAAGCCGTCGCCAAACGCGTCGAGGAGCAAGGCATCGAGGCCTGGCAAGCCATCGAACCGGCAGACCTGCTGAGCGCCGAAGACGCAAAAGTCTACGAAAAGAACCGCGACACGCTTGATGTCTGGTTTGACTCAGGCACCACCCACGCCACAGTACTGGGAGGCCCGAACAACATGCACAATGGCTCGCACGGTGGGGATCTGACCTGGCCTGCCGATTTGTATCTCGAAGGCTCTGACCAGCACCGCGGCTGGTTCCACTCGTCGTTGCTGACAGGTTGCATGCTCTATGGTCGCGCACCCTATAAAGGGTTGCTGACGCACGGCTTTGTGGTCGATGGTCAAGGCCGCAAGATGAGTAAATCAGTCGGCAACGTCATTGCGCCTCAAAAAGTATCCGACAGTCTGGGTGCGGAGATTCTACGTCTGTGGGTCGCCAGTACTGATTACTCGGGTGAGCTTTCCATTTCGGATGAAATTCTCAAGCGCGTGGTCGAAGGGTATCGCCGGATTCGCAATACATTGCGCTTTTTGATGGCTAATCTGGCTGATTTTGATGCAGCAAAGGATGCGATCGCGCTGTCCGACATGCAGGAAATCGATCGCTATGCGATTGCAATGACCGCTCAGATGCAGACAGAAGTCCTCACACATTTTGAGCGCTATGAGTTCCAGCCTGCCATGTCGCGGTTACAGCATTTTTGTTCCGAGGATCTGGGTGCGTTTTATCTGGATGTGCTCAAAGACCGTCTGTATACCAGTGCGCCTAACAGCCTGGCACGTCGTTCGGCACAAACTGCCCTGCTCCATATCACGCAGAGCCTGCTTAAGCTGATGGCGCCCGTGCTTTCATTCACGGCAGAAGAAGCCTGGGGCATTCTAGGCTCGACCACACTGGCTCACACGGGCGAGAAGGGGCGCGTCACCATTTTCACCGAGTGTTACCACACCCTACCAATCGTCGATGATGCAGCAGCCTTACAGCCTCGCTGGTCACGTCTGCGCGAGATTCGTGCACTGGTCATGCGTAAACTCGAAGACCTCAGGACTGCGGGCAGCATTGGCTCATCGCTTCAGGCTGAAGTTGATCTCAAAGCCAGCGGTGAAGACCTCACCTTACTGCAAAGTGTTGCAGCCCAGTTGCCCTTTATTTTTATTGTCTCTCGTGTCAGTGTGCAAACGGGCTCTGAGGAACTCCAGATCAACATCGCGCCTTCTGGCCACCAGAAATGCGAACGTTGCTGGCATTACCGACAAGACATCGGGCAGGACGCAGCACATCCGCATATCTGCGCACGCTGTGTCTCCAGCCTGAATGAAGCTGCGACAGCGCCAGTGTAATAGGCCATTCAAACGTTGAAAACAGCTACCAACCTGCAACAACACTCAGACACATCGATCCAGCGCCCCGGTTATCAGGGCCTGCGTCGGTGGTTGACGCTCGCCGTATTGCTGATCATCGCGGACCAGCTCACCAAGATTGGATTCGATACACAACTACGTTACGGCTCACGTATTCATATTGCTCCATTCTTTGACTTTACCTTGCTCTACAACACGGGTGCAGCATTTAGCTTTCTGGCTGATGCAGCAGGCTGGCAACGGTGGTTTTTTACCTTGCTGGGGCTGAGCGCAGCAGGTTTTATCATCTGGATGATGAATAAAAACAGACAGCACCATCGCTTCATGCTAGCCCTGTCGCTCATATTGGGTGGTGCGCTCGGCAACGTGATTGATCGGGTGATGTACGGCCATGTCATTGATTTTTTATTGTTTTACTGGGATCAGTGGTATTACCCGGCCTTTAATCTGGCGGACATCGCAATTACGCTGGGTGCTATGCTGTTGATTCTCGATGAGCTGCTTCGTTTAAGAGGTTCGCGTGCAAGATCTACATAACAAACGTATTGTGCTGGGCTTAAGCGGCGGGATCGCCTGCTATAAGTCGGCAGAGCTTGTGCGCCGATTAATCGAGCGCGGTGCAACCGTTGATGTGGTGATGACCGAGGCCGCTACACATTTCATCACACCAGTCACCATGCAGGCATTATCTGGACGACCGGTCTTTGTCGATGCCTGGGATACACGCATTCCGAACAATATGCCGCACATTGATTTGTCACGTGGGGCGGACGCGATCCTGATTGCACCCGCCTCGGCTGACTTTATGGCTAAACTTGTTCAGGGTCGTGCAGACGATCTCCTGTCGACGCTTTGTCTGGCACGTGCCTGCCCGTTGCTGGTGGCACCCGCCATGAATGTTGAAATGTGGACACAGGCACCCACCCAGCGCAACGTTGCACAACTGCTGCTGGACGGCGTGCAGGTCCTGGGGCCAGGCTCTGGCAGTCAGGCCTGCGGTGAAACGGGTGACGGCAGAATGCTCGAACCGTCACAATTACTCGCCGAGATGATTGGTTTTTTTCAACCTAAATCGCTGAGCGGTAAACATGTCCTGATTACGGCCGGCCCTACCATCGAGCCAATCGATCCTGTACGGGTCATTAGCAACCGGTCTTCTGGCAAAACGGGCTATGCCCTGGCTCAAGCGGCCTGGGAAGCCGGCGCAGACGTCACCATGATTTCTGGTCCGACGGCTCTGGCAACTCCCTATGGCGTCAATCGGATTGATGTCGAAACAGCCCAGCAAATGTTCGACGCCGTCATGGCCAATATCGCGGGACAAGATATTTTCATTGCGGTTGCTGCCGTAGCAGACTGGCGGGTCGCAAACATCGCATTAGACAAAATCAAGAAAAATGGTACGAATACCCCTGAGCTGGATTTTGTCGCCAACCCTGATATCCTTGCCTCCGTCGCTAAGTTACCAAACGGCCCCTGGTGCGTAGGTTTTGCGGCAGAGACTGAACGGCTTTCGAAGTTTGCCCACGAAAAGCGATTACGCAAAGGTATTCCCATGCTGATCGGCAACCTTGCACAACATGTGATGGATGCAGATCACACGACGGTTTCGATTTTTGATGAGCATGGTGAGCACCCCCTGCCCCCTAGTGACAAGCATGATGTCGCACGAAAAATCATCGATGCCGTCATACAACGCATGCCTGGCCTGCCAAACTGAACCAAAGTACACGTGCAAGCACTGATCGATTTCGTCACAAATTATATTCAGCACCATCAGGCCTGGGCGGGGCCGATTATCTTTGTACTGACTTTTTGCGAGTCGATGCTGATAGTCGGCATTCTGGTTCCCGCCACTGCCTTGCTTTTGTTTGCGGGTGGTTTGATCGGAAACGACACACTGCCCTTGCTACCGATTTTGCTCTGGGGCTATGCCGGTGCGATTATCGGTGACGCCATCTCTTACTGGATTGGCAAAAAACTTGGCCGAGGCGTACTGAGGTGGGGACCACTCAAACCTCACCGCAAGTCGATCGCCAGAGCGAGGCTATTCTTTTATCGCTTCGGTTTTGTAGCTGTGCTGGCGGGACGGTTTTTAGGTCCACTGCGCAGTACCGTACCGACCGTGTCTGGAGTCATGGGCATGACCGAGCTCAAGTTCCAATTCGCAAATGTAATATCCGCATTGTTCTGGGTACCGGGACTGCTTGCACCTGGCTATCTCGCAACCACAGCCATTAACGCTGTGGGCGCATCCACTTTGTCAAATACTACGGTCCTTTATTCAACAGTAGGATTTTGCATCCTCCTCAGCATCGGTCTATTGATCGTCTTATCGCGGCGCAATCAACATAGCTTGCGCAACAAGTCTCTGAGAGCCCGCTAAACCTTTTTTATCTCAAATACTGAATATGAAACCAGTCGACCTTAAAATTCTCGATGCACGTATGCGGGAACATTTACCTGCCTATGGCACAACAGGCTCTGCCGGTCTGGATCTGCGTGCATGCATGGATGCGCCGCTGGTGATCGAACCAGGTGCCACGCATCTTGTTCCAACAGGATTAGCCATACACATTGCGGACCCGGGCTATGCAGCAGTCATCCTGCCCCGCTCCGGTCTTGGGCACAAGCATGGCATAGTGCTTGGAAATCTCGTAGGACTCATCGACTCTGATTACCAGGGGCCTTTAATGGTGTCTGCGTGGAATCGCAGCACGACTGCTTATACCTTGCAACCCATGGAGAGACTGGCGCAGCTGGTCGTGCTCCCCGTGACTCAGGTCCAGTTCAATCTTGTTGAGGATTTTGAACAATCCTCACGTGGAACTGGCGGTTTTGGGAGCACGGGTAAGAGCTAAACCTCTGGACTTAGGGCTGCGCGTAGGAAAACTTGCCTGCGCGAATCGTCCCCATCACACGCGCACGTTCATCAAACCCCTGATGATCCTGGGCCGTGATGTTCAATACACCGTTCGGGACGGTCAAGTCCTTGGTATTTTCGAGCGCGTCACGCAAGGCACGACGAAACTCAATAGTGGACGGCTTTGCACCCGTTTTCAGTGCACGCGCCACCGCAGAGTCCAGCAACATCCAGGCACCCCATGCATCGCCCGCAAACTGCGTCAACGAATGTGGGCCATAACGGCCTTCGTAACGGTCAGCAAATTCAAGCGCGACCTGACGCACGGGATTGCCAGGCGGCAACTCACGCGCCACAACACCCGGTCCGGTCGGGAATAAGGTGCCCTCGACATCCTTGCCACCTACTTGCAAAAACTCAAGCGTCCCGATGCCATGTGTCTGGTAAATCAGACCCTGATACCCACGTCCAACCAGAGTTTTTTGAGGCAACGCAGCAGGCGTCCCCGAACCCGCAATCAGAATCGCCTCAGGCTTGGAGGCCATCAACTTCAAAACCTGACCGGTGACGGACTGATCAGTACGCTGAAAGGTTTCGTTTGCGACAATTTTAGGATTGCCATTGGACGCTGCGATGAACTCTTTAGACCAGCCCTCACCATACGAATCTGCAAAACCAATAAAACCAACGGTTTTAATACCGCGTTTGCGCATGTCTTCGACCAAGATGCTCGCCATCAAGGCGTCATTTTGTGGCAATTTGAATGCCCATTGTTTTTTAGGATCTGCGGCTGGTGTCACAATCGAGGAGGAAGCCGCCAGTGCAATCATGGGGGTGCTGGTTTCTTTGAGAACATCCAGTCCGGCTAGCGCAGCAGGCGTGATGTTCGGTCCGACAATAGCATCCACATTATTTTCAGACGTCAATTTACGGAAATTGCGCACAGCCTGACTGACATCCGTTGCATCATCGAGAATGATGTAGCGAGCGGGCTGTCCGCCCAGAGTATCGGGCCAGAGACGAATCGCTTGAGCAGACTGGATGCCAATCGCTGCAGCGGGACCCGTAGTTGAAAGATCCACACCGATCACAATCTCGGACATCGCTGCCGTAGCAAACAAGCTACAAGCCATCAGAACAGTCAACCTCTGGAATAAACGCATAAACAAAGTTCCCGATTTAAAAATTTACGATTGAGTCGTGCACTGTGCATCAGCGGGGCCTGCACGCTGCACAAGCGAATCAGCAATTTGCGCAGACAGTTTTTGTGTGTTTTTTTGCTGTCCTGTTACAAGTGCGGCAACACCCACATCTACCTGTTGCTGCAGTCTTGTGTAACAGGTCAGAACTTTGTGAACACCCGCAAAATGCACACGCCACAAGGCATAAATCGTCACGTATTGACCTGGTACAAGATCAAAGCGCTGCACATCGACCTGAATACGCGAGACGTCTGTTTCGCGGGCACCCGAGGCTAGATTCTGTAGTGGAGGCATTCCAAGACGCGCCGTCAACTCAATGGACAAGGCGGCTTGTAACTGAGCGGACAGTGGAGCTGTCCATAAGTCGTTAGACAGCATCAATACACGGCCACCTGTCTGCTGGACGACGAGTGAGGCATGATCCGCTTCGGGTGGCACGGTGACCTCAGCCAGGCTATAAGGACCGACTTTGCCTGTGATCGGGGTCATGGACTCAAGCGCGACAGGAGGACTCAGTGTGTAGTGGTAGGCAGGAGCTGAGCCGCACCCCGACAAAGCCATGGCCAGCAGAACAATCAATAAGCGACTCATTTTGTAGGGGCTCCAAGCGTATCGCGTGAATAGGATTGGCCGGATCGGCCCAGGATCAATGAATCAGGTTGAGCCTGAATCGAATCTGTGAGGGTACGTAAAGAACGCAAGCTACGTTTGAGATCATCCAGTACAGAATCAATGTTGCCAGGCAATGGGCTACCCGGTGCAATCATGCTGTCCAGATTTTTAAAACTGGATTCCACTTGCACAAGCGTGCTTGACAGCTTGGGAGTAATTGTTGTGTTGATACTCGCTGACAGCACTTTGATCTGCTTGAGCGTTTCGTTGAGCTCTTTGCCAATTTCATCAAAAGGAACCTTATCGAGTTTAGCCATGATATTGGATAGGTTTTGCTGCATCTTATCCAGATCATCTGCCTCGATCGTTGGCATATTAAAAGGCAAATCTACCTTGGGTCGAGTAATTTTTGGCGCCTGAGGAAAATCAGCCAGCGCAATATATAACTGCCCTGTGAGGATATTCGCACTACGTAGCTGAGCGCGCAGACCCCGGGAGGTCAAGACACCAAGGGAGGCCGCAAGCTGCTCGGGCTTGCGATTGCCCATATTCATTTCGGTATAGACCGCTCCCAGGCGCTCTGGATAAAGCGTGGCATCGACATGGGTAAAGAACTTTCTTTTAATAATATCAAAGTCCAGAATTACGCTATTGACTATACCAATCGAAATCCCTTGAAACTCAACGCCAGCACCGACCTTCAGGCCGCGTGTCGGCTGGTCAAAACGCATGCTGATTGGAACGGAAACCCCCTGCGGTACAAGCTCAGCAGCGCGACGCGTATCAAACAGACTGAACACCTGGTTCGCAGTGGGCTTTTCTGTTTCTGTGCCAAAGGAGGAAAAGGCAATGCCGCCAGCGATCACTGAAAGTAATGATTGCGTGCTGATCTGCATCCCATCAGCGCCAAGTGTGACATCGATGCCACTTTCATTCCAAAAGCGCGTATTAGTATTCACATACTTGTCGTAAGGCGCGTCAATAAAGACCTCCATATCGACAGAGTTGCCTGAGCGGTCCAGTTTATAGGTCGTCACAATACCTACCTGTATCCGGCGATAGTACACAGGTGATCCAGGTCCAAGTGAACCGAGATCCGGGGCGCGCAGCGCAAAGCGTGACCCGGGACGATCGCTTGAAATCGGTGGGGGCTCTTCGAGACCGATGAATTCTTTCTTGCTTGAACCCTTGTCTCCCAAGACGTCAGTATCTGTCTCGATATAAGACCCCGAAATCAGCGTCGAAAGACCTGAAATGCCGCCCAGTCCCACGCGTGGTTTGACGACCCAGAACTGCGTACCCTGATGCGCTAGAGATTCGGCATCTTTGGTTAATTCAGCATCCACGATCACCGAATCACGGTTTGGACTCAGGCGGATTTCCTTGACCATGCCAATGACGACATCACGATAGCGAATCTGCGTCTTACCAACCTCAAGGCCCGCTGCAGATTTAAAAACAATGGAGATTTTTGGACCTTGCTTGGAGACCGCATTCCAGATAATCGACACACCAATCAATGCCGCCACGATCGGAATCAGCCAAACCCAGGCAAGGTTTTTTTTAGGCTTTCGAGAAACACGCGGCAGAGGCAGTGAGCCTGGGGGGCTGGTTGACTCAGGCATGCGGGCAACTCCTTAGGTAATGATTCATAAGTTAACTATGTGAAACGCCATTGACTTCGCTCGCCACATCGCTTGTGACGTCTTTGGCCAAATGCATGCGATAGCCTGCCAGACGCCAGGCCAGTCGAGGGTCAAAACCCATTGCGGCCACCATGGTAAGCACAACCACCCCACCAAAGGCAGCCGCTCCGCCACCTGGCTCAATCGTGAGCAAAGAGCCAAAGCGCCCAAGTGCGGAGAGCAGTATAACGACGAAAACATCCAGCATTGACCACTGACCGATAAACTCCACCATCCCATACAAGTGGGTGCGTTCCTTGAGTTTGAGTCCTGTACGCTGCTGGGTCATGACAATCAACAAGGCAAGCGCGATCAGTTTGAATAGCGGGACCGCCACACTTGCGATAAAGACCACCAGAGCAATATCCCAGGATCCCATGTGCCAGAGCTCAATCACACCGCCAAGGATGGTGTGCGCCGACTCGGAACCCAGCGAGGATATCCTCATGATGGGCAGTAGATTGGCAGGAATATACAGAATCACCGCTGCCAGCCATAGTGCCCAGGTGTGCATAATTAACGCAGGCGATGGAGGCTTTGCAAGTGGCGCACTGCGTGCAGGCAGCCCCAGATCGTAGGCCATCGTGCGGATCTTTGATGAGGTGAGCCGCGAAAGCGCCGTGATCAACATGGCAGAGGCGATCGTGGCAAACAGGCCAATCCCAGGAATCAAAGAGGCCAGACTCACCAGTTTAACGATCGAAACCAGCACCCCCATTAAAAAAACAGGCACCATACACCAGGGTTTAAGACGATCAATCAAGTGAATTGCTGTTTCAAAGAACAGCGGCATGCGACCAAAGGCCAAGGCACCAAACACCCAGATCAGGAGCCCCAGGTGAAAAGCAGGCAAGAGAAAGCCGACGGCAAAAGTCAGCGCTGCGACTTCTGGGTAACCTGACTGCCAGGTAATCACCACTGCATCAATAAAGGATGCGGCCTGCCCTGCACCCTGCACGACCAAGGTCGCCACGGGATAAGTATTAGCCAGAGTAAAAGAAATAACTGTCGCGATCAGTACAGCGAGCCAGGCACTTGCGGGAAACAAGGCGTAGGTCTCCAGCACACTGTCGCAACGGACACAGGTCGCCCACTCACCCTGGTTGAGCTGTGCCCGCTGATACGCCACGCCACAGTGATGGCAGCTTAATGTGAGTGGTGGGGCTTTCGACATTAAACGGTCAGCTCTGTTTCCTGATCTGACCCTGCAGTACGGGGATTTGCTTTTGAAGGCAGCGCCCCGATTGTGAGAACCACCTTATCTTGAGCATCCACATCAACAATGACCGTTCCACCGTCGACCAGCTTGCCAAACAGCAATTCGTCCGCCAGTGCCCGGCGCAGCGTATCCTGAATCAGACGTTGCATTGGACGCGCGCCCATCAGCGGATCAAACCCGTTCTTGCCAAGGTAAGCACGCAAGGCATCCGTAAAGGAAGCTTCGACGCGTTTTTCGTGCAGCTGATCCTCGAGCTGCATGAGGAATTTGTCGACCACGCGCAGGATGACCTCCTGGTTAAGCGCGGCAAATGGCACGATGGCGTCCAGACGGTTTCGGAACTCAGGCGAGAACAGGCGTTTGATATCTGCCATTTCATCGCCTGCCGCACGGGTGTTGGAAAACCCGATATTGGGTTTATTCAACGCTTCCGCGCCGGCATTGGTCGTCATCACAAGGATGACATTGCGGAAATCCGCTTTGCGACCATTGTTATCTGTCAGTGTGCCGTGATCCATGACCTGCAGCAATATATTAAATACATCCGGATGCGCTTTTTCAATTTCATCGAGCAACAAGACGCAGTGCGGCTGTTTGTTAATGGCCTCGGTCAGCAACCCACCCTGATCAAAACCAACATAACCGGGAGGCGCACCAATCAGGCGTGAGACGGTGTGCCGCTCCATATACTCGGACATATCAAAACGCAACAACTCAATGCCAAGTGTGAACGCAAGTTGACGTGCGACCTCAGTCTTGCCGACACCGGTCGGTCCTGAAAAGAGAAAAGCACCGATCGGTTTTTCAGGTCGTCCCAGCCCAGAGCGTGCCATTTTGATCGCTGAAGACAGTGCTTCAATTGCAGCATCCTGGCCGTAGACCACAGTTTTCAGGTCGCGCTCAAGCGTTGCAAGCTTGCTGCGATCGTCATGTGAAACCGTCTGGGGCGGAATACGGGCAATCTTGGAGACAATGGCTTCAATTTCAGTCTTACCAATCACTTTCCTCTGTTTTGAGCGAGGCAAGAGACGCTGGGCAGCACCCGCTTCGTCAATCACATCAATCGCCTTATCCGGCAAATGTCGGTCATTGATGTGACGCGCGGAGAGTTCGGCGGCAGCAATCAGCGCAGCAGAGGAATACTTCACGCCATGATGGGTTTCAAAGCGGCCTTTGAGGCCACGCAGAATCTGGATCGTTTGCTCCACACTCGGCTCAGGCACATCGACCTTCTGAAAGCGACGTGACAATGCCGCGTCTTTTTCGAAAACGCCACGAAATTCCGTGTATGTGGTCGCACCGATACAGCGCAACTGACCAGAAGAGAGCGCGGGCTTGAGCAGATTGGAAGCATCGAGCGTGCCACCCGAGGCAGAACCCGCACCAATGAGCGTATGAATCTCGTCAATAAAAAGAATCGCCTGGGGATCGTTTTTAAGCTGCTTTAACACGCCTTTTAAGCGCTGCTCAAAATCACCACGATATTTCGTGCCAGCCAGCAAGGCGCCCATATCGAGGGAGTACACATGGGCGTCCTGCAAAATCTCAGGAACCTCCTGGCGGGTGATGCGGTAGGCCAGGCCTTCGGCAATCGCGGTTTTGCCTACGCCGGCTTCACCGACAAGCAAAGGATTGTTCTTGCGGCGCCGGCAAAGGGTCTGGATCACGCGCTCAATCTCATACTCTCGTCCAATGAGCGGATCAATTCGACCCGCAATGGAATCTGCATTCAAATCCTGCGCATACAGATCAAGCGGAGACTGGCGTGCATCAGATTGATCTTCACCATTTGCCTGAGGCTCTTTAGGCGTCGCTGGGTTTTCAGTCGCGTTCACCTTGCTGATGCCGTGCGAGAGAAAATTCACCACATCCAGTCGCGAAATACCCTGCTGCTGCAGGTAATAGACCGCATGCGATTCTTTTTCGCCAAAAATGGCAACAAGCACATTCGCACCTGTCACAGGTTTTTTAGAGGACCCGCCCGCCGAAACGTGCATAATCGCGCGCTGAATCACGCGCTGAAACCCTAGTGTGGGTTGGGTATCGACTTCGGAACCTGCGGGGATGACGGGTGTATTGTCAGTTACGAATTTACGCAAATGGTTACGCAACTCGTCCATATTGGCGGCACAGGCTTTCAACACTTCGATCGCTGCAGCGTTATCCAACAGGGCCAGCAACAGGTGCTCGACCGTTATAAATTCATGGCGAGCTGAACGTGCCTCGACAAAGGCCATATGCAGGCTAACTTCAAGCTCTTGCGAAATCATGATTTCCTCGACTTTCTAGGAACAAAAACCACACTGGTAAACATCATTCTATGCCTATCAGTACGGAATATATTTGGTTGATAAAGTATTTATTTTTGATAAGTATCTGGAACTTTCTTAAACGTGGTGATTTTTAGTCCTCAGCGGGTTCCATGACACACTGCAAAGGGTGCTGTCTGGCGCGCGCATATTGCGCAACCTGATTAATTCGGCTGGCCGCAATGTCATGCGGGTAAATCCCGCAAATACCCTTGCCTTCGTGGTGAACTTGCAACATCACCCTCATGGCGTCCTCATGGCTCTTCCCAAAGAACTTTTGGAGCACCTGAACCACGAACTCCATCGGGGTGTAATCGTCGTTCAATAAAAGCACCTTGTACATAGGAGGAGGTGCAGTACGGGCCGCTATTTTTTCAACGACTAAATCAGGTGGTAAAGAGACTTTAGTAGGCATAATCTAAATGTGACATCCGGTACAAAACAGTGAGTTTTTGTTACAAATCGGGGTAAATTGCATTATGATTGATAATAGATTTTGATCAAATACTTGACGTTTTAAAAATATCTGCTCAATATCTAGGTATACAACCAGATTTCTGGATGTAAAACGCAGGAAAGCTCTCAGATTAACAACACGAATCCTGAGCTTTTCAAACAGTTTATACAACGTTTAAAGAGGCAGTCGGCATGTCAGACTCGACATCAGGTAAGGTTACAGGTACGGTTAAATGGTTTAACGACGCTAAAGGTTTTGGCTTCGTGACGCCTGATGGCGGTGGCGAAGACTTGTTTGCACATTTTTCTGCAATCAATATGGATGGTTTCAAAACACTGCAAGAAGGTCAGCGTGTTGCATTTGAAATCACACAAGGCCAGAAAGGCAAACAAGCATCAAATATAACCGCAGCTTAAACTGTAGGGGTGAATAACCCCTCGGATGGTATGCGATGTATATGTTGCTGAGTTTCCTCAAACAGCGCACCCTTTTGGTTGCGCTGTTTGTGTATGTAATGTCAGGTACGTTCGGAATCTCCGAATTGTCTGCACAACCCCTCCCCGTACGTGTGCTGACAGCAGGCATGTACAGAATCCAGGCCGAAGTCGCCTCCACGGACGCCACCCGCACGCGCGGCCTGATGTTCCGCAAAGAGCTCGCACCCAATAGCGGTATGCTTTTTGTCTTTGAACAGCCCAGTATGCAGTGCTTCTGGATGCGCAACACGCTCTTGCCGCTTTCAATCGCCTTCATCCTGGATGATGGCACGATCACCAATATCGCAGACATGGCGCCCATGACTGAAAACTCACACTGCTCGACAGCGCCTGTGCGCTACACGCTGGAAATGGAGCAAGGGTGGTTTGAAAAGCATGGGATCACAGCAGGCAAAAAAATCACCGGCATTCGCTAGGAATAAAAAACCGGGAATTCCCTGCAAAAGGAATCTCCGGTCAGTTATGCCGCAAAACGCGTCAGGATCAGATGCGCTCAATAATCATGGCAATCCCCTGCCCGACTCCAATACACATCGTACACAGGCCATAACGCCCTCCTGTTGCGTGCAATTGATGCACGGCGGTCATCACTAATCGTGCGCCACTCGCACCCAGCGGATGACCTAAGGCAATCGCGCCACCGTTCGGATTGACGCGCGGATCATTATCACTGAGACCCAGCATGCGCAAAACGGCCAGGCCTTGGGCGGCAAAGGCTTCATTGAGCTCAATCACGTCCATCTGATCAAGCGTCAAGCCAGCCAGCGCAAGGACTTTTTTGGTCGCCGGCGCCGGGCCAATTCCCATGATGCGTGACTCAACACCTGCAGTTGCCATGGCCACCACACGTGCACGCGGAGTCAGTCCATGACGCACGGCCGCATGCTCATTGGCTAACAGCATCGCCACCGCGCCATCATTCACACCTGAAGCATTACCAGCTGTCACCGAACCGCCCTCACGTACCACGCCTTTCAGGCGTGAAAGTGACTCGATGCTGGTCTGACGAGGATGCTCGTCACGGCTGACGACCATAGGATCGCCTTTTTTTTGTGCGATCGAGACTGGGGAAATTTCACTGTCAAAATAGCCGGCCAGTTGTGCAGCGGCTGTTTTTTCCTGGCTCGCCATGGCGAACAGATCCTGATCTTCGCGCGAAATATTGAACTGATCGGCGACATTTTCGGCGGTTTCTGGCATTGAGTCTACGCCGTGCTTGGCTTTCATCAGTTTGTTGACAAAACGCCATCCAATCGTCGTGTCAAAAATTGCTGCACTGCGCGAGAAGGCGGTATCTGCCTTACCCATGACAAACGGCGCGCGCGTCATGCTTTCGACACCACCGGCCAGCATGAAGGATGTATCGCCCGCGCGAATCGCACGCGCAGCTGTACCGATGGCGTCCATGCCTGAACCGCACAAACGATTGATCGTGCCGCCCGGGACATCAACAGGCAAGCCAGCCAGCATGGTCGCCATGCGAGCGACGTTACGGTTGTCTTCGCCGGCCTGGTTGGCGCAGCCCATGAGCGCGTCGTCAAGCTCTTCCCATTTGACATTCGGATTGCGAGCCATCAGCGCACGAATAGGGATTGCTGCCAGATCATCTGGACGCACAGAAGCAAGCGCTCCACCGTATCGTCCGAAAGGTGTCCGCATTGCATCGCATATCAGGGCGTGTTGGCTCATGTTTTTTTACCTGCTAGAAGTTTTTGTGAGGGAGTCTCGAATGTTAGCGCAAGCCGAAGAATTGCCAAAACCCAGGCAATTAACACTCGACGAACTAGCGTTCAAGAAGATTCTTGGCTCAGAAAGAAGCTCGGAACAAAAGGCACTTGGAATAAAAAGGTAGTGGGCAGAAAAAAGCCGGTGACTGAAAGCCCCCTGACACGGAATGAATGATCCAGATCATCAGGTGAAATTCAATGCACCGGCTTGTCCTGCAAACTCAAGCACGTAGCTGGAAGTCGAGCGGATCAACCCGCCCGGCATCAGACAAACGGTTTAACCGAGGTTTTGCGCTGCGAAAGCCCAGTTTGCCAAAGTCCAGAAGCTTTCGAGGTACTTGGGACGTGCGTTGCGATAGTCGATGTAATAAGCGTGTTCCCAGACGTCACAGGTCAGCAGGGGCACATCTGTCGTGGTCAACGGTGTTGCAGCATTGCTGGTGTTGACGATGTCGAGCGAGCCGTCTGCTTTTTTGACCAGCCATGTCCAGCCTGAACCGAAGTTACCGGCGGCAGACTTGTTGAAGGCTTCTTTGAAGGCAGCCACACTGCCCCACTTGGCATTGATGGCATCAGCCAGCTTGCCAGTTGGCTCGCCACCGGCGTTAGGTGCCATGCTGTTCCAGTAGAACGTATGGTTCCAGATCTGGGCAGCGTTGTTAAATACGCCACCTGAGGATTTTTTGACGATTTCTTCGAGTGATGCTGACTCAAACTCAGTACCTGGAATCAGGTTATTCAGATTGGTCACATAGGTCTGATGATGCTTGCCATAGTGGTACTCAAGCGTTTCTTTAGAGATTGTGGGTGCCAGGGCATCCATGGCATAAGGCAAAGGTGGGAGCGTGTGGGCCATTGCTGAAAATCCTCTTAAAAATGGGGTGGGACAAATAACTGAACTATTGTATCGGAGTGCGAGGACATTAAGTAACAACCCATTCTAAAGATATGGTTAAGTCAATACGCCAGCCTGCTCCGAAGCGGAATCGACGGTCACTTGCAGTGCGCCTACACCAAGTGTGACGCCAAGCGTCTGCCCCGCCCGAACACCGCCTGCATCAGTGACGATCTGCCCGGCTACGGTTTGCACGATGGCATAGCCGCGCGCTAGCGTGTGCTCCGGGCTGAGCGTGCGAAGCTGCGCCTGCAAATGCTCCAGACGGCCGTGCTGCTGATCCAGCATGCGACGCTCGACCTGGACCAGTGCAGCTGAGGCGCGGGACAACGCAGCGCGCTGTGACGATACCTGTGGCATGAGGCTTGCCAGGCGCGTGCATGCGCGATCCTGTCGCGTCACACGCTGCTGCGACGCCCGCTGCCAGGCAGCAGACATACGAAAGCTCAGGCCCGTCAGTCGTTCAGCCTGGTGGGCCAGTCGTTGCGCGGGCGAGACCATTGCCCCGCTTGCCCTGTCCACGCGCTGTGCCAAGCGTTCAAGCTGTCGCTCAAAGCGACTAGACAATGCTGCATAGCTGCGTGACACCCTGTCAAGCAGTGCCTGTCGGGTTGGGCATGCCATCTCAGCAGCAGCAGTTGGCGTTGGGGCCCTTAAGTCCGCAACAAAATCCGCAATCGTAAAGTCTGTCTCGTGACCGACGCCTGAAATCACTGGGATCAGACTCGACGCGATATCGCGTGCCAAGGCTTCATCGTTAAAACTCCAGAGGTCCTCCAGGCTGCCCCCTCCTCTTACTAGCAAAACGGTATCCACCTCCTGACGGGCATTGGCATGAGCCAATGCCTGACGCAATTGAATGGCTGCGTCTGCTCCCTGAACGGGCGAGGGATAGATGATGACGGGGATATGTGGAGCCCTGCGCGCCAGGGCAGTCAGCACATCCCGTAGTGCTGCTGCTCCAAGCGAGGTAATCACACCGATGGCACGCGGATAAGTTGGGATTTCTCTTTTTGAGGCAGGATCGAACATCCCCTCTTCTGCCAGTTTGTTCTTGAGTGCCAGGAAGGCTTCAAAGAGCGACCCCAGTCCCGCACGGCGCATCTGCTCGACTTGCAACTGATATTCCCCACGTGCCTCATATAGCGTGACGCGACCTCGCAGCTCAACAGAATCACCTGATTTAGGCACGAAACCAATTGCCGCGGCACGGCTGCGGAACATCACTGCACGCACTGAAGCAGCCTGATCTTTGAGGGTAAAGTACCAATGCCCTGACGAGGCCTGGGTAAAGTTGGAGATTTCTCCCCGTACCCATGTTGATACAAAGCTTTTTTCGAGCAAGTGAGAGACTGCTTGGTTGAGCTGTGTAACCGTCAGAATATCCCGCAAGGACTGGTCGTCTGTGACTTGACTTTCAACTGTCATAAGGCTCTCGCAGGTAAACATGTCCACAGGGCAAGCAAATTAACTGCAACCCCCTGTACAACAACAAATAAATTGGGCATATGAAAGTTTCCTTAAAAAAACCTCATAACTCATTGATATAATTATACAAAATGAATTGGCAATAAAACGTGTGTACTTTTTGAGCATTCCGACTTGAGTGAGCCATTTGCTCACTCTGTAAAGATACACACAGAATTATCCACAGCTTCTGTGGATAATTCACCATCCACTTTTCTCGCTTGCCAGACAGCGTGATTCGCCCTTACGATGACGATAGTAGATGTCATTCTCACTCATAAAGAGGTTTTATTTTGCAGTCTTTTGTAACAGACGCAGGCTGGCCAATCTGGCCGCTGCTGGCATTGTCGGTTGCTGGCCTGGCCATCATTATCGAACGTTTTTTAAGTTTGCAGACCAGACGGATCGCTCCCCCAGAGCTTAGCGCACAGGTATTGCAAATGGTACGTGCGGGCGCAGCCTCTCCTGAATCACTGGACAAGCTACAAGCTTCTTCGCCTCTTGGACAAATTCTGGCCCAGTTGGTGCGTAAACGTCACCTTCCAGAGGCCGAGCTCAGACTCGCTGTTGAAGATAGCGGGCGCGATGTCGCACACAGCTTGCAACGCTACCTGCCTGCCTTGGGCACGGTAGCCACCATTGCACCGCTCATGGGCCTGTTCGGGACCGTGGTAGGCATGATTGAAATCTTTGCCGCCTACCGTCCAGACGGCTCAGACCCCACCCAGCTCGCACGGGGGATTTCGGTCGCACTGTACAACACTGGGTTTGGAATCATGATTGCAGTTCCTGCGATGATCGCGCATCGACATTTCAAATCTCGCGTAGACGGGTTACTGCTGCGCATGGAACAATCTGCGCGCCGCCTCAATGACGCTCTAAAGGGGTAGGTATGCGGTTTAGAAACACCTCTAGCGAGGACGCCCTGGACATCAACCTGATTCCCCTGATTGATGTCTTGCTCGTCATGCTGATTTTCCTGGCAGCCACGACCACCTTTACACGACAAGGTGTCCTGAAAATCGAGCTTCCCAAAGCCGAAGCCGAAGCCAGCACGCAGGCAACCATTGAGATTACGGTGAGCCAGGATGGCCGCTATGCGGTGGGGCAACAGCTTATTGCGGGTTCAGACCTTGTTTCGCTGACAGAAGCCTTGAAACTGGCGCAACTGGATATAAAGGATCCGGTCGTGATTATTTATGCAGATGCCATGGCGGCGCATCAATTCGTCATGACCGCCATGCAGGCCGCGCGTGCGGCGGGCATTGGACGCGTGCACTTCGCCACACAGGGTAACGATTGACCGGGCACTCTGTTCGCAGCAGATTTAGCCTGTGGCTGCACACGCAATGGGAACACTCTGGCTGGCTGAGTCTGACCATGCGGCCTTTTGAATATATCGTGCAGATCATTCTGTGGACCCGACGTTCATTTTATAAAGTATTCCCAGGGCGGGTTTACCACCCCCCCCTGCCAGTGCTGGTGATTGGCAACATTTTTGTAGGTGGTACGGGCAAAACACCCGTAGTGATCACCTTAGTGAAGGGATTGTCTGACCACGGCTGGCACCCTGGGGTCATCAGTCGCGGCTATGGTGTCCATATTGGACCTGTTCCCAGACTGGCACGGGACGATGTGCAGGCAAATGAGCTAGGAGATGAGCCAGCACTGATTGCCCGCCAGACTCAGGCGCCCCTCGCGGTGCATCCGAATCGCCGCAAGGCGATCGAGGCACTGATGCGTGCCCATCCAGAGGTCAACCTGATTGTCGCCGACGATGGCCTGCAGCACCTTGCCCTGGCAAGAGATCTTGAAATCATTGTCCAGGACCAGCGCGGCATTGGTAATGGACGTGTCATGCCGGCCGGCCCACTACGTGAGTCCGCCAGCAGAATGCAGACTGTCGACGCCATTATTACTAACTTGCCTGCCAGCGATACCTCCCCAATGGGTCAAGCGACGCACAACCATACTGATCAATTGCCCCCAGTCAGGGCATCTCAGATGCAGCTGAACATTATTGCGATTCGCCACCTCACAGATGGCGAATCGCTCACACCTGAGCAATTTCTGTTGCGTAAGGCGGGGCATGGCATCGCTGCGGCAGCTGGCATTGGCATGCCCGCCAGGTTTTTTGACAGTCTGAGACGCGCGGGATTCGTGCTTGACCAGACGCTCGCGCTTGAGGATCACCAGACTATCGATAGTCAGACTTTTTCAGGTCTGAAGTCTGATCTGATCCTCATAACAGCCAAAGACGCCATCAAATGCGAGGGGCTAGCAGATCCTAGACTCTGGGTTGTAGACGTCTCATCTTCATTTTCTGATCCTGACTTCATTGGCTGGATCAGCAACAGACTGCATCAGGTTTCCCGATCAAGCTATGAGTGTTTACAATAGCAAAATGGAATCAAGACTGCTAGAAATTCTCGTATGCCCGCTATGCAAGGGCCGCCTTTACCCCGATCCACAGCACACCGAGCTCGTGTGCAGGGTTGACCAGCTTGCTTTCCCTGTTCGGGATGGCATTCCTGTGATGCTTGAATCCGAAGCTCGCGCGCTGACCGACCCGGATCAAGCGCCAGCCTTATGACCAAATTCGTAGTCATCATCCCTGCCCGTCAGGCGTCCACACGCTTGCCGGGCAAAATGCTGGCCGATATCGCTGGCAAACCAATGGTGATCCGTGTTGCCGAACAGGCGCTGGCATCCGGCGCGAGTCGGGTTCTGATCGCCTGCGATCATCCGGACATTGAACGTGCCGCCAAGGACTTTGGTATCCCATCGCTGTTGACCCGAGTCGATCATCCCAGTGGCACCGATCGCTTATCTGAGGCGGCTTGCGCACTAGGATTGGGTGATGACGAGATCGTGGTCAACCTTCAGGGTGACGAGCCGTTGATGGCCCCAGACCTGATTCAACAGGTTGCGGCCTTACTGGCGGATGATCCGCAGGCTTCGATTGCCACCTGTGCAGCACCTATTCTGAACGCAGAACACCTCTTTAATCCGAACATTGTCAAAGTGGTCTGCACGCAGCGCGGACACGCAATGTACTTTTCGCGTGCGCCCATTCCCTGGCACAGAGATCATCCGGCCCACAGCCAGCAAAAAGAGGGCTTTAAAGTCCCTGCCCTGCACCACATTGGCATGTATGCGTATCGCGTCGGTTTCCTTAAGCTTTACCCTGGATTGCCTGCCGGCACGCTCGAACAGATTGAATCTCTTGAGCAGTTGCGCGCGCTGGAGAATGGCTTCACGATTGCAGTCAAAACTGTTGCCGTCCATCCAGGAGCGGGTGTCGATACACAGCAGGATCTCGAACGCGTCAGAAATTTTTATTTGAATGCGCCGCGACTCAGGGTAAGCCAGTAAGTAAAGATTATGCAGGACGTGGTGCAATGCGGCATAATGTTTGTCATTCCCTTCAATCAATCAAGACCCAGGAGTCCTCATGCGTCTCATTCTACTTGGCCCCCCAGGCGCTGGAAAAGGCACGCAGGCTGCGTTTATCACTCAGCACTTCGGCATCCCGCAAATCTCAACCGGGGACATGTTGCGTGCCGCAGTTAAAGCAGGGACTCCACTGGGTATCGAAGCAAAAAAAATCATGGATGCAGGTGGACTGGTATCCGACGACTTGATTATCGGCCTGGTCAAAGACCGTCTCACGCAGGCCGATTGCCAGAATGGCTACCTGTTCGATGGCTTTCCACGCACCATCCCCCAAGCCGACGCGCTCAAGCACGCAAATGTTGCACTCGACTTTGTGATTGAAATTGCCGTCCCCGAACAAGACATCATCGAGCGCATGAGTGGTCGTCGTGTCCATCCAGCCAGCGGCCGCACTTACCACGTGCGCTTTAACCCACCCAAGATTGCCGAGCATGACGATCTGACTGGCGAGCCACTGGTCCAGCGTGACGACGACAAAGAAGAAACCGTCAGACACCGCCTGACGGTCTATCGGAATCAGACACGCCCCCTGGTTGACTATTACTCTTCCTGGTCAAACGAAGATACGAAGGCTCCAAAATATCGCAAAGTCGAGGGTGTTGGTTCTGTCGACGGTATCAAAAGCAAAATTTTCAACGCACTGACTTAACCTATTACCGAGCGGCAGATCATGGATATTGAAAATAAAGTATTTATCGTTACTGGTGGTGCATCAGGTCTGGGCGCGGGCACAGCAAAAATGCTGGCAGCGCATGGGGCACGCGTATTGCTAGCGGACTTGCAGGATGAAGCTGGCGAAGCACTGGCAAAAGAACTCGGCCAGCGTTACATCCATTGCAATGTTGCTCAGGAACAAGATGCGCAAGGCGCTGTGGCAGCTGCACTTGAAATGGGAACGCTGTTTGGCCTTGTGAACTGTGCAGGTGTGGCACCCGCAGCAAAAACAGTCGGTAAAAATGGCGCACATCCCCTGGATTTGTTTCAAAAAGTAGTCGGTATCAATCTGGTCGGCACCTTCAACATGATTCGTGTCGCCTCCGAAGCCATGAGCAAAAACACACCCGAACCAACAGGCGAACGTGGTGTGTTGATCAACACGGCTTCCGTTGCAGCCTACGACGGGCAGGTTGGACAGGCTGCTTACGCCGCCTCGAAATCCGGCGTGGTCGGTATGACACTGCCCATCGCACGCGACCTGGCTCCCCTGGGCATCCGGTGCGTCACAATTGCTCCTGGCATTTTTGGCACACCCATGATTTTTGGCATGCCCCAGCCTGTTCAGGATTCTCTGGCCGCGAGTATCCCATTTCCTTCACGTCTGGGACGTCCCGAAGACTACGCCAAACTCGTTCACCAGATCATCACCAACGAAATGCTCAACGGTGAAACCATTCGTCTGGATGGCGCTATCCGCATGCCACCACGATGAGTCTATTGCGTGCGGCAGCAACCGTCAGTGGCTTGACGTTGCTGTCTCGTATCACCGGCCTGGCACGCGACATCATCATTGCACGCGCTTTCGGAGCAGGGGCACTGACCGATGCTTTCTGGGTCGCCTTTCGCATACCCAATTTGCTGCGCAGACTATTCGCCGAGGGGGCGTTTTCTCAGGCGTTTGTCCCGATCTTGGGCGAAGTCCGTAACCAGCACGAAACCGAAGCCGTCAAGCTACTGCTCGATCGAGTCGCCCTCGCACTTTTTTTTGTTTTATGCCTGGTGACCATTGTTGGTGTGCTCGGCACTCCCTGGGTCGTCATGGCCATGGCAAGCGGCCTCACGGAGCCAGATCGGGCGCAGGAGTTACATGCCGCGGTATGGATGACGCGCATCATGTTCCCCTATATTATTTGCATGTCCCTGACCGCTTTTGCCTCGGGCGTGCTCAACACCTGGCGTCACTTTGCGGTGCCCGCATTTACGCCAGTATTGCTCAATCTTTCGATGATCGGCGCGAGCATGCTGCTCACCCCCTACCTGCTCCAACCCATTTATGCGCTGGCAATTGGCGTCATGGCCGGCGGCATCGCACAGCTCTCCATTCAGTGGATGGCTCTTGCGCGTCTGGGTTTGCGCCCACGCATGTCCTGGCGTGTTGGCGAGGCCCTTAAAGATCCTCTGGTTCGTCGCATCATGCGCCAGATGCTCCCCGCCACCCTAGGCGTGTCAGTCGCCCAGATCTCACTGCTGATCAATACAAACATTGCCACCTGGCTCGCAGCAGGCAGTGTCACCTGGCTGTCCTTTGCCGACCGACTGATGGAGTTCCCGACAGCCTTGCTGGGCGTCGCGCTAGGTACGGTACTCTTGCCCAGTCTGGCCAAGGCAAACAAAGATACGTCCGGACACCAATATAGTGCGCTGCTGGACTGGGGCTTGCGACTGGTCTTATTGCTTGGTCTGCCCGCAGCGCTCTGCATGGTACTCATGTCAGAAGGGATGGTCGCGACGCTGTTTCATTACGGCGCATTCAAGGCATCCGATGTGCTCCAGACACGATCAGCTGTGATGGCCTACGCTGTTGGTCTGGTGGGATTATTGATGGTCAAGATCCTCGCACCTGGTTTTTATGCCAAGCAAGATATCCGCACCCCTGTCAAAATTGCCATCGTTGTTTTGATTGCCACCCAGTTGCTGAACCTCGCACTGGTTCCCTGGCTCGCCCACGCAGGATTGGCGCTGGCCATTGGACTGGGCGGCTGCCTGAACGCGACAGCCTTACTCTACGGGCTGCGCAAACAAGGCATCTATCGCCCGCAAGCTGGCTGGCTGAAGTTTCTGACCCAGCAGTTGCTCGCGCTCGCCATGATGGCCGTACCTCTCGGTGCAGGCGCCCATTACCTGGACTGGATCGCCCTACAGGCGAATCCAGCACTGAGAATTATCCTGCTTGGAGGGGTCCTGGGTACCGCTTCAGCCGTTTATTTACTCGTGTTGCTGATGCTGGGACTGCGACCCGCCCACTTCAGGCGCGCGCCCAGTGAAAATAATGTTGGCAAAACAGTAACTTAATGCTATAGTCATGGGCTGTAGTGTGCCGCACTGTACTGTCGCAATCCAGCGCAGCAGTACTCCAGCACAACCAACCATATTTAACTTTTAAAAGATTGATCTCATCACATGGCCAATACCGCCCAAGCTCGCAAACGTGCGCGCCAGTCAGTTGCTACTAACTTGCACAACTCAAGCCTCCGCTCGATGTTGCGTACTGCCATCAAGCGTGTCCGTTCAGCAATCGAAACTGGTGACAAAGCAGCTGCTAGCGATGTGTTCCAGAAAGCTACAGGCGTGATTGATCGCGTAGCTGACAAAAACATCATTCACAAGAACAAAGCTGCTCGTCATAAGAGCCGCCTTTCTGCTGCCATCAAATCACTTGCCTGATTGAATTGATTGGATGAGTCGCGAGTCTGACTTCGCGATTCAGCGTTTTTTTACACAACATGTCACCCCTTCATATCGGGATCATTTTGTTCAAGTGAAGACTCGCTGCAACAGTCGCGAATAGTAAACAGCCCTTATTGGGCTGTTTTGCATTTGGTTTGCAGTTTTGTTGTAACGTTGCTTTCATCTCAACTTTTACGATTTCACGGTATTGATCCCATGACAAAAAAACGTATTCTTCAAATTGGATCCCTTTCCGGGTCACCTACCGCTAACGCAGAGCTTGCTGAACGCTACGAAGTCCTCGAACTCTGGAAAGCAACCGATCCTGCCGCGTTCCTGCGCGAACACGCGCAGGACGTCGAGGTCATCGCGACGTCAGCGGTCATGGGATGCACGGCAGCGGTCATTCAGGCCTTGCCAAAACTGCGTGCAATCTGCAGCTGGGGCGTCGGGTACGACACCATTGATATCGGCGCTGCTGCCGCGCGTAATGTGCTCGTGAGCAACACTCCAGAAGTCCTCAATGATTGCGTGGCCGATATTGCCTGGGGATTACTGCTGGCATGCGCGCGTAATATCGCCTGGGGCGATCGTTTTGTGCGGGCCAACCACTGGGAAAATAAAACCGGCGTCCTTCCCCTGGGCACGCGCGTGAGCGGCAAAAAACTCGGTATTGTCGGCTTGGGACGTATCGGCGAGGCCATTGCCCGCCGTGGGTTTGGCTTTGATATGGAAGTCGCTTATCACAACCGGAATCCTCGCTCTGATGTGGACTACAAGTACTTCGACTCTCTGGTAGAACTTGCTAAATGGAGTGACTTCCTTGTGGTCGCAACTGTAGGCGGTGCAAGCACCAAACACCTGATTGACGAGACTGTCCTGCGCGCGCTCGGCCCCAAAAGCATGATCATCAATATTGCCCGTGGCTCGGTGATTGATGAGGCTGTAATGGTGCGATTGCTGGCTGAAGGCGCAGTGGGCGGAGCGGGTCTGGACGTTTTTGAAAACGAACCCAAAGTCCCCGATGCGCTTAAACACATGGATAACGTTGCTTTGATGCCACACGTTGCAAGCGCCACACACGAAACACGCCGTGCAATGCTCGATTGTCTGCATGAAAATCTTGAGTCATTTTTTTCAACAGGCGATGTGATCACCCCTGTACGTTGAAATAAAACAACGCTCTGGTTACACGGTCGGCTTACCCGACTGTGGACCAAAAACGGTTTTTAGCAAATTATCCGCTGCAAAATCATGGACGAATTTCCAGGCAAGCGGTTCGATGTCGCGCAATCTTTCGTCCACCACGACACAACGCACGCCGTCAATTACCGTGGGAATGGCATAGGGAGAGTACGACAGGTGGCTGGCACGCACACCTGCAGGCTTATAAGGCGCAAGTATGCCGGCAAGGCGTTCAGCCCAATCGCTTGGTCTAAAAGTATTGCCGTTTTCTGTTACGCCATAAATGACGAAGGATCGAACTTCTGATGTCATGCACAACCCGTGTTGCTGCGACCAAGCTTAGCGAATTTATGATTCACATGCTTGTGAGCTAGATTGTATATGATTGACCCTTTACACTCATAACCGGCGATCCTGCCTGTGAGTTTTTTTCTGTGGAGCCTCAGTAATGACCTCAGCAATTTCGAATACCTACTCTAGACTACCTGTTGCGTTTACGCATGGCAAAGGTGTATGGCTGTGGGATGCTGAAGGACGACGTTATCTCGACGGACTTGCAGGAATTGGGGTTTCGTGTCTGGGGCATGGACATCCAAAACTGGTTGCTGCGATTAGCGACCAGGCTGCCCGCGTGATTCACACGTCAAATATTTATGAAGTGCCTCAGCAAGAGGCGCTGGCAGAACGCATCGTCGCAATATCCGGCATGACAGAAGTTCTGTTTGGCAATAGCGGCGCAGAGGCCAACGAAGCTGCTATCAAGCTTGCCAGGTACTTTGGTCATAAAAAGGGCAATGACTTGCCCACGATCATTACGATGGAATCTTCGTGGCATGGCCGCACACTTGGCACGCTGGCTGCGACCGATAGCGAAAAAGCGCGCAAAGGTTTTGGTCCTCTGCCCGAGGGCTTTATTAAAGTCGCTTACAACAACTTGCAAGCCATCAAACAGGCTGGTGATCAGGAACCACGCGTCGTAGCGGTCCTGCTTGAAGTCCTGCAAGGAGAAGGCGGAATTCGCCCGAGTGATATCGCGTATCTTAAAGAACTGCGCCAACTGTGCGATGACCGCGGCTGGCTGATGATGATCGACGAAGTGCAGTCAGGTATTGGACGAACAGGAAAATGGCTGGCACATCAATGGGCTGAGATCCTGCCTGACGTCGTGGTGCTGGCAAAGGGCCTGGCGGGTGGTGTACCAATTGGTGCCATTGCCGCGCGCGGTCCTGCAGCCAATGTACTGGGGCCTGGCTCACACGGCACAACCTTCGGTGGTGGCCCTCTCGTCTGCGCGGCAGGTCTGGCGGTCTTCAATGCAATCGAAGAAGAAAAACTACTCGAAAATGCTGCAACGGTCGGTGCTTATCTGAAAGCCGGTCTTGAACGTGAATTAGCTGGCAAGCCCGGCGTGCTTGAAATTCGTGGGCAAGGTCTGATGCTGGGGATCGAACTCGAAAAGCCCTGCGGCGAACTCGTCATGCGTGCGCTCGAAGCTGGCCTGCTGATCAATGTGACCCGTGATCGCGTGGTGCGGCTGCTCCCTCCCCTGATTCTCAGCAAAGACGAAGCCGACCAGATCATTGCAATGCTGGTTCCCCTGATTCTGGCGTTTAACGCGCAATAAGCAACCTATCGAGCCCACTATGTCACATGCCGTATCACTACCCGGCCCGCTCAGGCATTTTCTGCAATTCAATGATCTCACTAAGGACGAAGTCCTCTATGTGCTGGATCGTGCGCGCCTGATTAAAGACAAATTCAAGTGCTATGAGCCGCACAGACCACTCCATGACCGCACTCTGGCCATGGTGTTCGAAAAAGCCAGCACACGCACACGCGTATCGTTTGAAGCAGGTATGTACCAGATGGGTGGCTCAGTGATTCACCTGACCACCACCGATTCTCAACTTGGCCGCTCGGAGCCGATCGAAGACACCGCACGCGTCGTGTCGCGCATGGTTGATCTGGTGATGATTCGTACCTTTGAGCAGACGCGTATCGAACGCTTTGCTTCGCATTCCCGTGTGCCAGTCATTAACGGTCTCACCAATGAGTTTCATCCTTGCCAGATTCTTGCAGATATCTTTACCTTCATTGAGCACCGTCAGGACATAGCCGGCAAAATCGTCACTTGGGTCGGTGACGCAAATAATATGGCTTATACCTGGCTGCAGGCGGCTGAGTTGCTGGGATTTACCCTGCATGTCTCGGCACCGATCGGTTATCGCCTGGACCCTGCCCGGATTGGCTCCGTTAAGCCCGGTGTACTGAAAGAATTCACTGACCCTAATGAAGCATGCAAGGGCGCACATCTGGTCACCACAGACGTCTGGACCAGCATGGGCTACGAAGCAGAAAACGAAACCCGTCGCCAGGCGTTTGCTGACTGGTCGGTCGACCAGGACATGATGTCGCGCGCGTCCAAAGACGCACTGTTCATGCACTGTCTGCCGGCACACCGTGGCGAAGAAGTCACCGCTGAGGTGATTGATGGCCCACAAAGCGTGGTCTGGGACGAGGCTGAAAATCGACTCCATGCCCAGAAAGCCCTGATGGAGTTTCTGCTGCTTGGTCGGATCGACTCAAACGCGCAGTAGACCAAACAGTTAAAATCATTTCAATGTAATTTATACTTTAGAGCACCCTATGAGCGATATCAAAAAAGTCGTACTAGCCTATTCAGGCGGCCTGGATACCTCCGTCATTCTCAAATGGCTGCAGGACACCTACGCTTGTGAAGTCGTCACCTTTACCGCCGACATCGGTCAGGGCGAAGAGCTCGAGCCCGCGCGCGCCAAAGCCATCAAGTTCGGTATCAAGCCAGAACAAATTTTTATCGATGACTTGCGCGAAGAATTCGTGCGTGACTTTGTTTTCCCGATGTTTCGCTGCAATACCGTCTACGAGGGAGAATACCTTCTGGGCACATCGATTGCCCGCCCATTGATCGCCAAGCGTCAGATCGAAATTGCTCGCATGGTGGGCGCCGATGCCGTCTCGCATGGCGCAACCGGCAAAGGCAATGATCAGGTTCGCTTTGAACTCGGTTACTACGCACTCGAACCCGGCATCAAAGTGATTGCACCCTGGCGCGAATGGGATCTGAATTCACGTCAAAAACTGCTCGCCTATGCCGAGGCTGCTGGCATCGCGATTGACATGAAACACAAGCAAGGCGGCGCCCCCTATTCGATGGACGCCAATCTGCTGCATATCAGCTTTGAAGGCCGTCACCTCGAAGACCCAAAAGCCGAAGCCGAAGAAACCATGTGGCGCTGGACCGTATCACCCGAAGCCGCCCCTGACCAGGCGGAATACCTGGACCTGGAGTTTGAGCATGGTGATGTCGTCGCTCTTAACGGTGTGCGTCTGTCACCCGCTCAAGTCCTGACACAACTCAACGCGCTCGGTGGCAAGCATGGCATCGGACGTCTGGATCTGGTTGAAAACCGCTATGTAGGTATGAAATCACGTGGTTGTTACGAAACCCCAGGCGGAACAATTCTGCTCAAGGCCCACCGTGCCATCGAGTCGATTACGCTTGACCGTGAAGTCGCGCACCTGAAAGACGATCTGATGCCACGTTATGCGTCGCTGATTTATAACGGCTACTGGTGGTCTCCCGAGCGTCGTGCCTTGCAGGCACTGATTAACACAACCCAGCAGGAAGTCAACGGCTGGGTGCGGGTCAAACTCTATAAGGGTGGTGTCTACACCGTTTCACGTGATTCGAAAGATACGTTGTTCGATCAGACGATTGCGACGTTCGATGATGATGGCGGTGCCTATAATCAGGCAGACGCTGGCGGTTTTATCAAGCTCAACGCGCTGCGTATGCGTATTGAGTCGCGTGCAGGTCGCAAGCAAGGCTAAAGCATGACACAGCTGCGCTGAGTCGTTTCAGCGCAGCTCTGCTGCAGGAATTTCGTTTCAGCGCAGCTACTCCAGGAATGTCGTGTCAGCGCAGTTGTGTAAAGCGATCCAGGCGGGAAAGCTGTGCGCCTTTGCGTGGACCAGGAAACACAACCGTCATGCGGGTGCCTTCAAACTCTGGCCGGCTGACCAGGTTTAACCAGGCGCCATGAGCGCGAGCAATTTCACGCACGATGGCCAATCCTAGTCCCGAACCTCCAGCAATGGCCTTGGGTGAACGATAAAAGGCCTCAAACACCCTTCCCTGCTCTTCAAAACCAATCCCGCAGCCGTTATCCTCAACCGCAAGCGTTGGCGGCGTAGAGGTCACGTGCAGCCTGATGCGCGTCGCTCCCAATGCATAGCGCAGTGCGTTATCAATCAAGTTACCTAGCAACTCATCGAGCAACACAGGATCGCCATCGATCCAGACTACCTCATCAGGCGCCTCCAGCTGCAGATCAACATCTGCCGCACGTGCGCGTGCCAACCATTCTGCACCACTGGTTCGCACCCATTCACAAAGATCTATCCGGGCAAAATGGTCTTGGGGCCGGGTATCCGGATCGACACGCGCAAGCAGTAACAGCTGCTGACCAAGCCTGATCATGCGATCGCTGGCATTTTTGATGCGTTCGGCACGCACACGAATATCGATGGGTAGATCTTTGGCAAGCATCAGCTCGGATTCGAGCTTGAGTCCAGCCAGCGGTGTACGCAATTGATGGGCAGCATGACCGACAAAGCGTCGCTGAGCTTCAAAGGTCTCATTCATACGCGCCAACAAGGCATTGGTATGACGTACAAGCAGGTCAAGCTCAACAGGAAGACCGACGATCTCCATCGGCCCCAGATCATCGCCTGAACGAATGGCGATTTCGTCAGTCAACTGATGCACAGCGCGCATGCCTGAGCGCACCCCTTGGACGACCACCCAGGCAAACAACCCGATCAGAACAAGCTGACCGACAACCATCGCCCAGAAGATGTCTTCAAGTTGCCAATCGGCCATTTCAATTTTGTGTGTAATCAACCAGGTTGCGACCAGATCAAGCACAACAAGAAGGAGAATGGGTGGCAGCAAGCGCAGCACAAGATGACGGGCAAGTGAACCCGCAGGCAACCAGGATAGGGCCGAGGCCTGCATTCGTGGAATCAATGCCATCGTATACGCAGGGATTAGCCCGCAGTCGCCTCAAGCTCGAGGAGGTAACCAAACCCTCGTACAGTCTGAATCTGGGCGCCACGCCCCTCAAGACGCTTACGCAGGCGATAGATGTAGACCTCGACGGCATTCTCACTAAAATCGGCATCGAGTGCCGAGAGGCCTTGGACAATCTGCTGTTTGGTGACGACTTTACCCGCCCGAACCATCAGCATTTCAAGCACAGAGAGCTCTCGCACAGACAAGGCTAAACGGTGGCCGTCAGCACGCAGCTCGCGGTGCGCCGTATCGAACGACAGACAACCATATTCAATCACGGCACGCGAAACACCCGCATGCCTGCGACCCAGCGCACGGAGCCGTGCGGCGAACTCCATCAACTCAAAGGGCTTAGTGAGATAGTCATCCGCACCCGCATCCAGCCCAGCGACACGGTCCTGCAAGCCATCACGCGCAGTGAGAATCAGAACCGGGACCATTTTTCCCTGTTCACGAATGGTCTGCAGGACATGCAAACCATCGACACCTGGCAAGTTCAAATCCAGCACGACCAGGTCGTAGAAATGATTGGCCAGCGCTGACAACCCACGCTCGCCATCTGCCAGCCAATCGGCCACATGTCCCTGATCAGTCAGGAACTCCTGTAGAGCCCGACCAAGGGTGGCATCATCTTCAATTACAAGTACTCGCATGAGCGTAATCTTACTCTGATCGTAGAAAGGAATCGGATTTTTCTGGAATAGAATCAGAAATTTGCGCAGGACCGGATTGTGATGAGCTGACATCAGGAACTTGCGCAGGGTCGGATTGTGCTGAGCTAAGATCAGGAACTTGTTCGGGATCGGTTATTTCAAGTGTGACGATAATCGGATCGTATGGATCACGCTGGGGGATATCCACGCTCGCAGAAAGCATCCACCACAGCACCACAAAATGAAACAGCAGTACACAAATAAAAACCGATAACGGAATTTTTTTGATGAATGCGAGCAAACTGGAGGGAGAGGATGAATCCGTCATGCTTGGTGATACGGAGCATACGGTGAGCGATGAACCGAAATGTCAGGTGTCATGGCAGAATTTGGTGGGTGGTACAGGGCTCGAACCTGTGACATCTTCGGTGTAAGCGAAGTGCTCTACCAACTGAGCTAACCACCCAATAAGAACTAGTGCGTATTTCGGTGCAAACATGAGTAAAAGCCTCAGTGCAAACCTCAACACTTGTATTCAGTAAATTTACTACAAAACGCTCTAAAAAAAACAGTGCGGATCGCATTATAGCGAACCACACTGTTTTAGCAAATCGAAAGCGCAATTGATTAGTTCAATGCGTCTTTCAGTGCTTTGCCTGGACGGAACTTAGGCACTTTTGCTTTTTTGATTTTGATTGCTTCGTTGGTACGTGGGTTACGGCCCATGCGCGCAGCACGAGTGGTCACAGCAAACGTACCGAAGCCAACCAGAGTCACAGTACCACCCTTTTTGAGGGTTGCTTTTACGGCAGCGATCATCGCATCAAGTGAGCGACCAGCAGCAGCTTTAGAGATATCAGCCTTGGTGGCGATGTGGTCGATCAGTTCGGTTTTGTTCATATCAGGTTTACCCCTTATGGTGTTTAGGAATCAGATGCAATGGGAATCTGTTTATTAGTTTTGTGCGAAGGATCACATGAGACATTTCGCAGGTATCTATTAGGCCTTGAGAATCGGCGGCTGTCAAGAAAAAAACCTCGTACAAGCCGCATCATAGATGACGATGCCCATTTTATCTTCATTTTGGAGACATTTATTGAATAGGCAAAGTCAGATTTTTTTGCAGGTATCCAGCGCATGCGAAAAATCATCAATCAGGTCTTGTTCCTCTTCGATCCCGACCGAAACACGAATCAACCCATCAGCAATTCCCATCTGCGCACGCAACGCTGGACCCATTTCATAATAGATCGTATGCGCAGCGGGCAGAGCCAGCGTCCGAGTGTCTCCAACGTGCGTGGCAAGGATGACCACTTCAAGTTTATTTAAAAAGTCGAACGGATCAACCCCGGCAGCCAACTCGACACCAAGCAGCATACTGTAGCGACCCTTAAACAGCTTGTCGGCACGGGCGTGCTGCGGGTGGCTCTCTAGGCCTGGATACGAAACGCGGGCAACGCTGGGGTGGTTCGATAAAAATGAAGCAAGTGCCATGGCATTGCTACAAATTTTATCGAGTCGCAATGACAGGGTCTCGGCACCCACGGCAATCCGATGTGCTGCATCGGCCGCGAGCGTGGCACCCATGTCGCGCAGACCCTTTTTCTTAATTTGCAAAGTGCCCCAGCCAACGGCAGGCCCTTTTTTGTACACATCGAGAATATTGGGATAAGTTGTCCAGTCGAACAAACCTGTATCGGTCAATGATCCACCCAGAGCGTGGGCATGCCCACCGATGTGCTTGGAGAGGGAGTTCATCACAAAGCTCGCCCCTACTGTCCTGGGCTGAAAAAGCCAGGGCGATGTCAGGGTATTGTCCACGACATACACCAGGTTATGCGCCTGACAAATCTGACCAATTCCCTCAAGATCTGCAACCTGAGTACCCGGGTTGGCAATCGTCTCGGTAAAGACCATGCGTGTATTGGGTTTGATCGCCGCCGCAATTGCACCCGCATCTGTTGGATCGACGAGCGATACTTCAATACCGAGTAACTGCAGCGTGCCAAACAGGCTATTGGTATTACCAAAGATAAACTGACTCGAAATCAGATGATCGCCCGCACGCAGCAGGGTCGTAAACAGTGCTGAGAGCGCCGCCATTCCTGTTGAAAAAGTCAGCGAGGCAATACCGCCTTCCATCAGAGTAATTTTTTTCTCGAGGGCATCGGTGGTGGGCGTACCCTGTCTGGCATAGGTATAACCAGACTTTCCCTGAAATACAGCAGCCAATTCATGCGAATCAGCGTAGGCGTATTGCGAGGAAGTATGAATCGGTTTGTGAACCGCACCATGTTCAACGCCTGCGCGTCGATCCGCGTGCAAAATATTTGTGGTGAAACCGTGCTTGGCCATAATGAGTCACATTCAGAAATTGTTTTTAATTTAACGCTGAGCCATTTGCCGCTTAACGCTGAGCTTGCCTCTGGCGCACGGTCTCAAACAGGCAGACACCCGTTGCGACACTGACGTTCAGGCTTTCGACGCTACCCAGCATGGGAATATGCACGAGCTCGTCACAGGTTTCACGCGTCAGGCGGCGCATGCCTTCACCTTCGGCCCCCATCACCCAGGCCATGGAACGCCGGGTATCGGTCTGGTGAATAGATTCTTTAGCGCTGTCATCGGTTCCAACCAGCCAGATATCGCGATCTTTGAGCTCACGCATGGTGCGTGCCAAATTGGTCACCATCAGATAAGGTACTGACTCAGCAGCACCACAGGCTACGCGCTGGACTGTTGTATTCATGCCTGCTGAGCGATCACGTGGGGCAATCACGGCATGCACGCCAGCAGCATCGGCCGTGCGCAAACAAGCGCCCAGATTATGCGGATCAGTCACGCCATCCAGTATGAGGAGCAATGCCGGGCCTTCAATTCCGTCGAGAACCTCATCGAGATCATCGGCCAGCCTGCGTGCGTCAGCAACTGCCACAACGCCCTGATGGCGTGAACCACCTGCCAGGCCATCCAGGCGATCGGCGCCGACGGGATGCACGGGGCGTCCGGCTGCTGTGGCCTGTTCAATCAAAGACTGCATTCGCTTGTCGCGACGCTGAGCCTCAACATATATCTCCCGGATTGAGTCCGGGGCCTGACGTAATCTTGCGATCACCGCATGAAAACCTGCGAGTGTCTGTGTAGCTGCCATATCTATTCTTAACCTTGTTAACGACCTTTACGTACCGATTTTTTCGGCCCTGCTTTTTTGCCTGCACGCTGCGTTTTAACAGCAGGGCGCACAGCTTCCTTCTTGGCCGTCTTTTTTGCTTCGAGGCGACGCTCTTTAGAGACAGTCCCTTTAAACTCCGCCGGCTTGGGCGCGGCGGCTTTTTTGGTACGGCGCACACCTGGCTCTTCGGTGCGCGTCGCGGCTTTGCGCAGTGCACCGAACGTCGTCCCTGCAACAAGGCGGAATTCAATTCGCCTGGCCTCCAGATCGACTCGCGCGACTTGCACCTGCACCGCATCAGTCAGACGATAACGCATTCCTGTGCGCTCGCCTCTGAGCTCATGCAGTGCCTCGTTGAACTGGAAATATTCCGTACCAAGTTCGGAGACATGCACCATCCCCTCAACATGCAGGGTATCGAGCGTAACAAAAATGCCAAAGCTCGCCACGCCAGTCACTCGACCGCTGAAGGTTTCGCCTACGCGCTCTTTAACGAACCAACATTTTAGCCAGGCTTCTACATCGCGCGAGGCATCATCGGCTCGTCGCTCTGTCGCAGACAGCAACAAGCCTGTTTTTTCCCACACATCATGCTCATGCTCGCGCGCCGTCATGCCGGGAGCAGAAACAAATCCACTGACCACTGGCTGGTAGCGCGTCCCTTTGAGCAAGGCTTTGATCACACGATGGGTCAACAGATCCGGATAGCGGCGGATGGGCGAGGTGAAATGGGTGTAAGCCGGGTAAGACAAACCAAAGTGACCCGCGTTATCCGGCCCATAGATTGCCTGCTGCATCGAACGCAGGCACATGGTTTGGAGCAAAGCATAGTCAGGGCGCGCCCGCGCTTTTTCGAGCAGTTCACCATAGTCCTTCGCACTTGGATCGTCTCCACCGCCGAGGCTCAGCCCCAGGGTGCGCAAGAACTCACGCAGCGATTTGAGTTTTTCGGGTGTTGGACCCTCGTGGACACGATACAGACCGATATGCTTGCTGCGCAGCATAAAATCTGCGGCGCAAGTATTGGCTGACAACATGCATTCTTCGATCAGACGATGCGCATCGTTGCGCACCACACCGATAATTTTCTCGATACGCCCCAGTTCATTACACACAATCTTGGTCTCGACCGTATCAAAATCGATTGCGCCACGCTCCTTGCGTGATTGCTGCAACAGTTGGAACAAGGCGTAGAGATCATTGATCTGCGGGAGCACCCTGGACAGGCTGCGAGCCATCGGCCCCTGGGGCTGCTGTAAAGATTCCCAGACCTGGTTGTAAGTCGTGCGGGCATGCGAATGGATCACCGCGTTATAAAACTGATAGGCGGCCACAGTACCGGCTTTCGCACCGGTCAGCGGAACCACCATATCGCAAACCAGCACAAGACGATCGACCTGAGGGTTGAGCGAGCACAGACCGTTTGACAGCTTTTCGGGCAGCATCGGGATGACACGGCGCGGAAAATACACACTAGTTCCCCGCTCGCGTGCAGAGATATCGAGCGCATCCTCGGGCTGCACATAATGACTGACATCAGCAATCGCAACCAGCAAGCGCCAGGCCAAACGCTTTCGACCCGTTCCCAGATCGACCTGTTCACAATAGACGGCATCATCAAAGTCGCGCGCGTCTTCGCCATCAATGGTGATGAAGGCAACATCACGCAAATCCACGCGATCTTTTAAATCGACCCGACGCACCGCATCGGGCAATTTGTCTGTCAGACGTAACGCGGCTTCTGGAAAATCAACCGGTACATCGAACTTGCGCACGGCGATTTCAATTTCCATACCCGGATCGTCAATTTCGCCCAGGATCTCTGCCACACGGCCCATCGGCTGTGAGTGGCGAGTAGGCTGCTCGACGATATCGATAGAGACGACCTGACCGTGTTGGGCCCCACCGGTTTCTCCGGGCGGGATCAGCACATCATGTTTGATGCGCTGGTCTTCGGGGACAACAATCGCCACGCCACGTTCGTTCAGGAAACGGCCCACCAACCGATTGGTTCGCCGCTCGATCACCTCGACGATCATGCCCTCTGGCTTGCCGCGGTATTCACCAGTCGGTTTGACCAGCACGCGATCGCCATGCAGGACTTTGGACATTTCGCGGGGTGACAGAAAAATATCTGGACCACCGCCGTCACGCACCAGGAATCCGAAACCATCGCGATGGCCTTGTACGCGTCCAGCGACAAAATCCAGTTTGTTCGCGAGCAGCAAGACGCCTTTACGATTGGGCAGCAACTGACCATCACGCTCCATAGCCGCCAGCCGACGATCGAAGCCTATGCGTGTTTCCTCTCGGACCAGCCCAAGACGTGTCGCGAGGTCATCCGGGGACAATGGCGCCGCTGCTGTACGGAGGGACTCGAGGATTTGTTCGCGAGTCGGCACGTCCGGATCAAAATCTGGTGGCAATGCGGGGCTCGACGCAGAGGTGCGTGAATTCTTTGAATGGTGTGGTGGGCGATTTGCCAAAATTTAATTCTCGTTTTATACTGCTCAGCTTAGTTGATGTGCCCAGGTGGCGGAATTGGTAGACGCGCACGGTTCAGGTCCGTGTGCCGCAAGGTGTGGAGGTTCGAGTCCTCTCCTGGGCACCACTAAAAAGTACAGTATCAGCTTAAAACCCGCATAGAGCCTAGCTTTTGCGGGTTTTTTGTTTTCTGCTTCCCGTACTTTCTGACACATTTTTACGCCTAAAACCGCTTGCATCCACGCCATCACTACGACACTATCGCGCCGTAGGTTCAATGATCCATCTGGGACTCGTGTCTCTCGCTCCCATCACTGGGCATCAAGGACATACCTAGTATACGTAAGATTGATGACACAGGGAAGGCACAGGGCACCTACACGCTAGGTAGAGATCACCAAACTGGAATTCAGAAATCACCTAGCTTTGTGTAGAGGCGACGCAATTTTAGTGTAGTAGTGACACAAGCGCTTATGCCTGACAGATTATCTCTATCCAGCCGGTTCAAGGCGTTTACGCATCACCATATGAGCAATGTTAGCCTCATAAAATTCCTCACCCTCCTTGACGAAACCATGGGCTGCGTAAAATCCGATCGCATGCGTCTGGGCGTGCAACACCACGCACTCAAACTTTAACCGCCGGGCTTCTTCGATCAAGGCATTCAAAAGTGCGCTGCCGACACCCATTCCCCGACAAGCACGCAACACAGACATTCGTCCAACATGGCCATCAGGCAAAAGCCGCCCTGTGCCTATGGCATGACCCTGCGCATCAAAAGCACAGGCATGCACGCACTGCGCATCCATCGGGTCGACTTCTTCCTCTACCGGAACCTTTTGTTCGATAACAAAAACCTCCAGCCGGATTGGCGTTGCGTGCGCTTGCATCTGCGACCAGTTTCCGAGCCTCACGTCGACATCCATCCCTTACCCCCATCAATTATCGTCAGAGTTGATTATCGCTCGACAATCGCTTGGGATAGGATAGGCATAGGCTCGACATCGGATCGGAAAGGGCTCGGTATCGGCATAGGATTTGCGAAGACTCGACATAGGATAGAGTATTTTCACAGGGTAAACTTGCCACTCTAAGGACTTGCCAGCCTGACGGTTAGCGTACATCTCTTAACCTTGCGATTAAACAGACCATGCTTGACGCAGTCGTCCATGCTGCATTTCCTGTCTTTGCCCTGATCCTCACGGGATGGCTATGCGTGCGATTCAAGCTCATGCATGCACCCAGCATGGAAGGTCTGAACAAATTTGTCATTTATCTGGCCCTGCCTGCACAGCTCTTTGATGCGATGTCGCACGCCTCAATTGCCGAACTGGTGAGACCAGGATTTTTTTTGGCTTACGCACTCAGCATGGCTGGGACAGCCTCTCTCTATGCGTGGCTCACACGTCATTCGACACGCCCTGTTACAGATCAAATCATCGACGCGATGACCTCAACCTATAGCAACGCAGGATTCATGGGCATTCCCTTATGCCTGATCGTGTTCGGTAAAGTCGGCCTGGCGCCGTCCATCATTGCGACCTTCATGACCGTCTCTGTATTGTTTGCCATCACGATCATGGCAATTGAACTCAAACGACTGGAGAACGGCCACGTGATTCCTGCCATTCTCAAAGTCACGGCTGCAATGCTGCGCAATCCATTACTGATTGCCCCCCTCGCTGGCGTATGCTGGTCCGCGACCGGATGGAACATGCTCCCAGCCGTTGATCGCTACATCAACCTGTTAGGCGAGGCGGCGACACCCTGTGCATTGGTGGCAATTGGACTGTTCCTGGCACTCAATCCATTGCGCGGGATTGATCGAACACTGGTTCGAATCGTACTGCTCAAACTGCTGGTTCAGCCTGCGCTGATGGCCGTGCTGGTGCTGTATGTATTCGAACTACCCAGGGTATGGGCCTATGTCGCTATTCTGAGCGCAGCATTACCAGTAGGAACAGGCCCATTCATGATGGCCCAGATCTATCAACGCGACGCGACTGCAAGCGCACGGGCGATATTACTTTCTACGCTCGGCTCAGTCTTGACGATCTCTGGATTGCTCGCCTGGATCAGTTTAAATAATCCCTGAAAAGCCGGGCAGACGCCATAAAATCCCCTACACTCTCTCGCACCCGATCTGACAACTCCAGGAATGCATTGACATGACCACCATGACCGCAGGCGCAGCCACTTATACGCCTAAAGCGATTCCAATCAACATCGTGCCGATGGCTCTCGCAGCACTCGCTGCTGTGGTGGGTGCGGTCTATCTGACCCAGACAATTGGCATCAAACAGGGCGCTCTGTGGGTAGTAGGTGCCTTGCTCGGCATGACACTCTACTTTGCATCGTTTGGCTTTACACAAGCATGGCGTGTCTTTATTGCGAACCGCCGTGGCGCGGGGTTGCGTGCGCAGATGGCCATGCTAGCGGTGGGTGTTCTACTGTTTTTTCCATTCCTTGCCCAGGGCAGCCTGTTTGGTAATCCTGTCAATGGTCTGGTATCCCCCGCAGGCGTCTCTGTCTTGCTCGGCGCGTTTATGTTTGGAATTGGCATGCAACTTGGTGGGGGCTGTGCCTCTGGGACGCTGTTTACAGCGGGTGGCGGCAATACACGCATGTTTGTCACGTTATTTTTCTTTATCGTGGGCTCAGTCATGGGTGCCTACCTGTTTCCCTGGTGGTCTGCGCTGCCCGCCGTGAAACCTTACTCAATGATCAAAGAATGGGGTCTCTGGCCCGCACTGCTTGCCAACCTGGCCGTATTTGCTGCGATTGCCTGGATGACCTGCCTTCTCGAAAAACGCCATCACGGCGGCCTTGAGCCAATCGGTCGTGTCCCAAACCAGCCCGCCTCATTCCTGCGTGGCCCCTGGCCGCTGATCTGGGGTGCTCTCGCTCTTGTGGTACTGAACTTCGCCACACTCGCGCTTGCAGGCCGCCCCTGGGGCATCACCTCCGCGTTTGCCTTGTGGGGCTCGCAGGCGTTACATGCCATGGGCATTGACACCGCATCCTGGGCATTCTGGTCAAAAACACCACAAGTCATCACCGACTCGCTCACAAAAGACGTCACTTCCGTGATGGATATCGGCATCATGATCGGTGCACTCGTTGCGGCCAGTGCCGCGGGTAAATTCGCACCCGTCTGGCAACTGCCTTTTCGTTCTTTATTAGGGGCCATTGTCGGTGGAATCCTTCTGGGCGTTGGTTCTCGCATGGCGTATGGCTGCAACATTGGCGCCTATTTCAGCGGCATCGTGTCGGGCAGTCTGCACGCATGGTTATGGGTGCCCGCGGCTTTTGCGGGCAATGCGGTTGGCGTCTATTTCCGTCCGTTTTTTGGTTTAGCCGTTGAAAGAACCCCACGTTTATCTGGCTGCTAAGCAGTCCTAGTTGTTTATCGGGCTGCTGAACAGTCGTTGCCATTTATCCGGCTGCCAAGCAGAGCCAGTTATTTATCCCTCGCATCAGATGCGTTGAACGGAGTATTGAGCATGCCGATTTTTCTGGTGCGTTACACCACGCTGTGGATGTGTGTCCTGCTCTCACTGATTGCTCCACTCATGGCGCATGAGAGCGAGTTGCAACAAGTATGGTGGGGCATTGCCTGGACCGCATGGTTTTTGACCATTGTCGGAATACACGACCTGGCACAAAAACATCACGCGACACTGCGTAACTATCCCGTCATTGGTCATTTTCGTTACTTGTTCGAAAAAATTCGTCCGGCCATCCGGCAATATTTCTTTGAGAGCGACACGGACGAAACACCTTTTTCAAGAGAAAGTCGCTCTTTGGTCTATCAGCGTGCCAAGCAAGAAATTGATAAGCGCCCCTTTGGCACATTGCAGGATGTCTATAACGATCGTTATGAATGGATCAATCATTCGCTGTCACCCACCAAAATTGCAGACCCCGACTTTCGCATCACGGTCGGAGGACCAGACTGCACACAACCGGTCTCGCTTTCGGTACTGAACATTTCAGCAATGAGCTTTGGCGCACTGTCAGCCAATGCGATACTTTCACTCAATACAGGTGCCAAACTCGGCAACTTCGCGCATGACACTGGCGAAGGTGGCATCAGCACGTACCATCGCCAGCCAGGTGGGGATCTGATCTGGAATATTGGTTCAGGATATTTTGGTTGTCGGGATGCGCAGGGGCATTTTTCAGAAGAGCACTTTGTCGCAAACGCCCTGCTTCCCCAGGTAAAAATGATCGAGATCAAACTCTCCCAGGGCGCAAAACCGGGTCATGGCGGCATATTGCCAGGCGGTAAAGTCACAGCAGAAATCGCTCTGGCTCGGGGTGTAAAAATAGGTGAAGACTGCAATTCCCCTGCCACACACTCAGAATTCAGCACGCCTGTCGGCTTATTACAATTTGTACAAAGACTGCGTCAATTGTCAGGCGGCAAGCCAGTGGGCTTCAAGCTCTGCATTGGCCACCCCTGGGAATGGCTTGCAATTGCCAAGGCCATGATTCAAACAGACATCACACCTGACTTTATCGTGGTCGATGGCGGCGAAGGCGGTACAGGCGCAGCACCGATCGAATTCGTGGATCATGTCGGTACGCCCCTGCGCGAAGCACTCTACCTGGTCAACAGCACACTCGTGGGTTTGAACCTGCGCCATCGCATCAAAATCGGCGCCTCAGGGAAAATTGTTTCAGCATTTGATATGGCCCGGGTGCTGGCACTAGGCGCCGACTGGTGCAATAGTGCGCGCGCGTTCATGTTCGCGATCGGCTGCATCCAGGCTCAACAATGTCATACCGGAAACTGTCCAACGGGTGTTGCCACGCAGGATGCGACCCGGCAACGTGGACTGGTGCCCAACGACAAAGCGCCACGCGTGGCAAACTTTCATCGCAACACACTCCATGCCCTGGCCGAACTCTTGCAGGCAGCTGGCCTGCAACATCCAGATGGTTTGACAACCAACCATATCGCCATGCGCACACCAAGCTGTGACATCACCCTGTTGGCATCGCTATTTCCTGAGATGAAGCCTGGTTGTCTGCTGAGAGGCGAATTACCCAGCGAGGTCTTCAGACACGGCTGGCCAATTGCCTCACCAGAGAGCTTTCAACCCGTCGCACATCCTGGCTATATCGCCTGAGACGCGTGTTGCTTGCTTGAAGAAAACATGCGTTGAATCCGTGCAGCATAGGCGGCACGGATATGCGCACGCACCAGATCTTCGGCAGACTGTGCGTCGCGTCGCACCAAAGCCTCCACAATCCCTGCGTGATCGACAATGTTCTGTCGGGCACGCTCAGGATTGACCAGATTGGATTCACCCAATAAACCCAGCGCATCATGCAGCGGCTCGAGCATGCGCAATAAGAATCGGTTATGTGCACAGAGGCAGAGCACTTCGTGAAACTGACGATTTTTTTCTGTCAGTTCGGATTCATTTCCGGCATGAAAGAGCGCGGAATACTCTTCGTGCAACGTCCGCAATAAACCCAGTTCCGCGTCATCTGCGCTACGTGCTGCCAGTCTCGCAGCAGTCCCTTCCAGGGACTCGCGCATGACATATAACTCCGAAACCATGGCATGATCAAATTCAATGATCGTAAAACCGCGCTGGGCATTTTGGGCAGCCAGACCTTCGGCCTGCAAACGCGACAATGCCTCACGAATCGGTGTGCGAGACAATCCAAACATTTCCGCGAGTTCGTTTTCGCGCAGGCGATCACCTGAACGAAATTGTCGTTTTCGGATCGCAAGCCGGATCTGCTGATATGCCTGCTCAGCAAGCGGCATGCGTTTGTTGGATTGTGCTCGTGTCATAGCCGCGCAGTGTATACGAGAAATCAGGCCGCAAGCGCCTCAATGTTGGCGGCTTGGCCGGCATGCGTTCCCGCTATGCGCCCGAATATTGCGCCCGAAACCAGCCCGGTCCCACTCGGATAGTTAAAGTAAAAAATTCCCCCAACCATCTCTCCCGCACAATACAGACCTGGAATCGGATTGAGATTGACGTCAACAACTTGACCTTGATCGGGAATGGTACGCAAGCCCCCAAACGTAAAGGTAATTCCGCAGGTCGTTTGGTAGGCCTCGTAAGGCGCCGTATCGAGCGCCTGTGCCCAGTTTGATTTTGCGGGTTCGACGCCGACTGTGCACTTGCCGTCTTTGACGGTATGTTCAAAAGGAATGTCTGTTCGCACGGCCGCGTTGTAACTTCTGACCGTTCGCACAAACTGCTCAGCATTGACTCCCTCGAGTTTTTCGGCCAGTTCTTCAATGGTGTTGGCCGTCACCTTTGTGACGAACTTGATGCGATATTCATTGCGCAACAGGTTGGTGACTTTGGAGTCAAAGACCTGCCAGGCGAATTGTCCAGTTTGCTTGAGGACTTCACCGCCGTATTTAGCGTAGGTAAAGGAGTGGAAGTCCAGTCCTTCATCAACAAAGCGACGGCCCTCGGCATTAATCAGCAAGCCAAAGATATAGCTGTGCTTCTGAAACTTGTCACCGACATTGACGTCACCGAACTCCGGGGCATTTCGATCCCAGCCCGTGGCATGGCAACCTGACCAGTTGCCATAGGGTGCAGCACCAATATCGAGCGCCATTTTCAGACCATCGCCCTGGTTATACCGACTGCCGCGCACCTTGGCCAGCTCCCAGCCAGGTCCGAGATAACGGGTACGCATTTCAGGATTCGCCTCAAAGCCGCCGCACGCAAGCACCACGGATTTAGCGTGATATTCGACGAGTTTTCCATTTTGTTGCGCACGGACACCGGTGACACGTACACCATCAAAAATAAGCGAGGTCGTACGTGCGCCATACACAACATCTATCCCGGCTTTTTTAGCAGCGGTATCTAGAAAAGCAACTAACCCTGCACCACCGCCCGAAACTTCAATCGGAAGACGTCCGAAAAACTTGCGTTTACCATTGACCAGCGCTGACTGACGCCCGTAGTTCGGGACAAAACGCACACCCTTACTGCGCAACCACACCATGGTTTCGAGGCTGCGACGTACCAGTATTTCAGACAAATCAGGATCGGTTCTGAATTGTGTCAACCGGAACAAATCATCAAAAAATTCATCAGTCGTATTGGTACCAAAATCAGACTCTGCAATTTCCTGTTCGGTCAATTCCGTGACCTGCTTCAGATCTTCAACTGAGTCATAGGCAAACCGCATGACGCCGCCCGCAAAGCGACTGTTACCGCCTGACTCATCCTCCGATGCGGCCTCAAGTACGACTACGCGTGCACCAGTGTCATGTGCAGCCAAGGCTGCAGATAACGCGGCATTTCCCTTCCCGACTACGATGACATCATAAGTGTGTTGCATGGCAAGTTCCTGTTCGAGAGCAATGGTGTTCAATGGTATGGATAAAGTAATAGCAAATCAGGCACTCAGTAACGCAGTGATTGTGCGGACATCCTCAAGTGACTCGATACGCAAAATCGCGTCATACGCTTGTGCGGTTGCCTGAGCATTGATCACACGTGCGGCGCACAATTCAAATTTTGTTTTCAGACGCTCGTCAGGTAAAGGATTCGCAGAGGTGCGTCCTAAGGGCTGTTGCACCTTGGCCGTCAGGATCTGACCGCTTTTAAGCGTCACCCTGACTTCACCGCCAAAGTGATTCGAAGGATCGAACTGTGAATCGTCATAAGGCTGCGCAAAGACATGCGGCAATAGTCCTGTCACCTGCGCGTCCTCAAAGGCGCGTCCTTCGAAATGTTCAAGTGAAACAAAGCCATCGATGAGCGCACGTGACACTACGTATTGCACGCTGAATTTGGCATCGAGCCCCGTGCGTGGCTGTGGACGATTCGTATGCTGGAGTCTGCGGCTATGAATCCAGATATCCACCCGCGCGATATCTTTTAGGGTGAACGACTGCGTTTGATAGAGTTCAATCGCGCAGTCAATTGCAGGATGTGTACTGCCGCAACACGGGTATTGTTTGATCGCAATACCAGGGGCGACGATATCCAGTGGCGAGGCCCAGGCCAGACGGCCACGATCCGGATCATAATTCCCCTTGCCGTTATAGACTTCAAAAAATCCCTGCGGATGTTCAAAAACATCCAGGCTATTCGCGGTGTAGCCTGCCTGTGCAAGTTTTGCAGCGAGCAGACCTTCGCGCGCGCAGCGCCCAATATGCATAGGCTTTGTCATGGTGCCAAAGTTTGCTTTCAAACCTGCTGAACTCGAGGCAGCAAGCGCCAGGGCGACCGCAGTCTGCTGCGCATCAAGCTGCAGCAATCTTGCGCACGCTGCTGCAGCTCCAAAGACACCTAAGGTCGAGGTGGGATGCCAGCCCTTGGTGTAGTGATGAAAATGCACGCTCATGGCAATTTTTGTTTCGACTTCAAAACCGGCAACATAAGCGGTCACGAAATCACGTCCGGTTGCACCCACTTCGTCCGACAGTGCAAACAGGGCTGGCAAAATGGGCACGGATGGATGCCCACCCAGCGTATTATTACAATCATCAAAATCAAGTGCATGCGAAGCCGTGCCATTGAGTAGCGCTGCATCAAGTGGATGACACCTGACAGAGGTCCCGAATACCACGGCATTTCCAGAACTGGATCCGAGCGCTTGAGCCAAAATTTGTGCACAAGGCTCCAGAGCCCCTGCCAAGGTCACTCCCACGGTATCCAGTATCCCAACCCGCGCCCAGTGAACTGCTTGGGCAGGCAGCATGTCGTATTGCATGGCTGCCACCTGCTCGCCCAGAAACACAGACAGTCCAGCGGTAGGCAAGATATGTTCCGCTGGTTGCGACGCTAGATTGCTCATGTCATTCATCATTTTTCCTAATCGATGCGTGGACGAATTCAATCGGCCTTGATATGTAAAAGTTTGATTAATCTGCGCCACTTTGCAACCTCGGCTGAGATAAATTCAGCAAAGGCCTGACGAGAATTACCGACAGGTTCCGAGCCGTCCGCACTTAATTTCACACGCATCTCTGAGGTATGCAACACATCCACAATGGCGTGATTCAGTTTGTCCAGTACAGGGGTAGGTGTCGCGGCGGGTGCAGCAACGCCATACCACCCTGCAACCTCATAATCCGTGACACCGCACTCACGCATGGTCGGTATATCGGGCATGGCAGCTGACCGCGTAGCGGTGGTCACGGCAAGTGGTCGCAAGCGTCCCGAGGCAATGTGTCCGTGCGACTGCAAGATGGTTGAAAACAGCATATCGATCTGACCGCTGATTACATCTGACATTGCAACTGCGCCACCCTTATAGGGAATGTGCGTCAAGTCAATATCAGCCATTGCACCAAAGGTCGCTCCCGCCAGATGACTTAACCCCCCAAGACCAGAAGAGCCGTAGGTGTATTTCCCAGGATTGGCTCGCGCCAGAGCAATCAGCTCTTGGACCGAATTGATCTGCAACGCCGGATGCACAACCAGGACATAGGGTTGCACCGTCGCCTGGGTCACAGGAGCCAAGTCGCGCAGCAAATCATAGGGCTGCTTGTTTTGCAATGTGACATTGACAGAATGGCTGGATGAAATCATGGTGAGCGTCTGCCCATCCGGATTTGATTTCACCGCCATCTCCACAGCAATCGTGCCATTCGCACCGGGTTTATTCTCCACGACGACAGGCTGCCCCCAGAGCATGGTCAACTGCTGACCAATCGCACGTGCCGTGATATCCACACCACCTGACGGTGCAAAGGGACATAACAATCGAATCGGCCGCGACGGAAAACTCGCAGCTGGATCCGTTGCGGCCAACGCGCGACCGGTCCCACAGAGCAGGCTGGGGATCGCGCTTGAGACAGCCGCGGCTCCTGCCGTACCAAGAAAAGTTCGACGCGTGACGTTCGTAGACATTTTTCGTATTCCCTGGTCGCTCATGGAATCAGGCTAAGTCAGGCATTTGAGCAAAATTATCGATTTGCTCAATCTCATTTAATCTGTCGAACCATATTTTTCGAGACTGCACTTCACACCGGGCAGTTAGCTTCATAAAGCGTGCCTCGAGCGCCGTCATGCTCAACGGCTGCTCTGGACACCCCGCGAACTGATCGGCATCCCGGCTCAATTGCTTGCCATTTTTAAGCTGAATGGTCAGCCGCGAAGCCCATGCACTGCGATGCACCTGATCAGCAAAAGGCAGCAATTTGATATCGGCACAGGTCTGGGTAATTGCAGAATCATGGATCACATTCGGTTCAAAGACCGCGGGATCCGCGGGATCACGATGCAAAGCAAGTGCCACACAAAATGGAACACTGTATTGAGCCTGCTTGATATCGCCGGGATGGCGGATATCGTGATGACTCAACACTTTCTTTGAAACATGAATAGTGATCCCTGCAACCTCAGATGCTCTGAACTCATGTGTTTGCATGAGCAGACGCAAGGACTCTATAGGCGTATGGGCCGTGACATGACAAGGGTATGCCTTGAGACAAATTCTCCTGGTTTCCCATTCAGTTCCTAATCCGGCAGTCAGCTTTGAGGCATCACGTTCGGCGCAGTAGGCATCCAGAAAGCCAAAGCGCCCTTCGAGGACGCGTTCGGGCCCCGCAAAGCCCTCCTCTGCGAGCCTGGCCGCCAGCACACCTGACTCGCAAGCACGACCAAGATGCAGGCGCTTGACCTCTGCTCCCTCCAGGGATTGAGAAAAGGCGAGCAATCCACCAGACAGAGAACCCGCGATCCCAAGTGCGTGGGTCAGCTGAGCAGAATTCAGTCCCATCACGATACCGGCAGCGATCGCCGCACCATAGGGACCGGTCAATCCTGGCGCATGAAAACCAAGTTGTTCGCTGGAGTGTAAGGACGCTGACCCAATGCGAAACATCACCTCACAACCTGCAATCACAGCAAGCAGCACGCGTTCGCCTGAAACACCACGTTCCTGCGCCAGCGCCAGAGCGGGTGCAAAGAGCGCAGCACCTGGATGCACACCGGCACCAGGTTTGCGCAGACTATCCTGCTCAAAGGCGTGCGCAAAGGCTCCATTTGCCAGTGCGGCATAGGGAGCCTGCAAACGAACACCAGGCATCCCCAGCAACTGACATGCCCCTGACTGTCCATAGGCACCGGCATACCTTGCAACGGCTTGACTCCAGGCAAACTGCGCACCAAATGCGGCCACGCCAGTCGTATCAATGATGCAGGATCTGGCTAGATTGACGACATCATCCGGGATGTCAGAACGTTTCAAATTGGCGCAAAAATCCGCAAGTGTTTGCGCAGCGCTGGGCTCCAGCACCTGGTTTGAGGCAGGCAGGGCACGGAGAAACCTTTCACTACGCACAACAGCTTCAGAATGTTGAGTCACCATATGCCATCAGAAATAAGTCAATTGTGTCCCATTGTATACATTGGGACACAAAGGTCAATACCTCTGGATGTTCAGGCGTTAGTTCTCATATGCACAATCGGCGATACAGTCCTCATAGTCAGGCATTGCCGAGACGAAACCTGAATGAAACATGCTAAGACCCAGGCGCTCAAATCCCGCCCTGGAAATCTCACGTCGGCATGTCCATAGTCCTGCTTGCTGATAGCGCGTCATGGCGCTGACCAGAATATCCTGTGCCAAGCCGGGATAAAAAGGCGCGACAACACGTGCGAGTTCTGCAGGACCGTGCGCCGCGAGCCATGGCCCAAATTGCTCTATTGCCCGGATCATGGCCTCAAACGCGTCCTGATTACGCTTCATGCCATCGACAGTTGAGATGAAGGTCGTATAGGCGGTATAGCCCCGCGCACTCGCCGCATGCAATACATGGCCTGCGCCCTGAGCCACAGCTTGCGAGACATACGGCTCAAACAACTGTGCGACATCAATATCGCCTTTTAATAAGCCACGTACGTTTTCCTGCATCAGCCGATCATCGATTTTTACAATCGTGGCGGGATCGACGCCGGCGTCACGCAAGTCTTGCTGGAGGCATAGCCACGGGGTTGGGACTTCGTTGACAATCGCGAGTTTCTGATGCTGTAAATCAGTGAGTTCGAAGTTCGCTGGATCTGCCCGACCCACCAGAAAAAAGGGATCCTTGGCAGCCACTTCGCAAAACGCAACGAGTGAAGTACCCGTGCGCGCATGCTGATCCCGCTCCTTGATGACCCGAAGCGGCCCTCCCCACATGACATCGATATTACCCGCAGCCAGTTCCGCAATGCCTGCTCCCGGAGAAGGGGAATCAAGCAGCGTGATGGACACGCCTTCTTTGGCAAACAGACCCAACGCATGGGTGGCATAGAACGGTGCGTAAAAAACTGCACGGAAATTTTCAGCTAGCTTTATATTCACGTTTATTCTCAATAATGCGGCATCGACAATAGTACACGTCCACCTTACCGGAGCGCCTGCCAAAAATGTTAAAGACCCATCACCGTTACGATTACTCACCCATCACTCAGCGTCCCGATTACAGCTGGCCACAAGGCAAGCGGCTCGCCGTGCATTTCAGCCTGAATGTCGAACACTTTGCCTTTGGTGAGGGGATGGGCAATGACTACGCTAATCCAGCTCCACAGCCGAACACGAGGAGTTTTGCCTGGCGTGACTATGGCAACCGCGTCGGAGCATGGCGTTTACTGGAACTCGCCAAGGCGTATGACTTTCCGTATGCGTTATTGATTAACACCGAGTTGTATGACTATTGTCCGGAATTGATCGCAGCCTTTAGCCAGCGTGGCGACGAAATCGTGGCGCATGGCCGTACCAATGCAGAGCGTCAGGCCGACATGACGTATGAACAAGAGCGTGACTGCATCCAGCAGGCCACCCAGACGATCCTGCAGCACGAAGGCCGCCCCCCATCTGGCTGGCTAGCTCCGTACATTTCACAAACCCATGACTCCCTGGATTTACTTAAGGAAGCAGGCTATCGATACATGATGGACTGGCCCCTTGATGATCAGCCAGTCTGGTTCAAAACTAAAAATGGTCCCATCCTCTCCATTCCCTATTCGCACGATCTGAATGATTCGTTCGAGTGCGTTTCACGCAGGACTCCCTCGCAGCTTTACTGCGACAGTCTGATTGACCAGTTCGACGAATTGCTCGAAGAATCCGCACGCAGGCCACTTGTGATGAGCGTCGTGCTGCACAGTTTCATCTTGGGACAACCTTATCGCTTGCGGCAGTTTCGACGCGTAATCGAACATATTGTTTCGCATCGGGATCAAGTGTGGCTGACAACGCCTGGGGCGATCTGCAGCCATATCGAAAGTCTGCCGCCAGGCACCGTACCTGGCATGGTGTGAACCGTAGCGGGCATAGTTATTGCTTGTGATTTAAGGCACCCTGACAATATACGCATGCTGTCAGGTCGTTGCCTTGAAACTTAATTGCAGGACAACCATAGTAAAGGGCCAGCCAGCATGACACTGAAATCTATCTTCACAGCCTTGTTCTCACTTATCGCTGTGACAACCCATGCTCAAACTCTCGCTTCAACTGATACACCGCACTATCCCGACAAGCCGATTCGACTAATTATTACCGTTCCACCCGGGGGTGCGTCGGATTTCGTGGCGCGCGCCATGTCTGAAGGTTTTGCTAAAGAGCTTGCCACACCGGTTTTGGTAGAAAACAAAGCAGGTGCAAACGGCACCATTGCGAGTGCTTTCGTCGCGCGTGCCCCAGCTGATGGCTACACACTTTTACAAGCTGGCATTTCCACCCATGGCATTGGCCCCTACTTTTACGACAATCTGACTTACGCACCCTTCAAGGACCTGATTCCTGTTGGTGCCATTGCAGAGTTTCCAATCATCCTGGCCGTGAACGCGCAGCTACCCGTATATTCAGTCAATGACCTGATTGCGCTTGCGAAAACCAGGCAACTGAGCTTTGCCTCTGCGGGGACAGGCAGTGCGCCACACTTATCAGGTGAGCTATTCAAGATCGCCACGCAACTCAACTTGGTGCATGTGCCCTATAAAGGCTCAGCTCCCGCCGTGGTGGACGTGGCCAGCGGTCAGGTCGACATGATGTTCGATGGAATTCCGGCCCTCATGCCGCACATCAAAAGCGGCAAACTTCGGCCCATTGCAGCCGTCAGTATTAAACGCAACAGTACCCTACCCGACTTGCCAACCTTCACTGAGCTCGGCTATCCAACCATGGTGGCATCGGTATGGTACGGGTTGATGGCTCCAGCCGGCACATCGGAATCCATTGTGAACTACGTCAATACAGCGTTGAATAAAACACTGGCAGACCCCACACTTCAGAAAAAACTCGAAGATGGCGGAGCAATCGTCATGCCTGGGAGCCCTTCTGAATTTGGCACCTTTATGCAAAACGATTATGCCCGCTGGGGCGAGGTGATCAAGAAAGCGGGCATTTCAACGCACGAATAATTCTCAGGGTACAGGTTGCAAAATACGCTACAAGCATGTTTTGCAACCCCAACAATCACCGGCAGTGAATCGAGGCAAAATTACATATCAACGACAACATTACCGATCAAGCTCCCACGTTCAACCGCCTCGTGCGCGGCAACGATGTCATCGAGCGTAAATCGTGCGCCGATCGTATGAATCAGCTTGCCTGAGGACAGTAAATCGTTGAGCGCGTTAAGTGCAACGACGCGCTCGGCAGCGGTGAGATCATAGATCAGGAAAAACTGCAGGCTCAACGATGTGGTGAGCAAGACACGAAACGGCACGGTGAGGTCTTCGGCCGAATTTGATCCATAGCAAACGACCGTACCATGCGGTGCCAGTGCGCCTTCGCGGACCAGATTTGCAGTGGTAGAAAAATCCATATCAACAATACCGTCTGCCCCAATGCCACCATTTAACTCTTTGACGCGCTGGGCCACGTTTTCGGTTTTGTAGTTGATCGTCTGTGTGGCACCCGCCGCGCGGGCATGTGCAGCTTTTGACTCAGACCCTACCGTTGCAATCACGCGGGCGCCCTTGAGTGCCGCCATCTGTGCAGCATAATGACCGACTGCCGATGCGGCACCAATTACAAGAATCGTTTTGCCCTCAATATCACCCAGCCTGCGCACAGCCTCAAAGGCCGTCAAACCGGGAATCCCCATACAGGCTGCGGCATCAAAATCCACATTTGCAGGCAAGGCCACAGCCTGCGCTGCAGGCAAAGCAATATATTGCGCAGCTGTTCCCATCGGACGCTGCCACTGACCATTCCAGATCCATACCCGCTCACCAATCCGGCTCTCGGGCACGCCCGCGCCGACCGACTCAATGACACCGCCAGCATCGCTGTGCGGAATAATTTGTTTGTCGCTAAGCGGACGTGTCCGCCTGGACTTCACATCGGAGGGATTGACACCGGATACGGCGATTTTGACGCGAACTTCACCGGGTCCTGGCTGTGGCGTTGGAATGTCGCCCACGATCATGACCTCACGTGCTTCACCATTTTTTTCATACCATGCTGCTTTCATTTATGTTCCTTGTCTATCTAATATGGCAATCTAAGCTCGACTGGGTTTTTGGTATTCGTTTTCTGCCCAGGCATAAGCGCTGGTCGTGTTCAATTTAAATCCTGGTCCGACACGGACCTGCGCGAGCTGTTCACCGTCAAGATCATGCGCACTCAGTAACGCGTGGGGATCATCCTCGTCCGCTACAAAATCCAGCGCAATTTGAATTTGTTCGAGACCGACTGTAATCATGAGTTTTTTATGATGCAGGGCATGCATATGCTGCTCGTGACGTCGCACGACTTCGGAGGCTGTTTTGACCAGCGTGTTAAAGGCGTTGGTATCGAGCGGCTTGGGATTTTTTTTATCCCGTCCCATGGTCCAGGGGCCGATGAGCGCCGGTTCAGGTTCGCCATCCTTGATCATTTCGACAGCCCAGCCGTCGTCGTCCGAATTCTTGACGACCCGGGCGGTCCAGCCTTTGTTGATCCAGAGTCTGGGTTCCTGAACCGAATCAGGGGTCTCGGCTTCAAAAGCCTCTAGTGTGTTGTTTTCAGTCATAACAACATTCTACTTGGCATGGCTGCACTCAAATCACCAGCCGCGCGCGCAGATCCATGATTTGCTCCGGGGAATAACCAAATTCTTGCATGACCGTATCGGTCTGCTCACCTCGCGCAGGGGTCGCCGAGCGAATTTCGCTCGGCGTGCGTGACAAGCCCACAGGCTGCCCGACGACCTGGATGTCACCCAGTTCAGGATGGTGCACGTCTGTCGCGATCCCGAGGTGCTGTGTCTGGGGGTCTGCAAAGACCTGATCCATGCTGTAGATCGGCCCACACGCCACGCTCGCCGCCTCAAATCGTTCGATCCACTGCTCAGTGGGATGCTGGCGAGTAATCTCAGAGAGCTCGCGGTTCAGCTCAACGCGATTCGCTGACCTGAGTTTGCCGGTTTTGTATTCGGCGCGGTCAAGCAAATGCTCAGCATGTGCAGCGTTGCATAGCCGCTCCCACATCAGTTGCGCACCCGCACCTGCAATATTGATGTGACCGTCCGAGGTTGGAAATACACCAGTCGGAATCGAAGTCGGATGATCGTTGCCAGCCTGTTGCGGCACTTCATGGTCAATGAGCCATCGTGCCGCCTGAAAATCCAGCATCCCGATCATAGACTCGAGCAACGACGTCTGCACCCATTGGCCGACGCCAGACTCCTCTCTCTCGAGCAACGCGGTCAAAATACCGAGCGCGCAATACAAACCAGTTGAAGAATCGGCCAAGGCGATACCGGCACGGACAGGTCCCTGTCCGGGCAATCCGGTGATCGCCATCAAGCCGCCCATCCCCTGCACTATCTGGTCGTATCCAGGTCGATTGGCATAGGGGCCATCTTGACCAAATCCTGACACACTCGCGTAAACAAGACGCGGATTGATTGCACGCAGAGTCTCGTAATCAATACCCAGACGGAATTTCACATCAGGCCTGAAGTTTTCAATCACGACATCAGTGGTTTCGACCATTTTTTTGAAGATCTCGACACCGGCTGGATCTTTAAGGTTCAGAGTCATGCTGCGCTTATTGCGGTGCAGATTCTGAAAATCCGGACCTAGCCTGCTATCTCCCCAGCCATCACTGACGCCAAGTGCTTCGGGCGTTTCGATCTTGATGACATCAGCGCCCCAATCCCCTAATTGACGCACCGCCGTCGGGCCTGAGCGCAGACGAGTGAGATCCAGAACTTTGAATCTTGCCAGAGGACCTTTACGTGGCTTACTCATTTGGATTTTCCTTGTTGTTTGACCACGCTACCCCAGCGCTCATAGTCGCTGCGAATCATTTTTGCGAAATCTTCTGGTGTGCCGTGTGTGACTTCAAAACCAGCGGCCACGAGCGATTGCCGGACCTCTGGCATCTCAAGAATCAGATTGATCTGATGATTCAACTGCGTGACGATCTCGGCCGGGGTGCCTGCGGGCGCCACGATGCCATACCAGCCACCGGGGTCAAACTCGGGATAGCCGGATTCGGTTGCACTCAACACCCCAGGCAACGCTTCTACGCGCTTATGACCTGTTACCGCAAGCGGTTTGAGTTTGCCCGCATGGATCAGCGGAATCGCCGAAGGCAGGCTCGCCACCATCATGTCCACATCACCACGCGAAAGCTCAACCACTGCGGTACTGGCATTTTTATACGGGATATAAAGCAGCTTTGTGTCGATCAGCATCTGAAACAGCACCCCGATTAGCTCCGTTTGCGAAGAAGTCGAGGCGTAAGTCGCGGCAGGCTGCTTAGCCTTTGCAAACGCGGCAAACTCAGCGAGCGTGTTGTAGGAAGCATTAGGTGAGGTCACAATCAGGTAAGGCTGGGTGACCCCCACGGCAACGGCCACAAAGTCTTTTAGAGGATCGTAGCCAATATCCCGATAAACGAAAGGATTCACGGCCATGCTGCTGACAAGCGCCACGGTCAGGGTATATCCATCAGCAAGTGCTTTTGCACCATATGCAGTGCCAATTCCTCCCTGCGCACCTGGCTTATTTTCAACAATGACTGTCTGATTCCAGGCATCACCAAGCTTTTGCGCGATGATCCTGCCAAAGGCATCCGTGCCGCCACCCGGCGCATTCGGGACCACCATGTGGATTGCACGATCTGGATAAGCGGCGTGCGAACACACCGAGACACACGCCAGACAGGCGTGCACACAAAGCACAATCCAATATTTCACAAGCAGTCTCCGGTCTTTTTATAATTTTCTGTATCTCAAATTTTCTGTATCTCATCGGCTAAGTAAGCACGATGGATCAAACCCATCTTAGCGAGGAGTTGGAGCAATAGCAACGCTGCCGATTCCAATATACTGGAGCATTCCCCTACTCGACCGGCTTGCGATGACCACTAATCTAGCTCACAGCGACGTACCTACCACTCCAGAATTAATCATCCAGGGACGCATCGCCACAATCAGGTTTCGTAATACGGCTTATGCCAACCGTTTGAGCCCGGTTGATCTCGATCAGATCAAAGCACATCTCGAGGTCGTCAATCGCAACGAAGACGTCCTGGTACTGAGGTTTATCGCGGATGGTAAGTACTTTTGCAGCGGCTACGATATTTCTTCACTGGCAGCAGAGTCTGCACCGTCATCGACCTATTTTGGCGATACCGTCGACCTGATCGAAGGTGCCCGGCCTGTGACCATCGCAGCAATTAATGGTGGCGTGTACGGTGGTGGCACTGACCTGAGTCTCGCTTGTGATTTCAGGCTCGGCGTACCTGCTGCAAACATGTTCATGCCAGCGGCCAGACTCGGCCTGCATTTTTATCCGGGCGGCATGGTGCGCTACATCACCAGACTGGGTTTGAATCAGGCTAAGCGATTATTCCTCACCAGCGAAAAAATCGAATCTAAAGAAATGCTGGAAATTGGATTCCTGAACGAAATCGTTGAACCTGAACAATTACGCGTTCGTATGGACGAATTGAGCGTTCAAATCGCAAGCATGGCACCCATTGCGTTGCTGGGCATCAAGAAACATCTGAATCTGATTGCACGCGGCATCGTACGCGAAGAAGAAATTCGTGCTGCCGTAAGCCTGTCGGAACGCTCGTCAGATATTAAAGAAGGCGCGCTTGCCTGGAAAGAAAAACGTGCCGCTCACTTTACCGGCAAATAGAGCGACATAATGCCCAGCTGAGTAGAACGACGCAATACTGAGCGTTGACATTTAAGCCAACGCTCGCCAATTCAAGCGTTATCTTTCTGCGTTGGCAGCAACTTCCTGAATTTGCTCAAGCGTCAGGTAACCTCTGTTGTCGACGTCAATCTTACTGAAAGCTGCAGCAATCCGTGGCATTCCGGCTTTGGCCTCTGCGAGGGTCAATTTACCATCGTGGTTTTTATCCGCAGCGTTGAATCGATCTGCTATCTCTTTAGCCTGACCCGTCAGCGGGGCATCCGCGGCATAGGCACTCGAAAAAACAGAAGCACTGCACAACATGGTTAGTACACCAGCACGCATGAATTTTTTGACAGACATTTGAATCACTCTATATTGAAACTATCGGTTGAAGCTCAGATCAATATACATCGTCTGATCACCTAAGCGTCGAGATCGGTTAATAAAAATGCTGTTAAATCCTTGCACGGGACTTGTCTCGGCACGCTGCACGCTCCGTGCCTACAGCGCGTTGAGCGGGATTTTCAGGTAGGAGATGCCATTACTTGCTTTAGGTGGCATCGCACCCGCCCGGATATTGACTTGTACTGCAGGCAGAATCAGCACTGGCATTTCCAGTGTTGCATCCCTTTTAGTCCGCATTTCAACAAAATCTGACTCGGCGATACCGTCTTTCAAATGAATATTGAATTGTTTCTGTTCAGCAATGGAAGTTTCCGCTCTGACCTCACGCCCAGCCGGAGGATAGTCGTGGCACATGAACAAACGGGTTTGAGCCGGGTAACTGAGAATTTTGTGTGCAGAGCGATATAAGGCCCGGGCGTCCCCACCCGGAAAATCACACCGTGCTGAACCAATATCAGGCATAAACAGCGTATCCCCTACAAAGATCGCATCTGCAACCTTGTATGCGACACAGGCAGGCGTATGACCGGGAACATAGAGACACTGAAAGGAAAGCGCGCCAAACGGAACAGTTTCATTGTCTTTAAGCAGATAATCGAACTGTTCACCTTGTGTGTTGAAGGTGCTTTCGAGATTAAAAACCCCTTTGAATACACTCTGAACTGTTTTAATGTGCTCACCAATTGCAACCCGACCACCTAGTTTCTGTTTCAGATACTGTGCGCCAGATAGATGGTCTGCATGCGCGTGTGTCTCCAGTATCCATTCTGTCTTGAGCTTGTGAAGGGAGATGAACGCAATAACTTTATCAGCGGAACTTGTGTGCGTACGACCTGATTTGGGGTCATAGTCCAGCACAGAATCAATGATGATGCACGGACCATCATCTGCCTCGAAGACAACGTAGGTAAAAGTCCACGTCGATGCGTCAAAAAACGATTGGATCTGTACGGACATGAAAAAATCCCGTTGAGTTAGAAAGTATATTGTATATTACCAAATGATATATGCATATAACTAAATAGAATAACAATCAGGATCAAAACTTGGACGCATCACAACTAATTAGCATTGCCCTCGGGGGAGTGGTGGGATTTCTGTTATCTCTGACAGGTGCCGGAGGCGCCATATTGTCGGTTCCCTTACTCGGATTTGGACTGCATCTTACGGTCCCTCAGGCAGGCCCTATTGGCTTGCTGGCGGTATGCCTCGCCTCTGCAATCGGTGGACTGCTGGGGCTGCGAGCAGGCATATTGCGCTATCGCGCTGCCTCATTTATTGCCTTGTTCGGCTTGATTCTCTCACCACTCGGCATCTGGCTTGCGCAGAGAATTCCCAACCAACCGTTATCGATAGGTTTTGCCAGCATTCTGATGATTGTCGCGACGCGATTACTCATTGCCGCATATAGGGAGATGCAGGGTACGCGTAAAAAAACATTACGCCCGCCGCCCTGTCAGCTCAATCAATCTATCGGCAAACTCATCTGGACGGTACCGTGTGCGAGGTCACTGGCTTTTGCAGGTGCATTGGCAGGATTTTTTTCGGGGCTGCTGGGCGTCGGGGGCGGATTCATTATCGTTCCTTCCCTCAAACGATTCACCGACTTACCGGTTCAGTCAATCGTCGCCACATCCCTAGGGGTTTTGACCATTGTTTCCTTTGGCAATGTTGCCATCGCCTCGCTGACTGGCAACATGCTCTGGCCAATTGCCCTTCCCTTTGCCTCCGGTGCCTTGGCCGGTATGCTGTGTGGTCAACGTATATCCAAAAGGATATCCGGGCCACGCTTGCAACAGTTCTTTGCGATTTTTTCATTATGCGTTGCCTGCACAATGATGATCCAGGCCCTGGTATAAAACCTATATCACACAGGCAGAATCAATCAAACGCCTGGCGATACTGACTGGATCTGGGAGTTTTGGGAGATTATCCAGCGAAAACCAGTCCGCCGCCTCAATTTCAGAAGGCTCAGGGACAATCTCTCCACTCACATAATCGGCAAAAAAGGCCAGCATTAATGAATTGGGAAATGGCCAGGGCTGACTTTGAAAATAACGCAGGTTAGTGATTTCGACTCCCACTTCTTCGCGTACTTCGCGGATCGCGCACTGTTCGAGGGTTTCGCCAGGCTCCACAAAACCCGCCAGTGCACTAAAGACACCTGGCTTGAAATGTGGGCTACGGGCCAGCAGCAATTCATTCCCACGCCGGATCAACACCATCACCGCAGGTGAAATACGGGGATAAGAAATCAGTCGGCAAGCAGGACATTCCATCCCGAATTCGGTCGTTTTTTTAATATTGATGGTGCCACAACGGCCACAGAATTTGTGATTTTTTTGCCAATCCATAAGCTGTGTCGCACGCCCAGCCATTGTGAAGGCTTCTTCGCCAACCGCACCGAACAAACTGCGCACAGGCATCAACTCACCTGGAATGTGCTCTGGCAGCAGATCTGCGTCAATTGCATAGCAAGGCTGACCGCGCCACTGCCCCACCAGCAAGGCATCTGGACGATCACCAAAATCAGCGGCTTTACCCAGTGGGAACACATGACCCTCAGCGGATTCGGCCTGAATCAGTACTTGATTTTCAAATCGTATTAGCCAGTAACGTGAATCACTCATCGGGGTTCCTGATTTTGAAAGGACTATTCAACAAAGATTTAACACTAAAGTGCAACCAATTTTGTGAATATTGCATGCACTCATTGTATTCTTGGAATCGTAATGATTTCCACCCGATGCTAATTTGTAATGCTGACACCTTCAGGCGCTGACCAGAATCAAATGACAGACACGCTGCACACACTGAATAATCTAGAGCAACTCCAAGCCCGCCTGCAACAGGATCTCACCTGGCTCGACCTACCAGCTAAAAAATGGGTTATTCCTTTTGAGTTTGAGGGTCATCCCGTCCTGGAGGTAGCCATCATTGGGGGGGGGATGGCCGGAATGGCAGCCGCGGCCGCACTTGGCTTTCTTGGGATTGAAGCGGTGATCTTTGACCGTGCGCCTGCAGGTCAAGAAGGTCCGTGGCTCACGACCGCCCGCATGGAAACACTTCGTTCCCCTAAGCAGCTGACGGGTCCGGCACTCGGCCTACCTGCTCTGACCTTCCGTGCCTGGTTTGAAGCCCAATATGGCATCAAAGCGTGGGAGTCCCTCGATAAAATTGCGCGTACACAGTGGATGCAATACCTTAGATGGTACAGAAAAGTCCTGAAGCTCGATGTTCGTAACCTCCATCGTGTGACGATGGTACATCCGAGAAAAGACAATCTTGTTGCACTCAGTTTAGACACGCCTGAAGGGCCAAAGACTGTCTATGCCAGGAGACTGGTGATTGCCTCAGGTCGGGATGGCCTGGGAGGCCCCTACCTCCCGCAACTGACAGACACCTTAAAGCGCGAGCAATGGGCGCATTCTTCTGACGAAATGGACTATGCAAGCCTCAAAGGCCTGCGGGTTGGCGTAATCGGTGCCGGCGCATCTGCTATGGATAGCGCGGCAACAGCACTTGAGTCAGGTGCAGCAAGCGTTGACCTGCTGATTCGCCGCAAAGACATCCCTCGCATTAACAAAGGAAAGGGAGCCGGCAGTCCTGGACTGACCTTTGGGCATATCGACTTGCCAGATGACTGGAAATGGAAAATCCGGCATTACATCAATGCCCAGCAAGTTCCCCCTCCACGCGCAAGCACTTTGCGGGTCTCTGCGCATCCAAATGCCAGATTCAATCTGTCTTCCCCGATCCAGAAAATTGATTCGCTTGGCAATACATTAATCGTTTACACCCCCACTAAACGCTTCGAACTTGATTTTTTGATTTTTTCGACAGGCTTCAAAATCGACTGGAATGCCCGCACCGAATATGCAGAACTGGCGCCCCATGTCCGTGCCTGGAAAGATCGCTATCAGGCAAGTCCAGACCTGACCGACCTGGAGCTCATGGATTCACCCGATCTCGGACCGAGCTTTGAGTTTCAGGAAAAGGTCCCGGGCCAGGCACCAGGGCTCGCGCGCATTCATTGCTTTTGTTACCCCGCCGCACTGTCGCATGGCACGGTCTCAGGCGACATTCCTGCCATCAGCGAGGGCGCCAGGAGACTGGCACAAGGCATTGCCAGTCTGTTTTACCGCGAAGATATCGAAGCACACTTCGAACGCATTCAACAATTCGAAGAGCCCGAGTTGCTAGGCGACGAATGGATACCAACACTTTGAACCAAAGGCATACGATGGAACTGAAAACAGTCGATGACACCATTGACAGAATCGTTGGGTTATCACCAGATCTCAACACCTACACAACACGCCATCAGCGCGAAAAGGTCGCCGTCGCCACGCAAGGCAGCGAGCACGCACTCTTTGATCCAGCACTCGCGGGCGTGACACTTTGCGAACGCTTATGTGTTGCCTGGTACGCCTGTATTCTGACGCCTTCAACAACACTTGCCGAGGAGTATTTGGGCAGGCTTGTAGAGGCTGATGAGGATGATGCGGTGATTGCGCACATTCAATCCGGTCAGATTGAGGGGCTGGCATCTGTTCGGCTGCGCGCCATGCTGACGTTTACCCAGACATTGATTACTGATCCAGTCAAAGCGGATCAGACGGCCTTATTCGCACTCAAGTCAGCGGGACTGACCACCCCAGAAATCGTCACGCTGGCTCAACTCATTGCGTTTATTTCCTATCAGGTCCGCCTAGCCGCAGGACTGCGTGCCATGCAAGCACTGGAGCAACAAAGATGACTCAGGATCAAGCAGAAGGTATTCGTATTAATGGCTTTACCAATGAAACTCTGGGTTGGAAGGCCTGGCTCGATGTGGTGACGCTGGATCAGGCGAGCCCTGAGCAACTTGCCGTACTAGAAGAAAGCCACCCGAAAGCAAAGGTCTCAGACTATTACCTCTTTCTTGTGCATCAGGCCGAAATCCTGCGTCAGCGTTCCGCGGCTTTCAATGCCATCATGTACGCGCCAGGCGGGATGCCGCGTGCCGAAAGAGAATTGGCCTCGAGTGTGGTGTCTCGCATAAATGGTTGTGTCTATTGCGCGTCTGTTCATGCGCAGCGCTTTGAGCAACTCGCCAAACGCAACGATGTAATCAAAGAAGTGTTTACCGATCCACATACTGCGGGTACGACCGAACGCGAGCGTGCCATCGTTGCGTTTTCAATTGAGCTCACGCAACACCCAGAGTCAATCAATGCTCAAAGTATTGAAACACTCAAACAGCAGGGGCTCAGCGAACTGGAGATTCTGGATCTGATCCACTCCATTTCAATTTTTGCCTGGGCCAACAGGTTGATGCTCAACCTTGGTGAACCCGTTTTTTCCTGATTCAACAAAAGAGATCAACCATGCGTCGGCTCCTATCCCTGCTTTTAATTTCAGCCTCTTGTCTGCCCGCACTTTCGGGCGCAGTCGATACTGGCACCTGGCCGCAAGCTGACAAACCGATCCAGATCACCGTTCCAGGGCCAGGTGGCGGAGGTACGGGTGACACGCTCGCCCGGATGTTTGCCGAGCAATTGGCGACAAGGCTGAAAGTCAGTGTGATTATCGAGAACAAACCTGGTGCCAATGGAAACATCGGCGCAGCGGCAGCAGCAAAATACGCACCCGATGGCTACAAATTTCTGTTTTCGTGGGCGGGGACGCTAGCAGTCAGTCCTAACCTGTATGAAACTCCAGGCTTTGATGCACAAAAAGACTTTCTGCCAATCGGACTGATCTGCGATGTGCCCAATATCCTGGTGGTCAATAAAACGATGCCTGTGCAGACCTTGCAACAGTTTGTCGAATATGTGCGGGCCAATCCAGGCAAGTTGAATTTTGGTTCGACAGGGATCGGCAGTTCGATGCATCTGGCGGGCGAACTGTTCATGAACGAAACTCAGACTAAAATGGTGCACGTACCCTACAACGCGCCCAGTATTGCCACAACCAATCTGATGGCAAACGACATACAACTGATGTTCCAGCTAGTACCGGGAATCGCAAGTCAGGTTAAAGCAGACAAAGTGCATGCCTTGGCCATCATGTCGACCTCCCGTTCGCCTGCACTGCCAGATGTGCCAACCACCGCTGAACTCGGTTTTCCAAAACTGATGTCGTCGACCTGGTTTGCCTTGCTTGCACCGCGTGGCACGCCAGCACCTATCATCGAAAAGATGAATGCAGAGCTGAATCAGATTTTGCTTGATCCGGACTTCAGAAAGAAACTGGCGGATGTGGGTGCGACCCCGATGGGCGGCACACCCAAAGATCTTTCTGACTACCTGACATCCGAGCTCGCTAAATGGGGCAACGTGATTAAAACTGCAGGCATTAAAAATCAGTAACAAGCTCTAAACTTTTATCAAAATACTCTACCGTTCAGCAGGACTTATGCAAAAAGAAAGTTTCATCCCAGGTAAAGACGTATCCCTCGAGTCAACCATCACAACGATGCAGGCAAAACTTGCAGAGCGGGGATTTCGTCTGGATGAGTCCTCCTGGCTCAATCCCGTTGAATCGATCTGGTCCGTGCATGTAAAGGATCAGGATTGCCCGATGCTGTTTGCCAATGGCAAGGGAGCAACGAAACTTGCGGCCAGAGCCAGCGCATTGGGTGAATTTTTTGAACGGCTCGGGACGCATTATTTCTGGACGCACTTCCATCTTGGCCAGACACGCGCCAATAAGGAGTTTGTGCATTACCCACAAGAAAGATGGTTTGCACCAACCGAAGATGGCGCATGGCCCGAAGAGATGCTGAATCCAACTCTGCATGCTTTTTACAATCCGGACGACGAAATCGACAGCGAAGTCCTGGTCGATCTGAATTCAGGGAATGTAGAGCGCGGAATTTGCACCCTGCCCTATACACGACTCAGTGACGGCGCGACCACCTGGTTTCCAGTCAACATCATTGGCAACCTCTATGTCAGCAACGGCATGGCTGCTGGCAACACACCCAAAGAAGCACGTAGCCAGGCCTTGTCTGAAATTTTTGAGCGCCACATCAAATACCGCATTATCAGCGAAGGCTTGTGCCTGCCCGAAGTCCCAGAAAGCGTGATTGCGCGCTACCCCGGAATCGCAGCAGGTATCAAAGGGCTTCGCGACGCAGGTTTTGGGATCATGGTGCGCGATGCCTCCCTGGGTGGTCGTTATCCGGTCATGAATGTCACCCTCATTCATCCTAAAGATCAGGGCTGCTTTGCAAGCTTTGGGGCACATCCGCGCTTTGAAATCGCCCTGGAGCGCGCACTCACCGAGCTGCTACAGGGACGTGCACTCGATGCACTTGAGAACTTCCCGGAACCTGGCTTCGATATGGATGAGATCACAGCAGTCTCTAATCTTGAAATCCACTTTGTTGATTCCAGTGGCGTGATCTCCTGGGACTTTATGGGCGATGAACCTGACTACCCGTTTGTCGACTGGAACTTCAGTTCTACAACAGACGAAGACTATGCGTGGCTGTGCAAAGCCATTGAAGACGAAGGCTTTGAAATCTATGTGTCAGACTTCTCTGAACAAGGTGCCTACGCGTGTCGTATCCTGGTACCCGGCATGTCAGAAATCTACCCCGTTGGCGATCTTGACTGGGAAAACAACAGCATCGGCAACCAGATCCGACCCTATCTCGTCAGACTCAATGAACTCACTGATGCCGAATGCACTGAACTCCTGGCTGATCTCCAGACGCTGAACCTCAACGATGAAAGACCCCTCTGGGAAATCCTAGGCCTGGCCACCCCCAACGGATCGGCCTGGAAGGAACTGCGTATCGGTGAACTCAAGACTCTCCTGGCACTTGCCATCGGTGACACCGATGCTGCGCTTGAGGGCTGCGACTGGATCCACCATTACAAGCAGATGAATCCAGCCCGTCGACTTGTCTATCGCTGTGTCGAGACCCTGTTGAACCTTGACGACACCAAGCCCTATCTGCGTGCGTTGACCCTGATGTTTGGTGCTGAGACGATGCGGCAGGCGCAGGCATTAATCTCACGCTCAGAAAAATTCTTTGGTCTCGAGACTCTTGGCGTCGATATGCAAGGCAGCCCGATGCACCAGACCTTGCTGGCTGCCTATGACAAGCTATTCTTGACCTCAGCAGTTTAAGTTAAGATCACTGCGGGACCTGTAAAGATATGCAGGCTCGCTGGCTCAATCATACTAAGAGCGAACAATTCGCCAAGTACATGCCAGGCCCGAGGAGACACACTCATGTTCGCGATTCAGCACAGATCTGGTGTGTTCACTGTTATCTCATTAAAGTGAACAAAATGAATAAAGCTTGCCTGCACCTTTCCATACCCGTCAAAGACATCCCATCTACCGTATCGTTTTATGGCAAGGTGCTGGGTTGCGACGTCACCCGCATCATTGAAGACCGCGCGGATATTGATTTCTTTGGTCATCATCTGGTTGCCCAGCTCTCGCCCGAGGAGGCATCCCATCGGTCGGTCAATATCGGCAAAAATCCCTACCCGCTACGTCACTTCGGTGTCATTGTTGAAACCGCAATTTACAACAGCATGCTTGCAAACCTGCGTAATGCTCAAGCAGTATTTGCGATGGAGCCGGATCGGATCTTTATTGGCACACCGCGTGAACAATCAGTATTTCTGGTGTTCGACCCTTCAGGCAACGCCTTAGAAGTCAAAGGAATGGATCAACCCGATCAGGTCTTTTCAAAACAATAATTATTCATGCACGATTATTCATACGCGATTATTCATGCATGATTATTCATGCATGATTATTCACGTACGATTATTCACGCACGAGCAAAAATTCAAATAAATAACGGAGACAACTCATGCAATGGTTAAAAATCATTCACCGCAGCACGGCTGGCATTGCCCTTATGGCAGCGAGTCTGTCGTGTGCCTGGGCAGATTATCCTAACAAGCCTATTCGAATGCTGGTGGGCTATGCCCCGGGCGGCGCCGCGGATAAACTCATTCGCCCGATTACCGACCGTGTTTCGAAAATCATTGGTCAGCAATTCATCATTGAGTACAAGCCAGGCGCGGGCGCCTCAATCGCCCTGGATATCACAGCCAAAGCCCCTGCCGACGGCTATACGCTGCATATCACCGACTCGGGTCCGATGGTGATTTTGCCGAACATGCGCAAAATGAATTACAACCCTGTGACAGACTTCACGGATGTCGCGATGCTTGCAGGCGGTGGGACAGTGATTCTGGTGCGACCTGACTCCCCTGCAAAAGATATAAAAGGCCTGATCGCGATGGCCAAAAAGGATCCCGCTAACTGGGGCTACGGCACCTCGGGAATCGGCGGTGTCGGACACCTCGCGGGCGAACAACTTAAAGTCCTCGAAAACATGTCCATCTCTCATGTTCCCTACAAAGGGGGCAATCCTGCTGTCGTGGAGTTACTGGGGGGACACGTGCCTTTCCTGTTCTCCTCACTGGGCTCCGCGGCCACGCAGATATCAGCGGGTAGCTTGAAGCCCCTGGCTGTGACGTCGATGAATCGCAGTGTGTTGCTACCCGATGTCCCGACAATGAATGAATCCGGCTATCCGGGCTTTGATGCCGCGATCTGGTATGGCATTGTTGGTCCAAAAGGATTGCCAGACGAAGTCATGGCAAAACTCGTACCAGCATTCAATGCGGTACTCAAGGACCCGGAAATTGTGAAAACGATTAACGCTGACGGTTATGACGTCATGGAAATGACACCTAAAGCCATGTCAGCGCTGATCCAATCCGACCTCACACGCTGGGGCAAAATCATCAAGCAGGCTGGCGTAACGGACGAATAATCCATCCCTTACGCGCACGCGGGACTTAAACAGGTGACATCACATGGATGATACGGCTTGCGATAAATTCTTTTGTTTTCGCGCCGTAGCTTGCCATGTGGGGCGCTGCAGCATGTGCTTTTAAAGCATCCATGCTTTCCCATTTTTCGATGACAACAAACGTATCAGCGCCCCAGGGCGTCTGAATCGCAGGTGCTTGCGAAGCATCAACGGCTGCACCGTACTCGATGCAGCCTTGCTCTGCCTTGACCGCAGCAACGTTGGCGCGAAAGTGCGTCAGGATGTCTTCTCTCATGCCGGGCTTGGCCGTAATCACAGCGAGTACGTGAATCATTTTTTATCTCCTGGTTATATTTTATTAATGTGAAATCGTATCAAGCGACTGAGTATCCATGACCTTAAAGGTCAACAGTGAATCCTCTGCCGCTCCGCTAAAGGTAACGTAACGCAGCGCAATCAGATCACTTGCATGCACTTCAAACAACAGATTGCTGCCTCCAGCATATTCTGCAGATTCGCCCGCGTAGAGCTGATCGCTGACCGTGAGCCAGGAGGTATCCGTTGACATGGTCGAAAGAAACTCGACTAAACGTGTGCCTCCCCCCACAAGTTTGCCACTGCGATCAAAAATTGCACGTTTGAACAGACAAATTTTTGAACCTGTTTCTAACACTTCCGGAAATGCTGCAAGGCGCTCACGCACCACGCCACGTTCACCCAGAGTGTTCAAGGTCTCGAGCGTTTCTAAGTTATCACTTAACCGTTCAACGTTGAGTCCTTCTTCCTTTTCATCGTCCAGCGTGATGCCGAAGGGAGCCTGCAAGGTCAGGTAAGACTGGCCTTGATCGTTTGTTTCTGGCTTAACAAAACGCTTTAACCACATCTCACCACGACTTTTGTCATCCCGGTCTGCAGCTGCCTGATAGTTCAGGGTGTAAAACAAAGAAGACTGCAAAAAAGCGGTGTAGACGCTTGCAAAATGAAGCTTCATTAATCTGAATCTTTTAAATCCAATGTTTTGAGGGCTGAAGTAAATAGCTGTTTCTGGCTGTCCAGATATTGTGCATATTCCTCAGGCGGTAATAACTTGATCTGGGCACCAAAGCCGGCGAGATTCTCTGCAATCTGGGTTTGATATTTTTCGGTCGCATGCTTGGCTGCAGCATAGATCGTATCAATCACTTCTTTGGGAGTACCTTTGGGTGCAGAAATTCCATAATAACCAGGGCTCGCAATCTTATAGCCTAACTCCCTGAACGTCGGGACATCAGGGAAAGCCTTTAAACGAGATTCGCCGAATACGGCAAGAGGCCGCAGCGTACCTGCCTGAATATGCGCAAGCGCCGGAGCAACCGCTGAGGAGGTCAGTTCAACATGCCCCCCCAACAAAGCTGTCACAGCTGGACCACTGCCTTTTTCTGGAATATGGGTCCATTGAACACCCGCTTCATTGGCAAACACCTCAGCAAGCAAATGGGTAATGCCCATTGCGCCAGATGTTGTAAAGTTAATTTTTTTAGGATTCTTTTTTGAGTATTCGACAAGCTCGCCCAGCGTCTTCCAGGGAGAGCTGGAGGCAACCAGGAGCATGAAGCCACCTTCTGACAAGGAGGCAATCGGTGCGAACGATTCAGGGGTGTATTTAACATCTTTGTTGAAGATGGGCACAACGACAATGGCTCCCTGTGCCGTCCCGATCAAGGTGTATCCATCGGGCTTGCTCGTAGCAACCATTCCGGCACCAACGCCACCACCCGCTCCTGCTTTATAAGTCAGCAGAACAGGCTGGCCAAGGAATTCGCCCATTTTGTCCAGAAATGGCCTGAGCATATTATCCGTATCACCTGGGGCAAAAGGAATGATCACCTGAATCGTTTTAGTCGGAAAGTCCTCTGCTGCGAACGCGTTAAAGCCTACGAGACTGGCGAGCAGCCCACACGTTGCAATGAATTTTTGAATGGTCATCGTTTGTCTCTATAAATATTATTTTTATCAATCACATTGTATCGTCCCACGCCTCAATCACACTTTGCAGTCATTCCTCCATCAACGATTAATTCAGTGCCCGTAATAAATCGAGCCTCATCGGATGCGAGGAATAGTGCTGCATTGGCCGTATCACGTCCATCACCCGTAAATGGCATGGGAATACGAGCCTGTCTTTTTTTCAGAAGCGTCTCAATATCTCCACCACTTTGTGTATTGGCTAATACTGCATCAACTAATGGAGTGTGTAACTGGCCCGGCAATATCGAATTAATCCGGATACCCTTTTTTGCGTATTCCACAGCCACCACTCGACCGAACTGGATCACGCCTGCTTTAGAGACTGCATAGCCGACTTGCGGCGCACCACTAAATCGAATGCCAGAAATAGAAGCAATATTGACAATGGAACCTGCTCCCTTTGACTCCATCACAGGAATGACGTACTTGCACATGAGAAATACAGATTTGAGATTCAGGTCAATCTGAGCATCAAAATTTTCTTCGCTCAACGTGACGGGCCCACCGGGTGCCGGGCCACCGACGTTATTGACCAGGATATCGATCGCGCCATATTGAGCGAGACAGGCTTTCACAAGCGCCTCAATCTCATGACTATTTGTCACATCGGCTACATAAGGGGTGAACGCTCCACCAAACTCACGAATCATTTCATGTGTTTCCGTCATGGCTTGAGCACTTTTGTCCACGGCAAAGACACGTGCGCCTTCCTGAGCAAAACGCACGGAAATTGCGCGTCCATTGCCCCAGCCGGGGCCGACACAGCCAGCACCCGTGACGATCACAACTTTATTTTCAAGCCTGCGTTGAGGTTGGTACATTGCTATTCCTGTAAGTCCGTTGGCAAGACATGATTTTTAAAAAGTTCGCGTAAGGTCAGCTTATACATTTTTCCCGTTGCAGTCAGAGGCATCTGATCAACGAATACGACATCGTCCGGAATCCACCACTTGGCAATTTTGCCTTCAAAGAAACTTAAAAGCTCCTTGGCGAGTTCTTGGTCAGAGCGTGTTGAATTCGTCTTTTTGAGAATCACAAGCAATGGCCGCTCATCCCACTTGGAATGTTTGGCTGCAATGCAAGCAGCGAATTGGACCTCAGGATGACTGACTGCAATATTTTCGATCTCGATCGATGAAATCCATTCACCGCCAGACTTGATCACATCCTTGCTGCGATCTGTAATCTGCATGAAGCTGTCCGCATCAATCGTGGCGACATCGCCTGTGGCGAACCAACCGTTTGTCAAAGCAGAGTAATCCTGGCCATAGTAATTTTTTATTCCCCAGAGAGCTTTGACCATTAAATCGCCAAAACCTACACCATCATGTGGCAATTGATTGCCATCATTGTCGACAATTTTAAAATCCACACCGTACAGCGGGCGTCCTTGTTTTTGCAACAGATGCATTTGTTCACCAGGCGTCATGTTCGCATGCTTGGCCTTGAGCCGGGCAAGTGCCCCTAAGGGCGAGAGCTCGGTCATACCCCACGCATGAATCACATCCACGCCTAGAGCACTGAGACTTTCAATCATCGCAGGCGGGCACGTCGAGCCACCGATCACCGTTCGCCTAAAGCTCGAGAAGGAAAGATTATTTTTTTTGACATAATCAAGCAGTCCGGACCAGATCGTCGGCACACCAGCCGAAAAAGTCACCTGTTCATTTTCAATTAACTCGTACAGCGAAGCACCATCGAGTTTTGCACCGGGCATCACGATGCGTGCGCCAACCAGCGGCATGCTGTAGGGTAGCCCCCAAGCATTGACATGAAACATCGGTACAACCGGCATGATGGTGTCACGTGCCGAAATACCCAGGGAATCCGGCAGCGCCGAAGCATAGGAGTGCAACACCGTAGAGCGATGACTGTAAAGTGCCCCTTTGGGATTACCTGTGGTGCCAGAGGTATAACAAAGGCTGGATGCGGCATTCTCATCGAAAACGGGCCAGGCACCCTCACCCGAAAACGGCTCGATCATTGACTCGTAACAATGCAGCTTTATCGTGGGACTGGCAGGCATCACGTCAGCATCAGACAGACACACCCAGTATTGAACTGTTGGGCATTGATCCTGAATAGCTTGAACCAAAGGCAGAAAAGTCACATCAAAAAATATGACCTGATCCTCTGCATGGTTAATGATGTAAATAATTTGCTCTTGAAATAAACGCGGATTGATTGTGTGGCAGATAAATCCTGCACCCGACACTCCATAGTAGATTTCAAGATGACGGTAACCGTTCCAGGCAAGCGTACCAATGCGGCTACCTGTCGCGACCCCAAGCTCATCGAGCATCTGCGAAACCTGCTTTGCGCGTTTTGCACACGCAGCATAGGTGTAGCGATGAATATCACCTTCTGTTCTTCGAGAAACAATCTCGGTATCGCCATGATGTTTGGCTGCGTGCTCAATGATGTCAGAAATCATCAAAGGCTGTTCCATCATCTGGCCGGGTAATAATTTTGTGGCGTCAAAGTTTTGGATCACCGAGTGTCTCCCCGATCATTGCGGATTGTTGGTTTTAATGAATTTCACACATTAAACCCTATCATCCCGTTCAAAAATACAGAACGTGATCGAACTAGGGAATCCCCTAGGCACTACAGAATTGAAGCGACCAGATTAAATATATTCTTCGAGCAGTAATAAATCATTAATCGGCAGGGCACGTGAATACAACCAGCCTTGTGCACGGTGACAACCGGCAGCTAGCAACGAGTCACGCTGGGATTGATCCTCTACGCCTTCTGCAGTGACCTCGAGATCAAGGGTTTTCGCAAGACTGATGATCGAATAAATAATCTTCGTCTGCGTTTTATCACCAAGACCTGCAATAAAACCAGCATCAATTTTCAAGCGGTTAATCGGCATGCTGGCCAGCCTGGAGAATGATGAATACCCGGTACCAAAATCATCAATCGCTACTTCAATACCCAGTGTCCGGATCGATTTCAACTGACCAAATATCTCTGCGGCAGATTCAGCCGCATTACTTTCGGTCACTTCAATTTCCAGACCCGCGAGAATTTGCGGATGCGTCTGTAAATCCTTTGTCAGCAAATCAATCAGCAATTGATCTTTGAACAACTGGGGCGATGCATTAAATGCAACTTTTGTATTGGGAAATCTGGCGTGAATAACCGGAAGATCCTGGAGTATTTTTTGAAGAATTGTTGCACTTAAACTCTCAATCAGTCGTGCCTCCTCGGCAATAGGAATGAATTCAGCGGGTGAAATAGAACCCAGCGAGTCATCCGTCCAGCGCGCGAGCGCTTCGAACCCAATAATTTGACCGGTACGCATATCCACTTCTGGCTGATAGAAGGGAATCACACGCCCGTCATTGATCGCACGCGTCAGACTATCTTCGAGATATCGCCGACGCATGACGACCTTACCCAGATCTTCTGAATACCATGTCAGCCGTGCGCGGCCAAACTCCTTTGAGACCTGTAAGGCGGCATCGGCGGCGACCAGCAGTTCATTTAATGTTTTTGCTTCATGGGGAAAAACAACTCCACCCGCACTCAAACTTTGATCGAACGTCTCCTGATTCATACTCACCGGAGCTTTACAAATAATGTGGTGCAAGCTGGATTTGATTTGGTCGATAAAAATTGGCTGATCAATCGCGATGAGTGCAATGAACTCATCGCCTGAGCGCCTGCAGAGCAACGAACCCTTGAGCATGACCGAATTCAAATACTCGCCGACTTGACTAATGACCTGGTCACCTGATGCCGGACCATAACGGTCATTAATCGAGCGCAGACGATCGATATTTATCAATACAAACAAAAAGAGAGTGTTTGAAGTATGAAGCTGTGCGACCCTCTCCTCGATCTGTTTTGCAAATACGGCATAGGTGGGTAACTGTGTGAGGCGATCTGTCGTAGTCAGATTAATCAGCTTTTCTTCAACAGATTTCAGACGGCTTACGTCTGAAAAAATTGATACAAACCCCTTGCCCATACCGTCAGAATTAATAATTTTTGAAACGGAAAGAATGACAGGAAATGTTGATTCATCGCGTCGGACAAAAAAAGTTTCGCCTCGCCATAAACCTTCTAATTTAAGTGCATCACGAATGGTAACTGAACTATTGTGATCTGAATTCGTCCTATACAGGACACCAGCAGGTTTTCCAAGAAGTTCTTCGCGGGTATAGCCCGTTACTTTAAGCAACTGTGGATTGACATCCAGAATAACGCCTTCGTTACTACTGACCAAAATTGCTTCGCAGGCTGTTTTGAACACCTGATCAGTAATATTAAGTCGCTCAGATTTGGTCTTTAGGTAGAGACTGATTTTATCAATGGATTGACTGATCAGGCCTAAATCATCAGCGTCATGGTCATGCGGAATCGTATGAGCACTTCCAGCATGAAGATCATTCGAAAATTTGGATAACTGATTCACACGCATCGCAAGTGAGGAGGCAAATTTTAAACCCCTGCGATTCAAAAAATAATAGGCACATAAAATAGCAAAGAGAATAATTAAAAAGGTAAAAACAAAAGAAATAACTGGTGCGAAGCCCCCCCCCCACTTGGTAGAAGCGAACACCAGGATCAAACTCAAGAAGATTGTAATGAGCATGATGATTGAATGATCAATCATCTTTTGGGGAAACTTTTGCTTGAGAAAATGATCGGACATTTCAGCTCATCGATAGTGATATAAAAATGGAATGAACTGCTTAATGTTCACTTGGTGAATAAACTTAAATTCAATCCATTCGCATCTTCGGATCGTAGCAGTAGCAATGTTGAAATACGTATCAACGTGATACGAAATGCAGCGTTAAGTCAACCTTTGCATAAATTGATATTTAATTGCACAAATTGAGGTAAGCACGATTTAAGAAACGCTTAAAACCCATCAATATAAATATATATTCTGTGGTGAATATTCTATTGACCATAGGGCGAAAGATAAGCACTCACTGGCATCATTGCCGGTCCTTGTTGGGGATAGAAACTGAAGTGCAGATACATCCCAGCCCCCCATTGGCGATAGTTACTTGCATTATCAATCTGCACCGTACCACCCAGGGCAACATAAGGGTTCAGACGATACTCTCCTGCTGCGGACAAGTTATAGACAGCGCCTGTACTAGTCTGAGCAGGCAAGGTTGCCTGGCTTGACGAGATCAATTTGTTAGTCAGAGCCGTTGCCATCGCCACGTTTGCAGCATCTTGTAAATCGCTATTATTCGGAAAGAAGTCTGAGGCGCTCTGACTGTATGTCTGCAGGCCAACAGAGCCTGACATTTTGTAAGTCAACGCACCCTGGCGCTGTGTCCAATTCAGCGGAAGCGTCAATGCATAGTAATGCTGCGGGCTGAAATACCCACCTTGACCATAGGTAAAGCCACTCAAGTTTTTATCGTAGAATGCTCCGGCCGCGTTTACACCGAACGTAAGCGTTTCGTCTTGCGCTTGAATAAGATTCAGGTACAGACCCAGATTGGTGTCGGTGCGGGTATTGGATGCAACATTGTGACCGTTCAAGGTGTAAAAGCCTGCTGAAGCTGTCAAACCATAGCCTCCAAGATCCTTACCTAGCTGAGCTTTAACACCTGTAGCCATCACACCACCGCTTGTCAGACCTGTCACGCTATCGCGGCTACCGGCAAAGGATAAGACGCTATCGGTGACAGGCCTGCTTGACACATTCACTCCATAGGATAGTGTGCTCGCACGATCGAGCATGCCATCAATTTTGATGCCACCCGTAAAGTTGCTGTACGGAAAGCCAATGGGTGTCACGCCGGCATCAACACTTAATCCTCGAGTTTTATACCCTAAGGACAATCCAACTCCATTTGCCTGTTGTGAATCTGAACTAGGCAGCAATCCTGCAAGCTGATTCAGTGCGATGCTTGGCCCACCTCCAAAAGTGCTTCGCGCGTAAAAATCACTACCGACCGCACCCGCATTAAGCGAAACAGCCGTCGCCTGGAAACTGAGTTTGCCGTCTCCAAAGGGCAATCGCATTTCAACTGGTGCTTCGATATCGTTCAGTTTGCTTGTACCGGAGGTACCATCACGATTACGTACTTGTAAACCGACAAATGCTTCAGGACTCATCATCTGTTTGACCAGATCAATTTCACTGGCAATTGAATCGGACATTGCAATCGATTTCTCCGAGTCTACGGGCTTGGGAGATTGCACAGGCGTAAGCAATTTAAGTTCGCGGGTCTGCAGGCTCGCGGCACGCTCAAACAACTCTGCTGCACGACTCAACTTTCCCTCTTCGCTGTACATCCGGGCAACAGATACATTGACGTGCACATCATCGGGTGCCAGTGCAAGTGCTTTTTTCATAGTGATTTCTGCATAGGTTGAATCGCTGAGTTGTAAAGCGACCTTTGCCACACCAAGTTGAACGTCTACACTTTCAGGATTTTTTTGCGCGATATCCTTGTATAGGCGAATCGCTTGTTCGATCATTCCACGCGCCACATACAACCTCGCCTGCAGCATATTGGCCTGAATGTCGTCCGGGCGCTGTTCCAGCAAAGGAACAAGTCGCGTAGAAGCCTCAGTCAGATCACCGCGCTGAAGTAACAAATCTGCTTGTCGAACAGAGTATGTAAACAACAGATCTTCAAAACCCTTACGCTCACGGACACTCAGTTTACGCATCTGGATTTCTTTCAGTACGCGCTCACACTCCGCATCTTGATTCGCTCTAAGTAGTAACGCACCAAATTGCAACAGCACTTCAGTACCGGGTTGTGCGGCACGCTTGATTTCCTGACGAATCAGATTGAGCCCGGCCGTCGGATCTCCTATATCTGCATAGGCAGATGCCACAGCACCTAAAATATCTGGCTGACTACCAATGGCAGACTGCGATAAATTCAGTAGCGCCAATGCCTCTGCTCTCTGATCATGTTGAGCCAAAATAATCGCCAGCTGTATCTGGATATGGATCTGTGCACGATATTGGAGTACGCGCATTTCAGCGTTACGCTCTTTGAGCGTGATACGTTCGATCAATTCTGCCGTCTCTTTCCAATCGCCTTGCTCACTCGCCAGCAACGCACCCGCATACAGTGCACTTGGAGTATTGGATTGACTGGTTGCAAGTTGCCTGGCTATCAGGCTATCGAGCAGTTCGCGAGCTTGAACAGCCCTGCCCTGAGCCAGATATATCTTTGCCAGCTCAAGACGAAGCCAAGGGTTATCCAGATCATGAGATATCGCGGTTTCAAGTGCTGAAACCGCAGAAATCCAGTCTTCATTGAATTCCGCATTTTTGGCGATCGCAAAATAATATGTTGCCATGAGTTGATTCAACTGATCAATGCCACCAACCTGACTGGATCTTGACACGCTCAGCAGTTTATAAGCCTGGTCAAGTTTGTCTTTTTTGATCAAGGTAAAAATTAATCCTCGCAAGGCAGACACATCATTTTTATTGACTGACAAGACTTCGCGGTATATTTTTTCAGCCGCATCATACTCAGCCAGATCTGAATGAACAACTGCGAGGTTGATTTTCGCAGAAAAATTCAGTGGATCGATCCGGACAGCCTGCTGTAATAAGGCGCGTGCACGTAAGTTTTGACCCGCACGGTGAGCAATATCGGCCTCGTCCATTAAAGCCAAGCATCGTGCGCTATTGAGCGCCGACACCCAAACCTCACCACCAGTCATCTTGACAGCCTTTGTCAATAATTTGAGAGCGTCAGCAAAACGATTCTGTTGCATCCGAATCACCCCCAAACCACCAAGCGCATCTGTATCGTCAGGAACTAGTTTAAGACGACTGGAGAACTCTGCCTCTGCAAAAGCGCGATCACCGCGCTCTAAGGCTTTGAAGCCCGGAGTAAGAGGTGTATCGGCATCCAGGCCAGAAGGATTTGCCAGATAAGTCTTAAGACCATCTTCATAGTGTCTGCGCATTTCAGTATCCGAGGGATGCACTTTGAAATAGACAGCAAAAAGTAAAGCCTCAGCAGGACTAATGGACTCAATCCAGAGCAGCCCTTGGCGCCAATAATCCGTTATAAAACTTGGGGCATTCGGTAACGCAGCAATTTTGGCTAAACGCTCTATACCTTGCGTTCTTTGCTTTCGGTCAGGAATGCGTGTTAAATCCCACGCGATGGCGAGTTCAACCTCTGGTTTGTTTGGTGAATCCTTGGCGATTTGCTCTAGTGCACGAACCGACGCCTCACAGGCAAGCTGCGAATCACAAGCCGCCTTGAAATATTCAATCGCGATCCCACCGGCAGGAGCTTCTCCTGCGAGCGCCTCTTTATATTTTTCAAGAGAACGCTCTAAATCGCCAGCAATCTGAAAGGCATGCGCTTGATGCAGCAGCACAACATTACTGGGCGAAGATAGGCGAATGTCTTGCTCAAGTATTTTTATATATTGACTGTTTAAATCACTGGCGCGCATTTTAATCAGATATGATTGCGCAGCTTCGATATTTTTAGCGTCAAGTGCGATGCGCGCTAAGCCATACATGGCACGGGTATCTGCAGGCTCGATTAGCAGTAATTTATTCCATACTTGTGCTGCACGCTCATAGTCACCTTTTGCCTGCCAATGCTGCCCCTGATCTATCAGGGTTGACATCGCTGAGTCCTGCGCCAAGACAGCTCCATGTGCTGATGCGATCACAAGCGAAAACCATGTGGAACGAGAATATAAAAATAAAAAGCTAAGCGGTAACTTGCGACGCTGGAGTCGTGGCGTATTAAGTATCATCTTCAACACCACCACCATCAGACACCTGCAGCCTGCGTGCTGCCAGCATACGCAAAAACACATAAGCGACAGTAGCAATCAACATTACACTGAAACTGGCGGTGAGCAGAAACAACAGAATATTTCTGGATAATATCCATTTAGCTTGAGCAAAAAACCCCAGGTTTCCTACTTGATACGTTTGTTCCGCGACAAGAGCATCCACCTGTGTTGAACGGATTCTGACAAGACTACCCTCGATACTACGTTCATATATATCTCCTCCGACCAAAGCATGCATGCTCTCGCTCAGGCCTTGAGCTTGTGCACCCCATATCAAAACAGCACTACGCCCATTTTTTAAGGGTGACTCAAAACCCGCAATCAATCCACCTTCGGTGACATTACTAAAATTTATCGTTGAACGGGCATTTTTTACATTGTCTTGAGAAACAGGGCTCAAGAAATTCCGGGCCATGTAGAGCAAATCTGAAACCTTAAAACTCGGACTCCCCCCTAAATGTGCAGGAAGTGCAGTACTCCATTGTTTGAGTAATGGCTGGTCATCTCCAGAGGCAATCAGTAGCAAATCTTTTTCTGCAAACGCATCGACCTGATTACCCCGAACAACTGAAATCTCTGTGGCAGGATACCCACTGGAATCACCGAGCAAACCTAGCACCCCAAGATATGCTGCATATTCTTGCAAATTTGGCAGTTCGGGAAGAATAACCGCGGTCTCAGAGAGATCAGCCAAGCGCGTAAAAGGATACCCGCTTGTATGGAACGCGCGTAAATCAGGCATTGAAATGAAATGAGAAAATCCAGAAATATCCAAAGTTGAATCTGACGCAATCGCTCCACGCACGTTATCGATAATGATTTCGTCACACTCTCCGGATTTAACGTAATCAAACATATATCGAAACTGAAGTTGTGAACGGGGATACAGCATCTGGAGCGGGATATGTGTTTGACCTTTCAGCGGCAAGGTCTCATCTGCCTGAAGCTTGTCGAGTAAGCTTGATTCGCCCCTGAACATTGCGCGGATCTGACCGAGCCAACTTTTGTCATTTGCCAAGATTTGTATTGGAAATAACGGGAAGCTTTTTAACAGTTGATTATTAATCGCTACGGTTAACGATGAATTTTTGGATGTTGGCTGTGGGGTATAGCGGTAATTGAGCTTTACGGGGACACCCATATCACTTTCACTATAGAGATCGGGTGGAACGTGGATATTGATACGGATAGGACCTGGGTCATAACCCGTAACATTCAACATCCTGGGTGTCGCGAGTTCACCGAACGTCACCGCTCGGGTATCGCTAATCCAGTTTGGTGCATCATAGGGTTTACGTGCAGATAGCGTCGCAAGTGAAGTAATCGCAGCAGTCTGACCAGCTAAGGTCTTTGAACCAAGGGTCAATGCTTGCGCAGCTCGTTTAAGTTCAACCTCATCACGCCCCATGACTAACAAAAGTTTTCCAAAACGGTCATTGGGATTCGTAATCACCGACAAGGTCGCTCCGTTTATTTCTGGTAACTCGACGTCTGGAATATTGGGCTGCCCCTGCACCATTACGATTGCATTGCCCGAGCTCGGAATTGAATTCAATTCTACGGAAAATTGTGCTCCTCTCGAGCCTGCCAAGGCACCAAACCACGAAGAAACGATGCCCGCCGCCTCAAGATATGCATTCGAGATCGTTCCGAAAAACACAAAGGGAAGATCTAACATCTTTGGGTCGCGGGGATCCATAAACGGCACCGGCAACAGCGCCAGATCATTAGGGATGATTATTTTTTGAGTCGTCAACACCAGCTCGCTTCGATTACTCACATTAGCCCAGAGCGCAGTACTGGCAGGGTCTCCGCATTGCAGATAAGTGCGGCCTGTCAGCTGGAGCGTTAACTGGTTGTAGTCGGTAATCAGTCTGGCGGGAATTTGAACGGTCCATTCATTATTCTGTCCACCCTTCTCGTGTTCGAGCGGAATGCTACCTGCAACATCACCATTCACCAATAAGTTAATTTGCGATGCATCATCGAGCAATGCAGGTGAAAATGCATAGCTTAATTTGACGTAAGCACTCGAAATCACTTCGTCCATGCGTACGTTAAAAGGTACGGTATCGCGACTGTCAGCACCACGCACATTAAATGGGACGCTATCACGACCATCTGCGCCTCGCAGGGTCATCGAACTGATCGATCCTAACTGTTTAAAAGTGTATGTCCTCGATTGCACGCCTGTATTCGCCTCAGTTACATGCGAAAGATGCAAAGCATCGGACGTAGTTAAAGCAGACTCAGCATGAGAATATGGGTCAAATACGATCCCGAACACCAGCATGAAGAATAAGCTGCGCAGGAGCATTGGAAATATGAGACGGTATACAAAGTGTGATGTAAGCTTGGTACGTATCAAGAGCTCAAGTACAGCAGGTATGCAGTGCTTCCTATACATTTGAATTCAACACTTCGCAGAGGTAGGTCGCGCACGCTTACCAATCAGTTGAATCAACTTAACAACACCCGATGCAAAGACCTCATTGAATGATTTCATAGGAGAATCAGAGGCGCTTTTGCCCCACATATAAGCCCAAATATCTGCTCGACCAAACGTCACTTTTGTCAGCTCTTTTTGTTGATCAAGCGTGAGTGGTGTATCAAAATAAATACCAATGGTGTTTCCTGCTTTGGAAATAGACGCAGGAAATGCAGACTCTTTATCACCACGAAAGATTGACAGGGAGACGCGCTCACCGATTTGCAGATCTTTAAAGCTGCTGCTCTGGGGCAATTTCAAGCCAAGCCCCATACTGGAAAAGTCTGTAGTCTCGCAAACGATGGTTCGTCCATCCAGACGAGTCAACGTAACGGGGAATACGGCATTAACTCTAGGGGTATGCCTGACTTGTCTGGATTCGTTTGCAACATACGCGCTCGCGCACAAAATAACAGTGTTGTAAAACACCCAGATTCCATTGACACAAGCTGTCAATTTTTCACCGGTACCGGAGATCAATTCAGCCAGACAAAATCCAATTGCAGTGAAATTTAAAACAAGCAGCAACACATACGGCCACGCAATCTTCCAATCATAAAATTCGTTTTCAATGATCCCGCCTTTAGCCGTCACATTGAACTTGCCAAGCTTTGGGTTAATCAATGCAAGCAAAACAGGACGCGTAATGTACCAGGCAAGCACAGTTTCATAGACTTCGTTCCAAAATGAATGACGATACTGTCCCTGGATTTTTGAGTTCGTCACGCTCGCAAGCATAATAGGAGGTAAAGCAAACACAAGAACCATCTGGGTCGAAGCATTGAATACATGTGCACCAAAAAACAGATATGCAAAAGGCGCGATCAAAAAGATCAACCTCGGTAATCCATAAAAAAAGTGCATCATTGCATTCAAATAGCACAAACGTTGACCAATGCTTAAACCAAGACCGAAGAGTGGGTTGTCAATTCTGAAAATCTGCGCCATGCCACGTGCCCAGCGAATCCGCTGTCCAACATGACTCGCTAGATTTTCCGTTGCTAAGCCTGCGGCTTGTGGCATGGCAACGTAGGCCATGTTGTAGCCCTTGCGACTCATTTTCAAGGCTGTATGGGCATCTTCAGTCACGGTTTCAACGGCAACCCCTCCAACCTCTTCGAGGCAGGTGCGTCGCAGGACTGCGCATGAGCCACAAAAAAATGCTGCGTTCCAGGTGTCATTTCCATCCTGAACAAGGCCATAAAATAATTCACCCTCGTTCGGTACGACCCGGAATGTGTTGAGATTTCTTTCAAAGGGGTCGGGGGAAAAGAAAAAATGTGGCGTCTGTACCATGGCCAGTTTTGGATCTTTTAAAAAAGAACCAACCGTCACCTGCAGAAATGATCTTGTGGGAATATGATCGCAATCAAAAATTGCAACAAACTCACCCTCTGTCTTTTTGAGAGCCTCATTCAAGTTTCCGGCTTTGGCAAATTTATTACTCGTGCGGGTCGTATAAATTGCTCCAGATGCTTTTGCAAACTCCCGAAACTCATCTCGTCTGCCATCATCGAGGAGATACACACGCAATTTATCTTTAGGCCAGTCAAGGGTTAACGCCGCAAGCACAGTCAATCTCACGACTGAAAGCGATTCGTTGTAAGTCGGTATAAAAACATCAACAGTTGGCCACTCACCCAGATCCAGATCGATCACAGCGAATTTACGTTTCATTGGCCAGGCGGTTTGCACATAGCCTAGTAATAAACAGATGAAGCCATAAATCTCAGCGACCAAAAGGGTATAGCCAAAGACAATACCGACGGCGGAATCAAAATCCAGTGTCTCCGTGATTCGCCAGTACATATATCGAAATGCAGCAACGAGAGAGATACCAATTAGCACAAGAATGCCACCTCGTCCCCACGATAAATCTCTAATTTTCAAAGAAATAAAAAATGCAACAATCCCGAAAATCCCCTGAAAGTAAAAATCTAACCGAACCGTAACCACCAACCAAAACACAAGGCAGAGTAAAACTACGACACACAATTTAAAGAATCTACTCTTCCACAATCCTGAATCGACCAACACTTTGGCCCAACGATCGAGTCGCAGGGCAACCACGCCCTTCAGTCGACCGTCATTCATTGCACACCCCTTACTGTGGTTTGGACTGACGTTGTACGCGCAATTGCGACTTGTCCAGAACCATTCGTTTTTTTAATCAGCATTATCGAACGCTGTCTATGCGTGCATCCTGTTGCAATACACGCTCCGGAATTTCCCATATAACAAGTTTGGGCGGTGTTTCTTTAAAGGCGGCGCTCTCAAAATAGCTGTTGGCCGCACCAGAAAAATCACCACCATTTTTAGCAAAGTTTCCAATTTTTGTATGAAGTACAGTTTCGAGAAACGGTACAAAATTAGAGGTGCGCGAAAAGGAAGTACCAATTACCGCGATAGTAGGTAAATCAGTATCTCCAAACAGATCAGCGGCATTTACATCAGCGGTTTTTTGTCCGGCGACAGCCAGCTCCCCTGCTTTAAAGCTACTTTGCTGCGTGAACTCGGGTGCAGGCTGGACAGACAACGGCAACCAATCTATTCCTGCAAGCTTGACTAGATCGCCTGGCCTGATAACATTCGGTGCTGTGGAGATTTCAACATTTTGCACTGGACTGATACTCACCCCGATGCGCTGGACACGCTTGGCAACTGCAGCTGCGGCGGCTTGAGCTCCCTGCTCTGTCCAGTGAGAATCTGTCTGATAATAGGCCGCTCCAAGCTGCTGATGGACATCCGCCAGGATTGGCGTCAGGTCTAGAATATCTATCTTGGCAGCTTGCAGCGTTGCAACCCAGTTCTGCACACGCATTGCATAGGATGCTGGACGATACAACGCCCCAAGACGATTTGTTTCGATACGAGACTTGTCCGGTACGACGACGACTAAAAGTTTAATCTCCGATCTGGTCAGTTTGTTTTGTACGGCAATCACATTTTCTACCCTGGCATTCGCTTGGGCGAAAGCTTGAGGATGCACGGCGAATTCATCAAACAGGAAAAGCCAGCCATGTTTACCGATTCGGACCCGCGCACCAAGATCCTTGACCAATAACCAGCTCATCCCACGCTCCAGGCTGGCGGCATGGCTAGGAACCGGCTCTTGAGCCAAGGATGAGGCAAAGCGCTGCGTGATATCGCCTTTGAGAAAGGCAGACCAGCTCATCACACCAGGAAATAAGTTTACGCCACCCTGCATACTGCTATAAATAGTTGTCAGAAAACTTACTGCAATAAACAATGCAAAACAAGCCCCAGCCCAAGGACTGGTTAGTCGATCGCGTGCGGTAATCGGCTTGAGTCCGATTTCAGGAGGAATATAGGGTTTGTTCATCAGAATTGAAAATACAAAAATGGAACAGCGCCTCGACTCGCAATCAAGGCAAAAGATAAAAGAAAACCCATGATTGGCCAGCTGATCGCAATCACATTTACGACAGGTCCCGACTGTCGCTCAGCCCAAGGTTTCAGCAGGGGAACCATCACACAGACAATTCCCAGGCAAAGGGCAAACAGATGCGTTGAACGTAACGTCACATTCATCGCATCACTTAACGCCCAGCCACTGAATCCGAATTGCCCGCTGTACATTTGCAGTGCCCCCTCAAAGGTATGGGCGCGGAAGATTGTCCATGCGAGAAAAACAAACAATAAAGTCATTGACCGGGAAATCATCACAGGCACCTTTGGCATGCCACCATGATTCCAGAGCCGATCAACACTGAGCGCAGCACCATGGGCAACACCCCAAATTAAAAAGTTCCAGCTGTCTCCGCCATGCCAGAGGCCCGCAAATGACATTGTTAGCATTAGGTTGACATAGGTACGAATCGCTCCGAGCCGGTTACCACCCAGAGGGATATACAGATAGTCACGTATCCAACTTGAAAGTGATAGATGCCAGCGGCGCCAAAAGTCCTGGATACTTGTTGAAAGATAGGGATGATTGAAGTTCTCGGGAAATCTGAATCCAAGCATCATGCCTAGTCCGATCGCCATGACGCTATAGCCAGCAAAATCAAAGAACAGCTGTAAGCCATAGCCAATACAACCCAGCCAGGCATCAAGAAAAGTAGGATGAGACAGTCCGAACGCCACATCGACCAAGGGCGATAACGTATCGGCAATGAGCACTTTCATGCTCATGCCAATCATCAGGCGGCGTGCACCGATTGAAAAATGTTCCCAGTCAAAAGGTCTGGAAAGTAACTCACGCTTGACCCAGTCATACCGAATTATCGGACCTGCAATTAAGTGCACGAACATCGATTGGTAGGCACCAAAACTTATAAAACTTTTATCGGCTGGTACTGTCCTGCGATAAACGTCGATTAAATATGAAATCGACTGTAAGGCAATGAAGGAAAGCCCGATTGGCAAAATGACTTGTTCCCATTCAACGGACATCGCGCTCTCGACGCCTACATAATGGTTAAATGATTCCACCACGATATTTGAATATTTATACCAGCACAGCAACAAAAGGTTAAAGCCAATAAAAAAGGTGAGTGTCCAGCCTCGCGTCCGTTGCGTTCTGGTTGAATCAATCGCCAGGCCACCCAACCAACCCATTAGGGCAAGAAACATGAACAATATCAGGAACAGTGGGCTCCACCATCCATAAAAAATCCAGCTGCATATCAGCAAAGTCACATTGCGTCGACGCGCACCCACCAACGCATAGATAATAAAAAATGCGGGTAGAAATATAGTCAAAAATTCTAGTGAAGCGAAAACCATATATTGTGTTCGTAGAGGTTTAACGTGAAACGCTGTCAGAGGTTAGAAAGATCCGCGAACCGTTGGCTGACGGTACAGCAAAGACGCTATAGCGCTCACCTGCGATGAGTTCTCCTAGATTCAAGGGTGAACCCACAGACTGACCCGCGCAAAGAAGTTGCACCGAAATCCTCACGGGATTAATCGAGCGGCGAACAAGATTTTCCGGCATAACATTTTCAAATAACAGAATCGATCGTCCAACCACCTGCAGATCTGCTTTTGCACAACCCGCACTGACATTGACAAAAGACAATGAGACTTTGAGCGCATTGAAGTCATCCGGTTCTTCACCGACGACGACCTGCTTGAGCTTGGCGCCATCATTCAGGGCAATCACACTGACGAACTCACCCGGCTTGACCTTAATAGATACATCTGCAGTTGCGCCTGTGCTTGAAAAGCGCCCCTTGATGTCCGTTTTAGCAGCAACCGGAAAAAAACTGGTGGCAGGCTGTTTACCATCCAGTTCAATCTTGGCTTGCGATCCTGCAGCCGTCAGATCGACAGCACGATCCGTACCATTAATGAAACGCACAAACGATGAATCAGCACTTGGGCCTGTGGGATACAAGGGAATTTCAGCTGCTTGTACAAAGCTCACAATGCTCAAAGCAAAAAATAGGGTTGCAAAACTACGCATGGAAATATTTTTCATTATTTTTTAAGACTCTGGACGGAAGGAATGCTTGCAAGTGCCTCAGTAATAGACTGGCTCCAGGACTTATATCCAGCCAGGTTGAAATGCTGACCATCGAGGGTGGCCCATTGGCCAGGTTTTGAAAACTTCAACGAATCGATGTAAGTACAAGGTGCGACATTTTTTTCGAGGAAATTCGACATGAACTCAACACGCTTGTCATTTTTAAAATACTTACCACCGGGATTGCCCCACGGCGGCCCCACCCAAACGCATGGTGTTTTCGTCGTGGCAATTTCTTTCGTCAGACTGGTGACGCTTTGCCATGCCCAGGCACGCGGAAACGTTTCGTTATCGTATGAGGCCATAGTGTCGCCAATAATGATCACAACGAGGTCTGGTTTATCATCAGCGATCAGTCTCTTGATTGGTATCGTCGTCGCAGCGCGACCCTTGAAAACGGCCTCTCCCTTAAAACGATCAGCGCCACACGGAACAGGACCTTCCTTTAACCAGTCACCCGCTGAAGCTCCACAAGCACCCACTTCATGCACCGTCGCGCCCTGGGTCGTCAAGTCTTCATAAAGTGGATTAATCAGATAGCCAGGTAGGGAAAGATGACTCTCACCAATGACCAGCATGAAGATTCCCGCAAGTGTTCCAACGGCCATAATTGTGTACCTATCTATTAAAAATTTGACTGCTAACTATTTTGCGGGAATCAGATCTTTGACTGTGCTCGATTCAAGAATCGTTTTTAAAATCGACTGACCCCACAAGTCATAGCCTGCAGCCGTAAAGTGCTGTCCATCTGAAGTGGGCCATTCCCCCTGTTTTGAAAACTTCAGGGAGTCAACGTACAGGCAAGGTGCGACTGTGGTTGAGAGCATGGTGGACATTTGCTGAGCACGCGCAAAGGTTTTCCCAAAAGTCCCCCCCTCTGTCCCCCAGGCAGGTCCAACCCAGACACAGGCAGCCCCAGTCTTTGCAATTTCCTTGGTCAGTGCGGTGACCTGTTGCCAGATCCAAACTTTTGGAAAATCTGACTTATAGCCAGCCATCGTGTCACCCATCACCACAATGACCAATTTGGCATGATCCGCGGCAACAAGATCCTTGATAGGCGTTGTCTTCGATCCTGGCCCCGACATCGTCGGCGCTGCTTTGCCAATACGCTCGGCGCCACAGGTTGCGGGTGCGCTGCGTGTCCAGTCGCTTGCTGGTACACCACAGGCAGCTATTGAATGCACAGCCGCACCCTGTTCAGTCAGACCATCATGTAGTGAATGAATCAGGTACGTCGGCATTGAAAGGTGACTGTCGCCAATCAACAGAACAGATAAGCCCGCAAGCAACATGGATGCCATTGTTTTCTCTCTCTTTAATTAAACGTGAATTACTGGCCGTAAGGCGAAGCATAGGGACTGACCGGAACTGCAACGGGTCCTGTCCTTGGGTAAAAACTGAATCGCAGATATACCCCTGCACCCCACTGGCGATAATTACTAGCGTTATCTAGCTGAACCGTACCTCCAAGAAATACATATGGGTTAATACGATATTCACTTGCGGCCGACAGGTTATAAGCCATACCTGTCGTGCTTTGTGAGGGATATGTCGCGGTACCACTCCCTCCTCCGCCATTGGCCAGAATGGAGGCCATCGCAGCATTTGCAGCAGACTGCAGTCCGCTATTCGTTGGAAAATAATCAGACGAATTTTGCGAAAATGTTTGAACGCCGACAGCACCAGAAAATTTGTAGGACAAATCGCCAGTACGCTGCGTCCAGTTCACTGGCAAGGTCAATGCATAATATTGCTGGGGACTGAAATAGCCGCCCTGACCGTAGGTAAAGTTGCTGAGGTTCTTGTCATAAAACATGCTGGATGCATTCACACCAACAGTCAACGTCTCATCAGGCGTTTTAATCACATTGAGGTATGTACCGACACTGGCATCAGTTCGCGTGTTAGAAGCTACGTTATGCCCATCCAGGCTATAAAAACCGGCAGACCCTGTAAAACCATAGCCTCCCATGCTCTTATTCAATTGACCACGTACGCCTGAGGCCATCACTCCACCCCAGGCCTCGCCGGTGACGCTGTCTCGCGTACCTGCAAAGGACAGCAAACTGTCAGTCACTGGCCTAGTCGAAGCACTCAACGCGTAGTACATCGTGTTTGCCTGATCCAGCATGCCATCAAACTTAATGCCACCCGTGAAATTGCTATATTGAAAACCAATCGGGGTCACACCCGCATCAATTGTCAGGCCACGCGTTCTATACGCCAGTGACACACCTGTTCCCCTGGCAGTCTGTGTGTCGGGCACGCCTGACATTGCCAGTAGAGGATCCATCGCAGTAAACAGGCCCTTTCCAAAGGTGCTTTGTGAATAGAAATCCGACCCAGAAGTTCCAGCATTCAGTGAAACATTCGTGGCTTGTAAAACGAACTTTCCATCTCCCATTGGCAGACGCAATTCAATGGGGGCTTCAATATCAGTCAGCTTGCCAGTGCCTGGATTACCGTTACGGTTACGGATTTGCAGTCCGAGCAATACCTCTGGACTGCGCTCTTGCTTGATCAGATCAAGTTCTGTTGCAATAGTCGCAGGGACAGGAACCGCTGCCGCTTGAGATGCATCATCAGGTGTCGTCGCGAAATTTTCAGGAGCGCCCTCTGCCTTATCTTGAACGGTTTGAGCTTTACCAATATCTCCCACAACGGCGACTAACCTAGGATCCGTTACCGGTGGCACATCCTGCAGTGTCATGGCGCGCTCAAACAAATCTTGTGCTTTACTTAGTTTGCCTTGAGCCAGATAGAGCCTAGCGGCTGCAGCGTTCACATCGGCATCATCAGGAGCGAGTAAAAGAGCCTGCTGGATGGATGCATCCGCAAAGCTCAAGTCTCTGACTTGCGTCGCAATCTGGGCAGCATCGAGCCGAATATCCACGCGCTCTGGACTTTTAACGATCAATTGGTTGTACAGATCAATCGCTTTGGCATTTTCACCTTCTGATGCATATAGACGAGCCTGCGCACCGATGACCTGCAGATCATCAGGCCGCTGCGCACGCAATGGCTCCAGCCGCTTGTTCGCATCAGTCAGGTCGCCACGCTCACGTAGTAAATCAGCCTGCCGCACCGAGTATGTGAATACCAAATCTTCAAAGCTACGGTTCTGATCATTCGTGAGAGTTTGAGCTTTAATTTCACTCAGTATCTGAGCGCAGGCAGCATCTTGGCCCGTACGTAATAATAAGGAAGCATATTGCAGCATGACATCAGGACTTGGACGCTTACTCAGAGCAAGTTCCTGCTGAATCAAATCGAGCCCACGTGCGCGTTCTCCCATGTCAGCGTAAGTCGTGGCAATTGCACCCAGCATCTGAGGGCTATTGCCCATCGAACCCTTGGTTCCATTGAGTAACGCCAGGGCTTCAGGCTTACGGTCTTGTTGCGCCAGATTACTGATCACACTCAACTGACTGTAAGCCTCTGTGCTTTTTTGCAGAGCAACAATATCAGGGGTACGATCTTTAGTTGGTATGCGATCGAGCAACTTGAGAGTACCATTCCAGTCGTGACGCTGGCTTGACAGGATTGCACCCGCATATAGTGTGCTTGCATCACCTTTATCACCAGCCAATAAGGCATCAAACAATGCTTGAGCCTGGGCAGACTTACCTTGCTTGAGATAAATCTGTGCAAGTTCAAGCCGGATCCAGGGGTTCGTGCGATCATTTTTCATCGCATCTTCAAGCATCGTCATTGCAGCGAGCGTATCGCCGCGCTTGAGCGCAGAGCGTGCCAGACCCGTCGCATAGGCTGCGTTCAACCGACCCATCTGCTCTGCGCCACCCACTTGGGCAGGGGTGACATTTTGCAGGAGTTTTTTTGCTGCTGCGAGCTTGTTATTCAGAGCCAGCACACCAATCAGTCCATTCAATGCATAGACATCATTTGGTTTTTGAGTAAGCACGGCCCGATACGTTTTTTCAGCCGCATCCAGCTCGCCAGCCTCCGTCTGCAAGGCACCGAGAGCGAGCATTGCATCGGGTTGCCTGGGTGAAATTCTGATCGCTTGCTGAATCAACGCGCGCGATCCAGCCGTGTCACCGCGTCCCTGTGCCGCTCTTGCCTGCTCCAACAGCAAAAGATAATTCACATTATTGAGAAGAGTGTTCCAGCCCTGACCGCCGTTCTGAACGGCACGTTTCAGGAGTTGTTGCGCTTCTTCCAATCTGTTCTGCTGAAAGCGTACGAGTCCCAGTCCACCAAGGGCGTCAGGCGATTTCACGTCATTTTTAAGCTGGATCGTAAACTCGGACTCAGCTAACGCACGATCACCGCGGTCAAGTGCAGCAAAGCCTGCCATCATGCGCGGATTCATGGCAGGGCCATTACCCGCACTACTTGCTTTTTCGCTTTTACGTGCGCTATCGAGCATTTTGCTGATTTCAGCATCATCCGGATGTGCTTTGAGATAGGCTTCAAACAGTGGCACATCACTTGGCCTGGGTTGTTCCAACCAGATCAATGACTTACGCCAGTACTCGTTAGCTTCGCTTTGCACACTTGGAATGGTCACAAGTTTTGCTAACCGCTCAATCGCATCCGCACGTGTCTCACCATTTCTGGATAACAACTTGGCAATCGCTAGATCGATCTGGGGGTTATCAGGTGATTCTTTTGCAAGGGCTTCCAGCCCTCTGCGTGAAGGCTCCCAACCGTCCGTCGCATAGCCCAGAAAGTTGTAATACTCCAGACCAATATCGCCTTGAGGTACTTTACCCGCGAATAACTTCTTGTAAATCGCTACCGCCTCGTCCGCACGACCACTCTCTTGCAATAGACGCGCTTCATATAACAATTTTTCATTCTCAGGTGTCCTCAGACTCAGATCCTGCTCAAGCAGTGAGAGGTATTTACTTTGTGGATTGGCGCTCTTGATCTTGTCGAGATAAACCTGTGCGCCATCCGTACGACTCGCATCAAGCTCGATGACGGCCAGGCCATACATCGCACGCGCATCAGTAGGATCAATAATCAGAAGTTTTTTCCAGGCCTCGGCGGCACGCTCACCATTACCTTTCGATTTCCAGTACTGCGCCTGCTCTAGCAGAACCTTTGCGGCCGGATTTTGAGCGAAACTCGCCTGAGAACTCATTGCGATCAGAATCGCCAAGGCCAACGTAGTGCGACTTAAGAGCATGACTTTTCCCAATTAAACTTAACTTGTCCATTCTTCATAAACTGATAACGGTTTTCCATCCAACCCAGCCCAAACAAACTCAGGGCATAGTCGTAATAAGGTGGGCGTTCTTCATAAAGTGTCTTATCAATCTGCATCGCGGCCAACATGACGCGTGCACGATGTTCCTGGGTCTCAAGCTGTTGCCTGGCGCCCATGGCACTCAGGTAAGGAAGTAAGGCTGCCGAATAACCAAAAGGACCGTTACCACTTGTCTGACCGGTCATGACATTGACTTTCTCGGGAGGGATGCCGGTCTCCTTCAAGACTTTCAACATGCCTGGTAGGGTCTTGAGCATGGGTGAGGCCAACGGGTCAGTCTTGGGTGTCATACCCGCCCATAAATACACACGAATTGCGTCATAGCTGCTTGTATCCCCGCCAATTTCATCCTTGACGAATCGTGACTTGCCATCAGGAAATTGTTGATAACTCACCCAATCCGGCGCAAAGCCTTTTGGACTCACCTCGGCAAGCATGCGTGGAGTATTGCGCGCGATTTCATCCCAGGGGCCTTCTGGACGTTGGGTGGTAAACAGACGCAATAAAGGGATTGGCAAATAACTTGGATTTATGCGCCAGAGGTCTTCGGGTGGCGTAAAACTCACCTTTCCGGGCAAGAGCATTTTTCCAAAACCGGGCAGATCAGCAATCTCATGCTTTTCTACCGTGGCAAGAATCTTGTTAGCGTCTATGATGTAGTCAGCACGCGACCATAGGCGACCAGCTTCTAGCAATGTGTAAGCGAACCAGAGGTCTGCGTCGGAGGCGGAGTGAGGATCAAGCACCTTCCATTCACCAGTATCGCTCTTACCCCATAACCAGGCGGGTAAATTCGTGTCGAGATCTCCAGCAAACAAATTGTTCACCGTCCACCGCCAGATCATCTCAAAACTATCTGGATCATTAGCGACCAAGGCGAAAAACATGGCGTAGGACTGCCCCTCCGAGACAGAATCGGATTTCGGTGCGAACGAATAAATCACCCGTCCCTCTTGCGTCAGGAAGTGTGACTTGAACTCTGACCAGAGTGGCCAGGAGTCAGCCACGCACTGATGCGTGCTTGTCGAAGCGAACACTGCACTCACCAGTCCGAAGCTCAGCACCAAGGCATTCAAGATACGAGACAGACCAGAGAATAGCTGCCAATTTCTCGATCTACGCATGCCAGTGCCAGCAACAGAAGCGGGCAGTGCGAAATTATTTACGATCACGTTTGACACCATTGGCTACGTCGGTTCGACGACCAGCCAGTGCGCGCAGGAAGACGAACGCTATGATGGCCAGCAGTGTGGCGCATAACAGCCCGACCAGCACATACAGTCCAAGGTGATGGGATAGTATCCACTGCGAATGCTCAATAAAGCCTAAGTTACCAACCTGATATGTCTGCTCTGCCAGGAGGGGTTCGATTTTTTTTGCATGTATCCATACAAGATTGCCTTCAATCTGACGGTCATAATCCTCTCCTCCCGCCATTGCACTCATCGCATCGCGTAGACCTTGCGCTTCAACACCCCAGACAAGCACTGCGCTTCGACCGCTTTTGAGCGGTGACTCAAACCCTACAATTAACGCACCATCACTGGTCGAGTTAAACGATATGTCTGCACGTGCACGCCTCATACTCTCAGATGGATCTTTATAAATCAGGCTCTGTGCCTGATATACCAGATCGGACAAGACAAATCTTCGCGTACCCACCAGGTTGCTTGGTAAAGCACTTGCCCACTCTTTGAACAAAGGTTGATTCGCACCCGATGCAATTAACAGCAAATCCTTATCCTCAAATTTTGCAATCCCATCAGCCTGGGTCACTGTGATGGAAGTCCCTGGATATCCCGTTGACTCACCCATACGACCCATGAGTCCAAGAAAGGTCTCGTACTCCTGAAGACTAGGTAAATTCGGGAGTACGACAGCAGTCTGAGAGAGATCAGCCAGTCGCGTAAAGGGAAAACCACTGGTATGGAATACATGCAGGTCAGGCATTGCGATGAAATGCGAATAACCGGAAATATCAATGGTCGAGCTTGGTTCGATCGCACCACGCATATTGTCGATGATGATTTCCCCACATTCACCGGTCTTGATGTAATCAAAATGGTAACGAAGCTGCATCTGCGATCTTGGGTAAAGCATCGCGAGTGGAATTCTGAATTGCCCTACCATTGGCTGTGTTTCATCAGCCTGAAGTTTTGCCAGCAAGGTACCGTCACCGAGAACGCGCGAGCGGACTTTACCGAACCAACTTGTGTCTAATGTCAAACGATCGATTGGAAATAAAAACAATGATTTAACCAATTGATCATTGAAATCGATGTTCAATGAGGCGTTCTTTGAATCTGGTTGTGGCGTGTAGCGATATTTCAAGCTCACCGGCACGCCAGTAGCTTTGCGGCTGTACAAATCAGGAGGCACACGCATATTGACCCGAATCGGTCCTGGATCGTAACCAGAAACGTTCATGGACTGCGCCGAGTTTATCTCGCCAAACTCAACAGGTCGGGTGCTTGAAAGCCAGCCCGGTGCATCATAGGGTTGACGTGGAATCAGATCCACCATCGACGTAATCGTCACAGTCTGACCCGAAAGTACATCACTGCCTAATGCTAATGCTCTTGCAGCACGCTTGAGCTCTGCCGGATCGCGACCCATCACGAGCAAGAGCTTACCAAATGGATCTGAAGGATTAGTAACGACAGAGATCGTAGGGCCAGTTAACGCAGCAATGTCTACACCCGGTAAAGACGGCTTAGCCGCCGCAATCAAAACAACAGCGCTGCCACTGGCTGGAATAGCCTTCAGCGCAACGGGAAAACGTGCGCCGCGTGTACCAGACAAGGCTCCAAACCACGAAGACAGCGTGCCAGCGGCCTCAAGCAAACTGTTATCGACTTCGCTGACAAAAACAAATGGCAAGGTTAAAGAACGCGCATCGCGATGATCCATGAACGGTGCGGGCAACAACCCCAGATCATCAGGCAATGCAATCGCTGCACTGGTGAGTTCGAGGACACTTTTATTACTAATCGTCGCCCACAACGCCGGGGTGGTTGGATCCTCGCACTGTAATGATGTCCGGCCAATTAACTGAAGCGTCAACTGGTTGTAATCTGAAATCAATCGTACGGGTAACTCAAGTGTGCGCTCCAGGCTTTTGCCTGCATCACTCTTATCAACGGGGATTGAAGCGGCTACATCCCCATTGATCAAAACGTTGAGTTGTGAGCCATCAGCCAGCAATGATGGTGAAAAACCATAAACCAGCTTTAATGTGGCTTTTGATATAACTTCATCGGAGCGTACGTTGAATTTGATACCATCGCGGCCATCCGCGCCTCGCAATGTCATCGAATTGACAGCACCTAACTGGCGTAACGTCTGACTTGTGATGCGCACATCTCCCTTGGCAGCGCCAGTCGAGACACCTATAGCGCTCACAGGCGAAGGAATTACCGGGGTTGGAATCGGCGGCGCAGATATCGCCGGAGCTGGTATGGCTGGGGCAGGAATCACCAACTTACTTTGAGCCTGCGCATCAACGTGGATACATGTGCTGATGATGAGACAAAAACCCAAAACCCAGGTTTCGATTCTGATTCGAGAAATCAATTTATTACCTTTTCGCTTCGCTTTCATGAATTACTCTTGAGTCTGATGCTTTAAAAAATTCAACATTTACAATTTGCACACTAAGAACGGCGTAGTCCATTGCGAACAAGCTGCACAATATTGCCGGCACCAAACGCGATCACTTCCTTAAACGATGCTAAGGGTTTATCAACTTCACTCTTACCCCACATACGAGCCCACGTATCAGCACGACCGAAAGTCATCATTGCGAATTCCTTTCGCTGATCCAGGCTCATATCTTCTTTAAAGAAAATCCCGATCGTTTTTCCGCTTTTTGACACACGGCCCGGAAACACAGATTCCTTCTCGCCACGGAACATCGACACATTGACTTGCTCACCAATATCCCACCAACTCATGTCCACATTTGCGGGGACTTTAAGACCCAGCCCAGATCGTGAAAAATCACTTGTCTGGCACATGAGTGTGCGTCCATTGGATTTAGTGATCATGACATTGAGATCCGCAGTGACACGTGGAGTCTGCCGAATCTGTTTAGACTCATTCGCCACAAATGCGCTGGCACTCAAAATGATGGTGTTGTAGAGCACCCAAAGACCATTGACCAGTGCGGTCAGTCGCTCACCATGACCGAAGGTCACGTCCACCAGGCAGAATGCGAGACCTACGAAATTCATGAGCAACAAAATGACATAGGGAGCGGCAATTTTGAAGTCGTAATACTCTTTTTCAATAATGCCGCCCTTAGCGGTCACATTAAACAAACCACTCTTTGGGTTTATCATTGCAAGGAGCACCGGCCGGGTGATGTACCAGGCCAGCACGGTTTCGTACACCTCATTCCAGAAGGAATGGCGAAACTTACCCTGGATGGTAGAGTTGGTAATACTGGCAAGACAAATAGGTGGCAACGCGTAGACAACAACCATCATTGTCGATGCTGAAAAAACGTGTGCCCCAAAGAAAAGGTATGCGAAAGGCGCCGTCAAAAAAATCAACCGCGGCAGACCGTAAAAAAAATGCAGCATGGCATTCACATAACACAGTCGTTGGCCAAGGGTCAGGCCTCGACCGAGTAATGGATTATCAACTCTGAATATCTGTGCCATGCCACGGGCCCAGCGAATACGCTGACCAATATGGCTCGCTAGATTCTCCGTGGCAAGTCCTGCGGCCTGAGGAATTGCCAGATAAGCCATGTTGTAGCCGCGACGGCTCAACTTCAGCGCAGTATGAGCATCTTCAGTGACTGTTTCGACAGCAACGCCACCGACCTCTTCAAGCGGTGCCCTGCGCAACACAGCGCAAGAGCCACAAAAAAACGACGCATTCCACACGTCATTACCATCTTGTACCAGACCGTAAAACAATTCTCCCTCATTGGGAATCACACGAAAAGTTTTCAGGTTTCTTTCAAAGGGGTCTGGGGAAAAGAAATAATGCGGTGTCTGGACCATCGCCAGCTTTGGATCTTTTAAAAACGAGCCCATCGTAATTTGCAGGAACGATCTAGTTGCAATGTGATCGCAATCAAAGATGGCAACAAAGTCTCCGTTTGTTTTGGCTAGCGCTGCATTAAGATTGCCCGCCTTGGCATGCAAGTTGTTATCACGCGTCAGATAAATCGCACCAGAATCCTGAGCAAACTGTTTAAAGTCTTCGCGACGTCCGTCGTCGAGCAAGTACACACGCAACTTGTCTGCTGGCCAGTCAAGTGTCAACGCGGCTAAGACTGTCAACTTCACAACATCCAGTGATTCGTTGTATGTTGGGATAAGCACATCAACTGATGGCCACTCTGACATGGGTGTTGTAATGACGACTGACTTGCGTTCAAGCGGCCAGGCAGTTTGAACGTAACCAAGAATGAGACACAAAAAACCATACAGTTCGGCAGAAAGCAAGGTGTAGCCAAAACACGCATCCAGGACTGTTTCGAAATTAAGTGTTTCGGTAAATCTCCAATAAAGATATCTGAAGGTGAGCACAAGAGACAGACTCATCATGATCAAAATTCCGCCACGTCCCCAGGGCAAGTTTTTAATTTTGGTTGCAATCAAAAAAATGACCACACCAAAAATACCCTGTTCAACCATGCCCAGAGGTACCGTAACCACTACACCAAACAGGCACAAGACAAATAATGTCGAGATCACCCGAAGGACTGAGTAGTTCCAAAACTTAGAATACGAAATACCTCTAACCAGGCGTGTCAGTCTTGCCGTCACCGAGGTCATTGAAGATTCAATACTCACACTGTTTCCTTCAAATCACTCAGATCAAATAACTGTTGGGTTTTAAGTACACACTGGTTGAAATCGTGGGTGCCGCGACAATACGCATCGTATTCACTCAACACACGGCTCGAAGCAAATGCTTCCGGTATAGCCTGGTCCTGATGAATGACCCAGACTGAGTCCTGGCCAAACTGAGCTTGCAGCAAGTCTGTGATGTCGCCGGATAATTGCTTAATACGATCAACCTGATTAATCAGATATTTACTGGAATAAAAATCCGGCCGAATTAAACAGTGCTTGTGTATCAAACTTGAAATTTTTGGCAAGGTGGCATAAGAGGCCGCATCAGGAAGCAGGACGGTGAGTGCAGCATTCGCGGCGTTGAGCGCCTGACTCAAATATACAGAGGCGCCCGGCGGCGTATCGATCACGACAATCGTATCTTTGTGGAGCTCCATTCGTTCAAGTTGCTCACGCAAGAGATTCGGATTGTTTCTGAGTACCTGCTCAAAATCCATTCGGTCGTCTTCATTGACCATGCCATACGGAAGGACTGAATCGCCTAACCCACCCTGGACCACGCAATTGCGCCAGTTTTCACCTTCAAGCGTGGCACGTGACAGTCCACCTAGGCTTCGCGCAGACACATTAAAGTGCAGGCGCAACCCATTTTGAGGATCAAGATCAATGGACAATACCCGAAGGCCTTGCTGACGCAGGCCTCTACTGAGATTTGCACTGACGGTTGTCTTTCCAACACCGCCTTTACCCGAGACAATCGATAAAATATTCACGAGCGTATCAACCGTTCAAAAAGTACAGATTTATTCTTTATCGTTTCAGCATTCACAGCTGCAGGCTCGTTGGCCAAGCGATTAAATAATGCATGTAAAGGCTTGGGCGCTGAACCTGGCTTCATCCGGATATTGCTTAACGAAACTACAGGACTGCTAACTTTTTTCGCAGCCGTACGCACCACTGGAATTGTCTTAGTCACGGGTATAGTGTTCGGGACATCGTCGACCAGAACAGCTATCGCGATGGGTTGGACTGCAACTTCAATCGATGCCATTTCAGCCAGAATCAAATCAGAAGCCGCAACAGCGGGAGATTCTGTGCTGACGACTTCCGTGAAAGTTTCAGAGGTATCTACAACTGCATGAATTTCTATAGCAACAGCTTGTGCGACAGATGTCATGACGCCTTCGTCTGAAACAGTTTTCCGAGCGATCGACTCAAAAGCAATTTCCACCGCCACGGGTTCTGCTGCAATTTCCATCATGACGATTTCAGCAGCAGTATCCATCACGACTGGTTCTGCGGCAATTTCAGGAGATACAGTTGGGCGCTGCGCCTCCTGGAGAATCACACCTTCAGTTGAGGGAACTGAACGTGATATCTCATCCTTTGCCACAGAATCTGGTTGAACAGTCAATGCAGGCTGGACTGATACGGCCGTGTGAACGGACGGAATCTGAAAATCCATATCCTGAATTAAACTCAAAATTGGCCAACGGTCATTGCTGCGTTCAAGGTCGCTTTCGCGAACAATCTCTCGATAATTCTCAGGACTTTCTCCCAACATTTTGTAGAGATTTGAAATGTCATTAGAATCTTTCATCAGCATTACCCTTGGAAAATCTTGTACACATTTAAATGAAGCGTCAGCCAGTGATCAAAGGCTCAATTGATATTCAATACTTCCGAACTCATCGGGCTCACCTACTTGTGTGACGCGCAAGGTGTCACCTGCACCAAGGTTGGCCAGCCATTTTTGATAAACACCTTCAAGAAAGGCTGGTGACCAGGCGTCAGTCGCATCGCCAAAGGCGCCCAGACGCAAACAACCGTGATTTGCATTGTGATGAACGATTCTGAGTATGCGATCGTGCTCTTCGAGTTCAACCCAGCCCCAGTCCATTTCGCGCCAGACTTCGCACATTGCCGCACTCAGTTGCTCAAGGTTTTCACACTCTGGTAAGGAAGTCTGTGTCGCGAAACGCACACCGATTCTGCTCATCAGTTCACGTGGCTCAATCACTTCAGTCTGAGTCGTACATTCTTGAGCCATTGCAGACAACAAGCTGCGCCACTGACGTGAGGATTGACGTTGAATGCGGTAATCGACTTTTTCAGAAATCACGGTTTAATTCTCCAATTCGATGAATATTTACTGATGAACCTGCACATAGAACTTTGCTGCACTGAAACACGTAGTTATATTGCAGGGAAAACACTTAGCAAGCGACCCAAAAATTGCAATGCAAAACCAAAATGTGCAAAACAGTATCAAGGGACTTAGCGTGCGACAGCAACACGTGCAAGCGTGACAGAAGGAAGCTCACCAAAATGCCTGTTGTAATAGTCAGCAAAGCGAGCAGGCTTGTTAAAACCACAAGAGATTGCAATCGAAGTAATGGATGAACTATTCTTTGCGTTATGAATCTGTGAACGCGCCAGCATCAGACGCTCTTGACGTACCCACTGCAGCGGTGTGCAACCAAAGCGGCTCTGAAACGCGTAATGCAAGCTGCGTTTAGACATACGCCCAATGTGTTCAAGCTCAGTTAACGTAATGGTTTGATGCAGCCTCGATACCGCATAGTCGCAAACACGGTCGATTTTTCTTCTCGAAAACGCAGGATTAGTTTTAGAGTGGACTTGTTTGAGAAATAAATTCGGCTCCAGAAGCATAGCTATATGTCGATAAAAGCAATCTTCCAGTCCTGTTATGTCCAGTAGTTCAGGTTCGTATGAAAACTGATCCAGAGTTATCGCCAGCAATCTGAACATAATCTCAAAGGACACCCGCCCAACCTGAAGACTTAAAGTGCGCGGTACATTCAAGGCAAGCCCAAAGGGGCTTGGTGAATACACACCTAACATTGTGCGGGTGACCTGCTCGAGACGGGTGCAGTCAACATTGATCGTCATGAACGAAGCAAGCGTTGTTTCTGCAACTAGTGAAACAGGAGGAATGAATGCTGCAGTCATTCCAGCTTGACAGTTAAGCGTCAGACTATCAGCAACCAGATTTATTTTTCCGACGAAAGGAATGATTAATCTGTAAGTGGATGATTGCTCAGAGCATATCCTTAACGGTGTTGTCGCTGTCGCCAGAATTCGTGTGCTGCGTATGGATAAGGCTGAGGTTCGATGTATAGAGAACTCATCAGGAGCTAGGGAGACGCATGCATGGATACCGGGGTCCACAAAACGCAATTTTTGGACAATATTCTGAGCCGCATCATCTGTTATCGATGTACGGTCTCCAAACGGTAGCGCAGGAAAAGTATCTACTAAATATGTATGGCTCATGGGTGCGTCACAACAAAGACACACACATTCTGGCCATTAAAGGAAAACTATGCGACCCAAAATTCGCAATGACTGGCTAAACAGTGCAATTCATGACAAATTCATTTAAAGAGTGATCTTGACCTGTAAACAATCAGCGTGCAAGCGCTCGTGCCAGCGTGGTAGAGGGAGACTCACCAAACTGTTTTAGGTAATAAGCTGAAAAACTGGTCGATTTATTAAAACCGCATGCAAGTGCAACATCGGTGACTGTCGTCCCGACACCTGCCATGACAAGCAAGCTATGCGACAAAATTAATCTTTCATGACGCACCCACTGCATAGGTGTGCAATCGTAACGATCTTTAAATGCGTAATGAAGATTACGTCTTGACATAAACCCTACACTCTCAAGATCAGTTAGCGTAATAGGCTGTCCTAAATTGGCCTGGACATACTGACAGATCCGATCCAGACGTCGGCGTGCGTGTTCAGTTCCGATGTTCTCCTCTTCTGCGTCGAGAAACAAATCAGGATGGAGCATCATTGCAGCATTACGATAAAAGTTGTCGTCGATGCCGCAAAACATCAGCAATTCAGGTTGCAACAAAAACTGGTCGACCATGCTCGAAAATTGACGCAATACAGCTTCAAATGCAACTCGCCCGACCTTTAAAGGAATCTCGCGAGGTAAAAGCAGTTCTCTTGACAACGACTCCTCGGGTGACAACCCAAGCATGATTCGCGTAACACGCTCAATACGGTTCGGATCAATATTAATGAGCAGTGAAGAACGAACCGAGCCCTCATCAACAAAGTCAGTCTTTGGCAACCAAACAGCCGTTGTACCAGCTTTCCAACGCAAAGTTTGGTTGCCAACTTTAGTCATCCCATGCCCTGAAAAGGGAATCATGAGCAGGCAATCAGCTTGTCCTTTGCCAACAATTTTCAGAGGCGAGCACGATAGTGCAGTGAGCTGCAAGCCGTTGAAAAGTACGGCCGCTGTTGCAGAAGAAGCCTCCTCCTTGGGCGATGCGATGCATTGCTCAATACTTGCCACAGAGGCATTCAGCTGTTTGGTCAGGGTCTCAATTGAATGATTGACATGTGCTGTTCGTCCGCCAAAAACCAATGGTGGTAATTCACTTTTAAACTTTTTACTGACCATGATGTCCGCTGTGTTATTCAAAACAATTAAGCATATTGATTACGGGGGAATACTTAGCAAGCTCGCATAAACGCCTAGCATTTTATTGAGAGAATCATCGTAACCCTTAGGAAATCGAGTAATACAACCCATTAAATTCAACGCAAGGAAAAAAATATATATGCAAATTTCATCTAAAAAGTGAAATTCTTATCTCGAAACTAAATAAAACTGTGCAGATAACTAGCTTAATTGTAAGCCTTAGGGCTAATATGAAAGGCCGCTGCGCAAGCGTCCAAGTAAGCAATGTGATTGGCTCTGATAATGAATACAAATTCTGATACTTTTTCTGCCAATCTGAACCAAGAACGAGATTTTCGAGTCCGAGAATTAATGGTTGACACACTGCTATCAAACAACCTGCTGCTCACCACCAAGCATCCTCTCACCCTTACGCGGTCAACTGCTAAGTGATGAAACTCATTCATTATTTCAATACGCTATACGCAAAACCTTTAAGTCTCTTTTATGTCTTGTGTATTTCAATTGGAACGGTTTACACCACAATCTTTTTTACCCCAATATTTACAAATTTTGCACCGTTCTATGCCTTCCCCTTCATCGGCTGGTTAACGATCATATTTATATTTGGTATCCAATACTGGCCGTTTATATGGATACCGGCAATCGTACTAGGTTATCTGCAAGGTGATCCATTCATCATCGTCGTGACTTGTGCCACGCTCCTGACCATTACCATTACAGGTGCAACACATTTTTACTACAAGCTTTATAAAAATCACATCACCTTCGACTCAATCAAAGATCAGCTCTACGCGGTAGGATTTGTATTGTTGACCGGCTTAGTAACCTGCATGATTTTTGTTGGCCTACAAAGCATCCAGCACAAGGAATCCTTGCTGTACTTTGGGACGTTTTTCCCCCAAACGTACTTCTATGCAATGACACGCGCATTTTTCTTGACTCCAATCGCACTCGTTTTGCAATTCCCGCCCAAGTTCAAGCTCAAGTCAAAAGAGACGCTTGAATTGTGTGTATACCTATCATTCACGGCCTACATTGGGTGGTACCTGTTCAGCCCTGTCAATGAATACACCGCTTCGTTATTTACGCACGGCTATGTCATGTTCCCCATGATATTCCTGATAGGTATACGACTTGGCTCGATTGGCGTACTACTATGTCTGGCAGTGACCTATCTGATGGCCAGACTATGGGCTGTTGAAACGTCGCCCTTTTATGATCAGACGATTAATCGGGTCAATCTGTTACAGACTTTTTTGCTTTTTTTGTCAGTCACTGGAATCTTGACCGTCTTTATTCTCAATGCGCTTAAACAAAAAAGCACTGCACTGAACCTGGCCAACAGCTTATTCAAGGGAATTATTGAATTAATTCCTATACCTATGATGCTGATTAAGAACGTCAACCAGCGTGGCTCCACCCCTTCTAGATCGATACATTTCATTAATCGATCTTTTACGAATCTAACCGGTTATGGTGATGCAGATTTTAGGAATCAGACAGAGTGGTTTGAACTCGCGTATCCCGACAGCGCATATCGTGCGGAACTCGAAGAAAAATGGGTCTTAAGTTTCAAAAACTGTATTGAATTTTCGGCTCCATTTAAACCGCTTGAAGCATGGATTTGCTGCAAAAATGGTGACAAAAAATATGTGCAATGGTCAGCCATCATCGTTCAAGATCACTATGTCATATACGCGCATGAGCTGACTCAGCAAAAGGCGCACGAAGACTCATTGAAAATTGCGAGCTCTCTCTATGAGGCCATCGGGGATTCTGTTGTCATTACGGACACGTACAATCACATTCTGGCCGTAAACCCCTCATTTAAACAAACGACTGGATTTTCAGACGCCGATGTCCTCAATCAAGGTATCACAAACATATTGTTTGACAATCCTTTTAACAGTGTTTTCAAGGACATGTGGGGCGAGCTAGATTCATCTGAGCGCTGGGAAGGGCAAGTCACGCTTCAGCTCAAGGATGGAACGTTAGTCACAAAGTTTTTGTCCGTGTATGTGACGCAAAGTAAAACTGCAGGCAATAGTCAACGAATATGGCTGTTTTCAGATGTGACGCCGCACAAAATGACCCGTGCCATCATATATAAGCAAGCGAATTACGATGCTTTAACCGGACTGCCTAACCGCAGACTGATGAATGAACGACTCGAACAAGCCATTACCAAAGCAGAAATCAACAATACAGGCTTTGCACTCGTTTATCTGGATATTGATAATTTCAAAGATATTAACGATACGATGGGCCATGATATCGGTGACCAGGTTCTGGTCGCAGTCTCAAAATTATTTACAGAAAATCTGCGCAGCTCGGATATGGTTGCGCGCCTGGGCGGCGATGAATTTACTTTCATCATTGATTTGATCAAAGACAGAAATAGTATTGAATTGATTCTCAACAATCTGTTTAATAAATTTGAGAATCCGATTCCGATTGAAAATCGTATGCACCACATCTCGTTGAGTGCAGGTGTAGCAATTTATCCTGCGGATGCAGTCAATAGCCGCGGAATGCTAATGCGAGCTGACCAAGCGATGTATGCAGCGAAATCAGCCGGAAAAGACGGACATCATTTTTTCAATCAAACGATGCAACAAAATGCGGATAAAAAAGTAAATATACTCAGCGAAATCAGACAAGGGCTTAAAAACCATGAGTTTGAGCTCTTGTACCAGCCAATCGTTAACCTTACCACCGGAAAAGTATACAAAGCTGAAGCACTGATCCGGTGGAGATTACCTGATGGAACGATCAGACTTCCTGGTGAATTCTTGCGTATAGCAGAGGAGACCGGCGTCATTATCCCGATCGGTGAATGGGTATTTAACAGTGTCCTCAAACTGCTGACACAACTCAAAGATACCCAACCAGATTTCTCTATCGCGATCAATGTTTCTCCTGTCCAGTTCAATTCGCGACAGGACTTTTCGGGTCGCTGGGTAAACGATATCAAAGCGGCGGGTCTCAATCCTGGTGCGCTATGCCTGGAGATTACTGAGCAACTGATGCTTAAAATGAGTCCTCCTGTTCAAAACAGAATCAATCACCTCCAATCTGCGGGTATTGAATTCAGTGTGGATGACTTTGGAACAGGTTACTCATCTCTGGCCAAACTCAAGACGATGCAATTTGATTACATCAAAATGGATAAAATTTTTATTGATTCAATCGTTGGTCCTTCATCTGATGTATCGCTTGCGCAAGCGGTGATTACCATGGCCAATGGCCTGCAACTCAAAACTGTCGCTGAAGGTATCGAAACAGTCGAGCAACTTGAGGCTTTAAGCAAATTAGGCTGCCAGTTTGGACAAGGCTACCTACTATATTCTCCTTTGAGTGAAGAGAAACTCATAGAAATCATTAAAATGGAACGGGCGGCTTGTGTCTAAGCGGTGATTTGGCAGGTGATGTGGATATTCGAGGTTGATATTCGAGGTGGATATTGGTTAGGACCCAACACCTGGTGTGTTTGCATTAAACATCCGTTCAGTACGTTAAAATAGCCGCCAATCATTACTAAGATATATTATGTCGAACCATGTTGTTGATAGGTTGCTTGCTTCAGATGTTGATCAAACAGTTTTAACGTCTCCTGAGCAGGAACAATTCAATTTATTACTTAGGCAGGCAGAGATGCTCGCACTAAAAATTGAAACTTTACGCAAAACGGTAGACCTTCACCGTGTCGCGCACGCCAGCATCGTTCCTCCCCTCAAAAAACGCTACAACGCGCTGCTGTGCGATATGACTCTCTGGCTCGACCACCGTGTCAAGCAAGGAACACTCGGTATCAAGCAGCAACGTTTGCTCTGCCGGCTCATCTGTAAACTGGCCGCTGATTTTGCCAAAGCCGGTGATAAAGAAATGCGGGTCCTTCACGATACATACAGTGAAGAAAGCCTCGCTGAGATCGAACAGGCACAAGCAGCAGAAACACAAAGCTACTTTGAAGAAATGATGGGTAAGCCCCTCGGCGAGGACGAACCCTTCGAAACAGTTGACGATGTCCTGCATGCACGCTTTGAACAAATTCGTAAAGAATCCGAGGCTCGTGCTCGCGCTAAAACTGCTCGTAAAAACAAACGGGGTAGATCGGCATATATGCAACAAGCCGATCAGCTTCTCGAAGACTCAGAGAGTGCGCTGCGCGTGATTTACAGACAATTGGCCAGTGCGCTGCACCCTGATCGCGAGCACAACCCACAAGCACGTGAACACAAAACTCAGCTCATGAGTCAGGCAAACACGGCATATGCACGCAGAGACCTGCTAGCGTTGCTGCAGCTACAGCACCAGGCAAACCTAACAGACATCAAGATTGCCTCCAGCCTGGCGCAAGAAAAACTTGCGTCACTCAATGCATTACTTGCGGAGCGGATCAAAAAGATCCAGCGCGAACTGCAAGACCTCGAACTTCAGACTGCGGCAGAATTTGTACTGGCCCCGTCAATCACGATCACGGCCGCCTCGTTAAAACACCACCTGACGACGCTTCAAAAGAACCTGCAAGCTGACATTGCTTCGGTCAAAAGTGATTTTGCCGACATACAGACAGATAAAGGTTTGACACGCTGGCTCAAAGAGCGCGAAGCACAGGATTAATCCGACTGACGGAGCGCCATAGGGAATCCCCTATACACAATTGATTTGACACGAGACATCACTGGATTTAATTTGGGAGGCTAAGGTGCCACTGAAGCACTGTTACGTAAAAATATAAACGAGACATAAAAATCTAAATGCTACCGATGCAAAAAGAAAAAAAATTTATATTCGGTGAGCGTGAGCGCTTCATGCTGCTGCTGATGGCTCCAGCGGCCTTGTTGCTCATCTTGTTTCAGATTATCCCTATCGCCATTGGTCTGAATGTAAGCTTTAGGGACTGGGCACTTTACAACCCAAAAGAAACATGGATTGGACTCAAGCATTATTTTGCTATTTTGAGCGATCCTGTTTTTACCCATACCGTGCTGCCAAATACATTTATTTTTATGGCAGGAAGTGTTTCCCTCTCCCTGGCGATTGGTATGTGCATCGCCTTACTGCTGAATCGCAAAGTCAAAGGTCAAAAAATCATCCAGACAGTGCTGCTGTTACCACTCATGGTCGCTCCTGTCATCGCTGCAATCATGATGCGATGGATGTTTAACGATCAGTTTGGTATTGTAAATGTCGTATTGGGCGCGCTAGGTCTTGAGACTGTTTCCTGGTTCACAAACAGAGTACTGGCATTTAGTGTCATCCTGTTTACTGATATCTGGTTGTGGACGCCCTGGTTCACAATATTGCTGCTTGCAGCGCTACAAAGTTTTCCAAAAGAACCATTCGAGGCTGCAGAGATTGACGGCACAAGCCGCTGGCGCACCTTCTGGTACATCACCTTGCCAATGCTGCGCCCAGTCATCGTAGTGTGCGTCGTCATTCGAACAATTGATGCGTTTCGTACCTTTGATATCGTGTGGACGCTGACTGGAGGAGGACCTGGACGCGGCACAGAAATATTCAGTCTGTATGCCTATGTGATTGCCTTCCAGAATCTGAATTTCGGGAAAGGTTCTGCGGCTGCAATGATCGGTGCAGTCATCATTCTTGCATTCGGACTGGTTCTGTACAAAGTCTTGAATAAAGTTGTGGATACAAAAGCATGAGGCAATTTCACCGCCCTTTTCTCTTTGGCATCCCAACCTATGCAGGACTCATGCTGGTATGTTTTCTGTTCGCATTCCCTGTGCTTTGGTTGATTTTGACTGCGGTACGTCCTCCTGCAGATATGTATTACGTGCACAGAGGGTGGAACTTCACGCTCTCAAATTTTGGCACGGTATTTGAAAACGAACGCGTGGTCGAATCTTTTATCAATAGTGCGGTGATCGCAACGGCATCAACTTTTTTTTCGCTGCTTGTCACCGTATGCAGTGGTTATATGTTGTCCCGATTTAAAGGGCGTGTCTCGAGCTCGTGGTTTGGTCTAATCTATGTATTCCGCTGTGTGCCTTATATTTCCTGGGTTTTGCCCCTGTATTTTGTCACGCAAAAATATGGGATTTACGACACTTATGCCGGCTTATTGCTTCCGCACATTGCAGTGCATATCTGCTTTTTCTCGTGGCTGATGAAAGGTTTTTTTGATGGAATTGACCCATCGATGGAATATGCTGCACTAATAGACGGCTGTACCAGATGGGGAGCATTCTTTAGGGTCGCCTTGCCTGCTGCGCTACCTGCAATTTCAGCGCTTGGTGTTCTTTGCTGGCTATTCACCTGGAATGAATTTCTGTTTGCACTGATCCTGACTGGCGAGCGAGTCCCCATGGCGACTGTTGTGATGGCACAGTTTGTGAGTGAAATGGGAATTGAATGGAATTTGATGGCAGCGACAGCGGTGCTGGCGCTTGTACCTGCATTCCTGCTCACACTTTTCGGACAAAAATATGTCATCAAAGGTCTAAAGATGTAGTGGCATTTGGTAATTTCGGAATCCCTGCGACAAGATCAGGGGTCCATACAAATAACAATGACGGAGACAACAATGTATAAAAATATATTAAAGAGCCTACTGCTCGGTGCACTCGTTTTTCAGTCTGCGCAATCTTTTGCCGCAGAGCCTCAACGTGAATTACGGATTGGTTATCAACCAAACCCGATTCAGGATGCGTCCATTGCAATGATGGAAAAATGGGGGAAAGCGAACAATGTAAAAATCATCAAGGTCCCTAACAGCTACGGCGTCTATGTTGAAAAAATGACCGCTTCGTTGACCTCCAACTCAAATCAGTACGATGTGATCTGGCATAACGATGACTGGGGACAATTATGGGCGCATTTACTTGAACCCACTGACGATGTAAAGAACATCGATAAAGCAGATAAAACGGCAATGGAAGGCTTTATCTTCAATAATGCAGAAGGTAAAAACACAGTTGTGCCCCTCGGCCATACCTTCGGCGTATTTTATTACCGCAGTGACTTGATGAAAGAATCCGAAGTACCCAAGACCTGGGCAGAGATGGTGGCAATCAGCAAAAAGCTACAAGCCGATGGAAAAGTTAAATTTGGTTATGTCGGTGGCATGTCGATGAACAACACCTGGTTCTCCTGGTTTTGGTCGATGTGGGCGAATAGTTGCGACGTTTTTTATCCGATTTTTAATCGCGACAATGCTGCACTTGCTGCAGCAGGCTGGAAGTCAGCAATGACCGATCCCTGCATGAAACAAGTGACCGAATTCTGGTGGGATGCACTCAATGTAGACAAGATCCTGCCCAAAGGAATGCCTTCATATGATCGTAACGAAGCCAATGCGGTATTCATGGCAGGCGATGCCGCCTTTACCGTTGGCGACTCTGTTTACTGGGCAACTTTTAATGATGCCGCCAAGTCAAAAGTTGCCGGAAAAATCAATATTGCCTATTTCCCGATAGGACCAAATCGAAAAGAACCCTTCGCGTGGAATGACATTTGGGGTTGGGCAATTCCAAAATCTATCAGCCCAGAAAAAAAGCAATTAGCAAAGGAAATGCTCGGCGCCATCATGGCTGACGATCAGGGACAGATTGAACTCTGGAAAAAAACTGGCGCACCTCCGCCAAATAAATCTCTTTGGCCACAAATTTCCGAACAGGATCCTTTTATGCGCCAATTACAAAAAGTCAGTCTGGATGTGACCGGCAGGACACATGGCGCCTATTATTTTGCGCAATGGCCAGCGGTGCATAAAGCATATTCTGACGCAGTCATCACTGCGATTACGGGTCCGCGCGATGGTATCGAAAAAGCACTCGCCGAAGGTGCTATCAACATCACGAAAGCGGCGAAAGAATAAATTATGTCTAGCGTCGTTTTAAAGCAACTAGTCAAACGTTATGGACAAGCTGATCCCGTCGTCAAGGGGATCAGTCTTGATATTGCAGACCGAGAATTTGTTGTACTCGTCGGCCCTTCGGGGTGCGGAAAATCTACAAGCTTGCGTATGATTGCCGGCCTCGAAGACATCAGTGGGGGTGAGATATGGATTGGAGACCGGTTAGTCAATCACTTACCTCCCCGCGAGCGTGATATCGCAATGGTGTTTCAAAACTATGCCTTGTATCAGCATATGACCGTATACGAGAACCTGGCGTTTGGTTTAAAAAACAAGAAAGTTCCTCTGGCTGAAATTCAGTCTGCGATTAAGCATGCATCCCAAATTCTAGGTCTGGATGTTCTGCTTGATCGCAAACCAAGCCAGCTGTCGGGCGGACAGCAACAGCGCGTCGCACTTGGTCGATGCATTGTGCGTAACCCGCAAGTATTTCTGTTCGATGAACCGCTCTCGAATCTTGATGCCAAGCTACGGGCTCAAATGCGTATAGAACTTAAACGACTCAGAGAGCGTGTCAATACAACTTCAATTTTTGTCACACATGATCAAGTCGAAGCAATGACCCTGGGTGACAGAGTGGTAGTGATGAAAGATGGCGTCATCCAGCAAGCAGGGACGCCTGTTGAGGTCTATGGCAGGCCTGCAAATCAATTTGTTGCGAGCTTCATTGGCTCTCCCGCAATGAACTTTTTTTCTGCTCGCGCGATGGGCGACAATCAATTCGGTACAGATTGGTTGCACTTCAATAGTATGCAGGTTCCTGCAGGACAATCCAAACTGATCTTCGGTATCCGACCTGAACATATCTCGCTCAGCATAGACGCACCGGGTGTTGCTGTTCAGGGGCAAATTGAAATGATCGAAAATCTCGGAAGTGAACTCATAGCGACTGTGCGTGTCGGCAGCGACTCGATTGCTGTCGGTCGTATCGATCCTCTTGCACGCGTTCAGACACACGATACAGTGACCCTGAAGATTGATCCCGAAAAAGTACATTTCTTTGATACGGAGAGCGGACAGGCACATTATCGGATCCGTTAATCGTAAATAATGTCCTCATTCGCATCATACAAATTAAATCACCGCGTCCCCTTCAAAGATATTTTTATCAGGAAATCTTGATGAAACGAATTTTATTAACAGGTGCTGCAGGTGGAATCGGACGCGTCATTCGAGCCGGCCTGCAAGGAAAGTATGAACTATTGCGTTGCATGGATATCAATCCACAGCAACCACCTGCAGGGTCTGGTGAAGAAGTCGTTCAATGCGACTTGCTCGATATTCCTCGTCTGGAGCAGGTCATGCAGGGGATCGATTGTGTCATTCATCTGGCTGGGGTCCCGGTCGAAGACACCTGGGAGAAAATCCTGCCTGCCAATATAGAAGGCTGCTACAACGCTTACGATACGGCTATGCGTATGGGAGTCAAACGCTTTATCTTTGCAAGTTCAAATCATGCAATTGGCTATCACCGCCGAGCAAAATTTATAGACAATACCGTCGAACCGCGTCCAGACAGTCGCTATGGCGTGTCAAAAGTATTCGGTGAAGCAGTGGGCAGGCTATACGCAGACAAACATGGCTTACAGGTTGCGTGCCTTCGCATCGGCTCATTTCGCTTAGCCAACAAACCTGAAGACTTTAGGCAACTCAATACCTGGATCAGTCATCGGGATATGGTTCACCTGGTTCAATGCTGCATTGATCATCCTAAATTCCACTTTGAAGTGATTTACGGAGTCTCGAATAATTTGCGCAACCGTTGGGATAACAGCAATGTCCAACATATGGGCTATCGTCCTGTCGATAATGCCGAAGACTATCTAGATGAAGTTCTCGCGCTTAATACGACTGAAGATCCGGTTTCTGTCCAGTTTCATGGTGCGATGTTTTGCGGACTGGAATTCACTGGGGACACGAATAGCATTGACTGACCGCGTCATATGCCTTTAATCCGACTGATTGAGCGCACGCTCTATCCTGTTGCGGTCAACAGTTGTGCGTGGCACCTTAAAATCAAACCAGCTCCGCACATCCTCGTCCAGTCCGATACCGTGCATGAAGTTATAAATTGCTTTTTTCAGGCCAACGCCGAGTGCCGCATGATCCACCCCAGTCGGATCCTCAAACCCAATGTCGTTTTTGGCAAAACTGACATCAGGCAATGGCTTGAGGGTGACGCCGTATTCTTCGGGATTCAATCCGACCGGCGAATGGACCGTGCAGGTAAACCGATGGAAAAAGCCACTCTGAATGCAGCCGTTTGCAAACAACTGTCGCACATACTCCAGGGCATCGACAGTATCCTGCACTGTCTGCGTCGGAAAGCCATACATCAGATAGGCATGAACAAGAATGCCCGCATCGGTGAATGCTCGGGTGACGCGCGCAACCTGATCGACTGAGACGCCTTTTTTCATGAGCTTGAGCAATCGATCAGACGCGACTTCGAGACCGCCCGAGACAGCAATACAGCCGCTATCAGCAAGGAGCTCACACAATTCGGGGCTAAAGGTTTTTTCGAAGCGAATATTGCCCCACCACGAAATCCCAGTATTGCGGGCGATTAACTCTGTGGCCAGTGCTTTTAAAGACTTAGGCGGAGCTGCTTCGTCGACAAAGTGAAAGCCTGTCTGTCCAGTCTCGTTGACAATCGCTTCGATCCGGTCCGCGAGCACCGTCGCCGAGGCCGCATCATAGCGACCAATATAATCAAGACTGACATCACAAAAGCTGCACTTTTTCCAGTAGCACCCATGTGCAACAGTCAGCTTATTCCAGCGACCGTCACTCCATAAACGGTGCATGGGATTGAGCATATCCAGTAATGACAGATAACGATCGAGTGCAAGACCATCCCAGGTTGGTGTACCAACTTCGGAAAAAGGAATGTCGGGTTCAACGAGATTGATATATCGTACAAGACCCGTAGCGGGTTCTCGCATAAACGTGCGCACGAGTCGTTGCACGGAACGTTGACCCTGCAGATAATCGAGTAGCGCAAGCAATGGGCGCTCGCCGGCATCGAGCGTGACATAGTCAAAATAATCAAAAACACGCGGCTCGCACAGCTCACGCAGTTCGGTATTGACAAAGCCACCACCGAGTACGATCTTTATCCGAGGGTCCTGTGCCTTAATAGTCTGGGCGATCCGGAATGCCGCATACACACAGCCTGGGAACGGCACAGATATCAACACGACAGTCGGCGAATGTCGCGCAATCGATGCAAGCGTCAATGCGCGCAGCGTATCGTCGACCAGGTTTGGGGGTGCTAATAACGCTTGGGCTAAAGGATCAAAGGTCGGCTGACTCGCGGCCAGGGACTCGGCATACCTAACAAACTCAAAGCGGGGATCCACCGCATCGCGCAGAACATCGGCCAGATCGTTCAGGTATAGCGTTGCAAGATGTTTGGCACGATCAGTCAGGCCCAACGCACCAAACGCCCAGGCCAGCGGATCGCCTCCCTCGTCATCCACATACACATCCAGTGAATCAAAACGCGGCCCCTCAGGCAAATACTGGCGGCTGACGATTCGATGTGCCAAGGTCGAATCCCGGCCTTGTAAAAATGCTTTGACAGGCCCGATTGTGGCGAGATAGCGAGGAAGTTGATCTAAAAATGCCATCACAGTCTGGCTGCCTCTGGATGGGTCAAGAGATGCAGCTAACATTGCAATCTTTTGCAAACCCTCTGTCGAAAGCAGCTCCAATACCAGCTCCAGAGCGAGATCTTCCTGAAAGGCTGTGATACTGCGGGAGCGCAAAAATCCCGTCAGATAAGCAGTCGATGGATACGGCGTATTGAGCTGCGTCATCGGAGGAATAACAGACAGTACGCGAAGAGGTGATACAGGCATGAGCAGAGGCAGAAAAATGCCTGAAAATTGTATAGTGTCTATTATAGACTTGAGGACTTTCGACCTGACACTGAGCCTCTTTCGGCCGTACACTGAACCCTTCCCAGTCATTTTTAAGACAAGCCATGACCAGCAATCAGCCTAAGCCCCCCCAGCGACTAATTGTCGCGATCACAGGCGCATCCGGTACAGTCTATGGTGTGCGGATTTTGCAAGCCCTCAGAGAATCTGGCATCGAGACCCACCTCGTCATGAGTGATGCGGCAAAACTTACCATGGCTGCCGAAACCGATTACCTACCGGCCCAGGTTGAAGCGCTCGCTGATGTCGTACATTCAGCCAAAAACGTCGGAGCAACCATTGCCTCAGGATCCTTTGTCACGATGGGAATGATCATTGCCCCCTGCTCCATTAACACCATGTCAGAAATTGCCTGGGGTATCACTGGAAATCTGATTTCAAGAGCTGCCGATGTTGCTCTGAAAGAGCGCAGGCGCCTGGTTTTACTCGTACGTGAAACACCACTTCATGCCGGCCATTTGAAAACGATGCTTCAGGTCACTGAAAACGGTGCGATTGTGATGCCACCTGTGCCTGGCCTCTATGCTAGGCCGCAATCCATCGATGAGATGATCGATCACACAGTTGGACGCGCACTCGATTTATTCCAGATCGATACGGGGCTAGTCAAAAGATGGCATGGCGTCGGGAAAAATTAAATGTTCCTCTATGTCTATTACAAGTTTTTGCCAAAAGACTATCCGGGATTAAGCAACCGCATCATCGCGATGCAAGCGAAACTCAAGGAACAATTCCCGATCCTGAAATCTCAGCACATGAAAAGACCTCAGGTCGATGAGATGGGACGTGAAACCTGGATGGAAACCTACGATCTCTCAACCATCAATGTCGCTGAATTCAATTTGACTCTTAAGCGCCTCTCAGAAGATAGCCATTTGCCACAACCACGCAGAGATGAGTTATTCACCCGACTCTCCTGAAAATTGAACTGTGACAAATAGTGTTTCATGCTGACCGGTTGCGGGTCATTACATCATGGGTTTAACCATGCCAAATCTCTTGTTGATATCTGCCATTTCAGTCTGATAATTCATTCGAACTTCTGCCGTACATGTTGCATATTGGGCAGCAGGTCCTGACTTGCATTCGTCGAGGAATTGCTGCTGTGAATTAACGGCCTCTTTCCTGGCAGTATTGTATTTCTGTTCACGTGTGATATCTGGCTGTGTCCATCGCGCGGGTGCGGACATATAGTTACTTTTAGGGACAGTTTGTGCAACGACTGCGCTGGTGCTAGCCATGAGGCAAACCCCAACTGCCATACAAGATAGCACGCGTTGAAAAGTGATCTTATTCATGATGTGATCCTTTACAAAAACACGTTTCAACTATGCTGCTATCGAACGATTCAGTCTGTGCGATAACGCACAATAAAAATGACTATGTACGTTAACGGACAGATGATAAAAATCAGAAAAAATAGAATATCTGCATCAGATCACGTATTGTTGATTTGATGATGGAGTAATCATGAAAAAACTTAATACTTTCGCGGTTGTCCTGTGTTTGATTTTTATACTTGACGGCTGTACAGGCTCAACACGTCAAGGCCAGAACACTGCAATCGGTGCTGGCGTCGGTGCTGTAGGCGGTGCGCTTCTGACAAACGGTAATGCGCTAGGGGTGGTAGGTGGCGCAGTAGTTGGTGGTGTAGTCGGTCACGAGATGACTAAATGAGATGAAATAATTTATTTGGCATCTACGTTCATCGTGTTCGAGGGGTGTGGGATGGCAAGGTCGTAGTTCACGAGAATTCAAGTTCAGCTCATAACACCACTCGAATAAATTTTTACCTGCGTTGCCACCAAATTAAACATACACCGCTCAGGATAATAATGGCCATTCCAGTCAAGGTCATGCTATCAGGTGTATGACCAAAAAACAGGAAAGCAACCAGCGCAGCAAAGACAATCTGCGCATAGCTAAATGGCGCAAGTGTCACGATCGAGGCGTAGCGATATGCATACGTCAACAGCATATGCCCGATCATGGCAAGTGTTCCGCCCAGGATCGCAAAAACAAAATCAACCACAGTGGGTGTTTGCCAGAAGAACCCCACGATCGTACTCATCAACAGCGTACAGGTCAAAGTTGTAAAAAAATTGGTCGATACGACATGGTCCGAGAGGAGCAACTGACGCGTTAGCACCTGAAAAACAGCCATACTGATGGACGTGCCCATTGGGAACAATATTGCCGGAGTAAACAATGCGCTCCCAGGTCGCACAATAATTAACACGCCTAGCAGCCCGGCAAAGACAGCGGCCCACTGGCCCACATTTATTTTTTCTTTAAGTACTCTGCCGGCATACCAGGTCACGACGACTGGAGACAAAAAGACAACTGCTGTTGCTTCTCCAACTGGCACATATCTCAGGCCCATGACAAAACATAGACTCGCAGTCATCATGCAAACACCTCTTGCAAGCTGCAGCTTGGGCTGTTTAGTGCGCACAATATCGAGCCCCATTCGTGGGGCGAAAATCCCGATCATCAAGAGACTCTGCGTCATGAAACGTGCCCAAACAACCAGTACGGGCGCATAAAATTCAGTCAGATATTTGGAAATACCATCGTGGGAAGCAAATAACAGCGTCGACAGCAAAATAAACATAATGCCGTACAACGGTCTGGGCAGGTGCAGCGGTTGGGTATTCAAATTCTTGAGTGAAATGAAGGATATTCAGGAGAAACTAGGTTCATATTAGTCAGAAACTTTAAAAAAAGTCCTGATTTAATCTAATTTGAGAAAAATTAATCCAATTCGAGAAAAAACTAGTTATGCAAACTCATTAGCACTTTTGCCGTTGGCTGATTGAATTATCAAGCATTTATTCATATCGTATTGAAATCTATGTTTGATAGTCCTATATAGGACTAAAGCATATATAGAAAGTAGCGACTCAAAGTATAAGTTGGATATTTCTAATAATTCACATATTTGTCAAAATAGCGACCATAATTAAGCCTGACATTGAATGGTGCCCATCTTGATCAAAAATCATAACCATCTGTTTAAGTCGATTCCAGACGATGAGTGGAAAAAAATTTCCCCTCATATCGAACCAGTTGATCTTGCACTTGGTCAGGTTCTCTACGAACCCGGAGCCAAAATGAGCCATGCCTACTTTCCTTCGACCGCGGTTGTCTCGCTCTTGTATGAACTCGCGAATGGTGACTGTGCAGAAATCGCCCTTGTTGGCAATGAAGGGGTCGTTGGCATTTCGATTTTTATGGGGGGGGGGAATCGACATCGAGTCGCGCCATTGTAGAAAGTGCCGGCAAAGGATATCGAATTCGATCAAGCGTCTTTCTTGAGGAGTTCAACAAGTCCAGTCCTTTGATGCACTTATTACTGCGTTATACCCAAGCGTTAATTACCCAGATGTCCCAGAATGCGATTTGTAATCGTCACCACACACTCGATCAACAATTGTGCCGCTGGCTGCTCCTGATCCTTGACCGGTTGCAATCAAACGAAGTTGTCATGACCCAAGAACTCATCGCTATGATGCTGGGAGTCAGGCGCGAAGGCGTCACAGAGGCTGCGATCAAACTCCAAAAAGCCAATCTGATCAAATACAGGCGTGGTCACATCACGGTACTGAATCGTCAGGGGCTCGAGAAGCGAGCCTGTGAGTGCTATCAAGTCGTCCAATCAGAATATAAGAGACTACTCCCCTGCAAGCTAGCGAATTAATGGAGTAAGTGAAGTCAAGAGAGTATATTGAACTGATAGCGAGTTAATCGTTTCTGCAAGTGGAGCACATCATGAATACCAGTATCAACCTGACAGTAATCAGCATTGCAGTCTTACTTGTCGCAATCATTCTGCTGGTCAATACTGTCAGAATTTTTCGGGAATATGAACGCGGTGTGGTGTTCATGCTTGGACGATTCTGGAGAGTCAAAGGACCTGGGCTCGTCATCATTGTGCCCTTTATTCAGCAAGTTGTCCGTGTCGATCTTCGTACTCGGGTACTAGAGGTCCCGACACAGGACGTGATCTCCCGGGACAATGTTTCGGTTAAGGTCAGCGCAGTGGTGTACCTTCGCGTCATTGACCCACAAAAAGCAATCATTCAGGTGGTCGACTATCTCAATGCCACCAGTCAACTGGCACAAACAATGTTGCGCTCTGTTCTTGGAAAGCACCAGCTTGACGAAATGCTGGCAGATCGTGAAAAGCTGAACTCAGATATCAGACAGGCACTGAGCTCACAGACGGATTCATGGGGGATCGAGGTCGCAAACGTGGAAATCAAACAAGTCGATCTTACCGAATCCATGATCCGTGCCATTGCGCGTCAAGCAGAAGCAGAACGCGAACGCAGAGCAAAAATCATCCATGCAGAAGGTGAATTGCAGGCTGCGGAAAAACTATTCCAAGCGGCCAAAATATTGGCGCAAGAACCCCAGGCGATTCAGTTACGCTATCTCGAAACACTGACAGTGATTGGAGCAGATAAAAACACAACCGTCATATTTCCTTTGCCGATGGACATCTTGTCAGCATTTATGCCAAAAGTCGGCGCGCCAGTTAATTCTGAGAAGTAGAAATCACATCACAAAACGCACCAACATGATCAAGGCACGGCAAAAAGTAATCATCAGATACGCACTACCGCTGTGCGCCCAGCACCATTAGAGGGCCTAGTGTGCCCTCCTCTATCTCCCTCGATAAGTGAGGCCATCCCCAAAACTGGCATCTCTAAACTGGCACGGATATTGCTGAGTGTATGAGAGTTCAACCCTGATCTCTCTACTGGATGAAAGTATGGATATGCACCCCACACGTCGCAAGTTCCTGGCCATGACTGGCTCAATGGCTGTCCTCTCACTGATCACAGCGCGCAATGCAAACGCCGCCCCACTCACCCTCGAACAGATCAAAAAATCAGGTGAACTGCGCATTGGCGTTGAAGCAGCGTACCCTCCATTCAGTTTCAGAAAAGACGGTCAGATCGTCGGCTACGACATTGATCTTGCAGATATCTTTGCCAAAGCACTTGGGGTCAAACCTGTGGTCACAGATACAGCTTGGGCGGGAGTCATTCCGTCACTATATGCCGGCAAATTTGACATCATCATGAGTGCGATGTCCTATACGGCAGAGCGCCTCAAGCGTGTGGGCTTTAGTCTGCCCTATGCTGAAGCATCACAGGCCATGTTGGTGCGTTCTGACGATCTCACAATCAAATCGCCAATGGATCTGAACAACAAGATCATTGCCATCAAGCTCGGCTCCCCTGGTCAGGTTCTGCAGGTAAAAATAAACGATGCGCTCAAAGCGGCGGGTGGCGCGGGTTTCAAAGAAATTAAGATATTTGATGATCATCCTGCAGCGTACCTGTCCCTTGCACAGGGCAAGGCAGACGTCGTTTTTAATACAGTACCTACCCTGGCAATGGTCATTAAAGATGCGCCCGGCAAATACACCATGGTCAAGGGTATTGGAGCCGATAACTGGGCGGGTATTGCATGCAGACTCGAAGACACTGAGGTTGTCAAATTTCTGGATAATGAAATCAAACGTCTCATTACTGACGGAACGCTTGAGCAACTACAGCTCAAATGGTTTGGTTTCAAAATGGATCTGTCCACCACCATCCCTGCCCTCGGTTAAGGAAGTACAGTTACCGTGGACTGGGGCATCATTTATTCGTCGATCCCGCTGCTTGCGGTGGGGTTACTGGCCACGCTAAAGATATGCAGCCTGGCAATTGTTTTTGGGACCCTCCTGGGCTTTGCACTCGGAATTGGCTCACTCAGCCACTATCGTCCAATCCGCTGGGCGATTCTGGCCTATGTGGATTTTGTTCGCGGGACCCCACTGCTAATTCAGATCTTCCTTGTGTATTTTGCACTACCCGTGATCGGCATCAATCTCAATGAATACTGGGCCGGCGTATTGGCCCTCTCCTTGAATGCTGGCGGATTTATCTGTGAAATCGTAAGGGGTGGGATTAATGCAATCGAGAAGGGTCAGACTGAAGCGGCCAAATCCATTGGTATGCGTCAGGGTCAGATTCTGCTCTACATTTTGTTGCCTCAGTCTTTGCGCGCCATTCTGGCTCCAGTAACAAACGAAATCATCACACTGATAAAAGGGTCAGCCTTACTATCCGTGATTTCTGTCTATGAACTCACTCGCGCAGGTCAGGCAATTATTGCCGTGCATTTCGTTCCATTTGAAATATTCCTGCTGATTGCTCTTTACTACTACCTCATGATCACCACCCTAGCCTGGCTTTCACGGATTGTCGAACGGAAGTTACCGATATGGTAGCGCAGACATCATCGCTTCTGGTCGTTGAGAACCTGCATAAAGAGTACGGCGAACGTACGGTTCTTGAGGGACTATCTCTAGAAGTCAAAAGCAATGAGACCGTTGTATTGATCGGCCCCTCAGGCTCCGGTAAAACAACGCTACTAAGGTGTCTCAATTATCTTGAATATCCGACCCAGGGTCTGATCTCGCTCGATGGTGAGCGGATTGGTACGGATGCGACAGGCAAGCGACTGGACGAAACCCTCATTGCCAGGCAGCGTCAGAAAATTGGTTTTGTCTTTCAACGTTTCAATCTGTTTTCGCACCTGTCTGCACTCGATAATGTGGCGATAGGCCCCCGAAAAGTCCTCGGTTTGAGCAGGCCCGAAGCACAGGCGCGCGCTATGCAGGAACTCGAGCGTGTGCAACTCCTTGCCCATCTCCACAAACGACCCAACGAACTATCAGGTGGCCAGCAACAACGTGTTGCGATTGCAAGAGCACTGGCGATGCGACCCAAAATTTTATTATTTGATGAGCCGACCTCAGCACTGGATCCCGAACTGGTCCATGAAGTGCTGGAAGTCATGCAAGCACTCTCTGCTCAAGGGATGACGATGGTCGTGGTCACACATGAAATGCAGTTCGCCCGCGATGTCGCACACCGCGTGATTTTCATGGACGGCGGACACATCATCGAACAAGGCGAACCGAAGCGACTCTTTGAGCAACCTGCTCAGCAGCGCACGAGACAGTTTCTCGCCCATCTGAAGGGTTAAAGGAATATCCAGATGCAAGATGCATTAAAACTCGACTTGTTGATCAAACACCCAACCATCATCACCGGAGATCATCTACAGCCCGTGCTCGAAGATGGTGCGATTGGTATCGTCCATTCAAAAATCGAATTCATCTGCAAGGTCGCTAACTTACCTGAAAACATTCAAGCCACGCGAACCCTATCTTTAAAAGATCGCGTCATCACCCCTGGCCTGATCAATGTGCATACTCATGCGATTCTCTCCATGGTTCGGGGCGTGGCTGAAGACCTGGGATTCGCTCCTGCGTATACACCCGGAATACCCCATGGACATGATGTCACTCCGGACGAAGCGCGGGCATTAGCCAGACTTGGTGCGCTTGAGGCCATGCAGTTTGGCTCGACACTCATTAATGACTCTTACGTTCATGCAGACCACACGATGCAAGCCATGGCCGAACTTGGCTTGCGCGTCTACTCTTGCGGGCGGATTCATGATGTGGATTTCTCTGGCGTTGCTGATAGTCGCTGGGAGCATTACGACGAAATTGGGGATAAAACCTTAAGTGAAGCACTTGAATTAGCGCAACGGTGGAAAGGAAAATTTGACGGTCGCACCGGCGTGCAATTAGCCGCACATGCACCAGATACCTGCTCAGATCGATTCCTCAGGCGTATTGCCCAGGCGGCATCCTATTACGACTTGCGCGTCACCACCCATCTAGCTCAAAGTAAAACAGAAGTCGCGCAGATTCGACGGCGCTCGAACAAAACGCCTGCCGAATTACTAGAAGATGTCGGTTTACTCAATGATCGCCTGACGGCAGCCCACTGTCTGTACATGACAGATAGTGATATCGATCGTGCAGGTCGGGCAGGGATTACTGTGGCCCATATCCCAAAAGGAAATGCCACAGGCGGAACAATGGCGCCAACGCCACGCATGCGTGCAGCAGGTGCACACATTGCCTTGGGCACTGACAATATGCATGGGGATATGGTCGAAGTGATGCGCTGGGCACTGGCGATTGGTCGGATTCAGCTTGGACACGTCGCGCCAGACTGGCAGCCAGCTGACGCCCTGCAAATGGCAACCATGAATGGCGCGCGCGCGATGGGACTTGAAGCTAAAATAGGCAGCTTGGAGCCAGGCAAGCAGGCAGATCTCGTTGTGTTTGATTTTCGTCGTGCGCATCTCACCCCGAATGTGAACCCACTGGGTAATATTGTTCACGTCGGACAAGGTCGTGATGTCGAAATCGTCATCGTCGATGGTGAAGTCGTAGTGGAAGACGGTACTTCGACGCGTGTCGATGCACAAGAGATTCGCTACGAAGCACAACGCGCCGCGCAAGCGCTATGGGCACGTGCGTCATGAAGGAATAGCAACTATAAATGTATCTAACCCGTTTACACACACTCGGAATCTTCTTAATCGCACTGGCGCTCAATCTCATCGCGACGAATATCTCGGCTGCGGCGGACTGGCAGCGCGTCACGCTGGGAGATGCAACTGAGAATTATGATTTTCCAGTCTATGCGAACCACGATCTAAAGGGAGATCTGTCCAAAATCAGGCAAGTCGTCATGGTCATGCATGGACTACACCGCAATGGCGATCAATACTTTGCAACCGCACAACGTTTACTCGAACAATCCGGTCGCGACCCGCAAGAAGTCTTACTGATCGCGCCTAACTTTCCCGGCAAGCAGGATCAATCCAAGGGCTTTACCCAAATGCCGCTATGGGGGACACGCGACTGGGCAGCAGGACTTGATGCCCAAGGGGTTGCATTTTCACTTAGTTCCTTCAAAGTCATGGATGATCTTGTGCGCAAAGTGACAGAAAGCCCAGGGTTTGAAGGCGTTGCAACGGTCATTATTGCGGGACACTCTGCCGGGGGGCAATTCGTGCAGCGCTACGCCGCACTGAACCAGGTTGATGAAACCATCAGAACACGTGGACTGGATCTGCGCTATGTTGTCGCCAACCCCTCATCCTTCCTGTACTTTACTCCCCAGCGACCTGAGGACAAGACCTTTAAGGATTATCCTGCCGAGCAGTGTCCGGACTTTAATCAGTACCGTTATGGGATGGAGAATATGATTCCCTATGCAAAAATCCAATCCAGTCAGGAACAGTTCAAACGCTACTCCCATCGCGCAGTGACCTATCTGATGGGGGGCAATGATACGGATCCAAATCACAAGCTTCTGGATAAAACCTGTCCAGCCCTTGCACAAGGAGCGACAAGATTATCCCGGGCAAAATCTTATATCAGATATGAGCGTTTTTTGGTCGGACGCGCCACTAAAATCAATCATCTGGCTTATGAAGTTCAAGACGTCGGACACAATCAAGAAAAAATGTTTGGCTCAAGCTGCGGCATGATGAGCCTGTTCCAGAGCGAAGCTCCAAAAGACTCTCACGCCGCCGCCTGCCAGCCCTACCTTTTTTAGAGCTCGCATTACCTAGCACCCCGGAATCAAGAAGGATTCTGGCTCCTGCCCCAGTGGGAATGCCACCAGATACAGCACCAGAACAATAACGGATTTGGTCGATGCGTCAGAATCAGGAACCTGCTGGGACACCATTTCGCGGGTGGCGTAGCAGATCGACACGCCTAGCGTTTTAAGCTCTGCAAGATACTCCTGGAGCTCGTCATACACATCGAGTTTTTTTAATTCGGAATATTCAGCAGCGCACTCACGATACTCCCTCGCATAGTCTGTCAACGCCGCGAATACCATATCGGCCTGGAGACCCATTTCGAAGGAGACGCTCCACACATCGGCACGGCTGGCCAGGGCAAGCTCGGCCAGCTCTTCACCGGTCGACAAGACGAACGCATCGAGTGCGAGTTGCTCTGAATCAGCAGATCGTGAATCAACAGGGAGTGATTCGAAAGGTGCGGAGGGGGTCATTAATCGATCCTGTTATATACCTGAACGCTATTAGAACTGAAACAAGCCCCCTGTGCTGAAAGTTAACGCTTATCCAGTTTCACATCACGCTCTCAGGTCGTATGCGATTTGATCCAGGCTACGTAATGATCCATCCAGCCCTGCAAAAACTTATGGCTAGCAGGACCAATATTTCCGTCTGCGTCAAACAGACCATCCTTTGCCTGAATAAAAACCTCAGGTTGACCAAGCGTGGGGACATCCAGATAAGCGAGGATATTACGCAAATGCTGCTGCGCCACCGCAGTTCCAACTGCACCCACGGAGACGCCTAACACACCGGCTGGCTTACCCTCCCACGCACTCTGACCATAAGGGCGTGAGGCATGATCAATCGCATTTTTAAGGACGCCTGGAATTGAACGATTATATTCAGCGGTCACGAAAAGCAAGCCCTTAGCCTGTCTGATTTCAGACTTCAATCGCTTGACTGAATCAGCCGGATTCGCATCATCATCCTGGTTGTAGAGCGGTAAATCCCCAATCTCAAGCTGAGTGAAGGAAAAATCTACCGGTGCTAACCTAGCAAGCGCCGTCGCGAATTTTCGATTGAAAGAATCTTTACGAAGACTGCCAACAATGACAGCAATTGGATATTGGCTCATAAAAGTCTCCCGGTTGTAGCATGACGGGAAGCAGAGACTCCCGCAGCGTCTGTCAGTGCACAGAGACCTGTTTCATAGCAATGAGACCTGTTTCATAGCAATGAGACCTGTTTCAGAGCACCGAGACCTGAGCTATACGATAGCGAGAATACGATATTTGGTCTGTGCGTTATCGCACAGACCAACAGCAAAGCACATACAACAGTCAAGATTTTCTACACTAGAGCTTGCGCGTCAGGCAAAACAAAATTAATAGCATAGAGTCCTGCTTCAAGCTGAGCACGTTGTTCAACGGACAACTCGACCAGTGGCGGACGCACCGTGCGCCAATCGTCTCTGCCGGTTTTCCATGCAATGGCTGCCTTCATTGCAGGAATCATTGGATGTTTGGCAAAGACTGCGCGCAGCGTATCAAGATCTTTTTGTTGTTGATCGGCATTGGCGTTTTGCCATGAATGATAGAGCCGGACAATGGGGCCGGGGTTCACGTTACCTGTTGCAGTAATACAGCCCGCGCCTCCTCCACGCATATTGGCCAGCAAAAAGGTCTCACTCCCCGCAAAGACATCAAACCCGGCGGGCTGGAACTCCTTGAGCATCGCAGCGGTATTATTCCAGTCACCAGAACTATCCTTTACACCAGCAATAGTCTTAGGAAAATCCTTTAGCAATCGCTCGATTAAGGACAGGCTAATTGGGGTCTGTGAGACAGGCGGAATATGATAAAGATACACACGCAGCCTTTCGTCAGCCACCCCGTCAATCACCTGTGCAAACGCGCGGTAAAGCCCCTCATCACTGACACCCTTGTAATAAAACGGCGGGAGCATCAGCACGCCTGCACACCCAGCCTGTACAGCGCGACGGGTTAATTCGATGGTTTCAGGGATCGCACAACCGCCCGTACCGGGCATCATTCTCTCTGGGGGCAGTCCAGCCTCAATGAGTGCGTCGAGCAATCTGGATTTTTCAGCCAGGGAAAGCGAAGCTGCCTCCGAATTGGTACCAAAAAACGCGAGCCCCACATCCTGCTCAATCAACCATTTGCAATGCTTGACCAGTCGATTCGCATCTGGCGAATAATCTGAATTAAAAGGAGTCAGTACTGGCGAGAATACGCCACGAAGTTTTGGATGCGTTGTCATATTGTTGTCTTAAGTGTTGTCCCACGGGTAATTTAACTCAAGATTCTGCCCTGACGCCAGAGCAATACACTGCGCCAGGCGCTTGTGCTCTAGAAGCCTGGTCTCTATTACTTGAGCAATCACTCTGCAAGACAGCAAAATGAAAGGCCCAACAGGTGTGCATGCGCTAGACTAGCAAGCTGTTTTGGCCTAATGCTCATTAAGTGCTGAGTACTTCGCCTCTGTCGTTGACACAATCTTCACCAGCTTTTCTTCACTTTGACTGGAATGCACGCCATGGACTTACCTTCACACCAACTCACCATGACGGTGCTGATGACGCCCGACATGGCGAACTTTTCTGGAAAAGTGCATGGAGGCTCAATTCTGAAGCTTCTGGATCAAGTTGCCTACGCTTGTGCCAGTCGCTATGCCGGTCGCTATGTTGTGACGCTCAGTGTGGATCAAGTGACCTTTCGCCAGCCTATTCAGGTGGGTGAACTCGTGACATTCCTAGCAAACATCAACTTTACTGGCAATTCTTCAATGGAAGTCGGCATCAAGGTGATTGCCGAGGACATCCGCAATAAAATTGTTCGTCACGTCAATAGCTGCTTTTTCACTATGATCGCGGTGGATGATGACGGCAAACCGGTGACAGTCCCACCACTTGTGCCTGACTCAATCGATAGCCAGCGCAGATTCGCTGCGGCTGAGTCGAGACGTGCCATGCGTCGGGAACTGGAAAAGAAAATCTAGTCACACGCAATTTAGCCATGCTCAACGGATAAACATTCAATGAGCTGTTGCAGGATATTGGGCGAGCAGTTTATATCGTGCGGCAGGATCACCTGTTGATGCCATCAGCGCATAACCGTTGATCCGCCATATGATCGGCATCACCGTTGTTGGCAGCAGCATATGGGGGGCATGACGCGCTAACGTCACATGCGGTGAAAAGGCATGTTCACTCACAGGAAGCTTTGCTTTGACAAGTCTGCTTGCGAGGCGGTCATGTAATTGGGACAACTCAGGTGGAATCTGCTCAGGCACCATCACTACGATGGTGCTAGACCAGACTCTAAGAGCATCGAGCGTGATATTGAAGGGCTCGAAGTCAACCTCAAGGGAGTATTCAATTGCTTGCAGACGGTCTTCTGTCACCTCACCAATAAAATGCAGGGTCAGATGATAATCTTCAGGCTTATAACGATGACTTGAAGTTGGCCACGACATTGCGTTGGCGACTTGCTCAATCGCTGCGACTGTTTGTTCATCTGGCCAAAGCGCTAAAAAAATGCGTGCCATCGTGTCAACACCTTTTATCATTGTCTAACATCCATACGGAATTAGAAAATATTGGCGATCTTTGACAATAAACCAATAATCGCAATCAGAGCGGTGAACTGAGAACCGATGCACCAGAAAAACTTACGATCGAAGTCTTTGCGTAAATCAGCAATTCCGCTATTGACCTCAGAAAACTTACGATCCATGTCCGAACGTAAATCTGTAATCGAACGATCTAACCGATCAATTGATTTTGTCGTTTGATCGGCGATAACTTCGAGCGTAGTGATACGTTTTTCCATGACGTTCATCTTAGAAAATATTGGCAATCTTTGACAATAGACCAATAATGGCGATCAGGGCAGTGAACTGAGAACCGATGCACCAGAAAAACTTGCGATCAAAGTCCTTACGTAAATCAGCAATTCCGCTATTGACCTCAGAAAACTTACGGTCAACGTCAGAAAATTTACGATCCATATCCGAACGTAAATCTGTAATCGAACGATCTAACCGATCAATTGATTTTGTCGTTTGATCGGCGATGACTTCGAGCGTGGTGATACGTTTTTCCATTCGGTTATGGTAAGTGCTCCTGGTGCTTAGAGCAATAGTATTAGGGGTCAAAAGGCAGAGAAATAAAGCACTAAATTGTTACCAAACATAACCAAGCCTATTCTTCGGCAAGCAGTTTTTTCTCGAAGGCGCGAATTTCTCCTAAGCCCAAGGCATTGTTGGTCTGTTCCAGGGAAGCCATTCTGTCGACCCAGCTGCGTGAGTCACCTGTTTGTTTGAGATCAGTTAAAAAGTCTCCCACGACTTTCATCGTTAGTCTCACTGTGCTGCTTGGAAACAGTGCGATGGCATATCCCATGTCCTGCAGTTCGCGTGCGGACCTCAAGGGAGTCAAACCCGTTTCTGACATGTTCGCAAGCAGTGGACCCGGCAATTCACGTCCAATCAACTCGAGCTCATCCAGGGATTGTGGCCCATCGACAAACAGAACGTCAGCACCTGCTTGTTTAAAAAGCTGGCAACGCTCAAGTGCCTCCTGCATCCCCAGCGGACCCCGCGCATCCGTGCGCGCTACGATGACCGTATCTGGATTTGTTCTCGCGGCAACAGCTGCTTTTATTTTACGTACAGCGACCTCACGGCTTTCCACAATTTTATTATCCATATGACCGCAGCGTTTGGGCCACGCCTGATCCTCAATCTGAATCCCAGCAACGCCCAGCAGCTCCATACCGCGGACGGTACGCACCACGTTCGCAATGTCTCCATAGCCCGTGTCGCAGTCAACAATCAAGGGGATGGTCGTGACGCGACGGATCGCCAGTACAGCCTCAGCAATATCCGCATAGGCAATCAAACCAATGTCTGGCTCACCAAAGCGCGCAGCAGCCGTCGCATAACCACTGACATAACCCGCATCAAAACCTGCCTCTTGTATTTGTCTGAGCTCGATTGGCGAACCTCCGCCTGGAATGACAATGATCTCAGACTGGTCGAGTCGTTGACGTAAAACTGATGCTGGGCTCATATTGTCCTACAATTATGTATGTAAATAATGTAGGATAGTATAAGCGTATTAATACTGAGTTTGTCAACCGTTACGAGTTAAAGCACCCAATGCAAGAATCATCAATGCAGTCACCACGACAAAGTGCTGGTAAATCATCCACCGGACGCAGTGGTGAAACCGTGAGCAAAATCGTCCAGCTTCTGAAGGAACAAATACTGGACGGACGGCTGGCACCTGGGCAGCGTCTGATTTCATCTGACCTTGTCGAGCAATTGGGGGTGAGCCGCGGCCCACTGCGCGAGGCGTTCAGACAACTCGACGCGGAGCGCCTCATTGATGTAGAACCCAATCGTGGCGCCATCGTCAGACGACTTGGCGTTCTGGAAGTCCAGGAACTCTATCAAATACGAATTGCCCTTGAGGGATATGCCGCAAGACTGGCTGCCGAGAAAATCAACGAAGGCAATCACCGCGCCTATCTGATGCAGGTGCTTGAGCGGGGTCATCGTCACAGAAGCAATCCGATTTTTTCTGCCTTTATTGCTGACAATCGAGATTTTCATCAAGCGATTGTTCATATTTGCGGCAATCTTGAACTGGGCAAACTGATTGATAAATATCAGCAGCCTGTGTTCATGATTCAGCTCAGACAAATCATCGGCACAGAACTAGTAATTAAAAACGCTTTGGATGAACACGAGGACATTGCAAAAGGCATTTTGTCTGGCTCACCAGAGGCCGCATACCTCGCAATGCAAACACATCTGCAACACTCCGCGCAGCAGATACTGAGCTCCCCTGCGTTGAACAAGAACACATCCATCACTTAAAAAATCAAGATCACAAAAAATAAGGAAACGTCATGGGTTTCACAATGACAGAAAAGATATTTGCGGCACACTCAAAATCAGGGAAAGCCGTGTCAGGGGAAATTTCCGTTCTCACGCCAGATGTCGTGCTGTTAAACGATACAAGTGGCTCAATTACAGTGAACCAACTGAAGTTGATGGGAGTGCAGAATCTGTTCGATCCAGCAAAAGTTGTCCTGGTTGCAGATCATTTCTCACCTCCTAAGGACGTGACAAGCGCGGAATCAATTGGATTACTCAGAAATTTTGGCAATAAATTCGGGATCAAGAATTTTTATGAGTCCGGTCGTTACGGCATTGAGCATGCACTGCTCCCAGAACTCGGCCGAGTGGGCCCAGGCGGTCTGATCTTTGGGGCAGATTCACATACCTGTACAGCAGGCGCCTTGAATGCAGCGGGTGTCGGTTTTGGCTCAACGGATCTGGCAGGGGTCATTGCTACAGGTGAACTCTGGGTCAAAGTGCCTGCATCGATCAGGATCGATCTTGTTGGTGAGCCAGGACAATATGTCACGGGCAAGGACATCATCCTATCTCTCATTGCAAAGATTGGGGTGGACGGGGCATTGAATGCCGCCCTAGAGTTTGGTGGCCCTGGTCTCGTCAATCTCAATATTGACGAAAGAATGGCCATCGCGAATATGGCCGTTGAAGCCGGTGCTGATACCTGTGTCTTTGAATGTGACGAACAGGTCTTGCAATACATCTCTAAAACTGGCTGGGCAAACCAGGCGCCTGTTGCACCTGATCACGATGCGATCTACCTGAATAGACACGTCATTGATCTGGACAACATTGGACCACTGGTCGCCGCCCCGCCCTCTCCTGCTAATGGCGTATCGGTCGCAGAACTCGTTGGTACGACAGTGAATCAGGTCTATATCGGTAACTGTGCAAATGGAACGATCACAGACTTAAGGCAAGCTGCACAAATACTAAAAGGACAGACCATCTCTGCTGAGGTCAGAGTGATTGTGGTACCGGCCACCAGTGCAATCTACCAACAAGCTGCACGTGAAGGTTTGCTAGAAATATTTTCAGCGTCGGGGGCAGGCGTCTCTCTACCGACCTGTGGTGCGTGCTTTGGCGGACATATGGGTATTCTGGCTGCCGGCGAAACTGCAATATCCACCACAAACAGAAACTTCAGAGGTCGCATGGGACATGCTGAGTCCAAGGTTTATCTTGCCAATGCCTGGGTCGCAGCAGCTGCTGCCATCACGGGCAAAATTACCGATCCCGCAACGATATATCCCGAACTGGGCAGAGGATTTTTATAATGGATCAGACCACAACCATCCATCTATTTGGTGATCATATCGATACGGATGTGATTTTGCCTGGCAAATATTTGAATCTGTTCCGACCAGAAGAGCTTGGTGCACACTGTATGGAAGGCCTGGATCCAACATTTACAACTCGTGCTCAGTTGGGTGACGTGATTGTTGCCGGTAAAAACTTTGGCACAGGTTCCTCACGGGAACATGCACCGATCGCGATAAAGGCTGTCGGAATACGCTGCATTGTTGCCGAAAGTTTTGCGCGCATTTTTTATCGTAATGCCATCAATATCGGACTGCCTGTATTTGAGTGTCCTGAATTAGTGGCAGCGGTACAGAATGGTCAACAAGTTCGCGTAGATTTAGAGAAGGGTTTGTTTGAAGTCAATGGCGTTCAGTACCAGGCAAAAACCTTTTCAGCTTATGTACAGGGAATCATTGACGCAGGCGGTCTCGTTCCCTTTGTACGCGCGCAGTTAAGCAAAAATTAAAACAAATCACGCTGTGCATTGAACAGCGTGAGATTCCAATATCCCAGGAGACAAACATGTTAGAAAAAACATTTTTAAACCTTCAGCACAAATTATCAACCTGTACGTTTGCAACGCTCGCAGCCCTCTCAATTTTATTAGCGGCCTGCATGCCAGCCCCCGCTTCTTCAGAAGACCATTTTCCTAACAAACCTATCCGCCTGATCGTACCGTTCACGCCAGGAGGCGTCACAGATACGAGCGGTCGCCTGATTGCAGATCAATTGTCGCGACGTATTGGCCAGCAAATCATCGTAGAAAACAAACCCGGCGCCTCAGGCAATATCGGATCGGCAATGGTGGCAATGGCTGAGCCAGATGGGTACACACTTGTACTGGGGTTTGACGGCACGATGGTCATCAATCCACATATTTTTTCAAACATCCCTTTTGATACGATCAAGGACTTTATTCCGATTGGAAAAATCGGCGATACCGTATTGATCCTGGTTGCCTATCCAAAGTATCAGGCACAAACACTCAAGGACATCATCGCCTTGTCTAAACAACCTGGTCAAACTGTCAATTTTGGATCATCAGGCATTGCCAGCCCTCAGCACATCGCTGTTGAACTACTGAACCAGCAAACAGGTTCAAAACTCGTTCATGTCCCTTACAAAGGCGGTGGGCAAGCCATGATTGATGTTCAAGCGGGTGTCATTCCACTCGTCTACACCGCAGTGGCAGGTGCCTATCCTTATATCAAATCGGGACGCTTAACTGCTGTCGCGGTATCGAGCAAAGAGCGCGCAGCGTCACTTCCAGATGTACCCACTTTTATTGAAAGTGGTGTGCCGAATTTTGTCGCTAGTGGTTGGGTTGGTATTTTTGCACCCATCAAAACTCCGAGACCTGTCGTTGACTATTTAAATAATGAATTGAATGCCGTACTGGCACTGCCAGAAGTCAAGGCCAGGCTAGAAACACTTGGCATCACCGCAACGCCCGGAACCCCGGAGCAGTTCAGCCAAGAGATTGCCTCTGATTTATCTCGTTATGGCAAAGTCATCAAAGAAGCTGATATCAGAATGGACTAGGGGAAAACGGCACAATGGGCGCTGGTGGCGAATAGGGTTGAACAGACTGGGGAGGATAGGCACCAGCACCAGGCATTTGACCCGCTGGAGATACTGACTGAGGTGTTCGACCTGATTCCTTAAGTGTTGCGTTTGGCTTTGAATATGGCATGTTGGAGTACGTGCTGTTGCCTGGATTAACAGCAGAGCCCGTGTAAGGGTTGCTGGAATATGTGCTGCTACCTGGATTAATTGCAGAACCCGCATATGGATTACTCGAGTATGTACTGCTATCAGGATTAATTGAACTTCCCTCTGAGGGATTGTTTTGGCTAGAGTACTGTGCGATGACGCGCGTCGGAATCACCCCAGCGAATAACACCAACAGCCCATACAAAAAGATAATTAGCACGCGTAAAGTTTTAGGATACATTTTGCTTCCTTCATTGAACATGTTTAGTCACTATCTGCACAGCACAACATGCCATTTTTAATCATGCTATAGCGCGTCTAAGGTTCGATTTTTTTTTGCAAGCCAGATATGAGCTGCCGCACCAGGTTAATCGCTGATTTCAATCCATATAAGCGACTCATTTCATCTGAAGAAATCGACCATTGCCGGATTTCAACATCCAGCGCATTGAGGCTTTCGTTTAATGACTGCAACTCATCGATTGATCTGCACGCCACGGCAGTTAACTCGATCCTCTGGATTTCTTCATACGCATCCTCAATGAGCCAGACAGAGCGCATGGTGCGATAGCTTGGGAACAATTTAAATAGTGGGTAAATAACCGCAAAAGTTCCAAACAACAAAAACCATATACGATCCACGTAATTAATGAACCAGAGTGGAAGCCTATCCCGGAAACCTGGTGGGCCCTTATCGTAAAATTTTTGTGCGACGGGGCTAAGAGGAATCGTATGATCGAGATACCGTGGGAAAAACTCTGCACCAGCAAAAAACTGGTCATCCTCTTCGCTGATTGAGTTTGCAGCCAAAAGAAATATCTGTTGAATAACAGGATGCATCTTTCGCTCAACCAGTAATGTCCCCGTCGATGCAAGCATCGTAATATCTTTCTCAGGGTAGTTTTGTTTTAAGTCCAGAGAACCTGCGGGCAGGATCACGGTACTAAAAAACGGCAACTTTTTAACGTAGGCTAGCGCATGCGGAAAATTAAGAATCCTGAGGCTCGATGATTTCAAAAGCTTTTGTATATTTTCAGCATTGATACCATCCATAATACAAATCGCATCGATTTCACCGTCCAGTAGTTTTTGAACAGCCTCCTGATCTGGAATTTTTAGAAAATTATCCTGCTGATGAAGCACAATTCCACTCAGTGCCAAAGTTTTTGCCAGAACGCTTTCTGATGCACTCCCAGGATTGCCAATTGCGACACGTTTTGTAGAAAAAAAATCATATACATTTTTTCCTTCAAACTCAGGTCCCTGGTAAAAAATCCAAAGTGGGATGTATTCAATACTGCCTAAGGAATCGAGGTTTTGAAATTGACCCTTTTGAGCAACGCCGCCTACAAGTAGCGCAGCGTTAACCTCGTTGCTCTCATCAGCAAGCTGCGCAAGACTTGAAGCTGATCCATTCGTGCTGACAAGATGTAACTGAATTCCATTTTGAGCAAAGTAGGGAATAAATTTATTTCCAAGTGCTTCAAATTTTGAACCGTGCTGACCTACCGCGAGATAGACGTTTTTAGGCGGCAAGGGTCTTGTGAATACCAGCAGGACAATCACACCAAAAGCGAACAATAACGTCCAGACCCACTCAGATCTTAAAAGTGTCATCCAGGCCCAAAACTCTTGTCTCAAGCTATCACAGGCATGACGGATGAGCGATGGGTTTTTTGTTGGGTGAGTTTTAGACATTTAAGACCAAATGATTAGCCGCTCCGATCCAAACAATAACGTCAAAATAACAATATTTGTTGTAGATTTGATAATGAACCGTCACTATTTTGATAAATATCAAATTCGAACGAGATGCTGAGCGAGTTGGGCGATACGCCCAACTCAAGTATCAGCCGTTGGTCAACACAGCAATGCCATCCGCAGCCCGAACGCCCTGCCCGCGCTCCAGCACAAACAATGGATTGATTTCTGCCTCGACGAGTCGTGGACCCAACTCAGCCACCATTTCTGAAAACGCGACGACAGCATCAATGAGAGCGTCTACATCAGCCTTGGGCCGGCCTCGATAACCATCGAGCAACGGCCATGTTTTGAGCTCCATCGCCATTTCAAGGGCCACATCCCGTGATAAGCCTCCACTTAATGGAAGCAGTCGCATGGTCGTGTCCTTGAGCAACTCCGCCGTGATGCCACCCATGCCAAGCAAAATCGCCGTTCCTAAAGGATCGCGGTGCATGCCAAGAATCAACTCAATTCCACCCGAGACCATTTCTTGAACAAGAAACCGATCGGGTGCGATGCCAGCCTTTGTGGTCACGTCGGCAGCCATTTGAATCATCCGTGGGCCAATCTGCTCGACATTCAAATTGACCGCGACTCCACCCATATCGCTCTTATGCAGAATAGTTGAAGAAAGGATCTTTAATACGACGCGATTACCCAGTTCGGCTGCCGCCGCTTGTGCCTCGTTGGGTTGCGTCACGACGATCTCGCGCGCGCAAGCAATACCAAATGCTGAAAACATGCGTTTCGCTTGCTCTTCATCAAGCGTACCTGCGGGAGGAAGCTCCATTGTGACGTGGCGGTTAGACATTGGGGCCTCAATTGGAGACTTCCATTGGCGAATATGCAGCATGGCATTGAGCGCGGCACTGCAGCTATCCGGTGCAGAAAACGCCGGCACGCCGCTCTGCGTCAGAAGCGTCGCAATTTTAGGTGCGTGCGGACTGATATAAGCAATAACAGGCTTATCCGAAAATGGCATGCAACTGTTAATAGCATTTGACATGAGTTCTGGCATGGCCAAGCCTGAAGCACCCACGATCACAACCAGTGCATCGTAGGTCGGACTTCGTAACAAAGAACCGATCGCACTTTTAAGCAGATCAGGTTTTAAACCCGCAAGGGTGACATCGATCGGATTACGATCCAGTGCGGCATGATCTCCCTCCTGGAGTGACCTGAGCTCATTTGCTGTTTGCGCATCGGGGGGTGGCGTCTGAAAGCCAGTGACACCCAGTGCATCCGAAACAAGTGTCCCTGCCCCGCCGGTCGACGTCAAAATCGCAACACGATTGCCGCGCAAGATCCGTCCCGTTGCGAGTGCAGCTGGAATATCCAGCATGTCATCAAACCGGTTTGCACGAATAATCCCAACTTGCTTGAACAGTGCGTCATACATGCTGTCCGCTCCCGCGAGCGCGCCAGTATGCGAGACCGCAGCATTCGCACCCGCTTCAGAGCGTCCAATCTTGAAAGCAACAATCGGTTTGCCTGCCGCAGCAGCTCTCACAGCTGCCTTTCGGAACCGCGCGGTATCTCGCACAGCTTCCACATAAAGTGAAATCACCTGTGTTGCCTCGTCATCGACTAGCCAGTCAATAAAGTCTGCAAGCTCAAGATCGACTTCATTGCTGGTAGAGATCAGTTTTGACAAGCCGATCCCGCGAGCAGAAGCCCGGGAAAGCAAGGAACCAAGAATCCCACCGCTTTGTGACACGACACCAATTGCGCCCGACGGAAAATGATCCATCTCCAGCGCACCTGATGCAGAGAGCACAATGCCATCAGTAATATTGACTAATCCAATCGTATTCGGGCCCAGGATGCGCATCGATCCGGCAGCATCAATCAACTCCTGCTGACGTCTGGCGCCTTCTTCACCAACCTCGGTGTAACCGCTTGCCAGCACGATCGCAGCCGCACAACCCATTTTTGCGAGATCCCTCACCGCCTGATGCGCGCGTTCCGCACCCAACAACACAATCGCGACATCGGGCACGGCAGGCAGAGAGGCAATATCGGGATAACACACTAAGCCACATATTTCAGTTGCTTTAGGATTGACTGGATAGACCTCGCCGGCAAAACCATGTTTAAGTAAATATGCAACAGGTCTGCCAGCGGTCTTGGTGCTGTCGGCAGATGCACCAATCACCGCAACACGTTGCGGCTTCATCAAGCGGGAGATTGCGTCCATAGTCATCAGCCTTTCTTGCTACTGTTAGCTAGAAAATCCAGCACAGCTGTACGATGCTCTGTGCTCGTATAGCAAATGCCCTGCGCCTGACTGCCCTGGGCAAAAACCTGATTAGCTGACATCTCGTAAGTCTGATTAAGTATCGTCTTGCCCAATGCCAGTGCTGTCGCCGAACCCTTGCTCAGCTCCATTGCCCAGGCTTGCGCATCCGCTAACAACTCTGTACCTGATGTTTTACGATCCAGTATCCCAAGGGAGAGCGCCTCCTCTGCGTCCACCTTGCGTCCTGTAAAAATGAGTTGTTTAGCCATAGACAAGCCGACTCGACGGGGCAAAAAGTACATGCCACCCCCATCAGGAATAATGCCGCGATTGATATAAGACCAGGAAAAATTGGCATACTCACTACCAATCAGAAAGTCGCAGGCAAGTGCGGTATCTGCGCCAAGCCCCGAGGCTGCGCCGTTGACAGCAGCGATGGTCGGCTTGGGCATCGTATGCAAAAGCGTCTGGGTATGATGAACACGCTGCTGCCTGTGCCAACCGTTGAAAGCGATTTCACCCGTCGGCGCACTCATGCGCCGCTCCATTCCCGCAATATCTCCACCGGCACAAAATCCTTTTCCCGCGCCTGTCAGCACAAGGGCACGAATCCCTTTATCAGCGGTCACATGCTCAAGTGCGTGAATGAATTCTGAACGCAGATCATCACTCATTGCATTGCGTTTTTCGGGGCGATTAAAGGTAATTGTTGCAATCGCAGACTGCACTTCCATGTTGATGAGTTTGTATTCCATAATGTTCTCTTGGCGTCGTATGTATGAGTGCTGAAGTTGTGAATATTGAAGGTATGAATGCTTAAGGTATGAGGTATGAATAAAGGTATGAATCAAGGTATGAATGAAAAAGGTATGAATAACGATCGACTTTATTCAAGCTTGATTTTGTTTTCCAGAATAATGGTGCGCCACCGTGCTTGTTCCTCGCGAACATAGCGATCAAGCTCAGCCGGTGCCCCGACCGTAATGGTCAGTCCTTCCTGCTCAACTTTACTGATGAATTGTGGATTCTTGACAGCCTTGCTTATCGCATCATTGAGCGCGTCAATAACTGCTGCGGGCGTTCCAGCCGGAGCATATAACCCATACCAGCTCTCTACAGAATAACCAGGGATCGTCGCACTGATAGTCGGCACGCCCTTGAAGGCGTCAGATGGTGTTGCGCTTGTAACCGCAATGGCACGTAACTTGCCGCTGGCAATGAGGGGAGACACTGCAGCAGCGGTGCCAAACACCATATCGACCTGACCACCCATCAGATCCGTAATAGCCGGTCCGGCGCCACGGTACGGGACATGTGTCATATCGATCTTTGCCAGGTTGTCAAACATTTCACCAGCCAGGTGTGCCGACGTGCCATTGCCCTGTGAGGCATAGGTCAACACCCCAGGCATTGCCTTGGCGGCAGCAATAATGTCTGCAACGGTTTTATATGGGCTTTCCATCCTTACAACCAGAACATTAGGTCCACGGGCAATCAGCGCGACAGGAGCAAACGCCTGATCGGTATCATAAGGAAGCCTGGATTGCAGACTGGGATTCACTGCATGTGCAAACGTCGCCATGACAATGGTGTAGCCATCGGGTGTACCCCTGGCAATGGTATCCATCCCGATTACCGTACCCGCACCTGGTTTGTTTTCAATCACAACCGGCTGACCAAGCTCTTTGGCCATGCCTGCCCCTAAGGCACGCGAAATCTGGTCCGTGCCACCCCCCGGGGCAAAAGGCACAATCATGCGTATTGCCTTATCCGGGAAGGCCGCAGCAGCCTGGAACGCGGCAAACATACCGAAGATCCCAAGCATGAAGAATCCAAAACGGATCAATTTAAAGTGAAATGACATGTAATCTCCTTGTCGTGCTGATAGCTGGCAGTCTGAACGGACTCCACAACCCTGGTAATTGTCTGCCTGCAGCATAGGCTAGAATTCAGTTCATTGTTACTCCCCAATTCCACTAAATGGAACTAGCGAATGAGATGTCCGGATGAGTTCTGAATCAATGCAGGGGTTCGACACACTCGCCTTTGGTGAAAAGCCTGGTGTATCACCCAGTAACCGCTCACTTATTCGCGGAATTGAAATTCTGAGGGCATTTCGACCCGGCTCAGATTTGCTCGGCAATAGTGAAATTGCTGAACGCACAGGGCTCGCACGGGCAACAGTTAGTCGCTTGACTCAAACGCTCGTGGGAGTAGGCATGTTGCAACTTGACCACGAGAGACGTGCCTACCGCCTCGCACCCGCGATCCTGAGTTTCGGTCACTCCATGCGGACCGGCTCTCACATTCTTGATATCGCCGCACCCAAAATGCGGGAACTGGCTGAGAGCGAAGGCATTAACGTGGGACTGGCCGCACCCGATCGTGATGAAATGGTTTATCTCGAATCGATTCGCTACAAGCGGCGGGTCGCCTTCCGTAACGTCATGTCCGGGCAACGTATTCCCATGGAATTAACCTCACTTGGACGCGCTTACTTATCGACAATTCCTCAGGCCAAACGCGATGCCCTGTTCAAGATATTTCGTGAACGACGTCAATCCCAGTGGGAAGCCAACTTGCACCATGAAATTGAAACAGCGATGCGCGATGTTCAAAATCTAGGCTATTGCGCAGCCTCTTGGCAGCCAGGGGCAATCGCTGTTGCTGCGCCCTTGCAATGTTTAGGGACAACTTACGTGATGAACACAAGCGTGTCGAGCAGCGAGCCTATCGCCGCAGTTGTGGATCAATTAGCCAAACCATTATTGCAACTGAGAGATGAAATCAAGGCTGCAATTGAGTATGAGCATAAAAAATGAAGCATAGGATACTAAAAATTTAAACTCATACGCCAATCTGTATACCTAAACGTTTCATACATTGAACTGTACAGGAACACAGTTCAGGACAATTATTTTTTTGGAATTTGCTTGATGCCAGATCCAGCGACAAATGGATATTGCGCAAAAATAGCATTCACCACGCTATCGATCTCGGTAGCAGACGAGGCCTGCTGCAAGTCATTGATGACCGAAGTACTCACACCTTCCCAGACCATTTGTCTGCGACGCGCATCAACCAGATCGATATTCAAGATGCCTTCGACATATTGAATGACTTGTGGACCCATCCCGGCATAACCGTCCCAGCTATTGTAGAAGCCAGTGCGATATCCGTAGTAGTAGCCCCCCCAGGGCGGTGGAGGTGGTGCAACATAATCCGTACGTTGTTGTGTTTTTGTATTGAAATTGACAAGCAGATCAGGCGACTGGGCATTTAGTACGTAGCCACGGGCTTGCATCTGTATCTGAACGGCGCCCTTGAGACGCTCGGTTAACAAGTTGGTGTATCCAGCCTGGATCGTCGCGAGCGGCTCTATGAATGCAAAAGTGCGGTAGGAAGAAAAATCAGCCTGTGGATCTAAATCAGTGCGGATCTGAGGAGTATTAGCGCAGGCAACAAGTAAAGCGCTTGCAAGCAAGATGCTGCAGAGTCTTAAAAATTTCATGACACTCCCCCTTCCGTCGAATATTCAATGAATTTTATCCGATAGTTCTACATCTAGTTGTCGATCCAGTTGTCAATCAAACACGCTGGCGTGAAGTCGGTAAGGCCAACGTAAATAGCCAACAAATAAGCAGCATGAGTGCTGATCCGCACAAGCCATAGAGCAGTCCGCCCCACTGATAGAGCAAGCCCGAGAGTAAGGTTCCAATAAAGCGACCCAGTGCGTTCGCAGCGTAGTAAAAGCCTACATCCTCGGCTGCTTTTTCTGAACCAGCATAGGCCAGAATCAGATACGAATGCACCGAAGAATTCACCGCGAATGCAAAGCCAAAAAGACTCAGGCCGACGACAACAACCCACTCAAGATGATTGACCTGCATGGCAACCAGCACCGCGAGGATGGCTGGAACGGTCGCGAGAATAGCGGACCACAGTCTTGCGGCAGGCACCTCAGTGCTCAGCCCATCCAGACTGCGACGCACCAGAGCTGGTGCCACAGCCTGAACCAATCCATACCCAATCGTCCAGACGGCAAGAAAACCACCCACCATCGTGAAGGTCCACCCTGAAGCATATAAAAAGACTGGCACCCCCACTACAAACCAGACATCTCGCGCACCAAACAACACCACCCGAGCGGCCGCAAGCAAATTGATACCTTTATTTTTAGCAAAGAGCTCTTTGGCAGATTTGGAGGCCTTGCTTTTACCCATCATCGGCGGCAAAGAGAACACCACACCAACAAGTATGAGAGCAAGCAGACAAGCCATTGCCCACAATGCCCCCCTGAAACCCAGTTGATCCAGCAGCAGGCCACCCAAAAAAAAGCCGACGCCTTTCATTGCATTCTTGCTGCCCGTAAACCAGGCGACCCATTTGAACAACTGGCCAGAAGCCTCACCGGCAGTAATCTTGATCGCAGACTTACTCGCCGTCTTGGTCAAATCCTTTGCCACGCCGCAAACACCTTGAGACAGGACGACCCAGGCTACTGACATCGTTGCCGTCCATTCTGGTGACAGGATCGAGAGCAACAAAAAACCAATAATCTGGGTCGTCAGTCCGACCATGAGCATACGGGCGATACCAAAGCGTGTGGCTAGCCAGCCTCCAATTAAATTGGCTGCAACCCCTGCCGCCTCGTACAACAGGAACAGAAATGCGAGCGTGAACGGCGAATACCCAAGCCGATAAAAATGCAACAACACCAGCATGCGCAGTGCGCCATCTGTGAGCGTAAAACCCCAGTAAGCCGAAGTCACAATTGCGTAATTACGCGCAGCGTGTGTGCTGCCTTGAGGGAGAACTGCCGCTTGGTTATGACGCATAGTTTTTTAAATACCTTGCTTCTGCATATGGCACGCAAGATCTACCATCCTGCATGAATAGCCCATCTCATTGTCGTACCACGCATAGATCTTAAGCAGCGTCCCATCCGTCACCATGGTGGATAGCGCATCGACGATCGCGCTACGGGTATCACATGCATAATCGGCACTCACAAGAGGCCGTGTCTCATAACCGAGTATCCCAGCAAGCTCGCCTTTGGAGGCCGCAAGAAATAATGCATTGACTTCTTCGACGCTGGTTTCGCGCTTCATCTCAAACACGCAATCTGTGAGCGACGCATTCAAGACAGGCGCACGCACAGCATGCCCATTGAGCTTGCCTTTGAGTTCTGGGTAGATGAGTGCAATCGCGGTGGCACTTCCAGTCGTTGTTGGTGCAAGGCTTTGCATCGCGCTGCGTGCGCGGCGCAGGTCTTTATGTGGAGCGTCAACGACCAGATTCGTATTGGTGGGATTATGAATGGTTGTGATCTGACCGTGGCGAATACCAATCGCTTCGTGAACGACCTTGACGACAGGGGCCAGGCAGTTCGTTGTGCATGAAGCTGCCGTCACAATATGGTGTTGCGCGGGATCATAAAGATGATCATTGACACCCACAACGATATTGAGCACGTTGCTGACTTTGACTGGAGCAGCCACAATCACGCGCTTGGCGCCCCGATCGAGGTGACCTTGAATGGTTTCAGGTGTTAAAAATTTACCCGTGCATTCCAGGACGAGCTCTACGCCCAACTCTCCCCAGGCAATGTCAGCAGGCCTTGCATGAGACGAAAAGCCCAGATGCTTGTTGCCAATGCGGATGGAGGTGTCACTAACGGCCTCGATGTCTTCGCGCCAGCGGCCTTGGACACTATCAAAGGCCAATAAATGCGCCGTTGCGGCCGCACCACCCTTGAGCTCATTGACATGAATCACATCCAGCCGATTGTGCTGTCTCGGGTCATCGGACTGGCGTTGCGCTGCGCCAAACGCAGCACGCATAGCCAGACGTCCAATACGACCCATTCCGTTAATACCAACTTTCATTTGTACTCCGTCTAATCAGGTGACCCGGGAATTTGAATGTATTTGAATAAATATATGAATGGATACTAGCCAAGTGAGATGACGAGACTAAGTCCACAAGTTGAACAAACTAGCTGCATCTAGTAGGCAACAATCCAGGGCAGGATGCGGGATTACCAGAGCAACACTCGTCTGTCAGGTAGCCAATCAGATTCACCATCAACGGAATATTTGCGCGGTATCGCTGATAACGCCCCACTTGCTCCACGGTCACCAAAGCGGCATGGGTGAGTGCTTTTAAATGAAAGGATAAATTCGTAGGAGGCAAGGCCAAAGTTGTCGCAATTTCGCCAGCAACCATTCCCTGCTCTCCCATTTTGACGAGGAGACGAAAGACATCCAGCCTGACGCCGGAAGCGAGTGATTCAAATATCGAAGTGGCTGTATTTTTGTCCATACTTCAATAATACAACAACTATTGAAATAAAAGAAAGTACGACGATCAAGAATCACCTACGCGGCCAGATAGCTTTTAAAATGCCGGTTGATTTTGGCATTGATATATTCGCCGGCACTGACAGGCTGGTACTTTTTACCGGCAATCGTGTCTACACAGGTCGGTATGCAATCAATGACCGCATCAGGGTTGGGCTGATGAAAGAAAACCAGTGATAACCGACGACTACCCATAGCCTGCTCTGCGCTAGGATTGGCCACACGATGCACCGTAGACACCCAACGATCGTTGGTCCATTGCGCCATAAGGTCGCCAATATTCACCACAAAAGTGCCAGGCTCAACACTTACATCCTGCCATTGCCCATCTTTAGTGCGTACTTGCAAGCCACCCGGTGCTGCAGTGGGCGCCACAATTGTGACCGTTCCATAATCGGTATGTGGACCTGCACGCAATTGACCCGTTAAGGGCGGTACGGTCTGAGCGGGGTAGTGATTCAAGGCTAATGAAGACATGCTGTGGTCAACCTTATCCTGAAACCACTGCTCATCCAAGCCCAAACTCAGTGCAAAAAGCGCCAGTAAATCCTGTGCGAGCTGGTTCATCTGTCGGTAGTAAGACTTCATGACTGGCGCGAACTCAGTGATTTGCGCAGGCCAAATGTTAGGTGCATAGGCATTCTGCCCGTAACGCGCCATCAGCTCCGGCGTAAAGCTTTCAGTGGGTCCAATACGGTAACGCTCAAACAGATCCGATGGTGCCTGCCGGTCTTGCTTCAAATCGCTGGCATCCATCGAGTAAGACAATCCCAATTCAGCTAAACCGGTATAGCCACGGTTGGCATGGGTCAGGGCCTTGACTTGATTTTTTTCTGTCAATGGCAAGTCAAAAAACTGCATTCCAACGCTCTGAGCAAGTTGTATCTCATGCGAGGACAGCTGCGTGCCCTTAATACATAAAAAGCCGATTTCACACAGCGTCTCATCGACTTGGCATAACAATTGCTTTAGATCCTGAGGTGATCGTTCTGCCTGATAAAAGGTCGAGAGGTCTAGTAAAGGAATACGTTGCATCGTTTTTTAAACTCCAGAATGTCGAACACCAAGTTATGAATCAGACTGCTTACCGATTAACTACTACACCGCGATTTCATGAAGCCTGTTTCGTGAGAATCCAAGCAAGTTTCGTGCCCATAGCATCGTGTGCACGACAGATGAACCACTAAACAATTGAACATTTGAGGATCTTGCAATGAAACACTCTCGACGCATCCACGCTAGCGTGGCCATGGCAGCATTGACTTCATTAGCACTCAGCGCGAGCCTTCAAGCTGCCGAGATAAAAGTCGGACTCGTTGCCGCATTAAGTGGCCAGTCCGCACAATCTGGTGAGGCGATTACGCGCGGGTTAACCATCGCAATGGATGAGATCAATGCAAAAGGCGGGGTACTAGGTGACAAACTCGTATTGATCAAGCGTGATGATGAATCCAGTCCACCAAAGGGCGTCACAGCCGCACGCGAACTGATTTCAAGCGAAAAAGTTGTCGCCTTGTTTGGCGGTATCGATACACCTGTCTCGCTTGCAATCGTTCCGATCGCCAATCAAAATAAAAAACCATTTATTGGAGTTTGGGCCGCAGGAACCAACATCACTAAGAATGGTGCGACGCCTAACTATGTGTTCCGTGTTTCCGCTCAAGACGATCTGGTTGATATTGCGCTGATCAAATATGCGATGAGCAAATACAACTCAAAAAATCCTGGTTTGATTTTAGTGAATAACCCTTGGGGTGAATCAAACGAAAAGGGACTAAAAGCAGCTGCGGCTGCAGCAAATATTTCTATCGCAGGTGTAGAAAAAGTTGAACAAGCAGACGTCGATGTCACGCCCCAACTGAACCGTTTAAAAACTGCTGGCGCCGATGCATTGATCCTGGTGGCAAACGCGGGGCCCGGTGCGCAGATGATGAAGTCACGCGAGCGCATGGGTTGGAACGTCCCAGTTGTCTCACACTGGGGGATTTCAGGTGGGCGCTTTGACGAACTAGTCGGACCAACAGCCGGGGATGTGCATTTTATTCAGACCTACAGCTTTTTTTCTCCCCCAACTCCTGCATCCGAAAAAATCATGGCAGAGTTAGGAAAGAAATACGGTGTAAAAACTGCAGCTGATATTATTGCGCCCGTCGGTACCGCTAACGCCTACGATGCCATGCAGTTACTCGCGCAGGCCATCGAACAAGCAAAGAGCACCGATGGCGACGCAATTCGCCAGGCGCTTGAGCAAATCGAGTCCTACACAGGTTTGATCAAAACATACAAAAAACCTTTTGCGACACCAGCCCATGAAGCCCTTGCACCAGAGGACTACGTCATGGTTCGCTATGACGCTGGCAAAATTGTACCGGTGAAATAATTCGATGGGTTTGCAAGAATACCTTTCTGCCTTAATCACGGGTGCAGGCATAGGGAGTATGTATGGCCTAGTTGCATTGGGCTATTACACGACCTATGCCGTGTCACGCACTGTGAATTTTGCGCAAGGTTCGTCACTGATGCTTGGTGCAGTGCTGACCTTTACCCTCAGTACACAGTGGCACTGGCCAGTATTTCTTGCAGTCTTAATGGCGCTGGTGCTGTGTGGGCTCTGGGGATATTTCGTCGAGGTCATCGCCGTCAGACCTTTTGTCAAGCGCAATTCAGACGCCTGGCTGATGGCCACAGTCGCCTTAGGACTCATCCTAGAAAACATTGTGCTGTTTAGTTTTGGTAAAGACCCACGTGGTCAAAGCTCCCCACTATTGCAAATTGGCTTTGACCTCGGGGGCTTACATCTCAATGCGTTGCAATTACTGATACCAGCTGCAGGCTTTGTAATAGCCTCGATCCTCGCGTTGGGTATGCGGTTTACCACTCTCGGAAAATCCCTGCTTGCGATCGCGCAAAATCGTATTGCTGCGCGATTGATGGGCATCGATTCAGAAAAACTGATTGGCATAGCATTTGCCTTATCCGGGATATTTGCTGGCATTGCTGGAATATTAATCGCCCCACTCTACACAGTATCGGCCGGAATGGGAACAGTATTTGGCATCAAAGCTTTTGCTGCGGCCATTCTCGGAGGAATCGAGAGTGCAGCGGGCGTCATGATGGGAGGCTTGTTACTCGGCATCACCGAAGCCTTACTGGTGACGGCACTGGGCTCGACCTATGCACAAATGTTTTCGTTCGGATTAACGATTGTTGTGCTGTGTATGCGTCCAGCCGGACTCTTTGGAAAACGTGGGGTCAATAAAGTATGAACTCCTTACGCGCTTCCAGCTTGGCAGGTTTGCTGTGGCTTGGCATCGGTTCTGTTGCCGTCTTTCTTATTAACGACTACCAATCTCTTGTACTCGCAACCGTTGCAATTACTGCCATCGTTGGTGTTGGCTTGAATATTTTAATGGGCCTTGCCGGACAGACCTCACTGGGTCATGCTGCGTTTTACGCGATTGGTGCGTATGCCGCGACATTACTCACAATGAAGCTAGGCGTGCCATACATCGTTGCGCTCACTGGTGCAGCGATCATCTCTGGCATGGCAGGTGCCTTGCTAGCCTTACCCGCCTTACGTGCAAAGGGTCCCTACCTTGCGATGATCACAATCGCGTTTGGATATTTCATAGAGCAAGGCATAGCAGAGTGGAAAAACCTGACTGGCGGCTGGAACGGCATTATGAGCATTCCTCTTCCCGTGTTGTATGGCGCTGAAATTAGCGCGACGCAACTAACCTGGTTTGCGGTTTTGCTCAGCGCGGGACTGATCCCTGCCTATTCATGGTTTACGCAAAGCCGCTGGGGCATCATCATGCGCTCAACGCGGGACGCAGAAATTGCGGCCAGCTCCGTTGGTGCGAGACTCCTGGTGGTACGCGTCATTGCCTTTAGTTTATCTGCTGCACTCGCTGGCGTTGCGGGATCGCTCTTTGCCAGTATGAACGGTTTTATTAGCCCAGAATCATTTCCATTTTTTCAGTCAATTATATTTTTATTGATGCTGATGATCGGTGGCGTTGGGTATTCCACAGGCCCCTTATTGGGCGCTCTGGTCGTCATTTTATTGCCTGAGTTATTGTCATCACTTGCGCAATACCGACTATTATTCTTTGGTGGTTTGTTGCTACTGGTCTTACTGATTGCTCCAAACGGAATCGCAGGAGGCTTGGTTTCCTTATGGGAGTACTTTTCAAAACGCATTGAACAGCTGCGCACAGGCCAAACCTCAAGCTCAAATGTTCCACTCCAGGCTCAGACAACAACCAATCCTTTGCAACCGACTCCAGCGCTGAAGGGTCATCAACCAGACCATATTGATTTTGAGCGCGAACGCCCAGCTGACCTGATTCTCAACAATCTCGGCATCACATTCGGCGGTAATCATGCGTTGAAAGGCGTGTGCCTGAATGCTGCGGGTGGACAAATAACGAGTCTGATTGGCCCAAATGGCGCGGGCAAAACGACATTGATCAATCTAGTCACTGGCTTTTATCTGGCCACTGAAGGCACGATACGACTCGGCACAGAAACACTCACTGGACTGCGTAGTGATCAAATCGGTCGCAGTGGCATTAGTCGCACCTATCAAACGTCTCAGCTGTTTGACTCGATGAATGTATTGGAAAACGTATATTCTGGGTTGTTGAAGGGGCGCTTATGGGGCTCAATACCGATCGCTTCACGCTATGGTTTTTGTGCTCAGCTTTTACACTTTGTGGGATACCGTGGAGAACACACCGCTGCTGCAGCATCTCTGCCTCATGTCGACCGTCGACTGGTAGAAATTGCGCGAGCACTCGCTGCCAGACCAGCTTTTGTTTTACTGGACGAGCCCGCAGCAGGACTCAGTGCCGAAGAGAAAATTCAACTCGCTGCGGTCTTACAAAACATTGCCAGAGCGGGAGTCGGTGTCTTGGTCATCGAGCACGACATGACACTCGTCATGAGCATCTCAGATCAAATTCATGTACTTGATTCAGGACGATTAATCGCCTCAGGCACACCAGCCGAGATTCAACAAAGCTCAGCGGTAAAAATTGCGTATCTAGGTCATGGCGAATCAAATTTTTTTAAACAGCACGCAATCAAAACAACAAACCAACAAGCAAGAAGACCCTCGGATATTCTGGTTGTCTGTGGTATCACAGCACATTACGGGGCTGCCAACGTCTTAACAGACATAGAGTTTGATGTACGGCAAGGCGAGACAGTAGCCGTGCTGGGTGCCAATGGTGCCGGCAAGTCAACGCTGATGAAAGTGCTCTCCGGGCTACATAAACAATACTCTGGCTCAATAGACTTTGAAGGACGAGATATTACTCACCTGCCGGCCCACCAAGTCGCGCGTTTGGGATTGGTCATGGTGCCTGAAGGCCGACAGATTTTCCCTAACCTAAGTGTCGAAGATAATATACGTATCGGTGCTCAAGCACGAGGAAACTTATCCGCAGCTAAGCTGCAGGAACTGTACGACATATTTCCCAAACTTTTTATACTCAAATCTCGACGTGCTGGCCTGCTGTCAGGTGGCGAACAACAAATGCTCGCCATCGCTCGGGGGCTGGCAGCTGAACCCGTGATGCTTTTACTGGATGAACCGTCACTCGGCTTAGCTCCCGCCATCGTCGAAGATTTATTTCTACGACTGGCAGAACTAAAGGCGAAGGGTTTAACGCTATTGCTTGTAGATCAGATGGCCGACATGGCTCTGGCCTTGTCCGACAACGCCAATCTGCTCGCAACGGGTCGCTTGCAGTTCAGTGGCACGTCTGAGGCGCTACGCGAATCTGGCAAACTAACAGAAGCTTATCTTGGACATTAAATTGATGACACATTCCAAAGCAACAGAACCACTTGCCACACATGCACGCTTTGCCTACCAGGCCATCACACAGCGCCCTGATTATCACTGGCCTAACAAAAGCAGACTCGCGGTCTATATCGGCTTTAATATCGAACACTTTGCCTTCGGGTCAGGCTTGGGTGCAAACCTGGGGCCTGCCGGTGCGCAGCCCGACGTGCTGAATTACAGTTGGCGGGAATACGGCAATCGTGTCGGTGCATGGCGTTGCCTCTCTTTATTTGATGAATTAGCGATTCCAGCTGGCGCATTAATTAACACTGCGCTGTATGACCACTGCCCTGAACTTGTTGCTGCACTCGTCGCACGTGGTGATGAGCTCATCGGACACGGACACACCAATTCCGAACGGCAAGGCCAATTCAGTGAAAGCGACGAGCATGTCTTACTTGCAGATTGTCGGGCGCGGATCTTACGCGAAAGTGGTGTCGCCCCAACAGGATGGCTTTCACCCTGGATATCCGAGAGCATGCTCACACCTGATCTCTTAGCTGAAACAGGTTACGCCTATACGTTGAACTGGTGCCATGATGATCAACCTGGGTTGATGCAGACGCGCAGCGGCAAGGCGCTTTGGTCGATTCCCTACCCTCAGGAAATTAATGATATCCCGATGCTGATCGGCCGACAGATGGATATGGCACCCTTCGCGCAAATGATCATCGACAATTTTGATGAAATGCTCAGACAATCGGTTGATCAACCTTTAGTGATGGGTATTGCGTTGCATCCCTACTTAGTCGGTCAACCATATCGCTTGCCGCACCTGAGGCGTGCGCTGCGGCACATCGTAGCAGCCCGTGATCGAGGCGATATATGGTTTACCACTCCGGGTGAGATTCATCGACATGTTGGTTCAGCACCCGGTAAGGAGCTATAAGTACAACGGTGTGCTGAAGTTACTGGTCAGACCAAGATGCTCACTCGGTCTCCCAAAATACCAGCCCTGAAAATAATCGCAGCCCTTAGCTAAAAGCAAATCGAATTGCTCTTTGGTCTCTACCCCCTCGGCGACAGTCCTTAAACCCAGGCTTTTAGCAAGGCTTAAAATATTTTCGACAATGGCCAAATCGTCACCATTGGTTGTCATAAATTTCACAAAAGATTTATCAATCTTAAGATATTCGATCGGTAGCTTTTGCAAATATGCCAGAGAAGAATAACCCGTCCCAAAGTCATCCAAAACAAACTTTACGCCCTTGTCCTGCAAAGGCTTCATCATGTCGATTGCCAAATCAGTGTTCGTTAAAAACGCTCCTTCTGTAACCTCAAGGTGTATACGATTCAGGGGAAACTGATAGCGTTCACTCAACGATAAAATTTGATCTGTAAAACCTAAATTAATCAGCTGGTGTGTGCTCACGTTAATCATTAAATCAAAATGACCAAACTTACCAGATGAAATCGATTGAGAAATACTGGCAAAAATATATTTTAAAATGGCGTAGCCAACTTCATTCATGAGTCCACAGGACTCTGCAAAAGGAATAAAGTCATCTGGCATGATGGTGCCGAGCTGCGGATGATTCCATCGGGCCAAAGCCTCATAAGCGATACATTCTTGATCGCGGTTGACCACGGGCTGATAGGCAACAACAAACTGTTCGTGTTTATAGGCGTCTTTTAAGCCTAAAATTATTTCATTCTTACGCTCAAATTCGTTTTGTAAGTCTCGGCTAAAGAAGCGACAATGAACAATTGGATCGTTTTTGGCTGCATACATTGCGATATCTGCAAACTTGTGCAGCTCGTCAAAACTAATGGGATCACTGCCAAAAACAACGACGCCGATACTTACGCGCACTTGAACAAAGATCTGATTTCCAAGGTCAAAAACCTCGGTAAGGCTTTGAAAAATGCGCTCAACTGCCTCTTCCAACACTTTGTTAGACGCCTCGATCGACGAGCCAACCTGTTCGAACAATATCGAATACTCATCACCGCCAATGCGCGCGATAATATCAGTCGGTCGAATAACCTTTTGGATACGAGATCCCAGCTCCTTGAGCAGGATGTCTCCAATGTGATGCCCATAGGTATCATTGATGATTTTAAAATCATCCAAATCCAAATACATCAATCCTGAAAATGTTTGATGATGTACAGATTCACGCAATACACGCTGAATCCTATCCTGAATATATTTTCTATTAGGCAGCTTAGTTAAGTCATCAAAAAAAATCAGCTCCTGAACCTTTTCTTGATTGACAACTTCCTCAGTAATATCACTAATTGCACCAACCATACGTATAGGCGTTCCCTCGGTCGATCTTTCTACAACAGCACCCTTGTCCTCCACCCAGATTTGACGTCCATCTTGCCGAATCATCCGGTATCGACACCGATAAGCGGATTTGCCCGCCAGAGTCGAACAGAGTTGCTCCAGGACAGAATTCAAATCATCTGGATGAATAAGATGCTTAAAATCGTCAACAGAATAATATTGTTGAGCAGGATTTTCAGCTAGCATGCTGACCCAACGGGAATTATGCTTAACTTCACCAGTCAAAATATTCCAATCCCAAATACCATCGCCAGTCACATCTAAAACATAGCGTAATTGTTGCTCTTGTTTTGATAGCTCACTCGAAGTGATGCTGAGTCTGGCTTCAGCATCTAAGGTCCTTTGGGATGCTAATTCAAGCTTTAAGGTTAAGGACTCGCGAGTCAAATCCTTTACCTGCTTGTATTCCGTTTGTAGTTGCTTAAACAACAAGCAAATAATTTGAGTAGGAATAAAAGTGCCAAAAAAAAGTAGGTTGAGCTGTGAAAAGTTTTTGACACTAAATTGTGAAAAGGGCCCATACCCATAGCTAGTCATCGCACCAGCGATAATTGCAGACATTGCAGCTGAAAAACTGAAAATCGCAAAACTTTCACGGTATGCAATGAATATGACTAGTGGCAGCAACAAAGTAATCAACGTTGTGACGTCATTCATTCCTGATATAAACAGTAAAAAGACGCCTGTCGGAAGTAAAACCAAACCGAAAAAATGACTGAAAAAAGAGTAAATATTTTTGACAGGATTAAAAAATAAAATCAAGAGTGCTGGGGTAAGAAGTGCTTGAGATAAGGCATTTCCAGACCACCAGACGATCGCTGAATTCCAAAAACTTGTGAAAGTAAATGGTGCGCCCTGCGCCCAAATAATTGCATTGGATGCAATGGAACTATAGGGTTGAAGAATGAAAAATATGAGTATGACTAATTTGCCAAAATCTTTGAACCGATTCATACGCGTATCGATATCTAAAAGTTTTGATAAATACACGGCAAGCATTAATTCAGAAGCATTGACGAGTGCAATACCCACTGCTCCGACATAACCAGCATCCAGAAACAGTCCGATCGCCAGTTCTCCAACAAACACACCGAAACACGCTTGCCAGCCAAAGAACAACCCCACGGCCAAGGCGATGCCTTCTGGAATAAACAAAATGGGGACAACCAACTGACCGTTAGAAATCCTGGAGCAAAAAAACCAAAAAACAAAATAGGCTATCGCTAGCGCAAAATTGATTCTAAAGAAATTCGGCTTTGCTAATGTGCTCATTGAGTTATAAATCAGTTTTTCATAGGTGGGAATCTGTGACGAGTGCTTACATAGCGTTCAGCTATATTATCCACTAGTTGTCATGCCATCGTATAAATTTGATTCCATTATTATTTGGCTTTCTCTGTAATGAGAGTATGCTATTTAGCCCCGCTTCATCTGACTGGAATTAATTATAAGCGCAAGCGTGCATGGCAACCTGACTCTAGCGAAGACTCAAACCTCTGGACGTATTAAAGAATTCAAACTAGGCGATCGGCTTGTCAAGCGTATGGGTTACGGCGCGATGCAGCTTGCAGGGCCTGGCGTGTTTGGTCCTCCCAAGAATCACGCCGAAGCTTTAGCTGTATTGCGTGAGGTCATCGGCCAAGGTGTCAACCATATTGATACCAGCGATTTTTATGGCCCTCACATTACCAATAAACTGATTCACGAAGCACTGCATCCCTATCACGATGATTTAACCATAGTGACTAAAATCAGTTGCAAGCGCGGTGCTAAAGGTGAATGGATCCCAGCCTTTTCGACAGAAGAGTTAACGCAGGCAGTACATGACAACCTGCGCAATCTAGAACTTGAAGTACTCGACGTGGTCAATCTGCGTTGCATGTTTGACGTGCATCATCCAGCAGAGGGCTCAATTGAAGCCCCGCTCACTGTTCTGGCTGAATTGCAACGAAAAGGGCTTGTGCGTCATATAGGGTTGAGCAACGTCACACAAACACAAATCGAGCAAGGTCGCAGCATGTGCGAAATCGCTTGCGTCCAGAACTATTACAACCTGGCACATCGTGATGATGACGCAATGATCGACAAGCTCGCCCTGGCAGGTATTGCGTATGTCCCGTTCTTTCCGCTCGGGGGCTTTACACCATTACAGTCTTCGATCCTGACTGAGGTGGCTCAACGTCTTGGCTCTACACCCATGCAGGTCGCTCTCGCATGGTTATTGCACCGCTCACCGAACATCCTCTTGATCCCAGGTACCGCCTCGGTTAATCACCTCCTTGAAAATTTAGCCGCGGGAGAATTGGAGCTGTCAGCAGCAATCATGGCTGAGTTGGATGCTATTGGTACGTGAGATTGGCTTGAAAGTTAACAAGTGCGATATTCAATCGGCCTTCATACCTGTCTTTTTAATTAAATCAGCCCATTGTTTTAATTCTGATTGAATCGCAAAGGCCATTTGATCCGGAGTCATCTTGATGGGCTCGTATCCATCTTGTCGGATCAAGGCCTGAACTTCTGAATCGTCCATCGCAGCGTTTAGTGCTGCAACAAGTTTTTGAGTAATTTCTCCAGACAGCCCCGCAGGTCCGACGACTCCAAACCACACAGGGGAATCAAAGCCTGGAAAACCACTTTCGGAAATCGTTGGCACATTGGGAAACAAACTGCTGCGCATAATCGAACTGACCGCCAAGGCTTTAACTTGGCCAGCTTCGATATTACTTGCGATCGCTCCAATTGAAGAAAACAAGACTGGAATATGGCCACCCATTAGGTCAGTCAAGGCACCTGCTCCACCCTTGTAAGGAACATGCCCAATTTGCAGACCTGTTCTGAGCTTGAGCTGTTCGGCCGCTAAATGTCCAGATCCACCCAGCCCCGACGTACCATAGCTCCACTGCCCCGGATTGATTTTGGCCAATGCAATAAAAGTCTGGATATCCTGAGCGGGCGAACTCGGCAACACCGCAATAATTGAGCCACCGCTGGCGACCATGCCGATCGGAGTGAAATCTTTTACCGGATCAAAGCTCACCTTGCGAAGCGAAGGTCCAAAGGTCATCGGCCCCTGCGAGGTCAGATGAATGGTGTAGCCATCCGCAGGCGCGCGAGCCACAAGCTCAAGCGCGATCCCTCCTGCGGCTCCTGGTCGATAATCCATCACGATCGTCTGGCCCAAGAATTTAGACATGAGGTCTGCTACAGGTCGGGCAAGCTTATCGGCAGCGCCACCCGCAGTAAAACCAACCACCATTTTGATTGGTTTTTCAGTTGGGTACTCTGCGGCCTGACTCACTGACAAGCTGCAAGCGCAGAACGCAATTGCGATCAGCAAACGGGGACTTAGGAGCTTCATCTGATGCACCTTCAAAGTATTCACTCTGATTTTTAGAATTTTTAATTAGTAAAAGCGTGAGAACCTGTGACTGTGAACGACTATAACCAACCGTTTTAGGTATGGCAATGAATACATGTTTGCCGCAACTACCAGTATATTCAGTAGAGCAGGAACAAAAAAACTACGATTTAATGGAGACTATATTTTGACTCATGAAATATTCGCGTTCCTAAAGCGGCTGATAGCTATCGCAAGCGCCTCCATTATTGTGACCTTTGCTCACTTCGCGAAAGCTGCAGAACAATGGCCAATATTTTAACAAGTCAATAGGATACGACGTTGTCAAAGACTTCACACCTGTCAGCTTGATTGGCACAGTCACCAATGTGCTGGTAGTCAATGCAGACAGCCCCTATAAATCACTTGCAGATCTATTGGCTGATATAAAAGCACGACCAGGGATTCTGACTTACGGCACGGCTGGTCCAGGTACTTCACAACATCTTTCTGGAGAAATTCTGCAAAACCTGACAAAAACCAGCATGCGTCAGATTCCATACAAAGGTGGCACTCAAGCAATGACAGATCTCATAGGAGGATAAATCACTACGGTTTTTGAGACATCCACAGTTGCGCGTCCTTTAATCGAGAGCAAGCGTGACAAAGCACTTGGGAGTACCGAACCTTTGCCCTTAACATTATCGCCAGATGTTGTTCCAATTGCCAAACAAGGTGTGAACGATTTTGAAGTGCTGTCTTGGCAAGGGATCTTTGCACCCGCTGGTACGCCCGCGGAGGTAATCAAGAAACTCTCTGAGAATATTGCAGCCGATTTGCAAATGCCAGAAGTGCGTCAACACATGAGCCAGATCGGTATGAAAATACAATACAAAAAATGACCTGAATTTGCGCAATATCAGGTAAGGGAGATTGATCGATGGGGAAAAATACTCAGCGCGGCAGGCATACAACCTGCGTGACAAACAAAACGTTATGCACAACGCCGCCCGAGAAGGCTCAGATGCGCAAGGTAGCAGTGCAGACCCTTACTGTATGGGTCTATTTTGGTTAGCAAGCAACAGATGGGGCCAGCCCAACCTTCTTAAGCACTCTATACGCAGTGTTCCCTCCACCCCGTTGGCCACTTCAAACTCCCCCACCTTTGGCCGGTCAAACTCCCCCAGGCAGGATTAGTTAATTATCAATCAACAGTGCCATCGCGCGCAAGGCGCGCGGTGGCTTCTTTAAGTCGGTAGCTT